>Ga0181517_10000002_pt1 | contig 500836 bp, 399 predicted proteins | sample PEATcosm2014_Bin_31_FD_119748 | JGI IMG/M metagenome (GOLD analysis project Ga0181517, IMG submission 119748) | Peatland microbial communities from MTU Mesocosm Facility, Houghton, MI, USA - PEATcosm2014_Bin01_30_metaG | ecosystem: Environmental > Terrestrial > Soil > Wetlands > Peat | place...
CCACCCCCACGCCCACGCCGACGCCCACGACCACGCCCACCCCGACTCCTACGCCCACGCCGACGCCCACACCAACCCCCACACCCACCCCCACGCCCACACCGACGCCGACTCATACCCCGACGCCGACGCCGACGCCGACGCCCACGGCAACACCCACACCGACCCCGACGCCGACGCCGACGCCCACGCCAACGCCCACGCCCACGCCCACGGCCACACCCACACCCACTCCGACGCCGACCCATACTCCCACACCGACGCCGACGCCCACGCCGACAGCCACGCCCACACCGACGGCCACACCGACGCCGACCCATACTCCGACACCAACGCCCACACCGACACCGACCGCCACGCCGACACCGACGGCCACGCCGACTCCGACGCCAACCCATACGCCGACGCCGACACCCACACCGACGCCGACTCCGACGGCCACGCCGACTCCGACGCCAACGCCCACGCCGACTCCCACACCGACGCCGACACCCACACCGACACCGACGCCCACGCCGACGCCAACGCCAACGCCGACGCCCACGCCCACGCCGACACCGACGCCAACCCCTACGCCGCCGCCAACACCCACGCCCACTCCGACACCCACGCCGACACCCACGCCCACGCCGACGCCCACGCCGACACCCTCTCCGACGCCTACGCCGACACCCACACCGTCGCCCACACCGACCACGGCTCCGTCGGCAACGCCCACGCCGACGCCGACGCCGTCTCCGCCGCCTGACGGTTAAGCGGGGTTCCTAGTGCAAAGCATGAAACCTTCCGGAATAGATCCGCGTCGAGGAAGCGCCCTGCTGGCTGCTATGATCGTGATCACGATCCTTTCAGTCGCGGCCGCAGGCATCCTCTCGTACAGCCTCACCACCTATCGGAATTCCGTCCGACAGGCCACGCTCGACCAGGCAAAGGTGCTGGCCGACAGCGAAATGGAGAACCTCTATTTCCAGTGGGAAAACTTGATTCTCTCGAAGACCGTTTCATCTGTTCAAAACCTCCAGTCAACCTACCCGCTTGGCGGCGCGAACGGCCTTCAGTCAAATACACTGCCCTTCCTCACCTCGGTGAACGCCAACTTTCCCATTGGGCAGGGATGGTCCGTCAGCCGCTACATTCATTTTACGTGGGTTGGAGACCCGAATTCGGGCAACGGCAGCGCGATGGGCATCATGCCGAATACCGTGAACGAGATCGGCCAGAACTTTTATTTTTTGGCAGAGACGAGCGCGACCCTCGCCTCTCCCCTCTTCGGGACCGTGACGTACCACTCCGGACGCCATTTCGTGTATTCGAGCACGTCGCTCTTCCAATTTGCCGTGTTTTATCAGGGCAATCTCGAGATGCAGCCCGGAAGCAATACGACGATCACCGGGCCTATCGCTACAAATGCAAGCGCCTATCTGGGAACCCTGCCCGGCATCACGCTGACGCTCGCTTCGTCGGTGTATTACTTTGAGGAGTACAACGGCGCGACGGATGCGCTTTCCGGCGAAACCCAGTCCCTCGTGGGCTCCGGGTACAATGACCCGATCTACAATCCAAATCCGGATTCGGCGCCTCCGAATCAGGCGGCCGAGCGGGCGCTCCAGGTCAGCAAGCTCAGCACCCAGGCAAACTTCCTCGGCGGCGTCAACGTGCAGGCGGACATCCTGAACCCGGCCTATGCGCAGGCGTATTCGGATCCGGATGGCACGGTCGATTTGAACAATATTTACCGCGCCGTTATCGCCCCTCCGCCTGGCCCGGGGGACGGCACTCTCTACACCGAGGATCCTCTGGTGGCGGCAAGCCGGATGTACAACGCGGCGGGCCTCCTGATCACGATCAATCAGGACCCCGGGACGGGCGTGACGTCCGTCGATGTGGGCGGTTACCAGCCGTCTCAGCAGAAGGTGGTCACTAACGCCTACGATACCTATTTCGCGGGTGCGAACGCGATCTACACCCCCGCCACAAACCCGACTACCGATGTCATCCAGGCGCCGAGGACAGCGATGGTGGACCCCCGCGAATATTTGAATGGCAAGACTGCGGTCGAGGTGTCGACGATAGACATCGGTAACCTGAACGCAGCCCTCACCCAGGCCATGGCCGCTCATCCAGATCTCGCCTCAAACTACAACGGCGTCGTCTATGTCTATGACAGCACGCCGCAGACGGGCACGACCCTAAACGGGATCCGAATTACGGACGCCACCACAACTCCCTACGTGACGGATTCAAGCAATAATCCCATCGGATTCACGATCGTCTCGGACAACGGGGTCTACGTGCAGGGCGACTTCAACACCACCACGCACACCTGGGGCGGCATGACCGCCCCCGCACCCAATCCCTCGAGCATCATGGGAGACGCCGTCACGGCGCTGTCGCAGGGCTGGAGCATGGCCGCCAATGCAGGACCGCTTCCGAGCGCCCTTTCAGCGCGCCAGGCGGCGCCAAGCACCGGATCGACCGACGCAATGACCATCAATGCAGCCATCCTGACTGGAAACACCCCCACCAACACCACCGTGACTCCGAACATCAAGAGCGGGGGCGCCCAGAACCTGGTCCGACTCGATGAGGATTGGTGGAGCCCGTCGACCAATCCCGCGGGCGGCCTCGTGCTCAACATCAACGGTTCCCTCGGGCAGCTTTTCAGCTCAAAGTATTTCCAGGGTCCCTGGGTCGGGACCGGCGCGCAGACGGGCCTCGGCGGAACCTCCGTATACATCCAGCCCCACGTGCGAAATTTCACCTACGACACCACCTTCGAAAAGTACAAGCCCGCCGGATCGCCGACGACGACCCAGTTCAGCCGAGGCGACTTCTTCTTCTGGTGACCGGGTTTCCGGCCGCCGCCGCGCTTGGGCCCCTGCGATGGCGGGGAGTTCCGTACGCATTCCCTGGCTCGAAAGGTCGGATTTCTGGAGGGAAGCAGGCCCTCCTCGGAAGGCCCATGGCCGGGACTGCGTTATTGCCGTGGGAACATAGGCGTTGTATCCTTTGTCTCAGAATGGCGTCATAGTACCCAGCAAGCCATGAACTCAAAGGCCCTTCTCCTCATTCCCGCTGCCCTCGCATTATTGGCACCTTCCCGCGCCAATGCCTACGTAGGTTTTCGACTCAATCTTGCCGTTCCGCTCTATTACCCGGCCTATGGATATTATTATCCCAGCGCAGGTTACACGCAGACGGTTGCCTATCAGGCGCCTCTGCGCGCCGAGGGAGAACAAGTTACGGTCGCCCCGGGACCCGGTTATGTTTGGATCGCCGGTCACTGGGCACACAGCACGGATCGCTGGGTTTGGCTGGCGGGACATTGGGAGCTTCCCCCGAGCCCGAGCGCAGTCTGGGTGGCCGGACACTGGGCCCAAAGCAACGGCGGCTGGGTGTGGATAAATGACACATGGGCCGTGGGCGGAACGCCCTCCTCCCAACCTCCGGGGCCGCCTCCGACGCCTCCCCCGGCGCCGGCTGGATCTGCAGGCGCGTCGGTCCAACCTCCCGCTCCCCAGGCTCAGATGGCTCCCGCAGGCGTGCCCGTACCCTCCTCCGCCGCGCCCCAGGCCCCTGAAATGGCCGATGGAACGGTCGTCAATGAGGAGCCTCCGGCCCCGATCGTCGAATACGTTCCTGCCTGCCCCTATCCGGATTATGTTTGGCTCGGCGGATTTTGGGCCTGGAACGGCGGCTGGTACTGGACGGCGGGGCACTACGGCCCGCGCCCCCATCCCGGTGCGCTCTGGGTTGGAGGCGGCTGGGCGCACGCCGGCCGCGGATGGGCCTGGCACGGCGGCCACTGGCGCTGAGCCTCCCTCGGTCGCGGCGCCTCGAAAGGCGCCATTTAGACTTGTCTAGCGATCCGCGTTAAATTGGGTTTCCGGCATGAGCCGGGCCCAGTATACGCGCTACGTCATCGCAAGGCTCGCAGAGTCGCTCGCGATCGCAGCGGGCGCGGCGTCGCTGGCCCACCTGCTGCAGGCCCTCTGGGGTGGCGGGCCGGTGCAATGGGTACGAGGCGGAAGTCCCGGCGGCCCGCCGGGCGGACTCGGCCGCGCCCTCGAACTCATCCGCATCTGGGCGTGGCCTGCGGCGTGGGCCGCAGCGGCGCACGTGCTCCTGGGACCGAAGCAAAAAAGGCCCGTCTACCTGAGGATTCCCGGCGCCATGTATGTCTTTGCGGGGGTTGCGGTCGGACGAGGCGCAGGATGCCGGGGCGGCCTCGTCACGGGAGCGACGGGATCGGGCAAAACGCTCGCATGCATTGTCCCGAGGCTCCACTCGCTCTGCGTCAATGAGCCCGGCCTCGAGCGGAAGGAATGGCAGGGAAGCCCCGCGGCGCGGGAGCTGGCGCGGCTTCGGAGCGACTACAATGCCGAGGCCGGACGGATCGACCGGGAGATCGAGCGCCTCTGCGCCGCCCGCCTGTCCGCCGAGGGCCGGCACCTTGCGGACGCCGCCCGCCACGCCGTGCAGGCGGGCCCCGGCCTTTCCCAGGAGCCCGCCGGGTGTCTGGACGGCCGGATCGGGCGCCTGCGCCTCGAACGCGAGGCGCGGTCCCGGGCCTTCCAGGTGTCCGCGGAGCCGTGGCGCCGCATCCGCTACCGGGTTCCCCCGTGGGGCGGGTTCGTGTGCGGCGAAAAGGGGAACGAGTGGCAGACGATCGAGTCGCTCCTCCTCCATCACGGCCGGGAGGAGGACCTCTGCATCCTGCGCACCCGTCCGCCGTGGGCTCAGCGGGACTGGACACCGCCCGTGCGCTTCAACCTGCTTTCGATGGCCGGGGTGCCGGCCGATACCTACGCGAAGATGATCGTCGACACCGGACTCTGCGTCGAGGAGTCGGGAACGCGGGACGAATTCTTCGTCCCGCAGGCCCGGGACAAGATCGCCTGGGGCATCCGCCTGATTCGAGCCGTCGCGGACGCTAGCGCGGAGGGGGCGCAGCCCCCACCCGCGTGCAATAAAGCCGGGCCGAGCCTTCTCACCCTCCTCGACATCCTGACGGTGCAGGATAGCTACCGGCAATTCCTCGTCGGCTCAAGCGAGGCGCATCCGGGCGTCTGCGCCTCTCCGGCCTTCGCCGAAGCGCGCTTCCAGCTGGAAAACAACTACTGGAACCAGCCTCCCGACCAGCTTGGAGGGGTGCGAAGCACCCTTTACAATTTCCTGGTTCCCTACTCCGAGCCCGAAATCGCGCAGGTGTTCTGCGCGGACAGCACGCTCGACCTGAGCGATGTCCAGCTCGGCCGGGTGGTCTGCCTGGCGATCCCCCAGAGATTCTCGGTCCAGAGGCGTTACGTTGCGACGCTTCTGAAGACCCTCGCCTACCAGGTCATCCTTGAGCGCTTTGACCGGCGCCGGGACCATCCCGACTGGCTTAACCGAAATGTCATCCTCGTCGAGCAGGACGAGTGGCAGCGCCATGCGGTCCGCGCCGACTGCGAGGTGGATGTCGTGCGCGAGGCGCAGGGGGCCGTGTATGCGGCCGCCCAGTCGCAGAACGCCGTTTGGCCGAAGCTCGGAGGAAGGGAGTCCGCCGCGCCGGTCATCGCCAACCTCCGCAACCGATGGATCTGCCAGGCTTCGACCGAGGAATGCGCCGAGGAGAGCTCGAGGGTGGTGAGCAGCCGCGTCGTGCGCGAGGTCTCGTATTCGGACGGGCGCGACGGCCGGACGACAAACGTGTCCTTCTCGGAGCGGCCCTTCGTGCCGAGCCACGAGCTGCGGACGCTCGCGCCCTTCCACGTCATCTTTGCGCCGGCCGAGGGGCCGTGGCTCTACCGAAAATGCATCGCGATGCCCGCCACCGCCGACGGCAGGATCCCCCCGTGGTGGTTCGGCGACTGGAACCCGCTCCACTGGTTCGCCCACGCCCTTCGGATCCCCGGGAGGGCCGGGAGCCTGGTCCGTCCCGGGCCGGACTTCACGCCGCCCTGGAGGGCATCCGCCCCGCCGAGGGCGCAGCTGCGCCGCCTCCTGGGCCTCGATGGGACGTTCATCATGACCGGCGGCAGGCGCGCCAGGTCCGCCCCGCTCGCGGGTCGATGATTTTAAAAAATACCAATATTAGACTTGTCTAATATTATGTGTTATCATTTCCCTTTCCTCCGCCATGAAGACCGCGTGCGCACAAAGGATCGCCCCCTGGGTGCTTGTTGCCGCGGCGATGTGCGCGGTCCCGGGCGCCCGGGGCCAGTCCGGGCAGTATTCCACCGAGTCTATCGAGCTCGGGAGCGGCGGCTATGTCGTCAATTTCGGGGTGACATGGACCTGCGACGACGACCCGCAGGCGACTGCAAGCGCGCCGGGCGAGGTGGATCTCGTCGACGCGAATGGGAATATAGCCGCCGAGGTCGTGGCGACGGCCGACTACGGAGAGCCGGTCGTGACCGTCACGGGTGCCGGCTCGGTTGCGGGCGCGGGCGCTACGATCAACCTCCAGGGCGCCGGCGGCACGCCGGCGGACGGCCACCTGCACGCAACCTGGAACATCTCGGGTCTCCCCGCCGGCCCGTACACGCTTCGCTTCTGGGACCTTCAGCGCTTCACCCCGGGAAACCCGATCAGCACCATCACGACCGTCACGCTGGACAACGGAGGCGGAGGCGCCGTGGGCGCGACTCCGGCTCCAACGCCGACGCCCGCACCGTCGCCCTCCCCGACTCCGACGCCCTCGCCTTCGCCGAGTCCCTCCCCGACCCCCTCTCCCACCCCGTCGCCGAGTCCCACGGCGACGGCGACGCCAGCCCCCACCCCCTCCCCTTCGCCCACACCGACCCCGTCGCCGACCGCCACGCCGACTCCCCAGGCGACCCCAACCCCGTCCCCGACTCCGACGCCGACACCGGTTCCGGCGAATCCCCCGTCGGTATCGGTCTCGGGCCCGCCTTCGGCGCAGGCCTTTCAATCCGTGACCCTGGGAGCCACCGCCACGATGCCGGCCGGCGGAAATCCCCTGGCCCTTGTCGTCATCGACCTTTCGGTTGACGGCGGCAACACCTGGACGCGGATCGCCTCGGACAATAGCCCCCAGAGCCCGACCGATGCCGAATCCGTTTCGTTTCGTTTCAGCTCGGCCGGCACCGCGATCCTGAGGGGGACGGCTACGGACAGCCAGGGCCTCTCGGGCAACGCAACCCTCACCCTGGCCATCGCCAAGGCGGACCAATCCGGAGTTTCCATAAGCCCTTCGGTTGCTTCGGCCACCGCCGGCCAGACCCTCCTGTTCACGGCGTCGGGAGGCGCCACCGGAGGCTACGCCTGGGGCGGATCGGCCTCCGGCACCGGAGTCTCGACGACCGTCGCGTTTCCGGCGCCCGGGACGTTCACGCTCACCGTCGTCGACATGGGAAACTCGGGCTACAACCCGTCCCCCGCCGCTTCGGCAACCGTGAACGTGCAGCCGGCCTTCTACACGCTCACGCTCCTCTCCTCCCCGGGCGGGACCGTTTCCGGGGGCGGAAGCTACGCGCCCAACGCGGTGGCGAACGCCGTCGCGACCGCGGCGCCAGGAAACAGCTTTGCCGGCTGGACGGGGGACCTCACCGGGGCGTCGTCCACGATGGCAGTCGTCATGAGTTCGAACAAGTCGCTCACGGCCAACTTCGTTGCGCTTCTTCCCCAGACGATCTCGCTGGTGGCGCCATCAGCCGTCACCACTCGCTCGGCGGCCTTCACCCTCTCCGCCGCATCCTCAAGCGGGCTCCCCGTGGCCCTCGCGCTCCTTTCGGGTCCCGCCTCGCTTCTGGGCACGACGCTCACGCCGACCGGGGCCGTCGGCGTGGTGACGCTCACGGCCACCCAGCAGGGCAATTCCCAGTACCTGCCGGCGCCGCCGGTCGTTCTCTCCTTCCCGATCGGACTGCCGCCACCCGGGGTCATCTTCGCCGACGACGCCTCCGCCACAAAGCGCTCCGATCGGAAAACGCGGACCACAAGCTACACGAGCATCCCCGCCCACTGATCCCGCCGCCATGCAGACGTGCTCCTATCCCTTCCCTCTCGCGGTGAATTCGAGCCACCACTCCCACTACCACCGGTTTCTCCTCGGCGCCGATCCCGTCGTCCTCGCACCCTTCCCCAGGCCCTACTGCACGGGGGCCATGGCCGCCGAGCTGTCTGGCCTCACGGCCGACCTGAGCCTTCCGCGTTGGAGAAAACTCTACCACGGCGGGTTTCCGTGGGTCGAGGGCTTCGGGCCCGGCCACTACAACCTCGGAAACGTCCCCGCCCACCGTCCCCTCCCCCTCGAATACGCCAGGCCCCAGCGAAGATTCGGGGCCTTTGATTTCGTGCAGGTGGCCGACCCGTCGGTCTCGGCCCTCGCCCTGGTCGCAGGCGACCGCCGCGTCATTGAGCGCTTCATCGCCCTTTCGGACCGATTCTGCGCGAGGCTCGAGACCGGGGTCGGCGCCCGGGAGCCGGGAAGTGCGGGGTCGCGCACCACTGGCCGAATGGCCTGCGGCCAGTTTGCCGAGCCGAACAACCGCTGGCTCATGCCCTTTCTCCACGTGCACTCGCGCGTGCTCAACTTCACCTCCTTCGGGGAAAATCCCTCGAGGCTCGCGTGCCTGGACTCGGCCGCCCTGGAGCGCGCCGGCAGAAGGGCCAGGAGCGGCTGGATCGCCCAGCAGGCCGACGTCCTGTCCGAGCTTGGCTACCGCGTGGCCCCGGGCTCCGAGGCGGCTCCCGGACTCCAGGTCGAGGGCGTCACGGCCAGGCTCACCGCGGCGATGCAGGCCCCCAGGATCGCCGTTCTCCGGGTCCTCGAGCGAATGATTGTCGGCAACCTGCCCCCTTCGGCGGACCGCCTGGGCTCCCTGCTCCCGCCCGCCGTGATCGCGGCCATGGCCGAGGAGATCGAGTCCGCCCTGGCCCGGTCGGTCTCCAGCTTCAAGCCCGCGAAGATCGGCGTCCCGGCCGAGGGGCCCTGGAGGGCCGCGGTCCGCGAGCATCTGGGCTGCCTCGTCCCCGGATCGCTTTCAGCCCTCGACGCGGCCGCGGCGCGCGCGCGGGCCTCGCCCTACGAATCCGCCGTGTTCACGGCGCCCAGCCTCGACCCCGCCCACCGCCACGCACCCTCGATCGACGAGACCGAGGCCCAGCTCCAGATGCCGTCCGACCCCGAACTCGGCGCCGACCTCCGGCAGGCGCGCCCGCCGCCCGCGCCCCCGTGGCTCGTCCGGGAATTCGAGTCCGTGCTCGGGGAGGTGAACGCGCGGGTCGTCCGGGCCGGACCCGGGGATCCGCTGGTCGGGCTTGGGAGCCTGCTGGCCACGATCGACCAGCTGGCCGAGGGAGCCAGTCCCGAGCAGCTGAGGCAGTCCTCGAGCCTCGTGGCCGTCGAGATGGATCGGGCGAGAATGGGCCTGGCGGGAGGCGCCCGTCCCGAGCGCGAGACGCAATCGTGGGGGCGCGGCCAGCTCGTCCCCCTGGAGCACCTCTTCGAGGACGCAGCCGTCTTCCGCTCGGCCTTGCCCTCGCACGAGATGGGGGGCCGCAGCCTTTGAACGGCCCCCCTCCGCTTCTTGCCGGCTGGCCCGATCACCAGTGCCTCCTCGCCCTCGGCCGGGACCCGTGGCGGATCAAGGATGCGTGCGAAGGCACGATCATCTTCGGAGGCACGGGGTCGGGAAAGACGTCAGGAAGCGGAAGGGCGCTCGCGCGGTCGTTTCTCGCCGCGGGCTTTGGCGGCCTGGTCCTCTGCGCGAAGCCCGAGGAGCCGGAGCTCTGGCGGAGCTACGCGCTCGAGACCGGACGCGCGGGCGATCTCGCAATGTTCGGGGCCGGGGAGCCGTGGAGCTTCAACTTCATGCAGTATGAATCGCTCCGCGCGGGCGCCTCCGCGGGGCTGACCGAGAACCTCGTAAACCTGTTCATGGAGGTCTCGTCCCTCGGCTCCGGCGACGCCGCCACGAAGAGCGGCGACCCGTTCTGGGAAAGGGCGATGAGGTCGCTCATAAGGAACAGCGTGGACGTGCTGTCGATGGCCGGCGAACCCATCTCCCTCCACGCCCTGTTTGACGTGATTCGCAGCGCCCCGCCCGATCTTGGGAGCCTCTCGCTGCCCGCCTGGAGGCGCGGTTCCGCGTGCTGGCGCCACCTCGGGACCGCACGCGACCGGGCGCTCGGAAAACCCTGGGAGATCGACTGCAGGGAGGTAGCCGGGTACTGGCTGGGCCACTTTCCCACGCTCGGCGACAGGACCCGCGGCAGCATCGTCGCGATGTTCTCCACGCTCGCGGAGGCCCTCATGCGCGGCAAGATGAGGGAGCTTTTCTGCGAGGCCACGACACTCTGCCCCGAGGACGTCATCCGAGGGAGGGTGGTCGTCGTCGACCTGCCGGTGAAACAGTGGTCCGAGGTCGGCAGGATGGCCGCGGTCCTTTGGAAATACTGCCTCCAGAAGGCCGTCGAGAGGCGCGCCGACAATGCGCTTGGCGACGCGCGCCCGCTGTTCATATGGGCCGATGAATGCCAGCACTTCACGAGCCGCTACGACACGCTCTTCCAGGCCACGGCCCGGTCGTCGCGAACGGCGAGCGTCTACCTGACGCAGAACTATCCGAGCCTCGTCGCCTCGATGGGCGGCGGCGCCGGCGCGAAGGCGCTCACGGATTCGCTGCTCGGCAGCATGGGCACGAAGATCTTCCACGCCAACAGCGACCGCGAGACCAACCAGCTTGCGTCCGACCTGGTCGGAAGGCGGCTCCAGTCGCTGCGCAACAGCGGCACCGGCGCCAGCCTGAGCATCGGCGCCCAGTCGAGCATGGGCTCGTCCGCGAATCGGGGCCGGAGCGAAAGCATGGATTACGAGATCCAGCCGATGGAATTTGCGGCGCTCCGCAAAGGGGGCGCCGAGAACGCGCACGCGACCGACGCCCTGATTTTCCAGAACGGGCGGCTTTGGGCGGGAACGGGGCGGACCTGGCAGAAGGTCGCCTTCCGGCAGAAGACCGCCATTGTCCCCGTCCCGGAGCTCCCACGGGGGCGCAGCCGCTGATCCTCCCCGGGGCCGCGCGGGCCCGTCACTTTCCCGCATACCAGAAGCCCCGCAGCCACAGGTGGCGGTGAAGCCTTCTCAGGAGATCCTCCGGCAGCGGCGCCAGCCCGCTCACCAGGCAGTTGGCCTCCGCCTGGCGCGGATTTCGCATGCCCGGAATCACGGTGCCCACGGCGGGGTGAGCCAGCGCAAACTTGATCGCCGCCTGGGGAAGCGAGTAGCCGCTTTCCCCGAGCTCGGCGGCGACCCTTCGCGCGCGCTCCACCGAGCGCCCGAGGCGGTCGCCCTCGAAGTAGCTCCTGCGAAAATCGCCCTCCGGGAATTGCGTCTCCCGGGTCCATTTGCCGGTCAGCGCGCCCTCGTCAAAGACGACGCGGACGATGATCCCGACGCCCGTGTCGGCGGCCGTGGGCAGCAGCTCGGCGGCAGGCTCCTGCTCAAAGATGTTGTAGATGACCTGAACCACGTCCACCCATCCGCCGCGCATCAGGTCGATCACGCTGTTCTGGTCCTGCTCCGGCGTGGAGACGCCGACAAACCGTATCTTGCCCTCCTCCTTGAGCTTGCGAAGGACCTCGAACGGCTCCGGCCGGCGGTTCCACGCCCGGGTCCACGTGTGGAGCTGCAGGAGGTCGATTCGGTCGGTCCCCAGGTTGCGCAGGCGCTCCTCGAGGTTCGCGCGCAGGTACTTTTCGGCGTAGCGCTCCGCCGAGAGGCAGTAGGGCGACGGCGGCCAGGGTCCGGCGGCCGGCGGCGTCTTCGTCGCAACGATCACGTCCTCCCGCCTGCCCTTCAGGACGCCCGCGATGATCCGCTCGCTCCTCCCGTCGCCGTAACCGGCCGCCGTGTCGATGAAGTTGACGCCGAGATCAAGCGCCCGGTTGAGCGCGGCCGTGGAGTCATTTTCGCTCTGGGGCCCCCAGCTTCCCCCTATGGCCCAAGCCCCAAAGCCAATCTCAGACACATTGAGTCCTGTGCGGCCCAGTTTTCGGAAATTCATCGGGGATAAGGGGTGTAAAACGCATCATCCCGGACCTGCGCCCGGCGTCAAGGATGCGCCTCCTGACGCGCCTGGGGACACTGAGGCGTGCTTATACTTATACCTTTCTGATTGACCAGAAGGCACTTTGGACTGTTTTTGATAGTCTAATCAGCCATGAAACCCCGCACACACACCGGGTATGTCGCTGCCTGACGACGTCATCTCGTTATTGCGCGACGAGGCGTACCTCGACCTTTGCCGGAACGCATTGAAGGATGCCCTGGAGCGGCTGGTCGTGGAGAAGCAACAGGTGTCGGAGACGCGGCCGCCATTTGGGATCCTCGCGACCAAGAAGCAGCGGGAGGTGTTTGAGTCGTCGATGCAGACCGTGGTCGACACCGAGGCTGCCATCGAGAACAGGCTCGGCAAACTTGAGGCGATCGAGAACTGGCTCAAATCCGCCATCCGCGAGAGGCTGCGCGACTACCTGAGGCAGGTGTCGGAAAACTACCGCAGGAGCGCGAAGATGGCGGAGGCGATCAAGGCCTGGGACCGCCTGATCGAGCATTACGGCGAACAGCTGCTGGCGCTCGCCCGCAACATCAAGAACGTCGCCGTGTCCTTTGCCGGCGCGGCCGGCGGCGTGAGGTCGGCCTTCGGGGACCGCGCCCAGGCCTTCGCCGAGCTGCGCATGGGAGCCGACAGCCTGGACCGGACGGCGCTTCAGCTCGAGTCGCTGACGCGATCGATGGCCATGATCGCCGCCAACACGTCCTACAGGGACGTGCGGTTGGAGGACCTTCCGATCAAGGGCGTCGTGTCCTGGGTCGACAACCTCGCCCTCCAGCACGACCGCGACGCGCTCCCCGCAGCCCAGGAGATGGAGGCAGACGCGCGCGCCGTCGTCTCGAAAAAGCTGAACGACTTCCACGCGAGCGCGGCCGGGGCCCTGGAGGCCCTGACGGCGATCGAGAACCAGGAACTCGAGAGCTACTGGGAGGTCCTCCGAGCCCATGCGCTCGCCCACTATGTCCAGGAGCGCGACGTGGACGAGGTCCTGAACGAGCTCAACGAGCGCTACGTCGTCGCCAACATCGAGCGGCGCCAGCGGGAGATCGAGAACCAGGCCGATCCCTACGGCCACGAGCGCTGACCCGGGGCCCATGCCCCGGTCGGAGGCCGGCCCCCGGCTATTTCTCGCTGTCGAGGAGCTTCTTCAGCTTGTCGACCTTCGGGCGGATCACGACCGAGCAGTATCCCTCGTCGGGATGCTTCGCGAAGTAATCCTGGTGGTAGTCCTCGGCCTGCCAGAACTTCACGAGCGGGACGATCTCCGTGGTGATCGGGTCGCTGCGCGATTTCTGGGCCTGCGCGCGGGACGCCTCCGCGGCGGCCTTCTGGCCCGGGTCCGCGTAGAGGATGATCGAGCGGTACTGGCTTCCCATGTCGTTGCCCTGCCCGCCGACCTGGGTCGGATCGTGCACGTGCCAGAAATACTTGAGGACCGCGTCGAGCGAAACGACCGAGGGGTCGTAATCGATCTTCACGACCTCTGCGTGGCCCGTCTCCTCGGTGCAGACGTCGCGGTAGGTCGGATTTGCGAGCGTGCCGCCCGAGTACCCGCATGTCACGTGCGTCACGCCTGGGAGGAGCTTGAAGGCGGCGTCGAGGCACCAGAAGCACCCGCCGCCGAGCACGATCGAGTCGGCCCTGGCCACGCTTGGGAGTGTTGTCATCGTAAGGAGGATTGCGAGGGGGAGGAAAAGGCGGAGTTTCGGCATGGGGAGCATCCGGAGGGGGATTACACGGCGGTCACTTTGATACGGCGGGAGCCGAGTGGGCGGCCACCCACGCGTCATACTGCTTTCGCGGCATGAAGCGCAGCGACGCCGAGTTGATGCAGTACCTCAGGCCCGTCGGGGCCGGGCCGTCGTCGAAGACGTGCCCGAGGTGGGCGCCGTCCGTCGTGCAGTGCACCTCGCTGCGGACCATGCCGAAGGAGCTGTCCGTCTGCACGGCCACGAAGAGCGGCTCGATCGGCTTCGTGAAGCTCGGCCAGCCGGTGCCGCTGTCGAACTTGTCGCGGCTGTCGAACAGGGGCGTGTCGCTGCACGCGGAAAAATAGACGCCGTCCTCATGGTTGTCCCAGTACGTGTTCCGGAAGGAGGGTTCCGTGCCCTGGAGCCGCGTGACCTCGTACTGGAGCGGGGTCAGGAGACTCTGCCATTCGGCGTCGGTGTGCTTCACCGAGGCCTTCGACATGTCGATGACGACATTGGAGGGGAGGCCGCACGCGGATTTTGCGCCGTCTGCGGCGCACGCGGCGGGAGCGCCTGCAGGCTTCGTGGTATTCATGGCGGTATCGGCCAGCAAGATCGCCGATGAGGCGAAAAATGCAATCGAGGTAAGGATGAGTTTCACCACCCCTTAGAGTAGCCGGGTTTGCCGTTTATTCCAGCGCCCCGCCGAAAAACGGGCCGCCTCACGGGTGCTTGAACAGCTTCACAAGGAGCTCGTGGATCATGTCGGACGGGGGGTGCCCGAAGACCATGGACGGCTTGAAGTAGTGGCCCACGGCGATGATCTTGTCGGAACCGGCGGACCTCACCTGGATGTCGATCTCGATCATGTAGGTGTTGAAGTCCCAGGTCCACATGTCGTCGTAGGACACGATGAGCTGGGTTTCCGGGGGCATCATCGTGAGGGCGCCGGACGAGGCATCGAAGCCCATGGCCCTCAATTGGCGCGCGATTTCATCGGCGACGCCGAAGCTGTCCGCCAGGCGGTGCTCGACAAAGATGTGCTTGTGGTTCGCAAGGTCCGCCTTCGGAAGTGTCCGGGTGTTGATGTGGGTACATCCCGACAGGGCGAGCGCCCCCACGAGGGCGAAAAGCGTGCTGGTTGCGCGAAGGTTCATGGGGAAAAAAGGCGGGGGCCTGGCCAAAAGGGAGTCCTCGCTGGCACTAGGTCAACCCTCTTGTACGACGTCTCCCGAACCCGCTGGGTTGCACAAGCCGGGAATAAACGTAAAGGTTGGGGCGCCGCCACCCCGCACGAGCGCCCCAATGACACCCCCCCCGATCCGACGCACTCCGAGGAAACCGATGAGCGCGCTGACCCGATACGGGGTCGTGCCGCTCCTCCTCCTGGCGCTCGGGGTCCGGATCGGTATGAGCATCGAGCACCTCCGCATGGGGCAGCAGCAATCCCGCGAGGCCCAGGCCCCCGCCGCGGCGCCCGCCAAGCCCTCCCAGCCGGTACCGGCGGCGCAGACCGCAGCACCCACCTTCGAGATCACGGGATCGTTCCAGGACAACATTTATCCGTCGCTCATGCTATCGTTCGGCGTTGCGTACCCGGAGTACACCCGCTGCCTGACGATCGCGCTCCACAACCTTCCCGCGTCCGAGCCGCTCCAGCTGAGGATAGAATCGGCGCTCTTTGTCGATGCGCTCCAGGTGCCCGTGAACGCGCCCTCCGGCTCCGCCACGATCAATCCCGAGCTGCCCTGGAACTTCGACGCGCTGCGGCGCGCCACCCAGATGGCGCCCCAGTCGTTCGTGGCGACGCTCTTTGTCGACGGAAAGCCGCAGGCGGAGGCGACCCTCGTATGCACGGTCCACTCGGTCAACGAGGCGGTCTCGCGGATCTTCGTGGGCTCCACCGGACAGTGGCTCGACACGAGCGTTTGTTTTGCGGCGTTCGTCAATGAGGACCACCCCTGGATCAACGGCCTGTTGCAGGAGGCCGTGGCCAGCGGAAGCGTCCGCGCATTCACCGGGTACCAGAACGGCACCGCCTCGGCGGTCCTGCAGGTGCAGGCCGTGTGGGACGCGCTGGCCGCCCGCGGGCTCAGCTACGTCAACGTGGCCACGGACAGCGGCTACTCCACCCTCGTCTCGACCCAGTACGTCCGCTTCCTCGACCAATCGGTCCACGACCAGGGCGCGAACTGCGTCGACGCATCGGTTCTCTTCGCGTCGATCCTCCGGCGAATAGGCCTGCGCCCGGTGCTGCTGTTCAGGCCCGGCCACTGCTTCACCGGTTTTTATGACGCACCGGAGGGGGGCCACATCGTGGCCTTCGAGACGACCTACCTGAGCTCCGCGCCCTTCTCCTCGGCGGCGGCCGAGGGCGCCAGGGAGCTTCAGACCACGCTGCCCTTTCTCGGGACGCCCCAGTATTCGATTGTCGACATCGCCCTCTGCCGGCAGCAGGGCATCAATCCGATCACGTACCAGGCCCCCGACCGCAATTAGGCGGGCTAGTCGTCGTCGTCGTCGCCCCCGGCCGGAAGCCGGCGCACAAACGCCGCGTGGACCGGGGCCGGCATCCTCGAGGCGTCGCCGCGAACGGCGGCCCAGATCACCCGGTTGAGCTCCTGGTCATCGGCAAGGTCCTCCCTCGAGAAATCGAATCGGGCGGAGGCCTCGGCGCCCCGGCCGCGGGAGGGGTTTCGGCTCTCGGTGCTGACCCCCGCCGCAAGCGCCTTGAAGGGCGCAAGGTCGGGCGCGGGCTGGAAGCAGGCCCTCATCGGGGCCGCGGCCGCGTCAAATTGCGACATGGGCTCGAGGCCAAGGATGAGCTCGATCGTCCGGAGCATGGAGCAGGTCGTGTAGGGCGTCGAATCCACGGCGCCCCGCCTCACGAAGGCCCCGGCGACAAGCGCCACGGTCCGGTGGGCGTCCACGTGGTCCGGCCCGCTCTGGGAGTCGTCCTCGACGCAGAACACGGCGGTCTCCCTCCAGAATCTCGAGCGGCTGAGCGCCTCCACCACCCTGCCCAGGGCAAGGTCGTTGTCCGCAACCATCGCCTCCGGGGTCCACGAACCCGCCTTGGCGCCCGCGGTGTGGTCCTGCGGAAGCCGCAGGATCTGCAGGCGGGGCATCTCCCCCTCCGCCTCGAACCGGTGCAATTGGGCGATGAATTCGTCGGCGCGCAACCGGTCCGGGTAATCGATATCCCATCCCCGGAACAAGGGATCCACGTGCCCCTGGAGCGCGGGCATGTTCGTCCAGACCGGATCGCCCGCTCGGGACGGGTTATGCGTGAATTCGCCGTAGCTGCGGTACGAGACGCCCGCAGCGGCCGCACGGTCCCAGAGGTATCCGAGGGCGGGCACCGCAGCCGCATAGTCCCCCTCGCTCGGGTAGGGAACGTGCGTGCTGCTGTGATGGCCGTACTCGACCGGCCACGACCTCTCGACAAATTCCGCGGAATAGCCCGCCATGCTCCACTCGTGCCCGCTCGCGCTCACCTCGGCGTTCGCATAAAAATTGTCGAGGAGGACGAACTGGCGCGCAAGGGCGTGGATGTTCGGGGTCACCTTCTCGGGAAACAGGCAGAGGGCGGGGTCGCCATTGCCCTGGACCAGGTCACCGAGGACCTGGTCATAGGTGCGGTTCTCCTTGATGACATAGACGACATACCGGATCGGAGTCGGATCGCCCGGATGCGCCGGGATCGGGCTGTCGGCGGCCGGCGGCGTGGGCGCAGCCGGCCTGCAGCGTTCGGCGATGCCCGTCCATTGGGCCATCGCACGCGCGAAGGCGTCGCCCCGGGGCAACGGCACGATGCCGAGGGAGCCGGCGTAAAGGCCGGTGATTTTCCTCCAGGCGCCCCCGATCAGGGCGCTCGGCCTGGCTTCCAGTCCCCGGGCGCTGAGGACGAGGAGCGTCCTTCCGTCGGGTGTCAGGCGGACGGACGAGGGGAACCATCCGGTCGGGATGAATCCGAGGGGGCGCCCCGAGCCGCGCGCGCCCACGTCGAAGACGGCGATCGAGTCGGTGTAGGCATTCGCGACATAGAGCGTCCGCCCGTCGGGCGCGAGCGCCAGGCTGTCCGGGGTCGCCCCCGGCAGGTCGCCGGGCGAGGATGAGGAGCAGAGGACCTCGGTGACGGCGCCGTCGCTGACATCGAGAACCGAGACCGTGTTGAGTCCGCCGTTCGATACAAACAGCCTCCCGTCGCGCGAAAGGACCATCTCGTTTGGGTGCAGGCCGGTGGGCCAGCGCGCGACCACGCGTCCGTCTGCCGAGTCGATCACGGCGACGGACGATTCCCCCCAGAGGCTCGCATAGGCGCGGTGTCTCGGCTCGTCCCAGACCACGTTCAGCGGATCCGCGTCCTCGATGAGGCCGCGCACGCCCCCGGTTTCGTTCGGCGCCAGGGCGTCGACGGAGGGCCGCGGCCTGCTGCCGGCCTCCTTGCCAACGAGCGCAGTCCACCGGATGGCCCCACCCGGCAGGTCCACCCTGACCACCCGGTTGTCGTAGGCGATCGCCACGACGGCCGAACCGCCGTCCCGGGAAAGCGCGAAGCCGGCCACGACGCCTCCGTCCTCCCTGCCCACGACCCGCACGTCCGGCAGCGCCGCGAGGTGCCCCCCGGAAAACCTGAAGCGGTGGAGGACCCCCTCGCTTCCCCCGCTGCAGAGGAGGGTCCGCCCGTCCGGCGAAAATCCGACGCCCCCGAAGCCCTCGCCGAGCGCGACGGAGGCGAAAACGCTCTTCGAGGCGAGGTCGACCATCCGGATCTCGTGCCTTCCGTATCCGGCGTGGAGCACCGCCGCCGCCGTTCCGAGGGGATTGACGGCCATCCCGACCGGAAAGTCGCCGAGGGGCACCTGGTCGCCGACCGGATGAATCAAACGCTGGTTGTGGAGCAGCGTGTATCCGTCGGGCTGCGGCCCCGGGACCGCGCGCCCGTCCGGGCCCTGAGCGCCGCCCCTCGCGGCGGCCGCCGCGGCGATCCCCCACGCCAAGATGAGCGTGGCCGCCTTCATGGTCTCCTCAGCTTGAAAAGAGGCCCGCGATTTTTGACTGGATCTCCTCCGCCTTGGCGCGGGGGTCGGGGGCCTGGCGGATCGGCCTTCCCACCACGATGTAGTCCGCCCCGCGGATGAACGCGTCCTCGACGTCCACGGTCCGCTTCTGGTCGTCGGACGGCCGGTTCTCGACGGGCCGTATTCCGGGGCTGACGATCAGAAAATTGCCCCCGAGATCGCCCCGCAGGCGGGCCGCCTCGAGGCCCGAGGAGATCACGCCGTCGCAGCCGAGTTTCAGGGCCCTGCGGGCCCGCGACAGGACGAGCTCCTCGGGATCGCACTGGAAGCCGAGGTCGTCCAGGTCGCCCCTGTCGAGGCTCGTGAGCACGGTGACGGCCAGGATCTTCAGCGTGCCCTTCGCCGAGACGGCGGCCTCGATCATCGGGTCATTGCCGTGGACCGTGGCAAACGTCACCCTGCGGCGCGCCAGCTGCTCGACCGCGAGCTTCACGGTCTCCGGGACGTCGAAAAACTTGATGTCGGCGAAGACCTTCTTCCCCTGCGCGTCAAGCCAGTCGATCATGTCGAAATAATGGCCCGTCATGAGGAACTGGAGCCCTAGCTTGTAGAACTGCACCGAGTCGCCGAGGCGCTCCACCCACCTCTTTCCCTCGTCGAGCGAGGGGACGTCGAGCGCCAGGATGAGGCGTTCGCGCGCGGGGATCGGCTTCGGGGAGAGGTTCGGATGGGAGGCCATCGCCCAAGTTGGCAGCCAACGGCGGTCGCCGGTCAAGACCGAACCCCTTGCGGCGGGAATTGACGCCGCGGCATTGTGAAAACGAGAATCCCCGGCAAATGGCCACCACCGTCTTCACCATTGCCAACCAGAAGGGCGGCGTCGGCAAGACCACGACCGCCGTCAACCTTGCGGCCGCGCTTGCCCAGAGGAAGCTCCACACGCTCCTGATCGACCTTGATCCGCAGGCGAACGCGACGAGTTCGCTCGGGATCGAGAAGCAGGAGGGAAGGAGCCTCTACTCGGCGCTGAGGGGCGAGGGCGACGCGCTCCCCCTCATCACCCCAACCAAGTACGAGCACCTGGCCCTCATCCCGAGCGAGGAGGACCTTGCGGCGGCCGAGATCGAGCTCTCCCAGATGGAGAACTACCTGATGAAGCTCAGGGGCGTCCTTGGGCCGGTCGTGGCCTCGGGGGGATTCCGGGTAATCATCATCGACTGCCCCCCGGCCCTGGGGATGCTCTCGATGAACAGCCTCGCGGCCGCCGACTTCCTCCTGATCACGCTCCAGTGCGAGTACATGGCCCTGGAGGGCCTCGGCCAGATCCTGCGCAATGTCGACCGGCTCAAGACCGCCGGGATAAACTCCGCGCTCGAGCTCGGCGGGATCGTGATGACGATGTTCGACGTCCGCACCAGCCTCTCCCGCCAGGTCGTCGACGAGGTCAAGAAGCACATGCCCGACAAGATTTTCCAGGCCGTGATCCCGCGGACGGTGCGGCTCAGCGAGGCGCCAAGCTTCGGCAAGACGATCTTCGACTACGACCCGTCGAGCCCCGGATCCGCCGCCTACCGCAACCTCGCCGCCGAGGTCGTCGCGCGCTTCCAGCTGTGATCAAGTACACCCAGAGCTTCCTGGTCGGGCTACAGAGCAACCTGGTCTACCGCTGGAACTTCGCCGTCCGCAGCGTGTTCTGGTTCTTCCACCTGGTCGTCGTCTTCATCCTGTGGGGGGCCGTCTTCGCGTCGAATCCGGCCGTCGGCGGCTTTTCGTTCAGGCAGACGCTCACGTACTTCGTCGTGATCTTCGTCCTGCAGTTCTTTATCGGGGCCTTCAACGAGGACTACCAGATAAGCGAGGACATCCGCAACGGCCTCATCAACCAGTTTCTCCTGAAGCCGATCAACTACTTCGCCTACCGGCTGAGCGTCTTCGCGGCCGCCCGCGTGGTCTCGGGCGCATTCGGGATCCTGGCCCTCGTCATCGCGCTCCCCTTCTTCCGGGGCTACCTCGAGCTGCCGCACGACGCGTGGCGGATCCTCCTCGCCGTTCCTGCGATGGCCCTGACCGCAATCATCCAGTTCAGCATCGCCTATATCTTCGGCCTCCTGGCGTTCTGGTTTCTCGACATCCAGGGCTTTGTCATCCTCTCGATGGCCGTCGAGAACCTGCTGGGCGGCCAGATCGTGCCGCTCGACCTCCTCCCCCACACGGCCTTCAACATCCTGCGCTTCCTTCCCTTCTTCTATCAGGCCTACTTCCCCGCCTCGATCATCACCGGAAGGCAGGGGCTCGACTTCGCGGTCCAGGGGCTCGCGATCCAGGCTTTCTGGGCCTTCGCCCTCGTCTGCCTCGCGGAGTTCGTGTGGAGGCGCGGGCTCAGGCACCACACCGCCGCCGGGGGCTAGACCGGACGCTCCCATGCAGTCGATCTCCCGCTATTTCATGATTTGGCTCGCGAGCGCCCGCTATTCCCTAGTCCGCGCGACCATGTTCCGCGGCGACCTGTTCATCTGGTCGACCGTCGAGCTGCTCTGGATCTCCGTGAACGTCGTCGTGATCGCCGTGATCTACAGCCACACCAGGACCGTCGCCGGCTGGAGCCAGTACGAGATGCTGCTCCTCGTCGGGACCTCGATGCTGATCCAGCGCTTCCTGATGGGTTTCTTCTGGAGCGGGATCTTCGAGATGGGGCGCAACGTGCGCAGCGGGCTCTTCGACTTCACGCTCGCCCAGCCGGGGGACCCGCTCTTCATGGCGTCGACCCGGAAGCTGGAGCTCGACGGGCTGCTAAACTCGGTCGTCGCCGGGGGCCTGGTGGCCTATTCGGCCTGGAAGCTCGGCCTTCATCCCGGCGCAGGCGCGCTCCTCTTGTACGGGTGCATGGTGGCGTGCGGCGTCGTCATCCACTACAGTGCGCTCGTCATGGCGATGTCCCTCGCATTCTGGATCACGAGTTCGCAGGGCGTGGAGGGAAGCTACTTCAGCCTCATGGAGTTCTCGCGCCTGCCGAGGGAGGCGTTCAAGGGCCTGGCGAGCACGATCTTCGTGTGGGTGCTGCCGGTCGTCATCGTCAGCAACGGGCCCGCGCGCGAACTCCTGCACGGCTTCCAGCCGTCGTGGGCGGCCGGGCTCTCCGCGGCGACCGCCGCTTGGTTCGTGCTCGCGGTTATCGTGTTCCGGCGCGGACTCAGGCGCTATACGAGCGCAAGCTCCTGATGAGCGGCGACGTCGACCTCCTGCAGGAAAGGATCGGGCACCGGTTCCGCGACCCGGCGCTTCTCGAGCGGGCGCTCACCCATTCGTCCTGGCTCCAGGATCATCCCGGCGCCCCGGGCAACAACCAGCGCCTGGAATTCCTCGGGGATTCGGTCCTTCACCTCGTGCTGACCGAGGCGATGTTTTCGCTCTATCCCGGGGACCGCGAGGGGGAATTGACGAAGCGCCGTTCCATGCTGGAAAAGGGTGAATTCCTCGCCCTTCTCGCCAAGGAGACGGGGCTCGACGCCTGCCTTCGCCTGGGTGCCAGCGAGGAGGCGAGCGGCGGCCGCGGGCGCGACTCCGCGCTCGAGGACGCTTTCGAGGCGCTCCTCGGGGCCGTGTACCTGGACGGGGGCGCCGGGGCCGCGAGGCGGGTCGCGCTCGGGATCTACGGCGACCTCGGCGTGCGCCTCGCCTCGCTCGAGGCCAAGGCCAATCCGAAGGGCCGGCTCCAGGAGATCGTCCAGCCGGTTCACGGCAACGACGCGCTCCGCTACGAGGTAATCTCGACCGAGGGCGCGGACCACGAGCGCCATTACGAGGTCTGCGTCTACCTCCTTGATCAAAGGATCGGCACGGGCCACGGCCCCTCCAAAAAGGTCGCCGAGGAGGAGGCGGCGCGGGCTGCGCTCTCCCGCCTCGACCTGGGCCAGGCTCTGCGATGACGGGCGCCTCGCGGCACAAGATTCTCGGGGTATGCCCGGCGGCTCGGGGCGCCGTCCTGGCCGAGAGCATGCGGGCCCATCCCTCCCCGGTCTGGGTGGTGGTGGCCCCCGATCTGAGGTCGGCGGAGCAGCTGGCGGAGGACGCCGCGGTCTTCCTGGGGGCCGCCGCGGGGGCGCCGCGCCTCGAGGCCCTCGTCTTTCCCGAATCGATTCCCGACAGCCGGGACATGAGGGAGGCGTTCGCGGCCTCGGGCGACCGGCTCACCGTGCTTTCTAGGCTTCGCGAGGCCCGGGGGCCGCTCCCCGGGAACGCCCCGGGCACGATCCTCGCCGTCTTCGCGACTCCCTCCGCGCTTCTCCAGCCGGTCCCCGCGATCGAAAAGTATGCGGCGAGCGAGATGATCCTCGCCCGGGGAACCCACCAGCCGTTCCAAGCGCTCCTCGAGCGGCTGCGCGACCTCGATTACGACAGCGAGGCGGTCTGCGAATCGCCGGGCCACTACGCCGTCCGGGGCGGCATCATCGACGTGTACCCGGTCACGGCGCCCGAGCCCTACCGCCTCGACTTCTTCGGCGACGAGATCGAGGACATCCGCGCGTTCGACCCGGTGACCCAGCGCTCCGCGGCCCGGGTCGAGCACATCTCGGTGGCCGCCTCGCCCCGGGTGCGCCTCGAATCCGCGAAGACGGGGATTGCGGACTACCTGAACCCCTCGGCGCACCTCGCTTTCATCGAGCCCGCGGCCCTGGAGGAGGAATTCAGGGCATTCGCGGCCGAGGGAGCCGACGGCCTTGCGCCCCTCCTCTCCAAATGCAGGGCCGCCTTCGGGGTTTCCGAAATCGACGAGTCGAGCGAGATCTTCCGCGAGAACGCAGCCGAGGTGGTCTGGGACACGGAAAGCCTGGAGCACCACCGGCGCCTGGCCGCGGAAAGCCTCCTCGCCCGCGACCGGCTCGACGCCGAGGAGGGGGCGAGGCGGGCCTTCCTAGCCCAGCTGGCCGCGTGGGGCCGGGAGGGGTTTGCGGTCGCCCTGGCCGCATCGAAGCCCGGAGAGGAGAAGCGCATGCGCGAAATCCTCGCAGCGGAACCCGCCCTCGCGGGCCTCGACCCGGTCTTCCTCCGGGGAAGCCTGAACGAGGGATTCAGGGCTGTTTCGCGCCCCGGCGCCGCGCTCGGCCTCGCGGCCGGAGCGCGCGGTCTCGTCTTCGTCACTGAGACCGAGATCTTCGGCCGCAAAAGGCCGAGACGGACCGGCCCGGGGGGCCGGTCCCGCGTCGCGGTCGCGCAAGTCGACCAGCTGCTCGATTTCTCCGAGCTGGTGGAGGGCGACTTCGTCGTCCACCTCCAGCACGGGATCGCGCTCTACCGAGGCGTCGCGAAGATCGACACGGCCCAGGGGCTGCGCGAGGTGATTTCGCTCGAATTCGACGATGCCGTCACGCTTCACGTCCCCCTCCAGGAGTCCCACCTCATCAGCCGCTACGTGGGCCTTGCCCGTATCAAGCCCCAGCTCGGCAGGATCGGAACCGGGCGCTGGGAGAAGGCCCGGCGCGCCGTCGAAAGGGCCACGGTCGACCTCGCCGCCGAACTCCTCCGCATCCAGGCCAGCCGCGAGGCGCAGGCGGGATTCGCCTTCCCCAAGGACACGGAGTGGCAGGCCGAGTTTGAGGCGTCATTCCCGTTCGCCGAGACGCCGGGCCAGCTGCGCGCTATCGAGGAGGTCAAGCGCGACATGGAGCGCGAGCGGCCGATGGACAGGCTCATCTGCGGCGACGTCGGATTCGGGAAGACGGAGGTCGCCCTCCGGGCGGCCTTCAAGGCGGTCCAGGCCGGCAAGCAGGTGATTGTCCTCGTTCCGACCACGGTGCTCGCCCAGCAGCACCTGAACACGTTCCGGGAGCGCATGGCGGGCTACCCCATCTCGATCGAGCTGATGAGCCGCTTCCGCTCGCATGCCGAGCAGAGGAAGATCCTCGAGGCCGTGGCGTCCGGCGGGGTCGACATCCTGATCGGCACGCACCGCCTCCTCCAAAAGGACGTGGTGCCAAGGGATCTAGGGCTCCTGATCATCGACGAGGAGCAGCGTTTCGGCGTGAAGCACAAGGAGGCCTTCAAGACGATGAGGTCCATGGTCGATGTCCTCTCGATGAGCGCAACGCCCATCCCGAGGACGCTCTACCTCGCCCTCACGAGCGCCCGGGACATGAGCGTGATCGACACCCCTCCCGTCAACCGGCACCCCATCCAGACCATCGTGAAGACCTACGACGAGAAGATCGTCGTCGACGCCATCCGGCACGAGATGCGCCGGGCCGGCCAGGTGTTCTACCTGCACAACCGCGTGGGCACGATCGACCTTGTCGCCGGGCGCCTGCGCGCCCTGATGCCGGACCTTTCCTTTGGCGTCGGCCACGGGCAGATGGGCGCGCACGCTCTCGAGCGCGCGATGACCGAATTTGTTGCGGGCCGCTACAACGTGCTCGTGTGCACGACCATCATTGAAAGCGGCCTGGATATACCCAATTGCAACACGCTGATCATCGAGGGCGCCGACCGTTTCGGGCTTTCCCAGCTCTACCAGCTTCGTGGCCGGGTCGGGCGCTTCAAGCACCAGGCCTACGCCTACCTCCTGCTGCACCGTCACACGCGGCTCCTCGATGCGGCCCGCCAGCGCATGAACACGCTGCGCCAGCACACGCAGCTCGGCGCCGGCTTCAAGATCGCGATGCGCGACCTCGAACTCAGGGGCGCGGGCAACCTTCTGGGGGCGGAGCAGAGCGGGCACATCGTGGGCGTCGGGTTCGAGCTTTACTGCCAGCTCCTCCGCCAGTCCGTTGCGCGGCTCAAGGGGGAGAAGACGGCGGCGGCTATCCGGGCAAACGTGAAGCTCGATTTCGTGTTTGTGGGCGAAGGAGCCCCGGCCGGGAACCCCGAAAGGGGACGGCACCAGGATGGCTACACCGCGCTCAAGGATGCCGAGGACACGGCGACAGGAGGGGAGATCAGCCGCATCCAGGCCCGCATCCCCGTCGCCTACATCGGCGAGACCCGGCTGAGGATCGACATCTACCGCAGGCTCGCCATGGCAGACTCCATCGAGGCCGTGCGCCAGATAGAGGAGGAGCTCAGGGACCGATTCGGAAAGCCCTTCCCCGAGGTGCGCACGCTCCTGCAAATCACCGAAATACGCGTTCTTGCGGAACAAAAGGGCATTCTTTCCGTCGAATCGGAATCTAACCGCCTCAAGTGTCTCCGCGGCACCGGCCAACGGGACGACTGGGTCATGATAGGAACCCGGTTTCCAAGGTTGACCGCACCTCGCCCGCAACTACGTTTGAAGGAGATTATCGCCTTTTTGAAACATCTGCCGAATCCATGACCCTGTACCGCAGTGCTAACGCTGCAATCGTAGCATCCCTCTTGGCGGCGTCAGGCTTCTCCCAGAGTTCTGTCGTCGACGACAATATGAACCTTCGGTACGCCAACGGCATCGTGGCGATCGCCGAGGATAAGGTCATCACGGTCGACGACGTCCGACGCGAAGTGATCCCCCTGATCCCGCAGATCCGCCGAGAGGCCCACAACGAGCAGGAATTCAACCAGAAACTCGAGGCTCTCCAGGACAACGCCATCCAGAACCTGATCGACCGGGTGTTGATCATCAAGGATTTCCAAAAGGACGACAAGAAGCACGTGCCCTCGAGTTTCGTCGACAACCAGATCGCCGACGAATTGACCGACCAGTTTGACAACGACCGTTCAAAGTTCCTCGCCTACCTGCGGGCGCGAGGGACAACCATGCGCGACTATCGCAAGGAGATTGAGGAGGACATCATCTATAACTACATGATGCACCAGCAACATAAGTCGCAGAGCATCGTCAGCCCGGTCAGGATCGAGCAGTTTTACAAGGAGAACAAGGACCGGTTCTACCAGGACGACAGCGTTCACCTCCGTCTTATTCAGTTGTCCCGGGCCGCCGGCCAGTCCGACGGCGAACTCAGGGGGCAGGCCGACGCCATCCTGCTTCGCCTGCGCTCGGGGGAGAAGTTTGAGGACCTGGCCAAGGAATACAGCTCGGATTCGCGCCGCGCCAAGGGCGGCGATTGGGGCTGGATGAAGCGCTCGGACCTCAAGCCGGAATTCAGCGAACCCCTCTTTGCGGTGAAAAAGGGCGAGTGCTCAAGCCCCGTGGTGCTGCCCGAGGGCTGCTTCCTGCTGTATGCGGAGGACCGCAGATACGCGGGAATCCAGCCCCTCGACGAAGTGCGCGATCAGATCGAACGGATTCTGGTCCAGCAGATGAGCCGAGACTATGAGGACCGTTGGCTTGAGCGGCTGCGCCGCAACGGATACGTGAAGCATTTCTGAGGCCCGCGCTTCGAATTAGGGCGCAGAGGCCGGTGCGTCTCTCGAACGGGCCTCGCTGACAAGGGAACGCGAGGGCTGCCCGAGGGCTCGAAGGCCTTTCCCCCCTTCCCACGAGGTTCTCGGCTGTCAACGGGGTTTCGTCGCAGGTCTTGCTGCCGACCCCCATCGCGACCCATCCCTCGTGGGCCTTCCCCCCAAGGACGTGAGCGACCGGTCGGACCTGGTCGCCAAAGAAGACCGCCGTCATTCCAGCCTTCAGGTCCACAAGCCCAACCCTTTGGGTGACGACTACATTGAGCTCCCTGTGGAGGGGAAGCATGGAGCCGCCGCTTCCCACCGGGGATTTGGTGCCCGGGTGTTCCGCGACGTACTCCTGACCGAGCCGCAGTGCATCAAACGGCTGGACCCTCCGGGCCAAAGGCGACATCGCAGCAACCGCCTGCGGTGAGAATCGCTCCGTGGTCTGCGTCGGGCAGCCGGGCCCGAAAAGGCCTTCGGCGCGATCGCGCCGAAGGCCAGCCAACGGCAAACCGCATGAGACATCGGGGGTGCTTTGATTAGCAGCCGCCCGTTTATCACGAGTCGATTTAGCGTCTGAACCTCCGTGTTTTTGAATAGGGGGTACCCATCGAAGGGGCCCGGGATTTCGCCCAGATTCTCAGTAGCGTTAATTGAAGGATGGCGGGAAAAATTAGGAGGATCTAGGGTGCTTTCCTTATGCCTTCAGAGGAGAGGGGCAAAGGCGGCATGGGCGCCTGAGTTTTTAGACATGTCTAATTGTGTTGTTTATTTTGAGCAGGCCCGCATTTTCGCTTCAGGCCCATCTGTTTTCGCCCCATGCCTCCCCAACCCGGCACACCCTACCCTTCCAACCGCTTCCGTTCCATGCCCGCGGGCGAGAGACCCCAGGAGCGCCTCGAAAGGCTCGGCCCGGCTGCTCTGAGTGACACAGAACTTCTAGCCATGGTGTTGCGAAGTGGTACCCGTGGCCAGGATGTGATCGCCGTCGCCTCAAGGCTCATTTCCGAGGCTGGCTCGCTCGGGAGTCTCCTTGCCTGGCATGAAGCCGACTTCCGCGGCCTCCGGGGAATAGGCCGCATCAAGGCGCTTCAGCTGGTGGCCGTCATGGAAGTCGCGCGCCGAACCCTTGGGCTACCGCTTCAAGAGGCGCCTGTCCTGAACCGCGCCGATCTCATCGCCCATAACTTGTCTCCAGTTGCGTCAGGATTGGAGGTCGAGAAGTTTTGGGTGCTAAGTCTAAACCGGAGGAACCGCCTCAGGAAGAGAGTCGAGGTTTCGTCAGGCACCGCCACGGCCGCTCTGGCTCATCCTCGAGAGGTTTTCCGTTCGGCCATTCGTGAGGGAGCTGCAGCCGTCGTGTGCGCGCATAACCACCCGTCAGGCGATCCATCTCCGAGTGCTGCGGACATACAACTCACGAGGCAGCTCAGGGAAGCCGCAGCGGCTGTGGATATCCCTCTACTCGATCATGTTATCATCGGCCGACGAGGTGCTGACCCCCTTGGCCGAGGGTATTACAGCTTTAGAGAAGCGGGGCTTCTTTGACCTCTTTTGATTGAATGTATCCATATTTATGGTTTTATGGGTCCCGTGAAAACCACCCTCGAAATTCCTGAACCACTCTTCAGGCAGCTCAAGATCTCCGCGGCGAAACAAGGCAAGACGATCCGTGCGGTCGTCAACGAGGCGCTCACCGAGAAACTCAATCGGTCACAGCATGGAGTTGAGGACCTGCCTGCCTGGAGAGTTGCCTTCGGGGGCCTGCGTCGACTGCGCGAAGAGACGGCCAAGATCAATAGGGACGTCGCCGCCGAATTCTCCCGAGTGAATCCAGAGGAGTGGAAATGATCCTCGACACAAACGCCCTATCCGCGCTCGCCGATGGCGACGAAGGCCTCGCAGAAAAGATGGAGTCGGTGTCGGTGCCGTCGCTCCCGTCTATCGTGCTGGGAGAATTTCGGTACGGAATCCTGGGCTCCAAATTTCATGGTCGATATGAAGGCTGGCTCCAGAATAGTCTCAAAGCGTTCGCGGTCATATCCGTAGATGGCGCTACCGCCGGCCACTATGCCGTGATCCGGTTTGGACTGAAGTCCCGGGGAATGCCCATTCCCGAAAACGACATATGGATCGCCGCTCTGGCCCTCCAGTACCGCTTGCCTGTGCTCAGCAGGGACAAGCATTTCAGCTTCGTTCCCGAAATTCGTCACATCACATGGTGAGAGGATGCCCTTGGGCCCATGGCTGTTACCGAATCGTGCCCCGGAAACTGGTGTTCCTCGTTACATTGACGTTAATGGTAACCGGTTCTCGCCTCATTCGAGGACAGAATTCGGACGTCGATCAATTCGGAATACAAAAGATCTATGCTGACGCTCCTCTACCGATCAACAATTGGGCATTTACCGGCGACGCCGATGACCCTCGGTTCATGGAGCAACATATCGCTGCCGTACATGGCGGTTGGTTTCGACCGGAAGATCCCGCTGAAATGAGACTGGAAGTACTCAGTGATCCTACGGCCAATGAAAGGACAATCGAGACGTTTGACGTGACCAAGGTTCTATCCAAAGGCTATCTCTATAAGCCGCCAGCCAGCCCGGACGGCAAAGGCGACTTTCTTAATATCGAACAGACTTGGCGCCTTAGGATCATCAAGACCGGGAAAGGATCCCTTAATGGAAGCGCACATATCGAGTTGGTGCCTGCTGGCTACCGGCAGACGTCGAGCAAGCGCTCTTCAGGTCGGGACAGTGCGGTCCCTGCGAGCTGCGAAGCAATGAGCTATCATTTCAATGTCTATCCAGCGACCGGCCGTGTTAAAATGGAGAAGGATAGCGATCATACGACGGGTTACACTGTCGACAACAGAGATCCAGAAACCGTGCCATAATCCCCATTTCGCAGATGATGCGCTTGAAGCCAGCAATCACGCCCGAAGTGACCAGCAGCCCATAGAGCAGAAACGCCAAGCGCATGAAGTCTCCGTTGGTGCCAATGGCCAGGGCACTGACGGGTCGGCTTACAAATGAGTAACCCGGCCGCAGGGAACCCATTATTATCCAAGCGAAGTCGAATAGGACCGGACCGACTACTGCGCCGAGTGCCAACCAACGAACCGCCTTCGGAATGTCTTCATTCGATTGGGTAGTCACATCGGCTGCTTAAGGGCAAATAGCGGGAGTGATCAAGCGATCCGAGAGTTCAAGGGATTATTTCGGTGCGGATGGTGTGGGTTATAATGACCACACAACCATCCATCAGGTGACCCAAGTCCAAGTGCAGCAGATATCCAGCTTACGCGGCAGCTTCGAGAGGCTGCGGCAGCCGTGGATATCCCTCTACTAGATCATGTTATCATAGGACGCCGTGGAGCCGACCCGTTGGGTCGAGGCTACTACAGCTTCAGGGAAGCAGGGCTGCTCTAGCCTCACTTGACTCTGCCTAATGTAACTACATTGTACCCACATGAACACCTTGACTGCCAAAGTATTCAAAGCGGGAAATTCTAAGGCTCTTCGGCTTCCAAGCTCTCTCGGGATAAAATCCGGAAGTTATGAGATCACCCGCACGCATGATGGATTTCTGGTCGTCGATAGCGCCTCTCTTGCAAGGCGCCGCCGCGCCCTACGAAAGCTTATGAGCCTTCCTCCTCTTCCGGACGATTGGCCGAGACCCTGATGCTCTACCTCCTCGATACAAATGCACTCACCCGTCTCGCCAGGGGAGCCGATGCCGCTATTGCGCAGAAGGTCGACGCGAATGTCCTCGATTGCCGGCTGTCTGCAGTCGCATGGTTTGAGTTGCAGTACGGCGCAGCGCGTAGTCCAAATCGAGAAAAGGCCGTTCCCCGGCTGAAGTTTCTGAGAAGCTTTATGCCTGCCGTTGAGGATTTTGATGAGTATGCGGCACAGCTTGCTGCCGAAGTGCGCGCCTCGCTCGAGACAATGCGTCCGAATGCCCAGCCAATCGGTCCGTACGACGTGCTCCTTGCCGGCCATGCCCTCGCCATGGGAGCCGTTCTGGTGACCCACAATACGAGGGAATTTTCCCGCGTACCAGGACTCTCGGTCGAGGACTGGCAGGAGCCGTAGAGAAATTCCCGGTCTAATCTTCGAAGCCGAAGAGGAAAGCGTCATCAATTTTCTCCGGCACTGCCCTCCAGATAGACAGCAGCTCATTGAACTCGAAAGCTGCCTGACTCTTGGCTTCGTCTACCGACTTGCGCCACGTGTCGCCGACACATCTTCGATCGCTAGAAAATCTGAAAAGAAATACCCCGTCAGTCTTCTGCTCGATTACCAAAAGAACCGGAGTCCCGAGAGGCGATCGCGTAACGACCTTACTGCTGCCTATCGGCGGTAGCCCGCGGAAATGTTTGGTATTGGGCGGATCTGGGACAAACAGAACCCTGGCCGTGAATCGGGATTCGCTGGGCATCAATATTAAGTTAGGCCAACAGGAGCTTCAGAAGCGACTACCCGAGCCAAGCCATTCCGGTTGACGCCCGCCCACTGAATCTCGCACAGGCAGTTCCGGGGTGAAATCAATCTGTGGGTCATAATGACCACACAACCATCCATCAGGGGATCCGGCCCCAAGCGCGGCAGATATCCAACTCACAAGGCAACTCAAGGAAGCAGCATCCGCTGTGGATATCCCTCTGCTGGCTCATGTTATAATTGGGAGGCGCGGTGCCGACCCGTTGGGACGTAGCTATTACAGCTTCAGGGAAGCGGGGCTTCTTTAAGAAGGGCTCGACTTGATCCGACGGACATTGGTAATACGGTAATACCATGCCTACGTTAACATTCAAAGTCACGATGGATGAGGCCCGGCGAATTCGGGCCGAGGCGCGCGAAAAAAAAATGACCCTTTCGGAGTACGTTCGAGGGCGCGCTTTGAGCAACGGAAAGTCCTCCGGCCTCATACGTCAGGTCCGCTGCACCCACACAGGAGCGAAGATATTTTCGTCCCCCCCTGGGGCGCGCCCACTCACGACTGAAACCGTTCGAGAGATGCTTGCCGACTTCCCGTGAAATACTTGCTCGACGTTAACGTACTCGTGGCCTGGGGATGGAAGGAGCATGCCGATCACGAGCGCGTCGCCAAATGGCTCGCCTTCGAACGCGGCAAAACCGACTCAGGATTTCTGACATCCCCGATACCAGAACTCGGGTTCGTACGAGTTTCGGTTCAAAGAGCTGCCGGGACCATTGCGGTTAAGGAGGCCTGCTCGGCCCTCGAGGGGATGCTCGCAAGTCTCGGTCAAACACACTCGTTCATTCCCGACGATCAACGTGGGTTAGGATTGCCCGCCTGGTGCAAGGTTGCCGCCCGAACCACCGATGCCCACTTGCTCGCACTTGCAAGCGCACATGACGCCAAGCTCGTAACGCTGGACAAGAGCATCCCGGACGCCTTTGTCGTGCCTGACTAATCTCCAGAAGGAATCCAGTCTCAAAACAGGATCATGACTTGCTCAGTTCTGCCAGGGATCCGATACGAAGACCACAGGGCGTCTTAGGACAATTGGACGGACGGACTGTATGACATTCACTCCTTGAGCCAGTTGGAGAATGCTTCGCGAAACACTTGTTTTGCATTGGATTCGATAATTTCACCATGTCCGGGTATAACCCGTTCGAAATCCAGTTCTACCACTCGCCTAAGTGATCCTTCAAATCTGCGCGCATCTCTTATCATCGCCCTCCGGAGCCGGGAGGGCCCCGGCCTTCCGCCTATGTCTTTCAATTTTTGAAGGAATCCGGCGAGCCACCCGTTGGACATTGAAACATTAAGGAAGAGGTCGGCGATAATCAGACTTCGAGAGGCCCGATGCAGGAACACGTACTCCTGAACACTTGGCATTCCTTCGACCTCTACCAATATCGAATTCAGCGGGCTCCGGCCGCGATGCCATTAGCTCGACCAGGCTCCACCTCGGGTGGTCACGAATAGCCGCCTTGCCCGCCGGAAAGGCGCTTTTGGGGAATCGCTCGAAATAGACACCCTGGCCCTCCAATACCGACTGCCCGTCCTCAGCAGGGACCCGCATTTCAGCTTCATACCCGAGATTCGTCACATCCCCTGGTGAGCCGTTCGCATAAGCTCGCGACCTTGGACATGGGAATCACGGCACATGGAAACGTAACATATTTTAGTGGAACGCATCCGATTTGTGCCGATCCAAGGACATTGGAGCACTTACCATGAACTTCACACCCAGATTGGCCTCCCAACCCTTTCGCGTCTTCCAAAGGAAGAGCCTGACAATATTCAGGAATCTTCGGCAAAACTTGGATCCCCACGCCAGGGCTCGCCGATGGCTCTTGCACTACTTTTCAGAATTCCGCGAGGAGGCGGATCTGGCTGCGCGATGCGGAGGCGGTTCGCTTCCGTCGGACGCGTTCAGCTACGAGCACAATGCCGAATTGCTGCCCGGGTTAAGGCGGGCGTACCCGATCCTCCGGAAATTAAGCGAGCCGGAGATGCAGGAGACGCTCCACGAGCTGGACGCGGAATTCAAAGAGCATTCCGAGGGCACCGTAGTCCGTTCCTAGGGCCGGATTTGCCAGGAAGGCTGGCTGTGTAACGCGGCCCAAGGCCTCGGTGCCTGCGCCGTCGTCGTCACAATCGGCAGATCCGAAAACGCGCCCATCCCCGACCTTGCGGTGGAGGATGGGCGGGCTCGAATCTGTCAGGGACGGTTCGGCCGTCCTGCCTTGAGCCAATGGGAGACGGCGTCGCGAAGCACCCGCTTTGCATTTGATTCGAATTTGAAGGGTGCGCCCGTTTCCCTCCGTTAGGAAAAGCAGGGATCAAGAGATTCCCGTGATCCCACGGGCGCCGCTCCAAGCTGTCGAACTCCGGATTCAGGGCCGCTGAGGAATCCTTTTGCAAAACCCGTCTCGAGCTCAAGTATTGCAAGGATCAGGCGGCATGGAACGACCAACGAGATGCTATCGAACAAGGCCTGGCTTCTTCGCGTCGCCTTGATGGCGGCGTCGGTGTGCGCGATGCTGACAACCTCGATCTCGGCGCCGTCTGCCCAAGGAATTCCGGCGAACCTGGCGTGGGATTGGTCGGGGATCATCGGCACGGGGCAAAGCCTGTCCGTAGGCGCGCAGGGTCTGCCCGTCATCTCCACCACCCAGCCCTACGGCAACCTCAAGCTTGCGACGGATCACCTTGCCTGGCCCATCGATCCAAACAGCGGCACGTTGAAGCTGGTGCCGCTGGTTGAACCCGTTGGCCGGCTCGCCCCAAGCTATCCCAGCTCATGGCCGGAAAACATCGATGGCGAGACGCCGCATACGGCGATGGCCAACCAGATCACCTCCATGGTCCGCGCCAACCTGGGCCGCGACTTCATCGGCATTCACGGAGCCGTCGGAGAAGATGGCCAGGGGATGGTCTTTCTAAGGAAGAATGCCGTCAAGAAGGGCCTCAACGGCCGCTCCTACGAGGCGGCGCTCGTCGAAACCCAGGCCATCGCCCGTTTGGCTAAGGGCATGGACAAAACCTACGGCGTCGGCGCAATCATCGTCACCCATGGCGAAGCCGATGCGGGCAACTCGCTTTATGAGAATCAGTTGCGCCAATTGTGGCAGGATTACAACACCGACCTTCCGGCCATCACCGGGCAGAAGCAGAAGATCCAAATGATCGTGTCCCAGCAGAATTCCTGCAACGATCGCTCACCGTCCACGCTCGCACAATGGAGGGTCAGCGACGATTACCCGGCGGACATGGTCTGCTCCGGACCCAAGTACCAATATCCGTCCCCTGAGGGCGTTCACCTGACCGCAGAAGGCTACCGGCTCCTCGGCGAGAAATACGGACAGGTCTATTTCAATCGGGTTATTCTTGGGGAGGACTGGAGACCGCTGGAACCTACCGGCACCGAGCGCAGTGGAAAGATCCTCACCGTCCACTTCCATGTGCCCGTCATGCCCCTGGTGTGGGATGCCAACTTCGCGATGCCGCACCCAACCATGGCCGAGTGGAGGAACGGCAGGGGTTTTGAGGTGAGCACCGCAAGCGGCGTCAGGGTGGCGATCGATTCAGCAGCCATTTCCGGCGACGCTGTCGTCATTACGTGCGCGTCGGATCCCGGGATCCATGCGCGGGTCGGCTACGCCATGGTTGGGGAGAAGGATCGGATGGCGGTTCCGTTTGCCGGCACCTTTCGTTGGGGGCTCCTGAGGGATTCAGATCCTTTTGTCGGCGCAGGCTCGCAAAGGTCGCAACCCAACTACTGTGTCGCATTTGAGCTGCCGGCGCCGTGAGCCCGTCTGTACGCGCGCTCCCGGATGCGACCGAGAGGGAATCCTGCCTCCCGGATCAAGGGAAGGCGCAAGGGCTCGTTGCTCCGATAGCGGAAGGGAGCAGTGACCCCTCATCGCAGGCATCGGCGGTCCATGCCCATCATTCTTTGGAGATGTGCGCTGCGGAGACGCAGAGGGCCGCATACCTCGCGTAAGGGACTTGTCCCGACGGCGCGGGCGGCGCCGATGCGCCCGTGGGAGGGGTTTTGGGAGGCGCCGGTGCCTATGCCCGTTTGCGGCCGAGGTCCTTGAAGAGGACCGTCGTGGAGCAGGGTCTCCCGTCCGGCCAGAGGGCGTAGTTCGGAATGACACCGCAACGAATCCAGCCGCCCCTCGCATACAGGCGTTCACCGTCGCCACCCGTCACCGTGTCGAGCACCAGGAGCGTCTTTCCGGCTTCGAGAGCGCAGCGCTCCGCGGCCTCAAGAAGCAACGCGCCAAGTCCCTTCCGCCGCATTCGCCGATGCACAAGCATCTTCGCAACATCGGCGCGGTGGGGCTGGTTCTCCGGCTGCTCCAGGATGACCTGAACCGTGCCGACGATCGATCCCGCGCGGTCCTCGGCGACGAGCACCCGTCTAGCGCCTTTCGAGGCGCTCTTGGACACGCTCCTCCAGAAGGTCTCCGCCATGGCGCGGGACATGGGCAGCATGAAGCTCACCGAGGCGCCCCCCTCCACGCAGTCGATCAGCACGTCGCAGAGGTCAATAAGCGCACGCCCATCGATCCTCTCCAGGCAGCGGATCTGTATGCCGTCGGGCCTCATCTCCTTGAGACGTGCCCGCGCTCGGTTGCGACAACGACGACATAGCGCGCAGGCCGCCGGGTCGGATTCCGGAATGCCGTCGGTCCGTTTAGCTCCATGGCGAAGCAATCGTCCCTGGAAAGCCGGTGGGGTTCCTCCCCTGCCGTCACCTCGATGGTTCCCTCCGTCACCCAGATCTGCTGGTGAATCCTCACGTCCCGCGCCGCGTTCTCATAGGCCACGCTCGCGCCTGCAGGCATGACGACCTCGACCAGCTGGATGGGGGAGGGAAAGTTGGGGGGCGAGACATTGCGCCGAACGTAGCCGGACTGAGGGTCGCGCCACAGCGCGCGATCGGCTCCCCTTGAGATTGGGTCGGCGGGCGCGCTCGGGTCGTCGAAGAGTTTGCCGAGCGGCAATCCGAGCCCCGCGGCGATTTTCTCCAAGACGACCGCGGTCGGGCTGCTCTCCCCGCGCTCGACCAGCGAGATCATCGAGCGGCTGACCGCGCTCCTCGAAGCGAGTGAGTCGAGCGACATGCCGAGCTCCCTCCTGCGCGCGCGCACCCGGTCCGCGATGCGGGCGTTGACGCTACGGACGCCGGAACCTGCAATGTTTTCTCTCATAGTGGACATTATGTCCATTATCTTGGAACCGCTGTCAATGGTGGAAGCGCGAGCCCTGGCACCGCATTCCCCGCTGCTCCATGCTCCCGTGAAATGCGGCGGAGGCTTCGAACCCTTTCTTCAGACGCTGCGTCAAGCATCTGCGTTCCCCACCCCCATGAAGATAAAATCTGCGCTGGTTCTGCTCTTGGCTCTCGGTGCATTCCTTGCGGGCTGCGCCACCTCGGAAAAGCTCAATGACATCCATATCGGCATGACGAAGAGCCAGGTGCTCGCCATCCTGGGGACACCCGACAGCACAAGCGCCCAGGCAAACGTCGAGTACATGACCTATTACCTGACGGCGGAGTCCGGTTACGGCCGCGACCAGCCCTACATGGTGAGGATGGTCAGCGGAAGGGTCGAATCGTTCGGCCGGTTTTCGCAGCTTTTCGACCTTTATAACCGCCCGGTGACCAGCGCCTCGCCGGGCGACCCGAATTTCCCGGGCCTGGGCATTTCCACGCTGACGGGCGCTCCCGTCATGGCCGGCCCGGCCGCATCACCCGACCTCGCCACAGAGATCCAGAGGCTCAAAGCGCTCAAGGACTCCGGCGCCCTGACCGAGGAGGAATTCGAGAAGGCGAAGGCAAAGATCCTGGGTGATTCGAAGTGATGGGTCCGCGCCGGGCGCAGTCCCGGTCCAACCCCCGCGCGAGAACCCGCCAACTCGGGTCAACGGACCCATGGTTGCCACGAAAGAGGGTCGACGCCCGTCAGAAACGAGAACACCCGCAGGGGCAGAGGCCGCCACCAGATGAGGTAGCCCGGGACGATCCAAAACGTGGGGGTCAGGTAGCACAACCATGCGGCCCAGCTCCCAAAACGTTCCGCCGAGCCCCGCGATGTCTCCAAGAGCCATGTGAGAGCGAGCGGGATGGACAGATAGCTGAAACCAAGGCTACGCGCCACATCGAACACGACGACCGTGGAAAGGGCCGAGGCGACGAGGACGACACCGAAAAACAGCGCCTCCCGGCGCCGACCCGCCCGCCAGCGGCAGGCCATCGCCGCCAGGATGATGATCCAGCTCCAGCGAAATGACTCGAAGGCATTGCCCCACCAGCAGGCCCAGCTCATGCCCAAGGGCCGCAGCGTCCTCAGGGTGTTCGGAATGTCGCCGTAGGTCTTGAGCGGATCTATCCCGGGCCCGATCCAGCCCACCGTCAATGCATGGCGGAACACGAGCCATGCCCCCAACGCCAGGGCTATGGGCCTCCAGGCTGAATCGAGCCAATGCCCCCCGCCTCGGGGCCCCCCTGTGGAGTAATGCCAGAGAACCACCAGGGGAAGCTCCAGCACAAACCGCTCGTCCGTCAGAAGGCCGGCCGCGACGATGAGGGCGACAAGCGACGGCCGCCGAACCAGCAGCAGGCTGGCGGCAAGCAGATGGGCCACGCTGTCGGGATAGCCGAGCATGCAATCGGGCCATGTGACCGCATAGGAGGTGGCCACGAGCATGGTGGCGATCATCCCGATTTTTCTGCCATGGCGCACACTCATGGCGTGGCAGACGACCGCAAGCATCGCGACCGATGCAAAATAGGGCAACGCCAGCGCCAGCCAGAGCCTGGCACCGATCAGCCATGCGACCGTCGGGACGAAAATCCGGTAGGCCATGATCGGGGTCCCGAGTGCGCGGGTGAGCGGATGGGCGCACTGATGCAAGTAATCGCCCGACCTCAGGGAGAAGATCTCGGAGCGCTCGAAATGAAACAGCGACGGGGCTGCCACGAATACCCCGAGGCTCCATGCAAGAAAAGCGGCCGCAACTGCCCAGCACCAGGGCCGCGTGACTTCAATCCATCGGGGCCTGTTCCCTGTTCGCGCGGACTCGCTCATCGTACGGGGGGCAAACCCCGGCTCGCCGGAATCCTTGGCCCCAGTGCCGTCATTCCTCCGTGCAAACGCTGACGGCTGCGTGCGCCCAATCCGTGGGCGCCGTTCCTCCCGCGCGACCGGTGGGCTGCGGCTCCTCCGGGGATCGACGCAAGAGGGCCACCGCTCCGCGGCTGCACCCAGGGGCGCCGTCGCCGCGAGGCCGGCCGAGCTCTAGGTTTGAACGCACGGGAACCCACTATGCCGAGGCGCCTAGAGGAGTAAACTAACTAGTCCGACCGGGAAAGGGCGCCGGATTTGCCCGTCTTCGGTTTGGGAAGACACCCTAACGATTTTTTGAGGCGCCGCACTCTGAAATGATCCTCTGAGGGACGATTCATCCCGATGCTGTATCCTTAAAACACACTAGTTTTCGTATAGGTAAATTCCTCATTTTTGTTTTATAAATCATTATTTACTAGATGTTTACTGACAAACGCAGCATCTAATGGCCCGGGCTTTTTTACTTTTTTTTCGCATGGTCTATTTCCCTTCGAGCAACGCGGCGCAGGCGACCCGAATCGTCATCGTCGACGACCACGCGGCGATCATCGAGATGATGACGGCGATGATTGAGGCGTTGACCAAGAGCAAGGTCGTCGGCTTCGCGCTGGAAGCCGCGAGCGCCCCCGAGATCTGCGAGCGTCTGAAGCCCGATATCGTCGTGCTCGATTGGGTCTTGGGGGGGGCCAACACCCAGAGTTTGGTGCTTCACCTCAGGAAGGCTGTTCCGAACACAAAGGTGCTGGTCTTTTCCGGACACATGGAGCCGGCGGCCATTCGTGCCGCGCTTGAGGCCGGAGCCCACGGGATCGTCGAGAAGATGGACCCCTTCAACGAGCTGAACGCGGCGATGGAGGCGGTCGCCTCCGGTCAGTGCTACTTCAGCCCGGATATCAGCCGGCAGATCAAGGATATCGTTCGCGGCCGCGCGGAGCAGCCGAAGCCTTCCGCGGCGCTGAGCAGGAGGGAAGCGATGGTCCTGCGCTGCCTTGCGCTGGGATTCAGCTCCAGGGAAACCGCGCAACAACTCGGGATCAGCCCTTACACGGTCGTGAATCACCGCAGCAGCCTGATGCGTAAGATAGGCGCGCGCAGGGCCGCTCAACTGTCGCTTTACGCGGCCAAGATGGGGCTCGTCGATCCGGATGCCGCCCTTCCGGTGCGCGGGCATTATCCGGGGCAGCAAACCGCCTCCGCAGTCGGTCGCAGTCTGTCCGCCCTATGAGAGCCCGCCGGAAAGACCTGCGGCCAGGCTGCCACATTGAGCGCGTCGCTCCCGATCCGGCGCCCGGTTTTCTGCCCTGCGTGCCGAGCGCCTCCCAGGCCCCAACCGGCTTGCGGAGCGGCGGCTCCAAATCCCTCTGCGCCCACCCGACCGAACCCATCCGGTCGGGAGCGCGACACAAAAGCAAAGGAAACCACAGCTACGAGAAACCATGAACATGAGAATCCATCCCCGTCTCTTAATCGCAACCGCCGCCGCCGTATTCGGCGCGGCGGGTCTGCAGGCAGGTAATTCAGGCACAAACGGATGCACCATCACCATTCCCGTGTGCAATCAGCTCAGTATCACCGGCACGGCCGTCCTTACCGTGAGCCAGCCGAGCGCAGGAGCAGTCGCCGGCGGTTCCGGCGTCAGTGACACTTCCAGCGTGAAGCTCTTCCTCACGACAAACCAGACAGGTATGGAGGTGACCGCGGCATCCTCGGTCAATCCGGTTACGGGGGCAACGCTCAGCGTGACCGTGGGAACCAACAACACCGGATTTTCCGGTTCCGTTTCTAGCCTGACCACAACGCCAACGGTCCTCGTCTCGGGAATCAGCAACATCGCGACAAACACCCTTGATCCCAGCGGAATCCCACTGACTTACACCCTAACGCTGACTGCTGCGGCGACGGATACTACAACCACGCCCTATACCCCCACGATTACCTACACGCTCCAGAGCTCTTGATTCGCGAAGGGTGCTGCGGGTTGCCCTTTTTACCATGTCTTACCCCCGGCGCACGGGAGGATGGCGGATGGGACTCTGGCTCGTCCTCGCCGTGTGTCCGGTGACGGCATTCGCGCAGTATGACCTCGTTTTGGGTGGCGGCGATCAGTCGCGGGTCCTGACCAATACGGACCTGAAGGGAGGGGCGGGGTCGGATTTTGCCACCACCCTCAGCTTCACGACGACCTTCACCCTTCAGGTCACCTCCCCCGGCGCCTGCCAGGTGTCCGTGGGGCGATCGGGCTCGGGCTGGCTGACCGCGGGCAATCTGCTGGTCGCGGTCATGGTGAACGACACCTGCGGGCCACCGGTATTGGTCGGGACCTCCGACCAGCAGCTCCTGACGAGCGCCACCGCGCTCGTGGGCCAGACCTATACCCTGATCTACAAGATCCAGAACCTGACGGTCGAGAACCTGCCGGGCACCTACTCGGCGCAGGTCACCTACACGGTAACGGCCGACTGAACGCATTCTCCGAACCCCCTGGCTCGCCTTATCCTGCGCGCTCCGGGTGGACCCATCACGCCAAACTCGAAATGTCCCGGATCACCCCGAGGCTCACCCTCCGCACCCTGCTCGCCTCGCTGTTGATGGCTTCTCCTGCGATCGCAGGCGCAGCAGAGAGCAGCATCGCGGCCATTGGCGGCAGTTTGCCGACCGGAGGCCGAATCACGTATTCGGGCGACCTGACCCGTGTATACCAATTGGGGCCGGGTGGCCAGGCCGAGGGCAAGCTCGTGCTGCACAATCCGACCGGCGAGACGCGGAGCGCCCGCATCTACCAGACGGACTACGTGTTCACCGCCGAGGGTTCGGCATCCTACGGAACGCCCGGGAGCAACCCGCGTTCGACGGCGCCATGGATCGAGCTCGGCGAGCGCGAAGCGGTCCTTGGCGCCGGCGAAACCCGCACGGTGTCGTTCAAGGTCAACGTGCCCTCCAAAGACCGGCTATCCGGCACCTACTGGAGCATGATCATGGTGGAGCCCATCACCGATATGCCCGCCAAAGCCGATCCGCACACGGTGACCGTCCGATCCGTGATGCGCTACGGGGTCCAGGTCGTCGTGCAGGTGGGCGACAACGCCGAGCCCAAGCCTTCGATCTCGCACCAGGAGATCGTCAACGATAACGGCAGGCACCTGCTACAGTTCGACCTTGCGAACGACGGGGAGCGCTGGCTCCAGCCTAAGGTCGAGGTGCGCGTATTCGATGGGAAGGGCCGCGCATTGCCGGCGGTCCCCGGCCGGAAGGCCCGCGTCTACCCGGGCACATCGGTGCGCCACAGGATCGAGCTGCCGCCTCTCTCCGCCGGGGACTACCTCGCCCTGATCGTGATCGACACGGACGATGAAACTTACGGGGCACAGTACCATTTTCACCTCGACGATTGAGTGACCATTCTCCGAAGGATCCTTGGGGCGACGGCGGTTCTGATGTCGGTCCTGCCCGGATTGCGGGCGATCCACGCGCCCGAAGTGGAGGTGCGCTACGGCGCCGCCGCGGTCGTCGCGCCCGGGGGGATCTTTTCGGCGACGATCTCGCTCCTGCCTGACCCGGGTGCGCCGCCGGTGAGCCTTTGCGACCGGCTCGCCCTCCCCGAGGGGTGGGTGGCCCTCTCCCCGAACGGCGAGCCCTTCGTCCCGGCACGGGGCGGGGAGATCCGCCTGGTGGCCGTGCCCGTTCCGCATTCGGCCCCCGCCGGAGATTACCGAATCTATTACATCCTTTCCCTTCGCGACGACGCCTTGCACGAGCTGATCCGGGTTCCGCTGACGGTCACCGTCCCTGTCGTGTCGGAGCTCCGGATTGTGGCCGAGACGGCGCCCGAATCGGTGCTCGCGGGAGACAGCTACGCCGTTGTCTGGCGGGTGATCAACCGCGGCAACCGCACCGTCTCGGTCCGGATGCGCGCGAAATGCTCGCAGGGCTATGCCGTGTCCCTGACCCCGCCCACCCTGACGCTAAGGCCCGGTGGCAGCGCACTCGTCTGGGAGACGGCCAAAACGCCGGGCGAGCTTCGGTACGAGGAGACAAACGCCATGCTCCTTGAGGCCCAGGTCGACGGCCTCGGGGAATCGGGCCGCCAGACGGCCGCATCCTACGCGCGGATCATGCCTCAGTTCGCCACGAACCCGAACCCGGGCGACGAGCTCTCCGCCACGCTCACAAACACGAGCGCCTACCGCAGCGCGGACGGAAGGCAGAGTTTCGGCAACCAGACCCAGCTGGCCGGCGGGGGCTTCCTGGACGAGGACCGCACCCAGCAGCTCCAATTCCTGGTGCTCACCGCGCCGACCAGCAGCCAGACAGGGCTTCTCGCCCACGACCAATACACGCTCAACTACACGAGCCGCACCTGGGACCTGATGCTCGGGGACAACCTTTACTCGCTGTCGCCCCTGACCGAGCGCTGGCTTTACGGGCGCGGCATAGGCGTGCAATATCAGCAGCCGTCGTCGGCCATCGGGGGCTATTACGCCTACACGCCCTGGCAATCGATCGATGTCCGCCAGCTCGGGTTCTTCGCCCAGTTTGCCCCCTGGCCCGTCGTCAGCCTGCGTTCGAACTTTCTCCTCGAGGAGACCCCGGTCACCGAGCCCTGGATGGACCCGCGGAGCTTCCTTCCGAGCCTGCAGCTCTTCCTGCAGCCCGGAAAGTCGGCCACCCTCGAACTGGAGGGGGCCCTCAGCGACAACAGCGAACTCAGCACGGGCGATGCCTACCGGGCGAGGCTCAAGGGGGACCTGGGCAAGACCGTGTTCTACGACTTCGAGCGCATCTACGCCTCGCCCGACTATTTTGGGTACTATAGCGACTTTGCCTCGACGAGCGGAACCGTTTCCTGGCAGATCGATGCCTACTGGAGGCTGCGGGCCTCGTTCGAGGATGCGGAATCAAACCTCGAGCTCGATCCGAGGAAGGGCCCTGCCCTCCAAGTGGTCGACGAGTCGGTCGGCATCGACCGATCGGTCACGCGGGAATTCTCGGTGTCTCTCGAGCCCCATTTCACGTCCTATTCCGACCGATTGCCCGACGGCCAGCCGACCTTTATCCAGGACACGGTGGCCCTCTCGGGCACATGGACCACGCCGGTCTACACCGTGCGGGCGTCGGTGGAAGACGGCGGGCGCCAGCTCGACACCTCGCCTCGGCAGAATCTCGGCTATGAGTCCGTCTCGCTCCTCGGCATCGCCCAGCCGAACCCCAACCTCACGTTTTCGCTCCTCGTCTCCGACGGGGACTCGCCGTACACCGCGGAGCCGCTCAGGGAGGTCGTCGTGAACGGGGCCGTCCAGGTGAATTTCGGAAACGGCTGGAGGGTCCGCGCGATCGCCTCCGCCACGCAGTCGCACGACCCCCCAAGGCTGACCCAGCAGGCGACGGCCGACGTCCTTCTCGGCTACGATTTCCGAAACGGCATAAGTGTCCAGGTTGGCGTGCGCGATTCCGCGACCACGGGCGCCGGACCCGATCGGGGCGCCTACCTGAGCTGGAGCATCCCGCTGCCCATCCAGGCGCTCAGGAGGCAGGCCTATGGCAGCCTTGAAGGGGTTGTGCGCCTGCGCCAGGGGGACGATCTGAAGCCCCTCGCGGGGGTGATTCTCCATATGGAAAGACTGCTGGCCGTCACCGACCATGCGGGGCGTTTCGTCTTCCCGCTCGTCAAGCCGGGACGGCATGAGCTCACGGTCGACTCGGGGTCCCTGGGCCCGGGTATCATCCTTAGTGCACCGGGTCCGGACACGGTGGAGCTCGTTCGCGGCAAGCGGGCCCTGCGCCAGCTCGAGGCGGTGCGCGCCTCGCGAATCGAGGGCGAGGTGGCGCTCTTCGAGCCGGCGCCGGAGGCCTACGAGGAGCTCGCAAAGGGGGCCCCGCCGGGCCTCCGCAGAAGCGGCGTCGTGGGCAACGTGCTGATCGAGGTGCGCCAGGGTGACATCGTGCGGCGCACCGAGAGCGACGAGCGGGGCTATTTCGCCTTTGACCGGCTCCTGCCCGGGGAATGGACCGTTACGATCGACGACCACAGCCTGCCCGAGCGCCACCGCCTCGAGAGAAAGGAGTTCGTCGTGCAGCTGGCCGCAGGCTCCGTCGAGCACCTTGAGGCTCGCGCGCTCCCCATCGTGCACCCGATCAAGATCATCGGCGGGGGCTCGCTCAGCATTGTCTCGGCCTCGTCCCCCCCCTAGACGGAGCCCAGGGAGGGCATCCTTCCAGAGGATCGAGCCGGCCTCCGGTGCATCCGCCTAGAGGCGTTGGTAAACGAGGGTCATGTCCTGCGGCCCCCTGGGCGAAATCATGTGCCGCTCGATCACGAGCGTGTTGCCCGCGTTCTCGAGTCTCCAGCTCTCCCTGCTGGTCATCTTCGAGCCCGGGGCGCCCCAGGTGAACGTAACCGTCGAATCGACGAGGATCTCGTCCCCCTTGTCCGAAATCCGGGCCGTGCTGACGCGCGGCGAATTCATGAACTCCGACTTGGACTCGGATCCGTCCAGGGTCATCCCCTCCTCGGTGACCTGGTCGTCCGCGTATTCCACGACCCGGGTCGAACGCACCGTGAGCTCCTTGCCCCGCTGCACGAGCTCGAGCCTCGACGCAGCGGACGCCGCGCCCATCCGGCCGAGGACGCTCTTCTCCTCGTTCAGCGCCCAGGTCCCGGAGACGTCGATCGGGGGCCGCTCAAAATGGAGCGGCCCGAGGCCGCAGGCCTTCCGATAGGGAGCCGCCGCCGCCCAGTACGCGGGATCCTCGAGGTTCAGCACCCGGGGATCGGCCATCAGCTCGGCGTACTGCTTCCTCGGCGTGTTGCGGACCATGCCGGCCCAGGTCATGTAGTAGGTCCACCGGGGCTGCTTGCTGAGGATCTCGGGGGTCGGCGGGCTGCCCACCTCGGCAAGGGCGAGCGGCTTGCCCTGGGACAGGGATACGAGGCTGTCGTAGTAGGACTGCGCGAAGTCGTTGCCGTAGACGTCCAGCGCGAGGACGTCGACATACTCGGTTCCCGGGAAAAACTTGGCGTGCTCCATCCCCGGACGGCTCGGGCGGTCCATGCTCCAGACCCAGACCAGGTTGTTGAGATGGTGGTGGTTCACCAGGCGGTCGAAGAGCTGGCGGTAGAGCGCGATCGTGCTGTACTCGCCCGTCCGCCCGCCCCACCAGAACCAGTCGCCGTTCATCTCGTGGTAGGGCCTCCAGAGGACCGGGACGTGCGCGTCCTGGAGCTGCTTCAGGAAGACGGCCACCGCGTCCACCTGGGCGCACCAATGCTCATAGAGGGCCGTTCCGGGGGTGAGGACGTCCCTAAACTGCCCGTCGAGGAGCTTCCCCTGGACGCTCGACAGCGCCTTCGGGTCGCTGTTGGGCAGCTGCCTGAAGGTGATCGGCTCGTTCGCGGTCGGCGGGACGGCGTGCCAGCAGAGGGCGACGATCGAGCCCCGTTCATGCTGGCGGATCGCCTCCTGGACGATGTCGGGCCTCGCCAGGTACGAGTCGGAGTCGCCAGCCTTGGCGTGGCCCCAGTCGGACCCGAAAATCACGGGCGTCTTGCCGATGTACCTCGAGGCGAACTCCGAATTCCGGCTCTTCGTGTTGGGGTAGTTGTGCTGCCCGGTGAGGATGTGGTTTCCCGAGATGTCATAGAGGAGCTGGAGGAGGGCCGTCGCCTCGGGAGAGGCCCCGGGCGTCACCGGCTTCGCGACCCCCGCCTCGCCGAAAACCGCCGCCGGGCTGAAGGTCAATAGGACCGCCCCCAGGCAGGAGGCCGTCAGCAGGCGATTCACGAGGCCTCCGCCGCGGAGCCACCAGGCCGGGGCCTGGGACATCATCCCGGGGAAGGTTGAGCGGTCGGCCGTGGGTCGATTCATGGGGGCTATCCTGGTTACTCGGGGTTTGGGGGATGTGCGCCATGGGCTTTCCCGTTCCCAGGCGCATGCGGCGCAGCGGCCCGGGGAGATTGGCGGAAGGAGCCGGCCATGCGGGGCAAGCACAGCTCCGACGTCCGCACGCTACGCGGCGCTTCCGTGAACGCAAGGGGGCGCTTAAGAAGCCGGCGGAACCGCACCGGGTCGCCGGCGGCGGACAAGCCCTATTTCTCGAGCCAGATCCGATTGAATTCGTGGTAGCCGACCTGCGTCGTCGTGAGTCCGCGTACGGCCGGGCTGATCGCGTAGACATTCGGCCGGAAATAGAGCGGGATCAGGGGAGCCTCGCCGAGCAGGATCGCCTCCGCCCTCTGGAAGAGCTCCATCCTTCGCCCGTTGTCGGCCTCGTTCGACGCCTCGAGAATCAGGCGGTCGTAGTCCTTGTTGCTCCATCCCGCCCAATTGTTGCCGCAATCGGTCACCATGGTGCCGAGGAACGTGGAGGGATCGGGGTAGTCGGCGATCCAGCCCGAGTAGGCCATCGTGTAGTTCCTGTCCTGCTGGTTCTGGAAGAGCGTCTTCTGCTCGAGCTGGGCGATCGTGATCCGGACGCCAAGCTCCTTCAGCCACATCGCCTGGAGCGCCTCAAGCATGCGCAGCGGCACCTCCGTCTCGTAGCACTCGACTTCGATCGGGGCGAGCCCCCTGCCCCCGGGGTAGCCCGCCTCGGCAAGGAGGCGGCGCGCCAGGTCGTAGTCGTCCGAGATCTGGGCGCGCGCCGTGTAGCCGCCGCAGTTGGGGGGGGTCAGGCAGCGCGCCACCGGGTAAAGGCCCCGCGTGACGTCGCGCGACAGCTCCTCGCGGTCCATCGCGTGCGCCAGGGCGAGCCTCAGCTTCACGTTGTCAAAGGGCGGACGCGTCGTGTTCATGAAGAGGTAGTACGTCGAGAGGACCTGGTCGACCCTTAGGTCGGCCGGCCGGTGTGCCTTGTACGCCGCGACCTTGGACATCGGGAAGAGGTAGGTCACGTGGAGCTGCCCGGACCTGTAGTTGAGCTCCTCGATCTCGGGGTTCTCGATCGGATAGAATTCGACGCGGTTGAGCCGCGTCCTCGCCGCATCCCAATACAGGGGGTTCTTGACGACGCTCACGCGGGAGTTGGGCACCCATTCGGCGAGCGTGAAGGCCCCGTTTCCGACCAGGTTGCCGGGCCGGGTCCATGGGGTCCCCTTCTCGTCCATCCTGCCGAATTTCTCGATGACAGCCTTGTGCACGGGCAGCCACGTCGTGTGCGAGGCAAGGGCCGGCAGGTAGGGAGTCGGCCTTTCGAGCGTCAGCTGGAGCGTGTACGCGTCCAGGGCCTTGACCCCCACGAGCGAGAAGTCGGTGATCCTGCCCGCATTGAAGGCCTCCGCGTTCCTGATGGGCCAGAGCACGTAGGAGTACACCGCGCCAAACGCCGGAGTCAGGACCCGCTGGTAGGAGTAGGTGTAATCGCCCGCCGTCACGGGGTCGCCGTTCGACCATCTCGCATCACGGCGCAGGTGGAACGTGTAGACCGTTCCGTCGGGCGACACGTCCCACCGCTCGGCCCCCGCCGGGACCGCCGCCGACGTCGCACCCTCCAGCCTGGTCAGGCCCTCAAAGAGCGTGTAAAGGATCTGGGAATCCGTGAATGCGTAGACCACCTGGGGATCCAGGTCGGCCGGATCGGCCGCGTTGCCGTAGAGGAGCGTCTGCGTCCGTATTCCCTCCTCGGCCCGTGTCTCCCTGCGTGAGCATCCGACCAGGGCCAGGGCCGCAATTCCAACGGCGGGGACGAACAGTGAACGGGAAAAGCGGGGCATGGTTGGTACGGTGGCGCATAGCAGGCGCTGCGCCGTGGGATCCGGATCGCTCGGTCCCTAGTCCTCGATGATGTCGAAAACGTTCCCGAAGGGGTCCTGGAAATAGAGGGAGCTGCCGCGGTCCACCAGGATCTTGCAGCGGGCCCCCTTCAGGAGCTTCTTCGCCCTGGCGATGCTCTTGACGCTGAACGAGGGCGTCGGGGGCTGGGCCTTCGCGGAGCGGTTCACGTACAGCAGGAAATGACCGGTGTCGTACTCGAGGTAGGACCTCGTCTTGCTCTTCAGCTTGAAGCCGAGGATATCCGAGTAAAACCGCTCCGCCTTCGCAAGGCTCGTCAGGTGGATCGCGATGCAGTGGTTGGATCTGAATCTCATCTCCCGACGCAAAGGCCCGTCAGATGTGCTGGGGCAGGACGAAGAGGAGCACCGCAAGGAGGTGGCAGGTGCTTCCGCCCAGGACAAGGGTGTTGGTGGCGGCGATGTTGTAGCGCAGGCTCTTGATCGAGGCCAGAACCGCGCCCGCCGTATAGCATATCCCGCCTGCAAGGAGCAGCCAGAGGCCCCCGTGGGGGACGATCTCGACGAGCGGCTTGATCGCCACGACGACCATCCAACCCACGAAGAGCGTCGCGAGGGTCGAGGTGAAGCGGTAGCGGTTTCCCACGACAAACTGGAACACCGCCCCGGCGATGCACAGCCCCCAGACGACGCCAAAGAGGGCCCATCCCCACGGGCCCCGGAGGCTGACGAGGAGGAAGGGCGTGTAGGTCCCCGCGATCAGGAGGAAGGCCGAGGCTCGGCCCAGCTTCAGGAAGAACCGCTTCCCCTCCTCCGTGCGCCAGACGTAGTACAGCGCGTAGATCGCGTTGAGGAGAAAGAGCGTGAGCCCGAAGACGCTGAAGCTGACCACGTGCCAGGCGTCCCCGTAGAGGCTCGCCGAGACGACCAGAAGCGCGAACGCCAGGGCGCTGGCCGCGAGGCCGAGGCCGTTGGTCACCCAGATTGCAATCTTCTCGCCCTGCGTGAACGTGCGCCCGGGATGTTCGGAGGCCGCAGCCTTCCCCGCCCTCTGCCCCTGGACGGACCTGTCGGCCGCCCGGTCGAGCATGCGGATGGGCCAGACCGGCCGGGGGCTCACGAATTCCTCAGGGGTCCAATTCTCGCCGTCCGAGTAGATGCTGCGGGGCATCAGGCACGTGCCGAACACCCAGTCGGCGACCGGCAGGCAGAAGAACCCCGAGATGGACTCGTTGCAGTCGATCACGGCGTGGTGGCGCAGGTGGAAGCTGTAGGCCGGGCGCCAGAGGAACCCCCAGTGTTTGCTCGAGATCAGGGGCTCCCAAACCTCAAGGGGCCAATGCTCGATCGCATGCACGATCTCGTAGATGGAGAGCGACGAGGCAAGCGCGGCAAACCCGGCGAAGAACCACGGGAACGAGGGGAAGCCCCACTGCAGGGCGGCCAGGAGCGGCGACAGGACGACCGCGAACACGAACAGCGTGTACCAGGGGAAGAAGGAGGCCTCGTGCTGCTCGTCCTCGATGATGGGGTACTTGTTCTCGATGAACATGAGCCCCTTCCCGTCCCGGGTCTGCTTGCGCGCGATCCGCGTGAGGGCGTGGTGGAGGGTGTGCTGCCGGTAGAAGCGCCTCAGGAGCGGGACCGCCGGCTTGTGGAGCACGTAGCGGTGGAAGATGTATTCGACGAAGCAGTTGACGAGGCTGACCGCCAGAAACGCCACGACGCCCTTCCAGAGGGGCGCCAGGAACTGCGCATCCCAGACGCCATGGAACGCGAGCCTAAGGACCCCGAGGACCACGGCGAGCGAGCCCATCACCGTTGCAATGAAGCGGGGCAGCGAAAACGGCGGGTGGTCTAGCTCGGTGTTTTTGGGAGTGTCTGCCATGGGAAAAAAATAAGCGCGCCGAACCAGCGGGGTGATCAGGTCGGGCGCGCGTGCGGCGGGAGGATGGTGGACCCTACTGGACTCGAACCAGTGACCTTTTCCATGTCAAGGAAACGCTCTAACCAACTGAGCTAAGGGTCCGCGCTGAAACGGGTCGGAAATTAAGCAGGACAGCCGCCGTTCACGGCAAGGAAAATTCCGCGCGTGCCTCCGCCACGTCCCGGGCGATCTGCGATCGCAATTCGTTGATCCCGCTGAATTTCCTCTCCGGCCGCAGGAAGCGGATCCATTCCACCGTGACCGGATCGCCCGCCCCATAGGGGCACGTTGCCAGCAGATGGATCTCCAGGCGCGGCTCCTGGGCGTCCTCGACGGTGGGCCTGAGGCCGTAATTGGCCACCGCGGGCAGCCAGCCGTAGGACTTTGGTCCGCGCACCCTGACGGCGTAGACCCCGTAGAGGGGCCTCAGGTCGGGCGACCAACCGAGGTTGAGCGTGGGGAAGCCTATCGTCCTTCCCAGGTGCTTGCCGTGGACAACGTTACCATCCGCCGTATAGGTGTATCCCAGCAGCGCCGCAGCCCCCTTCATGTCCCCCGTGAGGATGCGTTCGCGGATCCTCGTGCTGCTGATGGGTTCCCCGTCGAGGTTCACCCGCGGCGCGCTGAACACGGAGATCGCGTGCCTCTTCCCCTCGGAGACGAGCATCGCCACATCGCCGCGCCGCCCCTGCCCGAACCTGAAATTTTCGCCGACGTAGATTCCCGCGAGCCGCGGCAGGTGGCGCTTGATGAATGGCACGAAGTCCTCGGCCGAGATGGCCGCAAAATCGCGGGTGAACGGCTGGACGACGACGGCATCGACCCCGAGCGAGCCGATCTTCGCTATCTTGGCCGGCAGATCGAGGATCATCCGGGTGGGGTTGTCGGGCCTGAAGAGGACGCTTGGGTGCGGGTCGAACGTGAGGACGACCGACACCCCCCCGCTGTGCACGGCGGACTGGACGGCGCTTTCGATGACGGCCCGGTGCCCCAGATGGACGCCGTCGAAGATCCCGATCGCGAGAAATAGCGGCCTCGGCGGCAGCGCCGTCTGGTCAAGTCCCTCGAACTGCGCGGGAAGGCTCATAGGGCGACGCTCGGAACGGCCTCGCCGACCGGAATCAGCCGCCTCTGGATCTCCGGCAGCGAGAGCTTCTCGATCTGCTCAAGCGTGAGCGCCTGCGAGACGTTGAACCTGTCGGTGGCCGTGCGCCGAAGGGAGCTCAGATGGGCGCCGCAGCCGAGCTTCGCGCCCAGGTCGTGGGCCAGCGTGCGCACGTAGGTCCCCTTGGAGCAGCGCAGGCGGAAGCGGATCCGCGGCGACTCAAATCCGAGAACATCCCAGGACATGACGCGGATGAACCTCGGCTCGCGGGCGACGTCCTCGCCCTTTCGCGCCTTCTTGTAGAGGGGGACTCCACCGATCTTTATCGCCGAGTACATCGGCGGCATCTGGTACTGGTCGCCGAGGAACCCCTGGACGGCCGCGCGGACGTCGGCTTCCGTCATCTCCGGAACGGGCCGGGTCTCCATCACCTCGCCGTCGGCGTCCTGGGAATCCGTGACCTTCCCGAGTTCGATCGTCCCCTCGTACTCCTTGTCGAGGCTGATGATGAACTGGGAGACCCGGGTGGCCCTGCCGACGAGCACGATGAGCAGCCCCGTCGCCATGGGATCGAGCGTGCCGGCGTGTCCGATCTTGCGCGTGCGCAGGATCCCCCTCAGGCGCGCAATCACGTCGTGGGACGTGTGCTGGCCCGGCTTGTCCACGAGCAGAACCCCATCGAGTTCAATCGGTTGTCCCAGCATGGGTCACGGGGAGCCTGGGCCGGCTCGGGTCGCATCCATCACCCGGATCCGCTCCGCGAGGGCCTCGATAAGGAGCGTGCGGAAATTGGGCGCCACCGTCTTCTGGTTCAGGCCCGCGGCGCACGCGTGGCCGCCGCCTCCAAACTTCCCCGCAACGAGGTCGAGGCGGCAGAGGGGGTCCTTCGCCCGCAGGCTCGCCTTCATGGCCCCGTTTGCCTTCTCCTCAATCAGGACCCCGATGTCGACGCCGTCGACGCACCGCGCGAAGTCGACCAGCCCCTCCGTGTCCTCGGCCGTCGTGCCGGTCTCGGCGAAGACCGATGAGCTCAGGGTTCCGATGCAGACCCGCCCGCCCAGCTCCATGGTAAGGGACGCCAGGAAATGCTGCAGGAGCTGGAGCTTGCCGGCGGATTCCCGCTCGAAGAGCTCGTATCCGGCCTCGGAGGGCGAGGCGCCCCGGGCGACAAGCTCGCCCGCGAGGACAAAGCTCCGCTGCGAAGTCGAGCCGTAGCGGAACTGCCCGGTGTCGGTGACGATCCCGGCGTAAAGGGCGGTCGCGGTGGCCGCGTCGATCTCGAGTCCCGCGTCGAGGAACACCCCCGCCAGGATTTCGCACGCCGCGGCGGAATTGCTGTCGACGATGCTGACCTCGGCGAATCCCTCGTTGGAAAGATGATGGTCGATGGCGCCCGCCGGCCGGGGAAACCTGGCGGCAAGCCGCTCTCCCGCCCGGGCGTGGTCCGCGCAGTCGACGAACACGGCCGCGGTGCCCTCGGGGAGAAGGAGGGCCTCGTCGGTCCGGATGAAGGGGAGCCCGCGGACCGCGTAGGCGAGGCGGCGCGGGACGGCGTCCGGGTTCACGCAGATCGCCCTGGATCCCCGCGCGGTCAGCACCCGGGCGAGCGCGGCCTGGGATCCGATGCAGTCCCCGTCGGGGCGGGCGTGGCCCACGACGGCCACGGGCCGGGCCTCGAGGAGGCCGAGCAGCCTGGAGAAGGGTCCGGCAAACTCGGGGTAGAACTTACCCATGGCCCGGCTCCTTGGAGGGTTCGGCCTGGTGTTCAATCTCATCCATGGCCCGAAGCAGGCGGGCCACGCGGTCGCTCGACTTGTCGAGCACGTAGGTGAGGTGCGGCAGGAATTTGAGCACGATCCGGCTCGCCAGCTCCCCGCGTATCTCGGGGGACTTCTTCTGGAGCCAGCGGAATCTCTCGGCGACCTCGCCGGGTTCGCCAAGAATGGCGACGAAGACCCTGCCGTCGCGCAGGTCAGGGGCCACCCGCACCTCCGAGACCGTGATGGCCACCGCCTCCGCCGTGTAGCGCCGGCGCAGGATATCGTTGATCTCGCGCTGGACGAGCTCGTTGATTCTTACGATGCGGTTGGACACGTATGGGGGCCGGCGATCCGGCCCGTCAGAGGGAGGCCCGGACCTTCTGGGTGTCGTAGCACTCGATCACATCGCCCACCTGGTAGCCGTTGAAGTCGTCGAGCTTGATGCCGCATTCGAGCCCGGCGCGCACCTCGTTGGCGTCGTCCTTGAAGCGCTTGAGGGTTCCGACCTTGCCCTCGTGGACGATTTCCCGTCCCCGGCGCAGTCGCGCCGCGGCGTTGCGGCTCACCTTGCCCTCGGTGACGAGGCAGCCGGCGACAAAGCCCTTGGCGAGCGGGAAGGTGGCGCGCACCTCGGCGGCCCCCAGCTTGACCTCCTTGATGTCCGGATCGAGGAGATCGGCCATCAGCTCCCGCACCTTGTCGGCGAGTTCGTAGATGATGTCGAAGGTCTCGATGCGGACCGCGTTGTGCTTTGCGAGCGGCGTGACGCCGTTCTCGAGCTTGGTGCTGAAGCCGACGATCGTGGCGCCGGCCGCCGCGGCCATGATCACGTCGTTCTTTGTGATCAGTCCCACGTCGGTCGACACGATCTCCAGGGACACCTTCGTGCTCTTGATGGACTCGAGGAGCTGCTTGACGGCCTCCGCCGAGCCGAACACGTCGGCCTTGACGATCACCTTGAGCACCTTCTGCTGAGTGGCGGCGATGTTGGCGAACAGGTGCTCGACCGAAATGTCCTTCTGGGCCGAGTCGACGGTCGTGACGGCCTTCTTGAGCCGGTGGGCCTCCTCCTCGGCGAGATTTTCCGCCTCCCGCGCGTTCTTCGCGGCGCGGAAGACAGAGCCGCCGTCGGGCGTGCCCGACCAGCCGATCACCCGGACGGGCGTGGAGGGGCCGGCCTCCTTGATGGGGCGGCCTTGGTCGTCGAACATGGCGCGCACCTTGGCCCACTGGGCTCCGCACACGATGGCGTCCCCTGTGCGCAGGGTGCCCTTCTGGACGATGACGGTCGAAAGGGGTCCGCGGCCCACATCCACCTGCGACTCGATGACGACGCCCGAGGCCTCCGCCTTGGGATTTGCCTTGAGCTCGAGGACGTCCGCCTGGAGGAGGATCATCTCGAGCAGGTCGTTGACGCCGGTCCCCTTGATCGCCGAGACCGGCACGGTGATCGTCTCCCCTCCCCAGTCCTCGGGCACGATTCCCCTCTGCTGCATCTGGGCCTTGACCTGGTCGAGGTTCGCCCCCTTTACGTCCATCTTGTTGACGGCGACGATCGTCACGACCTTGGCGTTGCGGGCGTGCTCAAGGGCCTCGTCGGTCTGCGGCATGAATCCGTCGTCCGCCGCGACCACGAGGACCGCGATGTCGGTGACGGAGGCCCCGCGGGCGCGCATCTTGTTGAATGCGGCGTGGCCCGGGGTGTCGAGAAAGGTGATCTTGCGGCCGTTGTGCTCGACCTGGTAGGCGCCGATGTGCTGGGTGATTCCGCCGGCCTCTCCCGCGGCCACGTTCGCCTTGCGGATGGCGTCGAGGAGCGACGTCTTGCCATGGTCGACGTGGCCGAGGATGACGACCACCGGGGGCCTCGGAACCAGGTCCTTCGACTCGTCGGCGACGGGCTTGGCCTTGCCCTTGTCCTTGGCCTGCTGCTGGGCGACGTCGCCCCGGTGCTTGATGTCCAGGACGAAGCCGTATTTCTCGGCGACCTTCTGGGCCACCGCCTCGTCGATCGTCGAATTCATCGACGCGAAACCGCCCATCTGGTTCAGCTCGGAGATGAGCTTGAACGGCTTCAGGTTGAGCGCCCCGGCGAAGTCGCGCACGATCACAGGCGGCTTAAGGTGGATGATCTTGATGTCGCCCTCGACCGTCACCAGGGGCGGGGCCGACGGTGCCACCGTCATCTGGGGGAGCGGGCGCGGAAACGACGGGCCGCGGACAGGCAGGGGCGGCGGTCCGGCCGGCGGCGGGGCGCTCGCGGCAGGTTTCGGGGACTCGACAGGCGCCGCGGGGGCGGAAACGGCCCGGGGGGGCGGAATCGCCGGGGGGGCCTTGGCGGCCGCCGGGCTGGGAGCCGGGGAAGCAGGCGCCATGCGGGGGGCGACCGGCCGCGGGGGCGGCGGGGCGGCGGGCGCCTTTGCGAGAGGAGCCGCCGGGGGGCGCGCGGGCACTCCCACCTTCGCCACGGCCACGGCCTCGCGCTCGCGGGCGACGTCCTGCGCCGTCTTCACAAAAATGCCCACGGGACTCCTGTGCTTGATGGCGTCCGCCGGAACGGTCACGGCCTCGGGGGAGGCCGGGGTTGCGGCCACGGGAGCCGCCGAAACCTTGGACGCCAGCTCCTTCTCTATCTCCTCGATGTAGATCTTGCTGACGGTGCTCGATACCGACTTCGTGTCCGCCGCGACATAGCCGCGCTCCTTGAGGAGGGCCAGCATGTCCCGGCCCTCCATGTTGTGCTTCTTGGCTAGTTCGTGGATGCGGGTGCTCATTCGGCGGACTTGGAGTTGGTCAGGAGGTCACGCGCTGGATCACGTCCTGCGCTTCCTCTGCTGTGAATCCCGCGCTCACGAGATCGTCGGCGACAACCCCCTCGAACGCGGCGGGGGAATTGATGCCCATGTCGACCAGGCGGCCCGCGATGGCGGGATCGAGGCCGAGCGACTTGACGAGGGCGTTGACGGCGTTGCCGCGCGGATCGTCGCCCTCCGCCTTGAACTCCTCGATGTCGATGCGCCATCCAATGAGGCGCGACGTCAGGCGCGCATTCTGGCCCTTTCGCCCGATGGCGATCGCCAGGTCGTCGGTCGCCACCTTCAGAAGGATCCGGCGGTTGCGCTCGTCGATGATGATCTCGCGCGGCACCGCCGGCTTGAGGGCCTCGATGACCATCTCGCGCGGATCCGCATAGTATTTGATGATGTCGATCTTCTCGCCGCCGAGCTCGCGGACGATCGTCTTTACGCGGGCGCCCCGTGCGCCGACGCACGCTCCGACCGGATCGACCTTCGGGTCCTTTGAGGACACGGCGATTTTCGTGCGGTAGCTCGGTTCGCGAGCAAAGGCCTCGATCTTGACGGTTCCGTCGGCGATCTCGGTGACCTCGAGCTCGAAGAGCCGGCGCACGAACTTCGGGCTTGCCCGGGTCAGGATGATCTCCGGACCTCGGGGCGTGTTCTCGATCTCCAGGAGAAGGCAGCGGATCCGGTCGCCGGGCTGGTACTCCTCCATCGGGACCTGCTCCTTGGCGGGCATCACGGCCTCCGCCTTGCCAATGTCGATGTAGATGTCGTTGCGCTCCCGCCTGCGAACGGTGCCGGTCACGATGTTGCCGACCTGGTCCTTGAAATCGTCGTAGATGCGGTCCTTCTCGAACTGGCGGAGCCTCTGCATCACCGCCTGGCGGGCGGTCTGGGCTGCGATCCGGCCGAGCGTCGACGGATCGACCTCCTTCTCGACAAATTCTCCGATCACGGCGCCCGGCTTGATCGCCTGCGCCTTCTCGATGTGGACCTCCGTCTTTGGGTTGCTGACCGAGTCGACGACCTTCATCAGAGCCCACGCCTTCAGCTGCCCATTCTTGGGATTGATGTCGATTTTTAGCTCCTGACCCGAGTTAACCCCTTTTTGGGCAGCCGTTTTAAGCGCATTCGCAATCGTCGCGATCATGTCCGCGCGGGGAATGCCTTTCTCTTTCTCCATGTACTCAAGGACGGAAAGAATTTCGCTGCTCATATGTGGTAATTGTGGAAAAAAAAAGCGGGCCCCAGGGCCCACTTTAAACTAAAAGTGAGGGTGATAAAGAACCTGCAGGGTACCGCCCGGGCCCAAATGTTGTCAAGCCCACCCCCAGACCGGTCGTATCCTAATTCGGTTCTCGGCTGCTTAGATGCCCGTTTTGGCACACCCAAGTCTCCGGCAGGCGCAGCGAGGGCAAGCTTGCCTCAGTTCCGGGCGACTCCAGGGGCGGTATATCAATGACTGTGAAGATCTCCCGTTTTGCGGCCGTATCGACGGTCGGCCAGTCCCCGTGGCCCGGCAATATCGTTCCGGGATGCGCCGTTGGGCCCGACTCGGCGAACGACCCTCCCAAGCAACCTTGACCCTCAATGCCCCCTTTGCCGGGCACCCTCCGGTCCCTTCAGGTCCCGCAACCCCTGATGGAGCAAGCGGACCCAGTCTCGAAATTGGCGGAGGAGGAGGGATTCGAACCCCCGGTGAGCTTGCGCCCACGTCTGATTTCAAGTCAGGTGCCTTAAACCAACTCAGCCACTCCTCCGGGCTTCGGTTTCAGGCTGAGGTATGGCCGACCGAGGTCAACCGATTAGGCGCCCCCCCTCCCCACCCCGCCGCGGAGCTGCGCGCCCGCGGGCCCGGTCAGTAGGAGAACCGGCGGGAATACCTTATCAACGGCTGTTCAAACCAGCGCCGCGAGGCCCAAGCTGCCAGGAAGACGACGCCCGTGGAAAGCGCCACGGCAAGGCCGTCAGGGCCGGTCAAATATTTCCCGAGGAACGTGCGGACCACGAAATTGACCGGCAGGTGGAACAGATAGACGAAATACGAAATCCCGCCGAGCCAGACAAGGAACCGGGCCCGCAGGATTCCGACCAGCGCACCCGCCGGCGCATGGACAACGTGCAGCAGAACGAGCCCGTTCGCCAGCGCATAGAGGGTCGGATGGTAGACGGCGTCCGAGACCCTTCCGGGATCGGCCAGCGGCAGGCCGATGTAGAGGATGGCAGACGCCAGCAATCCCGCCCTGAGCCAGGACGGGCGGGCCTGCAGCCACGGGCCGGTGGCGGAGCCGCGCGACACAATTGCAACGAGGATGCCGACGCAGAGCGCGTCCGTTCGACTGACAATAAGGTTGTCGGCCGCGCAGATGTTCCCCTGCGCGCAATAGATGTAGTAGTACCGCACGCAGAGGCTCGTGACGACACCCGCAACGCAGAGCGCCGCCAGATGGCGGGAAAGGTATCTGATGAACCAGGGGACAATCAGATAGAACTGCTCTTCAACGGCGAGCGACCACGTCGCCGCCAGCCAGACGGGGTCGATGGACCGCGTCCATGCCGTCACGAAGTTCTGAACGAAGAGGACGTAGCGCCACACCGGGAGCGGATTCGGGTCGTAAAGGTAGTTCAGCAACCCGAAGCGCGCATGGGCGTCGACGGGCACTGCGACGACGAAACTGAGGATGAGCAGCCAGTACGCGGGCAGAATTCGGAACGCGCGCCTCAGGTAAAAGACGCTGAAAAGCCGCGGGGAGCGCGCATGGTCCATCAGGATCCCCCCGATCAGAAATCCCGAGAGAACGAAGAACAGGTCGACGCCGTGCCCCGAGAGGTGCAGCAGCACGTTGGGCCAATAGCCAATCGGCTCCGAGTCCCAGAGCCGGCCAATCCAGATGTGCGACACAAGCACCATCGCGATGGCGATTCCCCGCAATCCGTCGAGTTCGGGCACCCTCTTGATCATCGAGGTCAACTGGGGCAAATGGGTTATGGACTCTTCGGCAAAGCCGCAAGAACCAGAATTCCCGCGGCTTAGGCGCCGGGCGACCCCAATTTGGGTCAAATTCGCCGACAGGAACCCGCCCGCCTGTTTACGTCGGATTACGTAGTTACCCCACTAGCAAAAAGCGACGAATGGCACGACATTGGCGCCAGCAACGCCGCCCGGAATCCGGGCGGGAAACCATCATTCCAGGCTCCAGAGGAAAAGCCCATGACCGATCTCTCCCCTCTGACGGCTGCCCATCCGGCGCAGACGGAGCCCGCTCATTGGCAGGGGGACCCCCGAAGTTCGGGATGTGTCCTCGTCGTTGAGGACAACGCCGCCATCAGGCTGCTGGTCGCCCAATTCCTGCCGATGTTCGGGTTCTCGGCCAAGGAAGCCGCCAACGGGCGCGAGGCGCTGGCGCTCATGCGCGCCGACCCGCATCATTATGTGCTTATCCTGCTCGACCTAAGGCTCCCCGGAATGGACTCGCCAGAGCTTCTGAGCGAGGTGCACCTGATCCGGCCCGACCTTCCCGTCGTCATCATGACCGGCTACCTGAGGGACAAGGCCTGTGAGAAGATGGCCGGGCACAAGATAGCCGGCTACATCCACAAACCGTTCACTCCGGCGGGACTCGCCAGGGAGATCCGGAACGCCCTGAACTCCTAATTCCTGCGCGAGAGCAGGGAGAGCAGATTCAGGAGGACGGCGATGAAGGCCGCCAGGTAGGTGAGCGCGGCCGCGTTCAGCGTCTCGTTGACGCCCGGCATCTCGTCCTTGTCCAGGATGCCCAGCGAAACCAGCTGGACCTTGGCACGGCGGCTGGCGTCGTACTCGACGGGGAGCGTCACCAGCTGGAACACCGTGAGGATCGCAAACGCGATAATGGCGATGTTGAGGATCGGGCCGCTGAGCGCACCCAGTCCGAAGAAGCTCGCGATGTAGATGAAGGGGATGATCCCGGATGCGATCCGGGTGACGGGCGCGAGGGACATGCGGAACTCGAGAAGCTGGTATCCTTCCTGGTGCTGTAGGGCGTGGCCCGCCTCGTGCGCGGCAACGCCAATTGCGGCAAGGCTCGTGCCCCGGTAGTTCTCGGACGAGAGGACAAGCCTCTTGTTGGCTGGATCGTAATGGTCCGTCAGGTGCCCGTCCGTCTCGGCGATCTCAACGTCCATGATTCCCGCGCGCGACATTACGGCCGCCGCTGCGTCGCGCCCGGTGATCCCGCCGCGCGACTCGATCCTCAGGTTCTTCGAATAGGCGCTTGAAACGCGGATCTGGGCATAGATCGAGAACCCGATCACGAAAATGAAAAGGTAGAGGTACATTCCCTGGGGAATGTAGTAATAGGCTAGGAGTGCGGGCATGTTCATCTTGGACCCACTAAGATTGCCGAAAGTGCCCGCTTTTCAAGCCAGCAGTCCGCTGCGCGACAACAGCGCCGAAAGGTCCGGGTCGCGGCCCATGAAGTCGCGGAAAAGCTGCGCGGGGTCGGCGGAATTCCCGCGACTGAGGATAGACGCGGCGAATTCACTCCCCACGGCCTCGCTGAAGATCCCCTCCTTGCGGAAGCGCGTGAAGGCGTCGGCATCGAGCACCTCGGCCCACTTGTAGGAGTAGTACCCCGCCGCATAGCCCACGGGGTCGGAGAAGAGGTGGTTGAAGCGTTTGACGATCGTGGGGGTCGGCGGCTCGGTCGGTATGAGGCAGTCCCCGATCGACGCGCGCAGGCGGGGCTCAATGTCGGCGTCGCAGGCAAACTCGTCGGCGCGCATGTGCATGAGGAGGTCCATCCTCGCGAAGGAGATCTGGCGCATCGCCGCGCTCGCGGACCTGAAATTCCTCGCAGCCGTCATCTTCCGGAAGAGCGGCTCCGGGATGGCCTCGCCCGTCTCGAAGTGCCGCGCGAAGAGGTCGAGCCCCTCGCGCTCCCAGCACCAGTTCTCCATGATCTGGGAGGGCAGCTCGACAAAATCCCAGGCCACCCGGGTGCCGTTGAGCGACCTGATTTCGACCTCGCCCATGAGGTGGTGAAGGAGATGCCCGAACTCGTGGAAGATGGTTTGCACCTCTCGGTGCGAGAGAAGGGCCGGTTTTCCCGGGGCGGGCGGCGTCAGGTTGCCGCAGATGAGGCCCAGATGCGGATCGCGCGAGCCGCCGGGCCTGGGGCCCCCGGTGATCAGCGCATTCATCCACGCGCCGCCGCGCTTGGATTCCCTCGGATGCCAGTCCGCGTAGAAGGATCCGATGTGGCGTCCGAGCGCATCGGCGACGTCGTAATAAAGCACGTCGGGATGCCAGGTTTCAACCTCGCCGCGGGGGCGCTCCGCTACACGGACCCCAAAGACCCGGCCCGCCAGCTCGAAAAGGCCGTTCATCACGCGGTCCATCGGGAAGAACGGCCTCAGCTCCTCCTCATCGAAGTCATAATGGGCCCGCCTGAGCCTCTCCGCGCGGTAGCCGAGCTCCCAGGGCGAAAGGCGCGCCGCGGGCCGTCCCGTTTCGCGCGCCTTCGACTCCTCCAGCTCGCGGCACTCGCGCTTGAACGCGTCCGCACACCGGCTTCGGAGGTCGTCGATGAATCCCAAGGCCCTGTCACCCGACTTCGCCATTCTCCTCGCAAGGACAAGATCCGCGAAATGCGCCTTCCCAAGGAGGCGCGCCCTCTCGGCCCTGAGCTTGAGGATCCCGGCAATGAGCGCCGTGTTGTCGTGCGGCGCCGCGGCGCCGACCGAGGAGGCGGCACGCCACGCCTCGCTTCGGAGCGCGTCGTCCTCGAGATACGTCATGAGCGGCTCGTAGGAGGGCATGTGGAGCGTGAAACGCCACGCCGGGCGGTCCGCGCTCGCCAACCCCTTCGCGACCGCCTCCGCGAGCGCGCGGGCCTTGGCATGGGAGGGAAGGCCCGCAAGGCGGGACTCGTCCTCCACGATGAGCTGCCAGGCGTTGGTGGCGTCGAGGACATTCTCCGAATAACGCTGGGTCACCTGCGCGAGCTCGGCCTGGATGGCCTCCAGGCGGGCGCGGCCCTCGGGGGGAAGGTCGGCGCCCGCCTCGCGGAATTCCGCGAGGGTTTCGGACATGAAGCGCTCCCGCACGGGAGAGAGGCGCTCCGCCGTGCTCGTGCGCGAGAACGCCTTGAGCCTGTCCCAGAGCGCGGGTCGCAGCGGGATGCGCGCCGCAAAGGCAGACACCTTGGGCAGGGCCCTGTTGTGGGCCTCGCGCAACTTGGGGGAATCCGCCACCGACTGGAGGTGCGTCACCCTGCCCCAGGCGCGGTCCAGCGCGTCGGACGCCTCGTCAAGCGCCAGGAAGGTCCCCTCGAACGTCGGCTCCCCGACGGCCGACTCGATCGCGTGGAGGGCCGATTCCGCCCGGGCGATCGCCTCGTCGATCGAAGGCTCGACGAGTTCGGGCGTCAGCGCGCCCCAGCGGATGTGGAACGCAGGGTCTAGAAAGGGATTGTCCGGCATCGGCCCTACCAACCGTAGGTCGCGCCAAAAGACAACTGTCTGCGTGCCGCGGGGACCCCCGGCACGGACTGGAACGCGCTGTCCCATAGGTTGTCCACCTGGAGGGAGAGCTCCAGATTGCGCTTCCCGAAGGGATACCAGCTCAGGCCGAGCGCGCTCACAAGGGCGTCGTTGCCCCCTTCGGTCCGAAGGCTGTCCGGCGCCTGGATTCTCGCAGCGTTGTCGAGGCGGAGCACGAGGTTCTCGGTCAGCTGGAGCGTGAACGCGGCCGTGAGCCGCTGCCTCGCGTAGTTGAGCGCATAGAAGCTGGCCGTCACCGGGGCCCCGAGGTAGCTGGCGTCCTTGGAAAGCGCCGTGTAGCCGAGCACGACGGAGACGAGACCCCAAGAGCGCCTTCCGACAAGCTCAAGACCCTCGGTGTCGATGTTGACGGGGTTCGCCGACCTTCCGAACACGCCGTTCGTGTAGGTCCAGTCGACCAGGTTGTCGTCGCGCCTGTAGAACACGGCCGCCTGGCCGGTCCATCCCCAGAGGCTCCCGGAAACACCCGCCTCGGTGTCGCGGCTGGTCGTGCGCCCGAGGTTCGGGTTACCCAGAAACAGCCCCGAGGTCGGGCTCGAGTCTAGGGCCGTATAGGACGGCATCTCGGTCGTCTCCGAGTAGCTGACATAGAGCCGCCTCAGGCCGCTCGAATTCCAGACGCGCGAGAGTTCCGCGATCGGGGAAAGGACCCCGCCTGCGCGGTTGGAGTCGTCGTACGAGCCGCCAGCCTTCAGGATGACGGCACCTCCTTGGGCGGCCCACTGTTCCTCGGGAACGAGCGACACCTTCTCAAGCGTCCTGCTATGGTAGGGGCCGTAGATGAGCGAGGTGGACCTAAGCGAGTCGCTCGTCTCCTCGGTATGGAAGTTCAGGAACATTCCCCATAACTGGGTCCTCCCGTCGGCCGCAGCGCCGTATTCCCAGGTCGTGTGCTGGTAGGGATGGAGGACGCCGAGGGGCGCGAAGCGGTCAAACGCGTAGTCGTCCTTGTTGCGACGGTAAAAGAGGCCCCCCGATATGAAATCGCCGCCGCCAAGGTTCGCCCGGGTGTTTGCCGCGATGAGGACCGTCTGAAGGTTCTCGGTCTCGTCCGAGTTGAAAGGCGTGTAGAGGTCCGGCCATCCGAAAAAGCTCGCCTGGTACCCGGCAAAAAGGTCCGTCTGGGTGCCCTGCGAGACCCATTCCACGCGTGCATCGGCCCTGTCGAAATGGAAATCGCCGAAGGGGACCGTGCCGTTGCCCTCGGAATGCGCCCAGTCGGCGTCCGCGGCCAGGTGTTGCGGGCCCGAGCCGGCAAAACCGTCGTAGACCTCCTCGCGCTCGAGCCCGTCGTTGCCAAGCGCGACCGAGGCCATCCCGGAGCCCGCCACGGGGCGCCATCCGTACGCCACGGCGCCGCCGGTCGAGTTCATCGTCTCCGTGGCGTGTTCGGCGCCGGTCAGGACCGCCGGCGCACTCAGCATCTCGGGCGCAATCGGCAGCTCCATCAGGTAATGGCCCGTCTGCGGGTCGAAGATCGACAGCGCTCCGACCTGGAGGCCCGTGTTCTCAAAGGTGTCCCCCCGAATCGTCACGTCGGATTGCGCCTCGGCCATGTTCCTCGGCTCGATGTCAAGGAGCGGCTCGTACCTGAGCGCCGACACCGGCATGGCAAAGGTGCCCGCGGGCGCCTGGTTCGCAACGCTCTGGGAATACACCGTCACCGCCGGAAGGCTCGCCGTGTCCTGCGAGAACAACGGGTGGGCGGCGAGCGCAAGCACGGGCGCTGCCCTGAGTAAGGGGGTTAGGAGTCTCTTCATACGGGCCGACCGCTAACAGGCGGAGGCAAAAAAACAAGCCTCCTGTTAATCGGAGGCTGGGCGCAGCTTAACAAGGGGTCCGGCGGGACGGTCCCACGCGGGCCAGGACTATTCCTTGTCGCCGTCGTCGCCGATGGCCTCCACGGGACAGCCCTCGAGCGCTTCCATGCACTGGGCGACATCTTCCTCCGTCTCGGGCTGTCTGTGCACGAAGGAATGGCCGCCCTCATCGTTTCGGGTGAAGAAATTGGGGGCCGTCTCCCTGCAGAGGTCACAATCGATGCACTGCTGGTCGACGTAAAACTTGCCCGCCGCATTCTGCGCCCATTTGTCAGCTTTATTGGCCATAGGTGCAATAGAAGGGACTATGCGGAGGGCTGTCTGTCAAGGGGGGATGAGAGGGGGATCCGCCGGCCCGACCCCGGGGCGGCCGGGTTCGGGTCCCCGCCGCAGGGCCAATTTGCCTTAAGCCTGCTTGTATTCGGTCATGGCCCCGCTAGGTTGTACGAATGCTCCAGGATCGCCCCTACATGCGCGACAACTACGAGACGCGCCACACGAGCGTGATCACGTGGCTCATCTCCCTTGTGGTCGCGGTGTACGTGATCCAGATGGTCCTCACGCGCCTGACGGGGTTCGGACCGGGACTTGAGCCTGCGCTCGGCCTTTCAGCCTTCGGCCTCAGGTCGGCGCACCTCTGGACGCTGCTGACCTACGGGTTCCTTCACGACACGGGCAACCTGCTCCAGGTGATCGGCTACCTGCTGGTGATCTACTTTGTCGGACGCGAGGTGCTCCCGATCCTTGGTACCCGCCGGTTCATCGGGTTTTATGCCGCCGCCCTCGTGTCCGGCGGTATCTTCTGGTCGGCGGTCCACTGGAGGAGCCCCGAGATCCTCCTCGGCGCATCGGCAGCCGTTTCGGCGCTGGTCATCCTCTACGCCTGTTTCTTTCCGAACCGCGAAATCACGCTGCTCCTTTTCTTCATCCTGCCGGTCAACATCAGGCCGAAGATCGTCGCCTACGTGATGATCGCCTTGGACCTGTGCGGCTTCGTTTTCTACGAAATCCTCGGAGCCGTGTCCCCCTTCGGAGGCGCAGCGCATTCAGCCCACTTGGGAGGCATGGCCGCCGGTTGGGTTTACTTCCGCTACCTCCACGATGCGAATTGGAACTTCGAACGCAGGGATGCCGAGATCGAGCTTCCGCGATGGCTGAAGCAGAGGGGATCCGCCAAGGCCCCGCCGCCGGCCTACAGCATCAACATGGGAGACAAGGGGCACCTCCGGGCCGAGGTGGATCGCATCCTCGACAAGATAAATAGCGACGGGTTCGGCTCACTTTCCGCGGCGGAGAAAAAGGTGCTGGATGAGGCCCGCGACCTGATCGGCCGGCGCTGATTCGGGCGGCGCCTTGGGCCGAGGCCGATGACTGCGAGCCTTTTGCGCGAGCGCCGGACCCCTCCCCTGCGGCTCCTGCCGGGATGTGAACACGGAAATACCGCCTCAATTCTTGAGTTCCTGCCGCTCCCGTGAAACAATAGGATGGTTTGGACCGCCTAATATCCCACGCTCTGGAAATCAACGCATGATACTCCCCTCCGCCCCGTTACGTCGATGGCTGGCCTCCGGGCTCCTCGTCCTCTCCGCTTCCGCCCTCTCGGGATCGGACCTGAAGTTCTCGACCCCGGACACGCTTAGCACGGAGGCCCAGACCCTTGTCATGCTCTTGGAGCAGGCGCACTACAACCGGGACGCTGTCCACAGCAGCGACTACGCGCAGGCCATCCCGGAATACATGACTGCGCTGGACGGACAGCACATGTTTTTCCTCGAGCCTGACAAGACCGAGTTCGTCAACCGCTACGGCAAGAACGTCTACTACAACGTCGACTACCTGGGGAAGATCGACGCCGCCTACGAAATCTTCTACATCTACGATGACCGGGTCACGGCGCGGATGGCCTGGATATTCAGCGAGCTGAAGAAGCCCTTGGACTTCACGGCTCCCGACACATTCCGAATCGACCGCTCGAAGTCGCCCTGGCCCACGACGGCGGCGGAGGCGGACGAGCTCTGGACGAAGCGGCTCAAGTTCGAGGTGCTCGCGGAACTCCTGAACAAGAAGACGCTCGACCAGGCCCGCGAGGTGGTGCGCAAGCGCTATGAGCGAATGCTCAAGAACCTCGGGGAGACCGAAGGCAGCGAGCTGGCCGAAACGTTTCTGGGAACGATTGCCGGCCTTTACGACCCGCATTCGACCTATTTCTCGGCGGACACCTTTGAGGATTTCGGGATTCAGATGAAGCTGCAGCTCGTGGGAATCGGCGCCATGCTCGGCATGGACGAGGACACCTGCACCGTGAAGGAGATCGTGCCCGGCGGGCCCGCCGACCTCGGCCACCAGCTCAAGCCCAACGACAAGATCATCGAGGTCGCACAGGACGGCGCCGAGCCGGTCGAGATCATCGGCATGAAGCTGCGCAAGATCGTCGACCAGATCCGCGGGGCAAAGGGAACGAAGGTGCGCCTTATCGTTCAGCCGGCCGACGCGACCGACAGCTCCGTCCGCAAGGAGATCGTCATCACGAGGGACGTGGTGAAGCTCGACTCGGCGCGCGCGCGGGCGGCCGTCTTTCAGGTGCCCGCGCCCGACGGGAAGATCGTGCCGCTCGGCGTGATCACCCTTCCGGCCTTCTATGGGCCCGCTGAGGACGGGGACACCGACGCGGACAGGACGAGCGCGAGCGAGGACGTGTCAAAGCTCCTGGTCCAGTTGAAGCAGTCCAACATCCAGGGTTTGGTCCTCGACCTAAGGCACAACGGCGGCGGGTATCTGAGCGAGGCGATCGAGCTTGCGGGCCTGTTCATCCACAAGGGCCCCGTGGTCCAGGTGAAGGGCTATGACGGCGACATTCAGATCGACACAGACAGGGCGGAAAGTCTTGCATATGACGGACCTATGGCGGTCCTTGTCGACCGATTCAGCGCTTCGGCCTCCGAAATCGTCGCGGGCGCCCTCAAGGATTACGGACGGGCGGTTGTGATCGGCGACAGCTCGACCCACGGCAAGGGCACGGTCCAGGCGACGTTCGAGATGAAGAGAATCTCCAAGGTTCTGGCGCAGTCCCCCGCGAAGACCGGCGCCGCAAAGATCACCATCCAGAAATTTTACCTTCCCGACGGTTCCTCGACCCAGCTGAAGGGCGTCGTCTCGGACATCGTCCTGCCCTCAGTGGACGAGTACCTGCCGATTGGCGAATCCGACCTCCCCCACGCGCTTGTTTGGGACAAGATAAAGACGAGCTCGTTTGACGGGTCGCCCCTCGACCCGAAGGTCCTCGCGCTGCTCCAACACGAGAGCGCAGCCCGCCAGGCCAGCCTCGAGGAGTTCGCTTACACCCGAAAGTACGTCGAATGGTTCAAGCAGCGCCAGGCCGAGAAGCTCATCTCGCTCAACCTGGAGGAGCGGCGCAAACAGAAGGCCGACGACGATGCGTTCCGCAAGGCCATCAAGGCCGAGCGCGAGCAGCTGGCAAAGGCCGACTTCCCCTTCAAGGAATTCCGGCTCGGGCCGCCCCTTCCCCCGAAGATCGTGGCCCCCAGGGGCGACGAAGTCCAGAAGGCGGGCCCGAAGAAGGATTCCGACGACGATGATCCCGACGCTCCCGACCTGGACGATGAGGACAACGGCGACACGTACGGCAAGGTGGACGTTGGGCTCCGCGAGGCGCTCAGGGTCGTGAACGACGCCATAGACCTCGGCCGCGACCACGAATACTGGGCCAGCAACCACGCACCCCTGACGGCGGCGGCCAAGAGCTGACCCGCCCGCCTACCGCCGCGCGAAAAAAAAACGGTCGCGGCCCGCAAGGTCCTTCACCGACTCGGTCCGCGAGAAGCCGGCCCTTACCGCCGCCGCCGCCGCGAGGCCGTGGTGGCCCGTTCCGGTCTCGAGGGCCAGGAGCCCCCCCGGCGCCATGTGTGCGGCCGACCCGCCGATGATCCTTCCGAGGTCGGAAAAACCCCCGTCTCCGGAAACCAGGGCCCCCGACGGCTCGTGGTCGCGAACCTCGGGGGCGGCGGCCGCGACCTCGGGCTGCGAAAGGTAGGGCGGGTTTGAGACGACGAGGTCGAACGGTCCGGCCGGAAGCCGGCCGAACCAATCCGACTCGACCCATGCGACCCGCCCAGCGAGGCCGGCCAGGGCCGCGTTCTCCTCGGCAAGCGCCAGGGCATCGCGGCTCGAGTCCGAGGCGGTCACGGAGGCCAGCGGAAAGGCCCTTGCTAGGGCCAGGGCGATGGCGCCGCTTCCGGTTCCCAGGTCGAGGATGCGGGCAGGCGGGGCCTCACAGCGGGCGATGAGGGTCTCCACCAGAAACTCGGTCTCGGGCCTCGGAATCAGCGCCCGCCGGTCTGTCTTGAGCCGGAGGCCGCAAAAGTCCGTGAAGCCGATGACATACTGCAGCGGCTCGCGCCGGCCCCGCCTGCGCACGAGCTCGCGGATCGCCGCCAGCTCCGCCTCGGACACGGGCCTTTCGAACTGGAGGTAGAGCTGCATTCGCCCGAGCGCCAGCGCGTGGCTCACAAGGAGTTCGGCGTTGAGCCTGGGCGACTCGACGCCCTTGGAGGCAAAGAATTCCGAGGTCTTCTTTACGACCTCAAGGACGTTGAGCATGGGGTCTAGGTTGTGCGCCGAAGCGGGTCTCGGGTCGGGCTCATCCGAGCTCGGCGGAAGGCCTCACAAGGTCGAAGGACCGGCCCTCGAGCGCCGCCAGCCTCTCCTGGTAGTGGGCCTTCTGCAGGCCCTCGATGAGCGGCCCGATCGCTCCCTCCATGATCTGGGGCAGGCCGTGGAGGGTCAGACCGATGCGGTGGTCGGTGACGCGGTTCTGCGGAAAGTTGTAGGTCCGTATCCGCTCGCTCCGGTCCCCGGACCCGATCTGGCTGCGGCGCTCGGCGGCATATTTCGCCTTTTCCTCGTCCTCCTTGAGCTTGAGGAGCCTCGAACGGAGCACGGTCATCGCGCTCGCCTTGTTCTTTAGCTGGGAGCGCTCGTCGGCGCACTGCACGATGAGTCCGGTCGGCTTGTGGAGGATCTGCACGGCCGAGTCGGTGGTGTTGACTCCCTGGCCGCCCGGGCCGCTCGCGCGGCTGACCGTGATCTCGAGATCCCTCGGGTTGATCTGGATGTCCACCTCCTCGGCCTCCGGGAGGACCGCCACGGTCACCGTCGAGGTGTGGATTCGCCCGCTGGCCTCGGTCACGGGCACACGCTGCACCCGGTGGACCCCGCTCTCCCACTTGAGCTGCTTGTAGACCTCGACCCCTGCGATCAGGAATGCGACCTCCCTGAGCCCCCCGCGTTCGGAGTAGCTGCTGCTCATCGGCTGCACCTTCCATCCCTGGGAATCCGCGTATTTCTGATAGCAACGGGCGAGCTCGGCCGCAAAGAGGGCCGCCTCCTCGCCCCCGGTCCCCGCCCGGATCTCCATGATCGTGTCGCGGGAATCCGAGGCCTCCGGAGGGATCATGGCCAGGAGCACCGCCTCGCGCAGCGCCGCGGCCTTCCGCTCAAGGGCGGGGATCTCGGCCGACGCCAGCTCCCGGATCGCCGCCTCTGCGGACGCCTCGCGGGCGATCAGGGCCGCTTCGTGGAGCTCGCGTTCGACCTGGGCATGGGACCGGTGGTCGTCCACAAGCTTCCGGAGCTTCTGCTGCTCGCGGGTCACCTCGGCGGCGCGGCGCTGGTTCGAATAGAACGCAGGCTCCGCCATCTGCGCATCGAGTTCCTCGAGGCGCCTTTGAAAAGGTGAAATGTCGGGAAGGGCGTCCATGACTGCTATTTGCGAATTGCGCGGGCTGCGATCGGAGGCTATGAATTCCGCCTCACGCACCGCATGGCCGCGACGCTCTTCACACAAAACATTATCGCCTGCATCTGGGATTTCGACAAGACCTTAATCCCGGAGTACATGCAGACTCCGGTCTTCCGCCGCTACGGCGTCGATGAGGCGACGTTCTGGGCCGAGACCAACGCGCTTGTCGAGAATTACAGGAAGCGCGGGTACACCCTTTACAGCGAGATCAGCTACCTGAACCACCTCCTGACCTATGTCCTGTCCGGGAGGATGGGCGGGCTCAACAATGCCGTTCTTTTTGAGTGCGGCGCCGACCTGCGCTTCTACCCGGGCCTGCCCGAATTCTTCGAGGCATCGAAGGCCTGGGTCGCGCACAAGCAGGAGTACAAGAAGCACGACATACGCCTTGAGCACTACGTCGTCAGCACGGGGCTCGCTCAGATGATCCGGGGAAGCGCCATTGCCCGCCATGTCGACGGCATCTGGGGATGCGAATTCATCGAGAACCCGCTCCAGCCCGGCTTTCTCCAGCAGAAGGAGCTTGAGCTGACCGCTGAGGCCGAGATCGCCCAGATCGGCATGGTCATCGACAACACGACCAAGACCCGCGCCCTCTTCGAGATAAACAAGGGCACGAACAAGAACCCTGCGATCGACGTGAATTCGAGGATCGCCGCGGAAGACCGGCGGATCCCGTTTCAGAACATGATCTACATCGCGGACGGCCCAAGCGATGTTCCGAGCTTTTCGGTCGTGAAGGGCAACGGCGGCAACGCATACGGGGTCTACAACCCTGCCAAGCAGGACGAGTACGCGCAGAACGACCGTCTGCGGCAGGCGGGAAGGATCGACCATTACGGGCCGGCCGACTACACGGAATCGAGCAGCACGACGCAGTGGCTGCGGCTGCACATCCACGAAATCTGCGACCGCATCGTCAGGGACCGGGAGGCCGCGGTCGCCCAAAGGACGGCCCGGCCGCCTCGCCACCTGAACCCCGCGCCCAAGGAGGAGCGGTCGCGGCCCGTCCGGCCCGCTCCGGAGCAGTCCAAGTTTCTGGAGTGAGCCGCCGGGAAGGAGGCTAGCGATCCTCGGCGACCTCGCTCCTCTCGAATTCTGAGGCCAGGTTGGCGGCGCGCAGCGCATAGTCGACGGCCCCCGCCGGGGGATGCTCGACCACGACCGCCCTGATTCCGCCGTTCCAGGCAAGCGCGACGCGGTAGGGAGTGGCTGCGATCCCGCGGCGCTCGAGCTCGGCCTTGATCCAGTCGTAGTGCTTCACGGCGACGGCATCGGAGGACCGCCGGTCAAGGGCGCGGCTGAACGGGGCCGTTGTGTGCATTTTCCACGTTTGCTCGCGGAACTGGTAGGGACCGAGCTCCCCGAAGCTTCCGGGCCGCTCGGAATCGCTCGGGTTCTCAAGTTGGTGGATGGCTTCGAGGGTGGCCCAACGCTCGGATGCGAACGAGGGCAACGCGGCTAGCAGGCAGGCAAGGACGAAGACGGGCACAAGCCAGGCAGCGCATTGCGGCCCGAGCTGTAGCAGTTGGATAGGATAGGTCTTCATGGCGCCACCGAGACCCCGCGTCCCAAACCCGTGTTCGCGAGGGCGCCGAACTAAACCTGACAAATACGTGGAACCTAGGACACCGTGCGAAATGCAAGCCGAACTGCCCCAACGCCAAAAATCACATAATTACTTATCAATCAATAAATTCCTCGATGAGCCGCGCTACTAAGGACGTCCACCCCGTCTGATGATTCGCTCCGAGACCCGCCCCCGTCTCTCCGTGGAAATACTCGTGGAACCACACGAGATCCCGCCAATGACTGTCGTTAGCAAAGTCGGGATTGCCCGCCAATGCAGGTCGATTGCCTTTGGAATCCGGCATGAAAAGCGAAACCAGCCGGCATGCGAGTTTCCGCGAGATCTGGTCCAGATTCATCCGGTTCCCGCTTCCCGTGGGAAATTCCATGGTGAACGAATCTCCGTAGAAGTAGTGATAGCGCTGCAAGGCCTCGATCAGAATGTAGTTGGGCGGAAACCAGACGGGGCCGCGCCAGTTCGAGTTTCCGCCGAAGATCCCGGTGCGGGATTCGCCGGGCTCATAGTCGACACCGTAATTCTCGCCGTTTAGGGCCACACCAAACGGATGGTCCCGATAAGCCTTGGAAAGCGAGCGGATGCCGTGGGGAGACAGGAACTCGGCCTCGTCGAAAACGTACCTGAGAACGCGCTCAAGGCGCGCGCGCGTGGGGATGGCGAGGATGCGGCGCCCGGGATCCTGGCCGTCACGGGCCATGTAGGATATGTGGGAGGCAAGGTCCGCCCTGTTCTCAAGGAACCAGCGGGTTCGCTTTGCAAATCCCGGCAGTTTGTCGAGGCGGCCCTCCTCGATGAACTCGACGGCAAAGAGCGGGATGATGCCGACGATCGAACGGAGCCTCAGCGGGACCGAGTTGTCGCCGACCACGAGCTCGTCGTAGTAAAACCCGTCCCCCTCGTGCCACAGCCCGGTGCCCCCTAGCCTGTTCATGGCGTCCGCGATCGCGACAAAATGCTCGAAGAATTTCGAGGCGATGTCTTCGTAGGCCGGGTCGCCCTCGGCCAGTTCGAGCGCCATCGCAAGCATCGTCGAGCAGTAGAACGCCATCCAGGCCGTGCCGTCGGCCTGCTCAAGCTGGCCGCCGCCGGGAAGGGGCTTCGAGCGGTCGAACACGCCCACGTTGTCGAGCCCGAGGAATCCCCCGCTGAAGATGTGGCGGCCGCAGATGTCCTTGCGGTTGACCCACCAGGTGAAATTGACGAGGAGCTTCTGGAAGGTCCTTGCGAGGAACACCCGGTCCCTCCGGCCGCGAGGCGCCGTGATCTTGTAGACCCGCCAGCACGCCCACGCGTGCACGGGCGGGTTCACATCCGAGAAGTTCCACTCGTAGGCCGGCATCTGGCCGTTCGGGTGCATGTACCACTCGCGCAGCAGCAGGTTCAGCTGCTCCTTGGCGAAGGCCGGGTCAAGCCGGGCCATCGGGATCATATGGAACGCGAGGTCCCAGGCGGCGAACCAAGGATACTCCCACTTGTCGGGCATCGAGATGACGTCTCGGGAATAGACCTGGGGCCAGTCGCTGTTTCGCCCGCCCTTGCGCTCGCTGGGCGGCGGGGGAAAGCTCGGGTCGCCACGGAGCCAGTCCTCGACGATGTAATTGTAGAACTGCTTCGACCACAGGAGCCCCGCATTGGCCTGGCGGGCCACGAGGCGGGCCTGCGGGTCGTCGGGCCCGGGCAGCGCCGCGTAGAACGCATCGGCCTCGGCCTTCCTTGTGGTGAAGACCTCCTCGAAGGCCGTTCCGAAGGCTCCCGAGGCGGCGGGAGCCCCCGCGCTCAGCCTCATCCTGACGGTGCGCTCCTCGCCGGGGCCGAGCTCGAGCACGAAATGGGCGGAGCATTTTGTGCCCCTGCGCGCGGGATTGACCGCGTCCCGGCGGCCCCCGACGACAAAGTCCCCGATCGAATCCTTCACATAGGGCGATGCGTTTTCGCTTCCGAAAAGCAGCGCCAGGTTCGTCTCGTTCTCCGTGAAGAGGAGCGGGGCCGGCCCGCCAGGCCCCTCCTCGAAATCCATCACCATCCGGCCAAGCGTCTCGTGCTTGCTCTCGACACGCGTCTCGGAGACGGCCGCGATCCGGGGTTTCAGCGTGCAGCCCTCGTGCCGGCAGCCCCAGGACCAGGTGTTCCTGAACCAGAGGGTCGGAAGAAGGTGGAGCGTGGCGCGGTCGGGGCCTCTATTCGCGGCGGTGATCCGGATGCAGATGTCGTCCGTGTCCGCCTTGGCGTATTCGGCGGCCACGTCGAAATACCGCCCCTCGCGAAAGATGCCTGTATCGGTGAGCTCGAACTCGGGATCGTCGCGGGTTCTTCCGCGCGCCTCGGCCCTGAGCCGCTCGTAGGGAAAGGCCGCATGGGGGTACTTGTAGAGGGCGCTCATCCACGAGTGCGTCGGCGTCGAGTCCGTGTAGAAATGGCATTCCTTCACGTCCTCGCCGTGGTTGCCCTCCTCGTTCGTGAGCCCGAAGAGCCTCTCCTTCAGAAAGGGGTCACGCCCATTCCAGAGCGCCACTGAAAAACACAGCCGGCATTCCCGGTCCGTGATCCCCAGGATGCCATCCTCGCCCCATCGGTAGGCCCGGGAGCGTGCGTGCTCGTGGGTGAAGTAGCGCCAGCTCTCGCCGTCGGAAGAGTAGTCCTCCCTAACCGTTCCCCATTGCCGCTCCGAGAGGTAGGGCCCCCATCGCTTCCAGTTCCTTGTCCTCTTCTCGTCCTCCGCAAGGCGGGTTTGCTCTGCATTCGGGGGCGGATTGGGCATGCGGGGAGGCTCCAATTTGACCGGGGCTCTGCGACAAGCAAATTCCCGGCGCTTTTTCCCGGGGGCGCCTGGCCTGGCCTATAGGAGCCTTCGGATGGCCTCGACCCCCGCCGTGCTCGAGACCGCGTAGTCGAATCGGCCATCCGACCAGACGGCCGCGGCCCCTGCGGCCAGGGTCACAAACGAGGGTCCCGGCGCGGCCGCGCCCCCGGGGCTAGAGACGCCCCGCATCATGTAAAAATGGAACAGGCTCCCATCGCGCACGAAGCATACTTCCAGGACCTGGCGCCCCTTGAAACTGAGGGTCCGGCAGCCCGTGTCCCTCATCCTGTCAAAGTCGATATCCGCCCCGGAGGGCATCTTGGCTCCCTCGGTCTGAAGCCGCGCTATGAGGGCGCCTGAAGCCTCTCCCCGGCTGCCATGCTTCGCGCTGACCATGTCGTTGATCGCAAACCCGGCAAAATCAGCCGCGTCCGCCTGCGGCCGTACGGGCGCCCTCATCGTGAAGACACCAATGGCCACCATGGCCGCCGCGGCAAGTCCGGCAATCCAGCCCCACCCCGGACCGCTGCGCGTCTCCCGCCCGCTCACCCGCGCTCCCGCAAGGATCGCCTCCCTGAGCCCGGAAGGCGGTGCGATCTGCCTGAGCTTCTGCGCGACGGCGGCATCGTGGGCGCGGGACCGGCCAAACCAGTCTCCGAGCGCGGGGTCGCCGGATGCCATGCGCAGGGCTTCGCCGAATGCGGCGTCGCCGGAGTCGCTTCCGTTGGGACGGTAAGCGGAAAGGATGAACTTCGCCTCTTCGTTCGTCATGATGCGCGGGCTCCTTTTGAATTCGGGAACGGGAGGACCTTCGAGCCGGCGGCTGCCTCCGCCCGCTCTAGCGCCATGCGCAGCTGGGACTTGCCGCGGGACAGGCGCGACATGACCGTGCCAATCGGCACTTCGAGTGCCTCGGCGATCTCCTGATAGGACATGTCCTCGATGTAAAAGAGGGTAAGGGGCGCACGGTAGGCCTCGTCGACCGTCTGAAGCACTTCCATCACCGTGGCAGCGTCGATGCGGGCGACCCGGTCAATGTCCTCCGCCGCCGGTTCCTTCTCGCCGGCCGGAAGATCCTCGAGCGAAGAGGAGCGCGAGTCGCGCCGGCGCCCCCGGAGGAATTCGCGGTAGAGCGTCGTGAAAAGCCAGGACTTCGCCTTTGAAAGCTCCCGGATACCCTCCCCCTTGGTCGCCCAGATAAAAAACGTCTGCTGGACCAAGTCCCCCGCATCCGAGCCGTTTCGGGCCAGGCTGAGCGCAAAACGGTAGAGGGGCGCATAATGCGCGTCTACCAGCTGGGCAAAGGCCTCGTTGTTCATCCGTTTCTAGGGTCTCTGAGCACCCGGAGCAGTGTTTTATTCCATTTCCCGCGGAAGATTGGAAGGATGTACGGGCGTCCCCGTGCCTGCACTCCTATTGCATCTTCCTCCCAATCTGGCCGCGGCCGCTTCACGCAACGCCGTAGCGCTGCGGATTGAGCTCAATCCAGCAGCCATTCCCGAGCCCGAGCTCATGCCCGTCCTGGCGCTCCTCCAGAGGTGGTGCGCCACGCCAAGGCCCCCGGCCTTCGTCCAGCTGACGCGGCGCCAGATGGCCGAGCTTGCCGATGCGGCCGCCGGACTGGCCATCTTCTGGGAGAACGGCTCGGCGGCGCGATGGACCCATGACGATCTCCTGGTCGAGCCCCAGGCCGCGCCCGCGCAGGCCGGCCCGGAGCGCGCACCCAAGACCGCGCGGCCCGCAACCGTCCAGCCGACCGTGGTCGACGGGTCGGAGCATTACCTCGCCATCACTCCGCCCCCGCGCGAGGATCCCTGGTACGGCAGCCTTGTCGATCTCCTGAAATCCTCGGGATTCGTCCTGGAGCCCTCGAATCGGAAGTGGTGGCTCCGGGACCGGCACAAGACCCTGACGTTCCTGGCCGCCCACGGGAGGCGCCTGCGCGGCGAGCTTGGGGCGGAATTCACACCCAACTTTGCTGCAAGGACCGCGCATCTTTCCGACGCCGAGATCTCCTGCGAGGTTTCAGCGAGCGGCGACGCGTGGGAGGTAACGGTCGGCCTGCGGGGCGGTCCCGCGAGCGAGTCGGCCGTGCGCGACGCCGTCGCCACAGGGCGCAGTTATGTCGAAGCCGGGGACCGGGTCGTCCTCATCGACCCCGATCGGATCCGAAAGCTCGCCGAGGCGCAGCGGGCCCTGGCAGACGGCGGGCCGTCCGCCCCTTCGACGCGCCGCTCGGACCGGATCAGCACGGCGCGCGCAGCCGAGGTCGAAGAGCTCCTTGAAAGCCTATCGCCGGGGTTCCGGCCGCCGGAAGCGTGGCGCGAAAAAACGGGCGCCCTGCGCAACCTCTCGCGCCTCGAGCCGGCCCCCCTGCCGGCGCAATTCGAGGCCGCCCTGCGCCCCTACCAACGCCTCGGCGCGGCATGGCTCTGGCACCTCCACAGGAGCGGCCTGGGTGGGGTCCTTGCCGACGAGATGGGGCTAGGCAAGACCCTTCAGGCCCTGGCGCTTCTCTGCGCGGTGAAAAAAGGGGGCGGTCCTAGCCTCGTCGTCTGCCCTGCAACTCTTGTCGAAAACTGGCGGCGCGAGGCCGCTCGTTTCGCCCCGAACCTTCGTGTTTTTGTCCACCGCGGCGAACAGCGCCTCGGCGAAACGGGCGATTTCGCGGGATGGGACCTGATCATCACCTCCTATGGCACGCTGACGCGCGACCGGGAGGTTTTCGGGTCGGTGGCGTTCGCATGCATCGTGGGCGACGAGGCGCAGCACGTGAAAAACCGCCTCTCGCAGAACGCCCGCGCCCTGCGCTCCCTCTCTTCGACCGGCCGATTCCTACTCACGGGGACGCCCGTCGAGAACTCTCTCGACGACCTGCGCTCCCTTTTTGATTTCATCCTGCCCGGGTACTTGGAGCGGATACCCGCCGGAACGCGCCGCGAGGAGCGGGGCTGGTTCGACGAGCGGCTGCGCGTGAAGACGGCCCCCTACATCCTGCGCCGCACAAAGCTTGCGGTGGCGCCCGAACTTCCCCCGCGAATCGACCAGGTGGTCTGGTGCACGCTGGAACCCGGGCAGGCGGCCCTCTACCGCGCCTTCCAGGAGAAATCGGAGCGCGAGCTGTTCGACCTTGAGGCATCGGGGGCGGGCGAGTCCGCCGTGAGGTTCGCCGCCCTCACCCAGCTCCTGAGGCTGCGCCAGATCTGCTGCGATCCGCGGCTCGTCGGCGGGCTCGGCGGCGACGGCCCCCCGGACGCCGAATCCAAGCCCTTTTCAGGCTCCGCGAAGCTCGAGTCCTTCAGGGAGATCCTCGAGGAGGCCACGGACGGCGGGCACCGCCTGCTTGTATTCTCGCAGTTCACCTCGCTCCTCTCGCTCCTGCGCGACGAGCTGAGGTCGCAGGGGATCGAGCCCTGTTACCTGGACGGCTCCATGGCGCCGTCGGCGCGACAGGTCGAGATTGACCGGTTCCAGGCGTCGCCCGACACGCCCGTCTTTCTGCTCTCGCTCAAGGCGGGCGGCTCAGGGCTCAACCTCACGGCCGCGGACACCGTCGTTCACTTCGACCCGTGGTGGAACCCAGCGGCGGAGGCCCAGGCGACCGACCGGGCCCACCGTATCGGCCAGAAGCGGGTCGTCACGAGCTACAAGCTCGTCTGCTCCGGCACTGTCGAGGAAAAGGTGCTGGCCCTCCAGGACGAGAAGCGGGCTCTCCTGGCCGGCGTTTTCGAGGCAAGCGACGCCGCGGCTGCGAAGATAACGCTTTCGGATCTGAAGGGCCTGCTCAGCTCGGGCTGACTCCGGTCGGCCCCGCCCGACGCCGCCGGAAGGAAAGGACGGCCGTCAGGGCCCCGCCGGACGCAAGCAGCGCCCAGGTGGACGGCTCTGGAACAGGAGTAAAATTCAGGTAGATGTCGGTGGCATCCGATGAGACCGAGAAGCTCCCGCCCCCGAGTCCGTTCGCGAACAGCGACGTGCTGAACGTGAAATCCGAGGGATTAAACCCCACGATGTTCCCCGCGGTGGCGAGCGTCCACTGGTAGCTCTGTGCCATGTTGAAATTGGCGAGGCCAGGCTCGCCGGACGAGGGATCGATGGATTCGGCGGAGATAGTGAACGGATCGGAGGAGGTGGCCGTGATGGCGAGCGTGCCCGTAACGGCGATGGTGCTGTAATCAGTTCCCGCAACAGCCGGAGAGGCGTTCATGACGTCGAAGGTCATCGATCCTCCCGACCCGAGCGTCAGGCCGGAACCGAAATCGAGCGTGCCCACGTACCTGTTGGGCGCCGCATGCCCCGGCGACAAAAGCACGCCGTTGCCGATCGTGACGCCCCCTGTCGCATCGAAAGTGCCTTGTCCGATCAACGCGCTGCCCGGATCGTTGGTGAGCGAGGCGGCCGTGAAGGTGGCGCCACCGCCGAGCCGCAGGGTCCCGTTGTTGGTGATTCCGCTCGTCGTCGACGTGAAACTGCGGCCGCCGCGTATCTCCAGCTCCCCATCCACCGTCGTGAGCGTTTGCTCAAGGGTCTGGTAGCTCGGGCCGGAACCCGAATCCGTTCGGATCACGGAACCCGTTCCATCGAGGATAACCGTCGTGCTGGACCCGATGGTGTTTATGGGGGTCGTTCCCTCAAACGACAGGATGCCTCCACCGGTCGCCTCCCAGGTCCCGCCCGATAGCGTGCCGCCAGAGAGGTTGGTCACGGCCGCCTGGTAATATCCGAGGTAGACGATGCCGCCGTTTGCCTCGACGAGTCCGCCCGTGAGATTGGTGAATGAATCGCCCGAATAATAGCCCAGGTACAGGTCCCCTCCGTTGTTCACGATCGAGCCGCTGTTTGTGATGGTGGCGCTGCCGTCATAGTAGCCTTCGATCTCGTTGTAGCCCGAGCCAAAACTCAGGGTCCCCTGATTCACCACGCTCGCACCCGAGCTGAGGCTGTAGATGGTGAAATTGCCCGTCCAGGTAGCCGTCGGAGCGATGGTGAGGGCGGTACCCGAGCCCCCGAGCTCAACCTCGTTGTCACCCGTTGAGGAAAACGTCGTCGTGCCGCCGGTAAACGTGGTGCCGTTCTCCACCTCGAAATAAGCGTAGGTTGGCACGGAGAAATTGCCGGTCATCGTGACTCCATTCAGCGTGCCGCCGTAGTCGTCAAAAGTGATGGCGCCGCTGCTCACCGTACCACCGGAGATCGTGCCCTCGTGCAGGGTGTAAATTCCGGAAGTGGGCGGATTCAGGGTGGCGCCCGCATTGTCGAGGATGCCCATGAGGTCCAGGGTGCCCCCGGCGCCCTCGATCGTCCCGAGGTCCGAGTTTGCGAAGGATCCGCCCAAAAGAATCGCGCCGCCGTTGTTCGCGACCAATGTCCCGAGGTTGTGCCATGTCGTCTGGTTTGAGTACCCGCCGAGGCTGACCGTCCCTCCGCTGGCCGTAACCGTGCCCCCCGCGGCGTTCGTGAACACGTCGTTTGAGTAATACCCGAGATAGAGGTATCCGGAGGGAACGGTGATGGTCCCGCTGTTCGTGAAGCTCAGGCCGTAGTCCTCCCCATCGATTGTATTGGAGCCGCCGGTGTAGTTGAGCGCGCCCTGGTTTACCAGGCTCAGGTTGCTTGCGTCGCCGTAGATCTGGAAATTGCCGGTCCACGTGGCGGAAGGCGCAATGGTAAGCGCCGTTCCCGTGCCGCTCAGGTAGACGTAGCTCTCATATGAGCTGGAGCCAAAGGTCGTCGTGCCCCCGGTGAAGGTGGTGTTGTTTTCGGGGTAGAAGTACGAATAGGAGTTACTCGGGGCCGAAAAGTTGCCGCTCATCGTGACTCCGTTGAGCGTTCCACCCGAGCTGCTGAAGGTTAGCGCTCCGCCGCTGACCGTTCCCCCATTCACCACGGCGCCGGCCAGCGTGTAAATTCCGGAGGCGGGCGGGTTCAGGGTCGCGCCCGCATTGTTTAGGGTTCCCTCCAGCTCGAGCGTGCCCCCGGCGCCTTCAATGGTGCCTGAATCCAGGCTTGCCGTCGAATAGGCGCCGCCAAACTCCACCGTTCCACCGTTGCTCGCCACAATCGTCCCCGCATTCGCCCAGAGCCCGGTGTTGCTGTAGCCGAGGTAGATCGTGCCCCCGTTTGCCCACAGCGTGCCGGTCGAGGTGTTTGTGAACTGGTCGCCCGAATAATAATATCCTAGCGAGAGGGATCCGCCCGACACCTCGAGGGTGCCGTTGTTGGTGAACGTCAGGCCGTAGCCGTCGCCGTAGATGCTGTTCGATCCGCTCGTGAAATTGAGCGTCCCTTGGTTGACCATGGTGAGGTTGGCGGCCTCCCCGTAGATATCGAAATTGCCTGTCAGGGTTGCCGACGACGCGATGGTTAGCGCGGTACCCGTCCCGGACAAACCGATGGAGCCATAGTAGTTGGAGCTGCCCAGCGTCGTCGTGCCGCCCGTAAAGGTCGTGTTGTTTTCGGCGTTGAACTCACTGTAACCCGACGCGTTTCCACTGAAATTCCCGGACATCGTCACACCGTTGAGGGTCCCGGCATAATTGCTGAAGCCGATGGCCCCTGAACTGACGGTGCCTCCCACGATGGTTCCGCCGTAGAGCGTGTAGACGCCGGTGTGGGGCGGATTGAGCGTGGCGCTCGCGTTGTTGAGCGTCCCCTCGAGGTTCAGCACTCCCCCGGTATTGCTGTCGATCGTGCCTCCAAGATCCGCCGTCGTGTAGGTCCCTCCAAAATTGATGATGCCGCTGTTCGTCGCGAGAATCGATCCCAGGTTCTGCCAAGTGGACACGGAGTTACCCAGGTTAACCGTGCCCCCGTTCGCCGTGATCGATCCGGTCGAGGTATTTGTGACCGTGTCGCCGGAATAATAGCCAAGCGAAACCGTCCCGCCGTTTGCCGCGATCGTGCCGCTGTTGACGAGGCTGAGCCCGTAGCCGTCGCCGTTTATCGAGCTGTATCCCGACGTGAAATTCAAAACCCCCTCGTTCGCGAGCGTCACGTTGGATGCGTATCCGGAGATGTTAAAGGCGCCGGCCCAGGTTTCGGAGGGCGCGATCGTCAGCGCGGTTCCGGTCTCGTTAAGGTACACGGAGTTGTAGTAGCTGTTGTTCTGAAAGCTGGTCGTGCCCCCCGTGAACGTCGTGTTGCCCTCCACGTAGAAGAAGGAATCCGCCGCGGCGGGAGTGGAGAAGTTCCCGCTCATGGTGACCCCGTTCAGCGTGCCTCCCAAGTCGCTGAACGTGAGCGCCCCGCCGTTGATGGTGCCACCGGTGACGACGGCGCCGGCCAGCGTATAGATCCCCGAGGCGGGCGCGACGAGCGTCCCCGTGTTGTTGAAGGTCCCCTCCAGCCTGAGGACGCCCCCGGAGCTGCTTTCGATCGTGCCGCCCAGATCCGCGGTCGTGTATACGCCTCCGAAATTGATGATGCCGTTGTTCGTCGCAACAAGGGTACCCAGATTCTGCCATCCGCCCGCGTAGGAGCCCAGGTTGACCGTTCCGCCGTTTGCCGTGATCGTGCCCCCCGAGGCGTTGGTAACCAGGTCCGATGCCGTGCTCCCAAGCGTGAGCGTCGCCCCGCTGCCCGCCGTGATGCTTCCGCTGTTGGTGAAGTTCAAGGCGTAGGAATAGCCGTAGATATCACTGGACCCGGAGGTGAAGTTGAGCGTCCCCTGATTTGCAGCACTCAGGTTGGCCGCCTGGCTCAGAATGCTGAAATTCCCGGACCAGGTTGCGCCCGACGCAATCGTCAGCGCCGTTCCCGTGCCGTACAGGTACACTTGCCCGTATTCCCCTGACGGGAATGTCATCGTGCCGCCGCCGAACGTCGTGCCGTTTCCGGCGTAGAAAACGCTATAGGTTGAAGCCGACCCCGTGAAATTTCCATTCATCGCGACCCCGTTCAGGTAGCCTGCCACGTTGCCAAAGGTGATCGCGCCGCTGGCGACCGTGCCTCCGGTAATGGTGCCCCCATCGAGGACATAAACCCCCGTCGCCGGCGGGTTCAGCGTGGCACTCGCGTTGTTGAGCGCGCCCGTGAGATTGAGCACCCCCCCGGTATTGCTGTTGATGGTGCCCCCGAGGTCGGCCGTCGCGAAGCTGCCGGCAAAATTGATGACACCGTTATTCTCCGCAAGAAGCGCGCCCTGATTGTGCCAGTTCGCGACGTTGCTGTACCCCCCAAGGTATACCGTGCCGCCATTGGCCGTGATCGCCCCGGCGGAAGCGTTGGTGAGTGTGTCGCCCCCATAATAGCCAACGTAAACCGTCGCGCCCGTGTTGGCCGTGATCGCGCCGCTGTTGGTGATCGCAAAGGAGCCGTAGCCTTGGCCGTCAATCACGTTGAACCCCGACGTGTAATTGAGCGCCCCGGCATTCGTGAAGGTCAGGCCCGACGCGTTGGCGTAAATATCGAAGCTTCCGGTCCAGACCGCATCCGTCGCCAGGTCCAGGGCCGTTCCCGAGCCCGCTAGGTTCACATGGTCCACATTGGCCACCGGAAAAGTCGTGGTGCCACCTGAAAACGTCGTGCCGTTCTCGGCCGAGAACGTGGCGTAGCTTGTCGGCAGCGTGAAGTTGCCCGCCATCGCAACGTCATTCAGCGTTCCCCCGCCGTTCGTGAAATTGATCGCCTGCGAGCTGACGGTGCCCCCCGAGATGTTGCCCCCGTAGAGGCAGAAGATGCCGCCGCCGCTTGGCGCGCTCAGTGTCGCGCTCGCGTTGTTCAATGATCCGGTGAGGTTGACCGTTCCGCCGGTGGCGTTGACGGCGCCGATGTCCGACGTCGCGAAACTGCCCCCCAGGTTTATCGTCCCCCCCGAGGTCGCATTCAGCGTTCCGGCGTTGTGCCAGCTCGACGAGCCATTGCCGAGGTTGATGGTCCCGCCGTTCGCCGTGATCACGCCGCCGCTTGAATTTGTCACGGTGTCGCTTGACGAGTTGCCGAGGTTCAGCGTACCGGCGCTACTTGTTATGGTGCCTGCGTTGGTAAACGTGAGGCCGTAGCCGTCGCCATAGATGCCGCTCGTCCCCGCGGTGAAGTTGAGCGCTCCCTGGTTCGAGAAGGCGACGCCCGTGCTCGCGCCGTAGACGGTGAACGCCCCGGTCCATGTCGCTCCCGATGCGATCGAGAGGGCGACCGATGTACCGTTGAGATAAACATCATCGCTGCCGCTCGTCGTGAAGGTCGTGGTGCCCCCGCTGAAGGTCGTGCCGTTCTCCGCGGTGAACGAGGCGCCGCCCGTCGCCGGGAAATTGAAACTGCCGCTCATGGTGACGCCGTTGAGCGTGCCGCCAGGGCTTCCAAAGGCGAGCGCGCCCCCGTTCACGGTGCCGTTTGAGATCATCCCGTTGCTCAGCGTAAAGATGCCTCCGCCGTTGGGCGCGCTCAACGCCGCGCCCGTGTTATTCAGGTCGCCCGTGATGTTGATCTTCCCTCCCGAGGCGTTGATCGTGCCACCCAGGTTCGCGGTGGTGAAGCTGCCACCCAGGTCGATCGTAGCACCGCCGGTCGCCTCGAGGGTTCCCGCCGTTATGGCGATCGATGGATTGCTCGGGCCCAGCGTCAATGTGGTTGTGGATCCGTTCACATCGAGGGTCGCATTCGCCGTACTGAGCGCCAGCGAGGCAACCGTTTCGCTTGTGTTCAGCGTGACCGTGTAGGCCCCAGAAAAGGCGTTGCTGATCGATACGTTGTAGGACGTGTTAATGGGCTCATTGGCAGGCGACCAGTTGCCGCTCGTCTCCCACGCGCCTCCCGAGGAATTCGCCCACACCACCGTCGTCTGGCCCCGAACTGGAAGCATCAGCGAAAGGGAGACCCCGCCAAGTGCCAGGCCCTGGCTTAGACTTGGCAGCCGAAATCGAGCTGAAAATAGGCTGAGCGCTCCCATTGGCCGAATCTCGTGGAACCCCACGGGCAGGTTCCCCAAACATGATTAGCTGGTTTTTAGTAGAACATCATCCGAGCTAATGAAGGCAAGCGTTTTGCAATTTGCCCGTGGAAAACAGCGTGTCCCATGGCATATGCTCTGCTCGGAGACCCTCTGATGACCTACAAACCCGCTGCTTTCATAGTTGTTGCCAGCCTGTTACTTGCCGCAAATCCTTGCGGCGCCGGACCGAGGCAAAAGGTGATAATCGACCAAGACGCATTTGGCCCCGGAGGCAGCAACCTTCAGGCCATTCTTATGGTCGTCCAGGACCCGAATGCCGAGGTGCTGGGCATCACCATCGAAAGCGGGGACGGGTGGCAAAAGGAAAACGTGGCGCACACGCTTCGGATGCTCGAGCTCATTGGACGGCCAGACATTCCCGTCGTTGCCGGCGCCACCTACCCCTTGATCGATTCCGAGGAGGAGACCCGGCGCTGGGAGAAGCTCTACGGAAAACTGGCCTACAAGGGCGCGTGGATGGACGTCTGGCCCGATTACAACACGATTAACAGGCCGCACTACCACGCCGCGGATGTTGTCCCGCCCCTCAAGGAGGGCGATCCGACGATCAAGCCGGCGCCGTCCATCGCCGCCAATTTTCTCATAGAGACCGTCCGCAAGTATCCCGGGCAGGTCTCGATCCTCGCTGTGGGGCCCTTCACGAATCTGGCCCTGGCATCGCGTCTCGACGACGGCTTCGCGGCGCAGGCCAAGCAACTGGTCATCATGGGGGGCAGCTTCAATCCCGACGTCTCGAAGGTTGATGAATTCTCAATGCAATTCATCCACAATCCCCGGGTTGAGTTCAACAGCCGCTGGGATCCCGAGGCCGCAAAGATGATGCTTCATGCCGGCTGGAGGAAGATCGTGGTCGTCCCCCTCGATGCCACCGTGGACACAAAATTCACGAAGGAGATTGTCCGGAGGGCGACGGAAGGAGCGGACAGCCCTGCGGCAAGGTACGTGGCCAAATACGCCCAGCCGGGGTTTCCAATGTGGGACGAGGTGGCCTCAGCCGTGCTCTTGGAGCCGACTATCGTGCGGCACATGGACTGGCTCGCGATGGACATCGACATCGGACACGGGCCCAACTACGGCGCGACGCTCAGCTGGCCCGCTGGCGGAGGACCGGGCCTTGGAGAGCCCGACGTTTCGGTCGTCAGGGCCGTCAATGTCCCCCGGCTCGAGGAGATTTTTGTGGAGGCCGTTCGCCGCCCCCCGCTCCCGCGCTGAACCGGGAAAAAAGCCGTCGGTCAGGAGCGGGTGAGGCGCCGGTACTTGATCCGGTGCGGCTGGTCGGCATCCTTCCCGCGGCGCCTCTTGAAATCCTCCAGGTAGCTCGAGTAGTTTCCATCGAACCAGTGGGCCGTGCTCTCGCCCTCGAAAGCGAGAATGTGGGTTGCGACCCGGTCAAGGAACCAGCGGTCGTGGGACACGACCACGGCGCACCCCGCAAAATTCTCCAGGGATTCCTCGATCGCGCGAATCGAGTTAATGTCGAGGTCGTTTGTCGGCTCGTCGAGAAGGATCAGGTTCGCCCCGGACTTGAGGAGACGGGCTAGGTGGACCCGGTTTCGCTCACCGCCTGAGAGGATGCCGACCTTCTTCTGCTGGTCAGGGCCCGTGAACCCGAATTGCGCGCAATACGCGCGGGCGTTTACTTCCCGCCCGCCCATCTTAAGGATTTCCTCCCCTCCGCTTATCGCCTCGTAGATGGTGGACTCGCCCGGAAGGGAGTCGCGGGACTGGTCAACATGGGCAATCTTAACCGTCTCCCCGACCCTGAGCGTTCCGCCATCGGGTTTTTCCGCTCCTGTTATCAGGCGAAATAGCGTCGTCTTGCCGGCGCCATTTGGGCCGATGACGCCCACGATCCCTCCCGGCGGGAGCGAAAAGGTCAGGGCCTCGAAGATCAGATTATCGCCGTACACCTTCGACAGCGCCTTCGCCTCCACGACCAGGGTCCCGAGGCGCGGCCCGGGCGGAATCAGGATTTCAAAGTCCCGTTCCTTCTCGGCCGTGTTCTCCTTTAGCATCGACTCATAGGCCGTGATTCGCGCCTGCGATTTCACGCGCCGCGCCGCGGCGGACTTGTGAATCCACTCGAGCTCTCGGGCCATCGCCTTCTGCCTTCTGTCCTCGGTTCGTTGCTCCACGGCGAGGCGTTTCTGCTTCTGCTCAAGCCATGACGAGTAATTTCCCTTCCATGGAATTCCGTGTCCGTGATCAAGTTCGAGGATCCACTGTGCGACGTTGTCGAGGAAGTACCTGTCGTGGGTCACGGCGATCACGGTTCCCTCGTAGCGAGCCAAGTGCTGCTCGAGCCACTGCACGCTTTCGGCGTCAAGGTGGTTCGTCGGCTCGTCGAGAAGGAGGATTGGCGGCTTGCGCAGGAGCAGCCGAGCCAGAGCCACCCTCCGGCGCTCGCCCCCGGAGAGCCTGTCGACAACCTGCTCGCCGGGCGGGCACCGCAGGGCGTCCATCGCCATTTCGACATGGGGCGCCACGTCCCAGGCGCTGAGCGCATCGATCTTCTCCTGGAGCTCCCCCTGTCTGGCCATGATCGCGTCCTTTGCCGCGGCGTCGGCGGCGGCATTGAGCTCATCCCAGGTTGCGTCGTAGGCTCCGACGAGATCGGTGAGGTGCTTCACCCCCTCCTCAACGCATTCCTTTACCGTCCTGCCGGCGGTCAGGTGCGGCTCCTGCTCCAATAGGCCGACCTCGTAGCCAGGCTCGATGTGCACGCGCCCCTCAATCTCAGTGTCGCGGAGGGCGAGGATGCGCATCAGGGAAGACTTGCCCGATCCATTGAAACCCAGGACCCCGATTTTCGCCCCGTAATAGAATGAGAGCGATATGTCGCGCAGGATTACCTTCCGCTCGATTTTCTTCGAGACGCCAATCATCGAGAAGATGACCTTGGGCTCTTCGGGTCTTGCCATTGGCTCACTCAAACGACCCCGCAGGGATCGGCAAGCCCGGGCGTCCCCTGCGGACGTCGCCTCGAGCCAATCGAGATATCGAGCAGTCGCGGTCCTGGGGCCCGGTCAGCCCGGCGGACACCGTTCCTGGGGGGACGGCGGCAGCCCAAAAGCCTTCCCCGGCCTCTTCACGCAACGTCCGTTTCGCCGAGCCCATGTGGGCGCTGGAACAACGGGGGAAAGATCCGATTCAAACAAATCAACCGAACATTTTGATTTACAATATTTTATGTATCATTGTGCAATTATTCACCTGCGACACCGCGACGGCTTTGACGCGCGCCGATAAATGGTCCAGCGTCCCGAACGATGAAAGCCGTCAAGGTTCCAGCGCTTGAGCTTTTCCTTCACGAGATGATTCCCCTCGCGAAGGCCATGGGCGTCGGCGTGGAGGTGAGCGATGATCGCGCTCTGGTGCTTACGGCTCCAAAGGAACAAAACAAGAATTCCCTGAACACGGCTTTTGGTGGGAGTCTTGTCTCCCTGGCGACCCTGGCCGGATACGGCGTGGTCTGGGAGCTCATGAGGGGCGAGAACGAGTCGGAGAAGCCCGTGTGGCACATTGTCGTCAAGGAGAGCCGCGCTGCATACCGCAGGCCGGTGATCGGCGACCTTCGCGCCATCTGTGAGCGACCCGCGCAGGCGGCGATCGCGGAATTCAAGGAGGCGCTTGCTCGCTACGGAAAAGCAAAACTTAAGCTTCGCGCTGCGATCGTCGAGGACGGCAACGTCGCCGTCGATGTCCAAGCGGCGTTCGTGGTTTCGCGCTGAGCCTGACGAATGCGGGCCAAACGGGCCCGCTGAGCGCCATCAGATGTGACGGGAGTCCGACTCGTCCTTTACCGCGTATCCCGAATCCTGGCGCTGGAGGTTCACCTGGTTCTTTTTCACGTAGGCCTGGAACACGTCGTCCGCGCTCATCCCAAGAACCTGCGCGACCGAGATGAGGAAGTGAAACAGGTCGACAACCTCGACGCGCGCATTCTGCTCATCGAATTTCTGGTATTTCGCCCACCACTTCCATGGCACGGAATCAATGAGTTCGGCGATTTCCTGTTGCATCGCCCTCGAGTAATTCAGGACCCATTTCGCCTTTTCCTCCTCCGTCGGGGGAGGTAACGCCACCCCGATCCTGCGGTTGAGTGCGTCCTGCATCTTGAAAATCTCCTCGAATTTGTCCATGGGGGTCAAAAGTGTAGCCCAAGCCGGCGGGCGCAAGATGCAATTGGCCCCCGTGGGCGGTGCTCTTTTGAAGTTGCCCTGGGAGCGGAACTAGGTGATTATTGGCCGCTTCGGCGTTTGCGTTTGAGCGCTTTCCCATGCGCTCCGCACCGCTGAAAAAAAGGCCGCTCCCGATCTTCGGTGAGCGCCACTACAAAAAACAAAAACAAAATGACAGATACAAACTCGTCCGGCGCTACGTTCGCCCCGGCTGCCGACACCCAGGCGCCCGCGGCCACCGCCGTGACTCCTGCCGGAGCATTCGGCAGCACCCGCGGATCGGGCCTAGCCCGCGGCAAGCGCCCCTCGGGCGCTTCGGCCCCAACAGGAACCCCGGCAAAGAGCGATTACAAGCCCACTGCCGTGGAGATCATCACGCCTGAGCGTGAATACAGGAATCCGTTCGCGAGCCAAGAGCCCGCGAGCGCGCCGGCACCCGAGCCGGCCAAAGTCGAAACCCCCGCCGCGGCATCCGCCGCACCCGAGCCCGCCGCTACCGATCAGGCTGCCGAAGAGCCCGTTCGCGAGCCCCAAGCCGCGGCCGAGCCGACCGCCGAACCCGTGGCCGAGAAAAGCGAGATCAACATACTTCCCCCGGCCGAGTCTGCGCGACCCGCCGTGAGCTGGGAATCTCCGTCCGTTGCCCGGGAGGAACGTCCCGAAGAGCGGTCGGACCGGCCCCAACGCGACGACCGCCCCACTTTCCGGGCGGACCGCAGGGAAGACCGCCCGAATGCGCAGCGAGGCGCCGAAGGGGAAGCACGCCGCGAGCCGTTCCAGCGCGAGGCGCGCCAGCCCCGCGACCCCCGCGAGCCGCGCCAACCGCGCGACCCGCGTGAGTCCCGCCAGCCGCGCGATCCTCGCGATCAGCCGCAGTTCGAACAGCGACCGAGGAATGACACGCGCTTCCCCGAGGAGCAGGCATCCCCGGCACCCAAGGGCTTCTTTGCTTGGCTGAAGGGCCTCTTTGGCGGCAAGCCGGCCGCCGAGGCGCCTGCAGCCCCCGAAACGCCCGGAGAGCAGTTCGGCGGAGGCCATCGCCACCGCAGGCGCCACCGCGGCGGGCGCGGACCCGGCGGCAACCAAGGCTACCGCGGAGATCGGTTCTCGCCGGGGGGCGAGCGCCCCTACCAAGGCGGGGAGCAGGAGCACCGCGGCGGTGACCGCGCGGACGGCGGACCCCGGCGCAGGCGCCACCGCGGCGGACGCGGGCGCGACCGGGGCGGCGACCACCGCTCGCAGGGTCAGCAGGGAGGCGGAGCCATCTGATCGAGGGCCGGCCTCAAGCCCCAAGTTAATACTTGCCAATGAGCTCGGCAACGAGCGCATTCCAAGGCGTCCGCTTGATGCGGACGCCTTTTTCTTTTCCATGGCCGATCTCGTCCTAAACGGAGGCAAACCCCTCTCCGGAACCGTCACCCCATCGGGCAACAAGAACTCCGTTCTGCCCATCCTGTGCGCAACGCTGCTCACGGACGATCCGGTCGAGCTCAGAAACGTCCCGGACATCACCGATCTCGACAAGCTCGTGGCGTTCTTCGCCTCCCAAGGCTCCAATATCGATTGGGACCGAGGCAAGGGCTTGATGAAGGTCGACCACAAGTCATTCCGGAGCACGCTCTCGAACGCGGAGCTTCCCCAGGAGATGCGCTCGGCCGTGCTTCTGTACCCTGCCCTCCTCTACAGGATGGGCCGGATCACGATCCGCTCAAACGCGAAGGGCTGCTCGCTCGGCGTCCGCGAGATTGACCCCCACCTCGATGTCCTTGCCTCCCTTGGCGCATCGGTGGACACGGGCGAGCCCCTGGCCATCTCGGTTAAAGGGGGGTTCCGCGGCGCTCGGCACTGGCTCGATTACATGTCGGTCACCGTAACCGAAAACTTTGCGATGGCCGCTTCGATGGCAAGGGGCTCCTCGGTCCTCATCAATGCGGCAAGCGAGCCCCACGTGCAGGACCTCTGCAAGGCGCTGGTCGCCATGGGCGCAAACATCACCGGCATCGGGACGAGCATGCTTTCGATTGAGGGCGTATCGCGGCTGCACGGGGCCACGATTGAAATCGGGACGGACTATCACGAAGTGACGACCTTCCTGGCTCTCGGAGCGATCACGGGCGGCGAAGTGAGGGTTCGCCACTCGGTACCGGAACACTTTGACCTGATAACTCGTTCCTTCGGCAAGCTCGGCGTGAGCGTGCTCCACGAGGGCGACACGGCCGTCGTCCGGCGCGACCAGACCCGAATCATCGAAAAGCCTTATACGACGAACCTGCTGCCGAAGATCGAGGCGGCCCCGTGGCCTTATTTCTCGGTCGACCTGCTCCCGCTGCTCATCGCCCTTTCGACGCGCTGCGAGGGGACGATCCATTTCTGGAACAAGGTATATGAGAACGGCTTTTCGTGGATGCCGGAACTCGCAAAGTTCGGGGCCCATGTGCTCGTCAGCGACCCCCACCGGATCGTCGTGTTCGGCAACCGGCCGCTGCGGCCCGCGGTCGTGGACTCACCCTACGTGATCCGGGCCGCCGTAGCGCTCACCATGGTGGCGGCATCTATTTCCGGCCGCAGCGTCGTGCGCAATGCCGAGATCATAAAGCGGGCCCATCCCCGTTTCGTCGAGAACCTGAGGTCCCTTGGGGCGGAGCTCGAATGGAGATGAAGCCAATCAAGCCGGAAGGAGAACAGGGCAAGGGCACGGGATTCGTCACGTCGACGCTCGCGGCGCCGGTGACGGCCGCTGAGGCCGCGCTCCGCCCCCTCTCATTTTCGGATTTTGCCGGCCAGGCCAAGACGATCGAGCGCCTGCAGGTGATGGTTGGGGCCGCGAAGAAGCGCGGGGACCCCCTCAACCACATCCTCCTTTCCGGGCCTCCGGGACTCGGCAAGACCACGCTGGCCTTCATCCTGGGCAACGAGCTGGGGCGCAATGTCCGCGTGACCTCGGGCCCCGTTGTGGAGAAGGCGGGCGACCTTGCGGGCCTCCTGACTAACCTCGAGGAGGGGGACCTGCTTTTCATCGATGAGATCCACCGCATTCCGAAGACGGTCGAGGAATATCTCTATTCGGCCATGGAGGACTTCCGGATCGACATCATGATCGACCAGGGGCCGAACGCCCGGAGCGTTCGACTGACGCTGCCGCGCTTCACCCTTATTGGGGCCACCACCCGAGCGGGCCTTCTCACGGCGCCCCTAAGGTCGAGATTCACGCTCCAGACACGCCTGGACTATTACGACAAGGCGACCCTCCTGACGATCGTCCGAAGGACATGCGGCCTGCTCAAGGTGAAGATCGATGAGGAGGGCGCCGCAGAGATCGCAAAGCGCGCCAGGGGCACGCCGCGCGTCGCGAACAATCTGATAAATTTTATCCGGGACTTTGCACAACAGCGCGCGGCCGGCGCGATCACGCGTAGCGTGGCGTCGGCCGGGCTGGAACTCCTGGAGATCGATGCCGCCGGCCTTGACGAGATGGACAAGCGCATGCTCAGGGTCATGGCCGAACATTACCGCGGAGGCCCTGTCGGCATTGGCACGATTGCCGTGGCGGTCGGCGAGGAGTCCGAAACGCTTGAGGAGGTCCACGAACCCTTTCTCATCCAGGAGGGATACCTCCAGAGGACGCCACAGGGCCGCGTCCTCACGGACAAGGGTTATGCCGCTATCGGGCTGAAACCCTCAGGCGAGGGCCAACCGTCGCTCCTCTAGAAGCCGGTGGCGCGGGCCAGCGGGCTCAACGCACCGTCACACCTCGCGGATTCGGCAGGGCAAGCGATCCTGCTTCCTGTCCGGGCGCCATCGCCACGATGCGCGAGACGACCGGAATGACGTGGGCGCGCAGGATGAATCCCAGGCCGAGCGCGATCTGCACGGAGCCCATCAACTTGAGCCAGATCGCGCGGCTGCTGGCGCTGTCGGCCCCCGTGTGCGGGAACCACCCTGGAAACGCCCTGGGAAGTATTTCCAAGGCCGAGCCAATGGCGGCAAAGATGACGGCGTTTAGGAGATTCACGGCTGGCGTATGGTATCGGTTGGCGGATTGCGGTTCCCGGTCCGCCGATCATAAGAGCCAGTGCCGTGCCACTCCTTGCGCTAGAGTCCTACCTGCTACAATCCATTGGCTTATATCGCGTTGGTTCCGTTCGGGCCTGCGCGAATCGCGCAAAATGCACGGATTCCTAGGCTCCTTCGTGCCATAATCCTATGGCGACGGGACCGAGGGGCGGCTACAGGTCGCCGAGTTGCGGCCGGAGGACGACCTCCTCGACCACGGTCCTGCGGCTCATCCGGTAGATCGCAATAAAGGCGGATGCCACGTCCTCCGCGGGCATCATCCGGCCCTCGGGGACTCCGCTCCCCTTCCAAGAGGGCGATACGGTCGCTCCGGGGTGCACGCAGCACACGCGAACCCCCTTGTCCTTGAATTCGGCCCTCATCGAGAGCGAAAATCCCGCCACCCCGAACTTGGCGGCCGTATAGGCAGGGGCGCCCGGCAGGGCCGTTATCCCCGCGATGGAGCCCATGTTGAATATGTCGCCGCGGCGCCGTCGCACCATCGCCGGCGCGAAAGCCCGGCTGACGAGGAACAGGCCCCTGAGATTGGACGCGATCATCCCGTCGAAGACGGCCACCGACGTTTCGAGGAAAGACGCGCCCGCGTATCTTCCCGCGTTGTTGACAAGAACATCGACAGATCCGAAACGCCCCAGGACCCCGGCGGCCATCCTCGCTACGGCGTCCTCGTCGGTCACGTCGCATTCAAATGCCGCCGCATTGGCCCCGAGCCTGGCGCACGAGTGCACGACGGTCCCAAGGTTCTTCGGGCTCCTGGCCACTAGCGCCAGGTTTACGCCTCTGATCTCCAGGGCGAACGCCCTCGCTATGGCCGCCCCTATGCCCTGGGAGGCGCCGGTAATAACGACGACGGGGGTTCTTGAGCGCGCGGCCATTCGGTGGATAGGGCCGGCGTCCTAGCAGACCAGCGAGGGGAAATCCATGAAATCAGCCTTGAAGCCGCCCTTTACCCCCTTGCAGATCACGCTCACGGCGTCATGCGAGTGGAGCGATTCGAGGTGCGAGCACGCGATCTGAAAATCGCGCACCCTGCGGTCCGAATCAAATTCCAGGTAGAGGAGGCGCGCCGCATCTTCCACAAACTTCAGGTGCGCGCCGTTCAGTTCCGCAAACGCCTGCTCGTCCTCCCTCTTGACCATCACCTGGGTCTCCGTTTGCAGCGCCTTCAGGCAGTGGTTGTGCACATCCTCAATCCAGATCTTCTTCCCCTCGGCCTCCTCAAGTACTAGGCGCGCCTTGCTCCGCTGGGAATGCGGCACGCCGTACGCCCCCCGCGCGTCGCGCGCGTGCTCGGTAAGCTCCGCCGAACAGGGGCACGCCGAAGAATAGACAAACTCAAAATGGACAAAGCGCCGGTATTCGCCCGAACGGGTCATTACTCCTTCGAAGCCCGCCCTGTAGAACTGGAATCCCTCAAGGCCGCTGCGCAGGCTCCTTTGCAGGATCGGATAGGAGAAGGAAAGCTTGAGGCGGGCATCCTTGCTTTTGACGTTTCGCAGGTAGGACCGGAGAATCCGGCCGACGCTCTCGCCCGTGAACACCTCGCCTCGGTGGTCGTAGAATGAGCGGACAATCCGGCTCATGTTGATGCCCTTCAGCTCCGCCTCGAGGGATACGGTCCCCGTGACGCTTGTCTCAAGCGTCAGCGAGCCGCCCTTCTTCGTGCGTATCCCCAGCGGCAGCTTGAAATTCGAGACGCCCACTTGCTGGATCGGCACATGCGCCCCCTGGATTACGTCGTGCGCGACATCCATGATGTCGGGCATCGACGCGCGATACTTTGCGGAGGGCCTGAAGCGTTTGTCGTAGACGCGGGCTATCCGCGGCTTCGATCCGCTCGCCGACGGATGCAGGTACATTGGACTCTTTTTGTTCATTTCTCTCCTTGCGGGCCGTAATACTCCGCGAAATTCCTCGGTGTCTCGTAGAGCCGCACGCAGTGCAGCCTTCCGCCTCTGAGCCTTTTCGCGATGCGCCCCCAAAAGGCGACCGCCAGGTTTTCCGAGGTCGGAATGACGCCCTTCAGGAAATCGACATCCTTGTTTAGGTTGCGGTGGTCGCAGGGAACGACAACCGCATTCTCCAGGAGCTTCTTCAAGTCGCTCAGGTCGAGGACGTAGCCGGTTTCCGGGTCCGGGCGGCCGGAAACCGTGACCTCAAGGACGTAATTGTGCCCGTGGCCGTTCTCATTGGCGCAGGGCCCGTAGGTACGCTCGTTCCAGCTCCGGCTCTTGCGCGGGTTGTAAAGACGGTGCCCTGCATTGAAATGCACCTGGCGCGTGACGAACACGTCCCCCGGGGCGGAATCTTCCTTGCGCGGCGGCATAAAGGACTAGAATTAACACAAAAAGGACCTGGGTCAACCCGACGCAGGGATTACCGTTGCGCTGGCCGATGGCGCACGGTGAAGCTGTCCAAAAGCGATGAGATTTTGCATTTTGGGAAGTGGCAGCTCGGGCAACAGCGCCCTGATCGAGACCGAAGGCTCGAAGATCCTCCTGGACGCCGGCTTCTCGGCGAGAAGGCTGGAGGGATTGCTCGCGCCCCTCGGGGAGTCGATAGCCCAGATCGACGCCGTGTTCGTGACTCACGAGCACAGCGACCACTCGTCCGGGATCGAAAGCCTGAAGAAATTCCCGCACCTGAAGTTTTTCGCGAACTCGCCGACGGCGCGCGCGGTTCAGAAAACCCTCTCCTGGAGCCCCACATGGCAGATCTTCGCGACGGGGACCTCGTTCCAGTTCCGTGACCTTGACATCGAAAGCTTCTCGATACCGCACGACGCGCAGGATCCGGTGGGATTCCGTTTCACGAGCGGGCTCGACAGCGACCTTTTCTCGCCGCGCCGCACGCTCGCCTGGGTGACCGACCTCGGGCACGCGCCGCAGAACGTGCGCGACCGAATCCGCGAATCCGACGTCGTGGTCGTGGAGGCCAACCACTGCCACAGGATGCTCGAGGCTGACCCCAAGCGCTCCTGGAACCTGAAGCGCCGGATCGGCGGCCGCCACGGGCACCTTTCCAACGAGAGGATGAGCGAGCTCCTGGCCAGCGTCGCCAGCCCGCGGTGGAGAAGGATTTACCTGGCCCACATGTCAAGGGACTGCAATTCACGGGACGCCGTCGAGCAGTCACTGAGCTCCCTGCGGGCACTGATTCATTGCGAGTTCTCGATTGTTGAACACGGTTCAGGGACTCCTTTTTACGAGCTTTCTTGAAGACACATCAAACCGAACGCATGCCAGACTCCATCAACTTCCGCCGGACGAAGATCATCTTCACCCTCGGCCCTTCCTCCGAGAGCGAGGAGATGCTCGAGAAGCTCATCTGTGCCGGCGCCGACATCGTCCGGCTCAACATGGCCCATGCCAGCCACGACTGGACCCGGGCCACGATCCGCAAGGTCCGGGCCGTGAGCTCGAGGGTCGGCCGCGACGTTGCCATCATGATGGACATCAAGGGTCCGGAAATAAGGACGGGGGACCTGGCCGCGCCGATCGAGCTCAAGCCCGGCGAGATTTTCGACTTCACCGTGAGGGCAGGAGCGGCACGGGAGAACGCCGAGGAGATTCGCTCGGTCGACGTCAATTACAAGGACCTGCTCAAGGACATCAAGGTGGGCGACACCGTGCTGGTCGACAGTGGACTCATTCGGCTGAAGGTCCTCTCGAAAAAGGACGCGCATATCCGCTGCAAGGTCATGGTTCCGGGGCAGCTCAGGTCGCGGCGCCACCTCAACCTGCCGGGGGTCAAGGTCAACCTTCCCGCGTTCACCGAAAAGGACAAGGTCGACGCCGCACTTGGCATCGAGGAGGGAATCGACTTTCTCGCCCTCTCGTTCGTGCGCGAGGCGGCCGACATAAAGCACCTGAGGGACTTCCTGGCCAAACACAAGTCGCACGCGCGCATCATCGCGAAGATCGAGGATCAGTCGGCAATCACCAATCTCGACGAGATCGTCCGCGCCTGCGACGCGCTCATGGTGGCGCGCGGAGACCTGGGGATCGAATGCCCGTTCGAGGACCTTCCGGTCATCCAGCGGCGCGCGGTGAATACGTGCATCGCCGAGGGGAAACCCGTGATCATCGCGACGCATATGCTCGAGTCGATGATCTCGCAGCCCGTTCCGACGCGGGCGGAGATCACCGACGTGGCGAACGCGGTGTACGAGCTGTCCGACTGCGTCATGCTCTCCGGGGAGACGACGGTCGGGCGCTATCCCCTCGAATGCGTCCATATGCTGGACAAGATCGCCCGGCGCATCGAGCAGGAGGAATCCCCGGGGCCGCGCAACAGCTCCGTCTTCACTTCGGAAAAGATGAAGGTCCTGCATTCGGCCGTGGTCCTGGCCGACGGCCTGCCGGATTCGAAGATCATCACGTTCACGAGGCAGGGTTTCGTCGCGGCGGGCCTTGCCGCTCTGCGCCCCGTCCATTCCCGGATCCTGGCCTTCACGCCCTACCCCGAGACGTTCCGGCAGCTGCGGCTTCTCCGGGCGGTCGAACCCTACCTGATGGCGTTCTCCCCCGATCCCGAGGCAACGATCGAGGATGCCCTGGCCTACCTGAGGAGCCTTCACCTCGTGAAGGTGGGGGACAAGCTCGTCGTCGCCTCCGACATCCTGGTCAACGACCGCTTTGTCGACAGCGTGCAGCTGAGGACCGTCCGATAAGCGGCCCCGAATCTCCGCAACGCGGCGTCGCCGATTGACGGCGCGTCGCATTGACGTTCACTTTCGGTGGGCGCGAACCCAGTCCGCATGGAAAACAACCCAATACCTGTCACCGTCCTAACCGGCTTCCTCGGCTCCGGAAAGACGACCCTCCTGAACCGCATCCTGACCGAACAGCACGGCCGCAAGCTCGCCGTGATCGAGAACGAGTTTGGCGAGGTGGGTGTCGACAACCAGCTCGTGATCCAGGGGGATGAAGAGCTTTTTGAGATGAATAACGGTTGCATTTGCTGCTCGGTACGCGGGGACCTCATCCGGATCCTGGGCCGCCTGCTCAAACGCAGGGACCGGCTCGACGGGATCCTGATCGAGACGACCGGACTGGCAAACCCGGCACCCGTGGCGCAGACCTTTTTTACCGACGACGAGATGCGCCGCAACTTCCGCCTCGACGCCATCGTCACGGTGGTCGACGCAAAGCACGTCTCCACCCACCTCGACTCCAATGACGAGTCCGTGAAGCAAATAGCGTTTGCCGATGTCATCCTGCTGAACAAGACCGATCTCGTCTCCCCCCATGAGCTGGATTCGCTCAAGGCGCGGGTCCGCGCGATTAACGCCGTTGCGTCGATCCAAATGACCCGCGACTGCAATGTCCCCCTTAACAGCGTGCTCGACGTCGGCGGCTTCAATCTCGGCAGGGCCACCGAGATTGATCCGAAATTCCTGGAGCTCGAGTATCCCTTCGAATGGGCGGGCGCCTACGCCCTGACCGCTGGCACCCATGATCTGGTGATCGGCCACCACGACGATGAGCACGGCCATGATCACGGGCACGAGCACGATCACGGCCACCAGCACCACCACCACCACGGCAACGAGGACGAGCTCGACGTTGCCATCATGCCCGTCGCTTCCCTCGAGGCGGCGACGATCAGCGCCGTGCGCGATTCGACGGTGGAGGTGTTCTCCGACTGGGAACGGCCCGTCAAGGAAGGAGAGACCATCGCCCCTGGGCTTCCCCTAAACCGGCTGCTGCTCCGGGAGCGCAACGGAAAATACAAGCTCAAGGTCGAACGTCCCGGGCTTTTTCTCGTCTTCGAGGGATGCGGCGAGTATCCGCTTCACATCCACGCCGGCGGCGAAACGGTCAAGCCGTCCTGGCAGGCCGATTATCACGCCGCACACGAGCACAACGAGGACGTGACTTCGGTGGGAATCCAACAAGCCGGCGAGCTCGATCCAAAAAGGCTCAACGACTGGATCAGCGGCCTCCTTCGAGCAAAGGGGGGCGACATATACCGCATGAAGGGCGTCCTCTGCGTCAAGGGCTCGGGGAAGCGCCTCGTCTTCCAGGGAATCCACATGCTCTTCGACGCTAAGTTCGATCGGGAATGGGGCCAGGAACCCCGGGTGAACACGCTGGTTTTCATCGGCAAGAACCTGAACCGAGCCGAGCTCAACGAGGCCTTCCGAAGCTGTCTGTCGGCGTGAGGGCCCCATGCAGCTGACCAAGCACTGGTACGGACAGCTGGACGACTACGCCATCGACCTGGCGTGGTCGCCCAACGGCGCCTTGCTGGCAGCGGCGTCGGCCGCCGGCCCCATCACGCTCTTCGGCGCCCATGACGGCGCGAGGCTCCACGAGCTTCCGGGACACGAGGGAGGCACGAACATCTTAGCCTGGCAGCCGGAATCACCGACGTTCGCAAGCGGGGGGCAGGACGGCTCGGTCAGGCTTTGGGACGGTGCTGCCGGCCAACACGTGTCCACGGCCGCGCTAGGGGGCGCCTGGGTTGAGCACCTCGCGTGGAGGCCTTGCGGGCCTGCGCCGGTCCTGGCCGCAGCCGCGGGACGCAGGTTCCTCTACCTAAACCCAGATGCCTCGGTTCGCCGCGCGTTCAAGGACGCCCCGAAGACGATCACGGCCCTCGCGTGGCATCCGCAGGGGGGATGCGCGGCCGTGGCGTATTTTGGCGGCGTCTGCCTCTGGGACGGCGACGACGGGGTTGTCCAAAAGGAGTTCCCCTACGGCAACGGGATCCACGCGCTGGTCTGGTCGCCGGACGGCCGGTGGCTCGTGTCCGGGAACCAGGACCCAAGCGTCCATCTCTGGATGCCGGAAAAGGACGTCGAGCTGCAGATGAGCGGCTACGAGACCAAGGTGCGCCACCTCTCGTTCGATTCGTCGAGCCGTTGGCTCGCCACGAGCGGCAGCCAGGATGCCTGCGTCTGGGACTGCTCCGGTGAGGGTCCCGAAGGGCGCGAGCCCGTCATGCTTCCCCACGAGGCGCCCGTCTGCGGCATCGCCTTCCAGCGGGGCCACGGCCTGCTCGCCACGGCCTCGCGGGATGGGGCGCTCATGCTTTGGAGTCCCGAGCGCAGGCAGCCCCTGCGGGCCACGGTCAAGATGCCCGCCGCCGCCGCCAGCGTTTCCTGGTCGCCCGACGACAAGCTCCTGGCGATTGGCTCTGAGACGGGAATAGTGTACACGCTACGCGTCGAAGGATGACCTCAGAAGCTTTTCTCGGCATACCGGGGCCGCTCTGGCAGTCGCTCGGCCTGGCGCTTGAGCTGGCCGCAGTCACGACCGCGATCCTCGCGGTCGTCGGCCTCCCCCTCGCCCATTGGCTGAATACTTCGAAGAACTCGCTTGCCCCGATCTTTGAAACCCTGGTCGCGCTGCCGCTCGTGCTCCCGCCAACCGTCATAGGTTTCTACCTGCTGATCGCATTCTCGCCGAACCACGCCCCGGGCACCTGGTGGGTCGCGTTGACCGGCCACTCGCTTGCTTTCACCTTCACGGGCCTCGTGATCGGCTCCGTCATCTACTCCCTGCCCTTTGCCGTGCAGCCTTTCCAGGCGGCACTGCGCAGCGTGCCCCAGGAGCAGCTCGACGCCTGCGCGGCCCACGGCGCCCCACCCTGGCATGTGTGGACACGGGTGCACCTGCCGCTCGCCTCGCGAGGCATCGCGGCGGGTCTGACGCTCGGTTTCGCGCACACCCTAGGGGAGTTCGGCGTGGTCCTCATGATAGGGGGGTCGATCCCCGGAGTCACAAGGGTCGCGAGCATCGCGCTCTATGACGAGGTCCAGAGCCTCGACTATTCGAGGGCCCATGCATTTGCGGCGCTTCTTCTCGCCCTCTCATTCGTGCTCATCCTGACGGCGACGCTCCTCCGGCGCCGGCAGGAAAGGCGGCGGTGACCGGCCTCAGGCGCCCGGACGATCGACACCGAACACGGCGGCGGAGTAGTTCTCGGCGCTAAACGGCTGAAGGTCCTCGGGGTCCTCACCGAGCCCCACGAATAGGATCGGCAGCCTGAGCTCCCTCCAGATGCCGACGATCGCGCCTCCGCGGCTCGTCCCGTCAAGCTTGGTGACGATCAGTCCGGTCAGGCCAAAGCTCTTGTGGAAGGCCCGCGCCTGCTCGATCGAGTTTCCGCCGAGCGATCCGTCGACGACGAGCCATGAATGGTGCGGCGCCGTGGGATCGAGTTTCGACACCACGCGCCTGATCTTAGAGAGTTCGACCATGAGGTTGTCCTTCGTGTGGAGCCGCCCGGCCGTGTCGATGATGACCCAGTCGCGGCCCCGGCTCCGCGCCGCCTGCACGGCGTCAAAGGCCACGGCGGCGGGGTCCGCGCCCGCCTTGTTGGATACGAGCTCGAGGTCCAGCCGGAACGCCCAGGACTGAAGTTGCTCGATAGCCGCCGCCCGAAACGTGTCGCAGGCCGCAAGCAGGACGGACCCTCCCTCCTGCTTAAGGCGCCAGGCCAGCTTTGCGGCAGTGGTGGTTTTCCCCGAGCCGTTCACCCCGATAAGGACGATGACCGTGGGGGCCGTGGCCGCCTTTGAAATCGTCCCTTCGGAGCCGGCAAGGGCCCTCCTCAAGACCTCGGCGCCTATGGCGGCGGCCTGGCGCCCTTCGAGGGCCTTGTCCCTGCGCGCGGCCGCCTTGATTTCGCCCATGATCTCCGCCGTGGTTGCAACGCCGAAGTCAGCGGAATAGAGCGCCTCCTCGAGGGCCTCCAGCGAGGATGCATCGATCGAGCGCCCCCCGAAAAGCCCGTGGGTCTTCGACGAGATCGCCGAGACGGTCTTCGACAGTCCCTCCCTGAATTTCTTAAAGAGTGAAAACACGGTCCTCCGGGCTCCTGGCTTCGCCTACGGGGTCGCCTTGCGCGAATCCCGGCCCAGCTGGTCCTTCAGCCGGTCCAGGATGCCGTTAATGAAACGTTTGGAGTCGGCGTTCGAGAACTGCTTTGAGATGTCGATGGCCTCGTTGATCGAGACAACGGGCGGGATGTCGTTGCGGTGGAGCATCTCGAACATCGCGATCCTTAGGATGGCGAGGTCGATCTTCGCAATGCGGTCGAACTCCCAGTTCTGGGCCAGGACCCGGATCTGGGCGTCGATCCCGGACTGATTCCTGATCACGCCGTCTATAAGCTCCTCGCCAAAGGAGTAATGGTTCCGGGGCTGCTCCTGGCTCTCAAAAAAAACCCTGAGGTCGTCGGCCAGGTTGTCGGGCGGGTTTATGCTCCACGCGTACAGGTATTGGAGCGCGGCCACCCGACCATCGTGGCGCTGTGCGTATTGCGCCTTGCTCATCGGGAGAGGCTCCTCCTCAGGGCCGCCATCGCGACCGCTGCATCGGCGAATTCGGCGCCCCGGTCGATCCTGCCCGCACACCGGGCCTTTGCCTGGCCGACATTCTCCGCCACGATGACGCCGTTGATCACGGGCACGCGCGAAGCGACCGCCACGTCCTGAAGCCCGAGCGTCGCCGCATTGGCGATGAGCTCGTAGTGGATCGTTCCGCCGCGGATGATGACGCCGAGCGCAATCACGACGTCCGGCCTCCTTCGGTCGATGAGGAGGCGCGCCGCAACAGGAAGCTCGTTGGAACCGGGCACCCTCACCAGCGAGATGTTCCTTTCCAGGGCGCCCGCCGCAGAAAGCCCGGCCAGGACCCGCCCCAACAAGGGTTCCACGAGCCGCCCGTTGAAGCGCGCAGCCGCGATTGCAATCTTGAGGCCGGAGGCATCAACGGCCAAGGGAACGGGTGAATCGCCACTCATGGAACGTCGAGAGGAGAACCGGGGGCCGGCAATGCGCAACATGATTTCGCACGGTACCTAACAAGGTCGGCGATCGAGATCATCCTCAGGCCGAACCTGTCCTTGAACCTCGTGATGTCGCCCATGCGCGCAACGGTGCCGTCGTCATTCATCAGCTCGCATAGGACGCCGCTCGGATGCATGCCCGCGAGGCGCGCCAGGTCAACGGCGGCCTCGGTATGGCCGGGGCGCTCCAGCACCCCTCCCGGCCTAGCCCGCAGGGGGAACACGTGGCCGGGACGCGCCAGGTCCTCCGGCCGGGACGCGGGGTCCGCGAGAATACGGATCGTCTTCGCCCGGTCGGCCGCGCTGATGCCGGTTGTGACGCCGCGGGCCGCGTCCACGCTAACGGCAAAATCCGTCCGGTGTTTGTCCCGGTTGTTGGCCACCATCGGCGCCAGGCCGAGGCCCTGCAGCACGTCGGAAGTCGTCGCCACGCAGACGATGCCGCTGCAGTGGCGGATCATGACTCCAATCGCCTCGTCGGTCGCCATTGAGGCGGCCATGATGAGATCGCCCTCGTTTTCGCGCCGTTCGTCGTCGGTCACGATCACCATCCGGCCCGCGGCGATGTCCGCCATTGCGGACTCGACGGAGTCAAAGGCATAGGGCTGCGACGAGGGCATCCGGACAAAATCGGCGCCCCGTCGCCCCCTGTCAATTCATGGCCGCGACAGGTGGCGGGGCCTATTGGTCGCTGAAATCAATCACGTATGACTCCACATCCGAACTGCCCTCGGTGAACAGCGAAATGAAGAGCTTGAAAGTGTGAGGCGGCTTGACGGGGTACGGAGAGGCCAGCACAGCCGGGTCGTCGGTCGGCAACAGCTCCGTTCGCTCCTGATTGGGCTGGTAATGCACCGGCCAATGCAACACGGCCGACGACCGGTCGGCCGGCACCGGCTTTTTCTTGTCGTTATAGAATGTAATCTGGAATGAACCGCCCTTCAAATCGACCCCGATCCATCCGCCCTTGTCGCGCTTGACCGCAATCCCCGAGATCGTCCCCTCCTTCTCGCTGTCGTTCGGAGCATCGGCTGCGGCGGGAGCGGCCGAAGCGCACACCGCCGAAAGGAGGAAACCGGCAAACGCAAGGAAAGCGGCGCGCTTCATTGGGGCGATTCTAGGGATTCCGACCCGCCCTCAGCAAGTTCGTTCCCGGGCTTGGAGCGCACCGCAGCCTTCAGTCCACGCCAGCGCTTAAGGCGTTCCTCAATAGCCGCTTCTGCACCGGCCCCTCTTGCCGAGTAGAGGCGCAGGGGCCGCTCGAGATAGTCCTGCCCGGATATACCTTCGGGGTAGTCGTGGGAATAGAGGTAGCCCTTGCCGTGCCCCATCCTCTTGCTGGCCTGTCCCCCCTTGTCGCGCAAGGAGGCCGGCACCGACTGGACCGGCTCCTCGCTGAGCACCCGCTTGGCCTCGCCGAGGGCAAGCGTCGCCGAGTTGCTCTTCGGGGCCGTCGCAATGTAAAGCGTGGCGTGCGCCAGCGTGAGCTCGGCCTCGGGAAGCCCCACGAAGTCGACCGCATGGTGCGCCGCCACCGCCAGCGGCAGCGCATGCGGATCGGCCAGGCCGACATCCTCGCTTGCTAGGATCACAAGTCGGCGAGCAACAAACCGGGGATCCTCGCCGCCGGCCAACATCTTGGCGAGCCAGTACATGGCCGCGTCCGGGTCGGAACCGCGGCAACTCTTTATAAACGCCGAAATCGTGTCGTAATGCTCGTCCTCGTCCGCGTCGTAGCGGATCCGGCGTTCGCGCGCGAACATGGCCAGATCCTCGGTCGTCATCTCCGCGGGCCCGCCCTTGCCGAGGGCGATCACCTCAAGCGCATTCAGCGCGCGCCGCAGGTCCCCGTCACAGAAGACCGCCAGCGCCTCGAGGAGGCTGGACGCGGCCGTGACGCCAAGGGCCCCGAGACCCCGCTCCCTGTCCCCAAGCGCCAGCGCAAGGACGCCCGCGACGGCCGGCGTCGAGAGCGGCTCCAGGCGGAACAAATGGCTGCGCGAGAGCAGGGGCGGATTCACATAGAACCCCGGGTTGTGGGTCGTTGCCCCGATCAGGCGAACCGCACCCTGCTCGACGTCGGGGAGCAGCAGGTCCTGCTGGGTCTTATTGAACCGGTGGAGCTCGTCGATGAAGAGGATCGTTCGGGCGCTCGGAATCCTCCTCGCAGCCGCCAGAATGTCGCGAAGCTCGGCGACATTGGACATGACGGCGTTGACGCGAACGAAGCGGCTGCGGGTTTGGCGGGCGATCGCCTCGGCGATGCTCGTCTTGCCGGTGCCGGGCGGGCCGTAAAAGAGCAGAGACCCGAAACGATTCTGGGCGACAAGCCGGGCGAGCAGGCTGCCGGGCCCCAGGATGTGTTCCTGGCCAACGACCTCGGAAAGCAGCCGAGGCCTCATTCGCACCGCCAGAGGCAGTGTCGACGGGTCGCCGCCGCCTTCGCCGCTCGCCGCGGCTTCGGGCTCGCTAAAGAGTTCACTCTGGTCGTCGGGTCTCATGCCGGTGCCGCGCCAATCTCCGCCCAATCCGCCGGGATGAGAAGCCATTTTGTTGCCATTCGTCGGATCGGCGCCGAAGCTCTGCTCCTTTATGAAAAGCGCCTACGAGTTGGCCATGGAGCGCCTGTCAAAATCGGATCCGAGCGGATCGCGCCCGCTCACCCAAGAGGAGCGCAAGCGGCTCGCGGAGGTGGATCGCCTTTACCAGGGACGGCTCGCGGAGCGGGAGATCTTCCTGAAGCAGCACCTTGAACAGGCCCTGACCGCGCAGAACGCCGAGGAGGTCGACAAGATCAGGAAGCAGATTTCGTCGGAAAAGGCGCGCCTAGAGGAGGAACGGGAGGCGGAGAAGGATCGTATCCGCTCGGGCAAGGCTTGAAGCCTTCGGGGGACGTTCAGAAGCCGAAGTCGAAATCAGCTTGGACGGGCAGGTGGTCCGACACCGTGGAGTCCACGACGCTGTGGCCAAGGCACCGAAGGCCCGAATTATAGAAGATGTGGTCGAGCACGAACGGCCGGCGGTGCCACGTGGGGATCTTGTACTGCACGGTGGCGTAGCCAAATTCCGCAAACTGTTCAACGAGCGAGGAATGCTGGCTCACATTGAAATCGCCGGTGAGGATTGTCGGAAGGTCGGACGATGCCAGGCGGTCGGCGACAAGGTCCCGCTGCCACGGGAACATCGTGCTGCTGGATCCGAGCATGAAGAACGCGAGTAGATGGACGTTGAAAAACTGCACCTCCCTGCCGTCGAGGACTGTCTTCGCCCCGATCATCAGTCGGTCTGTCGGCGTCGTCTTCTTTCCGCCAAACTCAAACTCAATGGCCGGCGAAGGAACGTCGACACGAAAGGGATCGACAAGCGGGGTGCGCGAGAAGATCGCAAGGCCGATTCCAAACGGAAGCTCTCGGGGGTCGGCCTTGGGATACGAAAAGTAGCTGTCGTACTGGGTCAGGGCCTGCTTTATCTTTGTGTAGTTTGGCGGCGGCTCGATCTGCACGCCCCCGGGCTGCGCATGCTCGACTTCCTGCAAAAGGACCACGTCAGGATCGTGCTTTCGGATCTCCGCAATGGTCGCCTCGATGTCAATCGGAACGCGATCTGGGTCGGCGGCGTTCCAACCCATTCCAAACTGCATGTTGAACTGAAGGACTCGGAACATTCTTTCTACCTCTCTTAAGCGGCCGGTCTAAAAATCTGAGCTATGGAATACATGAAGCCGGATGAGATTCGTGCCTTCGCCAATCAATTGCAGCAATCATTTATTGGCTAGTCATTTCTTATTGGTGATTACTCAGGTTCGGCTGTCCCTTCAACGACCCATTCGCGGGCCTCGGGAACCTGTTCAAAGAACCCGCGCAGCGCCAGCCCCAGGTGCTCGGCATATCGGAAATGCGCGCCCATTCCCGTGCGCAATTCCGCCTCGTAGATGAATTTGTCTGCATGGGTGCTATGCTCAAACGGAGTCTGCGCGCCCAAAAGCAGGGAATATACGTAGGATGAGGAGCCGCGGGACATCAGCTCTCGCGTGAGCTCCAGCTGGGAGTCAAGGAGGGCAGTATGGGGCCCGCGCTCGATTTCGGGCGGGAGATAGAAGCCGGCCTGGATCAACGGCGTATACCGGTTGCCCGTCCGGTGGCGGTTGAGGTCGCGAAGCTCGGCGATCGCCATGTTGTTCCAGGCAAACGTGACCCTCATCCGCCGGGTGGCTTCGCCCTGCTGTCCGTATCGGTTGGTGCGGTGACGCAGCGCCTCAGCCAGCGCCTGCCACTGCGGAAGCCACGGCGGCGCGCTCCGGTCAACCTGGATCCAAACCTCGTCTCCCAGGGGCCGGGTGCTCAGGTTCCCGAGACCCAGCTCCAAGGAGGCCGCCAATTCCTGGCGCGCCTGCTCCTCGAACGACGTCTCTGCAAAGCTGTGTTTCATGAGCCGCGGGGACTGCTTGAGCAGCTCGGCCCGGATCAGTTCGGCCGCGGCGCGGGCCTCCGGGTTCGGGAGGGAATCGAGCTGCTTCACCGTGAGCGACCACATGCGCGAGGTCTGCACGAGTCCGACGTTTGTCTTCGTCGCAAGCGGGATGAAATACCGGGCCCGGTCCAGGGCGTAATTCTTGCGCATGCGCGCGACCACGGCCGGCTTCGCTCCGCTTGGAATGCGGATTCGCCCGGGTTCGGCAACGGAGAGGGCGTCAAGACGCGCATACTCGGCATTGTATGCCTCGAACGAGCGGGCGATAATGCCGCGCCAACGCGGGGCCAGGTCGTCGGGAATTCCGAGTTCCTCGGCGCCCGGGATGTTGGCCGGGTCCATGGCAATGTAGCGTGTGCTCGATTCCTGCCCGTCCGCCATCTGGGCGATCTCAAAGAGCTTGTACGCGAGCCACATCGAGACGCCGTCCAGAGCGACGGCAAGGCCGCCGGTCAGCCCACCGATCGACGCATGGCCGTAATCAACGAACTTCAGGATCCGGTCAATCGAGGCCTCCGGATTCGAAACGTCCACTTTTGCGAGAATGGAGGCGATCCCCTCGTTGCTGCGCGAATACCGTGCCAGGACCGAGGCGAGAAGCTCGGGCGTGACTTTCGGGAGATCGGAGGCACTTGGGGGTGGGACTAATGCGAGCCCGGTAACCTTCATGATTGAACTCAATCAGGCAGCATTTTGTTGGAGAAACAAACTGGAAACAGTCACACTCGCCAGAATTCGATTCCCTGCTCGGGCCCGCAGCTCCCGGCGCCGACCGCGGGAGGAAACCTTTTCCCGAAATGGGCGTCTAACTTCTTGAACAGTAGAAAAACCCAAGTTCCATGAAACTCGCTAAGATTTCCCTTATGGCACTCGCCTGCGGCGCGCTCCCCTTTGCGGCCCGGGCGGGTTTTGAGATTGGTTTGAACATCGGCGGCCCCGAGGTCGTCGTGCGCAGCCAGCCGCCCCCGGAGCGGGTCGAGGTCGTTCCGATGAGCCCGGGACCGGGCTATATCTGGATCCGGGGCCATTGGGCGTGGCACCACGAGCGCTGGGAATGGTTCCCAGGACGCTGGGACCGCATGGCGCAGCCTGGATACACTTGGATTCCGGGCCAATGGGTCGCCCGTGGAAACGGCTGGGTTTGGATCGAGGGCCACTATGCTACCGTGGTCGCTCAGCCTCCCGGCCCGGGCCAGTCGGTCGAGGTGGTCGCCTCGGAGCCGCCCCCTGCCGAAATCGTCGAGACGGTTCCTCCGGCGCCCGGACCCGAGTTTTTCTGGATCGGAGGCCATTGGCACTGGAGCGGCGGCTGGGTCTGGATTCGAGGCCACTATGAACGCCACCCTCACTTCCATCCGGGCGCAGCGTGGGAGCCAGGCCGTTGGGACCGGCGCGGCGGCTCTTGGGTCTGGCACGAGGGCCACTGGCGCTGATTGCGGCCCTCTGGCCTCGGCGAACCTCACTTCCGGGGGCCAGGCGGATAATTCGCCTGGCCCTTCTTATCTGGAAAGCAGACGGCCAAGCGGCCCCTGGTAGAAGCCGAGGATGATCGAGGCGGCTGCCAGCGCGGCGAGGGAGACGCGCAGCGCCGTGCCGCCCCCTGCAAGTCGGCTGGCCGTCTGGGCCGACAGGGCGGCCTCGTCGCTAAAATAGGCCGCGCGAATCCATCCGAAGTAATAGTAAATCGAGATCACGACCCCGAAGATGGCCACTGCGAGCAGGCCGTAATGCCCGGCCTTGAACGCGACCGTGAAGACAAAGAGCTTCCCCATGAAGCCTGCGAACGGCGGGATGCCCGCGAGCGAGCCGAGCCCGCAGGCAAGCACACCGGCCAGAAAGGGGGCCTCCTTCGCGAGGCCGCAATAATCGCCCAGCTCCTGAACGGAGTCGTCGGGGCCCGCCAGAACGGTCATCACGCCAAAGACGGCGAACGAGGCGATCAGGTATGCGATCAGATAGAAGTAGACGGCGCCCACCGCGCCCGGCACGTAAGCCGCCGAGGCCACGGCAAGGAGCATGAATCCCGCATGGGACACGCCCGAAAGGCCAATCAGCCGCTTCACGTTGTTCTGCTTAAGGGCGGCCAGATTCCCGAAAAGGATCGAGGCGCCCGCCATGAGCGTGAGGATCGGAGCGACCAGCCATCCATAGGGAAGGAACACCTGGGTCACCAACACCAGGAGGACGACGAACCCGGCCGCCTTTGAGGCGACCGCAAGGAACGCGGTGACCGGCGTCGGCGCCCCCTGGTACACGTCGGGTATCCAAATCTGGAAGGGAACGGCGCCGATCTTGAAGGCGAGCCCCGAGAGGACGAGGACGATGCCGGCCGCCGCCATGAAGTTGTGGGGATTGGCATCAAGGAAAGCCGCCAGCCCCGGAAAGTACATGCCCGCGCCCGTCCGGCCAACCAGTCCCGGGCTTCCCGACACGCCGTAGAGCAGGACGATCCCGAAAAGCAGGAGCGCCGAGCTTAGGGCCCCTAGGATCAAATACTTGAGACCCGCCTCGAGCGTCCTCGGGCTCGAGCGGTAGTAGCTCACGAGGATGTAAAGGCCAACCGTCACCGTCTCGAGCGCCACAAAAAGCATCACGAAATTCCGGCTCTGGACCAGGAGCATCATCGAGGCCGCGACGACGAGGACGATGTGGTGGAACTCGACCTTCGGCGCCTTCCGGCCCGCAAGGCTCACGCGGCCCAGAATTGAGACCAGGATCGAGGAGACCAGGAAGAACACCCTCATGAGCTGGCCCAGCGGGGACTGCACGAGGAGTCCGTCAAAGCTTTCGCGGTTGGCGGTCCCGAGGTTCGCGAGGAGCGCGACCAGGATCGCCAGCTGTCCGGCGATCGACACCGTCGGGATGCGCTCGTGCGCCGATTTCGGAAGGACCGTCTCCAGGACAAGAAGGAACAGGGCCAGGCAGCCGAGGGAGAGCTCGGGCCAAATGGCCCACCAGGAGTTCCCGGCGGCTAGGTCTCGCAGAACGTTGAAGTCCATGTGAAGGCGTCGTTTCGGATTGGTCTATCGGCTCGCGACCAAGGCGGCGGGCTCGCCCTCAAGCGCCCGGTTGATCCCGCTCGAGAGCGACCGCGGCCAAATGCCGACGAAGAGGAGCGCCGCAATCAGGATGAGCGCCGGGAGCCTTTCGCTCCAGGCGATGTCGGTGGGTGCCTTGTGGGCCGCATATCGGGCAAAGGCCTCGGTCTGGGGGCCGAAGAAGATGCGCGCCGCGGCGCGCAGCCCGTAGACGGCCGAGATGATCGTGCCCGTCAGGGCGACAAGGGTCAGGGTGTGCGAGAATCCCCAGAGAGCGAAGAATATCGGCAGTTCGCCCCAGAAGTTGGCAAACCCGGGCAGGCCAATGCTTGCGAATGTGGCGGTGACAAACAGAGCCGTGAGGACCGGGGCCTTCTGCGAGAGCCCCCCCATCTGGTGGAGGTCAAACGTGTTCGTGCGATGGTAGACGCTGGTGGAGAGCAGGAACAGGAGGGCGACCGACAGGCCGTGGGCCACCATGAGCATGACCACGCCCCCGACCCCCAGCACCGAGCCGACGGCGATGCCGAGAAAAGCATAGCCCATGTGCATCACCGAGCTGTAGCCGACCATCTGCTTGAGGTCGCGCTGCGCCATGGTGACCAGGCCGATCACCACCACGTTGCCCACCCCGGCCACCACCGCAAGGCCGTGGCCCCACTGCGAGGCGCCAAAAGGCAGGAGGGGAAGGGCGATCTGCACAAGGCCGTATAATCCGAACTTCTTCAGGACGCCCGCATGGAGCATCGCCGCGGAGCTCGGCGCCGCGCCGTAGCCGAGCGGCGCCCAGGAATGGAACGGCCAGAGGGAGACGAGGATTCCGAAGCCAAAGAGGAGGAGGCCGAAGATGTGCTTCTGCGCGACCTCCCCGAGGGGCCTCGAGGCCAGCGTGTCGCGAAGCACCATGAGGTCAAAGCTGGTGGCGCCGCTTTTCACGTAGATCGCGATCAGCCCGAGAAGGGAAAGCATGGCCCCGATCGTGAGGTAGATCGTCATCGTCATCGCGGCATAGCTCCGGTCGCGCCCGCCCCAGATACCGACCATGATGAAGGTCGGGACGAGCGCCAGCTCGTGGAAAAAGTAGAAGAAGAACACGTCGACGCTGGCAAACATGCCCATGAGGCCGGCCTGCATGACGAGAAGCAGGAGCAGGTACGTCTTCATCCGCGACGCGTTGGACTGGAGGGCGAAAAGACCCGCGGCCAGGCCGACGATCCCGGCGAGGACGAAGAGCGGAAGCGATATTCCGTTGAGCCCGAGCTTAAGGCCGATTCCCAGCGCACCCAGTCCCGTCGGGTAGCTCGTGAGGAAAGCGTAGCCGTGGGCCTCCTTGGCTGCGGCGCCAAAGCTCCACCACGCATAGAGGGCGACGAGCGCCGGCACCGCGAACCCCGCATAGGCGAGCTTCACGACGAGGCGCTTGGGCACGCCCACCGCGATCGCCGCGGCCACCGCGAGGGGCGCGGCGACCGCGAGGAGGAGAGGGTCAAAGGAAAGGTTGCTCATCACGGGAATCAGAGAACGCCGGCGGCAAAGGCCCAAAGGACGACTACGCCCGCAAGGAACCAGTAGACGTAGTTGTTGATGCGGCCGGTATGGAGCGCGCGGACCCCGAAGCCCACAACCTCGACGGCCCCGGCAAGCCCGCGGACGGCGATGCCCGCCAGCGCGACGATGTCTATGAAATTCAGGGCCATCGCCGCTCGCTGCTGAATCTTCTGGACGTAATAGTCATAGGCGCGGTCAAAGCAGGCCCTGAGCGCGAAAAGGAAGCCGAATGCCGCCGGTGACCGCTGCTCAAGCGCGTCGGAGCCGTCCGAGGTGTAGAACGCGAGGGAGGAGCCGGCGCCGACCGCGAGGACGAAAAGGCTCGTCAGCAGGATGACGACGTGGGCCGATCCGGCCGCCTCCGGGATCTGCGAAAAGACGCCCCCAAACGCACCGTGATACAGCCACATGTAGCCTCCCGTGGCCGAGAGCAGCGCAAGCAGGACAAGGGGCGCCGTCATCGAAACCCCGCTTTCATGGGCTTGCCCCGCCGATTCGCCCCTCGGTTCCCCGAGGAAAACGATCTTCCAGAGCCTGAGCATGTAGAACGCGGTCAGGATTGCCGTGAGAGCGAGCACGGCGAACACAGCCGGGTTCCTGTCGTAGGCGAGGACGAGGATCGCATCCTTGGAGAAGAAGCCCGCCAGGCCGGGAAGGCCCACGATGGCCGCTACCGCAACGGTGAACGTCCAGAACGTGACGGGCATCCGGGTCCTGAGCCCCCCCATCCTGAAAATGTCCTGCTCGTGATGGCAGCCGAGGATCACCGAGCCCGAGCCGAGGAAGAGGAGGGCCTTGAAGAAGGCGTGGGTCGTCAGGTGAAACATCGAGGCCCCGACCGAGCCGAGGCCAAAGGCGGCCACCATGTAGCCGAGCTGGGAGAGGGTGGAGTACGCCAGGACCTTCTTGATGTCGCGCTGTGTGACCGCGCAGAGCGCCGAATAGAGCGCCGTCAGGGTGCCCACCCAGGCGATCACCTCCATGGACGAAGGCACCATCAGGACGTTGATCCGGCAGAGCATGTAGATGCCGGCGGCCACCATCGTCGCCGCGTGGATCAGGGCCGATACGGGCGTCGGGCCCTCCATGGCGTCGGGCAGCCAGACCTGGAGGGGAAGCTGCGCGGACTTGCCAACGGCGCCGCAGAAGAGCAGGAGCGGGATGAGACGGCTGAAGACGAGATCGTGGCTTGCGCCGAGCTCCGTGAGATTGACGGTGCCGTTCCTCCAGTAGCAAAGGATGATTCCAAGCACGAATCCGAAGTCGCCGACCCGGTTTACGATGAACGCCTTCTTCGCGGCATCCGAGGCCGAGAGCTTCTCATACCAGTGGTTGATCAGAAAGTAGGAGCTGAACCCGACCAGCTCCCAGAAAATGAACATCATGAACAGGTTGTCGGCAAGAACGATGCCGATCATCGAGAACATGAAGATCGAGAGGCCGCCAAAATACCGGGCCTTCGCAGGGTCGTCGCGCATGTACCCGAGCGAGAAGACGTGGACGCAGAGGCCGATGACACCCACGATGGAGAGCATCAGGGCCGCCAGATCGTCGAACTTGAAACCGAGCTCGACCGCGAACGATCCGAACCGGAACCATTCGACCGAACCCGAGAAGCGGGAGAGGCCGAATGCAAGCTCGAGCCCTCCGAGCGCGGCGAATGCGGCCGCCGCGACGGAAACCACGGAGGCCGCGGTGCCCCGCCTTCTAAGGAACAGCGCGATGAAGGCCGCCGAGGCAAGCGGCGCAAGGAGGACGCTGAGTGCTGTGTGAAGGGGCGTCATCTCCGGGGGCTCAGTGCTTCAGGGAATCTAGCTGGTCCACGCGGACCGTCTTGCGGGCCCTGAAAAGCGCGACGATGATCGCCAGGCCCACGGCGACCTCAGCGGCCGCCACGGTGAGGATGAAGAAGACGAAAACGTCGCCGTCGAGCGTCCCGTTGAAATGCGAGAACGCCACGAGCGCGAGGGTCGCCGCCACGAGCATGAGCTCGAGGCACATGTAGATCACGAGCGTGTTCTTGCGGACGAGGACGCCGAGGAAGCCCACGGCAAAGAGCGCGGCGCTGAGCATCACGTAAGCTTCGAGGCTGGGGGTCATTTGGAATCCTCCTGCCTTTCGTTCCGCCTGCTGAGGACGATCACGCCGAGCATGGCGATAAGCAGGAGGAAGCCCATCACCTGGACCGGCAGCAGGTAGGTGGTGAAGAGCTGGTAGGAATAGAGCTTCAGGGACGAGCCGACCGAGTGGCCGGTCGCCGGGGCGCTCTCAAGCCTGCCGCGGATGGCCAGGAGGTTGAGCCCCGTGATGAGCAGCGCCGCCACGACCGCCGCGGCGAACAGGTCGAGGCCGCGGAGCCTCCAGGTCTGGCCGCCCTGCATGTCGAGGAGCATGATGATGAAAAGGAAGAGGGCCACTACGGCGCCCGCGTAGACCAGCACGAGGACGAAGGCCAGGAGGTACGCGTGGAGCTGCACGAAAAGCCCCGCAACCGCGGCAAGGCACAGCAGCAGGCACATCGCCCCGTTCACGGCGTTCTTGCTGAGCACCATCCCGAATGCTGAGGCGAGGGCCAGGACTGAAAGGCAGGTGAACGCGATTTGTTCCATCTTGGGTCCCCTAGTGGCTCCCGCCGGCATCCAGCTCGGCGGCCTTCTTCGCCTCCCACTTGAAATGCTTGTCCGGAAGCGTGCCGCCCATCTCGTAGAGGCGATCCTTGTGGTTGACCATCTCGGCCCGGCTGTAGCCCGACATGGAGTACTGGTTCTTGAGGAATATGGCCTCCTCCGGGCAGACCTCCTCGCAAAGCCCGCAGTAGATGCAGCGGAGCATGTCGATGTCGAAGGCCTGGGGCGCCTTCTCGACGTTGTCGATCCCCAGACCCGGCGCGACCGAGCCCGGCGTGATGCGGATCGCCTTCGGCGGGCAGACGAATTCGCAGAGCTGGCACGAGACACATTTCTCGCGCCCGTGGGGATCCTTAACGAGGGTCGGTACCCCCCGGTAGCCAGGCGGGATCGCCGGCCGCTCTTCGGGGTATTGGAGCGTCTCCGGCGGACGGAAGAAGTACTTAATCGTCGTCATCATCCCGCCGAAGATCTGGGGGAGGTAGGTGCGTTCGGCCAGGGAGAGGGGCTTTCGCTGTACTTGTATGACGGCCATGGCGTTTGGTGCTATCCCTGCAGGAAGTAGATTCCCACCGTGTAGGCGAGCAGGTTGGCGATCGAGAGGGGAAGGAGCAGCCGCCAGCCTATCCTCATGACCTGGTCGTAGCGGAAACGCGGGACCGTCCAGCGCACCCACATGAAGAAGAAGATGCTCAGGAGCACCTTGGCGACGAAGATGCAGATGGAGACCACGCCGGCCACGAGCGGATTGAGCCACAGCGCCGACCCGCTCAGGTGGTGGAGGCCCTCGAGCAGGCGGGAGAGCGGCAGCCACGGCAGCGGATTCCAGCCGCCCAGGAAGAGGAGGCAAAAGACCCCGGAACCGACGAGCATGTTGGAATACTCTGCGACAAAGAAGAGCGACCACTTGAACGCTCCGTATTCGGTGTGGAATCCGCCGACCAGGTCGGCCTCGGATTCCGGCATATCGAACGGCTGGCGGTTCGTCTCGGCGAAGAGCGCGATGATGAAGATGAAGGCCGAGACCGGCATCGTGAAGAGGAACCAGGAACCGCCCCAGAACCCCGCTCGGCTCTGGAACTCCACGACGCGGGCAAGGCTGAGCGACCCCGAGGAACCCGGCTCGTTGACCCAGAGGAAGACCGGGAGGACGGAGAGCGTCATCGACAGCTCGTAGGAGATGAGCTGCGCGGAGGCGCGCACCCCTCCGAGGAACGGGTATTTCGAGTTCGAGGCCCAGCCCGCAAGGATCAGCGAATAGATGCCGAGTGAGGCCACCGCGAACACAGCCAGGATGCCGATGTCAACGTTCGCGAGCATGATCGGGATGACCCTGCCCGCCGGATCCAGGTAGGCGCCGAACGGCACGACCGTCACCGTCGTGAGCGCCGGGATCATCGCGACAAACGGGGCCAGCACGAAGTAGAACCTGTGGACGTGGTTCGGCATAGGCTCCTCCTTGAAGAAGAACTTGCCGCCATCCGCCGCCAGCTGGAAAAGGCCGAGGCGCTGGAGGATGCCCATACCCGGTATGCCGACAAGCATCGGGGGAATCGTCCGGTTCGGGCCGGGGCGGCGCTGGATCCACGCGCAGACCTTGCGCTCGGCCATGGAGCACGCAGCCGCAACGGGGAAGATGAACAGGATCACGGCGAGGCCCTTCACGACGCCCTGGACCACGACCGGCAGCCGGAAAAAGAAGTCAAACACGGCTCGCCCCCTTTGCCGCCGGCGTGGCCGGCTTAAAATGAAGCCCGGAACCCTCTGCGAATTCGAGGCTCTCCCACGGAGCGCCGCTTATGAGGAGGCCCGCGTCGGGGATGTTGCCGTAGGTCATGGTCGCAAGCGGGGGCACTTCGGAGGCGATCGACGGCCAGAGCGCACCGACATCGGCGCCCAGGTTGGGGCCCCCCGAGGCGGCAACGAGCTTCGAAAGCACGAGAAGGTCGTCGCTCGCGCCGGGCAGGCCGGGCACGGCCTTCGCAAACCTCTGAATCCTGAACTGCTGGTTAACAAACGTCCCGTGCTTCTCGAAAACCGTCAGTGTGGGGATGACGATCTTCGCCGCGGCGCTCGTCGCATTGGAGTGGGTGCCGAGATATACGACTGCGACCTTCGCAAGCTGCTCCGCGCTGAGCCCGGCCGCGGCGAGTTCCTCGCCGACCGAGACGATGCACTTGACCGCCCCCGAGTCGATCAGGGCGGCGAGGGGACCAAGCGCAGCGGACGGAAGCTCGGAGATGAGCCCAGTGACCAGGGCTCCGCGGACGTTCGGATTGCGGTCGGCGGAGATGAGGAGCCCGTCGCCCTCTCCCACCCTTGAGACAAGCCACGCCCTGGCCCTGGCGGCCTCGGCGAGCTTCTTCGTCAGGAACTGCTCCTCGACCGAACTGCGCCCCGACCCGACCACGGCCACGCCTCCTGCGGCGATAAGGTCGGCGCAGGCCTTGGCCGCCGCATCGAGGGTCGCGCCCGAGCCGTTCACGCGGATCGACTCCAGGCGGCCCGGGTCGCGCACCGGTTTGTAGAGCGCTCGTCCGCTGTCCGCCATCCAGGTGTCGTTCACGCCGTCGTTCTGGCGCGGAGTGATCCGGTAGACCGTGCCCTCGCGTGACCAGACCACCGTGTTCGCGCCGACGCTCGACTCGGTGTCGATGCTGTTCGTCTGCCTGAGGAACCAGACGCGCATCTTGAACCGGAAATCCGTGCTCGTGAGGGCGCCCACCGGACAGATGTCCACGGTGTTGAGCGAGTAGTTGTTTTCGAGCTTTCGGCCCGGGTAGCACGCGAGGGTGCTGAAGCTGCCCCGGTCCGTGAAGCCAAGGACGTCGTCCTTGGCGACCTCCTTGCAGAAACGGATGCACCTTGAGCAGAGGATGCAGCGCTCGTCGTCGAGCATGACCCGAGGCCCGAGGAGCGTGCGCTTCGGCTTCACATTCTTTTGCTCGATGAAGCGGGAATACCCGCGGCCGTATCCGGTGGACTGCTCCTGGAGCTTGCATTCGCCCGCCTGGTCGCAGATCGGGCAGTCGAGCGGGTGGTTGATGAGCAGAAACTCCATGACCCCCTCGCGGCAGTCCTTCACCATCGGGGACGTGGTGCGGATGTGGAGGCCGGGCGAAGCGTTCGTGGCGCAGGCAATCGTCGGGCGCGGGCTCCAGTTGATCCTCTGCTTGCCCGTCGACGGGTCGATGACGGGCGCCTTTGTCGCCGGATCCACGGCCGGCATCCCCATCTCGACCAGACACATCCGGCAGTTGCCGACGACGGAGAGCTTGGAGTGGTAGCAGTAGTGGGGCACGTCCACCCCCACGCGTCGCGCGGCCTCGATCATGTTGGTGCCCCTCGGCACGGCGATCTCCCTGCCGTCGATGTTGACGCTGATCTGGTCGGGTGATGCAGGCTGTATCATCGGAGGAGGTCGATTGGGGTTCCGGGGACCGCGCTCACACCAGCTCGGGGGCTCCGTCGGCCCTTGGGTTCTTCTTCGCCTGGTGGTACTCCTTGAATTCGTCGCCAAACTTCGCGACGAAGCTCTGGGTCGGCCACGCGCACGCCTCGCCAAACGCGCAGATCGTCCGTCCGGCTATCTGATCGGCAACGCTCTTGAGGAGGGCGCCGTCCTCCGGGCGCGCCGCCCCGTGCACCATCCGGCCGGTGATCTTTTTCATCCAGAGGCTTCCTTCGCGACACGGCGTGCACTGGCCGCAGCTCTCGTGGGAATAGAACGCATTGATGTTGCCTAGGGCCTCGACCATGCTGACCGAGTCGTCCATCACGATCACGCCGCCGGACCCCCCCATGGATCCAATCATGCCGAGCGAGTCAAAATCCATGGGGACGTCCTCAAGGCCCCAGTCGAAGTCGACCATCTCGGCGCCGACCTTGCGCTTGCCCTTGTAGCGTTCGCCGAACTTGAGCACCTTGGCCGACGATCCGCCGGGGATGACCGCCTTGAACCGGCGCCCGGGCAGAGGGCCGCCGCAGACTTCGTTCAGGAGCTGTCCCATCGTGATCTTGCCCACCTCAAACTCGTAGTAGCCGGGGCGCTGCACATGGCCCGAAACGCAGAGGATCCGCGTGCCGGTGTTGTTCGGCGTCCCGATCTTCGAATACGCGTCTCCTCCCCTGTCGGCAATGTGCTTAACATGGCAGAGCGTCTCGACGTTGTTCACGATCGTCGGGCACTGGTAGAGGCCGAGGACCGCCGGGAAATACGGCGGCTTTATCCGCGGATAGGGCCTCTTCCCCTCGAGCGACTCAATTAGCCCGGTCTCCTCGCCGCAAATGTACGCCCCGGCTCCGCGGTGGACGTAAATCTCGCAGCCGTAGCTCGTGCCGAGGATGTTGGGTCCGACGAAGTTGGCCGCCCTCGCCTCGGCAATGGCCCTTTCAAGGATCCTCGCGCCCTCCGGGAACTCCCCGCGGATGTAGATGTACGTCCGTTCCACCTTGTTGGCGAAGCAGGTGATCATGATCCCCTCGATCAGTTGGTGGGGGTCATTGTGGATGATGTAGCGGTCCTTGAACGTGCCGGGCTCCGACTCATCGGCGTTCACGACGAGGTAGATGGGCTTGCCACTCTTCCGGTCGAGAAGGGACCATTTCACGCCGCACGGGAATCCGGCGCCTCCGCGGCCCCTAAGCCCCGACTTCTTGACCTCGTCGACCAGCTCCTCGGGCTTGCGCAGCACGGACTTCCTCAGGACCTCGTAGCCCCCGTTGCGCAGGTAGCAGGCGAGGTCGTTCGTGTATCCGGGCTCGTCGATGTGCCTGAAGACCAGCCTGTGTTGTTGGGGGGCGGGCATGGGTCGAGGGTTCAGCGGGTTCCTGCTCCGGCCTTTGCCTCGGCCTTGATTTCATCGCACAGCTCCTTGGCCCTCGCGGCGTCGACCTTCTCATGGAGCACATCGTCGACCATGACGACCGGAGCCGTTCCGCAGCTCGCGAGGCACTCGACGAATTCCACGGTGACCTCTCCGTCGGGGGAGACCTGGCCGAGACCCGTGTTGAACTGCTTCCGAAACTCCGCGCAGGTGCGGTAGCCCCCCATGATGGCGCACGAGAGGGTGCGGCAGACCTTGATGTGCCGGCGCCCGATCGGCTTCTGGCGGAACATCGGATAGAAGGTCACGAGCTCGTAGACGTTGATGGGCTGCAGCCCGAGCCTCGACGCAATCCATTCGACCGCCTCGTTCGAGATGAATCCCTGGTCCTCCTGGACCAGGTGCAGAAGGGGCAGCGCGGCGCTTCGCTTCACCGGATAGCGCGGCAGGACCTCCTCGATCTTCGCAAGCGTTTCGGGTTTGAGGTTCATCATCGGTCGCATTCGCCCATCACGAAATCCAGCGATCCCAGGATGGAAACGATGTCGGACACCATCATGCCGACGCACACCTTCGGGAGTATCGACAGATTGCAGAACGAGGGTGCGCGAATCTTCAGGCGCCAGGGAACGCCGCCGCCCTTAGAGACGACATAGAATCCGAGGGCGCCCTTGGGATTTTCTGCCTCGAAGTACACCTCGCCCGAGGGCATCTGGGGGCCCTCGGTCACGAGCATGAAGTTCTGGATCAGCTCTTCCATGGAGGTGAGGACCTTGTCCTTGGGCGGCGCGAAGATGCGCCGCGCGTCCTCAGCGTACCATTTGCCGCCGGGCATCTTCGCGATCGCCTGCTTGATGATCCGGACGGACTGGCGCATCTCCTCGCCGCGCACAAGATAGCGGTCGAAGGCGTCCCCCTTGGATCCGACGGCAATGTCGAATTCGTACTGCTCGTAGCCGCTGTACGGCCGGTCCTTCCTCATATCGAGCGGCACCCCGCTGGCCCGGAGGTTGGGGCCGGTCAGGCCGTATGAGATCGCATCCTCCCTCGAGATCACGCCGATGCCGCTCGTCCGGTCGAGGAAGATCTTGTTGCGTGTCAGCAGACTGAGCGTCTCCTCGAGCATCGGAATGAACTGGTCGCAGAACGCGTTCACCCGGTCCGTCCAACCCTCGGGCATGTCGCGAGCGACGCCTCCGATGCGTGCGTAGCTCGTCGTGAAGCGGGCCCCCGTGAGCTCCTCGAAGAGCTTGTAGAGCTTCTCCCGCTCCGTAAACGAATAGAGGAAGACTGTCCATGCCCCGACATCGATCCCGAAGGCCCCAAGGCCCATCATGTGGGACGATATCCGGGCCATTTCCGCGGTGATGACCCGGATGGCCTGGCACCGGGGTGGAACCTCAAGCTTTGCAAGTTTCTCCACGGCGATCGCGTACGCCATGTTGTTGGCGAGCGGCGCCAGGTAATCGAGCCGGTCCGTGTAGGGCACGAACTGGTTGTACGTCATGTTCTCGGCGATCTTCTCGTCGCCGCGGTGCAGGTAGCCGATGACCGGATCCGCCTTGGTGACGATCTCGCCGTCGAGCTCCATCTGAAGGCGCAGGACGCCGTGGGTGGAGGGATGCGAAGGTCCCATTGAGAGGGACATCTTCTCAGCCTCAAACTCGCCCTCGGCGTTCCTGGCGGCCGAATCGGGAAAGGTGTGTTCGACGGGCATGGTGGACTCGGGATTCAGGCGTCCGGCTTGGGGCGGCGCTCGCTCCAGCTCTCATCCTTTGCGCGCGGTTCGGCCTCGGTCATGTTGATCTCACCGGGCGACGCAACGAAGGGGCCCCCCATCATGGGCGCCGCGATCGCATTGGTCTTTGTTTCCGCAACCACCTCAACATCAGGAAGGTCCGTGTCCTTCCCCGAGAGCGGAAAATCCTTTCGAAGGGGGAAATGCGGATATCCGCCCCACATCAGGATGCGTCTGAGGTCCGGATGGCCCGCAAAGCGGATGCCGAACATGTCAAAGGCCTCGCGCTCGTGCCAATTGGCTCCATGCCAAAGCCCCGTGGCCGTCGGAGCCTCGGGAGCCGTGTCGTCCGGACAATCGGTCGCGATGCGGACATACTCGTGCCCCACCGTCGAAAGGACGTGGTAGACGACGGTGAATCTAGGATGAGCCTTTAGCCCCCAATCGACACCGGCGATGTCCACAAGCATGTCAAAGCCGTGATCGTCCCTCAGGGATTTGAGGACCGCCACCACGTCGGTCGCCGGAACATTGATCGCAGGATGGTCGACACTGGCGCGGTCTGCTACCGAGCCCCACTTGCCCTTCAGCGCTGAGATGGCGTCTAATGCTTTGGGCATCAGGCCGTGTTCAGTTTGCTGAAGGAGCGCTCGCGCTTAACCTTTTCCTGCAGTTTGACGACGGCGTCGAGGAGCGCCTCCGGTCGCGGAGGGCACCCGCTCAAATAGACGTCCACGGGAAGAATCCGGTCCACCCCCTGGAGGACAGCGTAGCTCCGGTACATGCCGCCGGAGCTCGCGCAGGCCCCCATCGCGATCACCCATTTGGGCTCGGCCATCTGGTCGTAGATCCGTCGCACCGCCGAGGACATCTTGTAGGTCACCGTCCCGGATACGATCATGCAGTCCGATTGCTTGGGGGAAAACCTCATGACCTCCGCGCCGAACCGCGCGATGTCGAAGCGGCTGGCGGCCACCGCCATCAGCTCAATGGCGCAACAGGCCAAGCCCATGGGCATCGGCCACATCGAACTGCTGCGTATCCAGTTGATGACCGCATCGGCCCGGGTGACGATGACATCGCCCTCGATCTTGCTGTTGTAGGTCAGTTCGGTGTTGGCGGAGACCATGTTCGAATTTGGGCAAAAACCACCCCACGGTACCGGGGCGCCAAGGCCGCGCAAGAAGGTTTTCCTTAATGTCGCGTTTTAGGGCGCCTTGAGGGTCCAGATGCAAGAATCCGTCATCTCGTTCCCGCCAAAATGGGCCTTCGCCGACACGCGGTTCTCGCCGGGCGACAACGCAATGGCCTGCCAGCGGAAGATATGGTCCGCGCTAGGGTCCCGCCTTGCGCCGAGGGCCTTCCCATTGAGCTCCAAATCAACCTCCGGCGCGTTCGAGTACACCTTGATTTCAGTCACCGGCACCGTTCGCTCGGTGAACCGGCAGCTCGTGATATGGAGGACGGGCTCCTTGCTCCAATTCGCCTTGTAGAAAAAGAACGCGTCCTTCTTCACCCTGCGGTCATACGTCACAAGGCCCTTGTCATTGCGGCCCGGATGGTCCCCTTCGTTGCGCCCGTCCGAGGCGAAATCGTGAAGGCACCAGATGAACTTGGCCCAGACGTAGGGCCGGGTCTTCAGCGCCGCCCAATAGGTCTCGTGGACCAGGTTCTGGTATTCCTCGGGGTGGTAGGGCCCGTTGGGCTTCGGCGCCACAGGAGGGTCCTCGTGCTGGAAGATGCTGGCACCCGCGCCAAATTCGCTCATCCCGAAGCGGGCCTTGGGGTAATCCGCGTGGGTCCTGTCCAACCAGGGCGCGAATTCCGAGAGCTTGCCGCTATACCAGCCGTAGTAGCGGTTGAACGCGACCACATCCGTGTGCCAGTTCTTCGGGTCGGCATCGTCATGATTTGAGGCGTACGTCGAAAGGCGTGTCGGATCCTCTTCGTGCACAACAGGATTGAGCGCAACGATCGTTGGATCCGAGGCGGGGCCGTACGTCTCGTTTCCCACGCCCCAGAAACAGATCGACGGATGGTTGAAGTTCTGGCGGATCAGCTCGCGCAGCTGCTGCTTTGCGCTCTCAAGGTATTCGGGGGTGGCCAGCACCTTCTGCCAGGACGGAATTTCCGCCCATGCCACAATCCCGGCCTGATCACAGCGCGAATACCAGGAGTCGGACTGCTGGTAGTGCGACACCCGCACCGCGGTGGCCCCCGACTCCATCATGAGGCCGAAATCCACGGCCTCCTCCTCGTCGGAGATGGCCCATCCCTTGTCGGGCCAGTCCTGGTGGCGGTTAAAGCCGTAGAGATCGAGGTAATGCCCGTTGAGGATGAAACCCTTGTCTGGATCGACTGAAAAGGACCTGACCCCGAGGGGCTGCTCGACCGCATCGGAAAGCTCGCCCTTTGCGCCATTAGGCGCAACCGGCCGCAGCTCCACCCGGACGGTGTAGAGGTACGGGTCGGCCTTTCCGTCCCAGAGGCGCGGGCGGGCGATGACAAGCGGCTTGAGCGCCTCGGCGGTACCGTGCTCCGCCATGTGCATTCTGAAAGTCGAGTCGGCGCCCGGCACCGGGGAGTGCGCCGCATCCAGGATGGCGACCTCCACATCCACCTCGCGGGGCATCGCAGTGTGGTTCTCGATCTCGGCGCGGACGATGACATGCGCGGATTCGGCGCTCACATCATGCGCCTCCGCGAACACCCCCGGGGAGGCGAGGTCCATCGCGGAGATCTGGACCGGATCCGTCGCCAGGAGGGATACGTCGCGGTATAGCCCTCCAAAAAGCGTGAAGTCCGCAGCGGCGGGCGGGATTCCAAGGTCGCTGTTATCCACGCGGACTGCGATCACGTTGTCGGCGCCCAGACGCAGGGCCCCTGTGGCATCAAACCGGAACCGTGCGAATCCGCCCTTGTGGTTGCCGAGGTGGACGCCGTTCACATAGACGTCCGCCATGAGGCTCGCCCCGTCGAATTGCAGGTAAAGGCGCCTTCCGGCAAAGGAAGCGTCCACAGCCAGGTGCCGCCGGTACCAGCCAGCCCCGCGGCGGTAATTGTTACCCCCGTCCTGCCCGTCGAGTCCGTTCCACGTGTGGGGAAGGCTGACGGGCTGCCATGCGCTGTCGTCGTAAGCCGGCTCGTGCGCTCGGGGATCGTCCGCGGCGAGAAACCGCCAGCCATTGTCCAAATTGATCAGCTGCCGGCCATCGGGCGCGGGTGTGCCACGCGCCGGAAGCATCAGCGCAACCAAGGACACCGCGACGCCTAGAACTGGGCGAATTGCACTCATGGGGATTCCCTGCGTGGGGGGGTCAAATGAAGTTCGCCGAACCCTACGACTGCAACCCCGATGTGGATTTGATTGAGAATCGGGGGCCCAAGCTCGTCGCGCGCCGGATTACGCCCCCTAGGGTTCTAGGTGGATTCCGCGCCATTCCACGATGTCGATGGCATTGTCGTGCCAGCCGCGCACGCTCGGATGCACCAGGAAACTCTGGTTCGTGTAATAGATTGGGGCATAGAAACATTCGCGGGCGTTTATCGCCTCCATCCGGTCAAAGGCCTCCCTTCGCCTGGCCTCGTCGGCCGTGCGGTCCGTCGCTGCGAAGGCGGCGTCGTACTCGGGCGAGCTTGCCTGGGAATCGTTGTTGGGATCGCGAGTGACGCCCTGCTCGAGCATGTCCCGGGGATCGGGCATCGCATAGGTCCATCCCTCAAAGACCACCTGGAACTGCCGTTCGCGCTCGGTGCTGAGGTAAACCTTAAATTCGAGAGGGTTCAGGTTCGCTCGGACGCCGAGATTCTCGGCCCACATGTGCTGGATCACCTCGGCTGCGGCGAGGATCGTACCCGTATTTCCATTAAGGGTAAGTTCGACGGGCGCCAGGCCGGCACCCCCTGGGTAGCCCGCCGCCTCAAGCTGCCTCCTGGCCTCAGCGGGATCGAATCGGAAACCCTTGGCGGGGGTGTAGCCGCCTGTGCCCGGCCGTACGAACGAAAATGCAGGCGTACCGAGCGCGCCGAATGCGGCGCGGACCAGCTTTTCGCGATCGATCGCCAGGGAGAACGCCCTGCGCACCCGCGGGTCCGTGAAGGGCGCCTTTGCCATGTTGAAGGTCAGAAAATTCGTTCTCAGGAGGGGAACCACGTGGAGCTCCTTGCCGTGAAGGGTGTTGTAGACAGCGACCTTCGTCTTGGGCAGGCGGGCGGTGACATGAAGCTCTCCCGCGCGGAAGGCCCGCTCCTCCGAATTCTCGTCATCCGTCGGATAGAACCTGATCTCGCTCAGCTGGACATGCGCCGCATCCCAGAAGTTCGGATTGCGCTTCACGCTGACGTACGCATTCGGCTTCCATTCGGCGAGGGTGAACGGTCCGTTGCCAACGAGCACCCCCGGCCGTGTCCAAGGTCCGCCGCGCTGCCTGCGGCCCCCGTTGGCATCCAGCGACGGCATGTATACCGGGTAGAACAGGTGAGTCGCCAATAGCATGGGCATGTAGGGCGCCGGATGACCCAGGATGATGACGAACGTGCGCGGATCCGGAGCGCTGATCCCAATCGTCGCCGGGTCGTCCGACCGGCCCTCAAGAAAATCGCGCGCGCCGCGGATAGGAAAGGTCCAGCCAGCGTCCTCGCACCCAACCCGCGGGTCCAAGACCCTCATAAACGAGTCCAGAAAATCCTTGGACGTTAGGGGTTCTCCGTTCGACCAGCGGGCGTCCTCTCTGATATGGAACACGTAAGTGAGCCCGTCGGGTGATACGGACCACCGGTCGGCCATCCCCGGCAGGACACCAAGGTCGTCGCCCGAAAGAACCACGAGCCCCTGGAAAAGTGAGCTCAACAGCTTGTTGGTCGAACCTGCGCTGCTGATTTCGGGATCCAAGTCCGCGGGCTCGTCCTTGTTCCCAAAATGAAGGACCTGATCCCGGGTGCCCGCATCTACAAGGGTTTCGCGGCGGCTGCACCCGGCCACGGCCAGGGCCCCGGCAATAACCAGAATGAGTCGTCGCTGCACCGGCGGCAGTGTCGCTGCTGTCAAACCGGGGAGGCAAATTCAATCTTCCCCGAGGAACTCCCCCCGGGCGCTGCTGGACCAAGAGAATGCGTTTAACCCTGCCCCATCCCATGGACTTTGATCTTCCCCTACGCCCAAAGGACAGGCCGATTGTCCGACACCCGGAGAGGTGGCAGAGTTGTCGAATGTGCATGATTGGAAATCATGATTCATGCATGCGAAGCGCCGATGCAACCCGTTGCCTGTCCATGCCTATTATAAGCTGCGAATTGTCGGTTATTTGATTCTGGTCGGTTTCTGGTCGGTTTTTTAAGGCTTCGGCCCATTCTTAGTCGTATCTGACCATAGTATTAAATGCTTCAATACAGATGGTATCGATCGTCCACCAAATGGTACTTTTCGAAACACGGAGCGCTTCAATCTCACTTCCGCAGACGTCCGTTCGGGGTCCTCGCAGTCAATTAAGCCGTGATTGCTCCGGATGCTGGCATGGGAATGATCTCGGCAGAACGGGCGAAAAGTTCCCACAAGCGCAACAGCCGTAGAGGACTGCTGGCGAGCCGGCCACGCCGCGAGGCGTCGCCGGCCAAATCCGACCGAAGCGGGCGGACAAAACGGGCGCTTTTCAAGCTGAGCGCGACGGCCACAAACGCAGGCGCCAGCCCGACGTAACGTTAAGCCTTTCAAAAGCCTGATTCTTTGGGCAATACGCTCCCCAATGAACAGCCTCGGTAGGTGCCGAAAAATCGGGTCCTTGTTTTTTGTCGCTCTTACGTCGCTAGGTCTTGTCCCAATTCTTGTTGGTGCGGCTCCACTCAAGTTTAGTCCGCCACCTGAAGGCGCTCCTATTGGTGTTGCCATGGGATCGTTGGCCGCACTGGCGATCGCAGAATACCACAACGACGGCAGTGATTCGTATCTGGCCAACCTGTTTCGCTTGCAAATGACCGCCGGGCAATACCCGGAAGCCACCGCCACAGTCGAAGAATCGATGCGTCGTTCGGCGATGGCACACCGTTCCGTCAGTATCTTGATTCCCGATCGCATTTTTGCACAAGCAAAGCTCCAACAACAAAGCGGTATGCCCGCCAACGAGTCGATCAACAAGGCAGCGGCAACAGTCTTGGGCGAATTGGACGATAGAGCCGCCGCTGATGCTGACGCTTGGCTTTGGGCCCCATTGAATAGACTAAGCCAGAATTTGAATCAGGATTTAGATCGGCGCCGTTCCCTTGGCTCGATCGAGTTAGCCGACGCGCTGAATCTAATTCGCGAATACCAGCTCTATCAAGAGTACCAGGCCCTGGCTCCCGTGAGCGAGAACCTGATCGCAGCTGATGATGCTCGGCGCTATATCATCACACGGGATGTGCCGGTCAAAACAAACGAAGGATTCACGCTTTCCGCGCAGCTTTTTCGGCCCCGAGCGACCGCCCAGCGACAAGCGGCAGCTTTGAATTTCACGATCTACGCGAGTCCGTTTGCCGTGACAATGGCCCGGATGGCAGCGGCACATGGATACGCTGGAGTAGTCGCCTTCGCTCGAGGAAAGGGAATCAGTACCGATCGGATTCAGCCATGGGAGGTTGAATGCGAAGACGTCAACGCTGTCATCGATTGGATTGCCAAGCAGCCCTGGAGTGACGGCCAAGTCGGTATGTTTGGCGGCAGTTACGAAGGATTCGTCCAATGGGCTGCGCTAAAACACCCAAATCCCGCGCTAAAGACCGTCGTACCTTGGTCAGCCGTTCACCCCGGTCTGGTGCTGCCCATGTCGAATAATGTTTTCCAGAACGCGAACTACCAATGGGGGTTCTACGTCACGAACAACCGCTCTCTGGATTGGGAGGTCAACTCGGATCAGCACCGCTGGGACAATCTCTTTCAACGCTGGTATGCGAGCGGAAAACCCTATCGGGAGATCGATCGGATTGACGGCACACCAAATCCTCTGCTCCAGCGGCAACTTCGCCATCCCTCATTTGACGCTTATTGGCAGACTATGGCGCCATTCAAGGCCGAGTTCTCCCAAATCCGCATTCCCGTTCTTCAGGTCACTGGATATTTTGACCCAGCCCAAATCGCCGCGCTCTATTACCTGACGGAGCACTATCACTATAATCCAGCCGCTGAGCACTATCTCGTAATTGGCCCGTACGACCATCAAGGAGCCCAGGCTTCGCTGAAGCCGTCGAACGTTGGCGGCTATTCGGTCGATGAAGCTTCCCAATTCGATACCCACGAGCTGACGTTTTCCTGGTTCGACTACGTCATGAAGGGCGAGCCTAGACCCGCGATCTTAAAGGATAAAATAAACTGTGAGGTAATGGGGGCGAACACCTGGCGTCACGGCCCTTCCCTAGAGGCAATGCACAACCATGTCCTGAGACTTTATCTCGGCAGCGGCCCGGCCGGCAGTTGGCATTTGCTCGGCGAATCAAAACCCGTGCAATCCGGATTTACTGGCCAGGTAGTCGATTTTGGTGATCGAACATCGAGCAACAACATCTACCCAGACGCGGTCCTTTCAAAGGCTCCGGCCAACGAAAACGGCATCGCCTACGAAAGCGAGCCGTTCGACGAACCGTTAACCATAGCGGGCAGAATAACCGGTGCACTAAAAGCCGTGATCAACAAAAAGGACATGGACGTAACGATGGCTTTCTACGAGATCCTCCCTGAAGGCGGGTATTTCACTCTCGGCTGCTACCTCGGCAGGGCGAGCTTTGCAGCGGACCCGGGCAAGCGCCGGCTTCTCGAGCCGGGACGCGTCGAAACGATTCCTTTCACCCAGACGCCCTTTATGGTGCGCCAAATGCAAAGAGGCAGCCGCTTGCTTTTGCTTTTGAGCGTCAACAAGAACCCGTACGCTCAGGTAAACTACGGAACGGGCGCGGATGTGACCGACGAGTCGCTTCAATCCGGCGCTCCCCCGCTTCGAGTCGAATGGCAGAACGATAGTTACGTTGAGGTTCCAATCGCTCGCTAGGGGCACACAAAAAGTCACCGGCCGCTGTTCAATCAGCGCGTGATTCTCCGGCCGCTCTCGTGGTGAAGCGTTCGAAAAAGGATTCTTTTTCGACAGCGACCACTTGACAAATTAAGCTCGAGTGGGATAATCCCACCGTGCTCCTAACACTCGATGCAAAGCGCCGCCTGACGGTGCCAATATCACTCGCGCCGTCCCGCCCGGGCGACAATTTCGAGGCAGAATTTCACCCGGACGACGACACCCTCGTATTTAGGCGCATTGCCGCAAAGAGCGACTGGCTGGCGGTCCTAAGGGAGTGTCCGGTTCCCATGGATGACCTCCCGGTCCGTAGACGAGAATTGCCCCGTCGACGGAAGCTATGAATTGGTTGCTGGATGCCGATGTATTGAGCCAGCCAGCCAAGCGCTTTGGCGATCCGCGCGTCGTTGCGTGGCTTGAAGCTGAAAAGGATGCCTGTTACACGAGTTCCGTTGTCATTGCGCAACTCGCCTACTGGGTGAAAAGCAAGGACGGGAAGTCGCGCGAAGCCCTACAGCTTTGGCTCACTCGTCTCGTCGACGCGATGCACGGCCGCATCCATGGATTCAATGCCGCGGTAGCCCATGTTTGGGCTGAGCAGGAGCGGATATTGGAGAAAGCAGGACTGCGGATGCCTGTGGAGGACAGCTACATCGCAGCTACGGCCCGCCGCCACAATCTGACCATTGTGACCGGCAACGATAGGGATTTCCGTCGGCCGGGACTTAAGGTCTTCAACCCGTTCAAGGAACTGCCCTCGATCGAAAAACTCTGAAGGTGGAGTCATAAATAGCCATGATTGGCGCAAGATAGGAGATTGCGTTTGACCCACCCCCACGCCTTGGACTTTGATCTTCCCTTCGACCGGCGGATAACACGGGTTTCCGGCACACGGAGAGGTGGCAGAGTGGTCGAATGTGCATGATTGGAAATCATGTGTAGGCGCAAGTCTACCGAGGGTTCGAATCCCTCCCTCTCCGCCAATTTTCCCCTCTGAGGGGAAAAAACCGAAGCTGAGGTTGCCAGTTGACGTGGCAACCTCAGCATGTCCCACGAAAATACGTTCGCTGTCAGCCGGTTCTTGAATCGCAACGGCGTGACCTCCTGGCGGGTGGCCGGGTGGCTTCACGGCGTCCGCATCCGCAAAAACTTCAAAACCAAGGAGGAGGCTGCCGCCGAGAAAGCCTGCCTCGAATTGAAGGCCATGCAGGTCACGTCCGGCTTACGCTCCGCGACCACGTTTCTCGGCGATGAGCAATTGCGCGAGGCCGAGGCGGCGTTTCGACGCCTCGCAGGCAAATCTCATCCACTCGCATTCTACCTCGATTTCGCGCTCACGAACTATCGAGAGCCGACAAACCAAAAACTGCTGACTGAGGCAGTTGTGGAATACGTCGCCACGAAAGAACACGAGCGCGAGCAGGACATGCTTTCCGAGCCCTATCTCGTGCGCATGAAGCGCGATTTCAAGCGGCTGCAAAAGCATTTCCTGGGTGCCACGGTGGCCGAGCTTACCGGCACGCGGCTCGTCGGGTATTTCGAGGCCAGAAGGGCCGCCCTCAAAACCTACAACAACCGGCGCGGCATCGTCTCCACCTTCCTCAAATTCGCTCTGCAACGCGACTGGCTCACGGATAACCCGCTCGCCAAAATCCCGCCCCGGCGGATTCGCCGTCGTCGGGGTGGCGCGGCGACTCTAACCGCCGCGCAGGCGGATGAAATGATGGCCTTTGTCGAAGAACACCACGCCAGCGCGGTCCCGTTTTTCGCCTTATGTCTTTTCGCCGGCATCCGGCCCTGCCTCCGCACCGGCGAAATCCTCCGGCTCCGGCCGGAGCACGTCAATCTCGACACGGGAGTGATCCGCATTGACGGCGAGGTATCGAAGGTGCGCGAACCGCGCAACGTCACGATTCAGCCGAATCTCGCCGCGTGGCTACGGGCCTATCCGTTGAAGGAGTTTCCGATCATCCCGGCGAACCTCCAGCACATCCGCGAAAAGGTGGCTGAGAAATTTCCGCTCGCGCATGACGTGATGAGACATTCGTTCATCAGCTTCTTCGTCGGCAAGTTCCGCTCAATCGGCGAGGCCGCGCTGCAAGCGGGCAATTCCGAGAGCATTATCCGTAAGCACTACCTCGATCTGAAAAGTCCGCCAGAGGCCGAGCAATTCTTCGGCATTCTTCCCCAGGGCGGAACAAGCGCCGTTGCGTTCCCCATCGCCGTTTAGCAAGGATACCGAGGGGACTGGTGTTGGAGGCGATGAGAAACGTTGTGGCGGCACAACGTTTCTTGTCGTCGTCGCATCCATTCGGCTTTGTTCGGGCTTATTCGGCAGATATTTGGTAAAATTCGGGCATGTTCGGTGGTTGCCCGCGCTGATGGCCGAACAGATCCGAATTTGCCCGAACAGCGTTCGGCTCTGTTCGGGTTTGTTCGGCTCGTGCGATTCATCGCAAGACATATTGCGCCTCCAATCAAAACAGCATTGGACCCGTCCGGCCGGAGTGTAACCGCAAAGTGAAACGGAGGACGGGCGGCTTACCCGTGAATATGGCGCGGTCGTTTTGGCTCTGCGAAGCGGCGGCGATGCGGCCATTGCCCCGGTGCGGGCAACGCTTGGCACTCCTTCGTGCCATGGAACTATCGAAATTCGTCATCGTCCTGCGTCGCTTCGGCCACGGGCAAAATCGACCTCGCCGAATGGACACTTAAAGTTGAAAGTTGGCTCGAGCAGCGATGCACTTCCCAGGCCTTGGGCCGCGCCGCCGCCGTGCCGATGGGGGTCAACGTGGACCGTTGGGGTAATTTAGGCGGCCGGTTCGACCACGTCTTTCATGCGGTAGCTGCGGCCCTTGATGACAACGGCCTCGGAGCGGTGCAGGAGGCGGTCCAGGATCGCGGAGGCAATGGTGGCATCGTTGTTGACGATCCCTTCCAATCATCAACATCAGTTGCTTCGACCCCATGACAATCAGTTTCCTATCAAATGGGCAAACTTGCCGCCAGTAACGACCGGTGTGAGGACTCGTCACCTCGAGTTCATATACCGTTGGGCTTTGCAGTTGTTCGCCTTAGTGAACTTTGCCACAACGATCTCATCGCCCCAGATTTTTCCACCAGCTTTTCTTGGGTGGTCTTTGAACTCTCGGTTTCGCTCGGCGAAATGCCGGTCAATCGCGGCAGCAGCCTCGGCAACTGACTGATAATCGCTGTTGTGAATAACAGCCGTGGCCATGCCGCTGAAGACTGACTCGATGACGTTTAGGAACTGAGCGCGGGAAGGTAGTGGCGCAAGCTTCACGCGCGGACATTTATGGACCATCCTGTATTTTGCGGAATTGATTTCTTTGACACGCACGTAGAATTTCTTGGACGCGTGCCATGATGCAGCGTCCCACGAAAGGTAGATGCGCGACTGGTCGGCATAGTTCTCCAGCAAAAGCTCCAAAAGCTTGACCATTTCGTCAGTGTTTTTGTGTGCCGAGTAGAAGTGGGTGACTTGGTTCTCGGACAATTCCAAAGCGGCTGTCACGATCAGGACGCCTTTGCTCTTCTGGAACTGTGGGACGACTCTCACCTGGCCCGCCTTCATGTAACTTCTCCCTCCTTGCATCTTCACGGCGAACGGACCGAACTCGTCAATTGAGAAAAATTTCTCGTCAGTTTTCAATTTCGCTAGAATGCCAGTGATTTTTTGAACCTTCAGTTCGTAGTCAGGATCGTTGCTAGTCAGGAACACTTTTGCCTTCCAGAACCCGTATCCCTGAGCTTTGATGATTCTTGAAATCATGTTCTTGCCGACCATGCATCCCTTTGATTGAAGAGCACGTTTCATCAGCATTCTGGTCCAGGATGTCCTGTTGAATCCAAATGCTGAAGGAGGGGAGTGTAGTACTGATAGCACTACATCCCGCAGTTGAGCATTTTCTACTTTCGTGCCAGCTCTCCAATGGGCTCGTTCAAGAAGTCCATCCGCGCCTCCCGCTTTGAACTTACGGATATATCGTTTCACGGTATTCCTGCCGAGAATGAGAACACGCATGATCCCGACCAAGTTCATGCCGCATAGATAAAATATTACCGTCTGCGCCTTCCTCCTCACGTATGGTAGTTCGTTAGTCGCCGCAAGGCGGAGTTTCTCAAGATCATCGTGTTCGATGGGCTTCACGAGGTGAGCTTCGATGTCTGGGAGAGACAATCGCCCCCGAATGAGCTGGAGCATGAACACTGTTGCCTCCTTGCGAAACTCACCGCGCGCGATTTCGAACGAAGACCTGGTCGACGTTTTGACCTTCTTTCCGGTGATATTTGCAGAGCTCACCCGCTTGAAGTTAAACCTTCGCGCGGAATTTGCCACAACGTCGTCGAGGTTGTGTGTTGAGTTTGGCTCGAAGTTGGGCCGGTCGGTGGATCCAAAATCATCGCGTTGATGGATGCCGCGGCTAAGGTCGGAGCCATTTACGCTGAATGTACCTTGTACTCGACACAGAAACCACGGGCGTGAAACCGACGGATCGAATCGTGTCGATGGCGTGGGCGGTGTTTGACGAAACCGGGACGGAGGTGGTGCTGACGCATCATCTCGTCATTCCAGACGGCTTCACGATTCCACGAGACGCCACCGCCATTCATGGGATTACGACAGAGGAGGCACGGCGGAAAGGCGTACCCATCGGGGCAGTGCTGACGAAGCTCGCCGACGACATCAATGGGCATGCGCCAAAATTGTTTGTCGGCCACAATGTCGGATTCGACCGCCCCATCGTCCTCAACGAGTACACTCGCCTGAAATCAAGGCAGAATCTTTCGAGACTGCCAATCTACTGCACCATGAAGAGCACGGTGGAGTTCTGTCGGATTCCACGGTACGGCGGTGGCTTCAAGTGGCCCACGTTGCAGGAACTCCACCGCAAGCTCTTCGGTAGTCCGCTTACTTTGGCACACGACGCGCAGGCCGACGTCCGGACGTGTGCCAAGTGTTTCTTTGAACTACGCCGCCGAGGATCGGTGAACGTATGATTCCAACTTCAACTCGCACCGGACAGTACCACGCGCTGGGCCGTGACTTCGCTTGAAATCCGCGATTACGGCTGCCCCATCCAAGGCCATCCCGTAGATATCGGCACAGCCACCGCTAGCCGTGTTGGTTCCCGACAGCCAGACCACATTTTCTGAATCTTAGCCTTGCACATGGTTACGTTTTAATACTACTTATTAACAAGTGATTCATAAACGTAACAGTCTAGGTTCCTCCCGCCTGATCGACGCAGAAGGCGCAGCCAAGCGTCTGGGGATGTTCCGCGCCCGCGATTTCGTCACGGCCGGCTACCCCCGCGAATATCTTCGGCGGCTTGTCGCCCGCGAGCAAGTGAGGCAAATCAGCCGTGGCCTCTATGCCTCTACGAGTTTCGAGGGCAACGAACATCAGACCCTCGTCGAAGTCGCCAAACGCGTGCCTGCGGGCGTCGTCTGCCTGGTTTCGGCCCTGAGCTTCCACCAACTCGGCACGCAACTGCCGTCCGAGGTCTGGCTGGCGCTGCCCCTTGGCACGAGCTACCCGCGCATCCGTGACCTGCCTGTCCGGTTTTGCAAGTTCTCGCGACCAACCCACGCACTGGGCATCGAAGAACATCATCTGCCCGGCGGAACCGTCCGTGTCTATTCTCCGGCCAAGACCGTCGTCGATTGCTTCAAATTCAGGAACAAGATCGGCATGGACGTCGCAATCGAAGCCCTGAGCGACTGCCTCCGCAAACGCCGCGCCACAGTTGCTCAACTCAACGAGTTCGCTGCCGCGTGCCGCGTGGCCAAAGTGATGCGGCCCTACCTGGAGGCAATGCAATGAGCCAAAAAAGCCCAAAAAACATCGCCGCGTCCGTGCATCAACGGATCATCAACCTGGCCCGTGCCCAGAACTCGGACGCCAATCTGCTTTTCACCCGCTATGGGCTGGAACGGTTTCTTTACCGGCTCAGTCGCTCTCCGCACGCCGACTCCTTCGTCCTCAAGGGAGCCATGCTGTTTTTCGTCTGGACCGGAACAGCCTCGCGTCCGACCCGCGACCTCGACCTGCTTGCCCATATTTCACCCGATGCTGAGGAAATCCGGCGGGTGTTTCGGAATATCTGTCTGACTACCGTCGAGGACGACGCACTAGAGTTTCAAACCACCGCAATGGAGATCGAAACCACGCAAGGGCTCCGCCGTTTCGGGGGCTTTCGCATCACCATTCCCGCCCTCCTCGGCAAAGTACGGCTGCAGGTCCAGGTCGATCTCGGCTTCGGCGACACCGTTACTCCAGCTCCCAAGCGCATCATCTATCCCACGCTGCTCGACCAGCCGGCCCCGCAGATCGCGGCCTATCACATGGAAACCGTCATCGCGGAGAAAACGGAAGCTATCGTGAAGCTTGGCCTCACCAACACACGCACCAAGGATTATTTCGACCTGCTCGCGCTCTCCAGCAACTTTGCCTTCACGGGCTCCGACCTCGTGTCCTCTCTTGCGGCAACGTTCCGAACGCGCGACACACCAATCCCAGCGAATATTCCCCCCGGACTGACGGACGGTTTCGCGACGGATGCGGTCTCCCTGACCCGCTGGCATTCATTCCTCCGCCGCAATGGTCTCGTCGACGATCCCGACTGGCCGGAAGCCGTGGCCGCCGTGCGCACGTTCGTTTTACCGCCGCTGCGAGCGGCTGGCCAGGCACAGGCATTCGCACACGAGTGGCCGGTGGGCGGACCATGGCGCCCATCAACGTGAACTGACCGCTTTCAACATGGATCCATTCTTGCCAATGACGCTTATTCTTTAGGTTGTCGCAAGGTTGTCAGAAATACTGTTTTGCCTTCACTTCGCCGCGTCTCCCTGCTTCTTTTTTCTCGTTCCAAGATATTAATCCTCAATTAAGTCCGCGTTTTCTAGCGACTTAGCTTCGAGGCGGCAGAAGGGTTCGAATCCCTCCCTCTCCGCCATTTCAACGAAAGGCCGTTTGTTTTTGCCCAGGTCCCGGCTTCGAGCATGCTCGGGGCCCATGATATCGAGGCGAGATTCCCCCCACGCGGTCCCCGGCGCCGGAATATGAAGCTCCACGGGTCGGACGGAAGCAGGGCTCCGTCGATGGATCGCGTTCCCGGCCTCGACCTGCTTCGGGCGGCCGCGATCCTGTTGGTGCTGCTCGAGCACCAGGAGCTTATTTCCGGCCGTCCCACGCCCACGGGACTCCTCGGCGTGGACCTCTTTTTCGTCCTGAGCGGGTTCCTGATCGGGGGGATCCTTTTTGACATGGGCGGGAACCTGAGGCGGCCGCGGATCGTGTTGGGCTTCTGGCTGAGGCGCTGGCTTCGCACGCTCCCGAATTACTACCTGTTCCTGGCGATCAATATTCTCGTCTGGCTTCCCTTTTATCGCCCCCACGTCGTCCAGCGCGTCGTCCCACCCTACCTTGTCTTTTTCCAAAGCTTTGCACACAGGCCCTCCTGGTTCTTTGTGGAGAGCTGGTCGCTCTGCGTTGAGGAATGGTTCTATGTCTTCTTCCCGCTCGCGCTCTGGGCGGGCCTTATTCTCGGCCAGCGCTTCGTGCGCGCCTTCTGGGTGACGGTGGCCGCCATGATGCTCGTCTCGTTGAGCCTGCGAATCGCGGCGCCTCCCCCGAAGGACTGGGGGATGGATATATGCATGGTCGTGATCTACAAATTTGACGCGCTAGGCTGGGGCGCCATGGCCGCTGCGGCCCTCAGGATGTGGCCCGGCTTCTGGGCCCGCTTCCGCCGGATTGCCGGCGCCGCAGGGCTGTTGATCGTCATCGACTGCTTTGTCTTTCAGCTGCGGCACGACATGGCCGTCTCCTTCTTCGCGAAGTCCTTCTTTCCGACGGTGATCACCCTGGGGTGGGCCCTCGCGCTGCCCTGGGCGTCGGGCTGCTCGCATCTCAGGGGCGCCTGGTTTTCCCGTTCGGTGGCCGCCGTCGCTCGCTGGTCGTATTCGCTCTATCTCGTTAACTTCCTGGTTAGCGTGCTCATCTCCCTTTACCTGATGCCGCTTCTCGGGGGCGGTCCCTGGGGAATCGCAGCTGGGGAGCTGATCTTTCTCGCTTTCGTTTTTGCGGCGAGCGCCTTCCTTTACCGTTGGTACGAGGGGCCGATACTCCGGCAGAGATCGCGCATATCGCTATGTCGCGAAGCGGCCGTTGCCCAAGGATCCCGCTCCTAGAGCGGGCGGACAGCCGCAAACCCATCCGGCAGGGCGCAGAACAGGGCGAAAAAAGGCGCCACATCAAGGGCGGTCCTAAGGAACCGGCGCCAACGGAAGCTCCACGAAACTGGGCTTACCGGGCGTATGGTACACGCGCTGGGTGGCCTTTCGGTAGTCCGAAGCATGAGCCCAGAAGATGTCCGGGACGTAGGTTTGGGGGTTGCGATCGTAGAGGGGGAACCAGCTCGACTGGATCTGCACCATAAGCCGGTGGCCGGGAAGGAACACGTGGTTGGCCGTCGGCAGCGCGAATCGGTAGACGAGCGCCTCGCCGGACTCGAGGGGATGCGGTGCCCCCGGGCTCCCGCGGTACCGGCCCCTGAAAATGTCGGCCGAGACCATCAGCTGGTACCCGCCCATCTCCGGCTGGCTGGCAACCTCGTCCGGATACACGTCGATCAACTTGACCACCCAGTCCGAATCCGTGCCGCTCGTCGAGGCGATGAGGTTTGCGATGGGCTGGCCGCATATTCTCACGGGCGCGGTCAGGACGTCGGAGGTATACACGAGCACGTCGGGGCGCCCGGACGCCTCGCGCTGGTCGTCAGCCAGCCAAAGAGGCCAGGTCATCGCGCCGGAGTAACCGACAGGCAGGATGGGACGCGCTCGGAACGGCACCGGCTTCGCCGGGTCGGAGACGTACTCCTCAAACGACGCCTCGTTTGCCGCGGGCGCATCGAAGCTCAGCCCGAGGCCTGCCCTCAGGTAGAGAGGGGTCTGACGCACGGCTTCGCCCCGTTCATCGGCGACCGGCCACGCCGGGAGGCGGCGCCAGCGATTGGTGCCGGTCTCGAACGCCGACACGGGCGGGACGTCGGATTTCGGCGCGCCCTCCTTAAGGTAATGGTCAAGGAAGGGGCGCAGGATCTCCCGGCGGAAATAGAGCGCGGTGTCGCTGTCGAATCTAAGCGCCCCAAGCGTGCTGCCATCACCGATCTCCTGGCCGTGGTGCCAGGGACCGATCACGAGGAAGACCTTGTCGTTGGCCGTGTCCTTCGGCTTGAGGGCCCTGTAGACAGCCATCGCCCCGTAGATGTCCTCCTGGTCCCACAAGCTGTGCACCAGCATCAACGGCACCCTCAGAGGCTGCCCGGCCAGGACCCGATCCACCGCTTGGCCCTGCCAGAAGCTGTCGTAAGCCGGGTGCGCAAGAATCTTCCGCCAGAAGCCGACCTGCTCGAGCCCATGGAGCCTGGCGATCTCGCCCGCGGAGACGGCCTCCATGAACGCGTCGTACTCGTCGTGGTGGCTCCTCCACCACTTTCCCTCGGACCTTGCGGTCGATTCCTGTTCGTAGATATAGTCGAGATTGAGCTCGCGGAACGCCCCGTTGTGGAACCAGTCGTCGCCCATCCATCCGTCGACCATGGGATTCATCGCCACGGCGACCTTGAGCGCCGGGTGCGGATTGACGAGGGCCATCAACGGCAAAAAGCCGTCGTACGAAATCCCGAGGATTCCTACCTTGCCGTTGCTCTCCGGGATGTTCTTCACGAGCCAGTCGATGGTGTCGTAGGTGTCCGTCGAGTGATCGACGGGAGTCGGATTGAGCGGCCCGTGCAGCGGCCGGTTCATGACATAGTCGCCCTCGGATCCGTGCTTCCCGCGCACGTCCTGGACAACGCGGATATAGCCGCCCTCGACGATCACCTCCGTCGCGTTGTCGTACCCATCGAGAATGGGGCCGAGGTGCGAGCTATCCGCGTGGCTCGTCATGCCGGATGCATCATACGGCGTGCGCGTCAGGAGAATCGGAGCGCCCTTCGCGCCCTTCGGAACGATGATGACCGTGTGGAGCCTGACGCCGTCGCGCATGACGATCATCTCCTCGCGCCGGGTAAAATCGAAGCTGGAGGTCACGGGCACGAACCTGTCCGGAATCTCGGAGGGCAGATCCGGGTATTTCCTGGCCGCGGGCTGGACCGGCGCAGCCGCTTGGTCCGCGGCGAACCCCGGCGGAGCGAAGAGGGCGAAAAGAGCCACCATGGCCATAATCGTGCGGGAACAGAGGGGCGGCTTCATGGGGGAACGATCTTCGCTGCTCAAATGGAATTATGTCGACGGCCCTCAGGCAAGGGCAAGGCGCGATGCGGAGCCGACCGCGGTTGGGCCCCTGGGGCGACGTTCCACGGAGCCCGGCGCCGGCCGCAACGCCCTCCGGGATGCGTCACCGTCCGTCGAGCACCAGCAGGGAGACGCCGCGACGGGGAAGCAGGAACTCGATCCGGGCACCGCCCCCCGAGAATCGGACGTAATCGGGCGGGTTCAGGGCGGCGAGGCGTCCGGCTTCCCGAAGCTCGGCGTATTGCTTCTCGTTGGGGGCCAACGGCGATCCCATGGCGAGCCACGCGGCGTAGGCATTGCCGTGGCGCTCGTCGACGCGATAGTGCGTGACAAGAGCCCGGTCCGCGGACGCCTTGAAGCCGCTGATCTCAAGGACGACGTGGGCGTCCGGTCCGGGCACGTCGTCGTCGTGGTAATGCCATACCATGATGCAGAGTCTTCCCGCCCGGAGTGTGGCGAAGGCCGCAATGTCCGGGCTTCCCCGGACCCCGTCCTTTAGGATGCTTTCGAGCGGCACCTCGGCCGAACTCCATGCCTTGACGCGCTCGCCGTCCATTTTGGAGAACATTCGAAAGACGCCGAGGACCGGAAGGTCGATGCCGTTGCTCGCAAGCGCGCGGAAGCCCGCGAAGTAGGGCTGGTCCTCGAATTCAAAGGCCCATGTAAGCACCCCCTCAAGATTCACCCCACGCTTGTAGGCGAGGTCCCACACGCGGGCGAAACTTGCCGCCGTGTAGCTCGAATACATCGTGCCGTTGCGGTAGCCGTTCTGCGGCCCCTGGCAGGCGGCGCAGCCCTCGGGGTCGGACTCCCCTATAACGATCGGCCTTCCCCTTAGCTCAGGGAAGGAAGCGATCCTTCTGAAACCATCGTCGACCGTCGCGAGGTGAACGGCGATGCCCATGCGCACGTGGCCGTCAACGAACGTCGGGCGGCCCTTCGCGTGAAAGGAAAGGAAGTCCGTCGGCGTGCCCGTGGTCCCCGTCGCGTAATTGGTGCCGTGCACCACGTGCGCCAAAAATCCGTCCATAAACCTCCCTCCGCTTCCCGCGACATCGGGCCCGCCCACCCGCGCGTCCGGCAGGGCTCTGCGCACCGCGTCCACCGCGAAATCGTGAAGCTTGTAAAACTCCTCGGGGGTCGCCTTCCAATAGGAACCGTTGGGCTCGTTCCAGACCTCGAAGAACCACTTCTCCACTTCGGATCGGCCGTAGCGCTCAACGCAGTGCCTCACCCATTGGAAGACGAGTTCGGACCACTTCTTGTAGTCCCTTGGCGGGTAAGCCCAGCCCGTGACGATGCGATCGTACGGGAGGCCTGGCCGCCACTCGTGGCGGTAGGGCTCTGGGGCGATCGAAAGCGCCTGGGGCATGAAGCCGATCTCAAGGTAGGGTCTCACCCCTCGCGCCAGGTAGCCATCGAAGATCCGGTCGACGATCTGCCAGTCGTAGACGGGATTCCCCCGTACGTCCTCGGTGTAGATGTTCGTGCTGCCCCATTTCAGAGCGGGCGTGCCGTCGCCCGTGTTGAGCAGGTTGTGGGTGCGGAAATACACCGCGCCCGGGCGCAGCTCTCCCAGCTCCCCCATCAGTCTCTCGCCGTCCTTCATGGTCGCGTAGTTCGGCTCGTCGCATCCGAAAAAGCGCCAGACGGGCCGAGCCTCCCCCAGGCTCGAGGCCGCATCGACCCCGATCCTGACGTCGAAGGCGCCCTTCCCACCCTGCGCCGCAGCATCCTGAGCGCGGCAGACCGGGCCGGCCGCGAGGACGATTGCCGCCAGAAAAGGAGCCGCAGATGAGAGGCGTGCCATGGGATGAGTCCCGGAGCTCGGAAGTTCCTCAGCGCGCCCTCCGCCCCGGCCAGGTGCCCGGGCGATTCCAGAAGGCATCGCCCCGGCCGCCATAATACGCGCTGAGAACGCCGTCCATCACCCTGGAGGTGCGCCTCGCGGACCTGCCTGTGCTGGGACACGAGCCAAAACCCAGCAGGTCGTCAACGGCGCTCTGGATGAACGGCTGCGCGACATGCTCGGGAAACGGGATGTCGATCTCGCGTGTGCCGGCCGCGGTCCTCAGTTTGAGAGGCTGCTGGGTGTACATCGGGAATGAGATCTCCCCCTCGGTGCCCGCCAGCTGCATCATGTCGTCGCGCGCGGCGCTCGCAAAATTCCACATCATTGAGCCTGGCACGCCCCCGGGCGCGCGAAACGTGAGGGCCACGGTGTCCTCGACGTCGTAGTCCGACGCCAGATTCGCCGCCTTTCCCTCGACGTCCGCCAGGGGCCCGATGAGAAAATCGATGAGGTCGAGGGCATGGGAGCCCACGTCCAGGAAATGCCCCGAGCCCGCCGTCGCGGCGTCGACCCGCCACTGGGGGCCCTTGCGGTGGTGCGGCTCGGCCATCCGGTAGGTCACTCCGGTGACCCGGCCGATCGCGCCCGATTTGATCAGCTCCCCCACCCTTACGAAAATCGGAAGGCTCCGGTAATAGTAGGCGACGAAAAGGGGGAGGTCCGCTCGCTCGAACGCCTCGATCATGCGGTCGCACTCGGCAGTGTTCCTCGCCATGGGCTTCTCGACAAGGGCGGGCTTCCCGGCGGCCGCGACCGCCAGCGCATAGTCCGCGTGCGAGTCAGGGGGCGTCGCGATGTACACCGCGTCCACCTCGGGATCGGCGATCAGCCTTTCGGCGCTGTCGTAGGAGCGCGCCACGCCGTGGCGCCTGGCGTAATCGGCGGCGAGCGCTCCGTTGCGGCGCATGACCGCCACGAGGCTTGAATGGTCCGCCTTGCGGAGTCCGGGCCCGCTCTTCACCTCGGTGACGTCGCCGCAGCCGATGATGCCCCACCGGACCTGCGATCTGCCAAGGAAGTGTCTTGAAACGGGCATCGGCGGATCCTTTCGGGCGGAAGCGGGTCTCCCTGGGAGCGTTCGGTTGGGGGACGGAGCGCCGCCGGCCTCAATGCAGGACCTGGATCCTAATCCGGCGGTACTCCATCTGCCCGTGATCGCTCTCAAGCCCGATGGGCCCCGTCGCGGGCACCGGCATCGCATCCATGATGATCTCTCCGTTGCACGTGCAGTGCGCGAGGCCTCCCCTCACCGTGACGACGATCTCGTTCCAGTCGAGCGGGCGGTAGTTCGCGAGCGTCGAAAAGGGGCCCGCAATGATAAAGTCGCGGCATTGCAGCTGGGGCTCCCGAACGAATACGCCGCTGTCGGCGTTCGGGCTCGCCCGAAACTCGAGCTTGAGCACAAAATCCTCGGGGAAATCCCTGCTTGTCCAAAGCACCAGGTTTGGCTGGCCCTTGTGGGATACCGTCACGACAAGCCGGCCATTTCTCACCACGTAGCGGCCGTCATCGGTCGCCACCTTTCCCTTGAGATCCTCGCCCTTCGCGAAGGCCCATCCGGAGAGGTCGCGGCCGTTGAAGAGGCTCACGAATCCGGGTTCGCCGGAAAAGTCGTCGGCCCACGCGGGAATGAGCCCAACCGTCTCGAGGATGGGCCTAAGCGCGGCGGCCCATTTGGCGTAGCCAATCAGGTTCGGATGGAGAAGATCGGGCATCTCCTCCTCCTTAGCGTCCCCGTGCACATTCGCAAAGAGCGACCAGGTGTCCAGGACGGTCACCTGGGGCTCGTCTGCCATTTCCCGCTGGTAAAGGTCGTTGATCTTCCGGATTTTGTCCGCGGGCCGGAACTTGGACGCGGAGCTTGGGAACACCTCGCACAGCACGACCGGCATCGTGGGGTCGTGCGCCTTAAGCGCGTCCACGATCAGCCTTACGTTGCCCGCGATCACCTCCGGCTCCGCCCTTTCCTCCAGGTCGTTTGTTCCGATCAGCATCACGACTCCCTTGGGATTGAGGGATATCACGTCCTCCTTGAGGCGGATCAGCACGCCCCGGGTCGTGTCGCCGCTGATGCCGCGGTTAGCCACCTTGATTCCGGGAAAGCTGCTCCCCACGTCGCCCCAGCCCTGCGTGATCGAATCACCCAGGAAGACGATCGCGCCCTGATCCTTCTCCATCTGCCCCGCCCAAGCCGCGCGGTGCGCCACCCAGACGCTCTTGAACCAGTCCGCGCGCCGAATCGGACCTGCGCCTGGCAGGCCCTCGTCGGTCGCGGGTATCTGGAAACGGCTTTCGGTCGATTGAGCCGGCGCAGCCGCGTCGGCTGCGCGTAGGGAGGGCGACAGGGTCGCTAGGGCCAGGGCGATGGCTAAGATCGGGACGCGGCGGTTCTTCGCAAGGGAGGCGTTCATGGGGTAGGAAGAAACGCATAGCGTTCCCCCGCCGGAAGGAAACCAGAATGTTCGCGCGCCGCCGCCCTATGCGTGGCCTGCCGCGCCCGCCAGCTTCGACGCAACGAACCGCTTCACGTCGCCCACCGTCTTAAACGGACGCAGCTCCTCATTGTCGATCGAGACCTGGAGCACCTCCTCGGCGAGAAAGACGATCTCAAGCATGGTGAGCGAGTCTACCCCAAGGTCCTCCGTGAGCCGAAGGTTGTCGTCAGCGGCCCCAAGCTTGGCCCTGGCCTCGGGTTCCACATAGTGCTCGATCAGTCCGTGGATGATCGTGGGAACCCATTCGACCTTGCCCGTCCTCCGGTATTCGCGTGCGGCGTGGCGCGTTGCCGCGGAACACCGCCTGAGCGCGTCGTGCAGTCGGGTGTCACCAGAAGGCGCGCCCGCTTGCGCCAGGGTGATGAGCCGGGCGCCCGCGTGTTGGTCGGTTGCGTGTGTCATGGTTCGAGAGTAAACACTGACTCCTGCCGCGGACTTTGGTTCGCCCGTGGGGCCCCTAATTTCGCGAGATTCTCCCCTGGAAACAGGGGGGATGTAGCAAGGACCGTTCCTCGAAGGGGTTTCCGGGCGGAATTTTGGCGAATTAGTGGCCGCCATGGGGTTCCAATAATAAATCGGGTTGTTTTGTTGAGGGCCGGCGGGCCTGCGCCGCCAATCACCATGACAGCCGAGCCCGGTCAAACCGCTACCTGCGGACGCGCTCAGAACGTGACGGTCATGGACACCGAATAGACCCTGCCGCGCCAGTCGCCGTAGGACTGGACCCCGGCCCCGGAGGGGTCGTCTGCGTATTTGGGCGGCGGGGCGTCAAAGAGATTGTCGACCCTGATCTGCCCCCGCAGGCCGTAGCGGGTGCTCTTCCAAGGCAGCCACCGGCCCAGGTCGCCCTGGAGGTAGCCGTCGAACTGCCAGTAGGGGTCGACCTCGTCGGATCCCTGCGCCGCCCATTCATCCTCGGGGAGAATCCTGGAATGGTAGTAGTGCCCGTCGACCCCGAAGCCGTAGGCGTGGTTCGACCAACCCGCCCCAAAATTCATCCGGAGCTTGAGGACGGGCACGGTCCCGTCCGGCGCACGCAGCTCGTCGACGGGCGGCGATGTGGGGAGCACCTCAAGGTCGTATCGCTGGAAATCGATCAGGCGGCAATACGCCTCGAACGCGCCCCCGAGGCACTTCGACCAGGTGTAGTCAACCGCCGCGGTCCACTCGTACGAGTGGCGCCAGGCAAGGTTGAAATTCCCCGTGAGCACCGATGTTATTTCCCCGACGCCGAAAGGATCGCCAGGGGCAGGAGCGGCGCGATTGACCCTCTGGGGGAAAAGGCTCTCAAGGTCGACGACCTGCTGGGCCTGGAGGTAGACCTGCTCCCCCGAGGTCACCGTGTCCACAAACTCCAGGGACGCCCTGAAATGCTGGACCTTCCCCCTCTCAAACAGCACGCCCGCCGACTGGGTGACCGAGGCCTCGGGTTCTAGGTTTGGGTTGATGGCGTCGCTCGCCTCTATCATCTCCTCCTGGTTACCGCGCTTCGGGTCGAAGACGTCCGTCGGAACCACCACCCCGGACCCGCTCGTGCTCGTGCCCTCGAGCCTGCTGAAGACAGGCGATAGGAAACGATTGGCGGTCGCATAGGTCGCGCGGAGCGAGAGGCCTCCCCCAAAATCCACCTTGATCGCCCCCGTCGGGGCGAAGTTTGACTCGTTGGCGAGCGAGGACGCCGTGTAGCGCCCGGCAAGATCCGTCTCGATTCCGTGTATCCACCACGGAAGCCAGCGTGCGGGCAGGAGCGACGCCTGGAGCTCGCTGAACGCGCTCAGCCTCTGCAATGAGCGGCCCACCCAGGTGTCGGGAGGAGCGACCAGGGAGCCGTCCCCGTAGGTCAGCTCGTCGACGTAGTTGGCGAGGCGCGCATACCGGTAGTCGCCCCCAAAGACAATCGTGCTTGTGCCGGTCGGCAGCTGAAGCGTCGCATTCGAGATCCGAAGCGACGAGTCGAAGGTGTCGTAATCGCCCAAGGTGACAAAGCTCCCCTTGGGCCCGTAGAACTCGACCGCCTGGTCGTAGAACTGCGGAGGCGGGCCGAACGCCTGGGTGTCGCGAAGAGGGTTGTAGAGGCCTTCGTCCACGAGCCCCTGCCAGCGGGCGTCGTCCACGCCCTCCACGCCGCGGTAGCGGGTGACGCTCAGGCCGTACTGGGCGTCCATCGAAGCCTGCCAGTTGTCGCGCATCTTCAGCAGCAACCCGAACAGCGCCGAGTAATGGTCGATGTGAGCCTCGTTGTAATCCTCGCCCAGGTCCGGCACCGACTCGTTCAGGGTCACGTTGACGTCCTGCCTGAAGGGATTGAACGGGGACGACGCCGGCAGGAGGAGATTGCCGGCAAAGACGCTGTAGCCGGTGTTGTTCACGGACCGGCCTGCGCTCACGTCGAATCCCGCCTGAAGCCAGGGAAAGACGTCGTAGGTGGCCGAGCCGAAAAAGGAGCCGCTTTGCTCCCGTCTCCCGTAGGGATAATCGAGGCTGTTCGGCGTGTCCGCCAGGCCCCCGCCAGGCGGCTGGTAGAGGGCCAGGCTCTGCTCGCCCTCCCGTCCGGCAAAGGCGGCGAGCCCCCCCGTGCCGTCCGATCCGGGCGCGACCGACGTAATCGCGGAGGTTCCCGGCCCGAAGAGCGGCGACTGGTTCGCGCTGCTGATGTTGGGCGTCGCGCGGTAGAGCACGTCCTCGGCCTGGGGATTCGCCAGCAGATTCGCCCGGATATAGCCCAGATCCGCCTCGGTCGGAGGCGTCACCTTCGTATAGTTGAGGTTCACCCGAAGGTGCAGCTTGCCCCCGAGAAGCGTCTCGCCGTGGAGAAGCGACACCGAAGTCTGCGGCGCGTCATAATGGGCGAGCGCGTTGGTATAGGTCGTGGTTAGCTCGGTTGTGTTCGCATCCGGGCGCAGCACGATGTTGATGACGCCGCCCTCCGGGCTCCCGCTGTAGATCGCCGACGCCGAAACCGGAAGCACCTCGATCCGCTCGATCAGGTTCACCGGGATGACGTTGACGTCGGCCTGGGGCGCGACCGGACCCGTTGTCAGGCTGGCGGGAAGCGCCGTCACGATCTCAGGAAGGCGCCTTCCATCGACAAGGACGATGGTCGAGTCCGCGTTGTAACCCCTCATGTCGAGGTTGTTGCTGCCCGAAACAAACGCCCCCACGCTGCCGTTTCTCTCCGGGGGAAGACTGGTCGCGTCGCTGTCGAGCACCTCAAGCTGAAGAAACGCATTCACGTTCACCACCCCGCTCCGCGCAATCTGCTCGCGCGTGAAGATCGTGTAGTCGAGCGGATCATACTCCGTGCGCTGCAAGTCGAGGTCGCCGACCGCCGTGCGCGGGATGGGGCCTCCCTCGATCTTGTCCAGCGGCCCGTAGGAGGCGGACTTCGCCTTCACCACGAAGGGCTCAAGCTGCGCCGGGTCGCTCGCGACCCTCATCGTCATGACGTCGAGGTTCAGGGCGCGCCCCGCCACCACGGAAACGCCGTCGGCCTCGAGGGGCTGGTAGCCGGACGCCCCTGCGACAAGCTGGTAGGTGCCAACCGGAACCGACGAAAACTCGAAGGCACCCGAGTCATCCGTGACGGCGGACAGGTTTCCGTCCGTGATGACGACGTGCACCATGGGCACGCCCGTCCCGTCCGGTCCCACAAGCCGGCCCCTGATCGAGCCGACGCGGTCGGCCGCGGTCACCACATACTTGCCCCTGCCATTCTCCTTCGCCTCGAAGCCCGTCCCGCGCAGGAGCCGCCTGAGCGCATCTCCCGGCTCGAGTCGGCCGACGACCGCCTCCGATCGCACCTTGTGCAGGTCGTCGAACGAAAAGAGCATCTCGACCTTAGCCTGCCGGCAGAAGGCCATCAGTGCGCTGTCGGCCGGCTGGGCCGGGAGGTTGAAGTCAACCGGCGCAGCAAGGGCCCCCTTGGGAAGCAGGGACGCGATTCCCAGCAGGAGAACACCGATTTTGAATCGAACGGATCCGGGGTGAGAAGAAGGTGTGCAGGTCAACTGAAACCGGGATCTCAGGGCTCGCCGGGAAGGCTTACCCGCACCCTGCCGTCGGCGCCGCGCTCCACGCGAACCTTGATTCCCGCGGCCACCTCCGAAAGGACCTCGTCGAGATTGTTGATGCTGTAGCGCCCGGATACAAGCGCTCCCGCCGCCGCGGGCGTCGCCGTGATGACACACCCGTGGTAATGGGCCACCCGGGCGAGCAATTCGGAAAGGGGCATCTTCTCACATACAATCTGGCCCTGCCTCCATGCCAAGGCGTCCTCCAGCTCATCGGACGAAAGGCCGCGGACCGAGACACCGCCGACCTCCCGGGTCAGGCGGTCACCGACCTCGAGGCGAACAGGTTCGGAACCCGGATTGCCGCCCGAATCGGCGGCGCGCACCTGGACCGAGCCCTCGACCACCGTCACCTCAAGCTGCGACGCGGCCTCCGTGAGTACATTGAACTTTGTGCCCGTCACCCGCACGGAACCGGCCGGGGTCTCGACGATGAACGGCCTCGCCTTGTCCTTGCTCACCATGAAGAACGCCTCGCCGTTGGAGAGGCGCACGCGCCGCTCGGCCCGGCCGTTGTCCACGAAGATCGCGGTGTTCGCATTCAGCTCGACCCGCGAGCCGTCCGACAGCGTGAACGACTGCCGCTTTCCTACAGGGGCGGAGATGCTTTCGGACCGCTCGCCCGACCATTCAAGCCGGACGACGACGACGGCCAGGGCGGCGGCAACCAGCCCCGCCGCAGCAAGCTTCCATGGGTTGAGACCCCGGCCCGGACGGGCCCGGCCCTCAACGACCTTGATGGAGCCCGACGCCACGAGCTCCGGCACGAGGCGATCGAGCCTGGCGGAGAAACGGCAGAATCGGGACAGCATTTCCAGGCGCGCGGGATCACCCGCAAGCCATGAGTCGAGCTCCGCGCGATCGGCTGCGCTCAGGGACGAGCCCTCCAGGCGGGCGGCCCAAAGGGACGCCTGGTCCTCGGTCTCGGGATCGGGAACGTTTTGGGACCGGTTCATGATTCGAATCTCCCTTCCAATGCCGCGCGAAGAAGCCTGAGGGCGCGCGCGTGCTGTTTTTCGACGGTACTGATGGCAATGCCTAGCCGATCGGAGATCTCCTTGTGGGAGAGCTGCTCGATCTTGCACATCAGGAGAACGGCGCGGCATCCTTCGGGCAGTTCGGAGATCGCCTCCTCGAGGATGTCCAGTTCCTGGCGCGTGATGACCTGCTGCTCGACGCTCGGATCGCCCGAGGCCGACATCTCCGGTATGAAGGCGTCGCGCGCCATCGGGGAGATGCTGCGGTGCTTGAGCCGGTTGATCGCAAGGCGCCTTGCGGCCGTGTATAGCAGGGCGGCCGGCTTCTGGGCCGCCTGGCTGCTGATCGTCGGGTAGACGCGGACGTAGGCGTCGTGCGCCACATCCTGCGCTTCGCTCGCATTTCCGAGGAGGCGCGTCAGGTAGCGCCTGAGCGGGGCTATCGTCGAGCGATAGAGGATGGCAAAGTCCCGTTGGCCTGTCGGCTCGTCAGGCATGGGGACCGTAAACCTCGACATGGGAAGGGATGGGATGGGTTTCACACCTACCCACAATGACAGCCGGAAGGAACTTACCCTCTATTGTTGTCGGGAAAATTTGGGGAACGGGGTTCATGGGCGACCAAAACAGGCTCGAACCAATTGCAACACGATGGAGCATTGCTGGTTAAGGAGGCGCGTGCGAACCAGAAATTCGAGCCTTTACGGTCGCCGGCACGGGGTTGGCGCCGTTTTCAGTCGAGCCGGCGCCGCTTCCGGGCGTACGCGCGCTCATAAGGGGCGCCGAATCAATCCCGCGCGAACCCGGCCGAGGAGGGCCGCCCTTGACGCAGTGAAGGGTCCAGATACCTGTATCCTTCCACCATGTCGGCCGAACTTTCCGATCTTTACCAGAACGTCATCCTGGACCACAACCGCCGGCCGCGAAACCGGGGAAGGATCCCAACCGCGAACCGGTCCGCCCACGGCGACAACCCGTCCTGCGGCGACCAGTGCGACGTCTTTTTGCGTCTCGACGGCGACCGCATCGCCGAGATCTCGTTCGAGGGCTCCGGATGTGCGATTTCGCAGGCCAGCGCCTCCCTGATGACGACCCAACTCAAGGGCAAGACGGTGGCCGAAGCCGAAAACCTCTACAAGGAGTTCCACGAAATCGTGACAACCGGCAAGGAGCCGGGAGACATGAGCGACATCGGAGCCTTCGCGGGCGTCCATGCTTTCCCCGCCCGGATCAAGTGCGCCACACTCTCCTGGCACGCGGCGCTAAACGCGCTGCACGAGGACCCCGCGCCGGCGACGACGGAGAGCCACAAGGACTGACCGCGATGCCCTCGTCCTGGGACCGCATCCGTGACCAGTTCCCAATCCTGGATCAGCAGGTGAACGGTCGCCCGCTTGTCTACCTGGACAACGCCGCCACGACCCAAAAGCCTGCCTCGGTCGTCGAGGCCCTGGACCGTTTCTACGCCCGCGACAACTCGAACGTCCACCGCGGGCTCCACGCGCTGTCGATGCGCGCGACCGATGACTACGAGGGCGCGCGCGCGCGGGTGAGGGAGTTCATAAATGCGGCTGATCCCGAGGAGATCGTCTTCACGCGCGGAACCACCGAATCCATAAACCTGGTCGCCTCGAGCTGGGGCTCAGCCAACCTGAGGAAGGGCGATGTGATCCTTCTCACCGAGATGGAACACCACAGCAACCTTGTCCCCTGGCAGCTCATCGCGCAGCGGACGGGGGCGACGCTCAGGTTTGTGCCGGTGACCGGCGACGAGGGCCTTCTGGACCTTTCGTCGCTGGACAAGGCACTCACGCCCGAGGTGAAGCTTTTCGCCTTCACCCATGTGTCCAACACGCTCGGCACGATAAACCCTGCGGCCGAGCTCTGCCAAAGGGCGCGAAAGCTCGGCATCATCACCCTGATCGACGCCGCGCAATCGATCGGGCACATGCCGGTGGACGTTCGCGAAATGGGCTGCGACTTCCTCGCATTCTCGGGGCACAAGATGGCGAGCGTGACCGGCATCGGCGCCCTCTACGGCCGGAGGGCCCTCCTCGACGCGATGCCGCCCTATCAGGGTGGGGGCGGAATGATCTCCAGCGTCGAATACCATGCGAGCCGCTGGAAGCCGTCGCCCGAGCGCTTCGAGGCGGGGACGCCCAACTTCGGGGACGCGGTGGCGCTCGGTGCCTCCTGCGACTTCATCGATTCGCTGGGACGGGACGAGATCTGCCGCCATGACGGCGCCCTGGCCCGGGAGGCCTACGAGAAGCTCTCCGAGCTGCCGGGCATCCGCATCATAGGCCCGAAGGGCGAGCGCGGCGGCCTCGTGAGCTTTGCATTCGGGGGCGTTCACGCTCACGACGTCGTCACCTTCGCCGACGAGGACGGGATCGCGCTGCGGGGCGGCCACCATTGCAACCAGCCGCTCATGAAAAAGCTCGGACTGACGAGCACGGTCCGGGCCAGCTTCTACGTTTACAATGAGCGCCGGGAGATAGACGCCCTTGTCGCCTCGATGCGCCGCACGATAAAGTTCTTCGGCGTTGACGGCTAACGGGCCGGGCCCCGCTGGCCGATCCAAGCGATCGACTTGTCGGCAAGCCGGTCGAACGCCCTGACGCAGAGCTCCAGGTGCTCCTCCAGCGTGTCCTCGATCTTGTTGTGACTGATCCCGTGCAGGCTCTGGACAAACATCATGACGGTCGGGACGCCCGATCGGGCCACCTCGGCCGCGTCGTGAAGGGGCCCCGAGGGCAGGCTGTGCACGTTCCCGCAGGTCTCGAGGATCGCCGTCTCGCACAGGCCGATCAGGTCGGCATTGAAGCGGATCGGCTCGATCTGCCAGATTCGGTCCCAGGCAACCGACACATTGCCCTCCGCGGCAAAACGCAGCGAGGCCTCGCGGGTCTCGGATAGCATCGATCCGAGCGCCCTCGGATCAAGGTGTCGCTGGTCGAGCGTGATGCGGCACTCCTCCACCACGCTTGTGACGATCCCCGGCCTCGTCGTGCAGGAGCCGATCGTGCAGACGCCCCCGTTCCTCTCGGCGATCCTGTAGATCTCCGGGCTCATCTTCGCCGCAGCGAGGAATGCGTCCCTTCGCCGGTTCATGGGCGTGCTTCCCGAATGGGCCGCCTGGCCCCGGAACGTGATCGCGTGGCGCTCCACCCCGAACGTGCCAAGCACCGCTCCCAGGGGCAGCCCAAGGTCGAGAAGGACCGGGCCCTGCTCGATATGGAGCTCAAGGTAGGCGCAGGCCTTGGCCAGCTCCTTTCCGCAGGCCCTGACGTTCTCGAAGTCCACGCCGATCTCCCTGAGGGCGTCCGGCAGCAGGATGCCGTCCCGGTCGCGCAGCCCCCGGGCCTCCGCCATGTCCAGCGTCCCCGAGCATGCGGAGGAGCCAAAGAGGCTCTTCCCAAACCTCGCCCCCTCCTCGTCGGCCCAGTCAACCAGGCGGACCGTCACCGGTGGACGGCCCTCGTATTGGGAGCTGATCCTGCGCAGCACCTCGACGCCGGCGAGGACGTTCAGGCAGCCGTCGAGCCAGCCCCCGTTCGGGACCGAATCCATGTGGCCGCCTATGACAAGGGCCCTTTCGCTTCGGCCAGCAAGGGTCGACCAGAGGTTTCCGGCCTCGTCAACGTGGGTTTCGACCGGGAGGGCCTCCAGTTTCGACTTGAGCCAGGCCCGTGTCCTCAACCATGTCTGGGTGAAAGCCACCCTCTGGGCGCCGTTTTCGTCGGACGTGAGATTGCGGAGCTCCTTCAGCTCGGCAATCGTGCGCTTGGGATCTACGTGCGCGTTCATCGTGGTTTCGGGCAGCCTGAAGGTGGCTCAGTTGCTGCTTGGAAACGAGTGAATTATGGTCGAGATTGTCCCCATACCCAGTACCGATGCCGACTCTAGCGACCACTGTCGACGGACTTAGGCTCCCGAACCCGTTCGTGATCGCCTCGGGCCCCCCGGGGACGAACCTGAGCGTCATCAATCGCGCCTTCCGCGAGGGTTGGGGCGCCGTCGTCGCAAAGACGGTCAGCCTCGACTCCTCAAAGGTCGTCAATGTCACGCCCCGCTACGCCAAGCTGCACTCGGGGGAGAACAACGAGGTGATCGGATGGGAGAACATAGAGCTGATAAGCGACCGGCCCTTCAGCATCTGGATAGACGAGTTCAAGAAATGCAAAGACGCGAACCCCCAGGGGATCCTGATCGCCTCGATCATGGAGGAATACCGGAAGGACGCCTGGGTCGAGATCGTGGAGCGGTGCCAGGCGGCGGGAGTCGACGCCTTCGAGCTCAATTTCTCGTGCCCGCACGGCCTACCGGAGCGCAAGATGGGCGCCGCGATGGGCCAGGATCCGGATATTCTCGGCGAGGTGTGCGGCTGGGTCATGGGCGCCGCAAAGAAACCCGTGTGGGCGAAGATGACCCCGAACATCACCCACATCGAAGATCCGAGCCGTGCGGCGCTGAAGGCGGGCTGCCAGGGGATAAGCGCAATCAACACGATCCGCAGCGTCATGGGCGTCAACCTGGAGACGCTGCGGCCGGAGCCCACCGTCGAGGGCTGGACGACTCCGGGGGGGTATTCGTCAAAGGCGGTGAAGCCGATCGCGCTGCGGATGGTGATGGAAATCGCCACCATGATCCGCAAGGAATTCCCGGGCAGGAGCCTTTCCGGCCTCGGCGGGATCGAGAGCGGCGCCGACGCCGCGCAGTTTCTCCTTCTCGGAGCCGACACCGTCCAGGTCTGCACGGGCGTGATGAAGTTCGGCTATGAGTGCGTGAAGCCGATGTGCGAGGATCTGCTCGCGTTCATGGAGCGCCACAAGTTTGAGACGCTTGATGATTTCAAGGGAAAGAGCCTCCAGTATTTCACGACTCACGCGGACCTGGTCCGGCGCCAGACCGAGAGAAAGGCGGCCCAGAAGTCCGCGGCCAGGAAGGTGGTGGCCTCCGACGGCGAATGGAGCGGCGACGAATTCGTCAGGCAGTCGGACGCGCTTTCCAAGGAGTAGTGGCGATCCGCCCGATGATCAGACTGGCCGAAAAGGGCGACGCGCCTTCAATTGCCGCCATCTACCGGCCGTTCTGCGAGGAATCCTGCGTTTCGTTCGAAACCGAGGCGCCGAGCGCCCAGGAGATCGCCGCACGGATTGAGAAGATCAGGACCCGGCTCCCCTGGCTCGTCTCGGAGATCGGAGGAAACGTGGCCGGCTACGCCTATGCATCGCCGCACCGGGAGCGGGCCGCCTACCGGTGGGCCGTTGAGGTGACCCTATACATCCATGAGAAGTTCCGCAGGCAGGGGGTGGGCAGGACCCTCTACGCCGAGCTCTTTCGCAGGCTTCGCGACCAGGGCCTTTTCAAGGCCTATGCGGGGATCCTGATCCCCAACCCCGCCAGCCAGGCCTTCCATGAGTCCATGGGATTCAAGCTCCTCGCCGTCTACTCCAAGGTCGGCTACAAGCTCGGCGCATGGCGGGACGTCGGCTGGTGGGAGCTCGCCCTCCAGCCCCAGATCGGCTTACCTAAGGAACCAACGCCCCCCCAACCCTAACACCCAAGAACAACGCATGAAGCCGGCCAACCTGATCCCCTGCCCATTCTTTATCGGAGGCAAATGGCTCCAGCCAAGGCTCGTGGGGACTCCCGTCTACAACCCCTCGACGGGCGAGGTGATCTCGGAGTGCCCCTCGGGCGGACCCGAGGAGGTGAATGCGGCGGTCGACGCGGCCCAGGCGGCCTTCCCCTCCTGGAGCGAAACCCCGGCGATGGAACGCGCCCGCTTCCTCTTTCGCTACAGGCACATCGTCGAGGAGAATTTCGACAGGATCTGCGCAAGCATCTCGCTCGAGCACGGCAAGACGCTGGTTGAATCCCGCGGAAGCCTTTACCGCGGAATCGAGAACATCGAGTACGCCTGCGGCGCGCCCACGCTGCTCTTCGGGGACACCCTTGAGAACATGGCCAAGAACGTCGACTGCGAGACAGTGCTCCAGCCGCTCGGCGTCTGCGTCGGCATAACCCCGTTCAACTTTCCGGCAATGGTTCCGCTTTGGATGTTTCCGCTCGCGATCGCCTGCGGAAACACCTTCGTGCTCAAGCCGAGCGAGAAGGTCCCGCTGACGGCGGTCCTCCTGATCGAGCTGCTCTCCAAGGCGGGGCTCCCGAGCGGCGTCGTCAACGTCGTTCACGGGGGCCGGGCGACCGTCGATGCGCTCCTCACCCACCCCAAGGTGAGGGCCGTCTCCTTCGTGGGATCCTCCCCCGTCGCGAAGTACATTCACGAAACCGCTTCGCGAAGCGGCAAGCGCGTCCAGGCCAACGGCGGCGCGAAGAACCACATCATCGTGATGCCCGATGCCGACATGCCCCGGTCCGTCGAGGCGGTCGCGTCCGCCGCGTTCGGCTGTGCCGGTGAGCGGTGCATGGCCGGCTCGACCGCGATCGCCGTCGGAAAAGCGGGCGCCATGATGCTGCCCCAGTTGGTCGACGCGGCTCGCTCCGTGAAGATCGGAAGGACGGACACGCCGATGTCGCAGCCCGACATGGGACCCCTCATCACCCGGGAGCACCGCGAAAGGGTGAGCAGCCTGGTCGATAGTGGGGAGCGCGAAGGGGCGACGATCGCATGCGACGGGCGCGGGGCGAAGGTCGCCGATGCTCCCAACGGGTTCTACATGGGCGCCACCATCGTGGACAACGTCCGCGACACCATGGGCATCGCCCGCGAGGAGGTCTTCGGCCCCGTGCTGAACGTGATGCGGATGGGGGACCTCGAACAGGCGATCGAGGTTGCCAACCGCTCAGCCTACGGGAACGGCGCGTCTATCTTCACCTCATCGGGGGCGGCGGCGCGCAAGTTCAAGCACTCCGTGAAGGCCGGGATGGTCGGCATCAACGTGGGTGTCCCGGCAACCATGGCCATGTTCCCCTTCACCGGCTGGGATGCGTCGTTCTACGGCGACCTCCACATACAGGGCCGAGAGGCGGTGCAGTTCTACACGCAGCAAAAGACCATCACCACGCGCTGGTTTGGCGGCGCCGTGGACGACGTCTGGAGAAAATAGGGATGCCATGGCTCTACTCATAAAAAACGGAGAGATCATCACGGCCGACTCGCGCGCGCGGGCCGACATATTCTGCGAGGGGGAGACGATCACCCGCATCGGCCCGGGCCTCGAGGCGCCGCCCGGCGCCGAGGTCGTGGACGCCGCGGGCAAGTACGTGTTCCCGGGCTTCATCGATCCCCATGTCCACATCATCCTGCCGTTCATGGGCACGTTCGCTAAGGACACCTACGAGACGGCCAGCAAGGCGGCCCTCTTCGGGGGGACGACGACGATGATTGAGATGTGCTGCCCCGCCAGGTCGGACGACACGCTCGCGGCCTTCGAGCACTGGATGGCGCAGGCCGTCGGCAAGTCCGCGTGCGACTTCACATTCCACATGGGGGCATCGCGCTATGACGGAGCGACCGAATCCCACCTGCGCGAGATCGTCCGCAGGGGTATCAGCTCATTCAAGATCTTCCTCGCGTATAAGGGGGCCTTCGGAATCGACGACACGGAGCTCTACCGGACGCTGAAGCTGGCGCGCGAGCTCGGCGTCATCGTCGCCGCCCACTGCGAGAACGAGACCCTCGTGTTCGAGAGGCAGAAGGAACTGATCTCCGAGGGAAAGATCGGACCCGGCTGGCACCACGAGAGCCGCCCACCGGAGGTCGAGGCGGAAGGCGTCCACCACCTGATGACCTTCGCCGAGCTGACGGGAGCGCACGCCTACATCGTGCACTTGAGCTGCAAGGAGGCCCTCGATCAGGCCCTCGCTGCCCGGCGCCGCGGCGTCAACGTGGGCGTGGAGACCCTTGTCCAGTACCTGGTCCTGGATAAAACCTGGGCCGAGCGCCCCAATTTCGAGGGAGCTAAGTACGTCATGTCGCCCCCGCTGCGGGACGCTTCGAACCAGAGGGTCCTTTGGAACGGATTGCGCGACGGCCTCATCCAGACGGTCGCGACCGACCACGCCCCCTTTGATTTCGAGGGTCAGAAGCGGATGGGAATCTCCGACTTCACGAAGATACCGAACGGAATCCCCTCGCTCGAGGAGAGGATCAAGCTGCTCTACACCTTCGGCGTGAAGGCCGGCAAGATCGACCTCCACACCCTGGTGAACGCGGCAAGCACCCAGGTTGCAAAGACCTTCGACCTATTCCCGAGGAAGGGAACCATCCAGCCGGGCGCCGACGCGGACCTGGTGATATTCGACCCGGGATACCGCGGCGAAATCTCGGCCAAGACCCAGCACATCAACGTCGATTACTGCGCTTTCGAGGGATGGAAGATCGAGGGGCGCCCGAGCGTCGTCACGGTCCGCGGCCAGGTCGCGGTACGCGACGGGGCGTTCGTGGGAGACCCCAAAAGGGGCCGGTTCCTGCAGCGTGCGCCGAGCCGGGCCTAGTCCCGGTCCGGCGCGACGGACCGGCTCAGCGGGTGACGACCTTGATGTTGCCTCCGCTCGAGCGAAGCTTGAGGCGCGGGCCTCCCCCGTTGACCTGGCCCGCAAGGCTGCTCCGGCCCATACCCCCGTGGTCTATCGTGATCGTGAGGCCGGACGCCTCGACGTCGCCCCCGCTTGTCTCGGCGTCGAGATGGAATCCGACGCCCTTGCCTACGATCACCTTCACCTCTCCACCGGAGGTCGATAGCGCGCAGTCGCCCTTCAACTCGCCGGCAAACCCCGCCTTGATGTCCCCGCCGCTCGTATTCGCATCGAGATACCCCCCCACCGAATCGACCCGGATGTCGCCGCCCGAGGTTTTCAAGGTCGCCGGGCCCGCGACGCGATCGACGGAGATGTTTCCACCCGACGTTGTCAGCCTCACGGACGAGCTCCCCTCGACGAGGTCGACATTGCCGCCGGAGGTCGACGCGTCGACCTCGCCGCCGATGGAGCCGAGCTTCACATCGCCGCCCGAGGTGTGGGCGTGGAGCTCTCCCGAGAGGTCGCCGACAATCACGTTTCCTCCCGACGTCTTGAGGTCGGCCGAGGCGTCGACGGGCACCGTGATGTAAAAATCGACCTGCACGGGCGGCCAGCTGCCGAAATGGAATCCCATGGAGTTCTCGTATGAGGCCGTCGCCACGACCTCGTTTCCGTTCTGCTCGATCCTGAGATCGAGCTTCTTCAGAAGCTCGTCGGCATCGGCGTCGCTTCCGGCGCGGATGTGTTCCTTGGCGACCACCTTAACGGTGGAATCGTGGGACGAGGACACGTGGATGTCCCCGCCGGAAGTCACGGCCTTGAGGTGCATTCCCGGCTGGACCGAGAAGGAACGGACAACCTCTCGCTCGATTTTCGCGGAGGCGGCGGCCGTGAAGACGGCGAATGCTGCGGCAAAGGCACAGAGTCGATGGATTTTGGGCATGTTAGGGGGCGTTTACGCTATAACACCCTAAGGGCTCCAAAAGTTACACAATCGGGTGGCGCGGCGCCAAGAAAACCTGCCGGCGCCGCCCGTCCCGCTGTCATTCGGGCGGGATTCAGGGGCCCGCGCTTTAAAAAAACGCGGCTGCATGGATTCGTAATATATTGAAACACAATCAATTGAGTGACGCCTATTGCGCTTTCGGCGGAAGCCGCCGGCGCCCGAACGCCAAAGACGCAAACGGGCGATCTCCAACGATTTGTTGCTGGAGCCTGTTTCGGCCCTGACCTATTTTCGCCGGCGCAAAGGAACCCATGGCCAAGGCATTCTCAACGCTCACCGAACCCGAGGTCCTGGCGCTAGCCATTTCGATGGAGGAGGAGGACGGCCGGATCTACGGGGACATGGCTGACAAGGTCAGGGAGCATTTTCCCGCCACCGCCGCATCGCTCACGCGGATGCAACAGGAGGAATCCGTCCACAGGCAGCGCCTGATCGACCTGTACCGATCCCGTTTCGGCGAGCATATCCCGCAGATCCAGAGGTCGGACGTGAAGGGCCTCGTGCGCCAGCGGCCCATCTGGCTCATGAAGACGCTCACGGTGGCGCAGATCCGGCGGCAGATCGGCGTCATGGAGCTCGGCTCGCGCCGCTTTTACGAGGTGTCCGCTGCGAGGACGCAGGACGCGGGGATGCGGAAGCTCCTCGGCGACCTCGCTGTCGCCGAATCCGAGCACTCCGCGCTTGCGGACAAGCTCGACAGGGAGCAGGTCGAATCGGGCGCCCGCGCGATCGAGGATGAGAGCCAGCGCAGGATGTTCGTCCTGCAGGTCGTGCAGCCCGGCCTTGCCGGACTGATGGACGGATCGGTCTCGACTCTCGCACCCCTCTTTGCCGCCGCGTTCGCGACCCACAGTAGCAAGGATGCTCTTCTGGTCGGTCTCGCCTCGTCGGTGGGCGCCGGGATCAGCATGGGCTTCGCGGAGGCGCTGTCCGACGACGGCGCCATCAGCGGACGCGGGCACCCTCTCATGCGCGGAGTCGTATGCGGACTCATGACGACGGCCGGGGGCCTTGGCCACACCCTGCCCTTCATCATCGGCGACTTTCACGCGGCATTCATGGTGGCGGTCGCCGTCGTGGTCGTTGAGCTCATCATCATCTCCTGGATCCGCCACCATTACATGGACACTCCGTTTCTTTCCGCTGCGTTCCAGGTCATCGTGGGCGGCGTGCTCGTTTTCATCGCGGGGATGCTGATCGGATCGGCCTAAGGTGACCGACAGCCCCCTAGCGAATCCGGACCTGCTTCCGGTGCCCGCGCTGAGGCGAACGTGGCACGTCGGCAGTTTTGCGGCCCTGTGGGTCTCCATGTCGGCGTGCGTGCCCACCTACATGCTGGCCTCCTCCCTGGTCGGAGGCGGCATGAACTGGTGGGAGGCCGTCCTCACCATCTTCCTCGGAAACGCCATCGTCCTTGTGCCGATTCTCCTCAATGCCCACGCGGGGACGCGCTACGGGATCCCCTTCCCCGTCCTCTGCCGGGCCTCGTTCGGCACCGTGGGCGCAAACCTTCCCGCACTCCTCCGGGCATTCGTCGCCTGCGGCTGGTTTGGGATCCAGGTGTGGATTGGCGGCGATGCGATCCACAAGATCCTCGGGATTTTCGCGCCGTCGCTGGCAGTCTCGGGAACGGGCCCCCTCGGGATTTCGCTCCCCCAGTTCGCCTGCTTCATGGTTTTCTGGGCCGTCAACATGTGGGTTGTCTACCGGGGGATCGACTCGATACGCATCCTGCTGCAGATCAAGGCCCCCCTCCTGATCACGCTCGGGATCATTTTCCTCGTCTGGGCCTACCGGTCCGCGGGGGGCTTCGGCCCCATGCTGTCGCAGCCCTCGGCGTTCGAGGCCGGTCAGCCAAGGGCGGGGCAGTTCCTGTCGTTCTTCATTCCGGGACTCACCGGCATGATTGGCTTCTGGGCGACCCTTTCCCTCAACATCCCCGATTTTTCGCGGTACGCCGCGTCCCAGAGGGATCAGATGCTGGGCCAGGCCCTGGGCCTTCCGATCGCGATGGCGTTCTTTTCCTTCATCGGGGTCGCCGTCACCTCGGCTACCGTCGTCATCTTCGGCCACAGCGTCTGGGACCCGCTGGAGGTGCTGGTGAGGTTCAGGAACCCGGCCGTGCTGATCGGCGCCATGCTGGCCCTCTGCATCGCAACGCTCGCAACGAACATTGCGGCGAACGTCGTTTCCCCCGCGAACGACTTCGCCCACCTCGCGCCGAAGAGGATTTCGTTCCGGATGGGCGGCCTGATCACGGGCGTCATCGGGATCCTCATGATGCCCTGGAAGCTCGTGGCGGATCCGACCGGCTACATCTTCACCTGGCTTGTGGCCTACAGCGCCCTCCTGGGTCCGGTCGGGGGAATCATGATCGCCGACTACTTTGTCTACCGCCACCGGGAGCTGGACGTCGCCGCCCTGTACGACCCGAACGGCCGCTACCGCTACACGAACGGATGGAGCCTCTGCGCGGTGGCGGCATTTCTCCTGGCGGTCCTCCCCAACCTGCCCGGCTTCCTCGCCCAGGTTGGGCTCGTGAATCCCGCCCAGATTCCCCGGATCTTCGCCCAGATCTACAATTTTGCCTGGTTCGGCGGATTCGCGATAGCATTTGTCGCCTACCTTGTTTTCCGCAAGCTGGCTCCGAAAACCTGACATGAAATCCATCCCCCTTCCCCCGTGCGGGCACACCCCGCAGCCCTACTCGGGCCCCTCGGCCGACGAGGTGCTTGCCCTGCGCAAGGAATTCCTGAGCCCGGCCATCTTCCACTATTACAAGAAGCCGATCATGATCGTCGAGGGGAGGGCCCAGTGGCTCTTCGACGAGAAGGGCCGCAGGTACCTCGACGGAATCGGCGGCATCGTGACCGTGAGCTGCGGCCACTGCCATCCGCACATCGTGGCGGCAGCCAACAAGCAGAACGAAACCCTCCAGCACACGACCACGATCTACCTGCATCCCAACATCGCGCTCTACGCCAAGGAGCTCGCGGCGCGGATGCCCGGCGACCTGAAGGTGGTCTACCTCGTCAACTCGGGATCGGAGGCCAACGACCTGGCCCTCCTCATGGCCCGCGCCTACACGGGCTGCTACGACATGATCGCCCTGCGCAACGGCTACCACGGCGGGAGTCAGTCGACGATGGGGCTCACCTCCCACCACACCTGGAAGTTCAACGTGCCCCACGGATTTGGCGTCCAGCATTCGATCCTGCCCGACCTCTACCGCGGCCCCTTCGGGGCCGACGACCCCGAGGCGGGCCGAAAGTACGCCGACGACGTCAAGAGCCTGATCCAATTCGGAAGCTCGGGCAAGATCGCTGGCTTCATCGCCGAATCCATCCAGGGAGTGGGCGGCACGGTCGTCTATCCGGACGGCTACCTCAGGCATGCCTATTCCCACGTGCGGGGCGCCGGCGGCCTTTGCATCGCGGATGAGGTGCAGACGGGATTCGGCCGGACGGGGACCCATTTCTGGGGCTTCGAGACCCAGGGGGTCGTGCCCGACATCGTGACCATGGCGAAGGGCATCGGCAACGGCTGCGCGCTCGCCGCCGTCGTTACGACGCCGAAGATCGCGCAGGCCCTGGCCGCCCGGATCCATTTCAACACGTTTGGCGGAAACCCCGTCGTCTGCGCGCAGGCACGGGCCGTTCTCGAGGTCATCGACCAGGAGGGCCTGCAGGCCAATTCGCTCAAGGTCGGGACCTACCTGAAGGCGGGCTTCGCGAGGCTCGCGACCAAGCACTCCCTGATCGGCGACATCCGTGGCCTCGGGCTCATGCTGGGCATCGAGCTTGTGAAAGACCGCAGGTCCAAGGAGCCGGCCAAGGACGAGTGCGCGGCGGTGTTCGAGGCCTGCAGGGACCTCGGGCTGCTGATCGGAAAAGGCGGCCTCTGGGGGAACACCCTCCGAATCAAGCCTCCCATGATCTTTTCGACAACGGACGCGGACTTCATGCTCGCGGTCCTCGACGAGGCGCTGGCGTCGATCTAGGGTATCTTGAGTTCCATCCCGATCTTGAGCGGCGTCTTCTCGCTCGGGAGAACATCCCGGTTTGCGGCGTAGATGTCGCGCCACTTGGACCGGCTGCCATAGTACTTAAGGGCGAGGCTAAAAAGCGTGTCGCCCCTGACCACGGTATGGTGGCGGAGCCCCGAAGGGGACGCCGATCGCGGCGCCTTGGCCGGGCCGGTGTCCTGGGTCGCCTCCGTGGCGTCGGGCGAAAGGGCCTTCTCTCCCTCCTCGGCCGGAGCGAGGGAGATCGGCGAATCTGACGGGGGCTTTGCCGGGGGCTGGTCCTCGGCAACGCTCTGCGGAGACGGGATCGATCCGATGTCAATCGCGCTCGAATGCACAACGGGGACAGGCACGCCCGCCCGCAGGGCCGCGTTCTCGGCCTTCAGCTCGTCGTTCTCACGCTGAAGGCGCTCCACCTGGGCCTCGACCCCCATGTGCTCGGTCTGGCTCTCAAGCGGCTCGCCCGGCAGTGCGCGGGCGAACTCGCGCTTGGCGGCGTCGATGAGCCCGCGGACGTACACGGCCTGCTTCGAGTTGGGCTCGAGCTCGAGGTACTTCCTGAAGTGATAGATCGCAAATATCGGGTCCTTGATGTGGTTCAGGTAGATGAGGCCCGCGTCCAGGTTCGACTCAGGGGCGGCGTCACCGCGCCGGTCGATCACCTTCAGGTAGGCCGTCAGGGCCTCGTCCCAGCGGCCCTGCCGCTCCATCTGCTGGCCCTCCCGGTAGCTCGAGTCGTCCATCTCGGAGGAGAGCGAGGCGCTGTCCCCCCCGCAGCCCGGCCCGAGGGCCAGCGCGAGAAGCGCGGCCGCGCCGAAAATGAGGGAACGTGAGTGCATCTGGCAGCGAAAGGGATTGAATGGACCAACCGGGCGGATAAATTTTCCCGTCTCTGCATCCGATACAAACCTAAATGACGTCCGAGAACAACACGCGTTGATGGCCATAACACCGAAAACCGCCATTGCACGCGCTCGCCAGTGCATCCGCATCGAGTGCGAGGCGCTGGAGGACACGTCGCGGGGCCTTGGCGCGGAGTTCGTCGCCACGGCGCGCGCCGTCGAAGCCACGATTGCGGCAGGCGGGAAGCTCGTCTTCAGCGGCGTGGGAAAATCCGCGCACATCGCCTGCAAGATCGCGGCCACCTTCAACAGCACCGGCGTCTCTTCGTGCTTCCTCGACCCCACGCAGGCCCTTCACGGCGACCTTGGCCTTTGCTATGAGGGCGACCTCGCGATCCTGCTGAGCAACAGCGGCCAGTCCGACGAAGTGCTCCGGCTCCTGCCGCTTCTTAGGCGCTTCGGCCTCAAGGTCGTCGCGCTCACGGGCAATCCGAAATCTGACCTGGCGCGGGACAGCGACTACCACCTCATCTACCGGGTGCGGCGGGAGGCCTGCCCCCTCAAGCTGGCGCCGACATCCAGCACGACGGCCGCCCTCGCGCTCGGCGACGCCCTTGCGATGGTCCTCCTGGAGGCGCGCGGCCTGACGAGGGACGACTTTGCGAAGTACCATCCTGCGGGCAACCTGGGCCGGGTCCTCCTTCTGCGGGTGCGCGACATCATGCGAAGCGGCAACCGCCTGCCCGTGGCAAAGGACTCCGTCAGCGTCCAGGAGGCCATTCTCGCGATGACCAAGGCGAAAAGCGGCAGCATCGCGCTCGTGCGTCCGAAAGGGGGAAAGCTCTCCGGGATCCTGACCGACGGCGACTTCAGGCGCTCCGCGCTCACCGGCCCGGACTTCCTGGGGCGCCCCGTCTCGGACTTCATGACCCGCTCGCCGAAGGTGATCCGCGATGACGCGCTCGGCGTGGACGCGCTCCGCCTTTTTGAGCTCCACAAGATCGACGACCTCATCGTGGTCGACGCATCCGGCAGGCCCGTGGGGCTGATCGACGGCCAGGATCTTCCGAAATTCAAGATCGTGTGAACCAGCCGCTAAGAGTCGGTATCATCGGCATGGGGGGATTCGCGGGCTCCCATCACAACACGGTGGCGAGACTTGAGGAGCGGGGCTTGGTGAGGCTCATGTGCGCCTGCGACCCCCTGCCGGAGGCGTTCGCGAGCGCGCGGCAGTCCTGGCGCCTTTCCCAGCGGGGCGTGCGCATCTTCGACGATTTCCGGGTGATGCTGCGCGAATGCAACAATGACCTGGACTACGTCGTCATCCCGACCCCCATCGGGCTCCACGCGCAGATGCACGAGGTCGTCACCTCCTACGGCCTGCCCGCCTACATCGAGAAGCCGCCGACCCTCAGCTGCGAGGAACTGGACCGGATGATCTCCGCGGACAAGCGGGCCCGGAAGACGTCCCTAGTCGGCTTCAATTTCATCGTGGAGAAGAGCCGGCTCGCGCTGAAGGAGCGGCTCCTCTCTGGGGAGTTCGGACCCGTGCGCGGTGGAACGCTGTGCGCGCTCTGGCCGCGCCCCGCGGGATACTTCGCGCGGAACGGCTGGTCGGGCCGACTCATCATCGACGGCCATATCGTGCTCGATTCGTGCCTCGGCAACACCATGGCCCATTTCGTCCACAACATGCTGTTCTGGACCGGAACGGCGGGCCTATTCAGCTGGGCCGAGATCGCGGCGGTGAGGGCGGAGCTCTACCGCGCCCACGCCATCGAGGGGGCGGACACCTTCTTCGTCGAAGCCGACCTCGCGACGGGCTGCACGCTAAGGTTCGCCCTCTCCCTCGCCTGCGCGGGAGCCAGCACAAGCTCTGAGACGATCATCTGCGAGAAGGCGATCCTCAGGTACTCGGTTGGCGGCCAGATCGAGGTTTCGTGGAAGGACGGCCGCTCGGAAAGGATCTCCAGCGGGCCCTTTGACGGCCTCGAGGAGAACCACCTCGAGTACGGACGCTACCTGCGCGGGGAGACGCCGCGGCCCGCGACGACGCTTGAGGATTCGCGCCCATTTGTGGTGCTCAACGGCCTCGCGCACGTGTCGAGCGGCCGCATTTTGCCGATTCCAGCCGCCCTGGTCTCGCTCGCTCGCGACGAGAAGGAGCAGAAGGACTACCTCAGCGTCGCAGGGATGGCGAAAGTGGTGGAGAACTTCCTGTGCCGGGGAATCTGGCCGAGCTATGCCGGCTGGCGCCGGGACAATGGCGACGTGGTGACCCCCGCCGATCTCGCCCGATTCCAGGATGTGGTCCGCTCAATGGCCTCGCAAAAGTAGCTAATACCGCTCCCCCGCGCCCGGGCACCACCTTTACTTGGGAGCGGAAATGGGCATCCTTCATGGTATGCCCACGCCTGCCTTCACCTATCAGGAGCCCCTTCCGCTCTCGGGGGACGCCACTGAATACCGGCTGCTCTCAAAGGAGGGCGTTTCGGTCGCGCAGTTCGAGGGACGCGATGTCCTGAAGGTGGATCCGGGGGTTCTCTCGTTCCTTGCCCAGAACGCGTTCCGCGACAGCGCGTTCATGCTGCGCACGAGCCACTTGAAGCAGGTCGCCGCCATCCTGGACGACCCCGAGGCCTCCGAAAACGACCGCTATGTGGCCCTGACGCTCCTGAAGAACGCGGAGGTTGCGGCCCAGGGGATACTCCCGATGTGCCAGGACACCGGAACGGCCATGGCGTACGCAAAGAAGGGGGAGCAGGTCTGGACCGGGGCCAACGACGCCGAGTGGCTGAGCCGCGGAATCTACGAGTGCTTCACGAAGGAGAACCTGCGCTACTCGCAGATGGCGCCGCTCGACATGTGGAACGAGGCCAACACGGGGACGAATCTGCCGGCGCAGATCGACATCATGGCGACGCAGGGCGCATCCTACGAATTTCTGTTCGTGGCCAAGGGCGGCGGATCCGCCAACAAGATGCTCTTTTTCCAGGAGACGAAGGCGCTCCTAAACCCCAAGAGCTTCGCCAAGTTCATTGCCGAAAAGCTTCCCCTTCTCGGCACGGCGGGATGCCCGCCCTACCACCTGGTGTTTGTCGTCGGCGGAACGAGCGCCGAGGCGTGCATGAAGACGCTCAAACTGGCCTCGTCGCGCTATCTGGACTCGCTGCCGACGACGGGCAACGAGCTGGGGCGCCCCTTTCGGGACACCGAATGGGAGGCCAAGGTGATGGAGATCGCCCGCCAGACGGGAATCGGCGCCCAGTTCGGCGGGAAATACTTTGCGCTGGACGCCCGGGTGATCCGGATGCCTCGGCACGGCGCGAGCTGCCCCGTGGGCATGGGCGTGTCCTGCTCGGCCGACCGAAACATAAAGGCCAAGATCACTCGGGAAGGCATCTTCCTGGAGAAGCTCGACGCCGATCCGGGCCGCTTCATCCCCAGTGCGCTGCGCACCCTGAAGGACACGGCGGGCGTCCACATCGACCTGACCCGCCCGATGGAGGAGATTCGGGCCGAGCTCTCGAGGCACCCGGTCACCACCCGCGTGTCGCTGACGGGAACCCTGGTTGTCGCCCGCGACATCGCCCACGCCAAGATCAAGGAGCGCGTCGACGCGGGAAGGGGCCTGCCCGACTACCTCAAGCGGTACCCGGTGTACTACGCCGGCCCCGCAAAGACGCCGACCGGCTACGCGTCGGGCTCGTTTGGTCCGACCACGGCTGGAAGGATGGACAGCTATGTCGACCAGTTCCAGTCGCTAGGCGGGTCGATGGTGATGCTCGCCAAGGGCAACCGCAGTCCGCAGGTGACCGCGTCCTGCAAGAAGCACGGCGGCTTCTACTTGGGCAGCGTCGGCGGGCCGGCGGCGATCCTCGCAAAGGAGAACATCACGAAGGTCGAGGTGCTCGAATACCCCGAACTCGGCATGGAGGCCGTCTGGAAGATCGAAGTGAAGGACTTCCCGGCATTCATCCTGGTCGATGACAAGGGCAACGACTTCTTTGCAAACGGGTGCGGCGCCTGCCTCCCCCAGCCGGCCCCAAAGGGCGCTAAAACCTGAAGCCGACAAGCATCCGGTCGCTCGTCCCGCGGTCGATCGACTCGTACATCCGCTCGTCCGAGGACACCCGCTCCTTCATCCAGTCGCGCGGACCCGAGGAATAGGCCGCAAGCGCCGGGGCAAGGAGCCTCGCGCGCCGTTCCTCGGCCGGATCCATGCGCGCAAGTGGCTCCGAGGGAGCCGCGTGGACCGAGGCAACTGAAGGCTCGAATTCGCGGTCCGTGCTAAAAACGGACTGTCCGGTGTATTCCGGCGCCGCCTGCCGGTAATCGGCAAGCGTGACCGCAATCCCATCGGCAAAGGGGGACTTCGATGCGGCGTCAACCGGGATGTCCGTCGGCGCCTTCGTCAAATGGGACGCGGTGACCGCCACCCCTTCGGAGCGGGGGGCCGACGCGGCCCGGTCTTCGATTTCGACTTCCCTCTGCGGGCCCGCCTCGCGGAGAGCCACGGGAGCAAGCTGGGCCGGGACCGATTCAACCGGTGCCGCTGCAAGCGCCTTGCCCTCGGGTTTCACCTCCGCGGAACGGGCCAGCTGCGACGGGCTGGCCGCATAATGGATGCCCGCGAGAGCCAGAGCCAGGGCGGCAGCCGCCCCAAACGGAAGCTGGTGCCGGTTGACGAAGCCAATGACCGCCGAAATCCCCTGCCACCAGGGCCGTTTATTGACGATCGCCGAAAGCTGCTTGGCACGAATTTCGGATTCGAATCGGGCCCAGAATTCCGGAGGCGGACGTTCAGCCCTCTTCAGGCGCAGCAGGTCCTCAACCGTTATGCGCTTTTCCGTATCCTGTTTCATTTCAATAAATAAGGTTGAAGCTCTGCTTGAAGCAATTGTTTTGCATAATGGAGCCTCGAGCGCACCGTTCCCACCGAACAATCCATGACTTCGGCGATCTCCTGATGGCTGAGTCCGTCGATTTCAAATAAAGTCACCACAGTGCGATGATTGATAGACAGTTTTTGCATCGCATCGTTCAATTTTTCCTGAAGTTCACGAACGAACGAATCGCGGTTCACGCCGGCCCTGTCGGTCAGGGCGTCGATCAGTTCCTTGGACACGGGGTCGTCCTCGCGGATCGACTCGAGGCTGAAGAAGGACCTGAGGCGATTCTTGCGCAGGTGCGTCACCGTGGAATTCACCGCAATCCGGTATAGCCAGGTGAAAAACGAGGCCTGCCCCTGGAAACGGTTGATCGACTGGAAGGCCTTGATGAACGCATCCTGGGCCAGGTCCGCAGCGTCCTCGCGATTGGACGTCATGTTGTAGATGATGCCGAGGACCCGCTCCCGGTATTTCAGGATCAACCGGTCGAACGCGGCCACATCGCCGGCCTGCACCTTGCGGACGATGTCTAAGTCGGCGTCCGCCTCGAGTTTACGCTCGGGCGACGCCACGAGCGTCTTCTCGAGGGTTTTGCTGGCGTTCATCGGTCTAAGGGAAGCAAGTCCCGTGCAAGCCGTATTGCAAATCGAAACTGCGCCGGCGGTCTCCGGCAAGAGGCCCAAGCCGGGGAGGACCTCATCCCACCGGACGCAGCGAGGCAACCTGGGCTAACAGGACATCGCCAAGCGCCAGCAGGTGGCCCGTCGGGGCCAATCCCGGCCATTCGTTCAGGGCCGCGCGCGCCTCCGAGACCTCCTCGATGACGGCGGCCTCGACCGTGTCAAACACGCCAAGATCGAGCATCTGCTTTAGCCGAAGGGCCGGCTGGGCCGGCTGCCGGCCGCTGATCTCGCCGGTAAGGGCCATCCTTTCAAAGGGTGGAAGGCGGTCTAGCAGCGCAAACAGGGGAAGCGTCAGCTTGCCGCTCGCCAGGTCGGTGCCGAGCGTCTTGCCAATCGTGTCCTCCCGGCCGAAGAAGTCGGCAAGATCGTCGTAGATCTGGTACGCGATGCCGAGGTGGCGCCCAAAACGGTCCGATGCCCCCACGAAGCCCTCGTCAAATCCGGAAAGCCGGGCCCCGAGGCTGCAGGACACCCGGAAAAGCTCCGCCGTCTTCAGGTCTATGATCCTCTGGTAATCGGCGGGCGTCAGATCCATCGACCTCCGGTGCATGGTCTGGACGATCTCGCCCGCGCACACCCTGCGGGTGGATTCCGACACCGCGGCGCAGACATCGGTCGTCGGGAACTCGGTCGCAAGGTGGAGCGCGTGGGCAAAAAGGGCGTCTCCCAGGAGGACGGCCACCGTGGGTCCGAATTCTCGGGTCGCCGTGCTGCGGCTCCGGCGCACGTCCGCCGAATCCATGATGTCGTCATGGACCAGGGTCGCCAGGTGCACCAGCTCCACGACCGCCGCCGCGCGGACCAGGTCCGGTGAAACGGCGCCCCCGTCCCTCCAGCCGCTCAGGAAGACGAGCGCCGGCCTTATCCGCTTTCCGGAGGTGTCGATGCAATAGTCGACCATGGCCCTGATTTCCGGCTCAAAAGCCCCCAGCTGGTTCTGCAGGAACCGGTCAAGCGCCGCCATCTGGGGTGCGAGCAAGGCGAAAACGCTCGCAAACGCGTTCGTCTTTCCGGCAGGGAGGGGAGCGGTGCTTTGGGTCCTCAACATGGACGTTGGGACCCTAGCCCGAATTCATGAAACCGCCATCCAATTGTCGAGGCGGGATCGAGGTTCCCCGGGGTCAGACTAGGGAACCTCGTAGATCTCGACAAGGGCGGCTCCGGTCGCAGATTTCGCACCCGAGAGCACGACGGTGTAGCTTCCCGGCGGAAGCACGATCAGCATCGCCGAATCCGCGCTGCCGTCCGGGAACGCGAATGCGCCCGTCGACTGCTCGGCCGCCGTCACCAGACCGCTGTCGTTGCCCGTCTGCCACGAATAGTTCTCGCGAATGACGGTCTGCGTGGCGGTGTTGATGAGCTGGAGGAAGGGAGTCGCCAGGGGCCCGCTTACGTTAAACGCCGACAACGACGGGCCGGCGCCGCGGATCAGCAGCCTCTTGGGAGCGACCCCGTCAATGTTGAAGCCCCCAATCAGCACGTCCGCCCCGGAACCGACGTTGCCGCGGGTCGAGATGTTGACCAGCTTCTTCGCCGAGAAGGGCGAATAGGCGTCGAGGTCGTAAATCTCCACAAGCGCCACGCCCGTGCTGGTTCCCGTCCCCGTGACCATCGCCGTGTAACTTCCGGGCGCGAAGGTCCCGACGAGCGCGGAATCCGCGCTGCCGACGGGATACGCGAATGCGCCCGCCGCCGTATCGGCCTGGGACACTGCGGCCTCATTTCCCGCAGTCGAACTCCATCCCGTATTCGAGGCCACCAGGGCCGTGCCGGAATAGATCTGAAGCTGGGTCCCGGCAACCGCCCCCGAGAGACCGAAGGTCGTAAGGGCGGGGCCCGCCGCGCGGACCAGAAGCTGTTTCGGCGACGTGCCGCCCACCACAAATCCCGCGATCATGGCGTCGGCGCCCTCCCCCACCTGGCCGCGGGTTGAGATGTTGGTCAGGACCCCGTCGCTAAACGTGCCGCCCGACACCCTTGCCGCGAGAAGTGTCCCGCCGGAGGCGCCCGAGAGCGTTCCCGTGAGGAATCCCGTCGAGGGGTCAACCTTGCCGACAAGCTGGTTGTTCCCGACGGTCGTGATCGTGAACGACCCCGTGGAGTCCACGGAGCCGTCGCCGACGTCCGAGAACTTGCCCGAGCTGATGTAGATCATGAGGCTGCCGTCGGCGCCCACGATGCCCGTGACCTGGCTTCCGGCCTGGCCGCCCAGGTCGCCCGTGTAGTATCCCGACGCCACCGTGAATCCGTTGGTCTGCGTCGAGGTCCCGATCAGCAGGTCCTCGTTGGGGAGAAGGGTGCCGCTGACTCCGGTCGAGGAGGCGGTGCCCGACAGCTGGACGGTCGAGGCCGCGCTCGACGCCTTGCCCGACGTGAATGAACCGGCCGCGCTGACCGAGAGGTCGGAATAGAACGTGACGGCGCCGGCATTGGGGCCCGAGGTCGTGTGCCCGATGAACGTCCCGTAGGTTCCGTCGATCACCATGAACGCAAAGCGCCCTCCCTCCGTCAGGCTTTGGTATTGGCCGAAATACGAGATGGTTCCCAGGCCCTCGGTCGCGGCCACCGCGTCGACGACCGACGAGCTCGAGGTGGTGGTTTCGCCGGCGTTGTCGGTCGCAATGGCCGTCAGCGTGTAGACGCCTGCGGACAACGGGGTGAACGTCGCCGTGTAGGGAGGCGAGGTTTCGGTGCCGAACAGAATGCCGTTCTCGTAGAACTGGACCTTCGCGATCGTGCCCGACGGCGACGATGCCGTCGCGGTCACGGTCACGCTCTGACCCGCCGTGATGATGCCCCCGGTCATCGGAGTCGTAACCGACACCGAAGGCGGCGGTTCGGGAACCACGTTGACGGTGATGGCCGCGGTGCTGGTCTTGTCCCCGACATTGTCGACCACCTGGGCGATCACATTGTACGTCCCAATGTTCTCGAAGGTGTACGTCGTCGAATAGGGATACTGGGTCAGGGTCGTGACGACGGCGTTATCCACGAGGAAGGCCACCGAGGCGACGTTGCCGTTCGGCGCATCCGCCGTGGCGGAGAGGGTGACGGGATTGTTCACGACCACGCTGACCTGGTCGGTGGGTGCCGTCAGCGTGACGGACGGCGGCGTGCCGATCACGACGTTGTTGCCCGTTCCGCCCGAGGTGATGTTGACCGAGATCGCGGAGGAGGCCCCAGTGAAGCCGAGCGTGTCGGTTGCCAGCGCGGTGAGGAGACTCGGCACCACGACACCGTTCACGAGCTTTTGGGTCGGGATGAACGAAACCGTGTAGGTATCGCCCGACGTGGGCGTCGTTGCGACGCCGACGAACGTGCCGTCCTGGAAGAACTGCACCTGCTGGATCGACACCGGCTTGCCGTTCTTGTCGAGGTTGGTGTCGGACGCGATCGCCTGGATAGAGGCGGCGGCCCCTGAATTGAGCGTTCCCCCGTTGCCCGGGCTGATGATGGCCACCGTCGGGGAGGCCTCGATCGTGATCATGACCGGCACGGGGACATTGGATGCCACGGTGCTGGAGCTCGACGCGATCGCATTTCCGTGGTTATCGTATGCAATGGCCGTCAGGTCGAAGACCCCCGTCACCTGGGGTGTCCATGAGAAGGAGTATGGATATGCCGTGTCAGACCCGTAGAGGGCTCCGTTCACGTAAAGCTCCACCTTTGTAATGGAGGATGTCGAGCCCGTGCCCGCGGTGACGATCACCGGGACGTTTGCCGCGGAATCCGAGGCGTAATTGGGAATCTCAATCAGGGACCCGGTGGTCGGAGTCACGATCACGCAGCTCGTCTCACCCCCTGCGACCGCGGCGGCCATCGTGAGTGTCACCTGGTCGCTTGTGCCTATGCCTGGTATCGCAGCCCCGGTGTTGTCCCACGCCACCGCCTTGACAACATGCACCGTCCCCGCCGCGCCGGCCGGCGTGTAGATGATCGAATACGGCGCCGAATAGCTCGAACCCAGGTACGTGCCCGATCCCTTGACGGAGCCCGAGGAGGCGCCGCCTATCCCGGTCGTTCCCGTAGTGGTCCAATCCGTGTAAAAATCCACCTGCTCCACGGAATGCCCCGCCTTCTGCAGGGCGGAAGTGGCCTGGATCACGACCGAGGAACCCACCGAAACGCTCTCCGTCGGCGGACTGATGATTGATGTTCCGCTCTGCCCTGACGTCGAGGTAACCGAAACATTCACGGTGACGCCTTGGGACGTCCCCGTGAACCCGAGGCTGTCGGTCGCCACCGCGGTCAGGACGCTCGAGCTTCCCGAAAGGGGGGCATTCACCACGAATGACTCTGTATAGGAGTTGCCTGAATTGCTTGATTGCGTGGGAGTCAACAATACGCCGTCTTGGTAGAACTGCACCGAGCTGATGGTTGCCGTCGTACCGCTGTTCGTCAGGTTCGTGTCTGAAACTGTGGCCGTGATCGTCGCCGCGATCCCGGACGTGAGTGAAGCCCCGCTCGCGGGGGCTGTGATCGCAATTGTGATGGGGGAATCGATCGTGACGATGTTGGTCGGGGACGCGACCACGTTGCCGAGATTGTCGTAGGTCAGGGCGGTCAATTCATAGATACCGGTGACCGTGGGGGTCCAGTTGAACGTGTAAGGATACGCGGTGTCCGTGTTTACAAGGACGCCGTTGATATACAGTTCGACCTTGGAAATCGTTGCACTGTTGCCCGTGGAGCCCGATGCGGGAACGCCCGCGCCGGCGGACACGTTCACTTGGATGGTGGAGCCGCTGCCGGCGGCGGGTATCTCGATGATTGAACTGTTGGCGGGCGAGACGATGAGGGAGGTCGGCGGCGCGGCGGTCGGATTCGCGGTCGTCATGGTCACGTTCATTTGGTCCAGGGCATTGCTGCTCAGCATTGGAATGGGATTCCCGTTGTTGTCCCAGGCCACAGCCTTCAGCAGATGCGTCGTGTTCGCCGCACCCGCAGGCGAATAAATGACGGAATAGGGATAATTCTTGGTGATCCCGTTTGCGATCAGGGTTCCGTGTCCAGCAACAGCTCCGGAAGAGGCTCCTCCAATGCCGGTCGTGCCGCTCGAGGCGTCCCAATCCGTGTAAAAATCAATCTCCTGGATGAAGCCGTCCTCCGGCGTAGAGGTCGCCTGAAGCACGATGGATGACCCCACGGGCACGAGGACTCCGGGGGCGATAAAACCCTGTCCGGAGTTGAATGGGGCGCTGCTGCCCGCCTCCGGGCTAACAAACGCGGTGCCGACGGCAAAGTAGCGAACCGCGGAGGACACGGCTGTGTTTCCATCGCCGTCCGAGGTCGTCGAGACGATCGAATAGACGCCCGGAAGCGGAGGTGTCCAAATGACGCCGTCGGGAACACCTTCCAGGAAGGGCATTGCGGTGGAGCCGATTGAAAGCCCGTTCACCGTGAAATCATAAGTGAATCCGGCCGCCGGATCCGTACCGAGAGCCACCGACCAGATATAGATCGATCGGCCGAAGGCTCCCCACACTTCGTCTTGGAAGGGAGCGGTATACGATGCGCCGGTCAGTTTTGCGACAGCCTCCGCCCCGGAGGACGAAATGGCCGGGGTCGTGTTGCTGGTGCCGCCTACGATATTCACCGCCGGCTGGTTGATGAATCCTGAGGCCCCGGCGACACTGATGGACACAATCTCACCGGTCGCATCATCGATGGTAGGAGTTACCGAAGTGTAGTTTCCCCCGCCATTCGTCAACGTGATGGTCGGAGGATTCTCCTGCGAGTAATTGGTTCCTCCGTTCGTCACTTGGATAACCAATCCGCCGTCGGTCACATCGATTTCGCTGATGGTGTTGGTCAGCACCGGAGGGGTCGACTGCGCCAGCGCCACGGGCGCCGAAAGAACGGTGCCGAGCGCGGTCAGGATCAGGTAGAGTAGATTCTTTTTCATGGGGTCACCTCATAGGGGACGTTATCGCCATTTGGGCGCATCAATCGGTCCCCTTTCTTGCGGGCTTAGGGGATTCGTCCTCGAAGGGATCAGATCCATCCCTGTATCCCGGCAGGTCCGAGCGCTTGAGGTGGAACGCTCTCACCTCCTGCGAGTTGAAGACCTGCTCGGCCGGTGCGCCCTCGGCGCTTATCGTCTTCGCTGTGATGAAGATGACGAGATTGTCGACCACGTTATTCCTGGAATCGGACTTGAAGAGGTAGCCGATCAGCGGAAGGTCCCCGAGCAGCGGGATCTTGTTCGTGCCGGAGTTGAAGTTCGTGCTGATCAAGCCGCCGATGCCCATCGTGTAGCCGTCCTTGAGTGAGACCTGGGTCGTCACCTTGCGGGTGCCGATGATCGGAATCGACGCGCCGCTCGCGCCGCCAAAGCTCGTCGTGCCCTGGCTTTGGCTCACCTCGGGCTGAAGCGTGAGTTTGATGAAGCCGCGCGAGTTCACCTGGGGAGTCACCTTCAGGATGATGCCGATGTCCTTGTAGATGAAGCCCGACACCTCAAAGGTGCCGGTCTGCTGGTTGAACGTGTAGCTCGGGATCGGGTACTGCTGGCCGACATTGATCTGCGCCTCGGTGTTGTTGAGCGTCACCACCGTAGGATTCGAGACGATCTTGGCGTTGTTGAGCTGTTGGAGCGCCGAAAGCACGAGCTTGAACTGGTCTGCCGAGAAGACGGCCGACAGGACGTTCGACGAGGCGCCCGTCGCGGTCGTCCCCTGTGCAATGTTGGTCGCCGTGTTCAGGATGTTGCTAAGGGAGGTGGAGGAATTCGTGCCGGTCGTATTGGAGCCGGTGTTGGCGATGCTTCCGCTCGTCCCCGTCGACGAGGTGTTCGTCGCGACGCCGTTGCTCACCGAATTGGTTGTGCTGTTGGTCGAGCCGTTGTTCAGCGTCGTGCCGTTCGAGGTGGAGCCCGTGGTGCCGCTCGACGTGTTGTTGCTCCCGGTGTTTCCGACCGAGCTCGAATTGCTGTTGGACAGCGCGGATCCGTAGCTGTTGGTGTAGTTGTAGATACCGTTGTTGCCCGGCGTGGCCGTGACGTTGTAGGCGCTCAGCGAGCTCCAGTTCACGCCGATGTTCCGGACGTCGTTGTTTGAAATCTCGACGAACTTGGACTCGATCATCACCTGGTCGGTGGGGTGGTCCAGCTGCTCGATGACCGGGCGGATGCGCTTCATCCTCGAGGGCCGCTCGGTGATCACCAGGCTGTTCGTGCGGGAGTCGATCACGATCTTGCCGCCGGCGGCGGCATCAACGAGGGACGCGAGGGTCGGCTGGATGTCCGAGGCCTTGGCGTAGTTGATGACGAAGATCTCGGTCGAGACGGGCTCCTGCGTGAGGCTCTCGTTGCTGACGATCTTGATGATGTTGCCATCCTCGACGTAGGTGTAGCCGACGGGCGTTAGCACGACCTGGAAGATCTGGTGCCAGGTGACGTCGTGCAGCTTGACCGACGTCTTGCCCTGCAGCGTCTCCGGCACCACGATGTTCAGGTCAAAGAGCTCGGCGACGTTGCGCAGGATGTTGCGGATTTCCTCGTCCGGAAAGTCGACCGAAAGGGTGTCGTGGCCCGCCGAGTCCTTGGTCTTCGAAGGCGCCGTGGCGGTCGAGTCCTTGATGGAAACGTCCGAATCGGGCGCGGCCGCCGGGGCCGCGGCCGGTGCGGCAGGGGCCTGGACCGCGCCGACGTCGGCCGCGGGCGCCGGAGACGGCTTGGCTGGCGCCTTTGCCTGTGCGAATGCCGACGTGGGTGCTGCCAACAGGGCCAGCATGGCTATCATTAGGAAAAGGCGGGTTCTCATGGGGACTTTCCAGGTTGTATTGGCCGTGTGATTTCGTCGCTTTTGTAACGCAGTGTGAAGTTTGTGCCGTCTATTTGCGTCAACTCAAGATCGTAGTCATTACCCTTATACGTAACAGTGAAGTGGGCGCCCGTTTTAACGAATCTTTTCCCAAACATGAGGAGGGGCTTTCCGCCCAGGTAGATGGTCCCGGACGGCCTCACCTTGGACACGATTTCCTCGAGAAGCTGGTGATCGGACATCGGTGCGGGCGCCGACGGGTTCGACTGCATGGCCTGGCGGGCCGCCGCCGCAGCCGCGGCGGCCTCCTCGGCGTCCGTCAATTCGAACGCGGGCGGCGCGAAGGGCTGATTCAGCCCCACCGGCAACGGCGGGGACTTGGCCTCCCTGGCGAGCTTTGCGGCCAATTCAACCGCGGCGCGCCGCTTTTCCGCCGGCGCGATCTCAGACTCGACCCTAGCGCTTGCAAAGGGCCCCGTAGCGCACAGAAGCGCCGCAAAGGAGAGGGCGACCGCAAGAGATTTTCGATGTGCGGGTTTCATTGTACGGCCAGGAGCTCCAGGTTCACCGTCAGCTGCAGCTGCCCTCCCCGAACCTCGGTCATTGGCTTGAAGATGCACGAGATCACGCGGCAGTAGTGCTCGCCGTTCTCGAGCCTGCGCAGCAGGTCCACCAGCTGGCCGTAATCGCCCTGCGCGGTCAGGGCGAACCCAACGGGCGTGAAGACGGTCTTCGGCGCGTTCTTGGCGGGGGGCACCCACGGAATCTGTCGAAGGTCCACCAGCTTCGAGTCGGTCTCGCTTTCAAGCCGATAGAAATACTGCAGGTTCTCCGCCAGCTGGCCGACACGAACCATCCGGTTCGCTATGTCCTCGTTCGAGGCCATGAGCGCGGCGTGCTGCTCCTTCAGCTGGCTCGAGTCCTCGATGTTGGCGGCAAGGAGCTCTCCCTGCTGGGCCTTCTGCGCGAGCACCTTCTCCGCCTCGGGGAGCAGGTCGCTTCGCATGTAGATGGCGACGCCGATCCCGATGCTCACCAGCGCGCAAGCGACCGAGATCACGTTCTTTCGAAGGAAGATGACTAGCTCCTCGTTGCTCATTTCTTCTTCGGCCCCTTCTTGTATTCGCAGAATATATCGATCACGAGGCGGCCACTGGTCTGGTTGCGCCTCATCGTCAGGAGGTTGACGTCGGCAAAAATCGGGCCGAGCACCTTGTCGGTGCGCAGCTGTTTCTCGTAGGCTGAGGCGTCGCCGCTGGCGCGGTCCGGGGCGCCCTTCACCGTCGCCTTGATGGAGAGGCCTGAATCCCTGAATTCGATCCCGTCGAAGGCTATCTTCTTCGGCGTGATCTCCCCTAGCCTTAGCACGATCTCCGACAGGATCGGCTTCGAGGCCACGAAGTCAGCGACCTCCTTCGTCTTGGCCTCCTGGACCTTGAAGTCCTGGAAGAGCGCCACCGCCTCGGCGCTCTGCTTGGTGTCCCGGTCTATCTGGCGCTGCCAGTCGGCGATCTGCTTGTTCACCTCATGCAGCTTCCATTCCTGGATCCCGAGGTAAAGCGCCAGCGCGATCGCCACCAGCATGGCCGCGCCGTTGACGAAAAACGCGGTGCGCACGACCTTCGTGTCGGGAAGCTTCTCGACGATGCGCAGATTGGGATGCCATGCAGGCATCACGAGCGCCGTGTCACTTTTTTTCGTCTGCGGGGGCGCCATTGTGCGTTTTATACGTGACCATCAGACTCATCAGCCCAAACCAGCGGAAATCGCCCGCCGTCTTCGAAAGCGCGTCCGGGACGATGACCTTGCGCGACCTGAGCCAGGGTATCGGGTCGAAGCGCATCGTCGCGATGCCGAGAGACGACGCCAGGGTGCCCTCGAGCCAGGAGAGCTTCGGGGAAAGCTGGATGCAGAGCACCTGGCCCACGGACTGGCCCGTCTGGACCTCGTAGAATCCGATCGACGACTGGAGCTCCTTCAGCAGGCGCTTGGTGAGGAGGGGGCCCATGCCCGTGAAATCGAACGTATTGGAGCGGAATAGCTTCCTGGCCGATTCCTCGTCCTTCAGCCCGAGCTCTTTCTGCACCACGGGGACCATGGCCTCCAGCCCCTGCGGGATCGGCCTCGAGGCCTCGATGCCCGTCGCGGATACGATGAAGCTGTGGGTCGTGTCGTTGCCCACGTCGAGCACGAGCGTCGGTGTCCTCGACTTCTCGAAAGCAAGACAGTCAACCAGGGCGCCGAGCGTCGATACGCTGCCGAGTTCGAGGCGCTCCGGGTAGATCCCCAGGTTGAGCAGGTGCTCCTGGGTCGAGTTGATGTCCTCATTGGGCGCGCCGCAGAAAAGCACCTCTTTCTGGTTCGCCTTCACCAGGTCATAGTCGGTGCCGTCGCCCGCGTTGATCATCGCGATCGTGAATTTGTCCTGCTCGATGCGAAGCTGCTGGGCAAAGACATCGGACATGTAGCCCTGCTCCTTCATCTTCTTGAGCTCAAGGGTGTGCCTGCGAACCACGCGCCTGGGGGGATAGACCCCGACCACGGCGTGCAAATAGCCGCTGGGCGGATTGCGGGGCTGCAGGTGCTTAAGTGTCTCGGCAATCCCGGCTTCGTCGCTCACGGCGCATTCCTTCAACTCCTCGACCTCCAACGGCGCGGAAGCCGCTGTGGTTCGGGCAAAAAGCACCGAATTCTCGTTCATCTCGACGAAGAATCCCTTCGTCTTTTTCGAGAAAAGCATGGGGCGTTGAAGTGGTGTTGCCTACCTACCGTGACCTAAGGCGCAGTATTGAGACCGGTTTGCGGAGAATCGGCGGACATAACATGGGGTAAAGGACCTATTTACAAGGCGAAATCAGGCATTAGTGCCCCGCCCTTAGCCATTTACCCTTCATTTAACTAAAAACCCGCCGCGGGATGCGGCGGGTTCGGCTTACTTCTGCCATGTGCGCTTCTTATGGCGATTCGATTTCAAGCGTTTCCGACGCTTGTGCTTGTTCATCTTGAGGCGGCGCTTCTTCTTGAGATTTCCCATATTAGATTGGTCGGAAGAACGTGCGATTCGCATGCGGCGCTGTCGAGTGCAAATTTCCCCGGGGAAGGCCCCCGGTCCAGGCCTCACGTTCCCGGTCCGACGCCCGACCAACGGCCGGCCACCGTGGAATACACCCAGAGCCGTAGGGCGCACCCGGGAAAAAACGCGGCCGAACAGGCCCCGTACGCACCGAGCTGCCTCTCGTATTCGGAGGCGAGCCGCCGGAGGAGGGCGGCGTCATCCTCCCCCGCCCCCCTGCGGTTCGTCTTCCAGTCGACGATCCATACCTCCCGGGCCGCCGGGTCATGGAGGACGAGGTCGATGACGCCGTCGATCCAGCCCCCGGGCTCAAGGGGGGCAAACACGCCGACCTCCGCAAGCCGTGTCCACCTGGCCTCGCGCATCAGGCGCCAGGGTTCGCTCGCCAGGAGCCTCTCCCATTCCTCGGAAGCGCGCGCTCCGAATCCACGTTCGGCCGCCTGGGCCTTCGCCCTTGACCCGTGGGCCTCGACGCCGCCCGGATCCCCGTCCCAGGGCAAAAACTCTAGGGTCTCGTGCCACCAGACGCCGTATTCGAGGGGGTCGATGCCGGACTTTGAGGAAGGGGCTTCGTCGGATGAGGCCTCGTGGCGCGCCGCACGCGCGGCATCCGGGAGGGCCGCCAGCTCGTGCGGCAAAATCCGCGTTGGAAACGCGCGCGCCGGCTTCGCGATCGCAGGCTCGCCGTCCGCGGCGGGAGCCCGGCCAAGGGGCTCCGTCCCGCGGGCGGCAGGAAGGTCCGCGGCCGCTGCCGGTATCGGGTCGAGCATTGAGGGATCGAGCCTCCAGAGGTCCGCGAAGCTCTTTTCCTCGCACGAATGATCCCCCAGCCACGGGATCACCAGCGCCGTCAGCGGCCGCGTGAGCGTCACGTAGAGAAGCCGGACCAGTTCGCGCAGCCGTTCGCGCTCATGGGAGTCCCGCGTGGCGGTGCCGACGCCCTCATTGTCAAAGACGACGCGCGAGGTCCCGTCGGGGCCCCCGATGAGCCGCAATCCAGCGCGCTCCCGGGCCCCGATCGCGCGCCAGAGGCCGACGGGAATCACGACCGGCCACTCCAGGCCCTTTGCCGAGTGCGAGGTCATCAGATTCACGGCGTCGCCGGCCGGCCGGCCGTAGGCCCGGAATTCGTCGATCGATCCGAGGAGATCGCTAAGCCACGCCCTCGGGCCCCCTCCCTCCTCTCCCAGCTCGGCGGCTCGGGCCAGCAGGCGGTCCAGCTCGTCCTCCAGGCCGCCTTCTGGGTCCACCCACCGCGCCTTTTCGGCGAGGCCGCACGCCTCCGAAAGCCCGCGCGCAAACCGAGCCAGAGACTCACCCTCGATGTCGGCGCGGTCCACGAAGCCTCTCATCACAAGAAGCGCCTCCGCCACCGCCTTCGGGCCCTTGTCCGGATCGTCCCAGCGGAAGCCCCCCCCGAACGCCTCCGCTATGTCGGCATCGCTCACCGCGAAAACCTCGCGGAGCACGCCCGCCCACTCGAACGGGTTCTCCGGGTCGCACACGACCGAAAGGAGCCCGCAGATCCATGCGTAGACGGGATTGTCGCCGTTGCGGTTTCGCCGCATTTGCAGCGCCGTCTTTATCCCGGCAACCTCCAGCTGGTCGCGTATGATCGGCAGCCAGGCCGTCCGGGGCGCAAGAATGCAGATATCCCCCCAACGCGCGGCGCCGACGGAGGCGGGCCCCCCGCCCAGCAGGTGGGCGGCGATCGCGCGGGCCTCGTGCGAAAGCTTGCGGTCCGCAACCCTGCGCGTCCCGGACACCTGGGCCGGCGGGATCGGCAGGAGCCACGCCGCCCCCTCGACGTTGTCGGGTCCCGGCACAAGCGGTTCGTAGGGCACCTGAAGGCAGGGCGCGGGGGCGCCCTCCTTGGGCGGCCGGCCCAGGTTGTGCTCGCGCCCGGCCCCGAAAGCCGCCGGCAGCGTCTCGTTGAGCAGGCGCACGGTCCGGCGCGGCGCACGGAACGTGACGCCGAACGTGAGCTTTTCGCAGCCGCTGCCGCGCTCAAATGCGGCGACATGCCTCTGGAAATTCTTGATGTCCGCCCGCGTCGAATAGATGCCCTGCTGCGCGTCGCCCACCATGCAGAAGTGCCCGGGCCGCGGAGCCACCCCTCCCCCGTCCGGCCACGTTCCCTGCGCGGCGCCCGGCGGCCTCGAGATCTCGACAAGGACCGCAAACTGCTTCGGATCGGTGTCCTGGGCCTCGTCGAGCACGACCCTCCAGCCCTCCGCCCGTATCCGCTCGAGCATCTGCGCGTCGTCGAGAATCGAGAGCGCCGTCTCGATCTGGTCGGCGTAGGTCTGTATCCCGCGGTCCAGGCGCCACGCCCGGTAGCGCTGCGAGAGCTCCGCCGCGAGCACGCCGCCCGCCTCGGCCAGCCAGTCCTTGAGCGGCGCAAGCAGGCGCCGGAACAGGTCCTCGATTCCGGCCGCCTTGCCCTCGGCCACGAGCATCCGCAGCGGATCCGAATCCCCGTGAAAGCGGCGATTCCATTCAACGGCCGCCTCCTTGTTGCGGGCAAGGGCCTCCGCCCCTCTGCCCTTCCTCGCGGGCGCGGTGTCAAGGATCTCGGCAAGCACCTGCGGCGCGGGTCCTGGAGGCAGCGGTGCCGGCCGGCACGCCGCCAGGCGCCGCGCGGTCCCCGCATCGAGGTCCTTCGCCAGGTCGAAGATCCGGTCGAGCGGCGCGTGCCTGAGGAAGGCATCGACCTGGCGCCCGTCAAGGGACTCGAACGTCATCGGATCCTGCTCAAGGAAGTCCTGCCAGTGCGGGTCCTCGTCCTCCGCGACAAGCGTCGGATTCAGGTGAACGCCAAGCGCGCTTCCGTGGCGCCGCGCAAGCAGCAGGCAGAAACTGTGGATCGTCCCGAAGAAGACCCTGTCCAGGCGCGCGAGCGCCTCCACATCCGGCCGGCCCTCGGCCGCCATGCGCCCAAAAAGCGCCGCGCGGGCGCGCTGGCCGATCTGGGCGGCGGCCTTTTTCGTGTAGGTGACCACGGCCGTCCTCGCGAGCGCGTCGGCGCCCGGGGCCGAAAGCGCCATGGCGGCCAGGCGGTTTGAGATTGCCGTCGTCTTTCCGGACCCTGCGTTCGCGACGACGGCCAGATTGACGGACCACTCGAGCGTGAACCGGTCGCGGGCAGCCTGATCCGAGGGGAGCCTAGGCATCGCCGTCCTCCGCGTTCCCGGGTCCAAACGTCGCCGAGAACTTGCTCTCCAGAATCGCGGAGGCGACCGGGGGACACGCAAGCGGCCACTCGAAAATGGGGGTGTACTCGTCCCGGTCCGCCGTCCTCGCTCCGTAGATCCCCCGGGAAAGGTGCTCCCCGATCAGGACGAGCTTCGAGCAGGCGCGGTCGAGTTCCTCCATCCCGATCGACATGGGGCGCTCCCCCGGCTTGAGCATCCACACCCTGCCCGAAGCCCCCGCATGGCGGGCCGCGGCAAGGTAGACGCCGAGTTGAAGCGAGGCCCCGCTCGAAGCCATGCGCGAGGCCGACAGCTTCGCGTCGCCCCCCGTCTTGAAATCGACGATCTCGACCCGCGCCCCCTCCCATCGGGGCCGGTCCGACAGAACCGCGTCCATGCGCCCGGTCACGCGGACCGCCCCTGCACCGGGAAGGCAAACCCCGGCCCCATTGGGAATCGGCGCCTCCACCGCGATGAAGCCGGAAATCGGCAGCGCATACACCTGGCCCATGAGGTCTCGGGCCGCCTCGGACACGTCCATGTGGAAGGAGTCCCAGTAGCGGTCCAAAGGCCAGCTTCCGCGCAGACCCGCAAGCAGCCCCTCGAGCTTCGCCTTCGCCAAGGCATGCTCCTGAAGGACCGTGAAGCCTCCCTCGGCGGGCGCGCCCCGCAGGGCCGCCGCCAAGACGCGGTGCGCCGCGATCCCCACGGATTTTCGCCGGGCGCGCGAAAACGGCCTCCATTCGACCCTGCGGACACCGAGCACCGCATCGAACCACAGGGTCGCGGGATCCTTGACGCCCCGCTCGATCTGGCTTGCGGACAGGCGCGGGGGCCGGTGCAGCCCGGAGGGCTCGCCGAGAAAGTATTCATCGAAGGGAGCGGCGGGGTCGCGCCGGCGAAGCCAGACCGCGCCCCAGCCGGCGGGTCTCGGCCGCAAAGCGGCAGCCCCCGAATCGTTCGGGGCCCGCGCAAGCTCCTCGAAGGCCTCCGGACCGCCGCCCGTCCCGGCAAAGAGCCCCTTCGACCACATGACGCGCTCAAGCCAGACATTCGGCCCGAGCTTCACCTCGGGCTCCTCCTCGCTGAAGAGGGCCGCGGTGAAGAGGACCCCTCTGCGCGTGTCGCGCGCGACCGAGCAGTACAGCCGCCGTTCGAGGGCCGCCCTGTCGTCGGCGGTCGGCAGCGCGAGCGGAAACCGGCCCTGCTCGGCGCAGAGCTCCCTGCGCGCCTCGTCGCCGAGCCAGCAGCTCGGCTCGCGCCGCTCCGGCCAGACCCCCGCGTTGGCTTGGACGAAGATCGAGTCCGACCAGGCCACTCCCGCCGCCCGCCTGCACGTGGTCAGGGTGACCCGCGCAAAGCCGTTCGCCGGAAAGGCGCCGGGCGCGGGGCCCCTCTGCGGCAGGAAGTCGCGGATGACCTCCAGAAGGGCCCGGGACGGCATGGGCTCGGCCGCCCTCGCCGCGAACTCGCGAAGGCGATGCCAGCCCTCCGGCTCGGCAAGCCCGAGCCTGCCCATCGCGGCCTCGAACCGGTCCAGGGCGTCCGCGGGGGTCAGTTGAGCGGGCCAGCCCGGAAGCAGGAGACGCGCGATGCGCCCGACTTCGCGCCCGTCCGGATCCTCGGCCGCCTCCAGACGGCCGACGTGAAGCTCGACCGAATGGGACTGCACGTCGTCAAAGAGCCTCTGGCAGACGCGCCGCGCGTCCCCCGGGGAAAGCTGCGTCAGGTTTGTCGAGCGCAGGAGGGGCCAGATCGCAAGCAGCTCCTCAAGCCGGCCGCCCCGCTCATAGAAGTCGGCGAGCGAGCGCAGGAGCCGGGTGTCGACCGCGGGCGTGCCCACCCTGCCGATCAGGTCGGCGAAGGGCACGGCCCTCTCCTCAAGGAGCCCGGCCAGGCGCGCATGGGCGGCCCCGGGGCCGGGGAAGATGACCGCGATGTTGTCGGAGCCCCCCGCGAGAAGGCGCTCCAGCTCGCCGGCGACCCGCGCCATCTCCTCCTCCCTGGAGCGGCTCACGATCACCCGGGAGCGTTCGGCGGACCCGCCGCCGCCGAGCCAGAGATCGGCGACTCCTGCGCAGGTCTCTTCGGGATCCGCCGCATCGACGACCTGATGATCGACGCCGAGGACCCTTTCCCAGAGGCCGACCCACTCCTCACCGGCCACCCCCTTTCCGCTGAATTCGGGCTCGGCGAGGCACACCGTCACCGACGGGCAGCGGCGCGCGAGGGCCACGAGCCCGAGGAAATCCGGCCAACCCTCCGCACCGCCCGCCAGGATGAGGAGGCGGTCGGCCACCTGCGGAGCGCCGGGATCCGCGGGATGCCTCGCCGCCGCCCCGTCGAGGAGCGGCCCGAGCGGATAGCCGTGCGAATCCATCCACCGCGTCATCGCGCCAAAAACCTCGCGGAGCTCGGCCAGGCGAAAATCCTCCGCCCGGAATTCGCCCCGGACGAGGTCGTCAAACTCGGAGACGGCCGCATCCAGGTCGCTCGCGAGGCTCTTCCAGAGGCCGCGCGCGGGATCGGCCGGCTCCAAGGCCGCGATCCGCGCCTCAACCAGGCCCCGGAGGACGAGCATCTGGAGACTCCGGCTGACGCCGTCGGGCGCGCCGCGCTTTCTTCTGGCCAGGCCCGGGGTCAGGAATTCCACGCCAAGGAGAGCGATCCGCTCGTCCACGCAGCGCTGCTTGAGCGCCTGCGTCTGGCCGCGGGTCGGGGCCACCACCAAGGACCGCCCGAGGCCTCCCGCGCCGGATTCGAGCCAGGGGCGCACGACCTCCCGCCACTCGCTTTCGGCAAAGCGCGAAAGAAACAGGTCTACGCTTGGAGCGGTCTTCAAATTGGGACGGCACGCAGCCATCCCAAAATCGCGGTCACTTCGCGAGCACGTACTTCGACGCGCGCGATTTCGCGCGGGAGGCGGCGTTGCGGTGAACGACGCCCGACTTCACGGCCTTGTCCATCGCCGAGAGATAAGCGTTGCCGGCGGCCTTAGCGGCCGCGGCGTCGCCCGCCTTCGCCGCAGCGTCAAACCCCTTGCTCAGGGTCTTGAGACGGGTCTTTAAGGCCTTGTTGCGGAGGGTCAGGCGCACGGCTTTGCGGGCGGCTTTGATGGCAGAATGAGTGTTGGCCATGGTCGTTGTGAAGTTCGGAGCCGGTCAGGGACTCAAACGGGCCCCTTCGAGTCAAGGGTATTGTGGGTGAGGGACGGGCCGGATTGAACCTAGGGCCCCTTCAGCTCGAAGGCCCCGTTGCCTTCGTCCAGGTAGCGGACCCCGTTCACCTCGCTGACCTCCAGGTACTGGCGCCAGGCGCCTCCTGAGGTGGCGCGCGTGGCCTCAAGCCTTTGGACCTGGTAGGCCCGCAGCGGGGGCGCCTCCGAACTTAACGCCTCCCCAAGGACGCGTCCGTCCATATGCGCAATCTCGCCCCTCAGCCCCAGGATCCACAGGATCGTGGGGGCAAGGTCGGTGTTTCCGGACGGGAGCGTATCCACGACGCCGCGCTTAAAATCGGGTCCCTCGGCGACCAGAGTATTGTGCATGTCGTAGGGGCTCAGGCTCGCATGGTTGCCTGCCTTCCTGCCGGAAGGCGTCATGTCCGAGGTCTGCAGGCCCGGTGCGCCCGTCGGACTCTTGTCGTGGCTCCAGCGCAGCGACACCACAAGGTCCGGGGCGTCCGGCGAGTCTATATGCGCTGCGGCCAGGGGGAACGTCCCCTCGCAGGGCTCCCGGGAAAACACGACCCCCGTCCAGTCCTGCGTCTGAAGGTAGGCCGCAAGCCGCTTGCACACTGCCGGATCGTGGTCGCCGACATAGATGAGCGAGCTTCCGCCGTCGCTCACCACGAGCACGTAGCCCGGCTTCAGGCCTCCAAGGGCCACACGCTCCGAGCGGAACCCCGCAATGGACAGTTCGGAGGCGACATCGACCTTCCATCCGATGGTCGAGAAGCCGTGATCCGAGACCACAAGGACGTCCGTCGTGGGCCGGAGGCCCCGCCGGTCCAAGTCGGCCAAGACCCGTCCAAGGTTGTCGTCGCTCGACCGGACGGCGCGGAGCGACTGCGCCGAACCCGGACCGGTCGCGTGCTGAGAGAAGTCCGGCTCGGCCAGCCAAAGGAGCGTGTACGGGGGCAGCGACACCCCCCAAAGTGAACCCAGAAGCGCGCCGGTCGTCCAGGCGTCCCGAGCGACCTTGTCCTGGTCCTCCGGTATCGGGGGGAAGGCTCCGAGCATCCGGACAATGGGCGCCTCCGCTGCCTCGGGGAGCGTTGCCCCCTCATAAAGAACGGGCGACGATCCCGATTCGTCAGGCCTCGGAGCGCGGTCGTGGAGGAGAGCGACCTGCTTTGAGCCCGCGATGACTGACCGGAGCCCGTGCCGATGCAGGATCTCGGCAACGGTGGGTGCGCCCAGGTAATGCCCGCCGCTCACCTCGTCGCCGCGCCGGACGTTCTTCGGAGCTTCTATCGCAATGGCGAGCTGGGGATCGATGCGAGGGCGAAAATCGACGTTCGCGATGACCGTGCTCCGCGAAGGATAGGCGCCCGTCGCGATCGCCGTCCCGTTCACCTCGGTCGCGCTCAGGTAGACCGGATGGTGGTGCGCAAAGAACACCCCCTGCGAGGCCATCTTCCAGAGGTTCGGCGTTGTCTCGGCCGATATGTAGTCGGGCCGCATCCCGTCGAATACGAGAACGACCACCCTGTGCGCAGGCATCTCCTGGGCGCCCTCGGGCTCCCCGGCCAGCCGGCCGGGGGACGTGAAAAGAACCGCCGCAGCCAGGCCAAGCGCAACGCCGGCTCCGGGCAGCCCGGGGAAAGTGCGCGGCGCCCCGGGGACTCCGCCGAGGTTAGGGTTAAGCGGATCGATTCCGGGGATCATGACATTCCTGCATATGCGCGGCGTTTTCGCCTCCCGATGAAAGCACGAGCGGGCGGCGGCCCCGCGGCGGGGGCGTTACGTTGTTGAAAAATCAGCTTTGGGGCCGGTAAGCCGGATTCTGTTCTGCGCCTTTCGGCGCTTCGGCCGTCATTTCTCTCGCGCCCTCGCGGGCCCGTCCGTCCGCTCCCCGCCCGGCCGGAGCCGTGCGGAGCGGGACGAATGCGACATACCCGAGACTGTAGGACGGGCCGTCCAGTCTCCTATTTTGTCTTGCACCGGAAGGGGTTTTTCGTGCCGTCCGCCTCGCGGCGAACGCGGTGGGCTCTTACCCCGCCTTTTCACCCTTACCCGGCGGATCCAGAGGATCCGCAGGGCGGTTTGTTTTCTGTGACACTGTCCGTCGCCGGGGCTTGAACCCCCGGCGCCTGCGCTTGCCTTTCGGCTCGAGCAGCATCCTGCCCTGTGGTGTCCGGACTTTCCTCTCCAAACTTCTATCGGACGCGGCGTTACCCGCGCCTTGGGATCAAAGAACTTGGAGCGACGGCCAGGCCCCAAAGCTAAGGGGAAGAGTGTGCCCGCCGGCCCAACCGCGGGCAAGCTTCTTAGGATTCCCAATAGACCAGCTGCCCGCACTGGTCGCAGTGGGCGAATTCGGCGTCGACGGTCTTGCCGCGCGCGGCGGATTCGACCTCGCTCGAAACCTTCAGGTGGCAGCCCCCGCACTTGCCGCCCCGGATCGGGACGACCGCGGGCATGCGCCTTTGGGCCGCCTGGTCGTACGCTTCGAGCGCAGAGGCCGGCAGAGGGATCCTGGCCTGCGCGGCGGCTTCCAACGCCGCCTTGAGCTCCACGGCGAGGCTCGCCTCCTTCTCCTTGAGGCCTCGGATCCGCGATTCGTGCCCGGCGATATTCTGCTTCAGGCTCGCCTCGGCAGCCGAGAACCGCCGCTTGGCATCGTCGATCGCATACATCGTCTCCAGTTCCTTGCCCTCGAGCTCCTCGATGTGCTTCTGAACATCCTGGATCTGGTGCCCGAGCGCCTGGTACTCATCGTTCTTCTTCACCGAAAGCTGCTGGGTCTGGTATTTGCCCCGCTGTGTCTCCGCCGAGCCGATCTCGGTCTCGAGCATCTTCTTCTTGGACTCCAGCTCGCGCACCTCGGTCTTCGCGGCGTCGATCGCGGCCCTTTCGGCGGCAATCCGTTGCTCCACGGCCGCGACCTCCCTGGGGGCCCCGTTCAGCTGCGCCTCTATCCCAAGCCTCTTGGTGTCGCGATCTTGGAGGATAAGGAGCAGCTCAATCGTCGGACTAGGCATGGACCCTTCACTGTGCACCCGCCAAATGCCCGGTCAATCCCATCCTCCCCAAAACAGGCCCTTTCCGGGCAATTCTAGGCCTGTTGCGGGGCCAAACCCGGTGGGGGGGTAGCGGGTATGGGAGGGGCGGGCCTGGAAAGGCGGTTAGAATGCCAAAGTCGGGCAAATTTTTCCCAAAAAAACCCTCGCGTGCCCAGGCGTTTTCGGAACAGAATTTACTCTCCTTTTCCGCCCGACCCGACCCGTACATGGCAGACACAACCGACTCGCAAAAAACCTCAAATTCACAGGCCGGCGCCGAAGCTTACGACGCCTCCAAGATTCAAAAACTCGAGGGCCTTGAGGGGGTGCGCAAGCGCCCGGACATGTACATCGGGGACACCAACGAGCGCGGTCTCCACCACTGCGTCTTCGAGGTCGTCGACAACTCCGTGGACGAGGCCCTGGCGGGCTTTGCCACGACGATCAAGGTCACGATCCACCTGGACGGCTCCTGCTCCGTCGAGGACGACGGCCGCGGCATCCCCGTCGACCCCCACCCGATCTACAAGATCCCGGCCCTCGAGCTCGTGCTCACCAACCTCCATGCGGGCGGAAAATTCGGAAAGGGGGCCTACCAGGTCTCCGGGGGCCTCCACGGCGTCGGGGCGAAATGCGTGAACGCCGTCTCGGAATGGCTTGAGGCCGAGGTGCGGCGCGGAGGGAAGGTCTACCAGATGCGCTTCGCCCAGGGCAAGACGACCCAGAAGATGATGGTCATCGGGGACACGCGCAAGACCGGCACAAAGATCACGTTCAAGCCCGATCCGGAGATCTTCCTGACGACCCGGGAGTTCCAGTACGAAATTCTCGCCAAGCGCCTGCGCGAGCTGGCGTTCCTGAACCCCGGGATCAAGATCGAGCTGGCCGACGAGCGCTCCCAGAAGGGGGACGTCTTCTTCTTCAAGGACGGCATCACCGAATTCGTCCGTTTCCTGAACCAGAACAGGAACGTGCTCCACGACAAGCCGATCACCTTCACCGACTCCGTCCCGAATGACGACCCCACGAAGGCGGCCACCGTGGTCGACGTGTCGATGCAGTACAACGACAGCTACAACGACCAGGTTTTTGCGTACGCCAACTCGATCTACAACCTGGAGGGCGGCACGCACCTCTCCGGGTTCAAGACGGCCCTGACCCGCGTGATCAACAATTTTGCGAGGAGCAACAGCCTGATCAAGGAGAAGGACCCGGCGATCACGGGCGACGACGTGCGCGAGGGGCTGGTGGCCGTCGTCAGCGTCAAGGTCTCTGAGCCGCGCTTCGAGGGGCAGACCAAGACGAAGCTCTCGAACTCCGAGGTCGACGGCATCGTGCAGAAGGTCGTCGGCGAAAAGCTCAAGTTCTTCCTCGAGTCCAATACCGCGGTCTCAAAGCGGATCATCGACAAGACCCTGAACGCGGCCCGCGCGAGGGAGGCCGCGAGGAAGGCCCGCGAGACCGTCCGCAAGGGCGCCCTCTCGGGCGGCGGGCTTCCCGGAAAACTCGCCGACTGCTCCGAGCGGGACCCGGCGCTCGGCGAGCTCTACATCGTCGAGGGCGACTCGGCCGGCGGCTCCGCCAAACAGGGCCGCGACCGCCGCTACCAGGCCATCCTTCCCCTGCGCGGAAAGCTGATCAACACCGAGAAGGCGCGCCTCGACAAGGTCCTGTCGAACGAGGAGATCAGGACCCTGATCACCGCGATCGGAACGGGGATCGGCGACTCGGAGGGCGAGGGCGCGTTCAACGTGGAGAAGGCGCGCTACCACAAGGTGATCATCATGACGGACGCCGACGTCGACGGCTCCCACATCCGGACGCTCCTCCTGACGTTCATCTACCGGCAGATGCGCGGGCTCCTCGACCGGGGCTACGTCTACATCGCCCAGCCCCCGCTCTACCGGATAAAGCGCAAGAAACGGGAGCAGTACATCGACAACGACGAGCAGCTCAACCGGATCCTCCTGGAGCTCGGCTCCGAGGACGTGGTCCTGGCGCGCTTCTCCGACGGGCATCAATACTCCCCCCAGCAGATCGACAAGATCGTCGAGTCGCTTGCCGCCCTGGAGAAGCTCGGAGCCGGCGTCACCCGCTACGGCGTCGACCTAAGCGACTACCTGGACCGCCAGGAGAAGTCGACCCACGCCCTGCCCCGCTACATCGCGCGCATCCGCGAGGGGAACAAGGAGTGGCACGAGTTCCTCCAGGGCGAGGAGTCCCGGGCGGACTTCATCCTGAGGAACGGCCTCGACGCCGACCTGTTCGAGCAGCCCGACGGCACGGTGCCGAGGGCCGAGCCAAAGCCCGCGGCGGCCCCCAGGCGCGTGACGCTCCACGAGATCTTTGAGAGCAGCGAGATGGCGAAGATCCTGAGGGTGATCGCATCGATCGGCCTCGACGTCAGCCAGTTCAGCGCGACCGAGACGCCCCGCTACAAGATCACCGAGAACGCCGGCCAAAAGAGCGAGACGACCTCGGAGCTCAGGGGCCCCCTTGAGATCGTGACGCAGATCCGGGCGAACGGACGCAAGGGCCTCACGATCCAGCGCTACAAGGGCCTCGGCGAAATGAATCCAAAGCAGCTCTTCGAGACCACCATGGACCCCGAGAAGCGGCGCCTGCTCAAGGTGGCCGTGAACGACGCGGCCAAGGCCGACTCGCTCTTCACGCTCCTCATGGGCGACGAGGTTCCCCCGCGCAGGCAGTTCATCGAGGACAACGCCCTCAACGTGCAGTACCTTGACGTCTGAGGCCCCCGCGCCTCCCGCAGAAACCCCGACCTAAAATCCCTTGTACACAGGCTCCGAAAAACTCCTGTCGGCGAACATCACCGACATCATGCAGACAGCCTACATCGACTATTCGATGTCGGTCATCATCTCGCGCGCCCTTCCCGACGCCCGGGACGGGCTGAAGCCCGTGCAGCGCAGGATCCTCTACGCGATGCTCAGGGAGGGCCTGCTCCACAACCGGCCCTACGACAAGTGCGCCGGCGTCGTCGGGGAGGTGCTCAAGAACTACCATCCCCACGGCGATGCCTCCGTCTACGACACCCTCGTCCGCCTGGCGCAGACCTGGGTGATGCGCTACCCCCTCATCGATCCCCAGGGCAACTTCGGCTCGGTCGACGGCGACCCGCCAGCCGCCTACCGCTATACCGAGTGCCGCCTGAACGAGGCCGCCGAGGAGCTCCTGCGCGACATCGAGGAGGAGACGGTCGATTTTGCCCCCAACTACAAGGAGTCGACCACCGAGCCGACCGTGCTGCCCGCGGCGCTCCCGAACCTCCTGATGAACGGGTCCACGGGAATCGCGGTCGGGATGGCCACGAACATCCCGCCGCACAACCTGAGCGAGATCATCGACGCGGCCTGCGCGATACTCGACCGGCCGTCGGTGAGCGTCGACGAGCTCTGCGGCATCGTCCAGGGCCCGGACTTCCCCACGGGGGGCGTCATCTCCGGGCGCGAGACGATCCTCAGCTACCTGAAGACCGGCAAGGGCATCGTCCGCATCCGCGGCAAGGCCCACTCCGAGGAGTTGAAGGGCGGGATGGAGCAGATCGTCATCACCGAGATCCCCTACAACGTGAACCGCGCGAACCTGGTGACGCGCATCGCCGAGCTGGTCTCGGAGAAGGAACTGGACGGCATCCGCGACCTTCGCGACGAATCCGACGAGAACACGCGGATCGTCGTCGAGCTCAAGCGCGGCGAGCAGGCAAAGGTCGTCATCAACCAGCTTTTCCAGAAGACCGCCCTCGAGTCCTCGTTCGGCGTCACGCTTCTCGCCTTGGACGGCAAGCGGCCGAAGCAGATGAACATCAAGGAGCTGATCGAGTGCTACATCGAGCACCGCCGCGATGTCGTCACGCGCCGCACGCGCTTCCGCCTGCGCGAGGCCGAGGACAGGGCCCACATCCTCGAGGGCTACATCATCGCGCTCGATAACCTCGACGACTTCGTGAAGATCATCCGGGGATCGGCGAACCGCGACGAGGCCAAGGTGCGCCTCATGGCGAAGTATCCCCTTTCGGAGAGGCAGACGGACGCGATCCTGGAGCTGCGCCTCTACCAGCTGACCGGCCTGGAGCGCGGCAAGATCGAGGCCGAGTACCTGGGGCTCATGAAGCTGATCGAGGAGCTCAGGGGCATTCTCGAGTCGGAGGCCAAGCTCCTCGCGCTCATCAAGAGCGAGCTGCTCGAGATGAGGGCCAAGTACACGTCCCCCCGCAAGACGGAGATCATCGCCGCGACGGGCGAATTCCGAATGGAGGACGTGATTCCCAACGAGGGCTGCGTCATCACGGTGTCCCACCTTGGCTTCATCAAGCGCACCCGGGTGGCGGACTACCGGTCGCAGAAGCGCGGCGGCAAGGGCATCATCGGGACCGAGACCTACGACGAGGACTTCGTCGAGCACCTGTTCACGGCGAGCACCCACGACTTCATCCTCTTCTTCACGAACACGGGCCAGTGCCACGCGAAGAAGGTCTATGACGTTCCCGAGGGCACCCGCGCCTCGAAGGGAAAATCCGTGTCGAGCTTCCTCAGGCTGGCCGAGGGCGAGAAGATTGCCGCCATGATCTGCGTGAAGGACTTCGAGGGCAGCCTCCACCTCGTCATGGCGACGAAGGCGGGGGTCACCAAGAAGACGAACCTGACCGATTACACCAACGCCACCCGCGAGGGCGGGTTGCGCGGGATCAAGCTCGAGGAGGGCGACACCCTGGTCGGCTGCGTGCTCACGACGGGCCAGAACGAGATCGTGCTCGTCAGCTACAAGGGCCAGGCCGTGCGCTTTAGCGAGGACGACCTGCGCGACCAGGGTCGCGACACGGTCGGCGTCACCGGGATGCGCTTCAAGATCGACGGGGACTACGTGAAGGCGATCGAGGTCTGCGATCCGCTCGACCGCCTGCTGATCGCCCGGGAGGACGGGATCGGCAAGCGGACGCCATTCGAGGACTACCGCCTGATAAGCCGGGGCGGCACCGGCGTGATCGCGATCGACCTTCCCGAGGACGGATCCGTCAACGTGGCAGGCGCCCTGAGCGTCCGGGACGGCGGGGAGGTCATGCTCCTGACCGCCAAGGGCCAGAGCATCCGGACCCGCGTGGGAGAGATCCGGGAAACGGGACGCGGGGCGAAGGGCGTGAAGCTCCTCACCCTCGCGGAGGGCGACAAGCTCCTCAGCATCGCGCGCATCGTCGAAACCGAGGAGGAGACCTCCTCGCCCGCCGAGACGCCGGAGCCCGCCCCCTGATCAGTGGGCGTCGGGCTGCGCCGCCTGGGGAGGGTTGATGTTTCTCAGGAACTTCACGCGGGGCCGCCCCCCGTCCTCGATCTCCATGAAGAAGCTTCCCATGGAGCCGGGAACGATGTGGACCCGCACCGGCTTGCCCGTGGGAGTGGAGTAATCGCGGCCGGATTCGGTCACCTCCCACTGCTGGCCGTTGGTGAGCGTGAGCACCGTGCCCCGCTGCCAGCCGCTGTAGCCGGGAACGAGCGTCGCATCGAGCGTCGTGTAGCTGACCTCGGTGCCGGGTCTGAGCACGACCTTGATCTTCTCGACGATGCTCGCCGAGGAGGCCTGCTTCTGCGCCGCCGCGCTGTCCTCGGCGCGGACCTTCGCAGCGACCGCCTTCGCGGTCTCGTCCGTCGCCTTCGCCACGGCGCCCTTCTGCTGGCCGCGCACGAGGACGTCGAGCCTCGCGAGCTCCGCGGGCGTCAGTTTCCCCAGTCCCGCAGCCTGGAAGTCCTCGGGCGAAAGGCTTTGGGTGAATGATTCGTCCGCACGCGCGGAAGCCGCGCAAAGGAGGGCAAGGACGAGGGCGAGGCGTTTCATCATGGTATCCGAGACGGTCAACGCTTGCATCGGCCCCGGCGCAACGAAAAAGTCTCCGCACTCCTGCACAATGATTCGGGCCCTCATATTCGATTTCGACGGACTGATCCTGGACACCGAGACGGCTCTGATCGACGCCTACGGCGACGTCCATCAGGCACACGGCGTCGCCTTCGACCGGCCCCTCTTCGCGCGGAGCGTCGGGCACGCCGACTACGCTTTCGACCCCTGGCGCACATTCGGGCCCGGCGCGGACCGCGAGAAGCTCGAGGCCGAGCGGCGGGCTTTCAACAAGGCGCGCAACGAGGCCCAGGAGATTCTACCCGGTTTCCTTGCCCTTGTCGGCGACGCGAGGAAGGCCGGGCTCAAGGTCGGGCTCGCCTCGAATTCGGGCAGGGAGCACGTCGAGGGGCACCTCTCTCGGCTCGGGCTCATGGGGCACTTTGACTACGTCGCCTGCCGGGGCGACGCCCCCTCCCCCAAGCCCGAGCCGGACCTTTACCGGCTGGTTCTCAACCAGTTCGGCATCCGGGGCCACGAGGCGATCGCCTTCGAGGACTCGCACACCGGGACACTCGCCGCCAAGCGGGCCGGCATCTGGGTTGTCGCCGTACCCAACTCATCGACCCATCACCACGACTTCGGGCACGTGCATCTTCGGGCCCCCTCGCTGGCGGATTGCCGCCTGCCCGGGCTTCTGGCACGGTTCTCGGCATGATTCCCGAGCCCGTGCCGCGCTACAACGTGCTCGGCGTGGGGGTCTCGGCGCTCGCATTCGGGCAGGCCCGCGATCTGGTGGTGGGAGCCCGGGGCTCCAAGAGGCTGGGTTACGTGTGCCTCTGCACGGCCCACGGGCTTGACGAGGCACGCGCTGATCCCGCCTTCCGGCGCATCCTGAACGAATCGTGGCTCACCACGCCGGACGGAATGCCGCTGGTATGGCTCGGGCCTGCGGGCGTGGAGCGGGTGTATGGCCCCGATCTCATGCGGGCCGTGTGCGACGCGGGAAGGGCCTGCGGCCTCCGCCATTATCTCTTCGGGGGGACGGAGGGCGTCGCCGGGGAGCTGCGCAAACGCCTCGAGGGCGCCTATCCAGGGATAAGGGTCGTCGGGACGCGCACGCCCCCGTTCCGGGAGCTGACCGATTCCGAGCTCCAGGAGCTGTCCCGCGACATCGCCCAGGCACAGCCCGACATCGTTTGGGTGGGACTGGGCACCCCAAAGCAGGAGCGGTTCATGGCCGGGCCCGGCAGGGCGCTCGACACGGGGCTTCTTGTCGGGGTCGGGGCCGCGTTTGACTTCCTTTCGGGCCGCGTGCGCCAGGCTCCCCGATGGATCCGCGTGATCGGGCTCGAATGGCTCTTCAGGTTGTGCATGGAGCCGACCCGCCTCGGTCCGCGCTACCTGAAGACCAATCCCCTCTTTGTCCTCAGGGTCGCGGCCCAGAAGCTCGGGATCAGGCGCTATCCCCTGGCTTAGAAAAGCTCCCGCTGCACGATCGCTTCCCGCTTCTTGGCGTCGAGCGTGCTGAGTGCAAGGAGCTGCATCACCGTGAGCGATCCAAGCTGGGGCTGGCGGGCCAGGGACGCGAGGAGGAGGGCCCCGGCAAGGGCGTCGTAGAGGGCCGCGTGGTAGCGCCTGCGCCCGGAAGGGCAATGGACGGCGGCCAGCGCGTCCAGCTCGGCCTGGAGGCCGCTCGCGGCTATGAGCGCCTCCAGCCGGCCCGAATCGAGGCTCGGGTAGAGCTGCGAGTAGATCCGTGCGGTGTCGATCCATGGGCCCCAATCGATTAGATGGCCGCCCGGCCTCGCAAAGTCGGGGGAATTGCGCGGATAGGGCCAGGTCGCTCGTATCAGCGAATGCTCCGCCCCTGCATAATGGGCGGCCAGCGGCCCTCGCTCGCGGAACTGCGCGAAGAGCTCCCAATCCGCGGAAAAGGGCTCGCATCGCGCGAGCTGCTCCGCCCTGAGTCCGTGCACCTCCGTATCCTCGGCGCGGATCCTTCCGGTCGGCCCGCAGAGCCGCGTGACCGCGGCCGTCACCCGGCCGCCGTTCAGGGTCGCGACCCCGTACTCAAGGACACCGGAGGCGACGCTTCCCTCGAAGTCGATGAAGAATACCGGCTGCTCGGTCCATGTCATCCGTGGATTTTTCACGGAAATCCGCGCGGGTCCGAGCTCAATTTTTCGTGTCTTTCGTGCGATTCAAGGATTCAACGATGGGGTGAACCTCGATCAACACCGCGCCTTCATGATCGAGCTCGCCAAGCTGAGCGGGCATTTCATCCGGCCCTTTTTCGGCCGCCCCGACGTCAAGGTGGAGCTCAAGGCCGACCATTCCCCCGTGACGGACGCCGACCGCGGCGCAGAGGAGATCATGCGGGGCCTCATCCGCAAGAGGTTCCCGGAGCACGGCGTGGTCGGCGAGGAATTCGGGACGGAGCGGCCCGACGCGGAGTTCGTCTGGGTCCTCGACCCGATCGACGGCACGAAATCGTTCGTGACCGGCGTCCCGCTTTTCGGAACGCTGATCGGGCTGTTGCACGAGGGGCGCCCCGTCCTCGGCTGCATCCACCAGCCGGTCCTCGAGCAGCTCATGATCGGCGACAACGAGACGGCGCTCCTAAACGGAAGGCCCGTGAAGACGCGCGGCACCCGCCGGATCGAGGAGGCGACCGTCCTGACGAGCGATCCGGCCACGCTATCCCGCCTGCCCGCATGCCGCGGCTTCCAGGGCCTGCTCGAACGCGCCGCACTGGCACGCACCTGGGGCGACTGCTACGGCTATCTCCTGGTCGCATCCGGCCGCGCGGACGTGATGTACGATCCTCTCATGAACCTGTGGGACATCGCGGCCCTCGTGCCTGTGATCCGCGGCGCCGGCGGTGTCATCACCGACGCCAAGGGGGGGCCCGCCTACCCTGCCGAATCGATTGTCGCAGCCGCAAACGCCGGCCTGCACCGCCAGGTCATCGAAGCCCTCAATCCCTGAGGGCCGCCGGGGCTAGTTTGCTGGGGCGCCGGCCGCCACCCAGGCCGCGATCACCGCGCGCTCCTCGTCGGTGATCTGCGTGGCGTTGCCGAGCGGCATGATCCGGGTGACCACGACCTGCTGGTAGATGCGCTGCGCGTTCTGCTCTATCCCGGCCGCGCTCGTCAGAATCACCCCGGCGGGGGGCTGGGTGATGCCGGTGAACGTAGGCGCCTGCGAGTGGCAGGTCACGCAGCGCTGGCCGACGATCGACCGGACCCGCTCCAAGGTCACCGGGCCCTCGACTGGCGGCAGGGCCTGGATATGCGGCGCGGTCCAGACCGCAACCACGCCGATCAGCACCGCGGCCGCGGCAAGGTACTGCCACGCGAACGCCCCCTTGTGCCTGCGGTTGAAGAAATGCCTGATCAGGACCCCGGCCGCGCAGATCAGCGCCAGCACGGCCCAGGCCTCGGGATGGCTGTACGTGGCCGCGTAGTGGTTGCTGATCATGATGAACACGACCGGCAGCGTGAAATAATTGTTGTGGACGCTGCGCTGCTTGCCGCGGCTGCCGTCGAGTGGGTTGGGCTTCTTGCCGGCCCGCATCGCCGCGACCATCCTCCTCTGCCCGGGAATGATCAGGAAGAACACGTTTGCCGCCATGATCGTTCCGATCGAGGTCCCGACATGGATGAAGGCGGCGCGCCCTCCGAGAAGCCGCGAAAGCTCCCAGGCGAGGAGCGTGAGGAGCCCGAAGACGACGACCGCCAGGACCCCGTCGTGGCGGCCGAGCGGCGAGCGGCAGAGGAGATCGTAGACAATCCACGATCCGACCATGCTCGCCACGCCGACCCAGACGGCCTGTCCCGTCGTGAGGCTTGCGACCGACGGGTCGACCATCATCGACTGCGCGCGCATCCAGTAGACAATGACGAGAAGCGCGGTCCCGCTCAGCCAGGTCGTGTAGGCCTCCCACTTGAACCAGTGAAGCTTCTCGGGGAGCCTAGCAGGCGCCACCGCGTACTTCTGCGGGTTGTAGAATCCGCCCCCGTGGACCGCCCAGAGCTCGCCGGAGACGCCCTTCCTGGCCTCCTCCGATCCGGGCGCCGGAGGGTCGAGGCTGTCGTCGAGCCAAACGAAGTAGAAGGACGACCCCACCCAGGCGATGCCCGCAATGACATGCAGCCACCGCAGCAGCATGCCCAACATTTCAACCAGATGGGCCTCCATGGCGGTGGGTCAGGTCGCGGTTTCCGTGAACCTTGATTCCCGGATCACCGTAATCTTGATCGTGCTCGGATACTGAAGCTCGGCCTCGATCCGGCGCCTGAGCTCCTTGGCGATCTCCCGGGCTCGGTCGTCCGTCACGCCCTGGGGCGAGACGACGACGCGGATCTCGCGCCCCGCCTGGATGGCGAAGGCCTGCTGGACCCCGTCGATCGAGACCGCGAGCTCCTCGAGGCGCTTCAGCCTCTGGATGTAGCTTTCCATCGACTCCGCGCGGGCGCCCGGACGCGTCGCCGAGATCGTGTCCGCCAGCATCACGAGGCCGGCGTAGATGGTCTCGGATTTCACCTCGTCATGGTGCGCGGCGACCGCGTTTACGACGATGGGGGTCTCGCCGTGGCGCCTGATGAATTCCGCGCCGATTCCCGCGTGGCTTCCCTCCATCTCGCCCGACACGGCCTTGCCGATGTCGTGGAGGAGCCCGGCGCGCTTGGCCAGATTGGGATCCAGCCCGATCTCGCTCGCGATCAGCGAGGCGAGGAAGGCCGTCTCCACCGAGTGGTCGAGGACGTTCTGGTTGTACGAAAAGCGGTACTTCAGCTTCCCGAGGAGCTTTATGATCTCGGGATGGAGGCCGTTGACGTTGAGCTTGTTGACCGCGTCCTCTCCCGCCTGAGTGGTCGACAGGTCGATCTCATCATGGGCGCGTTTGACGTACTCCTCAATGCTCGCCGGATGGATGCGGCCGTCCTTGACGAGGGCCTCAAGCGCATTGCGGGCGATCTCGCGGCGCACGGGGTCGAAGGAGGAAAGGAGCACGAGCTGCGGGGACTCGTCGATCAAGAGCGTGACGCCGGTCGCGGCCTCGAATGACTTGATGTTTCTGCCCTCGCGGCCGATCAGCCTGCCCTTCATGTCCTCGCTCGGCAGGTGGACGAGCGACGCCGTGAGATCCGTGTTCGGCTTGCTCGCCAGCCGCTGCATCGAGGCGATCAGGATGCGGCGCGACTGCGTCTGGAGCTCCTGCTCCGATTTTTCAAGCATGTCGCGCCGCAGCGCACGAAGCTCATCCTGGCACTCGAGCAGCACCTCCTCGCGCAGCTGCTTTCTCACTTCCTCTCCGTCGAGCTGGGAGACGCCCTCCAGGCGCTTGCGCACGTTCTTTGAAAGGTCGCGGATCGCATCGCGCGCCTGCCGGATCGCGGAACTCTCCCGGTTGAGGCGTTCCTGGCGTTGCTCAAGCTGGAAGTCGAGAAGGGCCAGGGATTCCTCGTGGGCCCTGATCTCGCGCAGCCGGACATCGGATTCAATCTCGCGCCGGTCGAACTCGCGATTCAGCTCGGAGCGTTTTTCCTGGATCTCTGACTCGGCCTTCTGACGCGCCTCCTCGGCCGCGACCGCCGCCTCGCGGCGCGCCACCTCGATCAGCTCCGCCGCCTGCTCGTGAGTGACCCGCCGCGAATAACGGGTCACAATCCAGACTACGATGAATCCCACCAATCCACCCAGGAAGAGGGAGATCGGAAACGCCGCGTCATTGAATCCGCCAGGCAGACTTGATGTTAATTCAGCTACGGTATCTAAGGCCAAGTATTGGGTTTGCAGAACATGGGGCCCGGGCGCCAAATCTCAAGACTCTTTCCCTGGGGGCCCGGACGCGGCGGACGAACCGCCCCACGCGCCTCGCAGCTCACCCAGAACCCATTTTCCACCAGCTTCTTTTGATCTAACGCCAATGGCCTGCGGTTATTGGGGGACCTCGTAAACCTCTATGAGTCCAACCCCCGTGGTTTCCAGCGCTCCGCTGAATTGGACGGTGTAGGCGCCCGGCGGGAGGTTCTCAAGGAGGACGGAATCCTGGGAACCCAGGGGCAGCGCGAAGGCGCCGGCCTGCGCGAAGGCGCTCGATAAAGCCGCACTCCCGCCCCAAACCGTATTGCTGGCTATCAGGTTGCCGTTGCCGTCATAAAGCGCGATCTGGGGAGACCCGAGGGTGCCGCTCAGCCCAAAGAGAGCGAGGGTCGGACCGACGCCGCGGATGAGGATGGTTTCCGGCACGTTGCCCGAGATCACGAAGCCGGCGATCAGGATGTTGTCCCCCGTTCCCACAAAACCCCGCGCGGAAATGTTCACGAGTCGTGACGAGGACTGGCCGCTCGCGTCGGCGTCGTAGAGTTCGGTGAGCGCGACGCCCGAGGCGCCGTTCGTTCCGGAAAGCTGCGCGGTGTAGGAGCCGACAGCCAACGTCTCGAGGAGCGCCGAATCCGCGGAGCCGGACGGCAATGCGAAGGCGCCGACCTGGCTGAAGGCCTGGCTCAGGGCCGAGGAGCCTCCCCATGCCGCGTCGGAGTAGATCGACGCACCCGCGGAGTCGAACAGCGTCAATTGCGGGGTGGGAAGAACTCCCGTGACCCCGAACGAGGCGAGCGTCGGACCGATGCCGCGAATCAGCATGGACTTGGAGCCGGTGCCGCTCGTCACAAAGCCTGTGATCAGGATGTTGGGGCCGGAGCCAACATTGCCGCGAACCGAAAGGTTGACGAGCCGCACGGCGGGCACGATCGAGGCGTTCAGGCCCTGGAAGGCGACGATGAAGCTGAGGGGGGTGACCGTGCCCGAGAACGTAACCGATTCCGTAATATTTTGACCGTTCACGTTCAGCGTGAGGGCCGAGCCCGCGGCGGTCGTCGCCGTAAGGACGCCGGTGGTGCTGGTCGTGCCCGCCGCCATGTCGCTCGATGTCGGCGTAACGATCACCGACAGCGTGTTTCCGCTTGGCCCGACGATTGTGTAGGCTTGTCCCGAGTTGGAATAGAGCGCCGTCGCGGTGTAGTAGCCCGAGAGCGCGCTCACCGGACCGCTCGCCGCGTCCCTGTTGCCGAAGAGCGTGAGCCCGTTGACTTGGCCTGAAACCTGGCCGCTCGAGATGGTTCCCGAGATCGATCCCGCGGTCCGCGGGGATGCGCCCAGGCCGTGCACGGTTCCCCCGGATTGGCCTGTGGAGGCGGTGGCGCTGATCGATCCCCCGCTGTTGACGGTGAAGCCTAGGACGATGGCGCTCCGGCTACCCGTGACAAAGGCGACGAGCGTGCCGGCGCCATCCGCGCTCAGGTTGATCGACCAGCTTCCCTGCGAATTGGCGAAAGCCCCAAAATATTGGCCGGGCAACCAAGCCGGAGGCGTCGGCGTGGGGGTCGGCGTGGGAGCCGGCGTGACGCTATTCGTCGGACTTGACGACGGGCTCGTTCCGACCGCGTTGGTGGCGGTTACGGTGAAGGCGTACGAAACCCCGTCCGTCAGGCCGGTGATGACATGGGTAAGGCTCGTGCTGCCCGCATCGGAGTCGACCCCTCCTGACGGGATTGAGGTCACCGTGTAACCGGTGATCACGCTGCTCCCGCTGCTCGAGGGAGGGCTGAAGGTCACCGTCGCCTGCGTCGGGCCGCCGGTGGCCGCGGCCCCGAGCGGGGCGCCTGGCGCAGCGGGGACGAAGACGGTCGTTATCTGGCCCGCGCTCGGGATCCCGTTGACGAACGCCGTAACCAGCACGCTTCCGTCGGGAAATCCGGAAAGGCCCGATGAAGTGGACGTGAAGGCCGTGTTGCTGCGGGACGATGCCTCGTCGGGCGCGACCCAAAGGGACCTGCCGTTGTCGATTCGCTGGACCAAAAGGAGCGGGCTGTTGGTCGCGGAATTGTTCGTCCCTCCGCCCGATGCCTCAAGGTCCGGCTCGAAATTTGACCCGGTGGCGACGAGCGCGTTGGTCCCGTTGAGAAGCGCCGTCACGCCTCCCAGCGTGGGCTGGCGAGTCGGATCGGGCACCGCGCCCGGGTCGAAAAGTTCGGCGCTCGTCTGGACGACGCCCGCGGCCGCCCCGCCCGCGACGAGCACCTTGCCGCCGGGCAGGAGCGTCGCGGTATGAGCCGCCCGCCCGGTCGCCAGGCTCGCGCCGGAACTCCAGGTGCCGACTACCGGATCGTAGAGTTCCGCGTTGGCGAGGTCCGCCGGGTTGTCGCCGCCCGCCACCAGCACCTTGCCGCTCGCCAGGAGCGTCGCCGTGTGGAATCTGCGGGGCGTTGCCAGGCCTCCCACCGCGGTCCAGGTGTTGCCCACGGGGTCGTAAACCTCGGCGCTGCCCAGGTATCCGCTCGCGGCGTTGTACCCTCCCGCGGTCAGAACGGTTCCGTTCTCCAGGAGCGTGGCCGTGTGGAGGTACCGCGCCACGTTGAGGCTGGCGACGACGGTCCACGTGTTGGCCGCCGGGTCATAGATCTCCGCGCCGCCGAGGGCCCCGGCGCTGTTCTCCCCCCCGGCGACCAGCACCTTGCCGTTCGCCAGGAGCGTTGCCGTATGGAGATACCGGGCCGCGTTGAGGCTCGCGACCGCCGTCCAAAGGTTGCCGACGGGATCGTAGATCTCCGCGCTTGCGAGAACCGTGCCATTGAGCTGTCCACCCGCGACCAGGACCGTGCCGTTCGGCAGGAGGGTCGCCGTGTGCTGGACCCGCGCCGAAACGAGCGTCGCGCCATACGTCCAGGTGTTGGCCGTCGGGTTGTAAAGCTCCGTGCTGTCCAGATCCCCGTTGGCGTTGTTGTAGCCGCCCGCGTAGAGGACGACGCCGCTCGGCAACAGCGTCGCCGTTTGGTAGACTCGGGCCGTTTGCAGGCTCGCCGCAGCGCTCCACGCATTTGCAGCCGGGTTATAGAGCTCCGCGCTCGACAGGTAGCCGGTGTCGTATCCCCCCGCGGCCAGCACGTTTCCGTTCGCCAGCAGCGTCGCGGTTTGGGAGTAGCGCGCATTCGCGAGGCTCCCCGCCGTTCCCCACGCCGGCACCGAGGCATCGTAATATTCGCTGCTTGAGAGGACACCGCCCGAGCCCATTCCCGCCGTCACCAGGACCTGTCCGCTTGGCAGCAGGGTCGCGGTGTGAAGGAAACGCGCGTTCGCGAGGGTGCCGGCAGCAGCCCAGGAATTGCTCGTCGGATTGAAGAGTTCGGCGCTGGCCAGCGGCGTCCCGGCGCTGGATCCGCCGGTCACGAGCACGCTGCCGTTCGGCAGGAGCGTCGCCGCCTGGTTGAGGCGCGCCGTGACGAGGCTCCCGGTCGGGCTCCACGAATTGCCCGCCGGGTCATACTCCTCGGTCACCGACGACGCCGATCCCGACGAATCTCCGCCACCGGCCACGAGGACCGCGCCCGAGGCGAGGAGCGTTGCCGTGTGGTCCAAGCGCGGCGTCGTCATGGAGCCGGCCGAGGCCCAGGCGTTGGCCGAGGGATCGTAGAGCTCCGCGGCCGCAAGCGGCGAGGTGGCGAGCGACGTAGTGCCGCCGGCGACCAGCACCTTCCCGCTCGGCAGGAGCGTGGCCGTGTGCGCGTAGCGGGCATTGGCAAGGGCGCCGGCAGAACTCCAGGCGTTTGCGACCGGATCGTAGATCTCGGCGGTCGCAGTCGAAACGCCGGAACTCACCAGGCCGCCGGCGACCAGCACCTTGCCGTTCGCCAGGAGCGTTGCCGTCTGGGAGTAACGGGCGGTCGCCAGGCTGCCCGCCGAACTCCACGCATTGTTTTCCGGATCGTAGAGTTCAGCGCTCGCGAGCGCGGCACTGCCGCTGAGTCCGCCGGCGACCAGCACCTTGCCGTTCGTCAGAAGCGTCGCCGTCTGGAAATACCGGGGGGCGGCCAGGCTCCCTGCGGCGCTCCAGGCTCCGCTCGAGGGATCATAGAGCTCGGCGCTGCCGAGCGCGGAGCCGCCGTTAGATCCGCCGGCGACCAGCACCTTCCCGCTCGGCAGGAGCGTGGCGGTCTGCTCCTCGCGGGCCGTCGCCAGTCCGCCCGACGCATTCCAACCCGGAGCGGCTCCGGCAAACACGGCGGTCAGGATCATGGACCCCGCGGCCGCAATCGCCCTCACGATGCGCTTCCCCGTCGACCGAGAGCCTGCCGAATCGAATGGGGCCCAAGGGAGCATGCGGAAGTCTAAGGGCACCCGGCGCTCCTCCCTTTTCGGCGTGAAGAGGGTCCCTGTGCGGCGCGGCGCGGCCGCAGGTGAGCTGAGAATTGCCGGTCGGAAGGGCATTCGAGGACGCTTAAGAAAACGGGCCCGAAAGGGAAGCCGGACAGCATCGGAACTTTTCGGTTTACGAATAATTATATTGTAGGCCGCACAGACGCAGGCCGATGGTGCCAAAGTTATCCCATTGGGCAACGCTCCAATGGACCCGGTTCGGCCCTAGCCACCGCCCGACTCGATCGCCGGCTGAAAGGACGGGAGGGAGGCATCCAGGACCGACTGGATTCGTGCCAGGCCCTGCTCCTCGCCGTCACCGGCGCCCGTCTTTAATAGGACATAGGCCCACCTTGGGGCGCGCCCGTGGACCACGCGCTCCCAGGCGTCGTAGAGCATCCGGCGGCCTTGCGACCGCACGATCTGGCCGTCTCCGACAAACCAATAGACGACCAATTCCGGAGTCGACCTGCGCCCCTGCGAGCCGTCCCATTCGCGGTGGACCCGCAGCACCGTCGCCTCGAAGCTCGCGCGGGCGTGGCCGGGATAGGCGAAACGGCGGGACGCCGAGCCGTCGATTGTCCAGCCCTGACCGACCAGGCAGAGCTCCGGGCGGTGGATTGACGTGCGGTCGCGCCCGCTCAGCACAATCGACAGGAGCACCTGCTCGCCGGGCTTTTCCAGGTTCAGGTAGAGCTTCCTTGAGAAGCCGGTGTCGGGCGGGAGTATCGAGCGCTCGACCGCCTCCGGTTCGACCTTGTGACCCATCCAGTCGGACCCGAGGTAGGTGGGCAGCTCGGCCGGATTGGCGCCCCCCCTCTCCAGGAGGACACCCGGCCTCTCGTCGGGGGGACGGGAGGAACGAAAGGAAAGGAACGCCGCATCGGCGGAGGCCAGGGCGAAGACCGCAATCGCGATCGGAGCCAAGGACCGGGCGGGCCGGCCCGCCGGGGCAGGCGGGGGCGCAGAGGGGGCGCTCTCCTCCGCCCATCCCGGACGCGCGCGGGCGACGAGTTCCGACGCGGCGAGGATCCCCCCGATGACGATCAGGAACACGCCAAAGCCCATCACATCGTGCACCCGGTCGCCCCAGGCCCTGCCGCCCCACTGTGCGGCAAAGATGATTGAGGAGATCCGTGCGACATTTCCGACATAGACCAGCGGGAAGCAGAGCAGAAGCATCATCGCGCGCACCCAAAGGGGCCTGAACCAGAGGCAGCCGATGAAGAGCGACAGCGCTGTCAGCGCCATGAGGGAGCGGACGCCCGAACAGGCCGCCACGACGTCGTATTGGTAGCGGCCGCCCGGTCCGAAGAGCTGGGTGCCGTTGCGGATCACCGCGATCCCGGCCAAATGAGCGATCCGCTCGCCCGCCTGCACCACGCCCATCTGAAGCCAGAATCCCACCGTATCCAGCGCATTGACCGGAATGGCGAAGACCATGAATGCCAGCGGAAATGCGGACGCCCTGCTCCACCTGCGCCCGCCCCCAAGCGAAAGCACGCCCCAGATGAAGAGGAGGAGCGCCACGATCGAAACCCGAGGCTGCTGCGCAATGTACCCGAGCGTGTGAAGGAGGAGGCCGCCGACGAGCGCCCATGCGCCGTCGACCGCGGCAGGGCGTTCATCCGGCCCCCCCCGCCGAAGGTTGCGCCACAAAAGGAAGAGGCTGAGGCCGAGCACGAGCCACGCGTGCTCGGTCTCGGATTCCGGGTTCACCCATTGGAAGCCCCACCAATAGAAGAGTGAGTTGGTGGCGATGTAGCCATGGGTCGCATTGCCCCAGAATTGGAACAGAGCGGCTCCTGCGGCCGCGCACGCAACCGCCGGGAGGAATCCGGGGCCTCGATCCTCCCGGGTCACGCGGGGCCTTTCCCAATCGCGGCAAGAACGGCGGCCACGCGCTCGCGCGCGAGGCGCTCGTAGGTGAACGCCCCCGACCGCGCGATTCCCGAGGCGGCAAGGCTCCCATGGCGGACCGCGTCCGAGCAGACCGACAGGAGGGCCGCCGAGGCCGCCGGCGGATCCGCAAAGTCCGTGTAGACCGCGCATTCGCCGGCCACCTCGCGCAGGACCGGCAGGTCCTGGAGGACGTTCGGGCAGCCGCACGCCATCGCCTCGAGCACGCTTCGGCCGAATGTCTCCTCGGCAGTCGAGAGCAGATGCGCCCGGGCGCCCCGGTAGAGCGCGGGAAGCGCCTCGTCGGGAACCCAGCCAAGAAACCTGACGTCGTCCCGGATCCCCAGGCGGGCCGCCGCGGTCTCAGCGCGCGCCCGGCCTCCCGACCAGTCCCCCCCTGCGACCACAAGGGGAAACTGGGCCCGCATCGCCCGGGGCAGCCCGGCGTAGGCCGCCAGGGCCAGTTCGACCCGCTTATAAGGATAGAGGTTGGACACCCAGAGCAGGTAGGCCCCCCCGAAACCCGGCGCCCCCCGCGGGCCCAGCGGGCTGAACGTTCCATGGTTCAGTCCCTCCGGGCTCACGATTACCGGGGCCCCGCCCCGGGGCAGGCGCGACCGCGACCACGCCGAGTTCACGATTACGAGAGCCGAGCGCCGCAGCCCGCGGTTGACCGCCCACCCGCGGTACGCCGAGCGAAGGCCCCCTCCCCCGGCCCCGCGGTTCAGGGCGAAGACGTGCATCACGATCGGAAGACCGGCCGAACGCAGCGGGGAGAACCCCACCGTGAGCAGGGCCGCCGCGCCGCGCCTGCGTGCCTCCGGCGCGACCAGAAGGTGGTCGGCAAAGAGGCGTCGGACCGGGCGCTCGTTCGAGCAGAATTCCCGGCACACCTCGACGGCCGGGTCATCGGTCCCCCAAGGCGCATTCCCGCCCGCGAACACGATCCACGAAACCTCCGGAAAAAGGCGGCGGGAGTGGCTGATGAATTCGGGGAAGAGCGTGCTCAGGCCCGTTCGCCGGTCGGGATTTTCGCAGAGCGTCGAAAGGGCGAGCTTCACGGGGATGAACTCCATACCAGACTCTACCGGGCCTGCGCCAAGCGAAATTGGCCCGGGTTGCGCGAAGTGTTGTCACCCGGGCCGGACAGCTTCACCGTGCTCCGGCGTGTCCGTTGCTTCACCACAAAACGCAATCCGCCGCGAACGGGCGATCCGGCTGACCGTCGCCGCGTCCGTGGGTGCAAAGGCGTTCTCGGTCGCATGCACGTTTGCGCAGGTGCCGCTTGCGGTCCACTACCTGGGGGCCGAGGCGTACGGCTTCTGGATCACGATCTTCAGCATCGTCTTCGTCCTAAATTCCGTGGATTTCGGGCTTGGCGTCGGCATGCAGCATGCGATGGCCCGCTCGTTTGGCTGCGATGACATGGAATCGGTGAAACGCGCCTTCTGGACCGGAGCCGCCGTGCTGTCGCTTTTCGGTCTGGTGGTTCTCGCAGTCGGCATCCCGGTCGCGCGCATGAGCTTGTGGGCCAACGTCCTTCAGATACGCGACGGGGGGCTCCGCGCGGACGTGACCCGCGCCCTCATGATCGCCCTTGGATCGTTCGTGGTCGGACTTCCGTTCAACGCCGTCGCTCGCCTTGCGGCGGCCGTCCAGCGGGGCTGGATCCACGCCGGCTGGATCGCGGCGGGAAGCGCCATCTCGCTCGCGCTCGTGGCGGCGGCGGCCGGCGGACACTGGGGCTTCCTTTGGTTCCTGACTGCGAGCCTCCTCGTTCCCACGATCCAGGGACTTGGGCTGTTCCTCCACCTCCTGCGGGCGCTCCGCTGGGGCCTGAATCCGACCCCGCTCGCCCCGGCCTCCGAGATCCGGGGCATGCTCCGGTCGAGCCTATATTTTGCGTTCCCGCAGTTTGGGCTGGTCTTGGTCCAGTCGGCGCCCGCCGTGGCGATATCCGTCGCGGAGGGTTCGGCAGCGGTCACCGGATACAACCTCCTCATTCGGCTGTTCAGCCCCTTTCAACAGGGGCAGCAGCTCCTGCTGGCTCCGATCTGGCCCGCCTACACCGAGGCTCACGAGAAATCCGACCACCCGTGGGTGGAGCGCACGTTCCTGAGGACGGTGGCCGCCTTTTTCGCGCTCGCGGCCGCGATCGCGGTCGTAGCCTGGAAGTCGCGCGCGCTCATCTCTATCTGGATCGGGCCCGCTGCGGATTTCGGCGCCGCGCGCCTCTCGGCAATCGTCGCAATCTGGAGCCTCCTGCAGATGGCCGCACAACCGTCGATCTTCTACCTTATCGGCGTCGGACGGCTCCGGCGCCTCGCGTGGGCCGCCACGCCCGGGCTCATCTTCTCGGCCCTGGCCCTCTTCTGGGGCGCATCCGGGGGGACGGCGGAGAGCGTTCTCTATGCGGGCTCTATCGCACTGGCGGCGACCCTCTTCCCGCCCCTCGCCTGGGAGACCCTGACGGCAATCCGCCAGAACAAGGCAAAGGGTGCGCCGCGATGAATCTGGTCGTCTTCAAGGTCAACCACCTGGGCGACAACGTTGTGTTTGTCCCGGTCATCCAGACTCTGCGCCGGGATTTTCCCGACTGGCACGTCACGGTTGTCACGACCCCCAACGAGGCGGAACTCTACCGGGGCCCGTCCGGTCCGCAGGAGCGGCTCCTGACGTCGAAGCCGGACTTCAACAAGTCCTTCCGCCTGCCTTGGAGGCTCGCCTGGTGGACCTGGAGGATCCGCCGCCTGGGTCCCGACGCCTGCCTTCTGTCCTTTGACCAGGGGAACGCAGCCCATTTTGTCGCAAAACACAGCGGGGCGCGCATCCGCGCGGGAAGCCTGCAGAACATCCGCCTCCGGGGATCCCTCACGGATGAGGTGCGGCTCCCCGCCGATGGAAGCCCGGTGACCTGGAACTGGGAGATCGCCCGTGCGCTCGCAGGGGCCTTTGGCCTCGGGGCGCGGTGGCCCCTGGAGTCCCCGCTGCCGGACCTGGGGCACCTCCTTTCGGCGGGCGCGGCACCCAAGGGGGCCCGAAAGCGCGTGGTGGTCCACGCCGGAGCGAGCCGCTCCCTCAATCAGTGGCCTCGAGGTCAGTTCGCTTCGGTCGCCAGCTCCCTCGCCCGCGACCACGAAGTCGTCTGGATCATCCACGGCGATTCGACCGGGCCCGCTCCCGGCGGAACGGTAGGTGCGCCGGTCGGGTCGCTCGCCGAATTGGCCGCGTGGCTATCGTCCGCGGAGCTCTTCCTCGGCAATAATTCCGGCCCGATGCATCTGGCCAACGCCCTGGGTTGCCCCGGGGTCGCCGTGACGGGCCCCTCCGCCATGGGCTGGAACCCTCACTGGCACCGGGATCGCTGGACGGTGCTCCGGCACCCCAGCCTTGCCTGCGCACCCTGCGAGCAGCTGAACAAAGAGCTTGAGGGCTGCGCCAACCGGGAAAGCCCCATGGCCTGCCTGTCCCATTGGACGGTGGAACGCGTCGAGGCCGCCTGCCGGTCGAGGCTTTCGGGCGGAGGAGGGCGTCCGTCATGAACCCGCGGCTGCGCGTCATCCTGTTTTCGCTTTGCGGCGCCGCCATCGCAGTGTCCGTCGGCATGGATGTTGCCGACGAGAGCTACGGACTCGCCGGGCTCATCGTCCTAGCCGCCGGCTGGCTGATCGCAAAGCGGGCAAGCCAGGCCGCCCCCGACGCCTGGCTCGTGTCCCTGATTCTCTTCGGCTACATTGTCGGCAACCGCGGATTCGCCCAGTTGCAACCCGCGGGCCGGCTCCCGCTCCTGCCCGCGGAGGCTGTGCTGCTCGCCGCCGTTCCGGCCCTCCTCTTCCGGATGGCCCTAAAGCAGTCGCTCGGAATCCGGCGGGATCTCCTCAATTTTTCGATCCTCGCCTGGATGATCATAGGCTCCGTCCGACTTCCCCTCGACATGAACCGCTTCGGGGTCATGGCGCTTCGCGACTTCGCAACGGTCTATTATGCCTCTTTCTTCTTCATCGCGCAGGATCTGGGCTGCCGGCCCGGTTCGATGCGTCTCCTGCTGCGGACGCTGTCGGTATCGTTCATTCTGCTTCTGCCGGTCGTCGTCAGCACCCTGATCGCCCCCGACTACCTGATCGAACACTTCACCTACCGGGGCATCCCCCTCATCTACCACAAGAGCGATCTCATCGCGACCTCTCTGGCGGCCGGATTCTTCTGGCTCTGGACCCGCTGGGAACGGGGGCACCGGCCGGTCTGGATCGTGGTCGCCGGCGCGAGCCTGCTCCTCATCGGCGCAATGGCGTCGCCCCGGGCGGGAATGTTTGCGCTCGGCGCAACGACCCTTCTCTGGCTTTGCACCGGGCGGTGGAGGTCGGTGGCCGCGGAGCTCGGAATCGTAGCGGCGGGCCTCGCCGCAAGCCTCCTGGTCGTGGCCTTTTCGGGAAGGGACCTGAAGACCTCGCTCCCCTACTCCGTCTATGAGCACGCCGTTTCGATCTTCGACCCCACGGGGACCGGGACTTACGTCAATGGGCAAAGCGGGGACCCGGGAGGCAACAACCGGTTTCGCCTGATCTGGTGGCGCGACGTCGTGGAGGACACCCTGGCCAAGAATCCGATCATGGGGCTTGGATTCGGAAGCGACCTATCGGCCCGCTTCCTCGCCGACTATGACCTGCTATCCGACGAAAACTTCGCCGCCCGCGACCCGCACAGCATCATCGTGTCCGTGATCGGCCGGATGGGCCTGGCCGGGCTGGCCGCCTGGATTTTTGTGTCTGTCGCCATCGCATCCCTTGTATGGCGGCTTCTCAGGGACGGCGGGCCCGACGCAAGAGGCCTTGGGAGCGTCGTGACGGTAATCTGGCTGAGCGCCTGCTTCGGCGTGGTGCTCGAGGGGCCGATGGGGGCCGTCGTCTTCTGGACGGTTCTCGGCCTGGCCAGCGCGCAGGCCCGTCCGGGAGGAGTCAACGCCCCGGTTTCACCCGAAAAGCATTGTACTTCGACTGGGTCGGGCGAATGGCCAGTTGCAAACGCGGGCGTGTTGGGTTCTGAATCGGCAACCCGGTGAACCTGCGCTTACCCGTCGACTCCTTCAGTATTTTCAATACATCCACCCGCGAACGGTGGGATCCATGGTCGCCGATTGCAATGGCGGGTTTGGGTGCGTTCGGGGTTGCGTTCATTTATTCGGCGCAATTGCCGGTTCAGGGTCGCGGTTGGATCGCGCAGATGGTTTGGCTTTTGCTGGGTGCCGGCGTTTACATCACGGTCTCGCTGATCGATTATCAGTTCTGGCTCGGCGTAGCCCATTGGCTCTACGCGATTTCCCTCGTGCCGTTGATTCTCGTGCTGGTTCCGGGCATCGGCAGCGAGGTCTACGGCTCGCAGCGCTGGATCCGGATGGGACCATTTCAATTCCAGCCTTCCGATCTGGCGATCGTCGCCGTGCTGCTGATCACGGCGAGCCTCTTGGTGCGCAGTGAGATAGGCACGGTCAAACAGTCCCTTGGAGTCCTTGGGAAATTGGCCCTTGCGGTGGGTATTCCCATGCTCTTGATTCTGAAACAACCGGACTTGAAGTCCGCGATAGTTCTCCCGCCGATGGTCTTTTCCATGCTTTACGTCTCGCGGCTCTCCGGTCGATTTTTCGCCGGGGCATTGGCGGCGTTTCTGCTGGTTACCGGGCTAGTTGCTTGGGACACATGGCGTTACATGGATTTCATGGAGACGAATGGCTATTCGTTCCAGGCGGACCGCGGCCTCTATGAACAGCACAGCTGGATCCCCCTTCACGACTATCAGCGCAACCGCATCCTGTCCTTCATCGACCCGGACAAGATAGATCCCATGGGGATCGGATGGAATCAGCGCCAGTCGCTGATCTCGGTCGGCAGCGGAGGCCTTTCGGGGAAGGGATGGACCGAGGGCACTCAGGCCCGGCTCGGTTACCTGCCCAGGGCCGTGGCACACAACGATTTTATCTTCTCGGTCATCGCCGAGGAAAAAGGATTTCTGGGAAGCATTACGGTTCTCAGCCTGTTTGGTCTGATGTTATTCAACGGCATACGCATTGCCGGTCTCTCGCGGGACCGGTTCGGCTCGTTGCTCGCCCTCGGCGTCACCGTGCTGTTCATGGTGCATGTCTTCGTGAATATCGCCATGACCATCGGGCTCGTGCCCATTACGGGCATACCGCTTCCCTTTATTAGCTACGGTGGCACCTTCGTGCTCAGTTGCTGCTTGTTGCAAGGACTGGTCCAGAGCGTCTATCGCTTCCGGAAGGATTTCGCATGACTATGCGTCCGACCCGCGATAACGACCGTTCTGCCGGAATTTCCTGCGCCGCAACCCGCGCCCGGGGAGGCCCCGTACCCAACCAAGACAGAGGCCCCCATGAGCGAAACGACCCAGCCCAACCCCGACGTCACCCAGGACGTCGCTCAAAAATATGACTCCGAGCTCGCCAGCCCCCCGATCCAGCGCGAGGTCGCATCCGTCAGCCCCAGCGAACTGAAGGCAGGCGCAGCCGAGCGTGCCCAGCAGCGACCGCTTCTTCAGAAGATCATAGCCGCATTCAAGAAGGAGAAGGGTTCGTACCGCGAACTCATCATCAATTCGGAGCCTCTAGAGAAGCGCGTGGCGCTCCTCGTCGACGGCCGCCTTGAAAAATACGAGATCGAGCGGGAATCCGACGACCGCATGGTCGGCGGCATTTATAAGGGCCGGATCAAGAATCTCGACCCGGGCCTGAAGGCGGCATTTGTCGACATCGGCTACGCGAAGAACGCATTCCTGCATTATTGGGACATGCTGCCCGCCGCCGCCGACTCGTCGGTCGAGGTCGTCCGCGTCAACAAGAAGCGCGACTCGGCCCCCAAGGGCGAGGTGACGGTCAAGGATATCCCCGGGCTCTACCCTCCGGGCTCGGACATCGTGATCCAGGTGACCAAGGGGCCGATCGGCACCAAGGGCCCCCGCACCACAACCAACCTGTCGATTCCCGGACGCTACCTGATTCTCACCCCGTACAGCGACGGCTGCGGCATCTCCCGCAAGATCGAGGATATCCAGGAGCGCAAGCGCCTCAAGCAGCTCATCAACGAACTCACGATTCCCGAGGGCATGGGGGTCATCGTGCGCACCGCCGGCGAGGGCAAGAAGCCGCGCTATTTCGTGCGCGACCTTCACCTGCTCCTGAAAAAATGGGAGGAGATCACCCGGAAGATGCAGACCGAGCGGTCGCCCTGCAACCTGTACATGGAGCCCGACCTGGTCGAACGCACGGTCCGCGACTTCCTCACCGAGGACGTCGACCGCGTCCTCATCGACAACAAGGCGGATTACGACCGGACCCAGGACCTGGTGGGCCTCATCTCAAAGCGTTCGCGCTCCAAGATAGCCTTCTACACCGACAGCATCCCGATCTTTGAGCGCTTCAACATCGAGCGACAGATCGAGCAGACGGGCCAGCGCAAGGTGCCCCTCCCCAGCGGCGGAGAAATCGTCATCGACGAGACCGAGGCCCTGATCGCGATCGACGTCAATACCGGCTCCCACAAGAACCGATCGGGCGACGAGAAGAACACGCTCTACGCCGTGAATCTCGAGGCGGCCCAGGAGGCGGCCCGTCAGATCAGGCTCCGCAACCTGGGCGGCCTCATCATCCTCGACTTTATCGACATGAAGGAGCGGCGCCACCGCAACGCTGTCTACGAAAAGATGGTGGAGCTCATGGCGGGCGACAAGGCGAAGAACCACATACTGCCGATCTCCCAGCTTGGCATCATGCAGATGACCCGCCAGCGCCAGCAGGAATCGCTTTCCTCGAATCTCTACACGGACTGCCCGTACTGCCGCGGTCGGGGCATCGTGAAGTCCGACACGACCATGTCCGTCGAACTTCAGCGGCGCCTGTCGTCCGTGGCACGGCGCCTGCAGGCCCGAAAGGACGGAAAGACCTACTCGCTGCGCGTGCTGGTGCACCCGTCGGTGCTCGAGCGCCTGCGGAGCGAGGACGCCGGCCTTTTGGTCCGCATGGAGAAAACCTACGGTGTGCAACTCGCGTTCAGGGCCGACCCGAACTACCACATCGAGAACTTCAAGATCATCAACGCAGCGACCGGCGAAGAGTACCGCTGAGTTGTGTCAGTGGCCATTAAAGTGGAGGTATCGTCCATTAGTGTTGAGGCCTAGCTGACATAATTGTTGGCGTGGTGATCGGTTGGTCGGAGACGAAAATTCCGTTTCCGGCCTTCATTTCTGTTTCTTTGGACTCCATGGCCGTCAAGCGCCGGCCATGGGTTCCGAATTTTGAGACGTCTCGAGTCAGGCACATGACGGTCCTTGTCTCGAGACACGGCCATCGACAGCCTGCGTGGCATCGATCTGGCAATTCGATGAATCACATTCCCTTCAATATTCCGATTCCGAAATCCAAAGACGGATATTCACGGCGCGAGTGTGCGAAGAAAACATGCGGAAAGGCGTTTCACATTCGGGCCAGCGATGCACCGGAGACGATCTACTGCCCCTACTGCGGCTCATGAGCGAACATCCTGGAAACCCTCTCCCCAACCGATCTGGCCTATGCGCACAAGGTGCTCGAAGAGAAGGCCCTCAAATAACGCCCTAGTTTGCTTAAGGTACAGTCTAGCGGCGCTCTCGCGGCGGCGTCCGCGCTTCACGTGCTCTTTTGCTATTTCAATCGTCGTAAGCCGCATTGGGAATCGTGACTCGCCTTTCTGTAAGGGTAAGGTAACCGTGTCTTTAGCCCCAGCTGCTGACTAGACTATGATCGTCCCGTTGACACGTCCTCGAGCATCCTGGGTGGTTTTAGCTTGTGCGTATGCGACTTGCGGCATTCCGGCGGCCGACCTTGGTTTGTGGTGGGCAAGGCGGACGGGCTGGACCGGTGCTGGGTGGATATTCCCGATAGCACCAAGTACGGCACTGGTATTCTTGCTGCTCGGGGGTGCGTTGACCCTGTGGATTCGTCTCCCTGACCGGCTATGGGTGAAGAAATTCGCCTTGGTTGCGGCCGGTTTCGCCGCCATGGTGGCACTGCATACGTTCTATTGCTACCTGACAGGCGGTGTTCCAGGTTGGGAGCTGTGGATAAAGTCGGTGGGATCTAGAATACTCGGTCCTGAGGACGGAGGGATGTCCGTCCACACCGCCGGGATGCTCCTTCTGACCAGCTTCGGCTTTGCGACACAGTTACCCAGGCGGCAGGAGAACGCTTACCTACAAGGAGCCGGAACGGTGGCCGCGATGCTGGCGTGTATCGCCGGGCTGCTGGGCCTGATGGTCTCTGTGGCCGGTGTCCCGCTCTATGCGAACCAGCAATTCGGGACAATACTGCCGGTTAGGATGCTCGAATGCGCACTCTTCAATTTTGTGCTGCTGACGACTGACAGCGTCACCAACCGGCTGCGAAACTGGTTTCTCGGAGGTGACGCAGGCCCCGACTCCACGCCCGTCTCTCGCGAGGAACGATGGGCACTCTGGTTGCTGTCAGGCGTAGGCTTAGTGGCGCTGACCGCCGGCGCGGGTTATTTGCGCATCGTTCGTGTACATGATCAGGCCAAGACAATCGAGGCGTTGCAAACCATGTCCGGTCTTAAGGTCACACAGATCGAGCAATGGCGACGCGAACGATTGGGTGATGCACGCACGCTGATGCGGGGGCCTGGCTTGGGAGAATACGTAAGCGCCGTCAGCGGGCCGAACTCCGCAGCCCAGCGCGCCAAGCTTGTCGAATGGCTACAAGCGTTAATCAAGAATTATGGCTACGCCAATGTCGTTGTGTTTGACGCCACAATGAAGCCGGTGTTGAGCGAGCCGGGTGACGTGGATTTCTCGTCGCCTGGACTGCGCGCGCGGCTGAGCGATCTCCGGCCTGGGGCGGATGTGGTCGAGCTGCCACCCTATGTCGATGGCGCGGGACGCCTGCGCTGGGACTTGCTCGTGCCCCTTCCTGCAAACAGTTCGGCCGCGGTCGAAGGCGCGATTCTACTGCAAACGGATCCGGCGCAATTCATTGTGCCGGTCCTTCAATCGTGGCCGACGGAATTCACAACCGGTCAATCCATGCTGTGGTATCGGGATGAAGACCGCTTGATTTCACTTGGTGGCTACCGGCCGGTGACAGGCACCACGCCGGACGAGTTGCGCCCCTTCGGGATGGTCCGGGACATTTCCAGCTCCGGTCCCCAGTCGATGCTCGCCCGAGTCGCGCGCGGCGACATTAGGGCGAGCGAAGGACTGGACCATCGGGGCATCATGATCCTCGGCGTCGGCCGGCCCGTGGCGGAATCCCCCTGGCTAGTGTCGAGCCGCGTGGACTCCGCAGAGGTTTATGCGCCCTTGCGGCGAACTGCTTACGGTGTCGTTGGCGTCGTGGCAGGCTTGTTCCTTGCTAGCGGTTTCGCCACGACATGGCTGTGGCGGCAGCGCCAGAAGAACCTCCTACACGAACACCTTTCGGCTGAGCTTGAACAAAAGCGGCTCGCCGCTCGTCTCGGCATGGTGATGAGGCACGCAAAGGACATCATCCTTGTGGCCGATGAGAAGATGCGGTTGGTCGACGCCAACCAGCAAGCTGTGGACACGTATGGGTGGACGAAGGAAGAACTGCTCCAGATGACCATTCCGGACCTGCGGGCTCCCGAAACTTTGAGTGCCCTCACGGATACCTTCGAGCATGCCAACTCGACCGAGGGCGCGATTTTCGAAACCGTGCATCTCCGCAAGGATGGCACAAAAATCCCCGTCGAAATTAGCGTGCGCCGAGCGGAGATCGATGGACACCTGCAGATACTGGCCATAATTCGGGACATCACTGAACGCCGGGCTCAGCAGGTTCGGATTGAACAACTGGGCCGGTCGTATCGCGTGCTGAGCCAGATCAATGAAGTCATTTTCCGCTCCGGCGAAAGGGTGGAGTTGCTGAACCTGATCTGCCAGACCCTCGTGGAAACAGGGCTGTTCAAGTTCGCATTGATCAGGTGGCACAATCCGCAGTCCCAAGCCCTCGAGGCCGTGGCGCGATACGGGCAAGGCAGCGAACATTCAGCGGTCATCAGGATCGATCAACCGGAGGCGAATGGCCCGAGCGGGACCGCTTTTCGGGAAAATCGCGCTTATGTTTGCAACGACGTATTCAACGACCCACGCGCGAAGTTGTGGCGCCAGGAAAACGAAGCCACGAGCACGGGTGCTTGCATAGCTATTCCAATTAGGAGCGCCAACGCGGCGGTGGCGGTGCTGACCGTTTACGCCAACCAAACGGGTTCTTTTGGCAAAGAAGAGACCGCCTTAATGGAAAAAGCCGCCGAAAACATTTCGTTCGCCATCAACACGTTGACGGAAAAAGAGCGACGCCAAGCTAGCGATGAAGCGCTGCGAGTAAGCGAAGAGCGTTACCGCCTAATTGCCGAAAACACGTCGGATTTGATCTGGCTCTATGATCAGGTGGCCGAACGGTTCACCTACGCTAGCCCGTCCGCGCTTCCGCTCCTAGGTTACCGGGTTGATGAAATTGTGGGACGCAAACTTCTAGATTTTGTGGCACCGGCATCGAAGGACGCGGCGCGGCGCGCGCTCGAACAGGCGCTACGGTCCGCCACGGGGACTCAAGCGCCGATTCACTTGGCCTTAGAGCTAGAGCAACAGCGCAAGGACGGCAGCCTTGTGGCGACCGAAGTGGTAGTATCCGTTTTGTCGAACGCGTCCGGCCGGGCCAGCCACATTCTTGGCGTGACCCGCGACATCACGGAACGGCGAAAGGCGAGAGAGATGCTTGAGAAATTCAACACCGAGCTGGAGGAGAAGGTTGAACTGCGCACGGCGGAATTGGCGACGCGCAATCGCGAGATCGAGGCGTTGGTTGAATCGATTCCCGATGTCGTGCTGTTATTTGACGAGCGCGGCGAATTGGTCACCTCGCACTTTGCCCGGAATCGTGACAGTTCGTCCCCGTTCGGCAGCGCTGGTGACGGCGACGAGTTGTCGAGTCAACATCCTGTCGTACTCGAAATCGCCCGCGAGTTGCACGCGGCCGCGCGGGCTGCCCAGAGCGCAATAGTGCAGGAGTTTGACCGAAGCATTAACGGAGCGGATTACGCGATCGAAGGGCGCGCGACGTCCGCGGGAGAGAACCGCCTGCTGATTCTCCTGCGCGACATCTCGGCCCGCAAACGCGGCGAGCGGGTCATGCAAGCCAATCTTGAGCGCGAGCGGCAACTTTCGGAGATGAAATCACAGTTTATCTCGGTGGCATCGCACGAGTTTCGGACGCCGCTGGCGGCGGCTACGGGCAGCCTCGAACTATTGGAGCGCCACGCGGGGCGGATGACAGACGCAAAGCGCGTGGAGTTGCTCACGCGAGCTCAGCGTTCGCTGGGCCGGCTGACCACAATCATGGACAATGTCCTGCAGCTCAGCCGGGCCGAGTCCGGTCGAGTGACGGTGAAGCGGATGAAGGTCGATCTGGTGCAATTCGTGCAGGACCTGATACGCGAGGTGGAGGCCGGCGATCGCCACGGTCACGCGATTGCCTTTCTGCCATCCGGCAGGAGGGATGCGGTGTCAGTGGACACCAATTTGTTCAATCACATTTTGTCCAACCTGCTCGGCAACGCCGTTCGCTATTCTCCGAACGGTACCAATATATCGGTCATGCTCGACATCGGCGAGCAGGCGTTTTCGCTCACGGTCGCCGACGAGGGCATCGGAATTCCTGAGGCGGAGCGCGAACGGGTTTTTGAGCCGTTTGCCCGCGGCAGCAATGTTGGCCAAATCAACGGCACAGGCCTCGGCCTCAACATCGTCAAGCGCTACGCCGAACTAATGGGAGGCCGCATTGATTTGCTGCCCACTGAACGCGGCACGGCGTTTCGCGTCATGCTTCCCTTATCCTAGCCGGAGAACACACCTTGCAGCTAAGACGACGCTTTCGACTGCTTCTTGGCATCCAATTCGCATTGGCGACCGGCCTCGCGATTCTGACGATCATGATGTTTTGGAATCAGAGAGCGCTGAGTCGGGCCCAGCAGGTTCATTTCCAATCGTATCTGCTTGCGGATGAACTGCGCCGGAGCTCGGACGATCTCACTCGGCTAGCGAGGGCGTTCGTCGCAACCGGCAATGAGGAATTCGAACGCGAATACTGGGCCGTTCTCGACATTCGCAATGGCAGGATTCCCCGTCCGTTAGATTATAATCGAGTCTATTGGGACCTAGTAACGAAAGACCATCCGAAGCCCCGCCCGGACGGCGCGACTATTCCACTGCAAGCGCTGATGATCTCCGAGGGGTTCACGGACGCCGAGCTGGCGAAGTTGGCTGTGGCCCAGAGATATTCCGATGCATTGGTGCAGACCGAGAGGATCGCTATGAACGCGGCCAAGGGACTGTTTGATGATGGCACGGGCAACTTCGCAATAAAGCGAGCGCCGGACCGTGCGCTGGCGATGAGGCTAATGAACGACGAGGTTTATCAGGACAACAAGTCCAGGATCATGCGACCGATCGACGATTTCTACGTCATGTTCGCACAGCGAACCGCCGGTGACGTTGCCAAGTTTGAGCGTCGTTCCGTCGCACTCCTCTCGGCCCTGGGGTCCAATATTGTCGCGATCCTGAGTATGTTCATCTATACATTCGTGAGCCTCTGGAAGCTGATGGTCGAACGGAATCTGGCCGAAGACGCCTTGCGCGCAAGCGAGGAACGTTACCGGCTGCTTAATATGGAACTCGAGCAGCGCGTCGCGCTTCGAACCAGCGAGCTTGCCGCGCGCAATAGCGAAATCCAGGCATTAATCGACTCGATCCCCGACACCGTTTTGATGTGCGACGGGAACGGCGCAGTGATTTCCTCTCATCTGCCCACCGAGCAACCGTCCCTAGCCCAAACGGCCCGTGGACCTTCCGGCGCGAGCGATGATCTGGTCCATCAGGAAATTGCACGTGCATTTCACGCGTTGGCGCTGTCTAACGGTGAGACCGTTGTCCGGGAATTCGATCGCAAGTTGAACGGAACCGCCGCCTCGATCGAAGCGCGGGCAACTCGGGTAGGCCCTGAACGTATGCTCATTCTTTTGCGCGACATTTCCGCTCGCAAACGGGTTGAGCGGGATGTGGCCGCCCACTTGGAACGTGAGCTGAAGCTCTCCGAAATGAAGTCGCAATTTATTACGGTTGCGTCACACGAAATCCGCACACCACTCGCCACGGCGGTTGGCAGCGTCGGACTGTTGGAACGCCATGCGGGGCAGCTGCCAGAGGTCAAGCGCGGCGAATTGCTGGCACGCACTCGGGGTGCGCTCAACCGCCTGACCTCGATCATGGACGACATGGTCATGCTTAGCCGGGCTGACTCCGGGCAGATGAGGGTGACGAGGATGGACGTCGATCTCGAGCGCTTCGTTTCGGACGTGGTCCACAACGCTGAAGCGGCGGATCAGCAACGGCACACGTTTTCCTTCGAATCGATTGGCGGAAAGAGGGTCGTCCCGGCTGACACGAATTTGCTACATCACGCGCTATCGAACCTCATAGAGAATGCAGTGCGCTATTCACCTATGGCCACTAAGATTTCGGTCGTGTTAGAATTCGGAGGGCAGGAATTCTCGCTGACAGTTGCCGATCAAGGTATTGGAATACTGGAAGCGGAGCGTGAGCGGGTCTTTGAGCCGTTTGTGCGCGGAAGCAACGTCGACCAGGTTGGCGGCACTGGCCTTGGGCTCAGCCTCGCGAGGCGTTACATTGAATTGATGGGTGGATGGATTGAGTTGCTGCCCGCAGACCGCGGTGCAACCTTTCGGATTGGGGTCCCCTTGCATCAACCCGCCGCTTGAATATGAACCCGGCCTCCAGCGCCAATGTGTTGGTGATCGAAGACGACAGCGCGATCCGCGCCACGCTGATCGACATTCTCGAACTCAACGGACACAAGGTTGCCCATGCGACAAACGGCCTCGATGGGGTCGCACTCGCGCGGCGCAACCGTCCCGACGTAATTCTGACGGATATTTCCATGCCGGGACTCGACGGCTTCGAGCTGATTCGCAGCCTGCATGCCGACGAACTGACGCGCCAGATCCCGATCATCATCGTTTCGGCCTCAGTCGAGCCGGAACGCATGCGCCGGGGTATGGACCTCGGCGCCGAGGATTTTATCGTCAAGCCGTTCACCGAGGATCAGGTGTTGCGCTCGATTCACGCGCGACTGGAGAAAAAGGCGTTGTTGGACGAACTCGACGCGTTCTCGCACACCGTTGCGCACGACTTGAAGAACCCCATCGCGGTGCTCAGCATGCGTGCGGAGCTGCTGCACTCGATGTGGGAATCGGGGGATGACGGCAAGCTGCTGCAGCACGTCGTCGAACTCAAGAAGGACGCTGCCCGACTGAGCAACATTGTCGACGAGTTGCTCGTGCTTGCCGGCGTCGGGCGTCAGACGGTGCAGCTCAAACCGGTAGAGATGGAAACGGTGGTGCGGGAAGCTCTCGGCCGCGTCGAGAACATGGTACAGAAAACAAAAGCCCAAATTGAAAGGCCGAACGAATGGCCTGCCGCGCTCGGCCACGCACCGTGGATTGCGGAGATCTGGACGAATTATCTAAGTAACGCGATGAAGTATGGTGGGAATCCTCCGAGAATGCGATTGGGGGCCGACGCGGTGCTCGAGCGAACGTGCATCCGATTCTGGGTGGAAGATAACGGCCCAGGCCTCGCCCCGGAGCAGCAGGCGCAATTGTTCAAGCAGTTTTCGCGCCTGAGCGAAACCCGCGCGAGTGGGCATGGCCTCGGCCTTTCGATCGTGCGCCGTATTTCCGAAAAACTCGGCGGCGGCGTGGGCGTCGAAAGCCAGGTTGGCGCCGGCAGTCGTTTTTGGTTTGAACTCCCGGCCGGCTCCTCACTTTGAGCATAATTTTTGGGTAAAGGGCCTTCTTTTCCGCATCTCGCCCGTGAAAATCCTCATTGTCGAAGACCAGTCGGATGTCCGCCAAACGCTGAAAGACTTGCTGGAAATTAATGGCCACGACGTGCTTGCCGCCGAGGATGGCGTCATCGGTGTGAAGCTAGCCGCGCAAGATCCCGATTTTATTTTTTGCGACATGGCTATGCCCAATCTCGACGGCCCGGGAGTCTTAGCGGCGATAAAGCAAATGCCTGGAGTGCGAGAGGTTCCGTTTGTGTTTCTGACGGCCCAAGCCGAACGATCGGACCAACGCTCTGGCATGGGGCTGGGTGCGGATGACTATATCACGAAGCCATTTACCGAGCGCGACATTCTCGATGCAATCGCTGCCCGCACCCAAAGGCATCGTAGCGTCCGCGAAAAGATTAGTGAGCTAACCGAGCGCCACCGCCGAGAGATTCATGCTCTTTGGTCCCACGAGCTGCTCACCCCGCTGAATGCTGTCATGGGGGCTCTCGAACTGCTCGACATGGAGGCCGACACTATCAAACCGAACGAGTTGAAAGAAATGCTTGCGCTCATCCGTGAAGGCGCCGAACGGCAAGAACGGCTGGCACGAAAACTTATCCGCTACTTCAGCCTCGAGCAGCAGCTTCAAGTGCCGCCTCCTGGGCAGTTGGTTTGCTGCCGTGCCGACCGGGCGATCAACGCAGCTGCCACCAGTGTCGATCGAAAGAATGACCCGGGCGGCCAACTCACGCTGGCCGCCGAGCCGGGCAAAGTCGCCATCGACGAAGAATCGCTCGCGTTTGCGATCGGCGAAGTCGTGAGCAACGCCATGAAGTTCTCGGCGCCTGGCGCCTCAGTGACCGTAAATGGCGCCATCTGCGGGGAACGTTATCGAATTGAGATCAACGACAAAGGCCCAGGAATGACGGTGGAGCAGCGGGCCCGCATTGGCGCCTTTATGCAATTCGGCCGCAAGGAAGGAGAGCAACAGGGCCTCGGCTTGGGCCTTGCCATCGCGCGTGCCACGGCGCAATTGGCTGGCGGGTTTTTACGTCTCGACGATGCCCCCGGCGGCCCCAGCGGGTTGAGTGTGATATTCGACCTGCCGATCTCCAACGTCGGCCAGACCTCGCGAGTTAATCCGACGTCACACGATGCACCCGGTTGATTCCCCAGACAATCAGGCGGAACCGCCGTTACCGAAGTAGAGTTCTATCCGGCCTCGTAGAGCTATTCAATCGTTGCCCCAGGATCGGCGCGCCATTTGGCCTCGACTCTGTCGTCGCCTACACCTCCGCTCCGTTGTCATGTATGACCTACACTAAATTGGCGCTTTGATACTGCCATCAATGATTTACGCAATTCTGCCACCTCATCATTAGTAGCTGCAGACAAGTTTTAGCTCAGGCTAATCAGGAGGGGTTTTCCCGCTATTCGCCGGCGTCCTCGCCCGCGATTTTGCATAGGGCCGAAACGATCTCACGAAGGGAAGCTGCCTGAACATTGAGTTCTTCTGCGGCCGCGGCACTCTCTTCCGAGCTCGCGGCGTTCTTCTGGACGATCTGGTCAATTTGGCGGACTGCGACGTTCGCCTGTTGGACTCCTTCACTCTGCTCCTTGCTCGCTCCGGCCACCTCTCCGATGAGCCGATCGACCTGTTGTATCCTCTCGACGACCTCCCCTAGCCGCTTGCTCACCTGATAGCTGATGGTGACCCCCTGGGCCGTCTTTCCAATCGCGTTCTCAATCTTCTCGGCGGTCTCCTTGGACGCCGCGGCAGCGCGCTGCGCAAGATTGCGAACCTCGTTGGCGACCACGGCAAATCCGGCCCCGGCTTCACCCGCGCGGGCGGCTTCCACGGCGGCGTTCAGCGCAAGTATATTCGTCTGGAAGGCGATCTCGTCTATTGTCTTGATGATCTTTGCAACTTCGTCGCTCGACGCCTTGATCGCATTCACGGCTTCGGCCATCGTACGCATATCCGCTTCGCCCTGTTCAGCGGCTTTATGGGCTTCGCGTGCCAATTCATTGGCTTTGGTCGAGTTTTCGGCGTTCCTCTTTGTCATCGATGACATTTCCTCGAGGGAGGCCCCCGTTTCCTCCAATGAAGCCGCCTGCTCGCCGGAACCCTCGGCGACAGACTGGCTCGAGCTTGAGACCTGGGACGCCGTCGCTGTCACGAAATTCGATCCGTTCCTTAAGTCGGCGATGATCCGGAGCAACGGCCGTGAAATGCGAAGCGAATACACAACGCTGAGCGCGCAAGCTATAAGGGCAGTGGCTCCCGCGAGCACTATGATCCAGAGTGTCATGGCGCCCTGCGCCGCCGACAATCCTTCGCGTACCTCGGCGTAGTCGTTCTCGTTGGCGCAAGCGCCGATCACCCAGTCCCATGGTGCGAAGTAGGTCACAGAGGCCAGCATGGTGCTCGCGTCCGGCTCCCCTTCATTCTTCCAGCTGTAAGTGACCTGTTCGGTCGCCCCGTCCCGGGTGTTCACGGCCTTATTCACGATGTCCTGCATGAACTCCTTACCGTCGGCATCCCTGAGGTTAGAACCATCCTGTCCGTCGTGATTCCCTTTGGCCGAGATCATATATTTTCCGCGGTCGGCTCCGTGGCCCCCGACGACGAACACATAACCCGTCTTTCCCACAACCATCTTAAGGACCGCGTCATGGAGCTCCAGGTTGATCGCTGCCAAGGGAACACCAACGTAGAGCATGCCAACCACGTAAGTGTGCATGGCGTTCCATATCGGGGTATAGGCCGCAGCGTGCCATTCGCTCACGACAAAGGCTCGTCCCTTGTATGTTTGGCCGTCCAAAACTGCCTTTATGACCGGGCTCTCGGCGCCGTCGGGTGCCATTGCGGGAATGAAGGATCCGATGGCGCGGCCACCGTCCGCCTTGAGGATGTTTGTGCTCACACGAAGCATGTCCCCCTCCTTGTTCATCCGCTGGAATAGCGTGCAGTAGCTTCCCGTCTGGTGGCGGATCTCGTCGACGAATGGGGCCCGTTCGTCGGCCTGGCTGATTTGGCCGAGCCAGCTGGACCCCAACAACATTTTTGGCAGGGTGATTGTCTCGTCGGAATGCGTGAGCTGGTTCACTGCATGCCATGGAACGGTCTCTTCCGCGAACGACACGTCACCGGATTTGGCAAGGAGGTCGGTCGCCACGCCGAGACTCCGGTTCAGCTCCTTCAGGTTGCGCGCTTCGGTGCTGGCGCATAGGAGATAGGCGTTCTTGGCGATCTTTGACGCCTCGCTGTAAGCCTGCTGACGGACCGTTTCAGTCACGGTCACGGAAAGCCGCTGATTTTGGACGTACATCGTCAGAACAACGATGACGAGCGTCACCAGGACAGGGCATACCGTTAGAAGGATGATTGCCGTTCCTATCCTCATCCGGGAGCCGGATGTCGTGAGACTGGATCCCTGGACCTGGGGATGGGGTTCCACCGGCGCCATGGCGCGAGGCGCCGGGCGGGATGGCGGTTTGGGGAGTTCGGCGAGGCCAATTGCCATAAAATCGTTGGTTTTTCGGACTCGCGGGAGCCACGAATTCGTTAACAAAATCGTCACGGCGCATCGATCGAACCACGCATGGATTGCGTTTTCCCCCGCAAATATTGGGATCCGAGGAGCCGCCGATCCGCGGGCGACCCGGGTATTCTGGAGGCTATGGTGAGCCCAGGGGTTGGAGCACCAATGGCCCAGCAGAACCCCGCGGGCGCTCGAGGTGGGGTAAGGGGTGAAGCAGGGAAAAATTCGCCAGTCGTGGACGGGCGTCGAGTTCCACCAGGGGGATCTCGTCGTGGATGCTGGACGCATGTAATTCCTCCCGCTTCTCGGGCAGGTCGAGGCTTTCCTTTGAGACCTTCGACTGGGCCCTTGCCTCAAACGACTGCAGTAGTATTTGCCCTCCGACCAATGCAACGAGCGTTGCGCATAGGAGGGTTAGGATGAACTTCGTTTGGATCTTCACGTTTTGGGGATTTTAACTGGGCGGCAGGGCGGGCCCTCCGGCTGAGGAGGCAGACGTGGGGGCGGCGTTCGCCTTTCAATCTGCAGGCACATGCGGACCACGAGGGGTGGCCCGCGCGCACGAGCTATACGATACGAGCTACGCAGATCCCGGTACGGGTCCTGCTCGCCTAGTTATCAGAGCAGAAGCCGTAAATCGTTCAAATCCCAGGCACCGCATGGCCGGCGCGTTAGGCTGGAATATCCGCGCAGCTTCCGTCGAACTCACGCCGCACGACCTGCGCGGGATCGAAGCCCACGGCCCCGTAATCCCGAAAAGCTGGAGAAGATGACCGGACTCGGATAGCCTGCCGTTTCGATCTGATCGCCGTTACATTTAACCCACGCTAGGCCCATAGGCGTAGCATCCAATCAAGGGAGTCCAAACCATGGAAATCAACAGAAGCGGCTCGCAGCCCTCAAGAAGGGGGCCCTCCGAGTGGTTTACGGGAACCGTGCGAATTGATCCGCTGTTTCAGGCGACGGATCCGGCGCGCGCAGCGGGAAACAGCGTAACGTTCGAGCCCGGTGCTCGAACGGCATGGCATACCCATCCCCTGGGCCAGACCCTGATCGTGACGGCCGGCTGCGGCCGGGCCCAGCGGTGGGAGGGTCCGATCGAGGAGATCAGGCCGGGCGACGTGATCTGGTTTGCCCCGGGGGAGAAGCACTGGCACGGCGCCGCACCCACGACGGCCATGACTCACATCGCCGTCCAGGAACACCAAAACGGGAAGCCTGTGGACTGGATGGAGAAGGTGAGCGACGGACAATACCAGGTGGGGTCGGAAGCCGTCGGGACCGGAGGCACATAAGCCGTGTCCAGCGCGGCGAAATTGAATCACCGGGGGCTCCTGAGCCGCGCCCTTGCGCTGCTTGCCCTGCCCTTGGCATCCACCGCGCGGGCTGCCGACGCGCCAGGGGACCTTGGGGTCGACGTTCCGCGGGTCGAGGCCACCTGGGAACAGTCGCAGGTGGGTGGCGGCGGTTATATCACGGGGCTGATCCCCGACCCACACACCCCAGGACGCATCTGGGCCCGGTGCGACGTCGCCGGGGTGTTTCTGAGCGAGGACGGCGGCAGAAGCTTCCGTGCGATGAACCGCGGAATGACCGCCTCATCCAACCACTCGGTTGAGAGCTTTGCGGTCAGTGCGCACGATCCGAACGTTCTCTACCGCTGCTCCGGCGAGGCCCGGGGGGGCAAAAGCTTCGGGTTCATCCATGGATCGAAGGACGGTGGAAAGTCCTGGCAACTGCTCACTGAACAGGCCGACTTCATCGGCAATGGGAGCACCCGCTACCTCGGCGAGATGATAGGCGTCGACCCCTTCGACCCGAATACGGTCGTGGCCGCCAGCTTCTCGCGGGGAGTCTTCGCCAGCCACGACGGCGGAAAACATTGGACCTGCACCGGCCTAAGGGGTGAGCCACTCAAGTCCCTGATTTTCCATCCGCGCATCCCCAACAGACTCTATCTTGGCACGCTCCAGACCCTGGCGCACTCGGACTACCTCTTCCCCTCGGGCTACGATCGCCCGAAGGTTGGACGCCTCTATTTTTCAAATGACAAAGGCCAGACGTGGAGTCTGCTCGCTGAAGGCCCCGACCTGGCCTTCGCCGAGATCCAGTTCTCGTCCGAGGGCGACGACATAATCTACGCCGCGGCCGGCAAGTTAGGGCTGCTAAAAAGCAGTGACGGAGGCCGCAGCTTCAAGGCGATCAACCGGGGCCTGCCCCCGGTGGAATTCCCATGCATTTCCGTGGATCCGAGGAATCCCCGGACTCTTTATACCGCCGCGTGCGTGGGGGCCGATGCGCCCGTTCCGGTGGTTCCCCTGTATATCTCCCGAGACGGCGGCGCAGATTGGTCCCTGATCAAGGATTACAAGCCCTCTGATTTCACAGAGTACCCCTATCCGCCCGGGGACATCCGCCCGATTGGCTGGGCGATCGCGAAGGTGCGGGTGGATCCCTTCGACTCGAGCACGCTCTACATGAGCAACTGGTTTGGAGTCTCGGTGAGCCACGACGGAGGACAGCACTGGTCCGGCAACCACTACAAAGGCATCGAGAACATCTGCATCGAAAACGTGGTCGCACACCCGACAAAGCCGGGACGCTTCTATTTCTCCGCCGCCGACAGCACCATCGCGCGGAGCGCCGACGACGGGCGGAGCTTCAGGCATTTTGCCGAAGTGCATCGCCCCGACAACTATTATTGCAGCACGTGCGCGGCTCCCTCGCGGTTCGCCGAGGGACTTGTCGTTTACGCGGTTAACAACAACGGATCGCAGCACAGCGCATTCTACCGCACGGAGGACGACGGCGCGACCGTTAGCTGCGTTCTCGAGCTACCGGCCGGCCCGATGATCCAGGCCATACGCGAGGACTCGAAGCGCCCCGGAGCGTTCATCGCAAGCGTGGACGGCGAGCTCGAGAAGGGCGCCGGCATTTACCGCAGCGACGACAGCGGCAAGAGCTGGGCGCGCCTGCCCGGAGGCGGCCTGCCCGCCCGCATCCACAGAATCCCACAGGATCGCGCTTGGGTCGAAAATGAGCTTCTTTCGGTGGTGTGGTATCAGACGAAGAATGCGTGCGGCACCAATCAACTGCTTGCAGCCGTTCCCGGCGAGCCGGGTGGATTCTATTGGGGTGAATGGACCGAGGGGCTCTTCCGGATTGCTGACTCGGGAGCGTGGACCGACATCTCCGCCGGCCTGCCGTTCAAACGAAACCGTCTTGCCACGCTCGTCTGCGTGGCCGCCGACCCGAACCGTCCCCAACGGGTTTATGCTGGCTTTATCCGGGAGGGCCTCTGGCGCAGCGATGACGGAGGGGCCCATTGGACAAAGGTCTTCCCCCTCGACGACAGACCCTTCAATGCGAGTTCAATCGCGGTCGGGGGGCCGGGCATCGATGACCTTTACGTCTCCTGCGAACCCCTGGGGCTCAGCCCCTGTTTGGCCGCCCTCCTGCACAGCAAGGATTGCGGCCACACGTGGAGCGACCTCTACGATCCAGGTTTGGGGGCATTGCGGATGAAGACGATCGCCGTGAACCCCAAGACGGGCACCGTCGAGGTGGGCACCTGCGGCAACGGCACGTTCCGCGTCGCCGCAAATTGACACGGCCATAGGGGGATTCCGCGGGGTCCCGGCGAATTCCCGGGCGCCCCCCTTTCAAGGGGCCTGCAGACGAATTCGCCCAAGCCGCGAGAAGGACGACCGCCGTTTCCCAAAATAGTGCTGCACGGAATATTCAGACGATAGCCAGTAGGGTCGATTTGCCTCGTTGAATTCCGGACAGCCAGTGCCGCATTGCTCCGACTGCGGATTTCTTGGCGTCCGATTCAGTGGGCTCCCATCCCTCGTCGACCACCGGACCCTCGGCGCTGACGAGGGCCCAGCGCCACATATCACACTGTCTGCGTTCGGTCAGAGCGAAACCGGAGAACCCCGGATCGGAGGTTACCTCGAGCGTGGTGAGCGAGAACCGGCTCGACGATGAGGCGAAGGCGGCTTCCGCATCAGCGGTAATTTCTGAAAACGAACGCCAAACTGGGGGCATGAAGAGCATGGGGATCCTGGTTCTACTCACGATAGTCCAACGGCCCTTCCTTTGATATGGGGTGTAATCCGCTCATCGGCTCCGCACCGGAATGGCCCAAATTCCCGTGGTTGACCGGACGCATTGAGCTTGGCGGAGACCTTTTCGCCAATCGCTTCAGGCCGGCTGCCTGTGCCAAATCCCCCAGCCTCACAAGACACCGCCTGCAGCCGGAGGCTCAGCCGGAATTCGTGCGTCCGCGATGAGTGGCATCGGTTTGTGGAAGACCCTTCCTGCCATGGCCCCCTGGGGGACTGCCGCGCTGAGATTATGACCCTGAAGACTGGGTCTTTCTGGAAACGTGGTGCCGCGCATGGTTTGCCGCAAAGGGCGCGAGCTTTATGGCCCCCGAATTCAGGCGAGAGCCTTTGATAAACGAGGCTGATTGCTTCACCGCTTCGTGTGGCAGCAGAGGCTCCACGATGTTGCCTGGTATATTGTTACCTTTGGGACGATCCTTGATTTTCGGATGCATAGAATATCGCGCGTTCTTCGCCATAGTGGGGCGGCGCAGAGGACTTTCTCCCATCGAAGCTTTGCGTGACACAGACCACCACCTCGTCCACACCCATGGCGATAAACCCGCGCCCCGCCTCTTGCGCAATGCGTTGCACGCAATGCAGCCAAGGCGAATCCATCCCCTCGGGAAGCTCGTCGCATCTGAATAGGGTCGCCACCGTGGCGGATGAGCCCGCTCGGGAGGTCAAGCAATCCTCCAGCCAGCTTTCGACATATACGGGGAGCGTCCTTCTTACACCAGAGATCGAAACGACGATCAGATCGGCCCCGAGGGTGGCGGCCGTTGCAAGAGCCCGGTATTCATTATCTTCCAATTTTGATAGGCACACAGAAGCCGCATGGAGTTTTTTGGAGTGCAGTTCCTGAATCGGCAGCCTTGAAAGACTCTCCACAGCCCAGAGGGCAGTCGAGAGGGTTTCGTAGACGAGCACGATGTTCATCGAAGCCCGTGCATCTGCGTTTATCCGCCTGAGTTCCGACTGGAACGAAATGGGCGTGTTCATGGTTACCTCGACTGTGATTGCACCGATGGGAGGCCGCTGTTCCAGGATGCTGATTCGTTGAGGGTCACACGGGTTCGGGGACAATAATGCGATCGGCGAAACGGTGCTTCGGCCCGAGCCCAATCTGCAATTGCACGCCTTCACCGCAATAGGCGTGTTATGGGGTCTTCGCCTACCTTTCTTTAAGAGTCATCCAGTTGATATCTTTCCGAAACTGGCTAAGCGAGGATTCCGCCGACGAGCGTCGGGCACATCGTTGTTCGACTCGAAAATGCATCCAGGAACTTTGGTCCTGCAGGAGCGAAGGATCCCCGAATACCGATGCTTTACTCCTGGCTGCAAGCCGGTCACAGGACGAACCCGCAGGCAAAGCGCCAAGCTCCGCCCTGGTTCGCAATTCCGAACACCGCGTCGCCTCCCCAGACAACAGCGATCGCGGCGGCACCGGACACCGAGAGGGCAATCACCGCGTAAAATGCAACGACAGCAGCCTTCGGGCTCAGGAATTGGGCACCTGAGCTGCGTCGAAGCCGTTTGCACCAGCCGGGGCGGCCCAGCTCACGATGAGAACCAGCGCGACGTTGAGAACGAGGCCGATGAAGCCCGCGTTTAGCCCGAGGAAGGGGTCCCTGTGCGTGAAGCTCAGGAAACCGGCCAGCGACAGACCCGCAACCATGCCCGCAAGAATCCCGCGGGGGCTCACCCGTCTGGATGCGATCCCCAGGATGATTCCCGGCGCAAATTGCGCGACCCCTGAATAGGCCAGGAGGAGAAGCCCGACGAGCATGACGGAGCTGTTGAGCGCCAGGAAGAGGGCAAGCGCGGTGATGGCTCCCACCGCAACGCGCGCCACCCTCCCCGTCTGTTCGTCCGAGAGCCCCGGGGCGAAGATCGGCTTGTAGAGGTTCTTTGCGATCAGGGTGGAGGTGGTGAGGATGTGAATCGCCGCCGGCACCATCGCCGTCAGGGCCCCGGCCCCGCCGATGACCCCGAGGAGCCACGGTGAAAACGTCTTCCGGACGGCGGTCAGGAGGGCAAGGTCCCCATTGGCAAGTCCCGGCGCGACCAGGATGGCTGCGCAGCCGGCGAACAGGATCAGGGCCAGCGGAAGGACATAGAGCGGCATGATCACCGAATTGCGGCGCACGGTGTCGCCGCTCTTCGCTGTAAAAATGCTCGAGAAGAAATGCGGCCAGGCAAGGAAGAGGCTGTTCACAAGGACCGTCGAGATGAACCAGGCGTGGGTCAGGTCCCGGGTTCCACCCGGCATAGTCAGGTGGTGCGGCTTCGCCCGCTCGAGGGCTTGGAACATGGGCCCGATGCCCCCAAAATGGAGGTAGGGCAGCCCAAACCCGACGATACAGGCCACCGCCACAAGCAGGAAATCCTTGAGGACGCTCACCCAGACGACGCCCCGGACGCCGCTCGCAAGCACGAAGCAGGCAACCGTCACCGTGGCCACGATCATGGCCGGCGTTCGGCCAACGCGCTCGAAGCTCGCCACCTCGACGATGATCCCAAGGCCGGTGAGCTGGAGTTGGAGGTACACAACCATGAACACGACGCCCGCGATCCCCACGACGGCGGCCAGAAGGCGGCTTCCGTAGCGCTGGGCGAAGAAATCGCCTATCGTCTGCAGGCCGTATCTCCTGCCCACCTCCCAAAGGGATGGACCGAAGAAGAAGATGAAGACGTAGCCGAGGGAAAGGTAAGCCAGCACGTAGAGCGTCGGGCCGCCCTTAGTGTAGATCCACCCGCTTATGCCGAGCACGGAGAAGGTGGTGAAGGTCTCGCCCGCGAGGAGTATCCAGACCAGCACGAGGCCGAGCCCCCGCCCCGCCACCGCCCATTCCTCGAGGTTCAGCTCCCTCCTCCTTCCGGCGAAAAACCCGACGGCCGACCCGAGTCCGACAATCCCGAATATGATGGAAAGCGCTAACGTTCCCTCGCTCATCGGCGCTTTTCGATGAGGTAGGCGACGGACATCGCCGCAGAGGTCAACACGATCCAAGCCAGCATCCAGATCATGTTGAAGGGGATGCCCATCACCGTCGGCGACACGCGGTCCCAGAACGAGACGGAAAAGCACATCCCAACGAACGGTAAGATCGCCAGGATGATCGAAGCAATGGACGGTCTTTTCACCTCGGCCGGAAGGATTCACGGGCCGGCCGGCGCTGCGCGAGCACAATCGGTCCCCCGATCGGACGCGGCGCCTAGGGCGGCAGGAACGAGGACCTGAGCAGATCCAGGTCGATGAACGGCAGGGTCGGCACATCGAAGCTTCTCAGCGGAACATCGCCGACGCTCCATCCCGAGACCCGATCGTGCTCGAAATAGACCGTTGACGAGCCGTAGTCGTAGCTCAGGGCGGAGAACCGCGTCGGGATGCCCTGCGCCCGCAACACGTCGCCCATGGTCGAACCCAGTGAGAAGGTGTCGAAGAAATGGAATTCGATCACCGGCCACGAACGCACGCGCAGCCTCGGAAGCCGGTCGGACCAGCCCGACACGCGCCCGTTTTCAAAATAGACGAGGGAGGACCCATACCTGAAGATTCCGTCGCCCGCCTCGTCCGGATTGCCTTGGACGGCAAGAACCGTCGACTTGGAGTCGCCGACCTCGAACACGTCGAGGAGCCCCGCCCTCCTGGCGCCGCCTGCAGAACGCGGGGGCTGGCCGGAGAATTCCACGGCCAAGGCCGGAGCCAGCGTCTCGGCCGGATCCACGATGTCGAGGAAGGCGATTCCGGGGCCCGGGCGAATGGCGGCCCGCCCCGGGGTGGTTCTCTCGCGAAGCGGCTCATGCCGCGGTGGGATTGCGCCACGGGGCGCCGCGGCACGAGCTGGCGCCGCAGGTAGGTCCGGAGCGTGGGGCTGAGGATGGGATGAGGCCCGCACGGGAACCTCGATCGAGAATTCGCGGAGCCAGTTCCAAGCCGGAAGCGCGGATGCGCCAAGCGCGGCGGCGACGGCAATTCGTTTCCAGGGAATGCGCCTGAGGCCGCTAAAGCGCGTCCATCCGGGCCAGCGGCGCACCCTGGGACTGGGCGTTGGCGGGGGCTCCTCAGCCTCCGGGGGCCGTTCAGTGGAGGCGCCCTCCCCTGTCTTTTGGGGATCGCCTCCGGCGCCCGGCTCCCCCCTCGACCGGAATTTCCTGTAGAGCTTCTTCCGGTAGAGCTGCTCAAAGGCGTTGTTGATCTCCTTGGTGACATCCTCCGCCGTCGCCTGCATGGGCGATCCCGGCCTGAACAGGTCGGGATGCCAGGTGCGCATCAGCTGCCGATAGGCTCGTTGAATCTCGGTTGGGCCCGCACCCGGGTTCAGGCCGAGGGTGCTGTAATAAGCGTCGATGTCCTTGCGCATGGCGGGCGAGACGGGCTCGCCGAGTCAGTTCAAACCCCTCCAATCGGCACGTTTCCGCCGAAGATTGGCAAAATCGCCGGGCCGGGCCCGGAGCCCCCGGGATGGCTCCGCCCCCTTCGGACGGCCAGGCGGCCCCTACTTGGAGCTGTGACCGATGACCGTGGACCTTCCGTTGGGACCAAAAAGGCCGATAATGCCATCCGAGTCCTCGGAGACATTCTCATAGACCCTTTGCTCGCCGGACATTGAATCCAGCTGAAGCGCCCCGCCGAATTTTTCGAAGCCCAGGAAAAGGACCCTCTGTTTGTCCTGGAGCATCGTCAGTCCCGTGTCGCCCAGGACCTCGGAATGGTTTCCGCTCGAAAGGGAGGCGAATGTCTTCTCCGTCGGGGTCGAGTCGTCATAGGCGATCACTCCCTTCATCTCCTTTTCCTTTTGGATGCCGATGAAGGATCCTTCCGCATTCGCCACGATCTGTGCGGAGCGCTTTCGGCCCTGGGTGTCGGGCGCGAACACCTGGACCGACGACCCCTTGTCATCGGCCGATATCGTCACCACCGGGTCGTTGTCCTTCTCGATCGAATGGCCCAGAAGGAACGTCGGGCCCGAGGCCGCGTCCGTCCTGAGCATGATCGTGGGGCCGTCCTTGCCCGAGAACGCCTCCACGCCGCCGGAATCGTCCGCGGTGAGGGAGATGCCGGGGGGGTCCTTGACGGAGAAGCTGCCGATGCTGACCGAGGCCCCTGCATGGAGCACGCCGCCGTTCCTGCCCGAGAGGAAGACGCTGCGCTCGCCTTCCGGCGTCAAAAGGACGAGGCCGTCATTCGGGTCGAACATCGCCGCCACCTTCCCCTTCGAATCGGCAAAACTGGCGGTCCCTTTGAATACGGGGTTGGTCACGGCCTCGGCCATGGCGCTTGCCAGCTGCTTGGGCAGCGCGGCCTCCGCGGCGCTCTCGCGCCGGGCGATGTCCGACTGGCCCTGCTTCAGCGACTCAACCTCGCGGGTGAGGTCGCCGATCCGCCCGGACTGCCGAAAAAGCAGGATCAGGCAGATCAGGAGGAGTATCGCTGCGGCGGAGCCAATGAGTTTATTCATGGGAGGCATTTCGTGTTGGAGCAGTGGGGCGAGCCGCCAGGTGGGCTGCCGTGAAAAACAGCATTCCTGGGCGAAGAGAATAGGACATTGCTCGGACCATTAATCATCACCTCGCCGGGGCGCTCAAGCCTCCATTCAGCCACTAGGTGTTGCCAACCGAGCGGTTCCGAATCATAAGATTGTGGCTGCTCCGGACAAAATCCCCGGGGCTACGGCCCCCCGGCCGCGCCCCAATCCCACGAATCCCCATGAAACGAGTCTGCCCGCCCCTTCGTCTTGCCGTGATCCTTTGCGCTGCGCCGCTCCTGGTCCGCGCGCAGGCTCCGATTGCCCCCGCGTGGGCCGAGCCGGGCTCGGCGACCCACACCCAGGTCCCGCCTCCGGCGAATTTCCACAGGCCGACCCTGACCGTTGACTCGCCCATCGGAATCTTTGCGGGACAATCTGACGTCGGCGGCGCGCTCGTGGCGGGAAGCGCCCGTTATGATCCCGCCAAGGGCCAGTACACGATCAATTCCGCCGGCTACAACATCTGGTACACCCGCGACGAGTTCCGCTACCTCTGGAAGAAGGTTTCCGGTGATGTCTCGCTCGCGGCCGACGTCACGTTTCCGAACGAGAAGGGCTATGGCGACCGAAAGGCCGTCCTTGTTTTCCGCCAGGACCTCGACGATGACTCGAAGGAGGTCATGGCCGGCCTCCACGGCGCCGGGTTGATCCACCTGGCGGTACGGCCCGAGAAGGGCGCGAACATCAAGGAAGCGTACCGGATCGAGAGCCGGGGTGCTCCCTCGGCCGCGTCCTCCCATGCCAAGCGCATCGGCATCGAAAGGCACGGCGACTCCTTCACGCTTTATGTCAGCCTGGACGGCGGGCCCATGCACCAGGCCGGCCCGCCCGTCGACGTGCCCTTCGACGGTCCCATCTACGTCGGAATCGGGTTTTGCTCCCACCTACCGGTCACCTCGGATACGGCCGTCCTTTCCAACGTCGTCCTCGAGAATTCGTCGGGGAAGGTTCGCTAGGAACGGCGCCGCCCGCTGCGGGTGCCAGTCGCGGCCTGGCTCCGGTCCGTCTGCGGCCACGGGCCAGGGGGCCCTGCATAAGGGATTGCCATGCGCGGGAATTGCATTAATTCAACCCCGCGGTCGGTCGCCTCGCGTCCTGGCCCTGCAGCCGCCCCCCTCCCCCCTGAAAACACCCCCGCGGAGACGCTCTGGCTGCGGGAAAAACACCGATCTCACCCCATGATGCCGAAAAAATGGCTCCGGATTGCCGTCCCCGTCCTTCTATGCGCCGCCAGACTCCGCGGCGAGACCGAGCCGAAACTCCTGCTGCAGGAGCCCAGTCTCAGCAAGACGCAGATAGCCTTCTCGTTCGGCGGCGACATCTGGATCGTCGGCCGGTCCGGCGGCGATGCGCACCGCCTGGCGGGTTCGAGCGGAACGAGCGGCGGCCCGGTCTTCTCTCCCGACGGCGGCAAGGTTGCCTATACGTCCCAGGTCGACGGCAACACGGACGTGTACGTCGTGGACGCCTCGGGCGGAGTTCCCGTGCGCCTCACCTATCATCCCGCAAGCGACATTGCCGTGGGATGGACCCCGGACGGCTCCCGGGTCTTGTTCGCTTCCGACCGGTCGACACCGCGGGACCTGCCCCAGCTTTATACGGTGAAGCTGACTGGGGGGCTTCCGCAGGAGCTGCCCCTCCCGAGCGGCACCCGGGCCAGCTACTCCCCGGACGGCACGCACCTCGCCTACGTGCCGATCTCCCAATGGGAGCCGGACTGGAAGATGTACCGCGGCGGCCAGACGACGCCCATATGGATCGCCGACCTGGCGGATTCAAGCGTGGTCAAGGTCCCCCGCGAAAACTCGAACGACCGCGACCCGATGTGGGTGGGCAACACGGTCTATTTTCTCTCGGACCGGGACGGTCGTTTCACGCTCTTTGCCTACGACACGAAGACGATGAAGGTCCGCAAGCTGCTGGCCAATGACGGGTTTGACATCAAGACGGCGTCCGCGGGGCCGGGCGGGATCGTCTATTCCCAGTTTGGCTCGCTTCACGTCTACGAGTTTGATTCGGGCACAAGCCATCCCGTCGCGGTCCACATTGCTTCCGACCTGCCGCGCCTGCGCCCGCATTTCGAAAAGATCAAGCCTGAGCGGATCCTCGCCGCCGCCCTCTCGCCCACGGGAAAGCGCGCCGTGTTCGAGGCCTACGGCGAAATCCTCTCCGTGCCCGCCGAAAAAGGCGACATCCGCAATCTGACCCAGAGCCCCGGGGTGGCCGACCGCGACCCGTCCTGGTCGCCCGACGGGAGGTGGATCGCCTATTTCTCCGACGAATCCGGGGAGTATGCGCTGCACGTGCGCTCCCAGGACGGCCTCACCCCTCCCCGCAAGATAGACCTGGGAAAACCGGGATCCTTCTTCTACGGCCCGACCTGGTCCCCCGACAGCACGAAGATCGCCTACACGGACAAGCGCCTGAAGCTCTGGTACGTCGCGGTTGACGGCGGGACCCCCGTGGCCGTCGACGCCGACCTGAACGCCGTGTGGGGCAACGAACTCAATCCCTCCTGGTCGCCCGACGGCCAGTGGATCGTCTACACGAAGCGCCTCCTCAGCAATTTCCACGCCGTCTACATTTACTCCCTGGCCGACCGCAGCATCCACCCGGTTACCGACGGGATGTCCGACGCGGGTTATCCCAGGTTCGACCACAACGGAAAGTACCTATATTTCACCGCCAACACCCAGAAGGCGCTCAGCGGATCGTGGATCGACATGTCCGGTTTCAACCATCCGTCGGCGGCCAATGTCTATGCCGCCGTGCTGAGGAAGGATCTTCCGTCGCCGGTGGCCCCGGAGAGCGATGAGGAGGAGGCTCCCAAGGACGCCGATGCTGCGGCAAAGGATAAGGACGCGGCCAAGCCGGCCGGTCCGGCATCCGCGGCGGCGACGCCCGCGGCGCCCGCCACCGCGGCTAATGGGCCCGCGGACAAGAAGCCCGCAACGGACAAGGACGCCCCGGCGGGCGGCGCCAAGGTTGCCGCCGACGCCGCGAAGGAGCCCGAAAAGCCCAAGATCGAGCCCGTGAAGATCGATTTTGACGGAATTGACCAGCGCATCGTCGCCATGCCGCTTCCCGCCGGAAACTACGTCGACCTCCAGACCGGCAAGGACGGCATCCTCTATTTTGCAATCGCTCCCATGGTTCCCGACCCAGGCTCTCACGACGGCGGGACCGCCTCCATCTCGAAGTTCGACCTGAAGACCCGAAAGACCGACCCGATTGTCTCGGGCGTATCCGCGTTCATGCTCTCGTCGAATGGGGAGAAGATGCTCTTCAGCAGGGACAACAAATGGTTCATCCAGGACGCCGACAAGGCGAGTGAGCCGGGCAAGGGGGCCCTCGAGACCGACAACCTCGAGGTCTATGTCGACCCGCGCGCCGCTTGGCGGCAGATGTACCATGAGGCCTGGCGCATCGAACGGGACTTTTTCTACGATCCGGGCTTCCACGGCCTCGACATCGCCGCGGCCGAGCGGCTCTACGCCTCCTACCTGCCGGGGATCGCGAGCCGGAGCGACCTGAACGTCCTCTTCCGCGAGATGACCGGCTGGCTTGTCGTCGGCCATATGTACGTCTGGGGCGGCGACCAGCCGGAGATGGAACACGTGTCTGTCGGCCTTCTCGGCGCGGATTTCGCCGTCGACAACGGGCTCTACCGCATCGCCCGCATCTACAAGGGCGAGAATTGGAATCCCGAGCTGCAGGCGCCCCTCACCCGCCCGGGCGTCAAGGTGAGCGAGGGCGATTACCTTTTCGCCGTCAATGGCCGCGAGCTCAAGGGCGGCGACGAAGTGTACGCGCGGTTCCAGGAGACCGCCGGGAAGCAGACCACGATCCGGGTGGGCTCCAAACCGGATGGATCTGACGCGCACAATGAGACCGTGGTCCCGATCGATTCAGAGTCCAACCTCCGGTACCGCGCTTGGATCGACGGCAATCGGCGAAAGGTCGACGAGCTCTCAAACGGGCGCCTTGCCTACGTCCACATCCCCGACACGGGCGGCGACGGCTACAACAACTTTAACCGCTACTACTTTGCCAACGTCGGCAAACAGGGCGCCATCCTCGACGAACGCTTCAACCATGGCGGTTCGATCGCCGACTACATCGTCGACGAGCTGAACAAGCCGGTCAGAATGCTGGTTGCCCGGCGCGAGGGCGGAGAGGATCTGCCGGAGCCGGACGAGGCCATCCAGGGGCCGAAGGTCATGCTCATCAATGAAATGTCCGGCTCGGGCGGCGATGCGCTCCCCTGGATGTTCCATACCAGCAAGGCGGGCACGCTCGTCGGCAAGCGCACCTGGGGCGGGCTTGTCGGCATCGGCGGCTTTCCCCAGCTGATGGATGGGGGCACCATCATGGCGCCAAAGGCGGCGCTCTACGGAATCAGGGGCGAATGGGAGGTGGAGAACCACGGGATCGCCCCCGACATCGAGGTCGATATGGATCCTAAACTGGTCCGGGAGGGGCATGATCCCCAGCTGGAGAAGGCCGTGGAGGTGGCCCTGGAGCAGCTGGCGAAGAATCCGCCGCCCAAATACCCCCGTCCCCCCTACCCGAATTACCATCAGAAGCTCCCCGCGGATCCGGCGTCGCCCTGAGCACGCCGCCGGAAATCCCATCGGAACCCATGCCTGGGGGCCTCGGGGCAAAGCCACCCGCCCGGCGGGAAGGGCCGGGGTTTCGGCTTTCCTAAGTCCGTCTGGATAGGAATCCTCTGGGGCCTCGCAGCGCCCAGGGGATCGGAGTCTGATCCGTTTCCCAGGAATCCTTCCTCCTTCGCACCTTTCCCGGCACTCCATGCCCTCCGCAACTCCGCTCCACCTTGCAGCCGCGTTTGCGGCGGCCTTTGTCGCAAGCGCCATCAATTCCGTGGCGGGCGGAGGCACAATGATCGCCTTCCCCACCCTTGTGGCGCTGGGCCTGCCCTCCGTGATTGCGAATGCGACCACGACTGTGGGCATATGGCCCGGGACGCTCGGAAGCATCTGGGGCTTCCGCAGGGAGGTGGCCAAGATCGAGCGCCGCATGCTTTGGCTTCTGGTTCCCGCCGGCCTGGGCGGCGGCGCGGGGGCGCTGCTCCTTCGGCTGACGTCGTCCGCAACCTTCGATCGGCTGGTGCCGGTCCTTCTCCTCTTCGCCACGGTGCTCTTCATGATTCAGGGACCCGTGCAGCGCAGGCTCAGATCGGAAGAGGCCGCAAGGAAGGCGGGGCGCGGCTGGTTCGCCGCGGCGATCGTCGCCCAGGCCGCGGTCGCCGTATATGGAGGCTATTTCGGCGCAGGGATGAGCATCGTGAATCTCTCGATCCTCGGCCTCTTGGGAATGACGGACATCATGGAGATGAACGCCATGACGAGCCTCGTCTCCTTTGTCATCAACGGCGTCGCCGGAACGCTCTTCATCGTCAGCGGGCTCATCGACTGGCGTTATATTGCGCCGATGGTTGTCGGCGCCCTGGCTGGCGGCTACGGCGCCGCGGGCGCCGCCCGTCGGATCGGCAAGGTGGCCATACGCCGCTTTGTCGTCGTCGTCGGTCTGTCCCTGGCGGGGCTCATGGCAATCCGCCTGATTCGATAGCAGACGCCGGGACCCTCGGCGGCCTTCGATGTCGGACCGTGATTCGGCCCGCGCACCGGCGCTCAAATCACGTCGCCGGGGCTGCACGCTCGGCGTCGCGGGACCGGGCATGTTGGGCCCTGAGGCCCGCTCAAAGGATTTGCTCCCGGCGCGCGTAGATAATTGGCTATCGGTCCTTCTTTCCCCGAAAACCCCGGTTTGACCGGCGGGGCCCCACATAACCCTACGCCACCCAGATAATACCTCATGAATAAACACATCCGCTCCGCATTCGCCATAACCGCCCTCGCCCTGTCAACGCTCACCGCCCAAGCGCAAACCGCCCCGAAGATCCTGGTCGTGGACCTGGCCAAACTCTTCGAAAACCACTGGAAGACCCATGAGATGCGAGCAAAGCTCGAGGTGGACAAGAAGAAGGCGGAGGACAAATTGGAGGAGATCGGCAAGGACGGAAGCACCCTGATGGAGCAGTTCAAGGACTACGACGACCAGTCAAGGAACCCGGCCTCGACCGCGGATGCCAAAGCCAGGGCCCAGGCCGAGGCCCAGAGGCTTTACAACGAGATCCAGAAGAAGCGCAGCGACCAGGAGGCGCTCGCCCAGGACACCCGCAACAACCTCCAGCAGCAATTCCAGACCTTCGAGAACAAGATGCTCGTTGAGATCACCAAGGTCGCCGTCGATGTTGCGAAAACCAAAGGTGCCACCTTCCTGATCGACAAGTCGGGCCCGACCCTCGTCGGCGTTTCCAATATCCTCTATTACGATCCGAGCCTCGACATCACCGTCGAGGTGGCGGCCGCGATCGACAGGGACAGGCCCGCCACCGCCCCCAAGTCCACGATATCCTCAGCCCCGGCTCCGGCTGCGCCAAGCTCGGCAACGGTCACGGTCCCCGCCGCGCCGGCCAACAACTGACCTCGAGCCCCACCCAGGGTAGCCCGTGCCCCGGGTGGAATCGGATCGGCCGATTCTCCTCCCCGGGGCCGCCCTCGGGCGGACTCCCCACGCGCCCCCGCGGGCGGAAAGCCCCAGGATGCCCAGGGCCCGCATTGCCCATTGACAGGGAGGCCCGGAGTCGGGCCTTGTCTTACCCAAACCCCCTCCGCCCGCACACCCCATGCAAGAGCCCCTGTCCACTGCGCCCGACGGCAAGACCGCTCAACATGACCGCCTCCCGTTAGCCGAGAAAATCGGCTACGGCCTGGGGTCATTCCACGACATGTGGGGCCATTGGCTCTACCCGGCCCTGGTCTACCTCGTGTTCAATATCTACCTTGGCGTGTCGCCAAAGTGGATCGCCCGCGCCCTGCTCTTCAAACTGCTGTTTGAAGCCGTGTGGGACTCGGTATTCGGCTGGTGGTCCGACAACGTGCGGACGAGATTCGGACGCCGCCGGCCGTTCCTGCTTGTCGGCTCCCTCTTGGCCGGCGTGGTGCTTCCCCTTCTCTTCCAGGCCCGGCCGGGCTGGACCGAGGTCCAGTACTTCGGGTTCATGGTCTCGACCCTGGCGCTGCTGGTTCCCGTCATGAGCTGCTTCTACATGCCCTATCAGAGCCTAGGCGCGGAGCTCACCCCTGACTACCATGAGCGCACCTCCATCGGCGCCATGCGCAGCGCGATTCAAAAGATCCCGGAACTGGCCATGTTCGGCGCCGGGGCGTTCTGCTCGGCCGGCGTATGGGTCGGAGCGAGCTGGAGCGTGGCCTTCCGCCGGGTCGCCGCGCTCCTCGGTCAGACGTTCGGCTGGTTCGGGAACATCGCCGCAAGCCTCTTCACCCTGGATTTCGGAAGGTTCGGCATCCTGATGAAGACCCTCTTCGGATGGGTGCCCGCCCCAGACGGCGAGAAGCCCAATATTCTGATCGGCGCCCAGGTCTTCACGACCATCCTGGGATGCATCCTCGTGGTCGCCGGGATCGCCCTGTTCTCCCTGACGCGAGAGCGGTATTACTCGAAGCTTGTCGTCGGCCGCCAGGGAAAGATCTCGATCAAGGACACCCTTTGGAAGGCCCTCTCCTGCGGACCGTTTCGGGCGAACCTTTCAATGGCCCTGGCCTACGGCATAGGGACCAGCATGATCAGCACGCTCGGCTACTACTGCACGATTTACTATGTGTGCCGGGGCAATGTTGCCCTGGGCAACACCTTCAATTTCTGGATGGGACTCACGGGCATGGTGCTCGGTTTCTGCGGAATCCCGGTGTTCACGAAGTTCTCTCGGCTGCTCGGCAAAAAGCGGGCGATGATGATCGTGCAGGCATCGGCCGTCGTCGTAAGCCTCTCGTCCTGGTGGCTCTACACCCCCTCGATTCAATGGCTGCAGGTGCTCTACACGGGCTTCACGGCCTTCACCGGGGCGGGATTTTGGATCCTCTACAACTCGATGACGGCTGACGTCATCGACTACGACGAACTCCAAACCCAGAAGCGCCGCGAAGGGGCCTTTTCGGCCTGCAGCTCGTGGATCATGAAATTCGGCGTTGGGATAGGCAGTTGGGCCTCGGGCGAGATTCTTGCAAGGACCGGCTTCGATGCGACGCTCGGCGGCAATCAGACGGCGCACGCTCTGTTCACCATGCGCTTCCTTTTTGCGACGATCCCCGTCATCGGTTCGGTCCTGGCGATTGTCCTTCTGGCAAAGTTCCCGCTGACGCCTGTGCGCATGGCGGAGATCCGCTCGCAGTTGGAAGCCCGCCGCGGCCAGATCTGAGGCTCCGGCCTGCTTTTTTCTCCCCGGAAAGAGCGCGGCGCTCCGACACCCATGGGCGCCAGGACAAGGCCGCGCCCGTCGCCGTGTGTCCTTCAGGCGGACAGCGCGACGTCGATCCCCGCCAGCAGCTGCTTAACGTCGAAGGGCTTCATCACCACCGCATGCGCACCCAGGTTTCGCGCAAGGTTGAGGCAATCCGTGCCCCGCGTGTAGCGGCCGCCGCCGGACATTGCCAGAATCCGAACCGGAGAATGCTCCCGCTTCAGCTGGATGATCAGCTCCAGCCCATCCCGACCCGGCATGATCACATCGGTGATCACCAGGTCGAATTCGCCCTCCCTCAAAAGGCGGCATGCCTCCGAGCCATTCGGCGCACAAACAACATTGTGCCCGAATTCCTCCAGGAGCATCTGGCAGGTGAGGCGGATGTCCTCGACATCGTCCGCAACCAGGATTGTCAGCGGCTTTGTCCGACAGCTGCCCAGCTCGCTACCGCCGCTGTTAAGCGATTGCATAGGTGAAAGGGACATTCAGGGAGAGCCCCAGAGGGCGTGGATGGCCATCGCAAGGAAATGCCCCGGGAGACAACAGGCCCGTGAGCCTCGTTCCTTGCCTTGTAAACTATGGATGAGAATCACGGCATAACGACCGGACGGAAATCCGGAGAAGATTTCTGGTTCGTCCCTCGCAACGAGGCGTAATCCAAGCGGGCCGACTCACGACGCAAGGAGGAAGCATCCAAATGGAGATTAATAAGCAACGTAATGGTTGGTTCTTATTCAAAATAGCTAGTCATATATAACTAGCATCGGAGGGCGCTGCCTTGCCTGCGCCCTACAGGATTCTCCAATGAACTCCTCCCGTCCGTGAAAGGTGCCGCAGTCCACCTCCGTTATAGGTCCTACGAGAAAAAACGGACTACGTAGTTACCGCGCTTGGCGTCCCTTGCGCGGGGCGCACGAACGCATGATGTTCATCGTGAAGCCATGAGAATCGGAACACCGAGCCTCTCAACGGGGACTGGCGGTACGACGTGCGGGGCTCGGCTTTCCCAGGATTCATCGACCGGAGAATCCTTCCCCTCCCATTCGCGCCGAGATCCCGTCCCCCTCGATCGCTCGAGTTCGCGTTTCGTCAATCGGCGCAGCCGCCGCCCCCAAAGCGGGCCCGCTCCCCGGCGCGCCCTGCCAGATGCGATGGTCTTTACCGGGGTGATCCACCCAAAGATTTTCCCCGCGTTTTTCGCCACGGCTGAGAATTTCAGCAAACGGGATTTTCGGTGCGCCTTGTTCGGCCCTTTTTCTGAGAAGGCACTACGAATGAGATAGGGGTGTTTACCCTATTTTTCTCTTATAAACACTTAATTGACAAAAAACTGTGGACAATCCGCTGATTGTATCAAGACGTGTTAAATAATTATGAATTATGCCCGAGAGTAATAATAATCGTCTTCCGGGAGTCATGCGGGTCGCGATCATCGACGATCATTCGGCGCTAATCGAAATGTTGTCCCAGGTGATCGATCGAATCCCCGGATTCAAGGTGATCGGTTCGGCAAAGGAGGCGGTGAGCGGGCTCGAACTCTGCCGGCGCGAAAAGCCCGATATCATCGTGCTCGATGTGGTGCTGCCGCGGGTCTCGGGGCTTTCGCTCTTGGTGGACATCAAGTCGATCAGCCCGGAATCGCGCATCCTGATATTCGCCGGATCGGTGAGCCCGGCGTCGGTGTTCGGTGCCATGTCGGCGGGCGTCGCCGGCTTTCTCGAGAAGACCTGCACCCTCGAGGAGTTCCGCTCCGCCCTTCAGGCCGTGGCCTCGGGCCGGGTCTATTTCGATTCCCAGGTCAGCGAAATCATCAAGAACATCGTGAGCCGCAATCCCGTGGTCCAGTCAGCATGCGCCAAGCTCACGCCGAGGGAGAAGACCGTCCTTGGCTTCATAGCAAATGGCATGAGCTCCAAGGAAATTGCCACTTTGATGGGGGTGAGCATCCACACGATCAACAATCACCGCAGCAATCTGATGAGGAAGATCGGCCTGCACCGCGTGGCGCAGCTGACGCTGCACGCGGCGCGAATCGGCCTTGTCAGCGAGAATGCGGACGATCGTTCAGCGGCGGCGCGCAGCACAAGATGAGCCCGCGCCCCTCACGCCCGAATGAACCGAACCCCTATCACGCATGTAGCGCCCCACGTCCTCCATCTTGAGGACAAGGCCACCGAGGCCGAGGCGGTCCGGAAGGTGATTAGGCCCGAGTGGCCGAACTGCAGGATCGAGCATGTCCGGACGCGGGAGGACTTTGCCGCGGCGCTCGAACGCGCCGAGCCCGACCTCATCATCTCGAATCTTTCGTCGCAGAGGTTTGACGGACGGGTGGTGCTCGCCCTGGCGCATCGGCGTCGGCCGGATGTCCCGTTCCTGTTCGTGACGAACCGCACGATGGAGGACCGCGCGATAAAGGCGCTCGACCAGGGCGCGACGGACTACGTGTTCATCGACCGACTGGACCGGCTTGCACCGGTCATTCGCCGCGCCCTCACGGAGGCAAAGGACAAGAGGCAGCTGCAGTACGCCACCGACGAGGTCAGGCTCCTGAACAAGCGCCTGCATCTGTACGCAAGGTCGATCACGGATCTGGTCTGGGACTGGGACCTCGTCACCAACGAGAGCTGGCACAGCGGGGGAATGTTCGAGGCCCTGGGCTACGCGAGGAATGAGGTCAAGGCGGGTTTCGAGGCGTGGTCCAAGTTGATACACCCCGATGACGTGCAGCGGGTCAATGCGAGCCTCCAAGCGGCCCTGTCTGGCGCGCAGGAGCGCTGGGAGGAGACCTACCGATTCCGCCACAAACGGGGCCATTACCTGAATCTGCGCGCAGAGGGCCTGGTCGACAGGGACAAGACGGGACGCGCGGTGCGCATGGTCGGATCGCTGACCGACATGACGAAGAGCAGCCATTCGGAGGGGGAGCTGATGGAACATGCCGCGTTCCTGGACCAGGCCTCGGACGCGATCTCGTTGATGGACCTCGACGACAGAATCCTCTTCTGGAGCAAGGGTGCCGAACGGATGTACGGCTGGTCCGCAGCCGAGGCCTCCGACCGGAAGTCCACCGAGCTGATTGACCAGGGCTCCGAGGAATACGAGGAGGCCAAGAGGGTGCTGCTCGTGAAGGGCCGCTGGATCGGCGAGCTCCGAAAGATGGCGCGGGACGGGCGCACCCTGACGATCGAGGCGCGCTGGACCCTCCTGCGCGACGGCCAGGGAAATCCGAAGTCCATCCTGGCCATCGACACCGACCTGACCGAGAGGGAGAGGCTGGAGGTCCAGTCGCTGCGCAACCAGCGGATGGAGAGCCTCGGCACCCTTGCGAGCGGCATCGCCCACGACCTCAACAACGTGCTCGCGCCGATGTGCATGTCCATCGCCCTGCTCAAGCTCAAGATTCCCGACGACAAGGAGACGATGCGGGTGCTGGATGTGCTCGAAACAAACTCCCGCCGCGGCGCCCGGCTTATCAAGCAGGTCCTCACGTTCGGCCGCGGAATCGAGGGGGAGCGCATCGTCGTCGACCTCGGTCACATCATCCGCGAGATCGAGGAGATCGTCCACGACACCTTCCCGAAGCCGATCCAATTCTCGGCGGTCTTTCCGGAGGAGCATTCCACCGTGACCGGGGATCCTACCCAATTGCACCAGGTGCTCCTCAACCTCAGCGTGAACGCCCGCGATGCGATGCCGGATGGGGGAAAGCTGACGATCAGCCTTGAGAACGTGACGCTCGACTCCACCTATGCGGCGATGAACCCGGAGGCAAAGCCGGGGCCCTACGTGGTGGTCACGGTCGCCGACACGGGAAGGGGCATACCCAAGGACATCCAGGACAAGATCTTCGACCCGTTCTTCACCACGAAGGAGGCAGGCAAGGGCACGGGCCTCGGGTTATCCACCTCCCTGGCCATCGTGAAGGGACACGGCGGTTTCATCACCGTCCACAGCGAGCTCCACCGGGGAACGGTTTTCAAGATTTACCTGCCCGCGAACGCGGTGCCCTGGTCGGCCGATTCCCCTGAGGACACGCAGGCAGGCGTTCCCCACGGCAACAACGAGCTGATCCTCGTCGTGGACGACGAGGAGCCGATTCGGATCGTGATGGAGGAAACCCTGAAGAAGTTCGGCTACCGGGTGATGCTCGCCTCCAACGGTGCCGAGGCGATTTCACACTACGCGATGCACCAGGAGGACATCGCCGTCGTGATCACCGACATGGTGATGCCCGTGATGGACGGCCTGGCCACGGTCTTCGCCCTGAAGACCATTAACCCGAGGGTGAAGATCATCGGCTCGAGCGGCATGGGATCCGATCCGGTCGAGAACCGCGCGAAGGCGATCAATGCCGGGGTGAAGCACTTCATCTCGAAACCCTTTGCTGCAGAGGCGCTCCTGAGGATGATTGGAAAGATCATCCACCGGGGAAGCAGGCCGCCCCGCTAGGGGCCCCAGGGGGCGCCGGAGTCCCTTGCCTGGTCCGACGGCTCGGCCCCCGGGGATGGGATTCCCGCTAGAAGGACACGTCGACGTGCTCCGTGGCGAGGAGCACGGACTGGTCCCGCGTGGACGCCTTGTAGGCGATCCTGATCGCATCGATCGCGGCGCGGTTTGCGGGCGTGTCCTCATAGAGGATGACGAGGACCTTGGAGCGAAGGCGGCTCGGCGCCTCCGAGCCCCGCGCGCGCCACTGGCCGTAGGCGTCAAACACGGTCAGCCCGTCGGGAAAACGCGGGGTGACCTCCCTGTCGAGAAACGCCCGCCACTGGATCTCGCGTAGGCCTTCCTCGGGATCGTCGGCCGAGCTGATCGCGAAATAGAGCTCGCTCCTCAGCCAGTGGGCTGCGCTGGGCCGCGCAGGGTCTCCCTGGAGCGCGGCCTGAGGACTGGCCGGGGTTTGAGCGCCGGCGTTAAAGGCCGAGAGCGAGACGAGCGCGAGGGCCGTCAGAAGCGCAAAGCGTATGGATTTCATGGTGGGTGATTCGATTGTCCTAGGTCTTGGATAAGGGGAACCTGGCCTTCCTGGAAGAGATGATCTCCGTGTTCATGCCGGCCCAGTGAAGGCGCCCGAGGTAGCGGCCGTGCTCCATCTTGACGCACCGGTCCACCACGACCGTCAGCCCGCTTGCCACGGCGTACTCGGCAGCCTCGATGTTGACCAGCTTCAGCTGGAGCCAGAGCGCCTTGGCGCCGGCCGCCACGGCCTGCCTCGCGACGGCCAGGCATTCCGAGGCTGGCCGGAACACATCCACCAGGTCCACCGGCTCCGGGATGCTGGCAAGGTCCGGATAGGCCCTTTCGCCGAGGATTTCACGGGCCTTGGGGTTCACGGGGATGACGCGGTACCCCTCCTTCTTGAGGTAATTGGCCACAAACCAGCTTGCACGCTGGGGATCGGTCGACAAGCCGACGACGGCGATCGTGCGGACCTCCCGCAGGAGCCGCTGGATGACCCTCGGATCCTGGTAGAGCCTCTGCTGCTCCGGGGTGAGCGCCGAGTTCAGCGTGACGGCGCAAGCAGTGCCTGGTCCAGGTCCCATAGCAGGTCCTCCACGTTTTCGAGGCCGATCGAGAGGCGGATGAGTTCAGGGCCGACGCCCCCCTTCGCAAGCTCGTCATCGGAAAGCTGCTGGTGGGTGGTCGACGCAGGATGGATGACCAGGCTCCTCACGTCGCCGATGTTGGCGAGGTGGGAGAAGAGCTGCAGCGCCTCGATGAACTTCCTTCCCGCCGCGCGGCCGTTGCCGGCGGAGCCGGCCTTTAGGCCGAACGAAAACACGGCGCCGGCGCCCCCAGGGAGGTATTTTTGCGCCAGCCCATGGTCGGGATGGCTGGGAAGCCCCGCATAAGCGACCCAGGCGACCGCCGGGTGCCCCTCAAGAAACCGGGCGACCCTGAGGGCAGAGGCCGACTGGCGCTCCATCCGGAGGGAAAGGGTCTCGAGGCCTTGGATCAACAGGAAGGCGTTGAACGGCGAAAGGCAGGCGCCCGTGTCCCGCAGGGTCTCCGCCCTCGCCTTCATGAGGAATCCGTGGTGCCCAAAGGTGTCGAAGAACCGGAGGTCATGGTAGGCAGGGGACGGTGCGGCGATGCTCGGAAACCGGCTGAAGTCGAACGTGCCCGAGTCGAGGATGACGCCGCCCAGGGCAGTGCCGTGGCCCCCGATGAACTTGGTCGCCGAATGGACGACGATCGAGGCCCCGTGCTCGATCGGGCGGCAGAGCGCCGGCGTCGCCATGGTGCTGTCGACGATGAGCGGGATGGCGCGCGAGGATGCGAGCGCGGCGACGCGCTCGATGTCTAGGACGGCGCCCCTGGGGTTGCCCAGGGTCTCCCCGTAGAGCGCCCTCGTCTTCGGGGTGATCGCAGCCTCCCAGTCGTCAATCCGCGACGGCTCCACAAACCGAACGCCGATCGAGAATTTCCTCAGGGTGTGGACCAGCTGGGTGATGGAACCGCCGTAGAGCTGGGACGAGGCCACGATCTCGTCCCCGGGTTGCAGGAGCGTGAGGAACGTCACGAGCTGCGCAGCCATCCCGCTTGCCGTCGCCAAGCCCCCGGTCGCGCGCTCGAGGGAGGCCATCCGCTCCTCGAATACGGCCGTCGTCGGGTTGCTGATTCTCGTGTAGATGTTCCCGTACTGCTTGAGCTCGAAAAGCTGGGCAGCCTGCTCGGTATCCTCGAAAACGAAGGAGGTGGTCTGGTAGATCGGGACCGCCCGGGCGCCCGTCACCGCATCGGGGACATGCCCTGCGTGGACCATGCGCGTTTCGAGTCCAAACTGGCGGGGTTCTTTCTCCTTGCTCACGAACCCATAGGGAATGCCCTTCCGGCGCCAATGCAAAGTAAGATTCAGCCCCGGTGCGCATTTCTGTTTCCGGCCGGGTCCAGGGCCGTGTAGCATGGCTTCCCATGACGGATGATTCGATCACGGCGGTCTATCGGGTTCGCGCAAGGGAGGGTGACCTCCGATCGCGCCTCGAGGCGCTCCTGCTTGAACAGACCGTCGAGCTGCCGCGCTCCGCGCTGAGGCCCGCCTTCGCCCGCAAGCCCCTGGTTGGGCGCGTGGTCGGGGCGACCCAGGTCGGACCCGACCTTTACCGGGCCACGCTGGCCCAGCCCGCCCTCGCCGCGGGGAATGATCCGGCCCATCTGCTCAATGTGCTTTTTGGCAATTGCTCCCTTCAGCCGGACATCGAGCTCGAGGACGTGGGGCTTCCCGCCGGGCTGGCGGCAACGCTCGGAGGCCCGCGCTTTGGCATTGCGGGGATCCGCAGCGCGCTCGGGGTCCATGGGCGGGTCCTCACCGCATCGGTGCTGAAGCCGGTGGGCCTCTCGGTGGCCGAGGCCGCCGCCCTCTGCCGGACGCTTGCGCAGTCCGGACTCGACATCATCAAGGATGACCACGGTCTGGCGGACCACCCGTTCTGCCCGTTCGCGGAGCGCGTGGAAGCGTGCCTCGGCGCCACCGAAGAGGCGGCCCGCGAGACCGGCAGGAGGGCGGTGTACGTTCCGAACCTGATCGGCACGCCCCAGAGGGTCGTGGCCCAGGCGTCCACGGCCAGACGGCTCGGCGCAAGGGCGGTCATGGTGTCGCCCATGCTCCTCGGGCTTCCGTTCCTGAACGAGCTGGCCGCTGGCCTCGGCATTCCCATCCTCGCCCATCCCTCGTTCGCCGGGTCCCTGCGGATCTCCGCCCCCGCCCTGCTCGGAAAGCTCTTCCCCCTTTTCGGCGCTGATGCCGTCATCTATCCGAACTACGGCGGGCGTTTCAGCTACAGCCGCGACGAATGCGCGTCGATCGCCCGGGCCCTCCGGGAGCCGGACTCCGCGTTGAAGCCCGCGTTCCCGGTTCCCGCCGGGGGCATCAAGTTCGAGAACATCGGCGACGTGCTCGGATTCTACGGAGCCGACACGATCCTCCTGCTCGGCGGCAGCTTGCTTGACTGCCCAGACCACGCCACGCTGCTCTCCCGGGCCCGCCAGTTCGTCGCCGCCGCCCATTGCGTCCCCCATCCCCCATGAGCCACAAGACCCACATCGCCAGGACCGGGCCCTACCGCTGGGACGGCGTTCCCGTGCTGGCGTACAAGGAGGACGGCGGAACGCATTTCAGGAGCGTCACGCGACAGGTGCTCTTCGACGACGGCCGGCACTTTGACACGCAGCTGAGGTATTTTGAGGTCGCCCCCGGGGGGCACTCCACGCTCGAGCGGCACGACCACGCCCACCTGGTCATGGTCATCCGGGGCCGGGGCCAGGCCCTCGTGGGACGGGAGATCCTGACGCTTGGGACCCACGACATCGTCCACGTCCCCCCGCAAACCTGGCACCAGTTTCGCGCGACCAGCGACGACCCGCTCGGGTTCCTCTGCCTCGTGAAGCGCGACCGCGACAAGCCCTGCCGGCCGACGGCGGACGACCTCGAAGCGCTCAGGGCCGAGAAGGCCGTGGCCGCATTCATCCGCGTGTAATCAGCCATCATTTTCCACCATGAGCCTCCCCGATCACGTCGAGCCAGCCACCTCCGCAGCGCAGGCGCTCGGCTTCCTGGATCCGTCGACCGGCGCCTTCGTGCCCCCCATACAGCCGGCGACGACCTACGAGCGCGGCACCGACAACAGGCTTCTGTCCGGGAGGCTCTATTCGAGGCCGGACAACCCGGGATACGATCTGCCCGAGGCGCTCCTAACCCGACTCGAGGGTGGCGTGGAAACGGCGGTGTTCAGCTCTGGGATGAGCGCGGCAACGGCCGTGTTCCTGGCTCTGAGGCCCGGCGACCACGTGCTTGTTCCCGAGGTCCTTTACTGGGCGTTCAGGAGCTGGCTGAACGGCTGGGCCGCCCCCTGGGGCCTCAAGGTTGAGCCCGTCGACATGACCGACGCCTCGCTCGTTGCGTCCCGGGCGAGGCCCGGACAGACGAAGCTCATCTGGGTCGAGACTCCGGCCAACCCGACCCTCGTCGTCAGCGACATCGCAGCCCTGGCCGAGACCGCCCACAGGGCCGGCGCCCTCCTCGCCGTCGACTCCACGTTTGCGACGCCGGTGCACACCCAGCCGATCGCGCTCGGCGCCGACCTGGTGATGCATTCCGCGACCAAGTATTTGAACGGACACTCCGACGTCGTCGCCGGCGCGGTGACGACGCGGGCGTTGAACGACCACTGGCGCTCGATCAAGACCGTGCGTTCCCAGGCGGGATCCGTCCTCGGCCCGTTCGAGGCATGGCTCCTCCTGCGGGGCATGCGAACGCTTTATGTCCGGGTCATGGCGCAGAGCCGGAGCGCCCAGCGGATCGCCGAGCACTTCGTGGGGCATCCCCGGATCGAGGGCGTCCTCTACCCGGGCCTGCCGGGCTTTCCCGGGCACGCAGTCGCGACCCGGCAGATGCGGGGAGGGTTCGGAGGCATGGTGTCGATCCGCGTCAAGGGCGGGGCGCCGGGCGCTTTGGGTTTCATCGGCAGGCTGCGCATCTGGAAGCGGGCCACTTCGCTCGGGGGCGTCGAGAGCTTGGCCGAGCACCGGGCAAGCGTCGAGGGAGCCGAGAGCACCACCCCGGCGGACCTGCTGCGCATGTCCGTCGGCCTCGAGGACCCCTCCGACCTGGTCGCCGACATCGAGCAGGCGCTCGGTTAGCGCCGGGACGTCACCATCCCGCCGCCTTGCGGATCGGGCCGAGCAGGTCGAGGGCGATCTGCTCGTGCTGGAAGGCAACCAGATGAGGATTGGTCGGCGTCCCCGGGAAGAATCCCGTGCGCGCCACCCCCACCCGCTCGTCCCCCGCCCGGTGCCGCCCGTCCGCCACGGCCCGGATCGTCACAAGGAGCTGGTCGCGCGCCGCCCGCGAACGGCCGTCGGAGCCGTCGGATTGAAATCCGCTCTCCGTAAGGAGGATGTAGGCCCTGGGATAAGCGGAGCGCACCTCGGCCACGAACGCCCCATACGCCGCCGTGAAGCGTTCGGCATCCAGCGGACCCCCATCAAAATCCGTCCCGTCGTTGATCACGATCACATCGGGCTGGTACCGGGAAGGGTTCCACGGGAAGCCGGCGGTGTCCGGAAGCGTCCTTGGGAAAAACACCGGCAGCGTATTGACGTCCGATTTGCCGGCCCAGTCGCGGGTTATGCCCCGGCCGCCGTAGCTGATCAGGTGGACCTGGGCGCCCAGCCACCTCGCGAGCAGCATGCCGTAGGAGCGCGCCGCATTGGTCGACCGGGCCGTTGAGTCGTTCTCAGGAGGGAACCGCTCGTTGTATTCCCCGCAGGTCAGCGAATCGCCTATGAACATCAGCTTCCGCTCCGGAAACGCGGGGGGGGCCAGCAGCTCGCAGCCGGCCGGCAGCAGCAATCCGCCAAAGGATGCCGTTCCCATCCATGACTCGGTTCTGCGGACGAATTCGACGACCCAGCCTGCGGCGGGTGCGGCACCCGTCGGCAGTGCGATCGCGTTCTCGCCCTGCTTCAGGTGGATCACCACGGGGTCCCAGCCATTGCACGACAGGTTAAAATAGCAGTCCGGCGAATCGCCGGTCATCCTCACCGTGGGCGCAGGCCCCCGGTAGGCGAAGCGGACCGTGATTCCCGGGTATCCCATCTGGGCCCCGCGTTCCGAGAGCTCGACCCGCCCCATGTACAATATCCTGGCGTCCGTGGCGGCCACCGCGGTCGCGGTCGGGGGCTCGGCCCAGAGGGCCGCGGTGCCCGCAAGAAGGATGAGGAAAAGCGCCGGTTTCATGGGGGCGGTCCTCATTCAAATTGCCTCCTGAGCTCCGCAAGCTCCCTTCTGAGCTCCGTCACTTCCCCGCGCAGCGCTCCGACCTCCTGCTCCAGTCTGGACACCCGCTCGGTCCCGGGCAGTTCCGCTGGCCCACCCGGCTCGGCGGCGGGCCCAGAATCGGAATTGGCGGGAGCCGCCGCGCCGCAGAGCAGATGCGCGTAGCGCTGCTCCTTCATCCCTGCCTGGCGGGGAAGCTTGACCACCAGCGCCTCGGACGGCCTCGCAGCCAGCCCGTCCAGGCAGGCCTCGGTGTCGCTGAGGCGGTCGAACTCGTGCATTCGTCCCGTTCGGCCGCGAACCTCTCCGACGGTCTGCGGCCCGCGGAGCAAAAGGACGCAGAGGACGGCCGTCTCCGGGCGCCCGAGCCCAAGGGTTTCCACGGCGCGGTGCCCGTAACGCGCCACGCGGCTGTCCGCCCCCTGGAACATGAAGGCCAGCCTCTTCTCGCGCAGCGAGTCGAGGGCTCGGGTCACCGCCTCCTCGGGGTACGCAACCACCGGATCCCGGTTCGAGCTCTGGTTGCAGGCGTTCGTCAGCGCGTTGAGCGAAAGCGGATAATAGTCCGGCGTCGTCAGGTCCTTCTCGATGAGGGAGCCGAGGACCCGCGCCTCCACGGGATTGAGCGAATCCATTTCGGGGCGGGTTCCTCGGTCAGGGCAGCGCCGGCCTAGGCGTCTCCGCCTGGGACACAAGCTGGAACGACGCCGGCCTCAGTCCCTCGCTCGACGCCTTCAGCTTGAGGGCGCCGGGCTCCTTGGTCGACTGCACGATGACCTCGGCCAGCCCGTTGAACACGCTGCGGGACCAATGGACGGCCGGGGGATCATCCTGCAGGCGCAGCGTGACCCCTTTGCTAAGCCCCGCCCCCTCGGGGCCGTAGTTCTCGGTGGGGACCGCGATCACGTTCTCGCCCGCATGAAGGACCGACTTCACGTCAAAGATCGCGGCCGAGCGCCCGTCGACTCCCTTGCTGATCCTGTGCCCGTTCACATAGACCCCCACGCCCCCGGCAATCCGCGAAAAGACAAGTTCCACGGCCGCCGCTTCCAGGTCCTTTGCCTCGAGCTTCAGGCGCGTGCGATAGAAGGCACGCTCCCTGAGCCCGAGAATGCCGACATCCGCGCGGACGTCGACCGGGTCCCAGCTGGAGTCGTCAAACGCGACGCCGTTCTCGGGGGCCGTCTCGGAATTCGTGCTGGCGGCTTTCTTCACCCGCCATCCGTCGACGGGAATCGTGCGCGAGGAGGCGACCGCGACATAGGTGTCGGGCTCGTGGCAGCTCGGGTCCCCGTTGCCCACACCGATGATTTTCCCATGCCCCTCGACCTCGAAGGCGATGCTGTTCTCGGCGGTCGGCACGACTCGGCCCTGCGCGTCGGTCACACTGACCGTGAAGACCGACACGTCCTCCCCATTCGCTCCGATGGCGGCGCGGTCGGGCTTCAGCTGCACCGCCGCCGGGGCGCCCGTCGTCTCAACCTTCGTCTCGGCGACCACCTTGCCGCCCCGGAAGGCCCGCGCCTCGAGGGTCCCCGGTGCGTACGCCACCTTCCACTTCATTTCGACGTACCTCTTGGCCACCTGGCGCCCAAGCCTGCGACCGTTCAGGAACAGCTCGACCTCGTCGCAGTTGGTGTACGAGCGCACGTCGATATCCTGGCCTTCCTTGCCGGGCCAATTCCAGTGCGGCAGCACATGAACCATGGGGTTTTCGGTCCAGGCGGCCTGGTAATACCAGAAATTGTCCTTCGGGAATCCGCAGGTGTCCATGATCCCGAAATGCGAGTTGATGACGGGCCACCCGTACGGGGTCGGCTCGCCCCGGTAGTCGAAGCCGGTCCACACAAAGCCGCCGGACATCCAGGGGCGCGTGGAGAAGTACGTCACCCAGGTTTCGGCCGTCTGCGCCCAATCGGGCGCGGTGTCGTCGTAGGCGCTGATGTACCCGCGAACCGGGTCGGTTGTGTAGATCCCGCGGGTCGAGATCGTGCTGCCCTGCTCGCTGCCGACATTGGGCTGCAGCGGGTGCTCCTTGTGGTAGGCGTCCATGTCATTGCCGACATGGTAGCTCCAGCCGCGAACCTCGATGGCCTCGTTGATGCCTTCGTATTCGTTTCCAATCGCCGCATTGCAGGTGACCGGACGGGTTGAATCGAGCCTCTTGACCAAAGCCTGCATCGTGGTGACAACGCGCCTGCCCGACTGGGTCTCCTGGGCAGCGAACTCCTCGTTGCCGAGCGACCAGATGCCAACGCTGGCATGGTTGCGGTCGCGCCTGACCTGTTCCTCAAGCATCGAAAGGTGCTGCGGATCGCTTCCGAGCACGCGATTCTCGTCCATGACGATGATCCCGAGGCGGTCGCAGGCGTCCAGGAGTTCGGGGGTGGGCGGGTTGTGGGACGTCCTGTAGGCGTTGCAGCCCATGTCCTTGAGCCTCGCGATCCTGAAGTACTGGAGCCCGTCGGGAAGGGCCGAGCCCACGCCGGCATGGTCCTGGTGGTTGGAGGTCCCCTTCAGGACGTAGGGCCTTCCATTCAGGATAAAGCCCCGGTCGGGATCGAACCCCACCGTTCGGATGCCGAATGCGGTCTCGATCCGGTCCACCTCCTTGCCGCCGCTCGAGACGGTCGTGACGAGCGTGTACAGGGCGGGCCCCTCGGGCGACCAAAGCTCGGGCGCCTGGACGACCGCGACCTGCTCAACATCGGCCCTGGACTTGGCGCCCACCTGCGCGGCGCGGGTCGCCTTCGCGACCGTCTTGCCGGCGGGTGAGAGGACCTCCCAGGTGACCGCGGCGTCCGCCGCCCGGTCCAGCGTGTTGGCGAGCTTCGCCTGCATGTGGATCTCCGCGGGGCCCTTGGCGTCACTGGCCTTGAACTGGCTGAAGACGAACACGCCGTCGGGCGCGATCGAAAGGGGGGCTGTCTCCACGAGCCACACATGCCGGTAGATCCCGGCGCCCTCGTAGAACCATCCCTCGAACTGCGACGCGTCAACGCGCACCGTCACCACGTTCCGTCCGCCGCAGTTGGCAACGTCAGTGATGTCGTACCGGAAACCGTTGTAGCCACCCTCATGATGACCGACGAACCATCCGTTGACGATCACGATGCAGTCGCGGTAGACCCCGTCGAACTCGAGCCAAAGCCTCTTGCCCGATGTGGAAGCCGGGAGCTCAAAGGTGCGCCGGTACCAGCCCGTGCTGTTCTGGGGGAACCCCTCCCCCAACGCACGGAAGCCGTGCGAGGCGTCCGCAGTGGGGTCGAACGGAAGCTCGATCGCCCAATCGTGGGGAAGGTTAACCTTGCGCCAGCTCGCGTCGCTGTAATCGGTGTTCGCCGGACCATAGGCGGTTTCCGCCTTGCCCAGGCTGTAGCCGGTGCCCCAGTCGTTGCCGAGGTGGAATCTCCAGCCCATGTCCAGAAGGAGCCTTTCCCGCGGGGGCGCGTCGGAAGCGAGGCAACAGTGGCTGGCGACTCCGATCGCCAAGGCCAATAGAAACGCAAAGAGGCGGCGTGAACCTGGGTACATGATGGGGAATGGGGAGTGCGACTATGGCAAACTCCCGGGGCCACGGCAAGCCGCCTTGCTTCCCCTCGCCGGGATCCGGGTGGCTTCAGGGCGGCAGCACGCAGTTCTAGCGAGCCGCGAATTTGTAGATCGTCGTCGAGCGGTAGGTGTCCCCGGCCTTCAGCACGTAGGACGGAAAATTCGGCTGGTTGACCGAATCGGGGAAATGTTGGGTCTCAAGGCATAGGGCGCAGTGCTGCCGGTAGACGACCCCCTTCTTGCCCGTGATCGTCCCATCGAGAAAATTACCCGTATAGAACTGCACCCCGGGCTCCGTGCTCGAAACCTCCATCACGCGCCCGGACTTGGGATCAAAGACGGTGGCAACGGGACCGAGCCGGCCTCCGCCCCCGTTCAGCACAAAATTGTGGTCGTAGCCCACCGGCTTGCCGCCCACCGCCTCCAGATGCTCGCCGATGCGGGTTGGCTTGCGGAAGTCCATGGGGGTCCCCGCAACCGCCCTCAGCTCGCCCGTCGGGATCAGCGTCGAGTCCACGGGCGTGAATCGGTCCGCATTGAGCGTCAAAACCTGGTCGAGGATGTCACCGTTCTCGGGGCCGCCGAGGTTGAAGTACGAGTGGTTCGTGACGTTCACCGGTGTGTCCCTGTCGGTCGACACCGTGTAGTCGATCCGGAGCTCGTTCGCGTTCGTGACCGTGAAGACCACCGCGACGCTGCAGTTTCCTGGGTATCCCTCCTCCCCTTCCTTGCTAAGGTAGGTGAACCGGACGCTGGGATCCGCCCCGGGCACGACCTCCCCGTTCCAAACGACCTTGTCAAAGCCCTTGTTCCCGCCATGCAGGTGGTTCGGCCCGTCGTTGGTGGCAAGGTGGTAGGTCTTCCCGTTCAGCGTGAAGACACCCTTCGCGATGCGGTTGCCAACCCGGCCCACCGTGGCGCCGAAGTACGGCTCCTTTGCCAGGTATCCCTGCAGCGTGTCGAAACCCAGCACGACGTCGTCCAGCCTCCCGTTGCGGTCGGGGGTGTCCAATTCCGTGATCGTGGCGCCGTAGCTCATGATCTTGGCGGTCATGCCGCTCGAATTCGTCAGAACGTAGAGGTCCACCGCCTTGCCGTCGGCGGTTCCGAACGGGAGCTTGTCGACCTTGGAGAAGCCGGCCGCGGCGGAAAGGCCGAAGGTTGCAATGAGGGTGCATAGCCGGGAGGTGTTCCGAGCGTTCATGGGAGAGGTGTCTTGATTGGATTCCGTTGGCCCTTTTGGGGATCAGCCGGAGAAATAGACGTAGGCGGCCAGGATGCAGGCCAGGATGAACGCCGAGGCGAAGACGTCCTTCTTCTCCCAGCTTGAGCGGGTCCGGGCGCGATCGTCGTCCGAGGCCGTCGCGAAGGTCAGGCTCTTGATCCTCGCGTAGTCGGGCACCGCGGTCATGTAGCTTACGACGACCATCACGATTGCCGCGACGACGGTGATCAGCACGCTGAAGTACTGGAAATTGATGTTGTTGACGATCCAGAGGAAGGATCCCTGCTCGTAGCCCTGCTCGAATCCGTGGAGCTTCATGGTGACCGGCGTGTCAACGATCATGCGGAAACCCCCGATGACGAACCCGACCACCATTGCCCAAAGGCATCCCTGGGCGTTGAGTCGTTTCCAGAAGACGCCAAAGAAGAAGACGACGAAGATGGGCGGAGCCAGGTAGCCCTGGACCGACTGCAGGTAGCCGTACAGGCCGTGGGCGCCCTGGATCACTGGTATCCAGAGAAGTGCGACCACAATCATCACGCCTGTTGCGATGCGCCCCATCCGCACGAGCTCGTGCTGCGAGGCGAGCGGCCGCAGCTTCTGGTAGATGTCCACCGTAAAGAGGGTCGAGCAGGCGTTGAAGACACCCGCCAGCGAGCCCATGAGCGCCGACAGCAGGCCCGCGACGACCACGCCGCGCAGCCCTGGTGGGAGCAGAAACTTGACCATCAGGGGAAATGCGGCCTGGGCCTCCGCAGGGACCGGCTTTCCATCGGCCCCCACCATCGAGGCGAGCTCCGGTATCTTCCCGCTCTTGGCCAGGGCAAAACAGATGAGGCCCGGGATGATGAAAAGGTAGACGGGAAACAGCTTCAGGAACGCGGCGAAGATGCTCCCGCGGCGGGCGATCGTCTCATTGGGCGCACCGAGGGCCCTCTGGACGATGTATTGGTCGGTGCACCAGTACCAGAGGCCTATGATCGGCGCGCAGATGAGCATTCCCGGCCACGGAAAGTTCCCGTTGAAGTACCATGCCTGCTTCACCACGGAACCGGCTGCGTTTGTGTTGAGGACGGGCGACCATGTTGACTCGACTCCCGCCGGAGTGATCGGCTTCCAGAGGTTGAACATCTCCGATCCGCAGAAATGCCGGAGCTCCCCCCACCCTCCAAGGCGGTGGAGCCCGTAGAACGTGAGGCAGGCCGATCCGCCGATCAGGACGATAACCTGAACCGCGTCGTTGTAGACGACGGCCCTCATGCCGCCGAGGGTCGTGTAGAGTCCGGTCAGCAGGATCACCGAGACAGACCCGATCCAGAAGCTGTTGATGGTCGAGCCGCCCAGGGTGATGTGGACCTCCGGCAGGAGCGTCGCGAAGACGACGCCGCCCGCGAAGATGCCGACCGCGATCTTCGAAAGGATGAACGTGATCAGGGAGACGATGGAGAGGACGTAGCGCGAAGGGGTGCTGAAGCGCCGCTCGAGAAACTCGGGCATCGTGAAGACGAGGGCGCGCGAGTAGAACGGGACAAACACCCATGCCAGGACGAGCAGGCACCACGCATGAAGCTCGTAATGGGCCATGGCCACGCCGTCCGTCGCCCCGGAGCCGGCCAGGCCGACGATGTGCTCGGAGCCGATGTTGGAGGCGAAGATCGAGGCGCCGATCACCCACCATCCCAGGTTGCGTCCGGCCAGAAAGTAGTCGGTCGCCGTGTCCTTGTTCTTTCGGACGACCCAGGCGGCGACGCCGAGAAGGAGCCCAAAATAGAGCGCAATCGCGAGCCAGTCGATTGGCGTTAAAGTGGCGGGAGACGAAGCCATAGCTTTGATGGGGTGACAGACGGGGGTTTCCTGTGGCGGGGGCGCTTGCGAACGTAGAAAACCCCGGCCAATCGTTGCGACCTTCGGTTCACTTTACCGTCCAGTCAACACAGGATCGTGTCAGGCACGCCGGAGATTAGGATCGCCGGCGTCCACCCCAACATCATGGCATTTACCCTCGGAATAGATTTTGGAACGAATTCGGCTCGCGCCCTGGTCGTCCGCTGCAGCGACGGCGCCGAAATCGGGAGTTTCGTCGCCAACTACAGGAGCGGGAGCCAGGGCGTCCTTCTCGACCCCGAGGACGCGCACCTTGCGCGCCAATTCCCCGGGGATTACCCGGCCGCCCTGGAGACGTGCGTCAGGGGCGCGCTTGCCGCGGCGCGGAGGACGCGCGGGTTCTCGGCCGCCGACATCGTCGGCATTGGCGTTGACACGACAGGCTCGAGCCCGATCCCCGTCGACCAGAGGAACCGCCCTCTCGCGATGGAGAAAAGGTGGCGCCGCAATCTTGCCGCACAGTGCTGGCTCTGGAAGGACCACACGAGCTGGCGCGAGGCGGCCCGGATCAGCGAGGTTGCCGCAAAGATGCGCCCCGGCTACATTGCAAAGTGCGGCAACCGCTACTCTTCCGAATGGTTCTGGTCCAAGATCTGGCACTGCCTGGCGGTCGCGCCCGACGTCTACAAGGCCGCGTACTCCTGGGTCGAGCTGGCGGACTGGGTGCCGGCGATGCTCGCGGGCGTCAAGGACCCGACGAAGGTGGTCAGGGGAATCTGCGCCGCGGGCCACAAGGCCCTCTACAGCGACGAATGGGGAGGGCTTCCCGACAAGAAGTTCCTGGCCGCGCTGGACCCGAGGCTCGCCAGCCTCCGGGCCCGCCTCTACGCGCGCGCATACGATGCGACGACGCCGGCGGGGGCCCTCTGCGCCGAATGGTCCCGGAAACTGGGTCTGCCCGCGGGCATCCCGATCGCGATCGGGGAATTCGACGTCCATTACGGGGCGATTGCCTGCGGCGTGCGGGAGGGCACCCTCGTGAAGGTCATCGGCACCTCCACCTGCGATTGCGCAGTCGTGTCGTCGCGAAGAAGGGTTCCGGATATTCCGGGAATCTGCGGCATCGTTCCCGGAGCGATCCTTCCCGGATTCTATGCGATCGAGGCCGGCCAGTCGGCCGTCGGTGACATCTTCAACTGGTGGGCCGGCACGGTCTGCGGCGGCGACAAGGCCCAGCACACGCGGCTGAGCGCCGAGGCGTCTCGGGAGGGACCCGGCGAAAGCGGTCTCCTTGCGCTCGACTGGCACAACGGCAACCGGACCGTCCTCGTCGACCCCCGCCTCACCGGACTGATCGTCGGCTGCACGCTCCACACCACTCCTGCGCAGGTTTACCGCTCCCTCATCGAGGCCACGGCCTTTGGGGCGCGGATGATCATTGAGCGAATCCGCGAATACGGCGTCCCAATCCGCAGGATCGTCTGCGCAGGGGGCATCGCGGAGAAGAATCCGCTGCTCATGCAGATCTATGCGGACGTGACCGGCTGCACGCTCCACGTCGCCGGATCAAACCAGGCGTGCGCCCTCGGCTCCGCGATCAGCGCTGCGGTCCTGGCCGGAGCACACCGCGACTTCCCCTCCGCCCAGCGTTCGATGACCCGCCTAAGGAAGGGCGCCTACCGGCCCGATCCGCGCAGGAAGCGCACCTACGACCGTCTCTACGCGCAGTACCGAATGCTCCACGACGGATTCGGGGGCGTGCGAAAGAGCACGAACCTGTCCCACGTGATGAAGGAGCTCCTCGACATCAGGGCCCGCGCCCTCGGGGAATGACGCCCTCGAATTCCATGAAAAACACCGCAAAGTCCGAAGTCTGGATGGTCACCGGCTCCCAGGAGCTCTATGGGCCGGGACCCCTGAAGCTCGTCGCCGCCAACTCGAGGACCATCGCGCGATCCCTCAACGCAGCCGTGGGGATACCGATGCCGATCGTGTTCAAGAGGGTCCTCACGACCTCCGATGCCGTGCGCGCGGTGTGCCTGGAGGCGAACAGCACCCCGGAATGCGCAGGGCTCGTGCTTTGGATGCACACATTTTCGCCGTCGCGCATGTGGATTGGGGGCCTGTCCGTCCTGCGCAAGCCTTTCGCCCACCTCCACACGCAGTTCAACAGGGACCTCCCCTGGTCGGAGATCGACATGGATTTCATGAACCTGAACCAAGCCGCCCACGGCGACCGCGAGGCCGGGTTTCTCCATGCGCGCATGCGCCTGCCCAGAAAAATCATTGTCGGGCACTGGCAGGATCCCGAGGTCAGGGCCCGGCTGTGTGCATGGATGCGCGTCGCCCGGGGCTGGCAGGACATGCAGGGCGCCCGGTTCGCGCGCTTCGGCGACAACATGCGGCGGGTCGCAGTGACCGAGGGCAACAAGGTCTCGGCGGAGACGCGCTTTGGCTACCAGGTCGACGGCTTCGGCGTTGGCGACCTGGTGAAGGAGGTCGAAGGGGTGGCCGAGTCGAAGGTGAGCCATCTCTGCACCGAGTACGGGGAACGCTACGTCGTGGACCGGAGTCTGAGAAAAGGGGGCGCGCGCCACGACTCGCTGCGGGACGCGGCGAGGATCGAGCTCGGTCTGCGTTCGTTCCTCGAGAAAGGCGGATTCAAGGGCTTCACGACGACCTTTGAGGACCTTCACGGCCTCCGCCAGCTGCCCGGGCTTGCCGTCCAGCGCCTGATGGCCGACGGGTACGGGTTCGGAGCCGAGGGCGACTGGAAGACATGTGCGCTCCTTCGGATGATGAAGGTCATCGGCGACGGCCTGCCGGGCGGCACCTCGTTCATGGAGGACTACACCTACCACATCAACCCGTCGGGCAGCCTCGTCCTCGGCGCACACATGCTCGAGATCTGCGAGTCGATCGCCGCGTCCAAGCCCTCGCTCGAGGTTCACCCGCTCGGCATCGGGGGCAAGGAGGATCCCGCTCGGCTTGTCTTCGACGCCCCGGCGGGCCCGGCCCTGAACGCCTCGATGATAGACCTCGGGAACCGGTTCAGGCTCGTCGTCAACGAGGTCGATGTCGTCGAGCCGCCCGAACCCCTTCCGAAGCTGCCGGTCGCCCGGGCCATCTGGAAATGCCGGCCCGACTTCAAGACCGCGTGCGGCGCCTGGATAAGGGCCGGAGGGGCCCATCACACGGCCTTCAGCTACGTTGTCACCTCGGAGCACCTGCACGACTTCGCCGAGATCGCGGGAATCGAGCTTGTCCTGATCGACCGCGACACCCGCCTTGCGCAGTTGGAGAAGGAGCTGCGCTGGAACGAGGCCTACTATCAGGTTGCGCCCGGGGCGTACGCATGACTCTCAATAGGTCCAGGATGCTGACCGAACTCAAACGCGAGGCCTACGAGGCCAACATGGCCCTGCCCGCGCACGGCCTCGTCCACCTCAACTTCGGGAACGCGAGCGCCGTCGACCGGGGCCGCGGAGTGATCGCGATCAAGCCGAGCGGCGTGGACTACGGAGTCCTCCGGCCCGCCGACATGGTTCTCGTGGACCTGGAGGGAAAGCGCGTCGAGGGCAAACTCAGGCCCTCGTCGGACACCCCGACCCACCTCGAGCTCTACCGCGGGTTCCCCGGTGCGGGCGGCATCGTCCACACCCATTCGGTCCACGCCACGTCGTTCGCTCAGGCCGGACTGCCCGTGCCGGTGCTCGGGACGACCCATTCGGATTTTTTCAACGGGCCGGTCCCGGTGACCCGCGAATTGACCGTCGCTCAGGTCCGGGGAAGCTACGAGATCGAGACCGGACGGGTGATCGTCGAGAGGTTCTCAAGCCTGGATCCCGAGGAGATCCCGGGGGTCCTCGTTCTTCGCCACGGGCCCTTCACCTGGGGACCCACGGCCGCCAAGGCGGTTGAGAACGCGGTGGCCCTCGAGCTGTGCGCGAGGCTCGCCTTTCGGACGCTCGCGCTCGGGGCGCCGCTGAAGAAATTTCCCGCGGCGCTCCTCGACCGCCATTTTCAACGCAAGCACGGCGCGGGCGCCTATTACGGGCAGGGGCGGCCTTAGGTCAGCGCCTGCCCCAGTGTGCGCCGGGCTTGCCGCGCGGGTGGTAGGCGCTCGGCCTGCCCGCCGGGGCCCCGCCGCCCCCGCCCCCCCTGCGGTGCTGCGGCGCTGGGCGCGGGGGGAAGTCGGAGGCCGACTTGTAGACGAATCCCTCGAGCCTAAGCTTGGGGATCTCCTTGCCGATAAAGCGCTCGATCGCGCGCACATCAGCGTTGTTCTCGGGCGTCGCTAGCGTGAAAGCGTCGCCCACGGCCTGCGCCCGGCCCGTGCGCCCAATCCGGTGGACATAATCCTCGGGATTCTCGGGAACATCGTAGTTGATCACGTGCGTCACGCCGGCCACGTCGATGCCCCGGGCCGCGATGTCGGTCGCCACCATCACCTCGTACTTTCCGCTCCGGAAGCCCTCGAGCGCCTCCATGCGCTGGTTCTGCGAGCGGTTTGCATGCAGGACGGCGACACTGTGGTTGGCTTCCCGCAGGCGGCGGGCGATCCGGTCCGCACCGTGCTTTGTCCTCGAGAAGATGAGGACGCTGTTAAAATCGATAGCGGCGAGGAGCGCCAGGAGGAGCTCGAACTTCTGCTCCTGATGGACGCTGTAGATCGCATGCGTGATCAACGTGGTGACGGACCTGGCGACGCCGATCTCAATGCGGACCGGGTCCCTCAGGGCGAAGGAGGCCACTGCGGCTATCTCCGGCGGGACCGTCGCCGAAAAGAACAGGGTCTGGCGCTTCTGGGGGCACTTTTGGATGATCCTCTTCACGTCGTGGATGAAGCCCATGTCGAGCATCCGATCGACCTCGTCGAGGACGAGGATCTGTATCCCATTCAGGTTCAGCTCACCCTCCTGGAGGAAATCCATCAGGCGCCCGGGGGTCGCGACGACAATGTCGGTTCCCGCCCTCAGCTCGCTTCGCTGGCGGCCATAGCCCACGCCGCCGTGAAGCACCGTCGCTCGGATGTCCGAGTAACGCCCTAGGTCGCGAAAAGCGGTCTCCACCTGGGCAGCCAGCTCGCGGGTGGGCTCAAGCACGAGTACCCGCGGCCCCCCCTTCTTGTGGATCCCAAGCAGGGTGAGTATGGGCAGGGCGAATGCGGCGGTCTTTCCCGTGCCGGTCTGCGCGGACGCGACGACGTCCTTGCCCGAAAGCACGGCCGGTATGGCGCGCAGCTGGATCGGCGTCGGCTCCGTGAATCCCATGGCCTGCACCCCGCGCAGGAAGTTGGGCCCCAGGTTGAGTTTTGTAAAAGGCATCACACACCTCCACCCGGAAGCTTGTCCAAAGCGAGGTTATTCACCCCGGGGGGGCCGCGCCCGGGGCCAACCTCCGCGTAGAGGGCTCCCAGGGCCCAGCCCTTGCCCCGGAGCGCCCGGAATGAAAGACGCGGGCGGCCACGGGATTACGCAAGGAGCCGGACGGACGGCGCGGCCAATGCCACGGCTGCGCCCCGCCTCCCCTCCCTCCACTCGTTGTTGCCGAAGGCCGTTTCTCGGCCATCCTAGTCCGGGTGACCCTGACCCGATTCTCCCGGTCCGTTGGAATCCTCGCGATGGCGCTGGCCGCGGCCTGCGGAACGCGCGCGGCCCTGTGGGTATCCGAAGGCGGTGATGACGCCAACCCGGGGACCGAGGAGCAGCCGCTGCGCACCCTCGCCCACGCACAGCAGCTCGTGCGGGCGCAGAACCGGGAGATGACCGACGACCTGACCGTGTTCGTGGCCGGTGAGCACCGTCTCGACAGGCCCCTCGAATTCGGCCCCGAGGACTCGGGCACAAACGGCTTCAACGTCATCTATACGGCGGCCCCCGGCGAGCACCCGGCCGTGAGCGGGGGGTTCAGGATCAAGGGCTGGAAGCTGGTGGACAAGGACCGCAACCTCTGGTCCGCGCCGGCGCCGGAGGGCCTTCTCAACGCCTACTACCTCTACGTGAACGGATCACCTGCAAGAAGGACCCTTGGGCGTCTTCTCCAGGTATTCTCGAAGGACTCGGCTGGCGGCGCGGCCCCGGTCGCGGATTCGAGGGCGAATTGGAAGAACCCCAGTGACATCGTCTTTGTGCCGCCGGGACCGGGCTCGATCTGGTCCGAGCGTTCTCCAGGCGCCCCCTTCTTCGTTGAAAACGCCTCGGAGCTCCTGGGTGTCCCCGGGTTCTGGTATTTTGACCGGCCGGCGCGCCTCGTCTATTACACCCCGCGCGTCGGCGAGGACATGGCGACCGCCGACGTGGTGGCTGCGAGCGCGGAGGCCCTCGTCAGGGCCGCGGGAACCCGCGAACGGCCCCTGGTCGGGCTGATCTTCAAGGGCCTTCGTTTTGAATACGCCGGGGTTTCGGCGCCCGCGGACGCGTCGCCGGAAGGGGCTGCCCCGCTGAACGCCCCGGCGGCCGCGGTGAGCGTCGCCTACGCCAGCGCCGTCCAGTTTCTCGAGGACGAGTTCCTCCACATGGCGACCCCGGCCCTGCAGGTGGGGCCGGCCGTCGAGGGAGGCACGGTCGACGGATGCGCCTTCGCGCAGATCTCCTGGTCGGCCCTTCGCGTGACGGGCTCGGCGCTGGTCCGGATCGCGGAGAGCCGGTTCACCTATGTCGCCACCGAGCATGCCGGGGACGGGGCGATCGACGTCGATCACTGCGCGCAGGTCGCGATAGAGAGCAACCAGATCGACCATTTCCCTGACGCGGGGATTCTCGAGTCGGAAGAGAGGCCCGGCGCCGTGCACGAGGAATCCAACCGGATTTCACAGCCCATGATTCGATTCCACGGCAGCCAGGCCGCGGGAGCGCCCGAATCCGCCGACTCCGGCATCCCCGCAGCCTACCGCTCCCTCCTCGGGATGCATTTCAGCGCCCTGACGACCCCCCGTCCGCCCTCCCATGTCTCGGCCGAACCCGAGGACCAGTTTGCCTACGTCACCTGGATCCCGTCTTGCCTCGACGGCGGCGCGCCCGTGACGTCCTACACGGTCGCGTCCTCAACCGGCGCCTCCGCCGTGGTCTCGGCCGAGGAATTCCGGGCGAGGGGTTACATGGTGTTCAGCGGCCTCGAAAACGGCCATGGCGTCACGTTTGCCGTGACTGCGACTAACCGTGTGGGCTCAAGCGCCGCATCGCCACCGACGGCCAACGTGACCCCCAACCGCAAGAAGCGGCTGAAGCCGCCCCCGGCCCCGGCGATCGTGGCGGTGACGAGCGGGAAGGCCGGCACCAGCATCCGGATCACGCCCTCCAGCTCGGATGGCGGAAGCCCGGTGATCGCCTACTCGGTGTCAATTCCCACGAGCGGCACCCACGTGCTGATCGAGGGCCTTGATGTGATCCGCTCCGACGTCGCCCATCCCTTTTCCAGGACGATCCTCGATGTTCCGCTCGGTCCGATGGCGACGGTCTCAGTCACCGCCCGAAATGTCGCCGGCGAGGGGCAGCCGACGGTCGTTAAGCTTGCGCATTAGGACGCGGCCGGGGGCCGGCAAGATATACTTGGCTGTAGGCGCACGCCGCAGCTTAGATGGGGACCGCAGAAACCATGAGAACCCGCCTATCACGCACCGCCTCGTTGATTCTTCTCGCCGGAACCGCCTACGGCGGCGCCGTGACCCCGGCCGTCGTCCCCAGTGCCGAGCCGTTCGCCTTGGGTGACGTACAGCTGCTCGACAGCCCGTTCAAGAGGGCGATGGAGCGCAACGCAGCGTACCTGCTTTCCCTTGAACCCGACCGCCTGCTGCACTCGTTCAGGGTGGACGCAGGCCTTGCCCCAAAGGCCCGAAGCTACGGGGGCTGGGAGAGCTCCGGAGTGGCTGGCCACACGCTCGGCCACTACCTCACGGCCCTATCGCAGCAGTTTGCAGCGACCGGAGACGAGCGCTTCAGGGAGCGCATCAACTACATTGTCTCCGAGCTCGCCCAATGCCAAGCCGCCGGCCGCGACGGATACGTGGGGGCCCTTCCGCCGCTGGAGCTGAATACGCTGCGCGATATGGGCAAGGGCATCGTCGAGCTCTCCAAACCGCATTCGTTTAGGGGGGGAGCGTGGGCGCCCTGGTACACGGAACATAAGGTGCTGAATGGGCTGAAGGACGCCTGGGTGCTCGCCGGAAACACCCAGGCAAGGGACGTCGCTCTCGGTCTGGCCGACTGGACCGATGCGATGACCAGGAACCTTACCCCCGTCCAGCTCCAGAGGATGCTCGAAGTCGAGCACGGAGGAATGATGGACGTCCTCGTCGAGCTCTACGCGCGGACGGGCAATCCCCGCTATCTGGAGACCTCGCGCCGGTTCTACCACAGGGCCGTCTTCGACCCTCTGCTCGCACACCGCGACGACCTGGTCGGCCTCCACGCAAACACCCAGATACCAAAGATCATAGGCGAGGCCCGCACCTACGAGGTCACAGGCGACCCGGACGCCCGCTCGATAGCGACCAATTTCTGGGATTTGGTCGCCCACCACCACTCCTATGTGATCGGCGGCGACAGCGAAGATGAGCATTTCTTCGACGAGAGCACGACGTCGCACCACCTGAGGGCCGACACGGCCGAAACCTGCAACACCTACAACATGCTGAAGCTCACCGAGCACGTTTTCGGCTGGGAGCCGAAGGTCGATTACGCGGATTTCTACGAGCGAGCTCTCTACAACCACATCCTTGCGTCGCAGGATCCGGAAAAGGGCATGTTCACGTACTTCATGTCGCTTAAGCCCGGGTTCTTCAAGACCTACAGCACCCCATTCGACTCCTTCTGGTGCTGCGTCGGCACCGGGATGGAAAACCATACGAAATACGGCGAGGCCATCTATTTCCACGGGGGCGACAGCCTCTACGTGAACCTGTTCATCCCCTCCGAGCTCACGTGGCGCGAGAAGGGCCTCGTGCTCGAGCAGAGGACGGAATACCCGAGCAGCGGAACATCCGTACTCACCGTGCTGGCCCCCCCGAGCTCAAAAGTGACCCTCAAAATCCGCTGCCCCGGGTGGGCGGCGGGAAACGTGACCTTCAGGCTCAACGGCGCGCTGCTGGGCGACATCGCGGGAACCCCGGGGACTTACGCGACCCTCGAGAGGAGCTGGAGCAAGGCGGACCGGCTCGAGGTTGACATCCCGATGGCGGTGCGCGCGGAGCGAATGCCCGACGACCACGCCATGGTCGCCTTTCTTTACGGGCCGGTCGTCCTGGCGGCCGATCTCGGGGCCGCCCCCTCGACCGTCTCCGCTCCCTACGCCCGCGACCAGCGCGACAATTTCCTCGAGACCGCCTGCGAGGTGCCGCTCCTCGTCCAGGGGAACGCACCCGTGGAATCCTGTTTCACCCGGCTAACGGGAGCGCCCCTGGAATTTCGCACGGTGGGGCTTGGAAAGCCGGCCGATCTAGACCTGCTGCCGTTCTGGGAGATCAGCTACGACCGCTACAACGTCTACTGGAGGGTCCTGACCAAGGCGCAGTGGAAGGCGCGCGCAGAGCAGACGGCGCCCGGCAGCTAGTTCCCCCCGACGGTCCCCGTATCCCGGAGCGCGCCGGGGTGGATCGTCTCGACAAATTCCAGGCTTCCGTTCCTCACGGTGATGATCGCCGCATCCTTGTCGGCGTCCCGCCGGGCGTTGATGGTCGTCACTCCCGTCGCGCCGCGAAAGTTCCGCGTGCGCGCCAGCGCGGCCCGCAGCGCGGCCCTCTCGGTCGTGCCGGCCCGCACGGCCGCGTCGGCCACCAGCCGCACGGCGTCGTAGGTTAGGGCCGCCAGACCGTTCGGCAGCGTGCCGTACCTCGCCCGGAACGCGGCGACAAATGCCCTGGAGACGGGGTCGGCGCTTTCCGCCGCGAAGTGCGTTGTATAATACGCCCCCTCCAGAGCACCGCCCCCGATCTGGAGCAGCTGCGGCGCTTCGAATCCGTCTCCGCCGAGGAGCGTGGCCCGCAGCCCGAGGTCGCGGGCCTGGCGCGCAACGAGTCCCGCAGCCACGTAATAGCCGGGAAGAAACAGCGCGTCGGGACCGGCGCCGCGGATCGCCGTCAGCTGCGCCCTAAAATCCGTGTCGGTGCCCGCATACTTCTGGCTTGCCACGATCTTGCCCCCGAGGGACGTGAAGGTGCGGGCAAAGCTCTCGGCGAGGCCCACCGAGTAGGTCGCCGTGGAATCCACGAGAAGCGCGGCCCTCGCGAGGCCCAGCCTGCGCCGAGCAAAGGTGGCCATGACCTCGCCCTGGAAGGTGTCGACGAAGCAGACCCGGAACACGGCGTCGCCAATCTGGGTGACCCTGGGGTTTGTGGACGCCGGGGTCACGATCGGTATTCCGCTCACCTGCGCGACCGCAGCGGCCTCGAGCGTCCGCGCGGACGAGCACTCGCCCACAAGCGCGACCACGTGGTCCCGGGAGATGAGTTTCTTCGCGGCCGTGGCCGATTCGCCGTCGAGGGAGCGGTCATCCTCCACCAGGAGCACCACCTCCCGCCCGAGAACGCCGCCGGCCGCGTTCAACTCGTCCACGGCGAGCCTGGCCCCGTCAAGCGAGGCCTCGCCGAACGAGGCGTCCCGCCCGGTCATCGACATGAAGAACCCAATCCTGACGGGCTCCGACGCCGACATCTGCCCGGCCGCGAATAGCGCTATCCCTGCGGCGAAAAGCGCGGTGCGGACGGGGGCGGTCGCATCGGCGGTCATGGCGCGAAGCTACACCGCGCAACCGCCGGCGCCAGACCGTAAAGCAAGGCCACCCCACTCTTCCTTTGCCTTGTCCCCCGAAACGGGTTTCCTCGGTCGCCGTGCAGAGCGCCCATCGCCAACGCCGCTGGTCGTTGGCCGGAGACCTCAACGGATTCTTCGGCCTTGTCGTCGACAACCTCGCGGTGATGGCGTTCCTCGCGACGGTCCTCGTTGGGCTCTTCAAGTTCCCCGCGGAGATCGTCTTCACGCGCATGTTTCCGGGCACGGCGCTTGGCGTGCTCGTAGGCGACCTGATCTATACCTGGATGGCGGTGCGCCTCTCCCGTGCGACGGGCAGGTATGACGTTACGGCGATGCCCCTGGGTATCGACACCCCCACCACCATCGGGCTGGCCCTCCTCGTTCTCGGGCCGGCCTTCGCGCGGTTTAAGCAGTCGGGACTCGACGAGCACGCCGCGGCAATCGCCACATGGCACCTTGGCATGGCCTCAATGATGGTGATGGGGCTGCTCAAGTTTGTGCTCTCGTTCGCGGGGGCCTGGGTTGGGCGCGTCGTCCCGCGTGCGGGTCTCCTTGGCTCAATCGCGGCCATCGCGCTCATGCTGATTGGATTCCTTCCGATTGTAGAGGTGATGCAGGTGCCGATCGTGGGGTTTGTGACGCTGGGCGTCATCCTCTACACGGTCGTGGCGAAGGGCGTCCTGCCCGGACGGGTGCCCGGTGTACTCGCCGCGGTCCTGATCGGCCTGTCCCTCTACTACACGCTCGGGCCCCTCGGATTGGCGGGGCCGGGCTACCGGGTCCCCGGCGTCCTGACCCTTCGGTTCGCCCTTCCCGTTCCGTCCCTCGGCTTCATCGACGGCATGGCCGCCACCGTGCCGTACCTGCCGCTGATCCTGCCGTTCGGCCTGCTGATGGTGATCGGGGGAATCAATGTGACCGAAAGCGCGCGGGTCGCCGGCGATGACTACAAGACCCGCGACATCCTGCTGACCGAGGCGTTCGCGACGCTGGTTGCGGGCCTGTGCGGGGGCGTCGCCCAGACGACCCCCTATATCGGCCAGCCGGCCTACAAAAAAATGGGAGCACGCTCGGGCTATACGCTCCTGACCGGCGTCTTCGTCGGGCTCGGGGGCATCTTTGGCTACCTTTCCAACCTGGTCGAACTCGTGCCGCTCGCCGTGCTCGCCCCGATCCTTGTCTTTGTCTCCATCGACATCACCGCCCAGGCATTCGACGCGTCGCCACGGCACCATTCCGCGGCGGTGGTGTTCAGCTTTTTCCCGGCCATCGCCCGCCTGCTTGCCATAGAGCTCGGCAACCCGGCCTACGTCGCGCCGGAGCGGTTCACGCAACTGCTTACCTCAACGGCCCAGGGTATGCCTGAACTGGGTGTCATCGTGGCCCTTGGAAACGGATTCATCATCACGTCCATGATTTGGGCGGGCTTTCTCGCGGCCCTCGTCGACCGCCGCCGCGGTGCGGCTGTCATGACGCTCCTCGTCGGCGCCGCCCTCACCCTGTTTGGAGTGATCCATTCCGTCGATCCTGGCGGGGGGATGTACCTGCCGTGGAATCTGGGAGGCGTGGGTCGCGTGTTGGCCTTTCAGTTCACCGCCGCCTATATGGTGCTCGCGGCCGTTGTTGGGCTGCTGTCGCTTCGGCGCGATCCCGCAGGCTCGCCGGGGCGGGGTTAACGCCCATCCCCTCCCCGGGCTGCGCTCATTTCTCCCGGCGGCCCTAGGGTTTCGCGAGAAGCGGCGCCGCAGGGCCATGCATGTCCTGGCTGAAGAATTCACCGCTGCCCGACCGCTTGAATCCGTCGAAGCTTTTCAGCAGCGGCGGACCCCACGATGGATCGAAAACCCACGCGACCCAGCTGAATCCGCGTTCCTCCAGGAACTTTGTGATGCGGGGCCCGTATTGTTCGGCTCCCTCGGGGAGGCCCGGCTTGGCACTGTAGCCGATCTCCGTCGCTATCATCGGGTAGCTTCCCGCAGCAAACGCGCAGAACCCCCGGGGGCGGTCGGCGCGCCATGCCCCCTAGCCGCCCGGAGCCGTCGGCACGAGCCGGGCTGACTTGATGAAATCGAGCTTTGGAAACTCCTTTTCAAGGTAGGCGTTGCCATTCGACCTTATCGCGTCCTGTTCCGGATTTTCCCCGTAGCCGGAATAAATCCGGTCCACATTCCCCATGCCGCCGACCACCCTGCCGATCGGCACAAACCCCATCCTGTCGAGATCCGGGTTGTCGCCGAGGTTGATGAACAGCTGGGTGGTGCGCGAATTCGGATCCGAGGTCATGGCAAATACCACGGTTCCCCGGGTGTTCGAATTCGCGGGGATTCTCGGGTCGTCCCTGAGCTGCGCGTCCCAAGCCCGGGTCAGCCCGGGATCGCCCGCCAGCCCGAACTGGACCACAAACCCGGGCACGACCCGGAAGAAACGCGCCCCCGCCAGGTAACCCGTCTTCACCATGTTGTAGAAGCGGTCGGCGCCAAGGGGTGCGTTTGCCCTCGTAACATCGATGACGACGGGGCCGCACGAAGTGTCGAATTCGACGCGGTAGACCGCGGGCGCAGTCTCGTTCGGCGGCTGTGGGGCTTTCTCCGTGGCGCACGAGACCAACAGGAGCGCCAATGCGGATATGAGCGGCAACGTTTTCATGAGATGGGGGGTGCCTTTAACTTGAATTCCTGCACCAAGTTCAAGAGCCGCTCTGCAGTGAAGGGCTTTTGCATGAACGCATCGGAAAACTGCCCAGCCCTCTCTTGCGCCGAGTGGCTGCCGAGGCCGCTCATGGTGATGATCTTCAACCCCGGCTTCAGCGCGCGAATCGCGACCGAGAGCATCTCGCCGCCCACGTTGGGCATGTCGAGATCCGTGATGACCAGCGCGACATCGTGGGCGCAGGTCTCGAGCAGTTTCAGGGCCTCGGAGCCGTTGGAGGCGGACAGAACGCGGTAGCCCGAGTTGGTCAGGATGCTGCTTGCGGCCATGCGGATCGGCTCTTCGTCATCGACGAAGAGGATCAGCTCATTGCTCCCATTCTCGGGGCCCGCCTTCGCGCCCTTTTCTTCCGCATTCACAGCCTCCGCCGTCGAGGGCAGATAGACATGGAAGATCGTGCCCCGGCCCACCTGGGTCGTCACACCGACAAAGCCCATGTGCGTCTTCACAATGCCCTGGACCGTGGAGAGCCCGAGGCCCGTCCCTTTTTGGGTCTCCTTGGTGGTGAAGAACGGCTCCCATATACGCCCGAGGATCTCGGGCTCAATTCCCTGTCCCGTGTCCGCCACGTGGATCACCAGCCAAGCGCCCGGCCTCGCTCCCTCGATGGCCCGCGCGGCCTGCGCGTCCAGGAGTCGGTTCTCCGCGCTCACGCGCATCGTTCCGCCGTTCGGCATGGCATCCCGGGCATTGACGCAGAGGTTGAGAAGAACCTGGTGGATCTGCGTGGGATTGGCCTTGATGGGCCAGAGGTCGTTTGGCACCTGCGACTCGATCACGATCGACTTGGGGAAGGTTTCGAAGGCAATGCTGAGGACATCGTTAAGCAGGTGTTTCACCTGCACGGCGCGCACCTCTCCCCCGACGCCGCGCGCGAATCCAAGGATCTGCTGGACCAGCGCGGCCCCGCGCTTGGACGAACGCTCCACCATGGTGAACATCTCGAGGTCGTCCGCGCTTGACGCGTTCGATCGGAGCAGGGGCAGGGCCATGCTGATGGGCGCGAGCACGTTGTTGAGATCATGTGCGATCCCCGCCGCGAGCATGCCAAGGCTTTCGACACGCTGGGAGCGAAGAATCTGCTCCTGCATCTTCTTGCGCTCGGTGATGTCCTCCTTGACCGCCACGAAATGGGCGATGCCGACACCCTCTTCGGTGACCGGGAAGATCGTGACGCGTTCCCATACGAGTTCGCCGTTCTTCTTCCGGTTCTGGATTTCCCCGCGCCACTGGTCACCCCCGACGATCGTGTCCCACATCTGCTGGTAGACCTCCCGGGGAGTGCTTCCAGATTGAAATATCTTCGGATTCTTTCCGATAACCTCGGCCTGAAGGTAGCCCGACTGCTCCGTGAACTTGGCGTTTACATATTCGATCGAGCCGACGGAGTCAGTGATCAATATGGAGACGGCGCTCTGCTCGACGGCGCGGGACAACAGGCGAAGCGACTTTTCCGTGCGTTTTCGCTCAGTCACCGCGTCAAAGACGGAGACAAATTCTCCCGGCGCCGGCTGGTACGCAGAGACGAAATACCACTGTCCGAGGGTCGAAACAAAAACCTCGAATGACGTCGGCTCCCCTGTGGCCGCAGTTCTTGCATAACGCTCAAGCAGCCTGGGGTCGGATTCAAGCAAGCCCGGGATCACCTCGCTTACCCGTTTTCCCTCCACATCCCTAAGCCCGGTGAGCCTCACAAAGGCGCGGTTCACGGTCAGGTATACAAAATCCACGGGTATGCCGCCCTCATATACGATACGGCAGCGGGCAACCCCGTTCGGCATGTTCTCAAAGAGCGAAATAAACCTCCGCTCATTCGCCCGCGCCTCGGCCCTCGTCCGCGAGAGTTCCGCCACCTCACGGTCGAGCCGCCTGAATTGCCGGTTCAGAATCACGTAGAGGAGCCCCCCGCTGACGACCACAAACAGCCATCCCTTGAGGACCGAGAGCTCCAGGATCAGGTGCTTGTCGCTGGACAGGCCCATAAGGACGCTGTCCGAGCACACGATCCAAAGCCCGGCAAAGGCCCCATACAGAAGAGCCACCCGGAGGGCCAAATTGGGGCGAGGCGCGCGGTGCTCTGGCTGGGGCGAAGATTCCGGTCCGGATGCAGGCTCAATCCCGGAAGGCGCCTCGCCTCCGTGCTGGATTTGCTGGACCGCGGACTTGGGGTTCTCGGGCATTATTGCGGAGATGGTCTGGGGCGGCGTACCGCGCCCCGATCCCGACAGCGGCCGCTCAAATCAGCGCTGCAGAGAAAACCGTCCATTGTGCATTTCTTGCAATGTTCCAGAGCGAAAACGGGCGTTCGTTGGGGTTCAAAGGGCGTCCCGGCGGAAGCGAGGCTGCCACCGGGGGTCTTTTCAGGAATGCATGCTTATCCCCAACAGCCGGCATACGCAATATGCGATATCTGCTGCAAACGCGGGTCCCGCTTGGTCCCCGCCCGCCCCGTTTCGCGTCACCCGCTTCCCCTGCGTGTTTGATTGCAGTATTGGCGCCCAGGACCTAGCTCAATTGAGCAATCATACCATGCCAACGCTTCCCAGCATCCACGAGGTAGCCAAGATGATCGACCATTCGCTGCTGCATCCAACGATGACCGATTCGCAGCTAGAGTCGGGATGCCGTCTGGCGTCGGCCTTCGAGGTCGCGACGGCCTGCGTCAAGCCCTACCATGTGCCCCGCGCCAGGGAGCTGTTGCAGGGGTCCGGCGTGGCGGTGTGCTCGGTCATCGGGTTTCCCCACGGCAACAGCCACACATCGATCAAGGTCAGGGAGACCGAACTTGCGATCGAGGAGGGCGCGACCGAGATCGACATGGTCGTCAACGTGGGAAAGCTGCTCAGCGGCGAACGGGCTTACGTGGAGGATGAAATAAAGCAGGTGAACGACGCCTGCATTCCGCGCCGCGCGATCCTGAAGGTCATATTTGAGAATGACTTCCTGAACGACGGCCAGATCATCGAACTTTGCGCCATCTCTACCGAAGTTGGAGTGGCGTTCGTCAAGACGTCCACCGGCTACGGATTTGTGAAGCAGGCAAACGGGGACTACCAGTATGCTGGCGCGACCGATCACCACCTTTCATTGATGCGCGCACACTGTCCTCCTAGCATCCGGATTAAGGCCGCCGGCGGCGTGCGGACGCTCGATGATGTCTTGAGGGTTCGGGCACTCGGCGTCAGCCGGATCGGCGCCACGGCCACCGAGGCGATCCTGCGCGCCGCGCTCCACCGCGGTCTGGCCGGCCCTTTGCCCCGCGGACTTTCGGCCGAGCCCTCGTTGTCGCCCGCAAAGCCCGCAGCTGGATATTGAGGGACGCTGGTCGGCCGGGTCATCCGGTTTCTGCTTTGGAACGGGCTGACGCCTCCCATTCCTGGAGCGCTCATCGGTGTCGGGGCGTTGGGCCTAACGCCGTCGTCACCGGATCAACTAGGGGTCGCCCGCTCCCGAAGGTCATTGCGGCATGACTCCGAGGCCCTTATCGACTCGCCGGAATCACCTTCGCGTTCAGCGCTGCGGCGCCGCACAGGCCAATGGCGCACGATAGCGACGCCTCGGACGGCGAGCGCAATAAACGGAGCCCAGCGAAGCAACCTTCCAATCAAGCGTCCCTTGGCGTGGACGCTGCTTCCTAGGACGAACCCGGCCGGCAGAGCTGCGATCCCGAGCAAGGGAAGCAGGGCGCGGAATGTTGCAATCGCTTTATCGAATGCCTCAAGCGGCGCCGCCGCGCGCGCGACCAAATGAGCGGTCTCCGCGCGGTGCGCGGAGATGCGCATGCGCAGGGCGTCCTTGTCGGCCCCGAGCAGAATTAGCTCCTTTTCCGGATACATGAGCGGTCCGAGGCGAATTCCTGGAGGGTCGACGCGAGCAGGCGCGGTTGCCGCCGCAGGTAGCGTCGGAAACTGACCACAATCCACCCGAACGCGACCGAGTAAAGCAGCGCGAGCCCGCCCAGAACCTCGAGGCGAAAGCTATCCCAAAAGAGATAGACCAGCGTAAGACTGGCAAACGTGATGGCCATCAATCCTGCCGACAAAATGGCACTGACCCAAAAAAAGATCTGAATCAGCCTGAATTTCTCTTCATGTAACTCGATCGCGATCAGGGCCATGCGGTCCTGAAGTCCGGAGATCAGGCTGTCCCCAAGATGCCGAAGCGTGCCGAGAAATCCCGGGGCCGCGGAGCCGTTCGCGTCCATGGCGTGGGTACCCTATTGGGCACGGCGCCCAATTAACACCCCGAGCAGAAGGCTGACTCCCGCCGCGATCGCGATGGCCTGGTAGGGATGGTCGCGAATGGCGCGATCGGCACGTTTCCCTCCCGCGATAACCCGCTTCGACGCGCCGGCGTAGAGGTCGGAGAACTGCGCCTGCGCGAGCTCGAATTGGGCCCGCAGCGCGGAACTCTTGCTTGAATTCTCTCCGTCCGGCGAGGCGTCCAACAGCTTCTGCGCTTCGGCGACAAGTGCACGGAGGTCGCCCAGGAAAGCATCGGAATTGGTACTATCGGTAGCTGATTCGTTGCTGTTTTTCATCATAAGGCGATTCGACCGCCCTCACGGGCCAGAGTTACCGACAATATGACTAAAATCTCACCGATCGCCGGGTGTTCAGTCGGGACTCGGAGCCGGGCGACGCACTTGACGGGCCGTGCGCCATGGCAGGGACCTTCTCCCACCAATGCTTTACAACGACCTCTAGCGCCTCAATCGAAGGAGGCGCTCGCCGGCAGCATGAAGCGTCTCGGGCCGCTTAGCGAAGTTTAGCCGGATATACCGATTCTCTCCCTTCCGGAAGAAACTTGATCCTGGAACCGGCGCGACGCCGATCTCCCTCGTCATCCAATGGGCGAAATCCACATCGCTCTCCCATCCGAACGGCGAAATGTCGACCATTACGAAGTATGCTCCTTCGGGCCGCGTGTAGGAGAGGCCCGTTTGGTCCAGGTAGCCAAGCAGGATATCCCGGGACCGGGCATAGACGGCGGCAAGCTCGGCATAATAGGAGTCGGGGAAGCCGAGCGCGGTGACCACGGCGTGCTGCAGCGGCGCCGCCGCTCCCACGGTGAGGAAATCGTGCACCTTCCTCGCCTGTGAGATCACCTCAGGAACCGCGTGAACATACCCGAGCCTCCAGCCTGTTATCGAAAAGGTCTTCGACAACGACGAGCACATCAGGGTGCGCCTGAACATGCCCGGGAGCGCTGAAAAGTAGGTGTGCCTGTGGGGGGCGAAGACGATGTGCTCGTAAACCTCGTCGGTGAGGACGAACACGTCGAATTCCTCGGCCAGCGATGCTATCGCTTCAAGCTCCGGGCGCGTGAACACCCGTCCGCACGGGTTCGAGGGATTGCAGAGGACAAAGGCCTTTAGGCCGCTCGCGAACGCCCGGCGCAGCTCATCCAGGTCGAAGCGATAGTCGGGCGGATGGAGCGGCACGAGGACGGGCTCGGCGCCGCACAGGATGGCGTCCGCGGAATAGTTTTCGTAGAAGGGCGAAAAGAGGCCGACCCGGTCGCCGGGGTCGCAGACGGTCATCATGGCGACCATCATCGCTTCGGTTGCGCCGCAGGTGACCACGAGCTCGGAGGCCTCATCCACATTTAGGCCGGTGAAACGCCTCAATTTGGCCGCCAGGGCCGAGCGCAATTCAGGCGCACCCCACGTGATGGCGTACTGGTGGCGACCCGCGTCCATCGCGTCCTTTCCCGCCTGGACCAAGGCGGCCGGCGGGTCGAAGTCGGGGTAGCCCTGGGCCAGGTTTATGGCCCCGTGGCGTTGGGCCACCCGCGTCATCTCCCGGATCAGCGATTCGGTGAAGACCGAAGTGCGCTGTGAGGTTCGGGGCATGGGCGTGAACCAGGAGTCTCCGTACGGGCCAGTCGGCCTGCAAGCGCATTAAGGCCGGCGCCGCGCCTTGGACCCTGTCCACCGCGATTCTCCCCTCCCTCGTATCCCATCTACCCCGAAGGGTGTGGAAAGATCCCCGCTTCACGACCCTAACGGAACGCGCCCGCGGCACGGTCCCTCGGGTGGACGGCCGGTAAGAAGAGGCCCCAGACATCCCAAGAGCCTGCGCCGCGAACGCGCCAGACCCGGCGCCGTGAAGGGCCACCGACAACAATCGTTAATAGGGCTCCTTCCGGGATACGAAGGCGACCCGCATCCCACAGTGTCCATCCCAATCGCCCCGTTTCATCGGGCGCAGCGGCAATGCGGGCATTGTTTCATACCAACTCGGCCGCCTTAACATGCTAAGAATTTGGATAATTGCGCAATTGCCTGGAGCAGGAGTCACCGGTCGATCCCATGGCCGCACCCGCGGCAAATTCCGACGGTCCCGGAAGGCGCGGAGCACAGGCTTTGTCCGCGCCCCGGGCGTAGCCGGAGGCAAATGCCTGCAGTGATGCGATTATAGTCTCTAATGGCTACATTAGTTCTTTTGCCAACCCGTCCAAACAGGAGTACGTTTGCGTCACTTTCTTAGGCCGATACCCAGATGTGAACACGACTCGTTTGCAGTCGACGGCGCGAATCGCCCTTGTCGGGGCGGCGTGCCTTGCGTTTCGTTGCTTCGGCATCCCTGATACCGAGACCGATCTTGTGGCGGCTGTTTCGGCCCGCGTGAGCGACGATTATGTTCGCAAATCGCAGGCCGATGGACGGCCCCAGGATGAATTTTACGCTTTCGGAGAGGGGGGCCACTGGACCGGGGCCTCAAAAGACGCCTCGATCGACGGGCTCAGATTCATCGACGTTGCGCGCACAATTGCCGGGCCCCTTTCGGACCAGAATTACCTTCCGACGCGCGACCCAAAGGCCACGAAACTGCTGATCCTTGTATATTGGGGCAAGACGCGGACTCCCGGAAGCCTGGATGAATCGGAAGCAACGCGCGATCTGGCTTCGGCGGATTCGCTCCTCGCCTCCGCGAAATCGTCCCAGGCGCAGAAGCTCATCTCGAACGCAGTCATTCCGGTCTCGACAGGAACGTTGATGCAATGCGGCCACATAGAGTCCACTGTCGATTACGAGCAGCAGGTTGACCGGGCGCAGTCCGAGGGCTCGGATTCGGGCGCATTGGCCGTGGTCTCGGCCGAAAACAACAGCCGAGACCAGCTGGTCGCCCAGAACGCCATGATGCTCGGATTTGACGGCGCGTTAAGGGAAACCGTCGGGCTCGTGGGCACTCCGCTCGAACATCGACGGACGGACCTCGTGCAAGAGCTCGAGCAGGGGCGATACTTCGTGGTGCTGATGGCGTACGACTTCCAGCTCGTTTGGAAGCAGAAGAAACACAAGCTTCTCTGGGAAGCGAGGTATAGCGTGCCGGAGCGAGGGAAGAGATTCGACGGGTACCTTCTCGCAATGACGCAGCGGGCTTCGCGGTATTTCGGCAAGACGAGCTCCGGCTTGGTCAGGATGGATCTGCCCGAGGGTCATGTCGAAGTCGGCGACGTGAAGTCGCTGGGCGTCATCAATCCCGATCGCTGAGCCGGCCCCCTTGGGGGCTGAGTTCCATACGGAATCCGCGTCGTTTTGTTTCGGGTCAGCATCAAAGGATGCTCCTCACGGAGGCGATGGCCGCGCATCGGTCATACCGAAAGATTGCTCGACCCGATGGCAGGCGATGGAAACGATTGGGGATTATCCGCATCCATATCGTTAAATTGTTGGGCAACAAAAACTTGGCCGCGCCGAGCCGGGTCCCGGACCCGGCACAGCGGGAGGACGATGACCTGAACAAAGTGTCATGAAGGTTTTGAGGATCATCGCGGAGGCTGCATAGACTTTCCCGTTCAAACCCTAGGCCTCGGCCGACCAGACCGAGTCGGAAAAGGCCGACGGTCCCGGATCGCCGCCCCCAATCCCCTTCCCGTTCGTCCACCATCATGCGCCTCGCCGCTCTCTCCACCGGACTCGTCCTGCTTCTCGGCCTGGTGTGGCTTGGTTCCGAGAGCGAAAGCTGGAGGCAGGCCTACTCCTTCAAGGGCGCAAAGCAGGATTATTACGCCCTTCTGGCCCACGGTCTTGAGCGGGGCCATCTGTACATGGATGTCGCGGTTGATCCGCGGCTATCGAGCCCCGATCCAAACGAACGCCGCGTTGCAAGCTCGCTTCTGGATGCGAGCGTTTACCACGGCCATTACTACCTCTATTTCGGGGTTGTCCCGGCCGTTTTCGTCTTTCTGCCGTACCATCTGCTGACGGGCGCCGACATCTCGGAAAGCGCCGTCGTCGTGCTCTTTGTCGCCATGGGCTTTCTGACCTATTGGTGGATCTACGCGGATGCGCGGAAGCGCTACTTCCAAAACACAACGGCCGCCCAGTATTGCGCCAGCCTCGCATTGTTCGCATTCGGCTCGGCCACTCCCGCTCTCATCACCGCTTCGGTCATCACGGCCGCCGGCTTCTATGAGATCGCCGTGGCTGGGGGCTATCTGTGCCACGCCCTTACTTGGCTCGGAATCTTCAGGGCATGGCATTCAAAGAAGCATGCCGGCGGATGGATCGGGTTTTCGAGCCTCGCGGGTGCGCTCGCCGTGGGATGCCGGCCCAATTACGTCCTGGTGCTGCCGGTCATCGCCATCGCCGCATGGGTCCTCATCAGACGCGGTGAACCACCGATCAGGTTGTCGATATGGGCCGTGCTGCCCGCGGCGGCGGTCGGTCTGCTGCTCGCCGCGTACAATTACGGCCGTTTCGCCTCTCCATTTGAATTCGGCCTGAACTACCAGATTGACGAGATGGTTCGGGCCCGATTCCCGCATTTCAGCCCCTCGTTCTTCTGGAGCAACCTGCAATGGTATTTTCTCAGGCCCCCCGCCCTGGGAGCCTATTTCCCCTACGTGTTCCCGATGAACGCCGCCCTGCGGCCTCCGGGATACTACGGCTATGAGCCCATCCATGGTCAGCTCGCTATCACGATTCTTGCGGTGCTGGTCCTGATCTGGTCGCTCGTGAGGCTCAGACGCGCGGGTCCGGACCTGATCGTAAGGATTCTGCTCGGGCTGTTGGCCGCGGCGTTTGCCGCAATGTACCTCGTCATGGGATTCTACGGAAACCGGGCGGAGCGCTACATAGTCGACTATCAATCGCCCCTCGTCCTCTTGATCGCCGTCGCCGCCGGCTGCTGCGCCTCGCGCGAGACAGCCTCAAGGGGGCTCCGCCCCCGGCTTTGGCGGGCGGCATTCATCCTGGTCTCCCTGGTCGCGGCGCTCGCCAATGTCCTGGCAAGCCTTCAGCTCAACAACCACTTCGAGAACGCCCGCCCGGAGGCCTGGAGGTTTCTCTCCTATTACGGGGACTATCCTTCGGCGATCCTCGAGCGGCTGGGGCTCGTTCATATTGGCCCGGTCAAGTTTCGATTCACGCTCCCGCCGCTCAAAGGAGACACAAGCACCGAGCCCCTGTTTTCCACCGGAACACCCGGCTACACCGATGTGCTCTATGTGACCCAGCTCCGCGGGAACCTCGCTCGGTTTTCCTTGGAGCACTTAGGGAACGGCCGGGTCAATTCGCCATTCGTGACCGCGGTACCCGGGCGCGAATATGAGATGGAGGTGGATTTCGGATCACTCTACCCGCCGCGCGAACATCCTTGGTTCAGGAACCGGAGCGACGATGACATCGAGATACTGAAGACCACCGCGCTTGTGAAATTCGACGGAAAGGCCGTGATCCATCAAAGGGTCCGATTCTTTGACTCACCTCCCGGCTGGACGTTTTACGGAGCCAACCCCGCCGGCATCGATGCCCCTTTCCACGGCCGGATACTCGATCACGCGCTGCTTCCCCCCCGTGAGCCCGGAACGTTGAGGGACCCGGCGAACGAGTCCGGACTTTGGCGCCTCGCGGTCACGTTCCCCTTTGGTTCTCCCCATTCCGAACAGCCCGTGTTGGGTTCGGGCACCGCCAGGCACGGCAATATGCTCGTCCTTCACACGCTCGAGGACCATTCGATCCAGTTCGGGCTCGATCAGTGGGGCGCCCCCTTCTCGCTTTCGCCCAGGATACCGGTCAGGGGCGACGGAATCCATGACCTTGAGATTTTCGTCGGCGCTCAGGCCGCCCGGGCGAAATATCCCCAGGAATGGCATCTTGACCGGGGCTCGGTCGAAAACTCGTCCTCAATAATGAGGATCTGGCTGGACGGTCGGCCGGTATGGACCCTGCGAATCTCCTCCAACAGGGACAGCTACGGCTCGGTCTCCATCGGAAGCAATCCGCAGAGGTTTTCGTCCGCCCAGCCCTACTACTTTGGCTCCATCGAGCCCGAAGGCCTGAGTCCCGAGGAGCTCCGGGCCTCGATTGTCCGGAATGTGGAGGAGGGGGGCGGAATGGCGGGCGTCCACCGCTACCGGATTCAATTTCCAAGCTCGCAGGATCCCCAGGCCGGATTGCCGCTTTTGGGAGCTGGCGTGACGGGAGACGGGAACCTGATCTTTGCCAAGCCGGAGGGCTCGGGCGCCTATCGAATCGAGATGGACGACTGGTCCTACGGGGCCCTCAGGGGCGAGTCTTTTATCCCCTCCCAGGGAGAGCACGACCTTGAGATCATAGTGGGTCCAGTCCTGGCCGAAGCTGAGGCGCCCAAGTCATGGATAATCCCCGGCGACCTCTCGTCGCTGCGCGACCGATTCATCGTGTTCATTGACGGAGTTCGCCTTGGGGACTTCGCAATCGCCCATCACCTTGCGAAGGCCGGCATCCTGACTCCAGGCGCCAACCCCCAGGGGTTCAGCACCGCCGCCAGGGAATTCCTCGGTCCGACCTTTGTGCCGGCCCCGATGAGGGAATCCGAGGTCGAAGCGCTCATCACCCTGGCGCTTCGCCCCTAGCCGCATTGGTTGATCCATGCCCGGAGCCCGGGAGCCCCGTCAGCGCAGGAGTGTCAGGCTAAAGGTATGCGGCTTGGGAATCGCGGATCGGGAACGCCGGGCTTGGTTGGCTTCGTCAAAGGCCGCGAGGGAATCGGTCGCGACCGTGACGTCCGTCGTCTTGGGACTGTACGCCATCATCTCCCGGCGCACGAGCTGGTCCTGATGGCTCGAAGCGGCTCCCCAAAGGACCCAGAACGCCTGCCCGCGCATCGGCGTGTCAAAGCGGGCTAGGTCGATTCCCTTCTCCAGATCGGTCTTCGTGAAGGTCCCAACCTCCTTCCCGTCGATTCCAAGCGCGTAGGACCCCTCGGCAAGCCCGGTCACCCTAAGGGATTCGGTGCCAAGCAATTCCAGGCCTGCCCCGGCCTCCTCGGCGAGGATGACCGTCTCGTCCTGATAGTTAATCGGAAGGGGTAAGGCTGTGTCTAGCTCTTCCCACGACCATTTGCCCTCGCCAGCGGCTATGGCGCTGACGGTTGAATTTTCCGACACCCCGGCCGATTTCGCCGCCATGTCTATCTCCACGCGCGAAACCACCGAGGGCGCGTGCCAGGCGCGAAGCAGGGCGGCGCCCAGGACCAGGTGGCCCGCGGGGCTTGGATGGACGCGGTCGGGGAGGAGGGTGCGCGCGAGCTCGGGATTCGATTTGAAGACACTGGCGATGCCGGAGTTCAGCGGTTCGCCAAAATCAATCGTCTCCAGATGATTCTCCCGGGCGATCGCAGCGACGCTTTCACCCAGCTTGCGCAACGTGCTGTCATATCCCGGGTCGAACTGCGGCGGCCGGGAGACGTCGTCGAAGGGCGACGGAAGGATTAGGTAGAGCCGGACCCCGGGTAGCTGTTTTTGAAGCTCGGCGACGATCGAGCTGTACCCCTTTGAAAAATGCTCCTCAATCGCAGGATCAAACCTCCGGTAGGAGCCGTCATTCATCCCGAGCATGATCGTGACCACCGTCGGATGAAGGGAGACGACGTCCCTCGCAAGGCGCGTCGCGATGTCGCCCTGCCCTCCCCCGTCCACGCGGTCGCCGCCGACCCCAGCATTGTAAAACCGTATGTCCCATTGGGGGAAACGCGTGCGCACGTACTCCTCGACCAGCAGGCCGTAGGCGCCGTCCTGGGTAATGCTGTCTCCGTAGAAGACCACTCGGTCCCCATCGTGGAGCGGAAATGAGCTGGAAGCCTGCCCCCGGGAGGCGCCGAAGCAGGCGACCAACCCGATGAGAATGACTGCTGAGACGAATTTCGGCATGGCGGTGATGTGATGAGACTGACCGTTTCGGGGCGGGTGTGACCGTCGGGGGTTTGGAGCCTTTCACGCCATTCGACTCGAACGACGATCGGCAAGCCGGCAGTCTCCACGCCGCCGGCAAAAACCACAAATCCGAAATCGCCGCAGGCGGCAAGGACGCCTAGCTCGCGAGAGCGACGACCAATCTGAAGATGGCGAGCGCCGCGACTCCCAGCGTCACGTACCACAGCCACCGCTTCTTGGCCAAAAGGCAGAGGCCGCCGATGGCGAGCGCGATCTGGAACGTCTGCGCCGCGAGGCCGTACTTCGCCCCGAGTGCGGTCTGGATTTCGGCGTCCTTTCGAAATTCATTGCGCGCAGCCTCAAATGAATCGGCCTTGGCCTTGATGTCCGTCTTCTCCTGGTCGTAGCGTTTGATCGTGGACTCCAGGCTCGCGCGCCGGCTCTCGTTCTTGTCCTGCATCGCGTCGCGCAGATGGAGCTCCGTTTCGAGCAGCATCTGCTTTTGGGACTTGGCCTCGTAGAAGCTCCACTGGTCCGCTGCCTGTGTCTCATTGTAGGTCGCCTCGCTCAGGTCCTTTGAGACCCGGCCGGCGCAGCTGCCTCCCTTCGCCATGGCATAGCCCGCCACCAAGGCGATCAGCGCCATGGACAGGGCGGCGAACTTCGTCCAGCCCTCGCTTTTCGCCTTGGCCTCGGCCTTGGCCCTCTCGTCCTTGACCGATTTAGTGAAGGCGCGGACTTCCAGAATCGCGTCGCGCATGTTCTCCTCGTTCGTCTGTTGGGTGCTCTCTGTGCTCATGGGAACGGTCAATAGAGGGAGTTTTTGGCGGTTTTCCAATTCGATTTTGGGCCCTCGGGGATGCGCCTGCCCCATCCCGTAGGGTGCTGTGGGCCGCCGAACGCAATAATAACGAGAAATGCCGGCCTCGCGGCCTCTGAGGCTCAAGTCCTTGGAAACAACGCGTTCGCCGGAGGCACCAAAATATTGATAGGGGGGACGGACCAAACCCGTTTAGTCCGACTTGCGGGTAAAACAGTCAGCCCAGCTCGGATGCGCGACCCAGACAAACCCCAGCCGAATAATCACCGGCCATTAGCCGGGCCCCTCTTCTCAAGATATTCCGAAAGCGCAAGAAAAACGCCCGCCGTCCAGCCCAGCATCGGATCCGGGGCATACTCCCCGTGGGAGGGTTTCCCCGTGGTCACATCGAATTTCTCCCACAGGTGCGCCGACGCGTTGAACATCGAGCATTGCGACGCGCAGTATTCCGATGCTACCCGTCGGGCATCGCTTTCAAATCCGTAACGCCTCAGGCCGCTCACGACGATCCAATGGGTCGGGGGCCAGCCGTTGGGATAGGCCCACTGGTAGGTGCCGCCCTTATACGGCTCCGTCTGCGCGAGCCCGCAGGCGCGCTCGAAGAGGCGTAGGTTATGTGCCATGCGGCCCGCCTGCTCGGGCGTCGCGATTCCAGCCCAAAGGGGATAGAAGGCGTCGAGGGAGGCTATGGGAGCGAATTCGTGCGTGAGCATGTTCCGGCCCCGAAAGAGGCCGGACTTCGCGTCCCAAAGCTGCGTCCTGACTGCCTCCGCCCGGGTGTTTGCCCTTTGATCCCATGGGACGGCGGCCTCGGATCCGCGGCCCAGAACCCGCGAAAAATAGGCGAGATTGGATTCGCAGACCCATAGGATGGAGTTGAGCTTAACGTCCGCATAGTCGAGGGCTTGCCCTCCATAAACCGGCGTGAAGTCCTCGCCTGATTCCGCCTCGGCGAGCCGGTTCCGCGCGACCGAAAGCTTCTCTTTGAGCGGAACGTCCAGCCGCAAGCCCAGCCGGGAATGGAGCGTCCCATCGTAGAACCGCTCGAGGTATGCCTCGGTTGCCTGCTGCCCGAAATGGGCCAGGCCTCCGGGGAAGGTGCGCTCGGTCGTCCAGAACCTATACTCCCTCTCGAGCCTCGGGACCGCTTGCTCCAACCACGCCTTGTCGTTCGAGGCCTCATATACATCCCGCACCATCGCGCTTAGGAGCGGCGGCTGGGAGCGGTTGTCGTCACCGACAAAGGCGCTGTTGGGCACGAAGCCGAGGCGATCAATCCACCAAAGCAGCGCGTCACAGTTGGATCGTGCAAGGTCCAAGCGGTCCGAGCGAAGAAGGCCAAGGTTCGTGAAATACGTGTCCCAATAGAAAAGCGCTTTGAAGTTGCCTGCAGGGCTCGGAACCGTGTGCCGGAAGGGAATCGGGACGATGTAGCTCTCGTGCACATTGCTTCGAATGGAGGCGTCCCATTGCGATCGGATGTAGGCCCCTACCCGGTCGAGATCCACGGGGACGGGGGTCAACGCAAGGATCAACGATAGCATCCACGCAAAGTTGCCTACCCAATCCCATTGTCCAGCCGAATGCCGGCGCCTCCATGGCGAAGGCGTTCCCTTGAGCCCAGACGGGGGAATCAGGTCTTTTCGCGGCGCGTGGGGCCGCCGGTGGGCGCAACCACAGTCGCATTCTCAATTCCTCTGGACCGCCCCATCCAGTATCGTTCGCCAGCGGGCTCGGGGCCTCCCTCGGCCCGATGCCGATGCTTGGATTGAATTGATCCGCTCCCTGTCTGAAGGGTGCCGAATTCGCAGGCTCGCCGCTAACACCTCGATCCCTATGGCAACGGGCTTCGGACAGCGCCTGACGCGGCTCCGGCGAGCACGGCGCCGCTACCCGGAAAGGGGTCGCATTCCAAACACCGCGCCCAAGGCCCCGCCCCCCTTTTGGGGGAAAGTCCCGCCGCAAAGGCGATTCTCTAGGTTATCGCAGCTTCTCTTTCTTGAGAAGAAGCTCTATGGATTTTCCCACGCGCATCGACTTGGTTTCAGGGCGTTTTGCATCCGCTATCCAATCGGTGAACTCCTTCTTCCGCGAATGGGAGAGCTGCTCGAAAAATTCCCCCGCGGCAGGCGCGCGCTTGAGCGCGGTTCTGAATTCTTCCGGAATCTCGACCTTCCGCTCGGCCTTATCGAGGTCCATCACAACGGCGACCAGGTCGCCCGCCGAGGCCTGCGCGCCCGATTGGAGCGCCTTGCTCACCATCATTGAATGGGTGCCATCTCCCTCGGGCATGAGCGTGCTGCGAAACGGGTGGTTGTTGATCGTCCCGGCGACGGCAACCCGCGCCCTGCTTCCAAATTTCTGCTCCACGTCGAACGGGATCGGCAGAAACGTCCAGGCCCCTTTGGGGCCGCGACCCTGCAAACGAACCTTGAATGTCTGCTTCATAAATTGGGGGCGGTGGATTGATGACATCCCATATCGGGAGCACTTGGCGGCGATCCGATCCCATCCCACTCGGCCAGCAGGTTTGGCAAGCGGACCGAGAGTATTCGCGATTTCCAGCCCTTGCCCAGCATGGAGCCGACGATGAAGCCCCGCCATCCGTTGAAGCCGGTGTGTTCAAGGGTGAGTTCCGTCCCCCCCGGCGCGTCTTTGAGCGTCCACCTCACCGTTGTGGAGATCCCGCCGCCGGACCAGGAATAGACGAGCCTCTCGAGCGGAATCATCTCGAGCACCTCGCAATCAATGATCCCGTTGAACCCCGGAGCAGGCTTCGTCTTGAACTGAAATCGATGGCCAATCAGGGGCCTGAAGTCGTTCGGCATGAGCCAGATTGCCAGTGCCGCCGAATCCGTGAGCGCCGCCCATAACTTGGGCCGCGGATGCGGGTAGAAATTAACAAAATGCAGGTCGCGGCTCATCAGGTCTCATCGGCCAGGTAACCTTCCAAAGCCAGCATCTTTCCAGCCCAGAATCTCTGGTAATGCCCAACCCAATCGTGAACGTGGCGAAGGGGAGCCGCCCGAAGCCGGTAGATGCGCTCCCGACCCGCGCGGCGGAATGAAATGAGACCCGCGTCCGACAGTACGCGCAGATGTTGAGACACCGCGGGGCGACTTATCGCAAAGGGTGCCGCTATCTCGCCGGCAGACATGTCGCGTTGAAAGAGCATGTCCATGACACGGCGACGGGTAGCATCAGACACCGCCAGAAAAACCGAGGTCTCGGACCGGCGTGACCTGGGACTCGAAATCGGAGGCATGCATTCTTTATGTAAGCATATCCTTACGCGTCAAGCGTGCATCTACTCCGACATTGTGTCAGTCCCTTCCATTCCGGCGCTCGGAAAAGGCCCGCTTTGCGCCCCGCCGAGACGGGTTCGGGCGGGGCTGGCCTCATTGGCGCAGACGAGCAAGAGCCGGACGTGTTAAGGGGAGCCTCTTGAAGCGTCGGCCAAGAGCACGCTGTTTACAGTCGCAAGGAGTTCGGAGGCTTGAAACGGCTTGTGCACAAATCCATTGAACCTTGCCCACGGGTCGCGGCTAATTTTCTTCACGTCCTCCTCGTCCAACCGATCCGAGGCCACAATGACGGGAATCTCCATGACGGCGACCCGGAGGCGCCGCACAAGGTCCAGGCCGGAGGCCTTCGGCATCACATCACAGGTCACCAGCAGATCGTATTCCTTGGAAAGCAGGGCCCGCCAAGCAGCCTCACCGTCCGCCGCAATTTCAACCTGATGGCCGCAGGCTTCCAAGGCGCCAGACATCAGTCCGCGAAATGCCGGGTCGCCGTCGACGACAAGGATTCGTTTTGGCTCGGTCAGATCCATCTGAAGCGTGCAATCGGCACGTATGCACATGCAATCGGCCGAGTTGCGCTTCGCATAAGTGTTCGTGCCCAATATAAGCGATCTTTTTGCGCCCCATAAGTCAGCGTGGGCTTGCTGTGGACAGCCCAATCCCCGCCTTCGGCGATTGACGGGCAAAAGGTTGGGGCTATGGGCCGCTCACTGCATTCGGAATCCGATCGGGAGCAGCGCCATTCTCCATCGTGCCGACACCCGCCAATCCACGATCGAGCGGTTCACGCTTACACTCGGCTTCCGCCTCATTCGCACCTGAGCGCGACCATCGGATCAACATTTGCGGCCCGGCGGGCGGGCAGCCAGCAGGCAAATCCGCCGACAGAAACCAGCAAGACACTGATCCCGGCGAGCACGAATGGATCCGCCGGCGACGCCTGGTAAAGGAGGCCGGTCGCTGCAAGAAGCTTCATCGCAACGACTCCGCCGCCCAGCCCGAAAAGGAGCCCGATCACGAGCTGTGCGAGACCGCGCGACAGGACGAGCCGCTCGACACCCGAGGCCGAGGCCCCGAGAGCCATCCGGATTCCGATCTCTCGCGAGCGCCGGGCCGTTACGTGCGCCACCACGGCATATATCCCGACCGACGCCATCACCAGGCCCGCCGCTGCGAAAATGAGGAACAGGGTGCCGAACACGGACAAGAACCACTGCTGATGCCTGAGCGCGGCCGCCAGCGTCGATACGCCGACAAGCGGCAGATCCTGGTCGAGCTTTTGCGCCGCGACGCGCACGGGCCCCGCAAGCGAGGTCGGGTCGGAAGAAGTGCGCAAAATGAGCGACATCCCGCCCCACGGCTCCTGTCGAGTGGAGATGTAGACGAGCGGGGGAGCATCGGAAGCCTGGGTTTCCTGCACAATATCGGCAGACACGCCGATTATGGTCATCCACACCCCCGGCTTGTCTTCCTCGACAAAGCGAAAGCGTTTCCCCAATGCCGCCTGGCCGGGGTAATATTTTTCGGCGAAAGCGTGCGTAACCACCGCCGCCTCCCTGCCCGGGTCGCCGTCGGTCTCTGAAAAGGCCCGGCCCATGAGAATCGGCAACCGGATCAAAGGAAGGTACCCAGCGCTTTGCACGACAAGCAATGCGCGTGGACGCCGCCCCTGTTCCTGCATGAACCGGCCCTCGAATTCAATGGGTCTACTGCGTGCCCCGAGGCCTGGAGGTTCGGAGGCCACGGCGGCCTGCGCGACCCCGGGGAGCGCTTCAACAGCCGACATAAGCTTATCGTAAAACCGAAGGCGGCTCGCGGCGTCGGCGTAGCGTTCGCCCTCGCCGGATGGAAGTTCGATCCGCGCGGCGAGTATTGAGGCGGCGGGCACAAACGGGTTCACTTTCTGCACCGCAAGGAAGCTCCTCATCATCATTCCAGCGGCGGCAAGAAGGACGACCGTTAGGGCCATCTGAGCCGCCACCAGGGCCGCCATCAGCCGGCCGCCACGGCGCCCGCCCGGCGCGGAAATATCGGCCTTTAGCGCCGTGTTGAGATCGATGCGCGAGGCGCGCAGCGCCGGGACAAGGCCGAAAAAAATCCCGCACCCGATGGATATCATCGCGAAGTAGCCGTAGGTCGTGAGATCCATCCTGAGGACGATCCAGTAAGGCTTGCCGGTGTCGCGCGTGGCCAAGTCAAAGGCATGGACGCCGATTGACGCAAGGGCCAGTCCAGCCAGCCCGCCCAGGCAGCTGAGGAGCACGCTTTCGATCAGCAGTTGACGTACAAGCTGCCAGCGCGAAGCGCCGAGGGCGGCGCGCACCGAAAGCTCCCGGGCGCGCCCGATGGAGCGGCTGAGCATCATGTTCGCGACATTTGCACACGCGATGAGGAGCACAAACCCCACCGCACAGAGCATCATGAGGAAAATGGAGCGAACCTGCTCGCCGTTATAGGTGTCTTGAAACGTGCGAACGAGCGCGCCGAGGTCCTTGTTGGTGTCTGGAAACTCGGCGGCTCGGCGCGCTGCAATTACCGAAATATCCGCTCGCGCCGTGTCCATCGATGCGGTCGGCTTGAGGAGGCCGAACAGCCAGAGGTCGTGTTCGGCCCGGCCTTCGAACGGTTCCGTCCGGCCCAGGGGCATCCAAAGCTGCTGCTCCTTGGGGAACTCGAATCCCTCGGGCATCACGCCTATGATGGTGGCGGGGGCTCCGTTGACCCGCACGACGCTGCCAATGACACCGGGCGCCCCGTTGTAACGGCTCTTCCAGATGCCGTAACTGAGCAGCGCCACGGCCTCGGCCCCTGGGCGGTCGTCGGCAGCCGTGAAATCGCGGCCAAGCACGGGCGGTGTGCGCAGCAGGTTGAACATACCCGCTGAAACCAGGCCGATCTGAAGCCGCTCAGGCGGATTGTATCTATCGCTGAGTACCGCCGACCTGAGCTTTGCCGATTCGATTCCGTCGAATGCCCTGTTCTGCGTGCGAAACTCAAGAAAGTCGGGATAGGAGATCCTGCTCGGGCTGTCGGTTTTCTTCAGATTCTGGCCCGAGATTGTAACAAGGCGCTCGCCGCCGGGGATCGGAAGCGGCCTGAACAGGACTGAATTCACCAGGGTAAAAACCGTCGTGTTGATGCCGATGCCCAGCGCCAGCGTGACGACGACCGCTGCGGAAAACCACCGATGGGCCAGTATCATTCGGGCCGCGAAGCGGAGATCCCGAACGAAATGATCCAACCACGCAGCTTTACGTTGGTCACGCGCGCTCTCCTTTATTTGGTCAATTCCTCCGAAGCAGCGCAGCGCCTCATTGCGCGCCTCTTCCGGTGACATGCCCGCCTCAACGTTTCGTTCGATGCGAAGTTCGAGATGCATTCGCATCTCCTCATCCATGTCCGAGTTAAACCGGCCTATTCCGAAGAAACGCGTTATCCAGGGGCGGACCTTACTAAACGGGTTCATGCGTTTCGCAGCACATCGCCAATGGCAACGGCAACGCGGTCCCAAATCTCCCGCTCCGAAGCCAATTGTCTCCTACCCTCTTTCGTCAACGTGTAGAACTTGGCACGCCGGCCCTTTTCCGAATGGCCCCACTCCGGCTCTATCCATCCCTTCTCCTCCATCCGATAGAGCGAAGGGTAAAGGGAGCCTTCCTCCACGATCAGCACGTCCCTCGAAAGAGCATGGATCCGCTCGGCAATAGCAAATCCGTGCAAGGGACCCCCGTTTAGCACCTGAAGCACAAGTAGGTCGAGAGTGCCGGAAAGCAGCTCGGGTTTTGCCATATGAATAATTCGCCTAGATAATCTAGGTTTGTTGGGTCATTCCCTAGATAGTCAAGGGTAATCGAGGAGCTATTGACAATTTGCAGGTCGTACACCCGCTTCGCAATCATCCCGGCAAGAGAGGAGAGTCGAATGGAGCTCGAAACGGTCCCTGTCAGTGATTTTTACCCTGGGTTTTCTTTGAGGCGCCGGTCCAGGGGCTCTTCAGCGGCTAATTATGGCCCAAGATTCTCCGCCGGCAGTGCTTCCGTTCGTCCACTGGCATCATTTGCCACTTGAACCGAAGGATGCGCGGTCCGATCGAACTCGCAGATTGGCCCGGCATGGCTTCGTCTCCGCTCAGACACTCGCCGGGGCTACCCCTTTGCGTTGAGGCCGCCGCACTTCACGGCCTGCTTTACGAGCGCAATCGCAACGTCGAGCTTCAGGTCCTCGAGCTTTTTGAAGGTGATACAACTGCGGCCGGTCTTCACCTTGCCTAGCTTGGCGGCATTCTGTTCGGCTAGGTAGCCGCCTTTGTCTGCGGCGCAGATGTGAAGGCTGTAGTTGCTCTTTCCCGCGGAGAGTCCGATCAAAAACCAGTCAGCCTCGCGGCCGCTGGAGGACTTATAGCGATACTTGCCGTAACCGATGATGGGCGAACCCATCATCATCATGATTTCGGGGGAAGGTTTGGGCACGGCCTTCCGAATCGCTGTGTGGAGCGCGAGCATCGTGGCGTGGCGGTCGGTGGGGAGGCTGGCGAGGTATTGTCCGGGTGTCATGGGTTTCATAACGGCGAATATTTTTCCGGGTGCGTCGCTCCGTCTTGTGAGGGCTGGTCTGCGGCGGAGCAGCTAACGCGAGCGACAGCTATGCAGGCAAGCTCGCTGGCGCCGCATCCGGCCGCTACGAAGGCGCCGAAGTTTGGCTCTAAGAAATCCCATTGAACGCATTGCAGTACGAAAATCGGCCGAATGGGAGTGCCGATCGCGTCCACGACGAACTTGAAGGAAATTGGACAACGATTAGGTATTAATTACCGCTTTGGCGGTATCGAAATTAATCTTTCAGTTAGAATTGCGCCAATTCAACAAAAAATTAAAATAATTACCGCTTAAGAGGAATTATTTCATGATTTTGCCAATTTCCTCGTTGAAAAACTCATTTTTCAACATTTATTACCGCTAAAGAAGCAATGATTTCCCTTGCTCAACTAATCAGGATCCATCGCAAGAAGGCTGCCCTAGCCCAAGCCCAGCTGGCGAAGCTCGCCGGCGTAGGCAAGACCGTGATCTGGGACATCGAAAACGGCAAGGAGTCAGTCCAGTGGGACACCCTCCAGAAGATTTTCCGCGTATTGAACATTACGGCCGATTGGCGCAGCCCATTGCTCGATCGCATGGCATCCCTGGACTCGGTTCCCGCCTCTTCCGCTGATGTTTCCTCTTCCCTATCGAAACCTCCGCCGTAAATCCCCGCACGCCGGTATGAAGTCCGCCCACATCTTTCAGAAAAACCAGCTGGCCGGTCTGCTGGAGGCCCGCGACGACGGCAGCTACCGCTTCATTTACAAGGTCGGCTACCGTGGCGAGCCCGTGTCGCTCACAATGCCGACTAGCCAGCCCATGTGGGAATTCCAGAGCTTCCCGGCGCCCTTCGAGGGACTGCTGCCGGAGGGAGCGCAGCTCGATGCACTGCTGCGAATCCGCAAGCTGGACAAGCACGACCTATTCGGACAGTTGCTCGCGGTCGGGCAGGACGTCGTTGGGTCACTTCGGATTGAGGCAGCCGAATGAGGTGCCTGATCACCAATGAGCCATGGGAGGGTCCGGGACCGTATTCGCCGGCGGGCCTGCGCCTGCTTGACCGGCGGCTCACTTCCCTGGCTCCGCTGCCCTACACTCGCGAGCAATTGATCGAGGAGGCTTCGGCGCGCGCTGTGAAGATGTCTATTCAAGGCATGCAGCCGAAGGTCAGCGCCGTGCTGCGCGCGAAGGAGGGTCGGATGGAAATTGTGGGCAACGGCGGACGGTATATTGTGAAACCACCACACCTCGTATACGCGGAGCTGCCGGAGAACGAAGCGCTCACTATGTCGCTCGCGGCAAATCTGGACATCGAAGTACCGGTGTCCGGGCTTCTTCTCAACGCGGACCAAACTCGTTCCTACTTTGTCCGACGCTTTGACCGCCTGGGCTGGGGCAAGCAGCCGGCAGAGGATTTTGCACAGCTAAGCGGCGCCACTCGGGATACAAAGTATGATTCCAGCACGGAGCGATTGATCGAATTAATAGACCGGTTCTGCACCTTCCCTGTTCTTGAGCGTATGAAACTCCTCGACCGCCTGCTGTTCGCATACCTCACAGGCAACGAGGACATGCACCTAAAGAATTGGTCGCTCATCACGCGCGATGACAAGGTGGAGCTATCGCCGGCATACGACCTGTTGAATTCGACGATTTCGAACCCCAAGAGCCGTGAGGAGCTTGCGCTGACACTGCACGGCAAGAAATCGAAGCTTCGAGAGAACGACTTTTGGCGGTATCTCGCCGCCGAACGGCTCGGCCTATCACCTGCGTTGATCGAACAAACCAAGACGCGTTTCGCGGCGGCGGGCCGGGGCTGGCCGGCCCGAATTGAATCCAGTTACCTCTCTTCGGACATGAAGGGACGGTACTTGTCCTTGTTTGAGGAACGTCAAGCTCGGCTCGGCTTGGTGTAAGCACGACGTTGATAAATGGCGGGAGGGACGGGACTCGAACCCGCGAATTTCGTGGGTTTCCCTGGGCGGCAGTGGCTAAGGCACCTGTTTAGTGGCTCTTCGGTGGCTCTTTTTCTCCCAAATTTGTTGGCATCAAGGCTGTACATAGTGGCCATTGATGTTGCGGTCCCCGATTTGGGGTCTCAATAGGTGGTTGCCATATACACTCTCGCGATTCTTGCCAAACGAGACTCCGATTCGATACCCGTGAAGACACCTTCAGCATTGCCTCCGCAGCCGGTGTTTCCGCACATCGTGACCGCTGAAAGCATTGCGGAATATAAGGCGCTTTGTCGCGAATGGGACGCAGCACGGATCGAATTCCGAGTGGCTACAGCCGCTCAAATTCGGGCAGAAAACTCAGCGGTGGGCTCCGCAATGAAATCGCGGATTTTGCACTTCGGTCAACGTACACGGTGACCATGAGTTGTCGGCCTTCCCCGAGGTATTAAATTCCTCCGAAATGCCGATTCCCAGGGCGTTCGCTAAGACAACGGCCTAGTGGCTTTTCGGGGGCTCATTTTTCCGCAAATAGTCCCTCAGGCGAGGCGAAGGGAACCCGGTAGATTGAGAAATCCCTCGTGTCGGTCGTGAGGACAACGGCGTCGGCATCGCGTGCTGCCAACGCCACAAGGCAGCCGTCGGCCAAATCCATCCGAGGGGCATAACGCTTGAGCCGAGCAAATACCTGGTCGAGTTCGTCGCGAAGGACAGACACGATCTCCATGCGTCTCAGAAAGACATGCAGGGAGGCCATAGCCGCGGGATCGTTGTCGAGCAGATGCGCCGCTTCGCTCGCCACCGCTTCGCAAGTCATCAATCTACCGGTCAGCTTGGGCAACGTGGCCTTCGCCCAAGCGTGGTGCGAATCGCCCGCATCGATTGCTGCCACCAACGGACCCGTGTCAACCAGTACGACGCGCTTTAAGGCGGTGGCGGATGGCTTCATGCAGGGTCTCGCTTCGTTGGGGCTGGCGCACGACGCCGAAGAGATGCTCTAGATCGGCAAAGGGCTGGGCGGGTTGCTCGTTTTGCCGAGCGAACACATAAACCACCTCGGCCGATTTCACCTTAATTGTCTCTCCCCGATCGGCGGCCGCCCGTGCTGCGCTGAAATTCCGCTGAAAGTCTGTGAGGGTCGTTTCCATGCCAATCAGATTGTCTGACTGATAGGCCCTGTCAAGTAACCGGAGATCGTTGACTTGCCTCCGCACAATGGGCTCGGAAACTCACGCCGCTCTTCCCTCCCATCTATGCCATCCCTCTTTCTAACCGTTTCAAAGGCAAATTGAGATGCGGAGCCTGCAAGAGACTCTAGGAAATGGCGGGATCGACGGGACTCGAACCCGCGACCTTCGCGGTCTCGTCCCTAGGGCCGTCACTAAGACACCTGTTTAGTGGCCCTTCAGTGGCTCTTTTTTCACCATTTCCACCTGTTGCCATATGGGACACATGGACTTTTGCAAAAGACGCGGTCGTGGAATTGATCCTTAGGGTTGACATCGTAAGAACGGGTAATAACATGGTATTACTATGCCTACCATTACGGTCAAACTCGACAAAGTACGTGCCTCGCAGCTGAGCCGGTGGGCTCGGAGGCGCAATGTTCCCAAATCCGAGGTTATTCGCGGGCTCATTGATCGCGCTGGTCCGATTGAGACCGGCGAAGACCTTGCGGCTTGGGTTGTCGCTTCGGAAGGCAAGGGGCTAGGATTGGGCAGACGCAAAGCATGAGCCGTCCCGTACTCCTAGACTCTTCTTTCCTGATCGCGATCGACCGGGAGACCGCGACTAGCGAAAAAGGACCGGCCAGGGCGTTTCTGCCGAAACTCCAAGGACGAAAGATCGTAATTTCGGTCGTCACCGTTGAGGAGTTGCTGGAGGGAGCCAAAGATGAATCAGAAACCATGCGTTCCCTTCAGCGATTCACGGTCCAGGGGCTTCATCTGGCGCACGCACAGAAATGCGCGGGCCTTCAACGCCGAGCGTCACGGCGAATGGGAGAAAATGACGCATGGATCGTTGCAACGGCCGAGTCACTCGACGCGGACATCGTGGGCGCAGATCGAAGGGCCTTTGAGCGATTGGGAGATAGGTATCTGCGCTTCCGCTAATCGCTATACTAGGCATCAACACTTCGAAATGGCGGGATGGACGGGACTCGAACCCGCGACCTTCTGCGTGACAGGCAGACGCTCTAACCAGCTGAGCTACCACCCCATGATTGGGAAGAACGATCACATTCCGGAGTACAATCCTATCGGTCAAGAGGGAATTGAGAAAGTCCCAAGGACGAGGCCAGCCTTTGGGGGGGCGCTCCTCGCCGGTCGCCCCTTTTTGAACCGAGGTGAAAAAGCGGGAATCGGGTTGTTTCAAACGGCATATCCCTCGGCTAACGCCGGTTTTAACTTGTCCAAATCGACACCCAAATCTAACCGGGAACGGTATTTCGGCGCATTTACGCGGTGGTAGCTCAGCTGGACAGAGCAACGGTTTTCTAAATCGTCGGTCGCGAGTTCGAGTCTCGCCCACCGCGCCAAATACCCGTTACTTGCCCGAATGGGCCATGACACGGTGCCACAGGTCGGCCTCGCCTGGAATCCCGTGCCGACGAATCCGGTTGCCGATCTCCTCAAGGGTGGGCTCGTCGACCCGGTGTCTCGGGTCGCCGGGCAGATCATGCATGACCCTCCTTGCCAGCGCCCAGCACGCCCAGGCCCTCCACCGGCGCTGCTCCCTGCGAGGTTCGTTCATCCGATCCGCGTAATGCTGAAAATGAACCCGGGGATTGCCAATGAAGACCCCTTGCGGCGTGTGCCTCATGATCCAGACGACTGCTGCGTAGGGCATCGGCCAATCCGCCAGGATCGGTTCGTCGCCCTTGAGGTCTGCTCCCATCGCCCGGTCGAGGCACAGGATCGCGCGGGCGGCGTATTTTCTCTGCCAGAGCGAATGGGCATACTCTAGGCAGGCGTCATAGAACCGATCCCCGCGGTCGTCGGCATCGAACGCATTGAGCGTTCGGTAGTCGAGACCCGGCCTCGGGGAAGGCAGATGGGGGCATGGGGCCAGCATTCAGGGTTCGGTGACCGCAAATCGCGGGCTCGTCAATGCGGCTCGACAGGCATGCGTCATTTGCGAGACAAGAGCATCGCTGAACACACCCACCGAAAGGCAAGACCCCGGGATCCCGCTGTGGAGGCGCGCCGCGATTTGGCCGGTCGCAATGCTCGTCCGGCTCTGGCTGATGACGATACGGATACGGATGTCCGAGCAGGACTTGGAGGCCATCACGCTGCAGGGGCGGCCCATCACCTTCATCATCTGGCATAACCGCCTCCTCATGACGGCGGAGATCGTGCGGCGCTACCGGGGCGGCCACCCCATCTACGGGCTCATCAGCGCGAGCAACGACGGGGCGTGGCTGGCCGGATTTTTTTCCTCCGTGGGCATTCGCGCCGTCCGCGGCTCCTCAAGCCGCCTTGGGCGGGAGGCGGCAACGGCCCTCGTTGACGTGCTACGCTCGGGATTCGACGTGGGCATCACCCCGGACGGGCCAAGGGGGCCCGCTTACGAGATGAAGCCCGGCGCCCTCATTGTCGCCCGCAGGGCGCGCTCTCAGGTTGTGCTCGTGGGAATGGATTTCGAGTCGGCGTGGCGCGTCTCCAGCTGGGACGGATTCTACCTCCCAAAGCCCTTCTCCTTCATCCACATGCGGTTCGAGCTCGTCGAATTGGACGAATTGAGCGACCGTGGCGAGGCCGCCCGTCAGCTGGGCGTGCGCCTCGTCGCCATGAATCCCGACAGGATCCCGGCCCCCGTTAGAACGCGGGCGTGACCGTCACGGTGTCGCCGGGCGAAGCGACATAGTCGCCCCCGCTGCTCCACAGCTGGTCGTTCAGGAGGAATTTGAAGGTTACGGGCTTCTCGACTCCGGAGAGGACGATCCTCCACGTGTCGCTGGAAACACAGTCGAGCAGGGTGCCCTTGCTCCAGGTCAATCCCGCACTGTCCCCGCGGACGTAAAGGGAGTTGCCGAAGCCGATGTCGATCTTGGCGGTGATCGTGACCCGGGAAGCCGTTGGTTTGGCCACCAAAGCCGGCGCGGCCGCGGGAGCGGCTGGTTTCTTCACCTTTGGTTCAACGGTGGATTTGAGCGCCGGGGCGGGCGCGGTGAGCTTGGTCGCCGGGGCGGGCGTCTTCGATGTCTTTGATGTCTTTTTCATGCGATGTTTTACCCTGGGTACAAAGTGCCCCACGGACGTTTCGAAAACAAAGCAAATACGACGCCAAACAGCAATAGGACGCGGAATTTCCACGTCCGCCACTCGTTTGCCATTCAGCCGTCACAACCTAACCCGGTGGCGTCACCTCACCTGCAACGTTTCGCCCTCAAATTGGAGATTGAGCGAGGGAATCGAAACCGCCTTGCGATTTCCGTCCTTGCGGATCTTGCCGGCCACCCAGGCGTCGTAGCCCGCAATCCGGGCCGCCTCAAGGGCCGCCGGCGCGTCGCCCGGCGCGACATAAACGGCAAAACCGATGCCCATGTTGAACGTTGCGTAGGCCTCCCTAGGGGCAACGGGGCCGGCCTGCATGAGGAACCTGAATATCGCCGGGTGGGGACGCGGGGCCGTGATCTCGTAGACGAAGGGCTCTTCGAGACGCATCAGCTTCCGCCATCCATGCCCCGTGACGTGCGCGGCGTACTTGAGGCGCGTGCCGCGGCGCTGGCATTCCCTCACAAAGGCTACGTAGAGCGTCGACGGGGCGAGGAGCGCCTCGCCAAGCGTCGCCCCCCCCTCGATCCGCGTCCCGTAGCGCCCTGGCAGGCTCTCGGCGATCTTCCTGCAGAGCGTGAGCCCGTTCGTCTGGACGCCGGAGGACGCAAGAAAGATGATCGCGTCCCCCTCGGCCACGTCCCCGACGATCCGCAGGGACTTCGGGGAGATCCTGCCCACGGCGGAGCCGGCAAGGACGATTGCGGACGGCTCGATCAGGCCGCGCAGCGCAGGGGTCTCTCCCCCGCCCCACACCGCTCCAGCGGTCCGGCAGCCCTCGGCAAACCCCTTCACGAGCTCCTGCGCCCGGCGCTCGTCGGCAAACCATTCGGAACTCCCGACGGCGGCATGCATCGCGACCGCGATCGGAAGCGCGCCGCAGGTCACGAGGTCGTTCGCGATCGTCGCCACCGTGTCAATGCCTATGGCCCTGTAGAAGCATCTGCCGCTCTCCGACTGGACCGCGTCCGCCACCAGGTTCTTTGTTCCGAGCCCCTCCTCCACATGGGCCAGGAAGTGGTCCTCGGCCTCGATAAGGTAGGCGCTTTCCCCTCGCACGGTGGAGGGCTCCTTGAATCCGTGGCCCGCGAGAAGGTCGGTGGTCGTGAGCGCCGCCTTCTGGCAGGCGCGCTTGAAGGCGTCCAGGGGGCCGTAGCTCACCCCGGAGGATTCATAGGAGAGCGGCGGGGTCGGGCTCAATAGGATCTCCCCTCGTTCTTTTCGTAGTAGTTCACGTAAGCCTGGTTCACTACCCGGTATCCGCCCTCCGTCGGGTAGTGTCCCGAGAAATACCAGTCGCCCGTGTGGTTCGGGACAGCCGCGCGCAGGTTCCCTATTGTCTGGAAGATGATCTCGATCTCGCCCTGCCACTCTATGTTGGCGGGCCTGACGAGTTTCGTGATTCTCGCCGATATCTCCTCCGCGGTGAATGGCTCATAGAGACGGCGGACATGGTTCACCGAACCCCGCCTCTCGACCTCCTCCCGGCAGGATCTGTAGACATCGCCGAGGAGCTCCGTTCGTCCGGTTTCTTTCAGCAGGTCTATCACGGCCTCAAACGCCACGAATTTCCCTATCTCGGACATGTCGATTCCGTAGCAGTCGGGGTACCTGATCTGCGGCGCCGTCGAGACGATGACGATCTTCCTCGGGTTGAGCCGCGCGAGGATCCGGATGATCGAGCGCCTGAGCGTCGTGCCGCGGACAATCGAGTCGTCCACGCAGACGAGGTTGTCCTTGCCGGCCCTCACCGATCCGTAGGTGATGTCGTAGACATGGCTGGCTAGCTGGTTGCGCATCGATTCCTGGCCGATGAAGGTCCGAATCTTGATGTCCTTGCTCACGACCTTCTCGCCCCGCGGCCAGTTGCGCAGGATGAGCTCGTCGAGCACCGGCTCGGTGAGCGTTCCCTCGGCGCTCGCCTTGAGGATCGCCTCCTTCACCTCGCCGCGTCGCCTCGTCCTGAGGGCCGACATGAGCCCGTAGTAGGCGACCTCCGCCGTGTTGGGAATGAAGCTGAAGACGGTATCGGCCCAGTTGTGGTCGATCGCCTTGAGCACCTGGTCCGCCAGCGTGCCGCCGAGGGCCTGGCGCTCGCGGTAGATGTCCAGGTCATTGCCGCGCGAGAAATAGATGCGCTCGAATGAGCACGACGCCTTCGGCAGCGCCGGGGTAAAGGGCTGCTCCGAGATGGCGCCGCGCCGCTTGATCACGACCGCGTGGCCCGGCTGGACCTCCCTCACCTCGCCCGCGGCGAGGTCGAAGACCGTCATGAGCGGCGCCCTTTCCGAGGCGAATGCCGCCACCTCTTCGTTCTGGAACCAGTGGCAGGGCCTAATGCCTGACGGGTCGCGCGCGACGAATGCGTCGCCGTTTCCGACGAGGCCGCAGAGCACGTAGCCGCCGTCCCATTTCTGCGAGGCACGAGACAGGACACGCGTGAGGTCCAGCTCCTCGCTGATCCGCCGGGAAAGCTCCTCTCCGGCAAGGTTGCGCGTCCGCAGGTAACGATAGATGTCCTCGTGCTCCTCATCGAGAAAGAAGCCGATCTTCTCCAGGATGGCCTGCGTGTCCGTGGCGAAAACGGGATGCTGGCCGATGCCGATCAGCGACTGGTTGAGCTCGGCGGTGTTCGTCAGGTTGAAATTCCCGCACAGGGCAAGGTTGCGGGTGGCCCAGGGGCTCCGCCTGAAATAGGGGTGGCAGGCGCTCAGGTTGTAGCCGCCGCTCGTCCCGTAGCGCAGGTGACCGAGGAAGAGCTCTCCACCGAAGTCGAAATTCTTCTTCACCGTCTCCGTGAACTCGGGATGGATGACGCCCGAGGCGACCATGTCGTTGTACTGGCCGAGGAGATTCTTGAAGATCCGGTCGAGCGGGTTGGACTTTACGTTGCGCTCACGGAACATGAACGGATCGCCCGGGGCGACGTTGAGCTTCACGCAGGCGACACCGGCGCCGTCCTGCCCGCGGTTGTGCTGCTTCTCCATCAGGAGGAAGAGCTTCGTGAACCCCCAGAGAGGGGTACCGTACTTCTCCTGGTAGTAGGAAAGCGGCTTCAGGAGCCGCACGAGGGCCACTCCGCATTCGTGGGAAACAAAGTCGCTCATCGCGTTTCAGCCTAGTCCGGGACGCTTCATCGCAACCTCTATACTGGTTTCCCAGCCCGTTCGCAACCGCGACACGGCCCAATCGAGGCGGCCAAGCCCGGTCGCTACCGAAAGCGCAGCCTCCGCCGTCACGGCGCCGATGTCGTCGGCGGGAACCCCTGCCTCCCCGGCGTCGGAAAGGACCGCGGGCAGGTCGGCCGGCGCCACCGAAATGATGACGCGTCCCTGGCTCTCGCCGAACAGGAGGGCGTCCTGGCGGGGTGCGGCGAACCTGGACAGGTCGACGGACGCCCCGACGCAATCGGGGCCGAAGAGCATCTCGCTGATCGCGACGAGGAGGCCCCCCTCGCTCAGGTCGTGGGCGGACGCCACGCGTCCGGCCCTGATCTGCGAAAGGAGGAGGTCCTGGAGGCGCTTCTCGGCGGCCAGGTCCACGGCCGGGGCGTCTCCCGTCTTCAGTCCGTGGATGATTCCCAGGAACTGGCTCCCTCCGAGCTCCGCAGGAGCGCCGCCAAGCAGCACGAGCCGGTGGCCCGCGGAGCGGGCGAACTGGCGGGTGATGTGGGATTCCTTTTCGATGAATCCAACGACGGCCACCGTAGGCGTCGGGTCGATCGAGCCCTCGGGCGACTCGTTGTAAAGCGAGACATTGCCCCCAACGACCGGAACGTCGAAGAAACGGCACGCCTCGGCGAGGCCCGCGACGCATTCCTTAAGCTGGTAGAAATTCTCGGGCTTGTAGGGATTCCCGAAATTGAGGTTGTCCGTCATCGCCAGCGGAGTCGCCCCGGCGCACACGAGATTGCGCAGGCACTCGACCATCGCAATCAATGCGCCCCGCCGCGGGTTCAGGTAGCAGTACCGCCCGTTGCAGTCGTTCTTTATCGCGATGAACTTCTCGCTCGCGCCGAGGCGGAGCCGCACCACGCCCGCGTCGCTGCCCGGGAGAACAGCGGTTCCGTGCTGCACCATGTGGTCGTACTGGCGGTAGAGCCAGCGCTTGGAAGCGATGGTGGGATGGGAAAGGAGCCTCGGGAGGGCGGCCAGGGCCGCCGGCAGGTCGACGTCGGGAAGGCCCGACCCCTCGGGGGTCCATCCCGACGTCTCACCCATGTAGGCGGGCCTCGCGGACTCGCGATGGTAGATAGGCGCGCTGTCGGTGAGGACCGAGGCAGGGATGTCCGCGACAACGACGCCGTGCTGGCGCACCACCATGCGGCCCGTGTCCGTGACGGTTCCGACATGGGCGGCGTGGAGGTCCCATTTGGCAAAGACCTTCTCGATCTCGTGCTCGCGTCCCTTCTGCACGATGACGAGCATCCTCTCCTGGGACTCGGAAAGCATGATCTCGTAGGAATTCATCCCCTCCTCGCGCTGGGGAACCCGGTCGAGTTCGATCTCGATGCCCGCCCCGCCCCGGCTCGCGGTCTCGCAGGTTGAGCAGGTGAGCCCGGCGGCGCCCATGTCCTGGATTCCGACCACAAGACCCGGGACCGCCATCATCTCGAGGCAGGCCTCGATGAGGAGCTTCTCCATGAACGGATCGCCCTTCTGCACCGCCGGGCGGTCCGAGGAGCTCTCGGCACTCAGCTCCTTTGAGGCAAACGCCGCGCCGCCAAGACCGTCCCGACCCGTCGCGGCGCCGACATAGTAGACCGGGTTGCCGAGTCCCGTCGCTTTTCCGAGCCGAATCTGATCGTGGCGCAGGGTGCCGAGGCAGAGCGCGTTCACGAGGGGGTTGCCCTCATAGGAGCGGTCAAAATAGACGTCCCCGGCCACGGTCGGAACCCCGACGCAGTTGCCGTAGTGCGCTATGCCCGCCACGACGCCGCGGAGGAGCCGCTTGGTGACGGGCGAATCGAGTTCGCCGAATCGGAGCGAGTTGGTGAGGAGCACCGGGCGCGCCCCCATCGTGAAAATGTCGCGGATGATCCCACCGACGCCCGTCGCGGCCCCCTCAAAGGGCTCGATGGCGCTCGGGTGGTTGTGCGACTCGATCTTGAACGCGATCGCCCATCCGTCGCCGACGTCGATGATGCCCGCGTTCTCCTCGCCCGCCTTCACGAGGACGCGGCCGAAATTCTCGGTCGCGCCTTTCTTCTCGGTCGGGAAGCCCTTGAGCAGGGGCCTCGTGTTCTTGTACGAGCAGTGCTCCGACCACATCACAGAGAAGATCCCAAGCTCGGTGAGGGTCGGCACGCGGCCCAAATGCTGGCGTATCTGGTCGTATTCCTGGGGGAGGAGCCCGTGCTTCTTGATCAGCTCCGGGGTGATCGGCTGGTTGAGGACCGGGTCTGGATTGGGCGGCAGTTCCGCGCTATTCATGCCGCGCTCTCCTTCAGAATCTCGGGGAACCGCTTCGAAAGGACGGCGCGCGCCACCTTGACGCCGTCCCGGCTCGGATGGAACCTCTCGAAGCAGCGGTCCGGATGGGGCATCATTCCGAACACATTGCCCTCCTCGTTGCGGATGCCGGCGATCGATCGCAGGGAGCCGTTCGGATTGTCGACATAGCGAAGGAGGATCTGCCGGTTGGTCTCGAGCCTCTCGAGCCCCGCCTCGTCGATCCTGAAGTTGCCCTCTCCGTGGCCGATCGGCATCCGAACCCTCCTGCCGACCGTCCGGGTGTTGAAGGCGACGCCGGCGTCCTCGACCGCCAGGTCGCAGGTGATGCAGCGATACTCGAGCGAACTATTCCGGATGAGCGCCCCCGGCAAAAGCCCGGCCTCGCAGAGTATCTGGAACCCGTTGCAGATGCCGAGGACGAGGCCGCCCCGCTCGGCGTGCTCTCGGACGGCGCCCATGATCGGCGAAAAGCGGGCGATCGCTCCGCAGCGCAGGTAGTCGCCGTAGGCGAACCCGCCCGGCACGACCACCAGGTCCGTGTCCACGAGCCGCTTCTCCTTGTGCCAGACAAAGCGCGTGGGGAGCCCGAGCCCGCTCGCAAATAGCTGGAAGGCGTCCTGGTCGCAATTCGAGCCAGGGAACTGCAGAACTGAGATGTTCATGGGGCCGCGGCTCACCCTCCGGTGATCTCGCAGTGATAATCCTCGATGACCGGGTTGCTCAGGAGATCCCGGCAGAGTTTGTCGAGCTGGGCCCGGAATTGCGGGGAGTCGCCCCCGTCCAGCTCAAGCTCGATCACCTTGCCCACGCGGGTGCTTCTCAGCCCCAGGAGCCCCAGGCTCTCGAGGGCGTGGCCAACGGCCACTCCCTGTGGGTCCAGGACGTTCTTCTTAGGGGTTACGAATACTTTGATCTTCACGGACCGTTAAAGGCAAACGATGACGCCGTGAATCCCCAAGCGGTCAAGGTTTTTGCCCCAGAATCCGCGTCATTTTTCACGGTTTCTGGGATGAAACCTGCTGTGTTGCTCCAGGAGGCGCCTGCCCTCCACCGAAGTGTAGATCTGCGTCGTTGAAATGCTCGCGTGGCCAAGCATCTCCTGGATTGCCCTCAGGTCGGCGCCCCCCGAGAGCAGGTGCGTTGCAAAGGAATGGCGAAGCAGGTGGGGTTTGACGGTCTTGGTGATCCCCGCCCTGCGCGCATGCTTCTTGACGATGCCCCAGAGGCCCACCCGGGACAGCGACGTCCCGCGACTGCTCAGGAAGAGCTCGCTGCGGGTGCGGCTTTTCACGAAATGGGGGCGCCCCGAGGTTATCCAGGTTGACACGGCGTCACGGGCGCGGCTGCCCATGGGGACCACGCGCTCCTTGGAACCCTTCCCGAAGACCCGGGTGAATCCGTTCTCAAGGTCCACCTGCTGGAGCGCAAGGGCCGCCAGTTCGGAGACACGCAGGCCGCTTGAGTAGAAGAGTTCAAGGATGGCCCGGTCGCGCAGCGATGCCGGATCACCCCCCGACGGGGACGCGAGGAGCCTGTTGACCTCGTCCGTTGAAAGCGTCTGGGGCAGGCGGCGCACGAGCTTCGGCCCGGAAAGGAGCGCGGTGAAGTCGTCCGGCCGGAGGGCCTCCCTGACGAGAAAGCGGGCGAACATCCTAAGGGCCGTGAGCTTGCGCGCCTGACTCGAGGCGGCGCTGCGGCTGAGCGACCGGACCCAGGCGCCCGCCTGCTCCGCCGTCACGTTGCGCCAGTCGGCCGCCCCGGTTCGCGCCATGAACCGGGCGCACTGCTCGAGGTCCCGCTGGTAATTCTCGCGCGTGTTGCGCGAAAGGCCCCGCTCGAGGTCTATGTATGCGATGTAGGCGTCGATGTCGGACGCAAATGCGCTAGCCTGCATGGGGCCTGACCGGCCCGCCTCAGTATCGGCGGCGCGGCGGCGGGGCCGGCGAACCGCCCTGCTCCTTCATCCGGAAGGTGATCCGAGCCTTTTCGAGGTCGTAGGGGCTCATTTCCATTTTCACGGTGTCGCCTGCGGCGATCTTGATGAAATTCTTCCTCAGCTTGCCCGAGATGTGGGCGAGCACCACATGGCCCGGGCTTTTCAGCAATTCCACCTTGAACATCGTGCCCGGAAGAACGGCCACCACCTTGCCCTCAACCTCTATCGCGTCGTTGTCAGGCATGGTACGCTACTGCTTGGGGGAGTGAAGAGGCATCGGCGTGGCTCGTGGGATCGTAAGTGGACATTCTAAAGGCGTCATCCCCCCTGAGGAGTCAAGGAATTACCTCCGCGCCGGCTTCGGAACCCCAAGCCTAGTTGTTAATGCCGAGCTGGGTCCTCATGAACACCTTCATCTGAGACGGAATGAAGATGGGCTTCAGAAGCACGTGCTTCGACCCGTCCTTCAGGATGATCGTGAAGCGGTAGACCCTCACATTGTTGTCGAGATTGAGCACCCACTTCACGTGCTCGTCCTGGGGAGCATAGGGGACCGAGACGGCGCCCCAAAGGTGGTCCTTGACGACATGGGCGTTCATATCCGCGAAGACCTGGAGCACGGGCTGCTCGGTGAAGTCGTCGATTACGATGCTCTTCGGCACCGCCCCGTCCGCGAACCCGACGATGAACGAGAACGTGAGCGCCTTCGGCTTGTCGGGCCCCATGTCCCAGGGCGCGAATGTGAAGCTCTTCACCGTCACCACCCCATCGGTCACGGGCGGGGGCACCGAACTCAAAGGGACCTCCAGCTCCTCGCCGTCGGCATCGGTGACCTTCAGGGATACGCTAGGCTGGAGGTTGCAGCCCGACAGGCCGAACAGAACAAGGGCAAGGGCAAGCGGGGGAATCAGGCGGGGATGATCAGGGGTCATGGGCAATTAGGGAAAGCGGACCATCCGGAAAGTTCCCCCGTCGAGTGCGCCACGGCAAGCCACAACCATGCGCACGCGATGCCGGGCGGTGTCATCGAGAGCGGACCCTCAGGCCCCCGGCAGCCTAGCGCGCAACGTGCGGACACCGGGGTTTGCCGTGATCACGACCCCCAGCGGGTCCCCCTCCGCACTGCCGCCTTCGACCGCCTCCACGGACTTGCAGCCGGCGAGCTGCAGGCGCCATCCCTTCGCCGACCCCTCGAGCGTTGCCTCGACCGATCGCCCCTTCCTCCCTACGGAAACCCTCGCGGCAAGCTGCCCCTTCATGTCCGGAACCGAAGCCGACGCCTTGTCTCCATCGCCAAGCGCATACAGGCGGAAGGTCACCCCGTCCGAGTAGGCGTAGTCGGGACGGTCGTCGACCGAGCCGATCGCGACAATGCGCCCCGGGCGCACGTAGAGGGGCATCTCAAGGAATCCAAACGTGCCGCGCTGCCAGCGTCCACCCTCGCGGACCTCTCCGGTAACCAGGTGGGTCCAGAGGCCCGCGGGCAGGTAGAAATCGACAACGCCGGCCTCCGAGAGCACCGGGGCCACGAGCAGCGAGTCTCCGAGCATGTACTGGCGCTCAAGCGTGTCGCTAGCCGGATCGTCCGGGAATTCGAGAATCATGGAACGCATGACGGGGATGCCCTCCTCATGGGCCTCGACCGCCTTCGAGAAGAGGTAGGGCATCAGGCGGCATTTGAGCTTCGTGAACAGGCGCAGGACATCGCACGCCTCCTCGTCGTAATTCCACGGGACCCTGTAAGAGGAGCTCCCGTGCAGGCGGCTGTGGGAGGACATGAGGCCAAAGGCCAGCCAGCGCTTGTAGACGGCCACGGGAGGAGTCCCCTCGAAGCCGCCGATGTCATGGCTCCAGAACCCGAATCCGCACATGCCGAGCGAGAGGCCGCCCCTCAGGCTCTCGGCCATGGACTCGAAGGTCGAATGGCAGTCGCCGCCCCAGTGCACGGGAAGCCTCTGGCCCGAAGCGTGGGAGGACCGGGCGAAAACGAGGGCCTCTCCCTTGCCCCTCTCCGATTCAAGGAGCTCGAAGACGGCCTCGTTGTAGAGGATCGAGTAGTGGTTGTGCATCTTAACCGGGTCCGACCCGTCGTAATACACCACGTCCGTCGGGATCCGCTCGCCAAAGTCCGACTTGAAGGCGTCGACGCCCATCGTGGAAAGGCGCCGGAGCTGGCTCTGGAACCAGGACACCGCGGCCGGATTCGTGAAGTCGACGATCCCCATCCCCGGCTGCCACATGTCGGTCTGCCAGACGCTCCCGTCTTGTCTCCGAAGCAGGTATCCCTTGCGGGCCGCATCCGCAAAAAGGGACGAGCGCTGGGCGATGTACGGGTTTATCCAGAGGCAGATCTTCAGCCCCCGGGCATGGAGGCGCTTCAGCATCCCAGCCGGGTCGGGAAACACCCGAGAATCCCACTGGAAGTCGCACCAGTCGAACTCGCGCATCCAGAAGCAGTCGAAGTGGAAGACGCTCAGCGGCAGGTCCCGGGACTTCATGCCCTCGATGAAGCCGGTCGCGGTCTTCTCGTCGTAGCTGGTCGTGAACGAGGTGGTGAGCCAGAGACCGAAGGACCACGCCGGCGGGAGCGCCGGCCGCCCGGTCAGGGCCGTGAGCCTGGAGAGGACCGCCTTGGGGTCCGGACCGTTGATCACAAAATATTCGAGGCTTTGGCCCTCGATGCTGAACTGGACGCGGGCAAGCTTCTCCGTCGCCACCTCGAACGAGACGGGCCCGGTCTCGTTGACAAGGACGCCGTACCCCCGGTTGGTCAGGTAGAAGGGGACCGACTTGTACGCCTGGTCGCTGCTCGTGCCCCCGTCCTTGTTCCAATTCTCGATCACCTGGCCGTTCTTGACGAGCGCCGTAAACCGCTCGCCAAGCCCGTAGACGCATTCGCCGACGCCGAGCGCAAGCTGCTCGTGCACGAAATTGCCGTGGCCCGGCCATTCGACGTAGCCCATCCCCCGGGACCCGCTGCTCGTGAGCGTGCGGCCGCCCGATTGGAATGAGAGGGCCCAAGGCCCGCCGCGGGCCACGTGAGCCGAGAGGCCCCCGGAGCGCAGGATCGCCTCGGTTTCGGAAACCTTGGCCGAAACCTTCGGCTTCTTCTCGGGGAAGATCGGTATATGGGGCCCCGGGTCCGCGGCGCCGATGAAGTGTTCGATCCGCACCCGGATGACGTCGGTCATCGGCGAATCGATGCGGATTGTCAGGAGCGGACCCTGAAGCGTGTCGCCCCGGTGGCGGATCGGCCTCGTCGGCGCATGGAAAACGAGCGCGCGGCCCTTGACGGCGGCGTCATGCGCCTCGGCTGGATAGTGGGCGACAACGCCGGGTTGCAGGAGCCAGTTGCCGTCGGTGAATTTCATGGGAGGGGGGCGGGGAGCTCGTTCTTGGCGAGGCGGATTCCATTCCTGTGAATGCACCCCATCGGCGCGGTTTCAATGCCCAATTTCTTCGGCGCCGGCGCCCGGGCCCGCACGCAGAGTTTGCCGAGCGCTCCGATTTCGTGTTGATCCGGTTGCCGTGTCCGAGCCCGAGACGCAGACCTGCCCGTTCCAGAAGCGATTCCCGTCGCAGCTTGTGCGCGACGACACGTTCTTCATGAGCCTCGCCTACAACCAGGCGATCGACGCGTGGCGCGAGGATGAGGTGCCTATCGGCGCCGTGATCGTCTCCGGGGGCGAGGTCGTCGGAGCGGCCCACAACCGGGTCGAGGCCTCGCAGGACCCGACCGCCCACGCCGAGATGCTCGCCATCACGCAGGCCGCCTCCAAGCTCGGGGGCTGGCGGCTCGAGGGCGCGACCGTCTACGTCACCAAGGAACCCTGCCCCATGTGCTCGGGCGCCCTGGTCATGTCGCGGGTGAAGCGCGTATGCTTCGCCGTGCCAGATCCCAAGATGGGGTGCCTCGGCGGAGCCGCGAACCTCAACCTGCTGGCCCGCTCAAACCACCATTTTGACCTCACTTCGGGCGGGGTCCTGGAGGCCGAATGCAAGGAGTTGATCCAGTCGTTCTTCCGGACAAAGCGCTTGGATCCGGACCTTCCCTGAAGGGCGGCCCGCCTCGCCGCGTCATAAGTTCCAAGTCTGTTGACGCATACAAACTCTAATGTAAATTGCCGATCATGGCCTACGAACTTCCAAAACTGCCCTACGCTTACGACGCCCTAGTCCCCCACATCGATGCGAAGACGATGGAGATCCACTACACGAAGCACCATCAGGCTTACATCACGAACGCCAACAAGCTCCTTGCGGACCATCCCACGCTGGCCGCGCTCGACGTCAACACGCTGATCGCGGACCTCTCGAAGGTGCCGGAGGCGATCCGCGCCGGCCTGCGCAACAACGCAGGCGGCCACAGCAACCACTCCTTCTTCTGGACGGTCCTCGGGCCCGGAAAGGGCGGTGCGCCCAAGGGCAACCTCGCGGCCGCGATCAATTCGGCGTTCACCTCGTTTGACAAGTTCAAGGAGGAGTTCGCAAAAGCCGCGGCGGGGCGCTTCGGTTCCGGATGGGCGTGGCTCTATGTCACCTCGGACAAGAAGCTGGCGATCGGATCCACCGCGAACCAGGACAGCCCGCTCATGGGCAAAGCCGTTGCCGGAATCGAGGGAAAGCCGGTCATCGGCCTCGATGTCTGGGAGCATGCCTATTACCTCAATTACCAGAACCGCCGGCCCGACTACGTGACGGCATGGTGGAACGTGGCCAATTGGGATGCGGCAGAGGCGAACTTCGCCGCCGCCACGTCCTAGCCTAGCGGTACCAGACGTTGGCCTGTAGGGTAGACCCGAAGCTCAAGGGGCTGATGGGCGTGCTCTTGCCGGTCTCGGTGTCGAGGATGCAGACGCGGCTCGACCTCGACGTGCGCGCCGTGTACACGAGGTGCCTGCCGTCCGGCAGCCAGGAGGGCTCGACGCCGTCGAACGGAGCCTTCGACACCTGCTCGCCGTGCCGCGACGAAAGGTCAAGGACTCCGATCTGGTAGTTGCCCCCCACCTTCATCGTGAACGCCACCTTGTTCGGCGAGGTCCTGCTCCAGTCGGGCTCGGCGCAGAAGTTGCTCGTGTTGAACGTCACCCGCTGGGGGGCGCCCCCGGAGGACGAAATCACATAGAGCTGGGGCGCCGGGTTGCCCGCCGCAAAGATGATCCGCGAGCCGTCGGGCGACCAGCACGGCGAAGCCTTCGTGTAATCCCAATGGGTGCGGCGGGACACCCCCCGCCCGTAGGCGTTGCTCACGTAGATCTCGGTATCGCCCTCGCCCGAAAGAACCATCGCCACCTGGCGTCCGTCGGGGCTGAAGCGCGCGCCGCTGTTCGTCCCCTTGAAGCTGACGAAGGTCGTCCTCTGGTAGGTGCCCAGGTCGATCTCGAAAATGTCGGGAAAGCCGGAACGGAAAAAGCTCGTGTAGATGATCTTCTCGCCATCGGGAGACCAGCGCGGGGTCATCGCGATGGCCCGGTCGTGCGTGATTTGGCGCACATCCCCAAAGAAGAGGTCTGAGGTGTAGATCTCCGAGTGGCCCGTGCGCTCACCGACGAAGACGAGCTTCGAGGTGAAATACCCGCGCAGCCCGAGGCCGTTCGTCTTGGCGACCGCGATGTCCGCGGCGGCCAGGAGCGCCTCGCGCTCGGTCGAGCCCGTGGCGACCTCGGAGGCAACCGTCCCTCCTCCGAAGCCCCGGGAGACATCGACGCGCACCTGGTTCGGCCCGGCGGGCGCAAACCTGATGTCGTAGATGAACCCGCTGGCGACCACGTGATAGCGGCCGTTGGAGCCGAAGGCCTGCTGCGCCAGCGAGTTGAGCTCCTGGGTGGCCCCCGCGACGCGGACCGGGATCGTCCGATTGTCCGCGGTCACCTCGACCGTGCCGATGTCCCGCTGGGCGAGTGCCGGCGTGGCTATTGAGAGTGCGACCAGAAAAGCATTGGATAGTCTCTGCATGATGTGAAGCGCTTGCGCTCCATTTCTATTTGCGCGCCGGCCGCGCATAACAACTCTTATTTGCATCGTGACGACCGAAGAAATTTTGGGACAGCTAAGGAACGTGAAGTATCCCGGGTTCAGCCGGGACATCGTTTCATTCGGGCTGGTCAAGTCGGCGAGCTTCGTGGACGGGGTGGCCCACGTATCGCTCGCCATCACCACGGGGGACCCAAGGGTGCCGAAACAGCTGAAGGAAGACGTGGAACGGAGCCTGCTGGCGCTGGCGGGGGTCAGGGAGACGAGGGTTGAGATTGCGGTCCAGGCGGCCCGGGCTCCTGCGTCCGCCCCGGGGCCCGCAGGAGCGAAGCCGGGCGCGTCGAAGGGCATCCGCTACGCGCTCGCGATCGCCTCCGGGAAGGGGGGGGTCGGAAAGAGCACGTTCGCCGTCAACCTCGCCTGTTCGATCGCCCAGGTGCTCTCCGCCAAAGGGCGGCCCGGCCGCGTGGGCCTGATGGACATCGACATCTACGGCCCGAGCGTCCCCCTGATGATCGGCCTCAAGGGCCGGCCCGAGATCGAGGGCGAGGGCCAGGAATCCTGCCTGCTCCCCATGGAGAGGCACGGGGTCAAGGTCATGAGCATGGGGTTCCTGGTGGACGAGAACACGCCCGTGGTGTGGCGGGGCCCGATGGTGATGAAGACCGTGCAGCAGTTCGTCCAGAACGTGAAGTGGGGCGAATTGGACGTCCTTTTGGTCGACCTGCCGCCCGGCACGGGCGATGCGCAGCTGTCGCTCGTTCAAACGCTCCCCCTGGACGGCGCCCTGATCATCACGACGCCCCAACCCGCGGCGACCCAAGTCGCCCTGAAGGGCGGGCTCATGTTCCAGAAGGTCAATGTGCCTATCATCGGCGTTGCCGAGAATATGAGTTATTTTGTCGACCCCGCCGGCCAGAGACACGAGATCTTCGGATCGGGCGGAGGCATCGCGACGGCCGAGCGCCTGGGCACGGTGCTCCTCGGCCAGGTGCCCCTTGTCCCGTCGATCCGGGAAGGCGGCGACAGGGGCGAACCGATCGTCGTGAGCGAGCCCGAGGGTCTCGCTGGGGGCGTGTTCAGGGCCATCGCGGAGGCGCTCCTTCGCCTGGCGGATAAACCAGCGTCAAGCGGATTGTAACAATTGGGAGAAATTGCCGGCGTTGACAGTCAAGGCGGCGTTGATCACATCCTTCGAATTACAGGACGACCTGAATGACTTCCCCTTCTAAAGAGCCCGTCGCCGCGTCGTCGCGGGAATTTGTCAAGCAGTCGAGCCTCTACCAGGAATTTCTTGCGGAGAGGGAGGAGATCCTCAAACACAAGTGGCTGGAGTCGGAGCGTTTGGGCTACGACATCGGGTTCGAGCGAGCCCTCCTCGACTGGATCCGAAAGCACCGCGAGGGATGGCGCGCGGCGCGGCGGCAAACGCTCACGCCCCCCGGCCAAAGCTCCTCCGGCTCGCCCTTTTCAGGCACCGGCGGCAAACAAGGCTGATTCCGCCCCTGCGGAAGTAGCGTTACTTGATCTCCTTGTGAAGCGTATGGCGCTTCAGATGGGGATTGTACTTCTTCTTCTCGATACGCTCCGTGACCGTCTTCTTGTTGCGCCTCGTCAGATAGCGGGAAACGGGTTTGCCCTCTTTACGGGCCTCGGTGCACTCCAGGGTTACGACTTCTTGCATGAGATTTAAGCGGTTGAACGGTCAGGAGAAACCGGCCGTGCCCTCTGCGCAACCCCAAACTTCGGCCCCCCCGGGGGTATTAGCGCCGTTTTTCCGTCAACGGGAGCATCACCCCGCGCCGGAAAAGCGTAACCTGGCCCGTGCTCGACGAGACCGCGATCGCGATGCAATTCGCGGCGACGCTGATGCCTGCTGCCGCCACGTGGCGGCTCCCGAGTCCGCTTGGGAGCGTGATCCCGTTGCCGCTCGCCTGGATTAGGCTTCCGGCCGCCTCGACCACCCCGTCTCCCCGGATCACGAACGCCCCGTCAATCGAGGAGAACTCCTTGACCGTCTCGTCCATGAAGGGGTTCAGGATGTTGCGGTCCTCCTCCTTGTACCCGTAGAAGGGATTAAGGACGAGGGGCTTCGTGAATTCCTCGACCTTGGCGGTGTCGCCGACGACGAAAAGGCACCCCACCGGACGGCCCTCGCGGCCCTCGACCGCGAGCTCCGTCGCCACGGCCAGCACGCGCTCGAGCACCTCGGGCTTCACGTCCTCGGGCAGCAGGTCCGTGGCGGAGCCGGAGAGCAGCGTCTGGAATTCGCGCTCTATCTCGGCGACGACGATCGTGTCGAACTGGTTGCTCCCGGAGATCCCGCCGATGCAGCAGATCCTGTCCTTGAACGAAATGACGCCGCGCGTGAGCGCGACCATGAGCGCGCTCCGAAGCTGGGCCAGCCGCTGGCTCGAAAAGGACCGCACCTGGATCGTGTGGGCGAACTTCCCCTCGCTCTCCTCGACCTCGATCGGGTTTCGGGTGACGAGGATCGTCTTGATCTTCGGGTGGTTGATGTCCGGCTCGGCGCCCCCGATGAAGGTGTCGCCAAAGACCATCAGCGCGCTGCAGCCCGCGCCCTTGGCGACGTGCTCGGCCTGCCTGAACATGAGCCTGTTGACGCGGTTCTGCTGCGCCTGGATGGGCTTCATCCCGCCGAACCCTCCCAGCAGCCGCTCATAGAGCGTGTCGAGGTCCGGCGCGTTCACGAAGCTGTCGACCAGCTCCTGCTCGCGCACGAGCCTTCCGATCGCCGCGAGAACCTGGAGGGTGTCGCGGGCCGACTCGCCCGCGATCAGCATCACGATCAGGTGCACCCGCTCGCCCGACATCGCTCCCTGGTGGCGCATGCCGGCGCGGCTTCTCCCAATGGCGAGGATGTAGCGGCGGGAGGTCTTCACCCGCACGTGGGGAAGCGCCACGCCGAGCCCGAGGTAGGTCGTCATCGCGCTTTCGCGGGCGAGAAGCCCCTTCAGGATGACGTCCCGCTTCATGTCGGGGAACCGCGCAATGCAGACGTCGAGGAGTTCGCCGAGCGCGGCCTCGAGCGTGAGACTGCGCAGGTCGATGATCCTGCTACGGGCGATGATCTTGTCGAGCCGCATGACGGAAGCCGTCGACTAACGCTCCCACTCCAGCGCGCCCTTCTTGACCTCGTAGACCAAGCCGAGCGCAAGCACCAGGATGAAGAAGAGGATCGGTCCAAGGATCGAGATGTGCTCGTGCAGGAATTCGCGGTAGATGAACACCCAGGGCACGAGGATCACGACCTCCAGGTCGAAGAGCATGAAGAGGAGGGCCGTGACGTAGAACTTGACCGAGAATCGCGTGTGCACCACGCCCTCGCCGGCAATCCCGCACTCGTAGGCTGAGTCCTTGATCGGCGTGTGCTTGCCGCGCTGTCCAAGGAGGTGGCTGGCACCGATCACGACGCCGGTAATCCCCGCGGCGAGGACAGCCTGGATAACGAAGGGGAGATATGCGGCCGAAGTCATCGGGGGAGCGCACAGCCTGCTTGCGGTCGCGAAGCGAGACAAGCCGTTTGTGCTGACGCGGACTCAGTCCACATCGATCATCTTGGCGTCCTTGATGAGCGTTGAGCCGACGCCGAGGGTCTCGGCAAACTCGAGGGTGCGGATCTCCTCCGATATCGGCTCGAAGCCCTCGCGCCTTCTCCAGAGGTTGATCTTGGCCCGCATGAGCGCGTCCATCATGACCGGATCGGTGCCGAGCCAGACGAGGGGCTCGGACTCGGTGTAGAGCGAATTGAAGAAGGGCCCGCCGATGTACTGGTAGTGCTCGAGGCTCGCGATGCTGAACAGCCATGTCTGGCGCAGCTCCGGGATGGCGCTCATCTCGGCGACGGCCGCAGGCGCCGTCGCGGGAGAGCGGAAGAACCGCGCGGTGTTCGAGGCGTTCCAGAGGGTGGCGTTGACGAGGGCCCCGTTGACCCCGAGGACCTGGTGGTCCGTGTAGACCGGCAAGTTGATCCAGAAGTCGGTGTCAAGGAAGAGGGGCGTCGCCAGGAAGCTCTTGCGGTCCTCCTCCTTCGTCGACGAGTTCGGGACCCCCTCGGTCTGGTGGGCGGCAAAGATGGGGTCGAAACGCTCCGGCAGCGGGCTGTCGTAGAACCACACCGGATCGTAGTACCGGTTGGACTCAAGCACGTAGACCGGGTTGCCCTTGAACTGGGTCTCGCCGGTCACAAGGGAGGGAAGGTAGCCGGTCATTCGAAGCCGCAGCTGGTTGAGCCCCACGAGGAAGATGTTGTTGTTCTGATAGCCGCGCCTCTCCAGGGAGGCGATGACCGCCTTCACGAGCGCGGTTGGCGTGGCCATTCCGGGGCCAGAATCCGAGTAGATCTTAAGCCCGACCTTCTTCTTCGCACCCGGCGCGATGGCGTGGCCGGACGCCTTCTCATAGGCCGCGATCAGCCGCTCCACCGCGGTGTCGTAGTCCGCTTCCGTGAATCCCTTCAGGTGGGCCTCCCAGACTGGCTCCTTGGGCAGCCGCTTCATCTCGGGAGTGTACTCCGCCCGGCAGGGGGTCGCGCCCGCCGAGGCCAGTGCGAGCGCCAGGGCGGCAATTGTGAAAATTCGCATGGTTATATGGGTATATGTCGCCCGCGGCGGGACAAAGTTTCCTGAAAGGCTGACTTTGTTAGGACCGAAGCAGCCCGGGAACTTGACAGCCTACCCCGGCGGTTGAAAGTGGATTCTTCCGGCCCGCCGCAATGCCCGCAGGCGACCCATGCCCGTAATCAAACCTAGCTGCGTCCGCGACCTGAAGCTCCGCGTCAACCTGGCCGACGTCATTTCGCGGGTCGTCACCCTGCGCAAGGCCGGTGGCAGCCGCCTGAAGGGCCTCTGCCCCTTCCACAACGAGAAGACCCCCTCGTTCAACGTCGACTCAGACAAGGGCTTCTACAAGTGCTTTGGCTGCGGCAAGGCGGGCGATGCGATCACCTTCGTCCGGGAGACCGAGCAGCTCTCGTTCACCGAGGCGGTGGAGACCCTGGGCCAGCGTTACGGGGTCCCGATCGAGTTCGAGGAGGGCTCGGGCCCGAGCCGCGAGGAGCGGTCACTGCGCCAGGAGCTCTTTGACCTGCATGAACAGGCGGCGGTTCATTTTCACGATGCGTTCAAGGCCGCCGGCCCCGCCGGCGACTTCATGCGGGCCTATTGGGTCAACGAGCGCCGCTTCACCCCGGATTTGGCCGACGAATTCAAGATCGGCGCCGCCGGATCGGACGGCTCCTCCCTCGGCGCAGCTATCCTTAAGAAACGCTATTCCGAGGACGCCCTGAGGCAGTGCGGCCTATTCTTCATTCGCGATGACGCGATGATCACGGTCGGCGCGCTCAGGCCGAGGTTCAGGGGGCGCCTGATGATCCCCATCAGGGACCATCAGGGCCGCGTCGTCGCGTTCACGGCGCGGCAGACCTCGCTCACTCCCGACGACGACCCCGCCAAGGAGGCGAAATACGTCAACTCACCCGAGACACCCATCTTCACGAAGGGTCACCTCCTCTTCAACCTGGACCGCGCCCGCACGGCTGTCGGCGAGGGCCGACCCTTCGTGATGGTGGAGGGCCAGCTCGACGCGCTTCGGTGCTGGTCCGTCGGCCTGAAGACCGCGGTGGCCCCCCAGGGCACCTCGATCACCGACGGCCAGCTTGCGCTGCTCAGGCGCTACCACACGGAGCTGGAATGCTTCTTTGATAGCGATTCCGCCGGGCAGAAGGCCGCGCTCAGGATGCTTCCCATGGCGCTCAAGGCCAACATCGAGGTGCGCTTTCTCACGCTGGCGGGCGACGCGAAGATCGATCCCGACCTGCTCTTCCTCGAAAAGGGGATCTCCGCCTATGAGGAGATCCGCGGGTCCGCGCTCTCCGCGATGGAGTTCGCATGCCGCGCCTCCCTCCCCTCGCCTGCAACCGCGTCCTCGGAGCAGCGCTCGCGCGCGGCCCAGGCGGTCCTCGCGATCATTTCGGCGGCGGAGAGCGAGGTTTCGCGCGCTTCGTTCATCTCCGAGGCGGCCGCCGTGCTTCAGCTTCCGGCATCGGCGCTCCAGAGCGACCTGAACCGGCAGCTCGGCCGGCTCAGGGCAGCCGCGCCCCAGGCGCCCGCGGCGCCGCCCCAGCGCAGCTCCGGCGCGGTGCAGCCCGAGCACGACCTGCTTCGCCTTTTCCTGCATTTCGAGCAGCTGGCTCGCCCCTTGAGTTCCGCGATACCCCACCAGTGGATCGATCAGCAGCAGCCTGCCGGGGTCCTCCTAAACCGTTTTCTGGGGGAGGTCGAAAGCGGCAACTGGCCGGGACGGGACCGCCTCGATTCACTTGTGGAAAATGATGATGAAAAATCACTTGTGGCTTCCCTTCTCTTTGACGCCCCCCAAGTCGACGACCCCTTCAAGGTGGCGCGGGAGGGAATCCGCAGGCTCCGGGATCGCACGCTGGAGCCCCGCATACGGCAAATAGAACTTGCATTAGCTAGAGCCCCATCGGACTTTAACGATGACTCATCGTCGCTCCTAAGGGAATTGTCCGACTTGCAACGCCAGCTCCGGCGACCGGTCACTTTGACCGAAGCCGGGTGAGGTGTTCATTTCCCAAATCCTCCAACTCATTTCATGCCTCGCAAAGCCAAACCAGCAGACAACCCTAACTCCGAAGCCGTCGAGAACGCCCTCGCCAGCACCCCTCAGGTGCCGGTCGAGGGCGTCGATCCCGCCGCTCCGATAGGAGGCATCAACGAAAAGATCCGCCAGCTGATCCGCCTGTCCAAGGAGCAGGGATACCTCACGTTCGACGACATCAATGAGGCCCTTCCCGAGTCGATCGAGAACCAGGAGGAGATCGATAATGTCCTTTCCATCCTCCAAAACCTCGAGATCGAGATCCTCGAGCCGGACCAGGTGGAGGACTACAAGCAGCGCCAGGAGGAGGCCGAGGAGGAGGAGTCGCGCTCCTCTCAGAATGACATCCTCGACGACCCGGTGCGGATGTACCTCAAGCAGATGGGCCAGGTGCCCCTCTTGACCCGGGAGCAGGAAGTCGAGATTTCGAAGCGGATCGAGAACGCGGAGCTGAAGGCGCAGGAGGCCCTGTTCCAGGCGTCCGCCGTCGGCGGTTACATCGCCGTTCTCGGCGCGAAGCTCCTCAACCGCGAGGAGCGATTCGACCGGATCGTCATCGACAAGAAGATCGAGAGCCGCGACGCGTACTTCAGGGGCCTTCCAAAGCTCGTCGAGACCACGCAGAAAAACGAGGCCGCGACGAACGAGGCGTGGCAGGAGTACTCGAAGGCGCGCACGGACCCCGAGCGAAAAAAGGCCCTCTCGAAATTTCGCAGGCGCGAGACCGCCCTTCGGGCGAACTTCTCCAAGTTCTTTTTCAAGCTGAAGGTTTATGAGGAATACCTCGAGCAGCTCAGGCCCACCCTCGAGGAGATCGAGACCTCCGAGATCCAGCTCGAGCGGGCAAAGCATCCGAAGACAAAGAAGGACACGGCCATCGACACCCGGGTGATCCACAACCGGCTCCGCCATATCGAGCTCGAGCAGAGAATCTCACCCGAGCAGCTGCTCCAGGTCTATCACCAGACAATGACGCACGTGCGCGAGGCACACCGCGCCAAGACCGAAATGGTCGAGGCGAACCTGCGCCTGGTCATCTCCATCGCAAAGAAGTACACCAACCGCGGCCTCTCCTTCCTCGACCTGATCCAGGAGGGGAACATGGGCCTCATGAAGGCCGTGGAGAAGTTCGAGTACCGCCGCGGCTACAAGTTCTCCACCTACGCGACCTGGTGGATCCGCCAGGCCATCACGCGCTCGATAGCCGACCAGGCCCGGACGATCCGCATCCCGGTCCACATGATCGAGACGCTCAACAAGGTCATGCAGGTGCAGAAGCAGCTGCTTCAGGAATACGGGCACGAGCCGACGCCCGACGAGGTGGCCGACGAGATGAACCTGCCCGTCGACCGCGTGCAGCAGATCATGAAGATGGCGCAGCAGCCGATCTCGCTCCAGTCGCCCGTGGGCGACGGGGATGACACCTCCTTCGGCGACTTCATCGAGGACAAGTCCGCGGAAAATCCGTACGACATGACCGCCTACTCGCTCCTGCGCGAGAAGATCATCGACGTCCTCGACACGCTCACCGAGCGGGAGCGCCGGGTCCTGTCGCTGCGCTTCGGACTGGTCGACGGCTACAGCCGCACCCTGGAGGAGGTCGGCAAACAGTTCAAGGTGACCCGCGAACGCATCCGCCAGATCGAGGCGAAGGCGCTCAGAAAGATGCGCCACCCGACGCGCATCCGCCAGCTGCACGGCTTCTTCGACGCCGAGCAGATCGACAACGCCCAGAACCTCTTGAAGGTCGCCGCCTCGCTGCGGCCGCCGCGGTCCTGAGGGGCGTCGGAACGCTCTTGCTTAGGGGGTAAACGGGCCTAGATTGCGATGATGACGCCCTTCAATGTCCAATTGGCCGGATTGATCCCCACAGGTGGCGGTGAGTGGGTCCTCATCCTCCTGATCGTCCTCCTGCTTTTCGGGGGAACGAAGCTGCCCCAGCTCGCAAAGGGCCTTGGGCAGTCCGTGAAGGAATTCAAGAAGGCCTCCAAGGAGGAGGAGCCGGCGGCCCCCGCTAAAGAGGAGCCGAAGAAGCCCGATTCCGGCGGTACCCACGGCGCAAACTAGCGCCGCCTTATCCCGCCTGGTCCGGGTTTTCGAGGACCCATCCGCGGAATCCGCGGATCTGCTCGGGCGCGCCCAGCACAAGCAGCTCGTCGCCCGGACTCAGCACCTCCTGCGCCGCCGGATTGAGTATGCGGATTTCCCCGCGGCGGATTCCGGCGATCTGAACGCCGTAGCTGCGCGTCGGGGAGATCTCGCCGAGCGTCCTGGCGCCGGCGGCGCTCCAACTGGGGACCCGGACGGTGTCCATGCGCACCTCCTCGATCAGCGAGTCGGTGTCCAGCTTTCCCGAGACGCCGCCGAGGAAGGAGCGGCCCCTTTCAACCTGCTCCATCGTTCCCATCAGGAGCACCTTGTCGCGGGGATAAAGCACGGATTCGGGCGGCGGAAGCGGGATCATGAAGCCTTGGCGCTCGATCCCCACGACGGAGCAGCCGAATCGGGCGCGCAGGTCGAGATCCGCGATGGTCCTGCCCTGGCAGTCCGCCAGATCGGGAAGCGTGCAGTCGATCATATGGAGGTCCCAGTCCGGGTGCCGTCCGAGCCAGGGGGCCGTGGTGGAGGTCATCTTTGTCTCCGATACCTCGATCGTGTTCTTGAGCTCCACCTCGAGCACGCAGTGCCAGTAGATCAGCCTTCGCCGGAGCAGGACCACCCCAAGCGCGGAGGCGAGCGCGCTCGCCAAGAGCAGCCAGCGCGCCGTGGTTTCCGCGGGCACCACGGCGATCAGCCAGACCGTGAGAACGCCGGCGATCCCCACCTTGAGCCCGGCTTCCACGAGCGGGGCGATCTGCTTTCCCCGCGGGTGGTTCGCGGTCGAGACCTGGGCGAAAAGCAGCGCAAGGGCCGAGGCATTTCGCCAGATGGCGACAAGGGGGGCGAGGACGGCGAACGCAAGGACCGTCCAGAACCCCACCTGCGCCCCGTTGGGGAACATCCAGTCGCGGCCAAGCCAACCCTCGACGGCCGTGTAGAGATCGCGCGAGAACACGATGACTCCGCTGACAAAAAGCATCTCGATGCCGATCTGCGCGAAGCGTTTGCGGCTGAGCTGCCACAGCGTGCTCCGCTTTCGCTGCCTCATGAAACGGTCGAGCCAGTCCTGGTAGATGCGCAGCAGGTCCCCAAGCCAGCCGGGCTGCCTCGAGACGATCGCCAAGGCGATGGCATCCGACCTCCTTGCGATGGCGGGCGTGATCAGGGTCGTCAGGAGCGAGACTCCCACGGCGAGCGGGTAGAATCGCGAGGGGACGACCGCGGCCCCCACCCCGAGCTGCGCGATCACGAACGAGAATTCTCCGATCGGCGCCACCATGAGCCCGGCGCGGATGCCGTCCCTCGGCGGCGTGCCCACCATCCAAAGGCCCGTCGTTATGGCCATGGGTCGGGCCAGGAGCGTGAAGGCGGCCACCCCCGCGATGAGCCCGGCCGAACCCACGAGCTCATGCACGTCAATCTGCATGCCGATCGCGACAAAGAACACGGCGCTGAAGACATCGCGCATCCCCACGAACGTGCGCTCCACCTGGTGGCGGTGGGGCGTCTCAGCCACGATGATTCCCAGCAGGAACGAACCCAGCGCCAGGGAATAGCCCGCCCGCTGCGCGAGCATCGCGAGCCCGAAAAGAAGCGCAGCGAGCCCGAGGGTCTGAAGCTCCTCGTCCTTCGACACGCTCATGCGCTTCAGCAGCCACGGTATGAGGATGAGCCCCGCCACGCCAATCATCGCGACGAAGGCGCCGAGGTGAAGCAGGGTTATCCCCATGGCCGAAGCGGAGCTGGCCCCGACCCCGCCCAGCTGGACCACGGATTCGAGGAGCGCCAGCATCGCGACCGCGACCACGTCCTCGAGGACGGACACCCCGATCGCCAGCTGGCCGGCCCTTTCGTGGTTGAGCCCGGTCTCGTGGAGGATCTTCCCGATGATCGACGAGGAGGAGATCATCAGGATGCCGGCCAGGAAGAGGCCCTCGGTCGAGCTCCAGCCGAGCGCCGCGGAGAGAAGCCGGGAGAGATAGTACATCGCCGTCGCGCCCAGAAACACGGCTGCGGCAAGCGGCGGGCCCATCCGCCTGAGCCTGCGCAGGCTCAGGCGCAGCCCGATTGAGAACATCAGGAAGACGAGGCCCAGCTGGGCGAGCGTCTGGATCCCGGCGATGTCGGAGACCAGGGAAAGGTAAGGCATGCCCGGCCCCACGAGAATTCCGGCGGCCAGAAACCCCACCACCGTCGAAAGTCCGATCCTCTGGCAGAGCCAGCTCACGGCCCCGGCAACCGCCAGGATTATTGCAAGGTCTTGTATGAACAGGATTCCGTGCATGGCCGCCCGGATGCAAAATCGCTTCGGATGGCCCGCGCCGTCAACCCTAAGCGGCGTATTTCCCTCGTTGACAGCTTCCTGCGCAGCCCATTCGATTCCGTCGGCGGCAACGCCAGCGACACCAGCTCCCCCCGCAACCCGCGAACATGGCCAACCTTTTCGGTTATTTCTCCAACGATATCGGAATCGATCTCGGAACGGCCAATACGCTCGTATACCTCAAGGACAAGGGCATCGTCCTGCGCGAGCCCTCGGTGGTGGCGCTTGACACGGTGACGCGAAAGGTGCGCGCAGTGGGTGACGAGGCGAAGCGGATGCTCGGGCGCACGCCAGGAAACATCACCGCAATACGCCCGATGAAGGACGGCGTCATCGCCGACTTCGATGTGACCGAGGCGATGCTCCGCTACTTCATCCAGAAGGCCAGCCAGAGCTTCAGGGCGCCCCCGCGCGTCGTGATCGCGATCCCCTCGGGAATCACGGCGGTCGAGAAGCGCGCGGTCATGGACAGCGCTACGCACGCCGGGGCCCGGAAGGTGATCACGATACCCGAGCCGATGGCGGCCGCGATCGGGGTCGGCCTTCCGATCGACGAGCCCGCGGCCAACATGATCGTCGACATAGGCGGCGGCACCACCGAGATCGCAATCATCTCCCTGAACGGCATCGTGTTCTCAAAGTCGATTCGCGTGGCGGGCGACGAGCTGGACGCCGCGATCATCGGCTACATGAAGCGCGCGTACAATCTGCTGATCGGGGAACGCACGGCGGAGGAGATCAAGATGAGGATCGGATCCGCCTATCCCCTCGACGAGGAGCTGTCGATGGAGGTGAAGGGCCGCGACTCCGTGGCCGGCCTGCCGAAGACGATCCACATCACCTCCCAGGAGGTCCGCGAGGCCCTCTCCGACACGATTGCGGCGATCGTCGATGCGGTCCGCACGACCCTCGAGCGCTGCCCCCCGGAGCTGTCGGCCGACCTCGTGGACCGGGGATTCGTGATGGCCGGCGGCGGCTCGCTCATTCGCGGGATCGACCGGCTTCTCAGCGACAAGACCGGACTGCCCGTGACGGTGGCCGATGATCCCCTCTCTGCCGTGGCCAACGGCACAGGCGCCGTTCTGAACGACCTGTCCTGGCTCATGCAGAACGCGTGAGGATTGGGCGATCCCAGCGATTTGACCAAGCCCGACCCTTCGTAGTGCTGGGTTTGGCGATCGCAGCGTGGCTCGTCGCCCCTGCAGCGATCAAGACCTTCGCCCGGGCGAGTTTCTTCGAGATGACGGCCCCGGTAGCGGCCGCCTCGTCGTACGTGAACGACCTGCAGCGTTTCTGGGCCCTCAGGATCCATTCCAAGGACGAGCTGATCGAGGCCGGCCGGGACATGGCCCGGATCAACTCCAGGTATTCGCTCTCCGTGCAGCAGAACGGGGAGCTCCAGGCGGAGGTGGAGCGGCTCCAGGCCCTCCTCAAGATGCCCGCGATGGAGGGCTACCGCTTCGAGCATGCTCGCGTCGCGCAGAGGGACTTCTCGAGCTGGTGGCAGCGGATGGTGATAAGGAAAGGATCCGACTACGGGATTCCGGTCGGAGCCCCGGTAGTTTACAGTGGCGGAATCGTCGGCCGTATTGCCGAGGTCCACGCCTACACCTCGATCGTGCAGCTGACCAGCGACCCCGGGTTCAGGATCGCCGCCGTGGTCGACGGCGACACCCGGCCGATCAGCTTCCAGGGAGGCGACAACCCGGTGTTCGGCGCCCCGAAGGGCGTGATTGAGTTCGTTCCCTTGGACGTCTATGCGAGCGCCAGCGTGCCGAAGCGCCTGGCAACATCGGGACTCGGCGGAGTTTACCCGCCGGGCCTGACGATCGGCACGATCATCCACGTTGAGCCGAGCGCCGATGGCCTGTTCAAGACGGGTGAGGTCCAGCTCGACCCGCGCCTCTCGGAGCTGACCGAGGTGACCGTGCTCGTCCGCAGCGAGGCCGATTAGGAGAGGCCACCAATGCGCGGCACCCTCGCCCTGTTCCTCACCCTTTACCTTCTCCACGCCGTGGTGGCCGAGGTGAACAATGCCCTCTCCGGCCTCCACGTTTGGCTGTTTGCGGGGGGCCTCTTCGTGGCCTACGCCTCCCTCGCGGCGCCCTTCCGCCAAGGGTTCGCGGCATCGATCCTCGGGGGCCTTCTCTGCGACGCGGTCAGTCCCCTGCCCTTCGGGACCCACGCAGCCCTCTTCGCCTCGGCCCACGCGGTCGTGTTCAACGTGCGGGAGCGCCTCCAGCGCGACGAGACAGTCGTCCGGGTGACCGTGGCGCTCCTCGTCAACCTCGCCCTCTTCTTTGTCCTCTCGCTCATGCGGGTCCGTCCCTCCGGCCTGGGCGCGGCGGCCTGGCCGAGGCTGCTTTCGGATCTGGCGTGGTCGGAGACGGCGCTCCTCGTCGCCGCGCCGTGGTTTTTCGCGCTTCAGCTTCGCACCCTCGAATTGGCGCGTGCGAACCCGACGCGTCTGGCATAGATTGGGCCCGAAATCCCCCGTGGCCGCGCCAACCGAACGCTCAGGCAGCCTCGTCGAATCCAAGACAGGATTCGACCCCAGGCTCGTGGCCTTCCACGGGATCGTGGCCCTCCTCCTCGGGATCCTTACCGCAGGCCTCGTTTACCAGCAGCTCATCAAGGGCTCGATCCACCATGAGCAGGAACGCCAGCAGAATGAACGGCGGATCATCGTCCCGGGACCCCGGGGGGACATCCTCGATCGCGAGGGCCGCAAGCTCGTCGAGAACCGTCCGCGAGACGCCGTGGTCCTGTACCTGGACGACCTGCGCCCCGAATTCCGCCAGGAGTACATCCGCATCCGCAACAACTACCGGGAGTCGGGCGACAAGGACCTCCCCACCAGCTCGCAGATGGAGCGGATAGCCCACGTGAGCGTCGTCAAGCGTTACCTGGATCAGGTGAACCAGATCCTGGGCAGGTCCGACCAGGTGGACGCGGGGGCCCTTCAGCGCCACCTGGAGCGCCAGCTCCTCCTCCCCTACATCCTGGTCGACGACCTGAAGCCCGAGGAGTTCGCGCGCCTGATCGAGAACCTTCCGGTGAATTCGCCGCTCCAGGTGTACACGTCCAACACCCGGTTCTATCCCTTCGGCGATGCTGCGGCGCACGTCCTCGGGTATGTCGGCGTGAACGAGGACACGTCCGATGAGGAATTCCCCGGCGAGGGCCTCACGACGCTCAAGATGAAGGGCACGGTGGGCCGGGACGGCCTCGAGAAGGAGTTCGACTCAACGCTCCAGGGGGAGGCCGGCTACACGATCCTCCGGGTCGATCCGTCGGGCTACAAGGTCAATCCCCCGATCGAGCACCGGCTTCCCGTCCAGGGGCACAGCATCACGACGAGCCTCGACATCGACCTCCAGACGGCCGCCGAGGAAGCGATCGGCGAGCAGACCGGCGCGGCGGTCGCCCTGGACGTGCGCACGGGCGAGGTGCTCGTGATGGCGAGCAGGCCCGGATACGACCTCAACATCTTCTCGCCGAGGTTGACCAACGCGGCCGCCGCCGACATCGAGGCCCGCAAGGCGTGGACAAATTCCGCGCTGAATGGCGTGTACCCTCCCGGCTCGACCTTCAAGATCGTCGTGTCGACGGCGGCGCTCCTGAGCGGCGCCGTCACCCCGGAGGAGACCCCCGCGGACTGCGAGGGTTACATGATGGTAGGCAACCGCCGATTCGGGTGCGACAACGGTCGCGGGGCCCACGGGCTTCTCACGCTGCCGGAGGCCATCACCAAGAGCTGCGACATCTATTTCTACACCGTGGGGCTGCGAACCGGCGCCGACGTGATCGCCGCGCAGGCGCGAAGGTTTCACCTAGACCGGCCGACGGGAATCGAGCTGCCGGGCGAGACCCACCGGATGCTCATTCCCAATCCCGAATGGAAGCAGATGAGGCGAAAGGAGAGCTGGAATCCGGGCGACACCGCCAACATGTCCATCGGACAGGGGGACGTCCAGGTGACGCCCCTTGAGATGGCCTGCTTTGCGGCCTCGTTCGCGCGCGCTGAGACATGGACAAGGCCGACCCTGATCCACGAGGCCAACCGTCCCGAACAGCACACCGAACCGATCGGACTGTCGGAGCACCAGCGGAGCGCGATCCTGACGGGAATGGAGGGATGCACGATCGACGGCACGGCAAGCGTGCTCACAACCGTGAAGAACCTCCGTGTTCCAGGAGTAAGGATCGCCGGAAAGACGGGCACCGCGACCATCGTGCGCCCCCAGGGAAAAGTCGACGAGGCCTGGTTCATCTGCTTCGCCCCGATCGAGGACCCAAGGATCGCCATCGCCGTCGCCGTCGACGGAACCGTGGCGGGCGAGGACTTCAACGGCGGGATCTATTCGGCGCCCATCGCCTCCGCGATCCTTAAGAAGTATTTCGAGAAGAGGCACGCCGGCGTCGCCGCGAACTAGAGGCGGCCCGCCTCGCCCTCCTGAAGACGTCCGAGGGCCGCGGCCAGGTCGGGACCGGGCCGTAGCGCAGGCGCTGGAGCTCGGCCACGAGGCCGTCCGGCGCGTCGATCCGCTTTAGCCAGCGGCCCGCCTCGCGGCGGACGGGATCGGTCCTCCGGCCCACCGCGACCGGGGAAAGGCGCAGCCGACCCGTCGCGATCAGCCAGAGGGCTCCAAGGGCTCCGGCGCACGCGAGGAAAACGCGCGCAATCCGGGGCCCGTTCCACGGGCCCTTGAACCAGACCTTCGCGCGGTGCGCCGCCTCCGACACCGCCGTCCTCAGCCATTTCCCGGAGTTGCCGGTCGCCTCCTTGACGGCCTTAAATGTGTCGGCCTGGGACTGCTGGTCGAAGTTCACGATCCGCCGGTACCAGAACACCCTCAGGCTGTTCAGGCGCGCAGACCAGCTGCGGTCCATGAGCCCGGCGATCGCGGCGTCCCCCTTCTGCTGGGACAGGTCGGAGGCCGCGGCGACCGCGAGGGGATCCTCCCTAAGCCACGTCTCGCGCGCGCCGTCCCAAATCTCGGCCCATGCGTGGGCGTCGGAATTGCGGATCGTGTAGTTTCCCGAATAGGCGTTCCAGGTGCCGCCCTTGAAGCCGGTGACCACGTGCGCCGGGATTCCCGCCGAGCGGGCCATCAGGACGAACGCCCCGGCAAACAGCTCGCAGTGGCCGGGCTCGCCGGACGCCATCCAGCGGACCAGCGGATCCCCCGGTCCCTCGGGTATTTGGGGCGAGAGCGAGTACGGGTGGGTCCTTCGGAGATAGGTCATCACGCGGTCCGCGAATTCCTGGGGGCCCTTGGACGTCGGGGGCCCGACCGCGGCGTCGATACGGGCAATTGCGGCCTTGTCCCCTTCAGAGAGGTCGAAGCCGATCTGGAGCGGCGGCCCCACCAGGCCGCGCTTCCTCCAGCGCACAGCGAAGGCCCGGTCTCGGATCTCGATCCCGTCGGAGGCCATGCCCTCGACCCGGTAGGCGGTCATCGCTGCAGGCTCGTCGCGAAGCGCGACAATGGCCATGTCTGGCGAGTAGCGGACATTCTGCGCCTCGCGAAACCGCAGCGCCCAGAAATTGCCGAGGATCGGCAGGTACCGGCTGACGCCCGACTCCAGGTAAAAGGTCCACGTGGCCGGAGTCCTGCCGGCGCCGGGCCCGATTCCGAGGATGTTGGCCGTCGTGCGCTCGCGGCCCAACTCGGACCTGAGCGCCGCGGAGAGCTTGAACCCGCCGTTCTTGTACTCATCGAGCACGATCATCCTCCAGTAGGGAAGCGCGGGGGCCTGGGCCGGGTCGGAAAGATCCACGTCAAACGCGATGCTGTCGTCCTGGGTTATTTCGGTGATGTCCCCAAACTTGATCGAGTCGTTGAACCCGGTCATCGCCCTCTTCGTGATGAAGCGCTCGAGAAAAAGGCTGTTCTCCAGCTGGAATCGGGGAATCGCCATGAACAGGAGCCCCGACACCACCACGACGCCGACAAAAAGGCCGGCCGCCGAAGCCAGAAGCCTCCAGTCCGAGATGTCCCAAAGCCTGTGGAAAAGCTTCCGCCAATCGACATGGGAGGCCCAGGGCGGCACCACCCCCTTCACCGCCAGCTTCGGAGCCTGCCCGCCCTCGTTCGACTCCGCGATGGTCACCAGCATCAGGAGGCTGAGCGCGCAGCCCGTGAACACGAGGATCTGGGCGGCAAAGAGGAGCGAGACGGTGAGGACGCCTGCGACCACAATCAGAAAAAGGCCGAGGACGACGATCTGCAGGTCATCGCGGCGCGCCCGGTAGCAGACGCCGCGGTAGAGGAGGAGCAGCAGGTCGAGCCTCACGATCGCCGGCAGAAGCTGGCCCGTGATCCGGATATCCACGGCAAAGAAGGCCACGATGGCCGGGAAGGCGAGCCTGTGCGCCCAGATCGGCACCCTCGCGGGCAGCGCCGGCGCCACGAGGGCCACCAGTATCCCCAGGAGCACCACCGACGCCATAAGCTCAGAGCCTATGTCGAGATAGAACACCGTCGCGACCGACAGGAGCATCAGCAGCCCGCCGAGAAGCCACCTGAGCTGGTGAAGCTCGTCCAGGTTAAGTCGCTGCGGTCTTGATTCCATTGACGATGGCGGCGACGCCGCGCGTCCCTTCGGGTTCGAAGGTCATGACGTTGAGCCGGGTACGGGTCGGGTAAGCCGGGGGGGCGTACGGCGCCGTGGGCGCCGGGGCCGTGCGCACCTGGGCGAGCCTGTCGAGGAACGATTCGAGATCGGCGAGCCTCTTGGCGGCGACCCGGGCGCCCGAGTCTATCGCGGTCGAATGGAGCCTGCCCGCGCGGAAGAGGTCCTGCGAGATCGTGGCGACAAGGCTCACCATGAGCTCGAACTGCTCCGGCCTCGTCCACACCGCCGCATCCGTCCTCATCCAAATCGAGCACGCGTCGGAGTTCTGCGACGAGAACTGGCGGATCAAGAGACGGCGCTTGCGCGCGCTCGCCTTCCAATGGACCAGCCGGTGCGAGTCCCCCACCTCGTAATGGCGGAGCGCGATCATCTCGCCTTCATTGCCGACGCGCGCGAGGCGGTGATCCCCCTCCGGCCTTCTTGGGGACCCACCGGCAAGGCGCCGGTACTCTACCGGCGCGGGCCACACGGGGATGACCCTGAAGATATCCGTGCCGGCCTGCTTGCGCAAAAACCCGAACGGGAAAAGGGAGCCCACGCCCCGGAGTTCGACCTTCAGGAGGCCCCTCCTCGGGGGGGTGAACATCCAATCAAGCCTTGCCTCCCCTCCCGGGTCGAGGCGCGTGCGCAGGTGCACCGTTCCCCGCTGCTCCTCGGACTTCACCTTCGAGAGCGCCGCCCACACGTCGATCCCTTTCGCCGTGATCGTCGATTCCGGGCGCGACGGCTCCCGTCGCTCGAAGGGCCCGGCGGCGAACTCAAACCAAAGCGCATAGGTCGGGAGGAACTTCTTTCCATTTCGCAGCAAGAGGCTGAGCCCTGCCTCCTGGCCGGCCTGGAGGGGAGGCTCGACCTCGAGCTTCCATTCGACCTTGCGCAGGTTCAGCCAGGCAAGGACGCCGCTAAGGATCAGGCATGCCAGCAGGAGCGCGAGCGCGATGAACAGGATGTTGCTCGCCGAATTGTAGGCTGCCGTGCCGATCCCGAGCGACAGCCCGATAAGGACGACGCCGGAAATTGTCGGCTGGATCCGTTCGAACCGCCTGGGCCAGACCAGGCCCCAGAGGACGCGCCGCCAGAAGAGGCGCCGGTTGCTCCCGTCCGCCTGATTCACACGGGCGGGGGCAGCGCCGAAAGGATGCGCTTGAGGTGCGCCCCCACGGACCGCCTTTCCTCGAGCGCATCGCCGGTCTGGCGCGCGAGCGCGAGGCGGTGGGCGAGGACAAAGGGGACAAGCTCGCTCACGTCGTCAGGTAGGACGAAGTCGCGGCCGTGGACGAGGGCGCGCGCCTGCGCCGCGGTGCGCAGGGCGAGGCCGCCGCGGACGCTCGCCCCGGCCTTGAACTCCACTTCGGTGCGCGTCGCCGCGACGATCCTGAGGATGAAATCGAGGACGCTGTCCTCGACGAACACCTGGGGCACCAGGGCCTGGATGCCCGCAACCTCGTCGCGCGAGGCGACCGCCGTCAGTGTGATCGAGTCGTATCCGCTGCGCGCCGTCCGTAGGATCTCGATCTCGTCGCCGTGCTGCGGGTAGCCCATCCTAAGGCGCATCAGGAACCGGTCCATCTGGCTTTCGGGCAGCGGGAAGGTCCCCTCATAATCGACGGGATTCTGCGTCGCAAAGACCATGAAGGGGGAGCCCACGGGATGCGCCACGCCATCGACGGTGACCTTGGCCCGGTCCATCACCTCGAGAAGCGCGGACTGGGTCTTCGGCGGGGCGCGGTTGATCTCGTCGGCGAGCACGATGTTCGCGAACACGGGTCCGGGCTTGAAAACGAACTCCCGGGTCGTCTCGTCATAGATGGCCACCCCGGTCACGTCCGAGGGAAGGAGGTCGCTCGTGAACTGGATCCTCGAGAAGACGCAGTCGGTCGACCGGGCAAGGGCGTAAGCTAGCGTCGTCTTTCCCACGCCGGGAAGGTCCTCTATCAGCAGGTGGCCGCCGGCCGCGAGGCAGACGAGCAGCTGCTCGATCACGTCATCCTTGCCGAGAATCGCCCGGCTCATGTTCGCCCTGAGCCTGTCCAGGGTGCCTTTGGCAGCCTCCACTCTGTCGGCCTGAAGGAATTCGCTCATGGTTGAAGCTACCCCTTCTATCCCAGAATCTCCAGCATCCGGGCAAAAAGCCGGTTCACGCGCGCCTGGTTCTCCTTCACGAGGTCCTTGAACCGTGCGAAATCTATCTCGGTTCCCTCGAGGCCATTCGCGTAGTTGTCGACCACGGCGAGGCTGTTGTAACTGAGGCCGGCCTCGGCGCAAAGGTCGGCCTCGTGCGCCGCCGTCATGCCGATGACGTCGCCCCAGCCCCTGACAACGCGGATCTCGGCCTTGGTCTCGAAGCGGGGACCGCGCATCTGGACGTACACCTTGCCGGTCGGAATCGTGAATTCCGGGGAAAGCTTGGAGACAAGGAGAGGGATCAGGTTGTTCGCGATTCCCGGAGAGCCGCCCTTGAGCTCCTCGTCATGGAAGGTGGCCGGGCCCTGCTGGAGGCACACATAATCGGAGCACGAGACGATGGAGCCGGGCGGGATCTCGGGCTTTAGCGAGCCGACCGAGTTGAGCGAGACGACGTCCTTGAAGCCCATCTGGGCCAGGGCGCGGATGTTCGCCCGGTAATTGATCGAGTGCGGCGGAAGGGGAAATCCGTAGCCGTGCCGGTTGATGAGGGCATGGCCGCCGCGGCGCTTGTAGGTGACCGAGCCGTAGGATGTCGTCTCCGAACTCGCTTCCCAGGACGAAAAGAGCGTGGAATTGACGATGCTCGTGCCGCTTATGAATGCGACTCTCATGGATGGGCCGGATTCTCGCCCGCCCTTCCCCCTTGTCAAATCCGGCCGCGGGGACCTAACCTAGCGGACAAGCATGTCCTCCGTCCGCCAAGCGCCCGTAGATCCGGCGAATATTCCGCGCCATGTCGCCATCATCATGGATGGCAACGGCAGGTGGGCCAAGCAGCGCGGCCTGCCGCGCATCGAGGGTCACAGGCGGGGCGTAGAGGCCGTCAGGACCGCGACCTACGCGGCACGAGACCTGGGGGTGAGGATGCTGACCCTTTACGCGTTCTCGGCGGAGAACTGGAACCGGCCGAAGGACGAGGTGGGCGCCCTGATGGGGCTGCTCGAGCTTTACCTGAGGAAGGAGCTCGAAACGTTCATCCGCGACAAGGTCCGCCTCCTGACAATCGGAAGGATCGGGGGCCTGCCTGCCGGGGTCCAGCGGCAGCTTTCGACGACCGTCGAAAAGACGAAGGAGTTCACGGACTACACGCTTGTCCTCGCGCTCAACTACGGCGCACGCACGGAGATACTGGATGCGGCCCACGCCTACGCCGCTGCGGTCGCCGCGGGCCGCGAGAAGCTGAACGACACCTCGTGGGAGTCGTTCTCGAAGTACCTGTACACCTCCGGAATGCCCGACCCCGACCTCGTGATTCGCACCTCCGGGGAAACCCGCGTGAGCAATTTTCTCCTCATGCAGGCCGCCTACGCGGAGTTTGTCTTCACCCCGGTCCTCTGGCCCGATTTCTCGAAGGCGGACCTCGCGGCCGCCATTGCGGACTACGCGCGGAGGGAGAGGCGCTACGGTCTGACGAGCGAACAGCTCAAGCCCGCCGTCGCCGCAAAGTAATCCCGACAGCAACCCCGTGCCAAAACGCATCGCGAGCACCGTCGTCCTCTGGCTCATCCTTTTCGCGGTCCTTTGGTTCTTCAGGACGGACGGGGCGATTGCCGCAATCGTCACCGTATCGGTCCTCACGCTTCGCGAATTCTACCGGCTCATGGCCGCAGCGGGCAGCGCCCCCTTTGAGAAGCTCGGCCTCGTCTTCGGCGGGCTGATCACCCTGGCTCCATGGACCGAGGCCCGCTTCGGGATCCCCTCCCATCCGCTCCTTGCACTGGCCGCGGTCGTGTTCTGCATCCGAATGATCTCCGAGCGGGCGCCCGAAAAGCGAGTCGAGGCGCTCTCGTCCACCCTCCTCGGCCTCGTCTACGTATCGCTCTTGCTCCAGTACCTGGTGCGCATCGTGACCCCCGTCGCCGGCGACGCGATCCTTCCGGAGGGCCGCCTGATCCTCTGCCTGTGGGTCGTGGCCGTTGCAAAATTCTGCGATGTTGGGGCCCTCCTGACAGGCCTCGCGATCGGACGCCACCCGATGGCGCCCCTCACCAGCCCGAAGAAGACTTGGGAGGGTGCGGTCGGGGGCGTGCTCGTGGCGATGGGCGTCGGCGCCCTCGTGGTTTGGCTCGGCCGCGGGGTGCTGCCGAATGCAGTGACCCCGCTTCTTGCGGCGATCCTTGCCGCACCGGTGGCGGCCGTGGGGATTCTCTCCGACCTTGTCGAATCCGTGATCAAGCGGAAGGCGGCGCTCAAGGACTCCGGAGAGGGCGTACCCGGCATCGGAGGCATATTCGACCTGAGCGACAGCTTGATCCTCGCGGCCCCGGTAGGATACTTTCTCCTTCAGCGCCTCGCGTAGGCGCTGCACCCCCAATATCCCACTCGTGGCCGACCCGAATTCATCCTCCTCACGGTTCCCTATCAGGAAGCGGGTCGTCCTGCTCGGCGCCACGGGCTCCATAGGCCAGAGTGCGCTCCGCGTCATCGCCTCGCACAAGGACCGCATCGTCCTCGCGGGCATCGCGGCGCATTCGAACTGGCGCAAGCTTGCCGAAATCGCGCGCGAATATTCCGTCCGCGACGCGGCGATCTACGACGAGGCTTCGTTCATCGAGGCGAAGAAATCGGGAGCGTTTCCGATGGGAACCAGACTCCTGAAAGGCTCCGAGGGACTGTCGGAACTCGCGGTCCTTCCTGCGGCGGACATCGTGCTGGTCGCGGTCGTGGGAACGGCCGGCCTCGAGCCCGCCCTGGCCGCAATCGAGGCCGGCAAGGATCTCGCCCTTGCCTCCAAGGAGATCCTGGTCCTCGCGGGGAAGTTCGTCATGGAGGCGGCCAAACGCAAGGGAACGCGGGTCCTGCCCGTGGACAGCGAACACAACGCCGTATTCCAATGCCTGGAGGGACATCCGGGCGCCGGAATCAAGCGCGTCGTGCTGACCGCGAGCGGCGGAGCCTTCCGGGACTGGCCGGTTGAGAGCCTCGAGCACGCCACGCCTGCGGATGCGTTGAAGCACCCCAACTGGGACATGGGCAAGAAAGTCACCGTGGACTCGGCAACCCTTGCGAACAAGGGGCTGGAACTCATTGAGGCCCAATGGCTTTTTGGACTTCGGCCCGAGCAGTGCGCCGCGGTGATCCACCCGCAAAGCCTGGTCCATTGTCTAGTCGAATTCAATGATGGCGCGATGCTTGCGCAACTGGCACCGACCTCCATGACCTTCCCGATTCAGCATGCCCTCCTTTACCCGGAACGGGCTGTCGGGGTGGAGCCGCCCATCGATTTCACCCAGCTTCTGCGCCTGGACTTCAGGCCGGTCGACGAAAACCGCTTCCCGATGATTCGGTATGCCACCCAGAGCATGCACGCAGGAGGGGTCGCTCCCGCCGTTTTCAACGCCGCCAACGAGGTGGCCGTGGCCGCCTTCCTTGGTATGAGAATTCCATTTCTTGCGATTCCGAAAATCGTCGGTAACGCTTTGGAGCGAACACCCAATTTCGAGCCCGGCACCCTTGGCGAGGTCCTCGCTGTGGACATGGAGGCGCGCCGGAGCGCGGAGGCGGATGTCGAAATTTTTAAATAATTCGAGATTAACAAATTACGATACAAGTGGCCGCTGACCTGCTCCCCTTCCTTCTGTCGAATGTCTGGTCGATTTTCCTCATCGTTCTCTTTTTCGGGGGCTCGATCTTCGTCCATGAGCTCGGCCACTACCTCGCCGCGCGCGCGAGGGGCGTCCACGTCGAGGTTTTTTCGATAGGTTTCGGCCCGCCCATTTTCTCCTGGAAGGCGTCGGACGGCACCCGCTACCAAATCGCCTGGTTTCCGCTGGGAGGTTACGTCCTGCTCCCGCAGATAGCCGATCTGGGGCCCGTTGAGGGCGAGAGCACGGTTGACGCCGCCGACCTGCCCCCGGTGACCTACGGCACAAAGGTCCTCGTGTTCGTGGCGGGCGCCTCCTTCAACATCCTCTTTGCCTTCATGCTGGCCTGCATCGTCTGGAGGGTCGGTCAGCCCGAGAACAACGAGTCCGAGAGCACCCAGATCGGATATGTGACCCGCACGATCGACCTTGCCGACGGATCCAAGGCGGTGAGTCCCGCCCTCGAGGGCGGCCTGAAGGTGGGCGACACGATCAAGGCGATCGATGGAAGCCCGGTCGCCAACTGGGATGACATCAATGAGACGCTTTCGATGGGCTCGGGCCGCGACGCGAGCGGCGCGCGCAATGCGGTTTTCAGCATCGTCCGCAATGGCGTGCCCATGGAGATCACCGTGCATCCCCGGCTTTCCGGCGATGAGCGCTGGCGCCGGGTCGGAATCATGCCCGGGTACGACCTGAACGTGCACTCGGTCGAACCCAACTCCGCGGCCGCCAAGGCGGGGCTTGAACCCGGGGATCGCATCGTCGACATCGACGGCTCGCCGATCATGAATGCCAACGGGCTCGGCGACGAACTGGCACTTGACCCGTCGGCTCCGGCCCACCTTGGCGTCATTCGGAACGGCCGCACGCTCGACCTCGTTATACCGCCGCGCACCGCGAGCCTCCAAATGGGCGACATCGAGTTCTCAGCCGGCTACCACATGACGCACCCCTCGCCCTTTGAGCAGATTGCCCAGCCTTTTGTGATGACGCTGCGCACCGTCTGGGGGCTCGTCAACCCCCGCTCCGACATAGGATTGTCCAAGGTGTCTGGACCCGTCGGCATCGTCCATATCTTCCACGCGGCCGCCGAAGCCGGAATCCGCGCCGTTCTCAGGATCACGATCCTGATCAACGTCAATCTCGCGATCCTGAACCTGCTGCCCGTCCCCGTCCTCGACGGCGGCCAGATCGTTTTCGCGACCATTGGAAAGCTCCGCGGAAGGGCCCTGCCCCCCAATTTCATCATGACGGCTCAGAGCGTCTTCATGGTGCTTCTCCTCTCAATGGTCGTCTATATCAGCATCTTTGACGTTCGCCGCTGGAGCAGGGACGCAAGGGAAAGCCACGCGCTGGCCCCCGCGGCGGCCGCGCCGGCGAAACCCTAAGCCCACCGCCATGGCCTATTGCGCCTCGCGATTCCACACCGTCCGCCGTCCCACCCGCGAGGTGCTCGTGGGAGGCGTCGCCGTAGGCGGCAGGAACCCGGTAAGGGTCCAGTCAATGACGACGAGCGACACGCAGGATGTGGCCGCCACCGTGCGCCAGTCGATCGCCCTCGCCGAGGTGGGATGCGAGATCGTACGGGTGACCGCGCCCAATGTGCAGGCGGCGCGCTGCCTGAAGGATATCCGCACCGGTCTGACCGCGGCCGGATGGGGATCGGTGCCCCTTGTGGCCGACATCCACTTTCTGCCCCAGGCCGCAATGGAGGCGGTCGAGCACGTCGAGAAGGTGCGGGTCAACCCGGGAAATTTCGCGGATAAGAAGCGCTTCGCCGTGCGAGACTACACGGACGCCGACTACGAGCTTGAGCTCGAGAGGCTCCACGAAGCCTTCACGCCCCTCGTCAAGCGGAGCAAGGAGCTCGGAAGGGCGATGCGGATCGGAACCAACCATGGATCGCTGAGCGACCGGATCATGAACCGGTACGGCGACACCCCGGCGGGTATGGTGGAGAGTGCGCTCGAGTTCCTTCGCATCGCCGAGTCCCACAGCTACAAGGATATCGTCCTTTCGATGAAGTCCTCGAACCCGAAGGTCATGATCGAGGCCTACCGGCTGCTCGTGGAGCGTATGAACGCCGAGGACATGCATTACCCCCTCCACCTCGGGGTGACCGAGGCCGGCGACGGCGAGGATGGGCGCATCAAGGGCTCGATCGGCATCGGCTCGCTCCTCCTGGACGGCCTCGGCGACACGATCCGGGTGTCGCTGACCGAGGACAGCGTCTATGAGATTCCGGTCGCCCGGGCGATCGCCGACAAGGCGATGAGCCTCTGGCACTCCGACGGTTCCGCGGAGACCGGCGAGCCGGACTCGATCGATCCCTTCCATTTTGAACGCCGACAGGCGGCGGCCCTGCAGCTCGGTCCCGTTCCCGTGGGCCCGGAGCACCCGCCGCGGGTCATTGTGCGGATTTCCGGGGCGAGCCAGGCATCGGCCGCCGTAAAGGAGCTGTCCTCGCACCGGATGAAGGACATCCCCGCCGAAGGGCTGCTGGTACCGGTCGCCAACGCCGGGGACATGGAGACGCTTGTGCGCGAGCTGGCCGATACCCCCGCTTCGCTTGGTTTCCTCGCCCTTGAGCTGGCCCGGCCGCTCGCTCCCTCCGACCTGGAGATCCTGCTGGCATCCGCGAAGGCGAAGATCCTCCTGGTGAGGGAATTTGGCGCCTCCGAGGGAGCGGAGCTCGAAACGTGGGCGGCCCTGGCAAGTCGGACCGGGCATTTCCTGGCCGTCGACGCGTCTCCGTCCGCATTCGCGGCGCTCAGTGGAAGGCTGGCCCGGCTGGGCGACGGCCGGCTGGTCGCAACCTATTCCGGAGCATCGCCGCGCGGATCGGACCATCCGGTCGGCGCCTACCGCAGGATTGCCCAGATCCTCAGGGTGGCCGGGAGCCGCATGCCGGTCTGGATCCGAAACACCGCCACCACGGCCGTCCGGGGGGACAACACGTTCCTGTCGCGCCTGATGGAGGCCAGCTTTCTCACAGGGAGCCTCCTCTGCGACGGCCTCGGCGACCTGGTGAGCATTGAGACGGAAGCCGATCCGCCGCGGGCGACCCGGCTCACGTACAACGTCCTGCAGGGTGCGGGCGCCCGGATATCAAAGGCTGAATTCGTCGCCTGCCCGAGCTGCGGCCGCACGCTCTTCGACCTGCAGACCACGACCCAGCGGATCCGCGAACAGACCGCCCACCTGAAGGGGGTGAAGATCGCGATCATGGGATGCATCGTGAACGGACCCGGGGAAATGGCCGACGCCGATTTCGGCTACGTCGGAGGTGCTCCCGGGAAGATCAACCTCTACGTCGGCAAGCAGTGCGTTCAGTACAACATTCCCCAGGCCGAAGCCGATGCCCGTCTGATAGCACTTATTAAGACGCACAATAAGTGGTCGGAACCCGAGGCCGCCATCCTGTAGGGCCGCTCGGGCGTATTGAAAAAGTTCACGCACCGTCACGTTCGTGTAACATACCTGTAACCTGCATTGCGGCTTTCAAAGCCTGATTGCGGACGATGTAATATTGTGGCGATTACGTGTAGAGAGGCGGTCTAATCCGACGCCTAAATTTGCGCCTTCAACGCAACGAAAAAAGAGAAAAAAGTTATGCCCACCCCCACTGTGAACAACTTGTCAGAAAGTTGACCTTGTAATGGAATTGGCGATGTAAGTTACTCCGCCCTTGTCCAAGCTAATTAGCCCCCGGATGTTCTTTGACACGTTACGAATGCCGCCCCCAGAGGGCCGCGCAGCGACACCCCACATATTTCATTGGTCATCAATTTTTTACGATATTTTGTGCTTCCCCCAACCCTACCCTTGGCCAAGATTCAATTTTCGTCGCAGCGGACGGACCCGGAGGCAGCCCAATTAACGTGCCAAAGCACCCCCGGCGGGCCGATGTGAATAAGCCCTGATTTTCGCTCCTCCAATGCCCTCTTTGTCCCTGCCACATAACCTGTGGGAAACGGTTAAATGTGACTTCAAATCCCTCTTCCCGGAAGACGTCTTCCAGATGTGGTTCGAGCCCGTGGTGTGTGTCGAAACTTCCGAGGATTCCATCACGCTCGGCGTACCCAATGATTTCGCAGCCATCTGGATCCATGACAATTACCTGGACCTCATCACGCAGCGCCTTCGCCTGACGGCCGGCAGGGCTGTAAACGTAAATCTCCAGAAGACGGAAGGCGGGGCCCGTGGGATGGGCGGACACCGAGCAGCGGAGGCCCCGGCTCCGACCGCGAAGCCCCGCGCCGCCACCGGCGCTCGCCGTCCTCAACGCGGCGACGACCGCGGTCCCGCCGCCGGCGCGCTCAACCTTCGTAACACGTTTGAGACATTTGTCGTAGGCGCAAACAACCAGATGGCGCACGCGGCGGCCCTGGCCGTGGCGCAGGCGCCGGCCCAGGCCTACAACCCGCTCTTTATCTACGGTGAGACCGGCCTCGGGAAGACGCACCTGATGCATGCGATCGGCCATGCCATCCTCCGAAACAACCCCGATGCGCGGGTCGCCTACCTTTCGACCGAGAAATTCACGAACGACTTCATCCAGGCCCTGCAGGAGAATGGGATGGTCAAGTTCCGCCAGCGCTACCGCCACGCGGACGTCATGCTGCTCGACGACGTGCAGTTTCTCGCAGGAAAGGAGCGCATCCAGGAGGAATTCTTCCACACGTTCAACGAGCTGTTTGAGTCGGGTAAGCAGATCGTCCTCTCAAGCGATCGGCGGGCCAGCGAGATCCAGAAGCTCGAGGCGCGGCTCGTCTCGCGGTTCGAATGGGGCCTGCCGGCCGACATCCAGGCGCCCGACCTCGAGACGCGCATCGCCATCCTCCGCACCAAGGCGGCGACGCTCAAATGCGGCCTGCCCGAGCCGATCATCACCTTCATCGCGCAGAACATCACCAAGAACATCCGCCGCCTGGAGGGGGCGATGATCAAGGTGGCCAGCTACAGTGCGCTCAGCAACAAGCCGCTGGACCTCGCCACCACAGAGCGACTCCTCCACGACATGCTGGTTGAGCAGGCGCAGAGCATCCTGACCATCGAGACGATCCAGAAGCGCGTCGCCGACCATTTCCAGATTCGCCACAGCGACATGACGAGCAAGCGCCGGCCGAACAACATAGCGATTCCCCGCCAGGCGGCCATGTACCTGGCCCGAACGCTGACCAAACACTCCCTCCAGGAGATTGGCGACGCGTTTGGCGGCCGCGATCACGGCACCGTCATCCACGCCTGCAAGGCCGTGGACATCATGATGGAACAGGATGCATCGATGCGCGGCAGCATTGAATTCCTGAAGGCGCAGCTGTCGCGCTAGGGACGCCGCCCCGGGAGGAGGGCCCGGCTTGAGTTGTTGCGCAATCGCGCTTAGCTGATCGATTTATTCCATGACGCTTACTCCCGAACAGAAGAAGGCCGTTTCAGAATGGGTCGCCGCGGGCGACAACCTCTACGCCGTCCAGAAGAAGCTGGCAGAACAGCTGAAGGTCTCGATGACCTACATGGATGTGAGGTTCCTGGTCGACGACCTCAACCTGCAGCTCAAGGACCCCGTGCCAAAGGTCGACGCGAGCGACGTCAGCAAGGCACAGGCCTCAAAGCCGGCCAGCGAGAAGAAGGGCTTCCTCGACAAGGCCAAGGAGAAGCTCGGGCTAGCCTCGGCGGGCGAGGAGGAAGCCGGCATGGACGAGGCGGCGGTCCCTCCCACGGGCGTCCATGTGACGGTTGACAAGGTAAACCTCAATCCAGCAACCATGGCCAGCGGCACCGTGACCTTCCCCGATGGCGTCACCGGAAAATGGATCGTGGACCTGCAGGGCCGTCCAGGGCTCGTCGAAGTGAGCAAACCGGGCTACCGCCCCTCCGCAGCGGACGCGCAGGCATTCATGCAGGAGCTCTCGCAGGCGCTGCAGGGATTCTAGGGGGGGCCGGCGCTAAGGCCCCCTCAGCAGGGCCAGGAGTCCGTCCTCGCTGACCACCGTGACGCCGAGCGCCCGGGCTTTCTCGAGCTTCGAGCCGGCATCGGACCCCGCGACGACAAAGCTTGTCTTCTTGCTGACGCTCGAGGCGATCTTGCCACCCGCGGCTTCGATCATCGCCGACGCCTCCTCCCTCGTCATGGACGGAAGGGTCCCGGTAAGGACGAAGGTCTTGCCGAGGAAGGGTCCCGTCCCGGGAACGACGGGTCCCGGAGCCTTGGGTGACACGCCCGCCCGGACGAGGTCGCGGACCAGCGTCCGATTCACCGGTTGGTTGAAATGGCCAATGATGGCGTCCGCCATCGTCGGACCGATTCCCGCTATGAGGCTCTCCTCCGAGTTCCCGATGTAGTCCTCCAGCCTCGACTCCGAAAGGGCCTCCAGGCTCCCAAAGCGCTGCGCGAGGTCCTTCGCCGCGGCGGCGCCGACATGGGGAATCCCAAGACCGTGGATGAAGCGCCAGAGGTCGGCCCCCTTGCTCTTCTCAATCGCGGCAAGGAGGTTGTCGGAGGATTTCTCCACGCTCTTTCCAAGGCCCAGAAGATCGGAGCGCTTCAGCCGGTAGAGGTCCGCAATGCCCCGGACCCAGCCCTTCTCCACGACGGTGTCAACCATCGCCTCGCCCATCCCGTCGATATCCACGCACGACTTGGACGCGAAATGCAGGACCCTGCGCCTGACCTGGACCGGGCATTCGTAGTTTGGGCATCGCAGCGCCACTTCACCCTCGGCCTGAACCACAGTGCTTCCACATGATGGGCAACGCGTTGGAAACTTGAACGCCACGCATTCCGGCGTCCGTCGCGCCGTGTTGACGCCGATCACCGCCGGGATCACCTCGCCCGCCTTTTCGACGTAAACGAAGTCCCCGACCCTGATGTCCTTTCGGGCGATCTCATCCCGGTTGTGGAGCGTGGCGCGGGCTACCGTGGAGCCGGCAAGGAGAACAGGCTCGAGTTCGGCCACCGGGGTGAGGACACCCGTGCGCCCAACCTGCACGGAGATCGACAGAAGCTTTGTCTCGGCGCGCTCAGGGGCAAACTTGTAGGCCATCGCCCACCTCGGGGCGCGGCTCGTGCTTCCCGCCTCGCGCTGGAGCGCCAGCGGGTCGAGCTTCACAACCGCGCCGTCCGTGCCGTACGCGAACGCGTGCCTTATCTTGTCGAGCTCCCCAATCGCGGCCCAGACCTCGTCAATGCCCCGGGCTTTCCAGGACTTCTCGACCGAGGGCAATCCCCAGGCACGGACCCTCTCGTGGTAACCCGACTGCGTTTCCCCCCCGGCCTCCGCGGGCTCGCACGCGCCTATTCCGTACAAGACGATCTCAAGCCTGCGCTCGGCCACCTCGCGCGGATCCAGGAGTTTGATCGTTCCTGCCGCCAGATTTCGCGGGTTTGCGTAGCGCTCCTCCCCGGCCTCGTCCCTCGCGGCATTGATCCGCTCGAACTCGGTGAGGGTCATGTAGATCTCGCCGCGGATCTCGATCATCCGCGGCACCGGCGCCTGCGCCGCGGCCTTTAGCCTCCTTGGGAGCGAGCGGATCGTGAGCGTGTTCGCGGTGACATCGTCGCCCTCAACCCCGTTGCCCCGCGTCACCGCCCTCACAAGGGCCCCCTTCTCGTACGTGAGGCTGACGGCGAGGCCGTCGATCTTGGGCTCAACGACATAGGAAAGGTCCTCGCGCCCCAGCAACCGGACAAGACGCGCATGAAACTCGCGCAGCTCCGCCTCGGAATACGTGTTGTCGAGGCTCTGCATCGGCTGGCGGTGCCGGTAGGTCTGAAAGCCCTCGGACCGATCGTCGCCCACATTGAGCGTGGGGGTCGCTTCTCCCGCCGCCCCGGCCAAATCCGGGAAGCGCTTCTCGAGCTCACCCAGCTCAAGTTTCATCCTGTCGTACTCGTGATCGGTTATCTCCGGGCGCGCCAGGCGGTAGTAGCGTTCGTCGTGGTATGCGACATCGGACCTTAGGGCGGCAATCCTTTGCTGTGCTTCAGACGGTGTCATGGGGACGGCGAATGGACACGCAGGCGTGTGCTGGAGAAAATTCCCCCAACTTGAATCGGAGGCAATGACCTTCGTAGGCCGCCGCCCATCAGGCTTCGGAGGCGGGTGCGTCCGAGTCGGGCCGCCGGGCGCCGGGCGTCTCGGGCGTCTCGGCGCCGCGGAAGGACTGCCGCCTGCGGCGCACGGCCTCCCTTAGGATGAATTCAATCTGCCCATTCACGCTCCGCAGTTCGTCGGCGGACCATTTTTCAATCTCCCTCCAGAGGAGGGGATCCGTGCGCAGGAGGAATGCTTTGCGTTCGTCAGCCATTCCTAGGGGGTGGAAACATGAAGCCTCATCTGAGCCCTGCCGCCGCGCGGGCCGAGTATATGAAAAACTCCGTGTCGGCGGGCGAGACCGCGACGACCTTGTCCGGCCACCGCAGGACCACGGCATGGTCCGAGTCGGTCATGAATGCATAGAATTTGCCGACCCGTTTGCTCCAGTATCGGCCCCGGATCGAGCCAAGCCCCCCGTTCCCCATAATCCTGACGGCCCGCTTCAATATTTCGGGATCCCGGTCGACCGAGACCAGCCCCTGCAAGGGAAAACGCTTCCTCGCGAGCACGAGGCAGTTCTCCTCGATTCGGAACTGGGATGTCCTCGCGCGTTCGAGGAAGAAAACGGGAAGTACGACGACTAGCGCCCCCAGCGGGGCCAGCGGCACCATGATTCTTGCCGCCTGTGGGGTGCTTGACGGAAGCACCTTGAACACGATCACAAGGTTGATCGCGGCGACCCCAAGGAGTATGACACCGAGGCCGACGAGCATGAAAATCATCCGCCGGCCCATCGGGGCTGACGGGAATGCTTGGTTTACCGTTGCCATGGCCGGATTGCCGGATTTTGGCGGCTGCCGAGGTCAATTATAGAGGGTGCCCGTGTTGACCACCGGTTGTGTCTGGGTCTCGCCGCAGAGGACGACGAGAAGGTTTGAGACCATCGCCGCCTTGCGCTCCTCATCAAGCTTCACGACCCCCTTCTCCGACAGCTCCCGCAGGGCCATATCCACCATTCCAACGGCTCCGAAGACGATCTTCTGGCGGGCCGCAATGACGGCCTCGGCCTGCTGGCGCCGGAGCATGGCCTGGGCGATCTCCGGGGCGTAGGCAAGGTGGGTGAGGCGCGCCTCCTCGATGCCGATGCCGGCGCGGGCCAGGCGCTCCTGGAGCTCCTTGGCGAGGGCGGCCGCCACCTCGACGCCGCTTCCGCGCAGGGTCAGTTCATTGGCCTCGCCGTCGTCGTAGACATAGCTGCTCGCGACATGGCGGACGCAGGACTCGCTCTGAATCCGGATGAAGCTGTCGTAGCTGTCGACGTCAAAGACAGCCTGCGCCGTGTCCTGGACGCGCCAGACGATGACCACGGCGATCTCAACCGGGTTTCCCCGCTTGTCATTCACCTTGAGCTTCTCGCCGTTCAGATTGCGGGCGCGCAGCGAAATCTTGAACTTCCGAAAGAAAGGATTCGCCCAGAGGAAGCCGTTCTCCCGGGTTGTGCCCTTGTACGCTCCAAACAAGGTGAAGACCGCAGCCTCGTTCGGCTGAAGGGTGAAGAAGCCGCCAAGCGAAATGGCCGAGCAGACCAAAATCAAGAGGCCGGCTCCAACCGTCGGCAGGGACATCGACCGGCCGCCAAAAAAAAGAAGGGCGAGCCCGACGATCAGGGCGACGACGACACCGAAAAGAAACACCCAGCCGTTCGCGGCCTGAGTCGGCTGCTCGCGATGGGCGGTTAGCGTGGCGGAAGAATCAGCATTCATGGAGATAGGGGTTAAAACAGATATTGATATGATATCATTTTAATATCTTTTCAATCAAAGAACAGCCCCACAACATAAGGATTTATCTTCAAATGCCTTAAGGAATTTTTACCCCGCAGGGCCCAGGGTTAACGCAACGCCAGGGGCTTCAGCGTCAGGTCCGGGTGCGCATTGGGCGTGAAGAGCAGCACCGGACCATTGCATTGGGAGACGGCGAGCGCAGATGGGCCCTTCGAATCCGGCAGGGCGACAGCGACCGCTGCCCGGGTGTCTCCCGCCGCGACGAGGCCGCTCTTCCACGGAGGAAGGGGCGTCAAGCCGCCGTGACCGTCCCCTTTGAGCAGGATGCTGACGCCGCCATCAAACCGCCCCGTCGAGGGCTCCGGGCCAAAATTGTTGCCGACGCAGTAAACATCGGGGATTCCGTCACCATCGAGGTCGCGCACGACGATCCCGTTTATAGGCGAGATCTGCGCCATGGTCGGGAGCGGCTTGAATTCGAACGTGCCGTCCGCCCTTTGGAAGTAGACCCCGCTCGCGAGCTCATTGGCTTCGAGGCGCCGGGCCTTCGCCAGGTGCTCGGCTGGGAAGATGTCCGACACCGTCGCGTGCGCATAGGACTCGTAGGAAGGGAATTTTTTCGGAATCCAGGGAAACACATAGGCGAGCTTGCTTCGCCCGCGCACGGGATAGAGCTTTCCGTCCTCGTACTGCGCCTCGACAAGCTGCTCGCGTCCGCTCCCGTCAAGATCGCCCGCAAAGAGAACCGCCGGTTCGGCGGCGCTTGCGTGGTATTTGGTGTTCAGGCCCGCGTTGCCGGCGATGATGTCCAGGCGCCCGTCGCCCCTCAGGTCGGCCACCGCAAGCGCGCTCCACCAGCCGGTCCTCCGGGCCAGGCCCGCCCTTTCCGTCCAGTTCTCGAAGCCGTGCCCGGTGTTGTGGAAATAGACGATCGGGCCCCATTCCGTCGCGAGGACGAGGTCGGGCCGGCCGTCGTGATCGATGTCCGCCCAAACGGCGGCGGTCACCATGCCGATGTTCCGCAGCCCCGGGGCGAGCTCGTCGGTGACGTCGACAAACTTCCCCCCGACATTGCGCAGCAGAAAGCTGCGCGGCGTCGCAGGCCAGTGCCCCGGCACCAAGCTCCCGCCGACGAACAGCCCCACCCTGCCGTTTCCGTCGAAGTCGGCGGCCGCGGCCACGCCCGCTGACTCGCCGCTCGGGGGAAGCGTGCCCTCTGGGGCGAGCGTGAAGTGGCCCCTCCCATCGTTCAGGTAGAGGCGGTTTGTCAGCGCCGGGTCGCCGCGGTCATGCCGGACGCCGCCGCTCGTGATGAACAGGTCGGCGTGGCCCGCGCCGGTCGCGTCAAAGAACACGGCTCCGACGTCGTCGGAATCCTTTGCTTCGGCCCACGGCTGGTCCGGAGCGGGCTTATACGATCCGTCGCGCTGCCCGAGATAGAGCACGCCGGGCTGGCCCCCCGTTCCGCTGACAAATATGTCGGCGACGCCGTCTCCGTTCACATCCGCGACGGCGATCGCGGGGCCGCTCATCCCGAGGCGCCTCGGCAGGAGGCGTTGCCGGCTGAATTCGTCCGTCGGCTGCGGCGCATCGACAAAGTCGACGCCGCGCGCGTGCGCGCTCTCGTTGAAAAGCGCCGCCGGATTGGGGGGATAGTTGACCCGCGCCGGCGGGCGGCGGGCGATCTGGCCCGGGGCAAGGTCCGGCTGCCTGATTGTGAGCAGCTTGTCGACCGGCAGGTCCTCGAGGACCTGCACCTGGCCGTTGGGCCAGTGAATCGTGAGCCTCGAAATGACCGTGTCCTTGCCGAGCCCGAAATGAACGGTCGCCGGCTCGCTCGCGACCACGCCCCGTTCCGTGTAGATCTGTCGGACCTGGATGCCCGAGGCCGTCTCGATCCTCAGCTCGGCGCCGATTGCGTCCAGGTTCGGGGCGCGCCCGGCAAGCTTAATGACCACACGGTGCCCCCCGGTGGTGTTGTTGCGGATGATCGTCGGGGGGCCGTCGTAGTTGTTGTAGATGATGTCGAGGGCGCCGCGGCCGCCCAGGTCGGCCAGGGCGCACCCGAAGGACACGCCGACGTGGTCAAGGCCCCACTTCTCGCTCACGTCCTCGAACTTCAGGTCGCCGAGGTTCTTGTAGGCCGCCGTGCGCTCGGTGCGCACCGGGGAGTTCCTCCATACGGCCCCGCGAGCGTTGACGTTCGGGGCGACGTTCTGCTTGTCGACCAGGTCCGGGTTCGTGAAGTTGCGGATCATGCCTCCGACAAAGAAGAGGTCCTCGCGACCCGAGCAGTCGAGGTCGGCCATGCGCGCACCCCAGGTCCATCCCGTGGCGTCCACTCCGACCAGGTGGGCGATCTCCTGGTACCTGTCGGTTCCGGTGTTCAGGTAGACGGAATTCCACATGTACTGGGGGATCAGCTCGGGGACGCGCTCCATTTCCCATAGCCCGCGGCCCTGCTCCTCGAGCCCGGTCATGTAGCCCGCGTGGGTGCGGTCCCGCATGTCGGTCACCATGAAATCGATCAGCCCGTCGTTGTTCAGGTCCCCCGAGTCTCCGCTCATCGAGAAGTACGTCACGTGCGGCAGCTTCTCGTCGACCACGTCCGTAAAGGTTCCGTCGCCGTTGTTGAAATAGAACCGGTCAGGCGTCTCGAAGTCATTGGCGATATAGAGGTCGGGCCAGCCGTCCTGGTTCGCGTCAAACCACAGCGCCGTGTGCCCCTGCGAGAGGCCCCAGATGCCGGCCTTTTTCGACACGTCGGTGAACGTGCCGTTGCCGTTGTTGTGAAACAGGTAGTTGCGGCGGCCCTGCGGGCTCTTCTCCCAATCGAGGACGTTCGTAAGGATGAAGCAGTCGAGGTATCCGTCCCCGTCATAATCGGCAAACGTCGCCTCGACGCAGGCGTCCTTCACGTCGAGCCCGTACTCCTTCGCCCGCTCCGTGAACGTGCCGTCGCCATTGTTGACAAAAAGGAGGTTCGGGGCGTCGAAACGGCAGACATAGAGGTCCGGCCAGCCGTCCTGGTTGATGTCGACAACCGTGGCGCTCACGACGCTTCCCGGGCCGTATTCCATGCAATCGACGCCCGCGGCGACGGCCACGTTGACAAACTTGTAGGGCGACGTCTGCCGGTAGAGCGCGCACGGTCCATTGCGCGAGACGACGAAAATGTCGAGGAGCCCCGCCCTGTCGAAGTCGGCGACGGCGATCCCGGTCTCGACGGCCCCGAGCGTGAGCTCGCGGAAGCGGTCGCCCCACATGCGCGGGTCGCTGTAGAGGTTGCTGACGGTCGCCCCGGTCTCCTCGGAGGGCAGGATCTGGAAGAGCTTTTCCCCGGGGGGGGCGGGGAGCCGCGGCCGCAGCGGCGAGGCGACGTAGGCCGGCTCGGCCCGCGCCAGGACGACCAGGGTTAGGAACACCGCACCAGCCAGGATCTTCTTCGACATTTTCGTTGGGAACCGGGATCTATTTTGAAACGGGGGCCAGCGCGTTCGCAAACACCCAGTCGGCAACCTTCATGCCCATCGTCTGAGCCTCGAGGTTGTCCGCCATGACGTGGATGCCGCCCCAGACGCGGCTCATGCCCACTTCGCGCTGTGCGTCCGAGAACTTCTTGAACGAGTGGACGACGCCGGGAAGCCCGTCGGAGGTCACCGAGAATTCAAAGTCATCGGTTCCGATGAACAAAGCGATCATGCGCGCCGCGGCTGCGGAAAAACCGCTGTGACCCGACACGTACGAGGGGAACGAGGGGGATTGCATGTTCGGTATGAAATCCGGGTTCGGGGTCGCGTGCGGGTTTATCTTCGGGTCCATCTCCCGAAGCGCCGTCTCCGGCCGCCACGTGCTGTAGAAATACTTCGTCTCCCAGATGGCGATGCCGACGTCGGCCTCCGCAAGGTTCAGGAGCGCAAAGAACCGGGCCGCTTCGGGAACGGACATGTTCCTGCGGCGGGCGACTTCCTGCGCAATCATGTTCCAATGCCCGGGCGGCGTTGAAGTCCCGAGGTCGTCGGACCAAAACGGCGTGCACAGGGTCTGATATTCCGTGCGGTCCGCTCCGTCCCGCGCGCCGACCTTGTTCACATAGGCCACCTCCTCGGCATAGTGCGACGAATCGAGCGCATCCGGCGGGGGCGCCCGGAACTGCGACGGGGATGTCATCACGAAGGGGGTCACCTTGCCCCAGTAGGGCAAGAGAGGCGGACGGAAGGTGGGAGGCGTCTCCCTCCATTTCCCAGGCTCGGTGCTCGTGTACTTGCCCGGGATCGGCTTGTTGTAGCCGCTGTCGGCGCGCTTGGCCAGGACCGCCAGGGCCACCTTCCTGCCCCAGGCGATCCCGTCGGTCTTTCCCTGCCCGTCCGGGATGGCGGCAAGGGCCTTGTCGTAGGCCGCCTGAACCACCCGGGGGTTGGTCCACGTCCAGAGTTCGGTCAGGACCGTATTGGCCGCGCTGGCAATCGCCGCGTCAAGATTTGCGCCCGCTGGAGCCGGGTCATTGATTAGCCAGCCCCGGTTCGTCCGCGTGATGCCATTTACCGCGTCGTAGATCGCCACGTGGTAGGTCGCCAGGTACAAGGCTGCGGAGGGCGGCGGGTTGCGCGAGAGCCGCGTGGCGTCGAGGGCCAGCTCGTTCCAGTCAAGGATGGGGTTGCCCGCCAGGGCGCGGGCGAGCGACACCGACGTGAACAGGAGGGCGAAGGCCAGGAATCGGACGGATTTCATCGTCATGGGCTTGGAAAACAAGAACACGGGACCGCTTGGGTCGGGTTTTGGGGTGCCTTGGGCGGATGCATTTGCGTGGCTAATACACCCTAGTGAAAGCCGTTAGTGGCCGAGGCCCCTCTATCCGGGGCGAGGTGCCGGGAAAAAGGGGCGATCCGTGGCTGCAGCCGCCGCCCCGGCCTAATGGGGCTCGGTGATGACAATTCGGCGGTTTACGCCGGCCGGATGAACCTCCTGGAGGATTCCGTCCGGCCAGCGGACAACAATCCTGCGGACACGATCGTCGCCTCCAAGTCCAAAGGTCAGGGTCTTCTCAGATTGCGCCATGAAGCCCATCGCGGGCTCCATGGTTTGGACGAGGACACCGCGCGGCGTGTGCACCTCCACACGGGCACCCCCGGCGTCCCTCTGGCAGCGGGTTCCCACCAAGTCGACCCTCAGCCAGGCATTGCGCGAATTCAGGTCATTTCGGAGGAGCCGCGGCGGACCTCCGTTTTGGGCAATGACGACATCGAGGCTCCCATTGCCGTACACGTCGGCCACGGCCACGCCCCGGGCGACGAGCCCCCCCGACGCGGACCGTCCTTCCACGGGAACCAGACTGCGCACCCAGCTGTTGCCGTTGTTCCATATGAGCGCAGGTGACGACATGAAGTTCCGGCCATGCTCGAAATGCTCGAGGCCCGACTCCGCGAGTCCGTTGCCCGAGAAGATGTCTATCCGGCCGTCAAGGTCGTAGTCGAGGAGCGCAACCCCAAGCTTGTCCTGCAGGTGGCAGACGGCCCCCCCCTCATCCTGGGCCGGGGCCAGGGCGAAACCCGCGGCGCGCAAAATGCCAAAGCGTCCCGCCGCATGGCCCGGGCCCGAAAAGGCTAGCGCGCCGCCGCCGACCAGGCCGGCCGACGACCCCTCACGGCGCTCCTCGGCGGGCGGCGTCCACTGCCTGAAGGTCCCGTCGCCCTGGTTGAGAAAGAGGACGTCGCCCCCCGACTGGTACTTGAACAGGAGGTCGAGCTTCCCGTCCGCGTTCACGTCGAGGGCGGCCACGGCAAGGGGAAACGCCCTCGGATAGCCCGTCTGGCGGTCGATGAGGTCCAGCCCCGCCTTCGAGGAGACATCCACAAACTTCCCGTTCCCAAGGTTTCGGTAGACCGTAGGAAACACGCTGACAAATCCCGCGGGAGCCGTGTAAGACGGGCCCGCGGCCTCCGCGGCAAACGCCTCCCTGAGGCTCGTCTCGCCCGCCCACCTCGCGTAGTTGCAGACAACGAGGTCGAGCCTCCCCTCACCGAAGATGTCGATCCAGACGGCTCCGGTGCTCCAGAGATGCTCGTCCCCCCCGACGCCGGCGGTTGCGGTCACGTCGACAAACGTCCCGTTTCCCTGGTTGTGGAACAGCCGGTTGCCCCCGATTCCGGTGACAAAGATGTCCGGATACCCGTCCCCGTCGTAATCCCCGACGGCCACCCCCATCCCGAGCATCCTCGCATTGAGCCCGGCGGCGCGCGTCACATCCGTGAAATGCCCGTTCCCGTCGTTGTGATAGAGCGCGCACGTCGCCCGGGCCCCCTCCTTCGGGGGATTCCACGGCCAGGCGGTTCCGCTGACAAAGAAAAGGTCCGGGTGCCCGTCGTTGTCATAGTCCAGGAACGCCACTGCTCCGGGAAGGGTCGTCGGGGTCTCCTGATCGCCCTGCGAGCCGTTGTCGTGGATGAAGTCGATGCCAGACTCCCGCGTGACATCCGTGAATCTCACCGGCGGAGGGGCGCTAGCCTTCGGTTGAAACGGCAGCATCCGCGAGAACCAGAAGCCTATCAGGATCGCGGCCACCGCAAGCGGCACGAGGACCGGCACCAGGGGAGAAATGGCGCCGCGCGGAGGACTGCCGTCTCGTTTAGGGCGTCCTTCTACGGGCATTTGGGAGGGAATTCATGAGCGCCCGCGCGGCAGGTGCCGCGAAAACAGGCACGGACTGCTATTGACCTCCTGTCCGCCGAAGTAAAAACCTTTCCGCCTATGAGCGCCCGGACCATGGCCCCCACCCTCCTCAGGCTATCGGGATGGGTGGCGCTCTGGACGCTCGTGGGCCTGGCGATCGCCAGCGAGATCTACCTCTCGAGCAATTTCCTCGGCCGCTCGATCACCTGGAGCGAGGCGATCAGTGACTCGCTCGAGGACTGGTACACCTATGGAATTCTCTCCATCCCTGTGGTCTGGGTGGCCCGCCGCTACCCGCCGGAGCTCGGAACGCGGTGGATCACAGCCTCCATCCACCTGGGCGCAGCGCTTGCATTCTCGCTCGTCTACGTCCTCGTGCGCGCGCTCGTCGGCAAGGTCGACAACCTGATTGCGGGCGACCCGGCCACGTTTGCCGAGGTCTTCAAGCCGCTTCTTGTTCGAACGTTCCCCTTCAACCTCCTGGTTTACGGCGTCATCATCTCCGTGAGCCACGCCCTCGACTATTACAGCAAGTACAACGAGCAGACCGTCCAGACGCTCGAGCTCGAGAAACACCTGACGGAGGCCCGCCTTCAGGCGCTCCTCCACCAGCTGAAGCCCCATTTTCTCTTCAACACGCTGAACGGGATCGCGTCTCTCATGCACACGGACGTCGACGCCGCCGACCGCATGCTCGTGCGCCTGAGCGAGCTCCTGCGCATCACAATGTCCCAGACGGGTTCGCCGATGACGACCCTCCGCGACGAGATCGCCTTCCTCGAGCGCTACCTCGAGATCGAGAAGATCCGCTTCCGCAACCGCCTGAAGGTCGTGATCGAGATCGACGCCGATGCAATCGACGCCCAGGTGCCCAGCCTCATCCTTCAGCCCATGGTCGAGAACGCGATGCGCCACGGCGTCGAGCCCAACACCCGAACCGGGCTGATCGAGCTCCGGGGCGTGCGCCGGGACGCAAACCTGGTCCTTTCCGTCTCCGACAACGGAGCGGGTATCCCCGAGGAAGGGCTCAAGAGGGAGGGCATCGGCGTCGCGAACACGCGGGCCAGGCTGACCGAGCTTTACGGCGACAGCCAGAAATTCGAACTGGTCAACCGCCCGGAAGGCGGCATGTGTGTGCGGATAACAATCCCCTTCACCACCCTCAAGACATGACGAAGCTTCGAATCATTGTGGCCGACGACGAGCCCCTGGCGCGCGCCCGCCTCCTTGCCCTCCTTCCGAAGGACGTGTCCCTTGAGATTGTCGGCGAATACGCCAACGGGACCGAGGCGATCGAAGGAATCCGCCGCGACAAGCCGGACATCGTCTTTCTCGACATGCAGATGCCCGGCTGCGACGGGCTCCAGGTCGTCGCCGGGCTCGAACCCCACGAGCGCCCTGCCGTTGTGTTCGTGACGGCCTACGACAAGTTTGCCGTCGACGCTTTCGGCGTCCGCGCGGTCGACTACGTGCTCAAGCCCTTCGACCGCGAGCGCCTGGAGACGGCCTTGGAAAGGGCCGCCGAGTTCGTGAACGCGCGGCGCGCGGGGGACCTCGGCGCGCGGATCGAGGGCGCGCTGGCGGGCTCGGGCGCGCAGGCATCCCCCAAGCCCGAGCGGCTGGCCGTGAAGGCGGACGGCCGCTTCGTGTTTCTGAAATTCGACGAGATCGTTTGGGTCGAGGCGGCCGACAACTACGTCGTCATCCACACGTCCGCTGGCGAACGCCTGATGCCGCGTGAAACCCTCTCGTCAATCGAGGAGCGCCTTGGCCCCCAGCACTTCACCCGCGTCAATCGGTCGGCCCTCGTGCGCATCGACCAGGTGAAGGAGCTTCAGCCGACCGCCCAGGGCGACTACAGCATCCTCCTGCGCAACGGCACGCGCATCTCGCTTAGCCGGAGCCTCAGGGGCAGATTTGAAAAGTTTTTGATGGATCGCTAGCGGCGGCGCGTTGGCCGGACGGGGGCGATCGCTTCGAGGGCTAGCCTGCGGGCCCGGACCGCAAGGGCCAGGTCGGCGAGAACGGGGACCGTGTCCCCCCATGCAAGGCAGGGGTCCGTGACACTCTGGCCGTAAACGAGGGGTCTTCTCGACGGATCCTGTGCCCCGCCGACGAGGTTGCTCTCCATCATGACCCCCGCGATCGTGCGGTCGCCTTCCCGGATCCGGGCCGCCAGGGACGAGGCGACCGCTGGCTGGCGCGCCGGGTCCCTGCCGCTGTTTCCGTGACTGCAATCCACGATGAGGTACGGGGGAAGCCGGTGTTTGCGCAGGAGCCGCGTTGCGGAGCGAACCGCCGCCGCTGAGTAATTGGTGCCGCGCGTCCCCCCCCTTAGGACGAGGTGGCCCTCGTCATTGCCGCTCGTCCCCACGACGGTCGGCGTCCCGTCGCGGGACAGCGAGGCCAGCCAGTGGGCCGAGCGCGCAGCGCGAATCGCGTCCACGGCCACCGTCACGTTGCCGTCCGTGCGGTTCTTGAATCCGATCGGCATCGGGAGTCCGGAGGCGAGGTCCCTGTGCACCTGGCTCTCAACCGTCCGCGCCCCGATCGCCCCCCACGAGACAAGGTCGGCGTAGAACTGGCCGAGCATCGTGTCCAGGAACTCGCTCGCTACGGGAAGTCCGAGGCGCATGATCCGCACCATGAGCTCCCGGCCAAGGCGCAGGCCCTCGCCCATTTCGAAGGACCCGTCGAGCCTTGGATCGTTGATGAAGCCCCTCCATCCAAGCACGGTCCGCGGCTTCTCGAGGTAGACCCGCATGACGACCAGAAGGTCATCCGTATGGGCCCAGGCCGCGTCGGCCAGACGACCCGCAAAGTCAAGGGCCGCATTCGAGTCGTGGATGGAGCACGGCCCGACGACCACCAGGAGCCGGTCATCGCGGCCCGAGAGTATGGCCGCGATCTCGCGCCGCTTTTCGGCGACGAACTCAACCCCGCCTTCGTCGGGCGGAACCTGAATCTCGAGATCCTCGGGCGTGCCGAGGGATTTCGCGGCCTGGATCCGCGGCTCAGACTCGGTAAACCTGATGGCCGTCGGACCCGTTCCCCTTCGCGCTGGAACCGCGGATTGCATCGCAGGGGCGCCGCGCCGCTCAGATGACTGCGACGGCTTCCATTTCGACGAGGAGATCGTGGCGGCAGACATCCGCAACGACGCACAGCTTGGGAATTTCGGGGATGCCCAGAAGCTTGGTCGCCCGCTTCCAGGCCTCCCAGGCCTCACGATTCTTGCAGAAGAGGGTCGCCGAAGTGATGTCCTCGAGGCCTCCGCCCTGCTCCCCAAGGATCGCAGCGATGCTCATGAGCGTATCCAGGCTCTGGTGCTCGGCGTCGCCAAGGTAGGTGCTCGCGCCGGCCGCGTTGATGCTTGCGGTGCCCGATATGTGGACGGTCTTTCTGCCCTCGATTTCGATCACCATGCCCCGCGAAAACGACGAGCCATAGGCGAACGACGAATCCTGGCGGGGGCTCCTTTTTATGGGAAGGGCCCTCGCAAACTCTGGACCCCCGGCCGACAGGGCTAGGACGTCCATCAAGCATTCCTCATCCTCAGAGTGCCCCATGATTCCCGTACTGGCCGGAAATTCGGGGCCGCCTTCGACACCGAGGCCCGCCTGCCGGTACAGATTCGTGCGGATTTGGTTTAGCTCCTTGTACCATTCGAGCAGGCGCGCCGAGTAGATCCACGTCCGCACGACGTCCGTGTATTTCATGCCAAGGGCGCTTAGCCCAAGGCCCACGTTGGTGAACATCTGTGTCGCCTGGCCCTCGGCGCCCTCGGCCAGCGCCCCGGCCTCCGTGGTGCCGCGGACGCTCGGCAGGTGAAGCATGCGGAACCCGTTGCCGGTCCACTCGCGGCCGCGACCCGTGACGGGATTATCCACGGTCTTGACGCACGGCTCCTCGTCGCTCGGGGCTATACCCCAGATCTGCAGCCCGGCAAAATCGCAGCCCTGAAGCGGCGTGCCCTCGACCCAGGTAAACGGCACGGTCCGGTCGAGGCCGCGTTGGCGGTAGATCGTGTCCCTGCGCGAAAGCACATTTGCCCGAGCCCGGGAGAATCCGTACAGCTTTTCCTGGATCGTCTGAATTTTCTTGGATACCAGCGTCGAGGCGACTTGGGCGAAGAGTTCGTCCGCCGCAGCACCCGCCGCCATGGGGCCCTCGACGGAGGCCGTAATGTGATAATCCGTGAACGTCTTGCGTTCCGACGCCCTGACCTCAATGCGGCATAAGCCCGCTGTCTCGATGATGTTGGTTTTCATGTGGCGTTCGTCAGTTCAAGTTTTTGGCGCATCGAAAGCCGTTGTTCAGCGCGGGCACCCTGCGGCGTCCCATTTCGAATGGGCGGGGGCGTGCGAGCGCGTGTATCATGCTTTCTAATGAACCATAGTATTTATTCTAATTGAAGATATCTTCCTGGAATTTCTTTGGGTGGGGTTAAGCGCGGTCTGAATCAAAAAAATTCTGTTTCTGGATCCGTCGAAATTGCGTATACCCCTCTCATGCACGTGTATAGTGCATAGGGCGGAACTGCCGTATTTGCATGGTGAAGTGCGGCTTCCGTGGGGTGAACCGCAGAGCGCTCCCAGCGTTTTCCGGATGAGATGCGCCGCGCAGGAGCACATGCAATCGAACCCTTCCCCACCTTGATATCCTTCGGGCACGGAAGCGTTATCCGGAAACTTCAATAAGTGATGCTAATGTGGCATCGCAGGCAGCTTTCCCCGTTTGCTGAAAAACGCCCGTGCTTCGAGCGAGCGCCCCGATCCAAATGGCTTGTCAGCACCAAGTAACGCCGGAACGCAATTGGATCAAGGCCTGTGCGCCCTCCCGAGATCCAAACGCTAGGGAAGGAGCACGGTATCTCACGGGCCGCCCCTTCCGGGGCCGGCCTTGCTCATCAGATCCCGCATGCGGAGGGATCCCGCAGGTCGGCAAACGGCCTGCACCTGGTTCTCACGGGCCGGTTCCGAATCCAACCCTAACCGGCATCCCGCCTGCCGCCTGCAAAAGGGTTCACCTCGGAAACCCTGTGCCGTTATATGGGCCGAGGCATGTGTTCGGCGGACGCCCCGGACCAATAGATGGTTCGAGATATTCCAGCCCACACGGCACCCCTTTTCGGATAATGAGCATATATCACGGGTTTCGCGACCCGGCCGCATGGACACAAATCTAAACACGATCACGGTCTCACTGGGCGGTGGAACCCAAGTCCATTGCGCGGTCGGTACCCGAGTGCGAGACGTCTTGCCCCGGCACCGATCGCCGGACGGCTTGGACTACATAGGCGCACTCGTGAACAACGACGTTGTCTCACTCTCCTATCCGGTCGAGGTCGATAGCGAAGTGGCGCTGCTGACGCGGGGCGACCCTTTGGGTTACCAGATCTACGGACGATCGACCTGTTTCCTGCTAGCGAAAGCTGTAAAGGAGGTATTCCCAGAGGCGCGTTTTGCGATCGAGCACTCGCTTGGTACGGGAGTCTATTGCAGTTTCGAGATGGACGGCCACGCCGGCATCAACGAGGAGCATCTGCAGAGGATCGACCTGCATATGCGCTCGCTTGTCGAGAGCGACTTTCCGATTGAGCGGCGCAAGATTGCCTTCACCGAGGCGGTCCGGCGTTTCGAGCGCGAGAAACAATGGGACAAGTACAACCTGCTCCGCTTCAGGAATCCCCCCAAGGTCGCAACCTACTGGTGCGGAGATTTTTCAGACCTGGACCATGGCGAGCTGGCCCCGAGCACGGGATGCCTCTCGCTCTTCAAGCTGTTCCTTTATTCGTGCGGATTCGTGCTCCAGATCCCGGAGGCCGATAACCCGAAGGTGCTTCCTCCATTTGAGCCGCAGACGCACCTCTTCCAGATCTTCAAGGAACACAAGAAATTGGGCCGAACCCTCGGCGTAAACACGGTGGGGAGGCTAAACGAGATCATCGCCGGCCGAAAGATCGGGGACTACATCAAGATTTCAGAGGCGTTCCATGAAAAGAAAATTGCCGAAATCGCCGACCACATAAACTCCCACCGAAGCCGCATCAAACTTGCCGTGATCGCGGGTCCCTCGTCATCGGGCAAGACGACATTTGCAAAGAGGCTGGCCGTCCAGCTTCAGGTGAACGGGCTTCGTCCGGTCACCATTTCGGTCGACAACTACTTCGTTGATCGGGACCGGACACCAGTCGATAGCGACGGGAATCCGGATTGGGAGGACATAGAGGCCGTTGATCTTGCCCTTTTCAACGATCACCTGTCGCGCCTGGCCAGCCTCGAGGAGGTTGAGATACCCTGCTTTAACTTCGAGAAGGGCCGCCGCGAATACCGTGGCAATAAATTGAGGATCGAACCGGACCAGATCGTCATTGTGGAGGGCATACACGGTCTAAACCCGCGCCTGACCCAGGCCGTTCCGCAGGGGGAAAAATTTCGCATCTATATCAGCGCGCTGACCCACCTGAACATCGATTCGAACAACCGGATCTCGACAACGGACAACCGGCTGCTGCGGCGGATGGTGCGGGACAACACTTTCCGGGGAAATTCGGCCCTGACGACTTTGAAAATGTGGCCGAGCGTCCGCCGGGGCGAGAAGACCTGGATCTTCCCATTCCAGCAGGAGGCCGACATCGCCTTCAACTCCGCCCTGGATTACGAGCTGGCCGTCCTCAAGGCCTTTGCCGAACCGGTGCTAAACGAGATTAAGCCCCAAGATCCGCAGTATGCAGAAGCCCGGCGCCTCCAGGCATTCCTCTCCACGTTCCTTAGCGTTTCGGAGCAGCTCGTGCCGCCGACCTCGATTCTTCGCGAATTCATAGGCCACAGCAGCTTTGGCTGATCAGCGATCCCCCAGCCGGTCATCATTCGGCGCGGTTTGGCGCTCGGCGGAGGGTTGGAGCCAAAGAAGGGGCATGAGGGCCACGGAAAGGTAATAGATGAACTGCGTGGGATAGCTGTAGCGATCCGTCGCATTCTGCACGAGGCACACCACGATGCAGGCCCCGAGGGGTATAAGCGTGAGCGCAAGCAGTAGGAACGCTCCAGCGTGGCGTCCATGAAAGCGAACCAATTGAATTAGACTGAGGAAGAGCATGATGAAATAGGCCCAAGCCCAGGCCGTCGTCTGGAACAACGCGCCATGAATGTGCTGCCATGAGCGCTGCAATCCCTTCACCACACGCTCCAGGCCCATATTTCCCCGATCGGCCATTGAGTTGGCATCCGTTGAGCCTCTAGTTGGGGCCGCGGAAAGCCTCGCAGCCGCCTCGTCCGGATGGGTGCCCGTCATTCCGCTCAAAGGATTGCCCCTTCGCCTGTACGCCAGCGAGGTCTCGATGTCGAACTTGTAGCCGACTCCCCTGAAAAATTCGACCATGCTGACCCAAACGAACTTGGCGTACAGGTCTGGGTGCCGCCGAATTGCAACGAACGCCACCTGCCTTATTGCGGACCTGCTCAGAAGATAGTCGCCGGAGCCGAGCCGCCTTCCAATGCCCCACCCCTCGCTGTACACCAGCCGGTCAAACGCCTTTGAATATACGGGAATCAACCGATCGGGATCCCACGAGCTGCGCAGTGCTTCAAGATCTTCAGGCGTTATGTCCTGCCTCGCGTAGGAGTCGCGGAGATCACCGAGTTCTCGATTCACCGAATCCGGCAGCCTTTGATCCTGCTCCCAGAAGAGAGCCGTCGCGCCCGCGAGGTTTGCCTCGCCAAATGGGGAGATTACGAAACTGGAGATCGTCGCATAGTTGTAACCGCACAGGCAAAGGAGAATCGCGGGAAACGGAGCCAGAAAGGCAACGATTGAACGGACAGGCGCCCGATTCCAGATGAGATACGCCAAGACCACGGCATAGATCACCCCGAAGTACAGGCCGGCCGGCCTTACAAGGATGCAAAAGGCCATTGCGGCCGAGGCTAGCGAAAGGAGGATCGGCCTAGAATCTCGAAGCGCCAGGAACAACAAAGCCACCGCGACGATGATGGCGCTCGAGTAGAGGCTCTCGCTCAGCAGGGCGATATCGTAGAGGACGACCTGCGAGCTGCCGAGAAAGCCGCACATTGCCAGTGCCGCAGGCAAAGCCAGGGAGCGCCGGAACCGGTAGACGGAATAGACGAGAAAAAGGCTGGAGGCGTAGGAGAACAGGTTCTGGATGTAGAGCACCGCGATCCACCGGCCCGTGAAGAGCGTCACGAACCACAGGAAAACGGGATATCCCGGGGTTCTGAACGTGAAATGAGGCCCGTGTCCCTCCTTCAGCGCCTTCACCAGCTCCAAGTATCCCCCGGTGTCCTGCGATACACTGACCGTTGGATAATACCAGAAAAACGGAAGGCGGCTCATCATGAAAACCGCCAACAATAACGCCGCCAAAATCAATAATGACGGCTCCCAATACCGGTGTGCAGCCTGGGCCTTGTGTCCAGAGAAGATCATCCCCAAAAACAAGCGCGATCAATTGCTCTGCGCATGGCAGCCGTTGAACCAGAAACCCGGCCCGGCGGCAATGAAAGGCCGTGGAGCATCCTCACGGAAAGGCATGCAAAGCGCCGCCCCGGGGATCGCCAGCCCGCAGCCCAAGATCCCCGGACTGGACGCGGTCGGAGTTTGCGAACATTGAAGGGAATTCACTCCGGCCGGTGTCATTACTGAGGCCAGCCCAGATTCTGCATGGATCTTCATCCCAATTTGCTTTCATCCGCGGTCGTGCTCTCGGCCGCTGTCGTTATCCTCGCTGGGTGCAACGAGCCGACAGCGACCCGCACGGGCACCGGCGGGATCGGTGGTGGAAAAGTCACGGCAATCTATTCAAGGGTGAGCCCCGATTATGTCCGAGAGCGCGACGCCAACGGGAATCCCCTGCCGGAGACCTACGTCTTCAAGAGCGGCGGCAATTACGGCGGACCCAGGTTCGACATCACGATCGATGCGCTCACTTTTGACGACATTTCGAAAGTGATAGCCCCGGCCCTGGCGACCCGGAATTATGTGCCCGGCGACGACCCTTCGACCACGAAGCTCATCATCATGGTCTATTGGGGAACAACGGTCACGCCAAGCGACGTGGACCCAAAGGACGGCCGGGAATCCGCGGAGCTCTTGACCCAGGCGGGATCGACCGCGATGACCCTCAGTCCGAGCGCACCGGGGAGCGGCAAATCGGCCGCAACCGCCGTGGAGCTTCAGCATACGCAGTCGCTCATCGCGCAGGCGCGGGCATTTTCTTCGATGGAGTCCATCCAGGATGCCCAGATCGACGCGGCGAGTGCGAACATCCTGGGCTACACCGACGAGATATTCAGGACGAAGCCGGGCGGCCCTAAGGATCCAAACCTGAAGAATCTGAAATATGAGATTGAGAACGACCGCTACTACGTTGTCCTCCTGGCATACGACTACCAACTGGGACGGAGGACGATGCAGCGCAAGTTGCTCTGGGAGACTCGCTTCAGCATTCCGGAGCCTGGAAACGATTTCCAGAAAGCCCTTCCTCTCATGACCTCATATGCGGCTGCCTTTTTTGGAGAAGACAGCCACGGGCTCATCCACCACAACCTTGGCGTGGGCCACGTCGAAGTCGGGGAACCGAAGTCACTGGGCACCGTGCCGTGAACGGGGGGACCAAGCGTTGAGGGAATTCGGGGCCTCTTGGACGACATCGTGGAGGGCGGGGATTCGGTGATGTTTTTCTCCGCTGTCAGGATCGCAGCCCTGTGCCAGGCTTTCTTTTGGGTTGTCCCCGCCAAGGGCGACCAGCCCGTCCAGCTCCCTCCCTTCTTTGTCCAGAGCTCCGAGCCCAAGTTCTCAGTCTGGAATTGGGGTTATATGTCATTCCCGGGCTACGAGGTGCTCACTTATTGCAACCGCGATCCGACCAACAGCTTCGTCGGAAACATCGCCTCCCAGCTTTCCATCCTGCACAAGATCGCCCCGGCGGCATTCGAGGCGCCGCCCTCCGTCCCAACCGCCCTCATCCTGATGGACGAGACCCAGCAACTGTCGATCTCCCAGGACATGAGACAGGCCATGGCGGCTCGCCCCGACAATCCGCACCGGGGGTCCGCAGGCCTCTCGACCGATTCCAACAGCTTCCCGCAGCTGCGCCTCTACGACTCGGAGTCGACGGCGATCAACCTTGTGCTTATGAACTACCGGCCGGAACAGGGGCTGATCATTGAGCCCGACTATATTGAGTACCTGATGTCGACCCGGGTGCCCCGTCTTCCCGCCTGGTACGTCGAGGCGATGACCGAGCTTTATCGCAACGCCGACTTCGGAGCCAACTCGGTGACCATAAGCCAGGACAACCGGACTTTTTTTGGAACCACCTCGATCACGTTTTCTCCGGTCACCTGGATCTCCGACGAGGAGACCCATGCGCTTAGAAAGGATCCGACCCGCTCGCGCGCATTCTTGCCGATGAGCGTTATTCTCCAGACCCGACCCGGCTCCAGCGGACTTAACGAGGAAACACGGAACCGCGTGAAGCTCTGGCATTCGCAGTCCTGCCTTTTCCTGCAGTGGGTCCTGGACGACAGGAGCGGCGCAAGGATAGCGGCGCTGAAGAAGTACCTCGATTTCGGCGACCACGGACAGCGAAGCGAGAAGAGGTTCCGCGAATGCTTCGGATGTGGCTTTGGTCAGATTGAGGTGCGATTGAGGGAATTTCTGCCAAAGGCCATCAATGAGTCCATAACGTGGTATTCGGATCCGAGCGACATCGAGGTGACCCTTCGGGATGCAACCCCGGCGGAATACGCACGCATCTGGGGCAACTGGGAGCTGATGGAGATCCAGTTTGTCAACGCGCAGGACCCTCTTCTTGTCTTTCCCTATGTTGACCAAGCCGAGCACACCCTGAAAGGCGCCTACAAAAAAGGTGAGCGTGATCCCGGTTTTCTCGCGATCCTGGGATTGTATGACGTCGACATGAAGAAGCCCGAACAGGCGCGCCCGATTCTTGAATCCGCCGCGGCGGCGAGGGCCGCCTATCCGCGGGTTTACACGGAACTTGCGCGGATCCGCATCAAGGAGGCCCTCGCGAAACCGGAGGGTCCGAACGGCAAGCTCGGCAAGGGGCAGAGGGATTCGATCTTCAACCCGCTAAGGGAGGCCCTGCGTCTCTCGCCGCCACAAAGTGACGCCTATCTCCTCTACGCGCTCACGCTGGCCAACAGCTCCGAGACGCCCACGCCCGGAGACCTGGCAAAGCTCGACGAGGGCCGGCGCTATTTCCCCGACGAGGCGGAACTCGCCTCGCTCGTGGCCTCGCTCAAGGGCCAGGACGTCTTCATCAACGATTCAAAAACCGACGGAGGCCGCTGAGTTGCGTATGGCTTGTGCCTGCGTCGGCCGTATCGGCCTACGTAGAAATGCACATATGAGAACGACGAATCCGTCATGCTGGGCCGTTGACTGGAAACCGGGGCACCCTACCCTCGGGGTGTTATTTCAATGTTGCGAACAGCATGCCGTTCATAAACCCCAATTTCAGGATTTGCGCTTTCGGGGTCCTGCGAACGGGTTTGGGTCTGTGCGCGGCGATGACATTGGCGACGGCGCGGGTAAAGTCACAAACTGTAGCACCCACGATCACCAGCATCGGCCAGTTCTGGGCCCGGAACACCGAGGAGAAAGCAAGGCCAAGCCCGTTCAGGATTGAATGCGAAGTGACTTACTATGATCCGTTTTGGAGGATCCTCTTCATCAAGGACACGTTCGGTGAGGGGGTATACGTCCCTTCGTCGGAAACCTTCAGCCATCCCTTTGAATTCGGCCAGCATCTCGTCTTCACTGGGCAGTTCATGCCTCCGGGCGACGAGTTCCGGTTTGATCACCCCCAGATCCAGGTGACGGGACAATCAGTGCCGAAACCCGTTCCGATCACCGAGGGGATAACCGACTCACGCCGATACCTAAACACATTCGTATCCATTGAGGGTGTCGTCGACCATTACAGCCGAATGGATGCCAATCACATTGGCATCACGCTATCGACCGCGGGAACAACCCTCTTGGTTGTCGTTCTCGTAGATGACGACACAGCGGTCCCCATCCTATCCGATTCGGTGGTGCGGATAGAGGGCATCTACAACCCACGGCCGAGCGCGGACGGTCGGATAACGCTCCTGCAGATCCTGGTGCAGGGCCCCAAGCACGTCACGATGCTTCACCGCCTTGCAGACGATGACCGTTTCCGAATTCCGATTGTGCCCGCTGCCTCGCTTCCAAGCCAAATGCCCGGACGTCTCGTACATGTGAGGGGACGGGTGAAAACTCAGGAGGCCGGAAGGCTTCTGAGAATCCGCGACGAGAGCGGGGAGATCGACATCCTATCCGGGCAGACGCGGCTATTTGAGGCCGACGAGTGGGTCGATGCAGTCGGGTATCCCCGGGTGACGGGCACCTTGTTGCAGCTTACGGACGGAATCTACAAGTCGGCCGGCAGAGTGACTCTGACAGCGGCCGGCCATGTTCCCGACAACACAGTCCGCGTGTGTGCCCACGTGCTGGATTTACAAATGGCAGAGGCCGCGAAGGGGCGGCCCGTTCAGCTTTCCGGGGTCGTGACCTGGAGCAATGGCAATGGGCCCTTTTTTTTCCTTCAGGACTCGACGGGCGGAGTTCTTGTGAAAAAGGGCAGTTCGGATCTGACCGACAACCATCCCGGATCAAACCTGGAGGTGACGGGAGTCACGGCAATCGGCGACTACGTCCCTGTCGTCGTGGCTTCAAAATGCAGGGTATTGGGAGAAATCGCGCTGCCCGCGGCTGAACCCGTGACCCTCGAACATGCGTACACGGGAACCGCCGAGGGTTCCTGGGTGGAGATGAGCGGTTACCTGCGCCAGGTAAGGACGCAGGGTGACATGAATTTGCTGGAGATGGTAACGGCCGCCGGGGAATTCACGGCGGTCATACCCCGGGACCAGGACGTCAACCCGCTCGTGGGAGCGACACTCCGGGAGGACGGCGTGTGCACGGCGGTGACCGATGGAAAGGGGAGGCTCACCGGCATCAAGCTGTGGGTCCCTTCCAGGGAGAACCTCATCGTCGAGGAGGCGCGTCAGATGGCCCCGTTTGACCTTCCGGTTCGTCCGCTCTCCCGCCTCGGCCAGTACAATACGGAGCAGTCCTTCAACCGGCTGAAGCATTTCTCCGGGGTGCTCCTGCAGCAGTCGATCGGACATTCCCTCCAGATTGAGGACGGAGGCCAGGGACTGCGGGTTTATTCGCCATTGACGGAACCCCTTATGCCAGGCGATCAGGTTGACGTCGTCGGCCTCCTGGCGTGGCAGGGGGGCCGAGTCAGCCTACACGATGCCGTCTATCGAAAGACGGGCCACGGGAGCCAGCCCGAGCCTATCGAACTTGCCGGGAAACCCCTGCTTTCCGCGGGCTACGACGGTCATCTCGTCACGGTGAAGGCCTCGGTGATCGACGACTCAGTCACTGCGAACCAACTCCGATTCACGCTCCAAAGGGAGAAAACCGTGTTCGAAGCTTACCTTAGCCTATCCGGAGCCAAGGGGGCCCTGGACGCGTACGCCCCCGGCTCCACCCTTTCCCTCACGGGAGCCTACGAGGCGATCTATGACGAGATCGGCCGGCCTTCCGCCTTCCGGATAAACCTTCGCGGCCCGGAGGATATCTCAGTGTTGAGCCGTCCTCCGTGGCTCACGCGCGAGCGGATCCTCGCCTTCACCGGCGCATTCGGGTTGGGTATCATCCTGTTCATTACATGGGTTGCCGCGCTAAAGCGGCAGGTCAACAAGCAGACCAGGCAGATCCAGGAGACCCTCCGCCAGTCGGACCGCGTCAACAAGGAACTGGTTCGGCTTGAGCATGACGTCCGCATGCAGTCCGAGCGGCGCCGCGAGCTCCTGGAAACCCAGCGCGAGTTCATCTCGATAGTGTCCCATGAATTTCGCACCCCGCTGACGACGATCCAGGGAGCCCAGTACCTTCTGGAGAAGTTGCTTTCCGAATCGGCGAGCCTGAGCAAGCCCGATGCCGAGAACGCCGAGAGGTGGCTGAAATTGCAGACCTCGGGCCTCGATACGCTCAATAAGCTGGTCGACCAGGTCCTCTTGCTCAACCGGATCGATCACATGACGGGCGAGGCCTCGCTCGAGCCGCTTTCCCCGGCCATCGTGCTCGCCGAGACGGTCGCCCAATTCAATGACTCGATGGGCGGACCGCGAGTCGTTCTGCATAACGATGTGCCGGCCGGTTTCACGGCCTCCATGGACTCGAGGCTTGTGAAGGCGGCCGCCGAGAACCTGATCTCTAATGGGCTCAAGTACTCCGGACTGGACAAGTCTGTTCAAGTTCACGTGTACACGGAGCCGGAGGGCTGGGCGGTCGAGGTGGTTGACCAAGGCATGGGCATTCCGCGGGACGACCAGTCAAAGCTATTCCAGGCGTTCTTCCGCGCCAGCAACGTTGGCACGGTGCCCGGCACGGGCCTTGGGCTTACTATCGTCCAGCGGGCGGTGAACTTTCACTCGGGCCGTGTCGAATTTGAGAGTGTCGAAGGCGCGGGCACGATCTTCAGGCTCCATTTCCCCAGCGCCTCGGCCCATCGGGACAACGGTGCGGGAAATAATTGAATAACCCACCTCTGCAATGAGCGATACCAACAGCAAGCCTCCCATTCGCGTCCTCCTCGTCGAGGACGAGCCGGACGTGCGCACGGTTGCCGAGAGCATTCTGTCTTCGTTCGGCTTTGCGGTGTCCTCCGTAGGCAACGGCAAAGAGGCCATAGACTTCCTGAGCGGCAGCCGGCCGGACATCGTTTTGAGCGACATCCGTATGCCCGTCATCGACGGCTTCCAGCTGCTCCAAAGGATTCGATCCGATCCGCTATTGTGCCAGATACCTTTCATCATTGTTTCCGCGAAAGCCGAAAGCGCCGACCAGCGAATGGGCATGTCGCTCGGTGCCGACGATTATGTCACCAAGCCATATCGACCCGAGGATTTGCGAAATACCATCGAGGTCCGTGTGAGGCGATCGAAGCAGGTCTCCGATTCAATCTCCAACCACAAGCGATTCGTCACCCAGGTTCTACCCCATGAGCTGCGGACCCCCCTGATGGGTGTCATCGGCTACGCGGATCTGATGATGGACGCGGCAGCCGAGGGCAAGACGCTTTCGGTGGCCGAACTTTCGGAATATGGACGAATGCTGCAGCTTTCGGGGGCCCGCATTTTAAAAATCGTCGAGAACCTTCTATTCTGGGCAAAACTTGAGGCGCCACGGAGTCCGACCGAAGGCTCGGCGAAAATAATGGAAACCCAGGAGGACGTGACCGCCGAGGGATTGAGAAGCATCGCGGAGCAGGCTTCGAAGCAGTTCGGACGGCAGTACGACGTTTCGGTTGATTGCCCCCGGCGGGCGAGGATCCAGGTTGTAACCCCTGGTTTTGAATTCGTCACAAAGCACCTGGTGGAAAACGCCCTAAAATATTCCCTTCCTCGCACTCCGGTACGGATCTCAGCCACCACAAACGCGGGAGAGCTTATATTGAGCGTTTCAGATTCCGGCCGGGGAATGACCCGGGACGAGTTTGACCGGATTAGAAGGTCCGGACATCTTGAACACGACCGGAATAAACAACCCGGCCTTGGAATGGGCCTTATGTTAGCGACGGCGTTCGTCCGGAAATCGGGTGGCCATTTGGATTTGCAACCCAACGACAAGGGCAAGGGGCTAACCGTTCTGATGCACCTGCCTCTCGCCGCGGAATCCGTACCCCCGTCGTGACCGACCAAGATCAATGCTGAAGGATGTGGCGGGACTGCTCCATGGCGGTGTTGGCGACGCGTGTTTGGGGGCCATCTTTAACACTCCATGGATCGAATCGACCCTAAGTCATTCTTAAGCTTCGGCTAAACCTCGGCGATGCGGTTTTACCTCCTTTCCATCGCCGTCCTGGCCCACGCGATCTTCTGGGGAGCCGGGCTTTCCTGGCTCGTGATGCCGGGGCGCTGGCGTCGGTACTGGCCGGTCATGGCGCTCACGGTCGGCCTCACGCTGCAGTCGGTGGTCGTCTGGGCCGGCGCCCTGCTCAACCTGCCGGGCACGAACCGCTACGCCATTCTCTCGGAGGTCGTTCCCATGGCCCTCCTTGCACTGGCCCTCTTCCGGGACGGGCCTAGGCGACTGGCGCTCGACCTGGTGCGCACCTCGGGGGTGTTCGCAGTCTCGGCCTTCATTTTGGCCGCCCTCATGTTTCCGTACGCGTACGGATACCACGGTCTTACAACCGGATCGTTGGGAAGCTGTGACGCTGCTGACTATGCGGCAGGCGCGCGCTGCTTTATGGAGTTCGCCCGCGGAGACCGAATCGGCTTCCTAGGCCTCACCGAGGTGACGAAGGTCGCCTCGGTCGACAACTTCTTCGACTTCTACCTGAAGCTTATGCATTTCTCGCCGTGCGCGATCATCGCGCTGAACGGCACGGTCTTCGGGTGCGCTCCCCACGAGATCATCGCCGTCCTTTCGGCCCTCTTCCTCGCGTCCGCAGTGCCGATCGTTTTCTGGATCTCGCGAGACCTGCTGGGACTGCGTTCTCGGCCCAGCCTCGGGATCGCGCTCCTCTTCGGCCTGAGCCCCGTCAACTGGTACGCGGTCCACCAGACGGCGTTGGCGCAGCTTCTGGCCGCCCAGGGTATCGGGCTACTCACCTGGGCGACATGGACCCTCTTGCGCCGCTACACCGGGGCGAAGACCGGCCTCTCGTTGTTCGGGATCCTATTGGTCGCCTACTGCCTCATCATTGGAAGCTACAGCTTCATCGTGGTGGTCTGCCTCGTGCCGGCGGTTGCATTTGCCGGGAGCTGGACCCTGTGGATGCGCCAATACGGCCGCTTCGCGCGGTGGCTCCTGTGGATCCTCGCGCCCCTCGTGGTGGCGTCACTCCTCTTCCTGACGCGCGTATGGAGCATCGCTGAGCGCTTCATTTTGTTCAAACGGTACGACGAAGGCTGGCCGATCCCCTACCTCTGGCCCGAAGGATGGCTCGGCGTGGTGAAGAGCCCGCTCCTGCACCCGCTGGGCGAGCCCTACCACACCCTCGCAATGAGCCTGCTCGTTGCGGCGCTGGTCGTCACCGTCCTTGACATGTGGGGCAGGGCCCGGCCGCTGCTCTTCAGGGCGGTGTGCCTGGCCGCGCCGGCCCTTATCGGATCGCTCTACTTGGCGTTTCGCGGGATCCACTGGGGCCACGGCGAGAACAAGAGCTACCTTGCCTACAAGCTCTTCTGTGTCTTTTACCCGGGCATCTTCCCAAGCCTTTGCCTGTGGGTGCACCTAGCTTACCGCGGCATCGTGCAGCGGCTCTTCTTCTGGGTGCTGCTAGGCTGCCTCCTGGTGGGCATCGCCAGGGTGGACTTTCGCTTCGAGCAGATAATGGTCATCCCGCCCCACATCGTTGACCGAGAGCTTCTAGAGACGCGCGCGATCGAGGCGGACCCCACGGTGAAGTCCCTGAACCTCATGATCTCCGACATGTGGTCCCGGCTCTGGGCAAACTCCTTCCTGCTGCGCAAGGAGCATTTCTTCCCGACACACACGTACGAGGGCCGACTCAACACGCCGCTTCGCGGCGAGTGGGACCTGAACGGCGGCCTGGTTCGGGTGGTATTGCCCCTAACCGAAAGCCGTCCGATCAACGCGACGTACTCGCTCGCCAACACCCACAGCCGGTGCTTTGTGCGGGTGGAGCTGGAGGACGGCTGGTACGAGCCCGAGCATCTCCAGCGGACAGCGATCCACTGGATCTGGTCCCGGGGCGACGCCTCCGTGCGCATCCTCAACCCCCACCCCTGGCCGCTGCGGTGCGCGCTGGAATTCCATCTGCGCAGCCTCCATCTGAAAAATCTCGACCTCCGGCTCGGCGACGAGCCCATCGCCTCGATGTCCATTGGAGCCGACATCCGCTCCTTCACGGTCCCCGAGGTTGTGCTGGTGCCTGGCAACAATCGACTCGAGCTGCGCTCTTCGATTCCCGCGGAGCTCTCGAGCCCCAAGGACTCAAGGCCCTTGGGCTTTGCCCTATTCGGGCTTGAGGTGGTGATCCGCAACCCTCCCTAAGGGGGCGGCTCCGCTGGACGAACCCCGGCCCAGGAAGGCGTCGGCCGGGATCGCGTGGCCAACCGGCGTGAGATAAAACCGGTCCTCAGTAATCGCGCGGCAATCGGCACACGCCAGATGCAGATTAAGCGCCGCCCATGCATCCGGCGAGTCCCGCTCCGTGGCGGGGTACGGCCCGCACGTGGGAATGGTCAGGTATCAGGCGCGCCGGCCCGGACGGGCCGCTCGGAAAAAACGCGGTATTGGCAAGCGCTACGCGCGCGCACCAGCCATCGAATATTGGCGCAAACCAACGAGCTTGTTATGGCTTTAGGCGTTAATTGTTATGACTGATGCAACAATAACAATCGAACAATACCGTAACCTATTGATAATAAATAAAATGGTCGGGCCGGAGAGATTCGAACTCTCGACCTCTTGCACCCCATGCAAGCGCGCTACCAGGCTACGCTACGGCCCGAACAAGAGAATCGTCAGCAAGACCCGCGCTTTGGATTGAAGCAAGAGCAAATCATGCACGTATGGCCGTCGCACCCCCGCGCCGTGCAGTGCTCCCGACCGTAATAGATCATCCTCAGGTGCAGGCGGTTCCAATGGGACTCGGGGAATAGCGCCTTCAGGTCGCGCTCGGTCTCGACCACATTTCGGCCCTTCGAGAGCCCCCAGCGCTTGGCCAGCCGGTGAATATGGGTGTCCACGGGGAAGGCGGGAACTCCAAAGGCCTGGCACATGACGACGCTGGCCGTCTTGTGGCCCACGCCCGGCAATTCCTCCAGCGCCTCGAACGACTTCGGGACGCGGCCGCCGTGCTTCGCGACAAGGATCTTGGAAAGACCCGAAATCGCTCGGGCCTTCTGCGGCGACAGCCCGCAGGGGCGGATGATCGCCTGAATCGCCGACACGGGGACCTTCGCCATCCCCTCCGGGGTGTCGGCCAGGGCAAAGAGCTCTGGGGTTACCTCGTTCACCCGCTTGTCGGTGCATTGGGCGGACAGCACCACGGAGACGAGGAGCGTGTAGGCGTCCTTGTGCCGGAGGGGGATCGGCGGATCGGGATAGAGCGCGGCGAGCGTGGAATCGACATGTGCGGCGCGCGCCTCCCTCGAGGGAAAAGACTTCTGAGCCATTGGAAACGTCTTCTATCCCATATCGGCGGAAGATTCAAACACGCCGGGCGATTTCCCAAATCTCGATTGCGCGCCCCGCGCGCTCCTCTACCCTCTAACCCCATGTCTTTGTCCAGCGATCTCGTGAGTCCCAACGACACGTTTGCCCGCCGACACCTCGGGGACAACCCGGCCGACACCGCCGCAATGCTGGCGGAACTCGGGTATCAGAGCGTCGACGCCCTTGTCGACGCCGCGGTGCCCGTGCACATCCGCAGGAGCGCCCTCGAACTGCCCGCAGCGGCAAGCGAGAGCACGGCCCTGGCCGAATTGCGCTCGATCGCTGCCGACAACCGCGTCTTCCGGAACTTCATCGGGATGGGCTACCACGACACCCTCGTTCCCGGTGTCATCCAGAGGACGATCTTCGAAAACCCCGCCTGGTACACCGCCTACACCCCCTACCAGGCCGAGATCTCCCAGGGCCGTCTCGAGGCGCTCCTCAACTTCCAAACCCTGGTTTGCGATTTGACCGGCCTCGAGATCGCCAATGCCTCCATGCTCGACGAGGGCACCGCCGCCGCCGAAGCCATGATGATGTGCCACCGTCTCAGGGAGGGCGACGCGAACGAGCACAGGACGTTCTTCGCCTCGGACGCCTGCCACCCCCAGACGCTCGACATCGTGCGGACACGCGCAAAGCCGCTGGGCATCGAGGTCGTCACGGGCGACCACCGCTCGTTTGAGGTGACTGAGGGGTGCTTCGGCGTCCTCGTGCAGTACCCGGACACCTGGGGATCGGTCCACGACTACGCGGGGTTTTTCCAGAAGGCACACGCCGCGGGCGCATACTGCATCGCCGCCACGGACCTCCTGGGCCTGACCCTCCTGCGCCCTCCCGGGGAATTCGGGGCGGACGTCGCCGTGGGCTCGGCGCAGCGCTTCGGCGTGCCCCTCGGTTACGGGGGGCCCCATGCGGGGTTCCTCGCGACTCGGGATGCCTTCAAGCGGCAGATGCCCGGGCGCCTGGTGGGCGTGTCCAGGGACGCCCAGGGCGACCCCGCGATGCGCCTTGCGCTCGGAACCCGGGAGCAGCACATCCGCCGGGACAAGGCCACCTCAAACATCTGCACGGCCCAGGTGCTCCTTGCCGTCATGGCGTCGATGTATGCGGTCTACCACGGGCCCGAGGGCCTCCTGAGGATCGCGCGCAGGACGAAGCTCCTCACCGAACTCCTTGCTGCGGGATTGAGGGCAGCCGGGGCGAAGCTGGCGGACGGGCCCTTCTTTGACACGCTGACCGTGGGCAATATCGCCCCGGAGCGCGTGCACGCCGCCGCCGAGGCGAAGGGATTCAACCTGAGGAGGATCGACGCAGGCCGCGTGGGCATCTCGCTCGACGAGGCAACGACCTATGAGGAGGTCGCTACCCTTCTGGGGATTTTCGGGCAGGTGCCGCTCCCCGATCCGGATTCGGCAAGCCCCGTGTTTGGCAGCCCCCACTCGCGGACAAGCCCCTTCCTCTCGGCGCCCGTTTTCCACAGGTACCACACCGAGCACGAGATGCTCCGCTACATCAAGAGGCTGGAGTCGAAGGACCTGACGCTCTGCCAGTCGATGATTTCGCTGGGCTCCTGCACCATGAAGCTCAACGCCGCGAGCGAGATGTTCCCGGTATCGTGGCCGGAATTTTCGAAGCTCCACCCGTTCGCCCCGGCCGAGCAGGTGCGCGGTTACCGGCGGCTCTTTCGGGACCTTGAGCGGTGGCTGGCGGAGATCACGGGCTTTGCCGCGGTCTCGCTGCAGCCAAACGCCGGTTCGCAGGGGGAATACGCGGGGCTCCTTGTCGTGAGGGCCTACCACGAGTCGCGGGGCGAGGGCCGGCGCAACGTGTGCCTCATCCCGACAAGCGCCCATGGGACCAATCCCGCGAGCGCGACCATGTGCGGCTACCACGTCGTGGCCGTCCAGTGCGACGCGCAGGGCAACATCGACGTCGCCGACCTGAAGAGCAAGGCGCAGGCGCACTCGGACGACCTCGCCGCGCTCATGGTCACCTACCCCTCAACCCACGGCGTATTCGAGGGCGCGATCAAGGACATCTGCGCAATCATCCATGCCCATGGGGGCCAGGTCTACATGGACGGGGCCAACATGAACGCCCAGGTGGGGCTCACCTCCCCGGGGGCCATCGGGGCCGACGTCTGCCACCTGAACCTCCACAAGACGTTCTGCATCCCGCACGGCGGCGGCGGCCCCGGTGTCGGGCCGATCGGCGTCGCGGCCCACCTAGTGCCGTACCTGCCCGGACACGCGGTCGTCTCGCCGCACGCGGAAGGCCCCGGCCGGGGGCACCTGGGCGCCGTGAGCTCGGCCCCATGGGGGAGCGCAAGCATCCTGGTCATCTCGTGGATGTACATCCGCATGATGGGACCCGACGGGCTGACCGCGGCGACGAAGGCCGCGATCCTTAACGCCAACTATGTGGCAAAGCGCCTCGAGAAGTTCTTCCCCGTCCTGTACCGCGGCCTGTCCGGCCTCGTGGCGCACGAATGCATCGTCGACCTAAGGGGATGGAAGCGCCACGGCGTCGAGGCCGAGGACGCGGCGAAGCGCCTGATGGACTATGGCTACCACGCGCCCACGCTTTCGTTCCCGGTGCCGGGCACGTTCATGGTCGAGCCGACCGAAAGCGAGTCCAAGGCCGAGCTCGACCGGTTCTGCGAGGCGATGATCGCGATCCACGGCGAGATGCAGGCGGTGGCAAACGGGGAGTCCGACCGGACAAACAACCCGCTCAAGCACGCCCCGCACACGGCCAAAGTCGTGTGCGCGGACGAGTGGGACCACCCCTACTCGAGGGAGCTCGCCGCGTTTCCCGCCCCGTGGACACGGGCCTCGAAATTCTGGCCCGCGGTCGGGCGGGTCGACAATGTCTACGGCGACCGGCATCTGATCTGCTCCTGCATCGGCATGGAGGCCTTTGCCGAAATCGGGACATGATTCCAGCGCGATGAGGATCCTGCGCCACAGCTCCCCGTCCGGACCCGCCTACGCCGCGCTCGGGCCCGACGGCAAGGCCCGGGAGATATCCGGGGGCCTCTACGGCCCCCTCCGGGTGACGGACAGGGTCGTCTTCCCGGGCAAGGTCCTTTTCCCCGTCGAGGCGCCGAACATTCTCGGGATCGGGCTCAACTACAGGCGGCACGCCGAGGAGGGCGGCAAGGGCCTCCCGGAAAAGCCCATGCTTTTCCTGAAGGGAACGAACTCCCTGCAGAACCCGGGCGACCCCATCCTGCTGCCGCGCAGGCTCGCGAGCCGCGAGGTCGACTACGAGGGCGAGCTGGCCGTCGTGATCGGCAGGGCCTGCAAGAATGCGACCCGCGCGAACGCACTCGATTTCGTTCTCGGCTACACGGTCGCAAACGACGTGTCTTCCCGGGACTGGCAGTTCAAGTGGGGCGGCGGCCAGTTCTGCCAGGGGAAGAGCTTCGACACCTTCTGCCCCATGGGCCCGGTCCTCGTGACCGCCGACGAGATTCCCAATCCCAATGCGCTGCGGCTCAGGACGCTGCTGAACGGCCAGACGATGCAGGACTGGAGCACGGACGACATGGTTTTCGATGTGCCTGCCCTCATCGAGTTTCTTAGCGGCAGCAAGACCCTGCTTCCCGGCACCGTGATTCTTACCGGCACGCCGCACGGGGTCGGCTACGCCCGCAAGCCGCCGATCTTCCTGGCGGCGGGCGACTCGGTCACCATCGAGATCGAGCGAATCGGCGCCCTCACCAATCCCGTCGCCGAGGAGCCCGCCTGAGGCCGGCGCTCAGTCGACGAACATCGCCATCTGGACGCCCGGGCCGTGCACGCCCTCGATCAGGATCCCCTCGACGTCCGCCGTCTTCGAGGGGCCGGTGCACCAGATGACATTGGGATCGGATCCAAGCGCGGCGACCGCCGCAGGCAGGTCCGGATAAAGGGCCCTACGGGGAATGACGGCCGCATGGGCCCACGGGGCGAGGGCTCCAAGGCGCGAGGGGCTGCCCGCATCGTCCAGGATGACCGTGCCCGTCTCCGCGATCGCCCCAACCCCCCGGGTAATTCCGAAGGCATAGTCGTCCAGGCGCGCACGGTCGAACTGGGTCTCGACGACGAAGTCCGCGCCAAAATGGGGTGAAAGGTACGGCCAGAGCGCCGGGTCGCAGTAGCCATGGAACCATCCGCGGGCGCGCAGGGCCGCCGCGAGGGAGGCGGGGTCGGCGACCACCTCGCCGTTCACGGCCCGAAGGCGCGCGGTGAATTCCCCTACGGGGTCCCCGGCGCCCTGGCGGTTGCGGGCCAGCTCGACTCCCGAATCGTAGTCGGGCAGCGCGGCGCGGCGGGCAAGCGGCGCCAGGGCCCGCCGCACCTTCTCCAGTATTGCTTCGCGGTCGCCGGGCATGGCTATCCGGAGGGGTGCTTCCTTGGAGCCAGAAGGCGCTCCCGCCCGACCAGGTAAAGGAAACCGCAGAGTCCGAGGAAAAAGAGCATCGAGAGCCCGTCCGAATAGGGCCCGTTGTAGAGCGGGTTGTGGGCCGTGGCCCACTCGTCCAGCCGGTGGTCGAGCGGCGAAAGCTGCGGCGTGCCCTGGAGGATGGCGATCACGATGCCCGCGATGGCCCCGCCGGCGATGTAGCCCGAGGCAAGCAGGACCCCCGGGCTCTTGTCGCCCTCAGCCGTCAATTGGTCCTCGCTCAGGCTCTTGCCCACGTGCTTCCGCCTGGTGTAGGCGTCGATGAGCCACCGAACGATGCCACCGGCCCATATGGGGCTCGACGAGGAGAGCGGCAGGTAGACGCCGACCGCGAACGCCAGCGATGGGACGCCCGACATCTCGAGCGTGACCGAAATCATGACCCCGAGAAGGACGAGCGTCCAGGGGAGTTTGTGGCCGAGGATCCCCTTGATGATGTAGGAGATCAGCACGGCCTTGGGCGCGTTGAACTTGTCGACCGTGGATCCGTCGGGACGGTGGCTGTGGGTCCCGTTGATTCCGGGATCGACGAGCCAGACGGCGTTGCCGGAGGCGTCCACAAGGTATTTCTCGGAGGCGCCGCCGGACGGGTCGCTCCGGTGCCACACGAGATAGGTCCTTGGATCGGATTCGGCCTGCGGGCCCGACAGCCTCTCGGAGGACTTCAGCTCCCGAACGTCGACGTGCAGCCCGCCCGGGGCCACCTCCGAGACGGGCACGTAGACGACCTTGGCGTTGTTGAGCGAGAGGAGCATGGGCCCCAGGACGAGCGCCGAGGCGAACGACCCGAAGAGAATGGAGACCTGGAGGTACTTGGGGGTTGCGCCAAGGATGTACCCGGTCTTCAGGTCCTGGGACGTGCTGCCCCCGTTCGAGGAGGCGATGCAGACGATGGCGCCGATCGATAGCGCGGTCACGTAGTAGGCGTTGCCGGTCCACCCGACGAGCAGGAAGATGAGGCAGGTGAGAAGCAGCGTCGCGATCGTCATCCCGGAGATGGGATTCGAGGAGGAGCCAATCTCGCCCGTCAGCCGGGACGAAACCGTCACGAAGAGGAAGCCGAAGACCACGATGAGGATCGCGCCCATGAGCTTCGTCCCGATGCCCGCATCCAGGAGCATCGGGGCCGACATGATCGATGCGATCAGGACCACGATCCCGATGCCGACAAATTTCATCGAGAGGTCCCGCTCCGTCCTCGGCACGGGGCCGGCCGCCTCGCCGGCGTCCGCCTTGAGGTTGAGGAATCCGACATCGCGAAGGCCCTCCCTTAGCCCGTGCCAAATGGTCGGGATGGAGCGGAAAAGGCTGATGATTCCCCCCGCGGCGACGGCTCCGGAGCCTATGTACAGGATGTAGGCCGAGCGGACGTCGTCCGGCTGCATGTCGGAAATCAGCATCTTGCCGGGCGCGAGGGGCCCCTGGAGGTGATCGCCGAAGAACTTGATCATCGGGATCAGGACGAGGTAGGAGAGCACGCCTCCCCCGCACATGAGCGCGGCGATCTTCGGGCCGATGATGTAGCCGATGCCGAGGAGCTCCGGGGATATCTCCGCGCTCACCGACGCACCCTTGAAGGGGGCGTCAAAGACCCTCTCCGGTGTGTCCTTCCAGAGGCGCGGGACGCGGTTGAGGACGTTGTAGACAATGCCGATCCCTAGGCCGGAGAAGATCGCCCTGGCGCCCGGCGCCTTGCCGAGGCCCGCCGCCTCAGCCGCCCTCATCTCCGCGACGGCGCCCGGAGAGGCGTGGGCGCGGTCCTCCGCGGACGCCCCGGCCGTCAGGACGGCCGCGCATGCGGTGCCTTCCGGATACTTGAGGGTCCCGTGCTCCTTCACAATGAGCGCCCGGCGCAGCGGGATCATCATGAGAATCCCGAGGAGCCCCCCGAGGACGGACACGAGGAGGACGCGCGTCAGTTCGAGGTCAAACCCCAGGATCATGATGGCGGGCATCGTGACGCCGACGCCAAAGGCGAGGGACTCGCCGGCCGAGCCCGCCGTCTGGCTGATGTTGTTCTCCAGAATCGTCGCGTCCCTGAGCCCGACCTTTGAAAGCATCCGGAAAAGCGCGAGCGAAATGACCGCCACGGGGATCGAAGCGCTCACGGTGAGGCCCACCTTCAGCACCAGGTAGAGCGATGACGCGCCAAAGAGGATGCCGAGGAATGTCCCCACGACCAGCGCCCGAACCGTGAATTCCTTCATCACGGTGCCTGGCAGGATGAAGGGCTCGTGCTCCGGCCTCTCGGCTTTGGGGTCGTCCATGGTCAGATAATTTCCGGCGAGTCTGCCCCCTGGCCGGCTACTGGCGACGCATTTTGAGCCATTTTCTGAACTCCCCTCCCCTCCACCGGGGCAGTACGTGCCTCGATTCCCAGGCCCTGAGCGCCGGCACGGGGATGAGACCGGTCGGCAGATGGTTGAGCATCCGCCCGCCCAGGAGCGCGGCCTTCCAGGCGGTGGGTTGGGTGGCCAGGAGGGCCCATGCCCCCATGGGCGGAGTGCCCGGGGACGGCAGCCCCTCGGTGTGCGCCCGGTCCCTGAGCCTAAGCAGCAGGTCCGGAATCGGGATGTTCACGGGGCAGACCTCGTTGCATGCCCCGCAGAGGCTCGACGCCTTCGGGAGGTCCGCCTTCTCGGGAAAGCGCTTCCCCAAAAGGAGCGGCGAGAGCACCGCACCCACCGGGCCCGGGTAGACGCTCCTGTAGGCGTGGCCGCCCGCCTGCCTGTAGACGGGGCACACGTTGAGGCACGCCCCGCAGCGGATGCACCGAAGAATGTCGCGGCATTCCGTCGCGAGGACGTCCGTGCGCCCGTTGTCGACCAGGACGACGTGCATCTCCTCCGGTCCGTCCTGCTGGCCGGGCGCGCGCGGGCCGCTGATGAACTCGTTGTAGACCGTGAGCTGCTGGGCCGTGCCGGAGCGCGCGATCAGGTTTAGGAAGAGCGCAAGGTCGCGGTCCCTCGGGAGGATCTTCTCGATGCCGACAAGCGCAATGTGGCACCGGGTCGCGGCAAGGCAGAACCTCGAGTTCCCCTCGTTCGTGACGACGACGATCCTGCCGCTCTCCGCCACGGCGAAGTTGGCCCCGGTCAGCCCAACATCGGCCTCAAGGTACTTGTGCCGGAGGTACTGGCGGGCCCTCCGGGTGATCACGCCCGGCTCGTCGTCGTATGCTCCGAGGCCGTTCTTCTCGAAGGTCTCCGCAATCTGCCTGCGGTTCTTGTGGATGATCGGCTTGATGATGTGGGAAGGGTGGTCGTGGTCGAGCTGCACGATGAATTCCCCGAGGTCGGTCTCGAGGGACTCGATCCCCCGCTCCCTCAGGTAGCCCTCAAGGCCGATCTCCTCGCTGACCATCGTCTTAGCCTTGACGAGACGCGTGGCCCCCCTCGCCCTCATGATAGAGTGGACCGCCTCGCAGGCTTCGGCGGCCGTTGACGCCCAGTGGACCTTGACCCCGTTTTCCAGAAACTTCGCCTCAAGCGCTGGAAGGTAACGGTCGAGGTTTTCGACCACGTGCTGTTTCACCTCGCCAGCCAGCGCCCTCAAGCGGTTGGGGTCGGCATAGTGGTCAAAGAGGAGCTTTGTCCGCTTTTCGTGGCCGGCCTTGGCTCCGTCGTAGACGGCGGCCCGTGTCTCCTTCGGCAGGCACGCCGCGGCCCGGTCGATCGGCTGCGTCCTCATGGGAGTCCCGCGGCCGCATCGCGGAGGACCTGCGCAAAATGCAGGGTCCGGAGCGCGGTCCCGTCCTTGGCGGCGATCCCACCCAGGTGCATGAGGCAGCTCATGTCGCCCGAAACGAGCACATCCGGATGCGCCGCGCGCACGTGCTCGAGCTTGAGTTCGCCCATCGCGCCGGAGATGTGCGGGAACGCGACGGAAAACGTTCCTCCGAAGCCGCAGCACTGCTCCCCCTCGCCGAATTCAACGAGGCGGACCCCCTCTATCGAGCTAAGCAGGAGCGCGATCGCATCGCCCGTACCGGTTCCGCGCGTGTGGCAGGAGCGGTGGAGCGCGATCGTCGCGTCAAACCGGCCTGGCCAGGTCCGCACGCCAAGTCCGTTCACGATAAAATCGCCAAGCTCCCAGGTGCGCCGGCCGAGGGCCACGATGTCGCCGAGGTCGGGCTCGTGCTCGAATTCCAGCGCCGCACCGTGGAACATCATCGCCGCGCAGGACCCGGAGGGGACGACGACGGGATCGCCCGACGAGAACGTGCGCACCGTGTGCCTGACCACCTTCCGCGAAGCGTGCCAGTCGCCGCCGTTGAACGCCGGCTGGCCGCAGCATGTCTGAGCCTCCGGGAAGTCGACCTCGCACCCGAGCCGCTCGAGCACCTCGACCGTGGCCGCCGCCACGTCGTCATGGAACGCGTCGCACAGGCAGGTCACCATCAGCTGGACCCGTTTGCCGGCGACCGGCTTTCGATCGGCGGCAAGCATCACCAGATTTCGACCCGGTCGGCCGCGGGCCGGCGCATGGGCGCCCCCTCGGGCACGCCGAAGGCGGCCGCAAACTCGTCCAGGTTGGACAGGGGACCGTTCACCCGCAGGCGCGCCGGAGAATGGGGATCCGTGTTGACCTCCAGGCGAAGGGCCTCGGGCCGCTGGTTGACCCTCCAGATGCTCGCAAAGCTCAGGAAGAACCGCTGCTGCGGCGTGAAGCCGTCCACCTTTTCCCCGGGCCCGCCCGCGAGGGTTTTCATGAAGGCCGCGTACGCAATCTTCACCCCTCCCAGGTCGGCGATATTCTCGCCCTGGGTGAGCTCCCCGTTGACGTGGAGGCCGTCCACCGCGACGTAGGCGGAGAACTGCTTCACAATGCCGTTCGCCCGCTCCTTGAAGCGCTTGGCGCTCTCCGGGGTCCACCAGTCCGATAGGTTGCCCTGCTTGTCGAACTGGCGCCCCTCGTCGTCAAACCCGTGCGTCATCTCGTGGCCGATCACGGCGCCGATGCCGCCGTAATTGGCGGCGTCGTCGGCCGAGCGATCAAAGAACGGGGGCTGAAGGATGCCCGCGGCGAACACGATCTCATTCATGCTCGGATTGTAATACGCGTTGACGGTCGGCGGCGACATGCCCCACAGGGTCCTGTCGACCGGCTTTCCGATCTTCGCAAGATCCAGCCTCATGGCAAACTCGCTCGCACGGACCACGTTGAGGACGTACGGTCCCCGGTCGATCACGAGCGAGCTGTAGTCAATCCACTTGTCCGGATAGCCGATCTTGACGCCAAGCGCGTCGAGCTTGGCGAGGGCGGCGGTCCGGGTGGGCGCGTCCATCCATGGGAGGCTCCCGATCCTATCGCGCAGCTCCCGGCGGAGGTTGCCAACGAGCTTGAGCATGCGCGCCTTCGAATCGGGCGGAAAGGCGACCGCGACGTACAGCTGGCCCAGGGCCTCCCCCGCGTTCTCGTCGATCACCGTCAGGACGCGCCTCCAGCGCTCCCTCATCTCCGGCGTCCCCGTGAGCTCCTTTCCGAAGAAGGAGAAATTCTCGTTCACGAAGGGCGTGCTCAGGTAGCGGGCGTTGTCATGGACGAGGTGCCAGCGGAAGTAGGCCCTCCAGTCCGCGATAGGCGTGGCGACGATCTCCTTGTCGAGGGCCTGCACGAATTCGGGCTGGTTGACATCTATCGAGGCGGGAGGGGCAAGGCCGATGCCCGCAAAATACGCGGCCCAGTCAAAGTGGGGCGAAAGCCTCTCGAGGTCGCCGAGCGCCATCGGGTGGTAGTTGGCGACCGGGTCCCGCAGGTCGACGTCGGATTTTGAGCCTTTGGCCAGCGAGGTCTCGAGCCGCATGACCGCCAGGGCCCCGGCCTGGGCGTCCGCGGCGGAATCCCCCGCCAGCGCGAGCATCCTGGCGACGTGCGCCACGTACTTCTCCCGGAGTTTTTTCGAGGCGTCGTCGTCCTTCAGGTAATAGTCGCGGTTCGGTAGCCCGAGGCCGCCCTGGCCCTGGCCGGCGATGACCATGCTGCTGTTCTTCGGGTCCTGCTCGGAGGCAAAGGCGAAACAGGCGTCCGCACCGTGCAGCTGAAGGCGCGCCACGGCGCCGGCGATATCCGAGGCCGTCTTGACCGAAGCAATGGCATCGAACTCCCCCTTCAGGGGACCGGCACCCAGGCGCTCAACCGTTGCGACGTCCATTCCGCTGAAGTAAAAATCACCGACCAGCTTCTCGATGAACCCGGGGTTCTTTTCCGCAGCCGCCTTCTCGAGGATCGAGTGGAGGACCTTCTCATTGTTTGCCTCGATTTCGTCGAACCCTCCCCAGCTGCTGTGATCGGAGGGGATCGGGTTCTTTTTCAGCCAGCCCCCGTTGGCGTACTGGTAAAAATCCACCTGGGGACTGGCCGAGGTGTCGAGGTTGGCGGGGTCGACGACGGCCAGGCAGGACGAGGCCAGGAAGAGCGCCGCCGCAAGGCTGAGGGGTCTCGGGTCCATGGGCTCACCAGATCGTGACCCGTTCGGCCGCGGGGCGCCTCATGGGGGCGCCCTCGGGGACGTCGAATGCCGCCGCGAACTCGTCCAGGTTGGACAGCGGCCCGTTGCACCGGAACTGCGCGGGGGAGTGCGGGTCGGTCTTCACGCGCAGGCGCAGGGCCTCGGGCCGGATCAGGCTGCGCCAGACCGAGGCAAAGCTGATGAAAAAGCGCTGGTCCGGCGTGAGCCCGTCGATCTTCTCGCGCGGCGAATTCCCCAGGTCCTTCTGGAGAGCCGCGTACGCGATCTTCACCCCGCCCAGGTCGGCGATGTTCTCGCCCTGCGTGCGCTCGCCAATCACATGAACCCCGTCGAGCACCGTGTAGCCGCTGAACTGCTTCACGATACCGGCGGCGCGCTCCTTGAACTTGTTGGCGCTGTCCGCACTCCACCAATCCTCCAGGTTTCCCCTCGGGTCGTACTGGCGGCCCATGTCGTCGAAGCCGTGGGTCATCTCGTGCCCGATCACGGCGCCGATCCCTCCGTAGTTTACGGCATCGTCCGCCTTTGCGTCGAAGAACGGCGGCTGGAGGATCCCGGCCGGGAACACGATCTCGTTGCGGGTCGGGTTGTAATAGGCGTTCACGGTGGGGGGCGTCATGTGCCATTCCGCGCGGTCGACGGGCTTGCCGATCTTGTTCAGGTCCCGATGCGCCTCAAACGTGTCCGCCCGGATGACATTGAGCACGTAGGGGCCGCGGTCGACGACAAGCGAGCTGTAGTCCCTCCATGTGTCGGGATAGCCCATCTTCACGGTCAAAGCGTCGAGTTTCGCGATCGCCTTCGCCCGGGTCGCTTCGTCCATCCAGGCGAGGGTCGCCAGGTCCTCCCTGAGCGCGGCCCGGAGGTCGGCGACAAGCTTCAGCACGCGAGCCTTCGCCTGCGGGGGAAAATACTGCGCGACATAGAGCTGGCCTAGGGCCTCGCCGACGTCGCCGTCAATCTCGGCAACGACCCGCTTCCAACGGGGAAGCATCTTCGTCGTGCCGGTCAGTGTCTCGCTGTAGAAATGAAAATTCTCCTGGACGAACGCGTCGCTCAGGTAGGGCGCGGTCTCATGCACCAGGTGCCAGCGCAGGTAGGTCTGCCATTCCGACACCGGGGCCGACGACAGCTGGGCTGCAAATGCCTTGAAGAAGTCGGGCTGCTGGAAATTTATCTCCGTGAACGCCGGGGCGCCGGCCCCAGCAAAGAACCCGGGCCAGTCGACGTCGCCCGTGTACGTGGCGAGCTGCGAGACGGGCATCTTGTGGTAGCTCGCGTACGGGTTGCGGAGCACCTCGCGCGAAAGAGAGGCCTTCGCGAGTTCGGTCTCGATCCGGAGCACGGCCTGGGAGCCCGAGGCGGCCGCCTCGGGCGCGTCCCCCGCGAGCTTCAGCATGTTCGCGACGTGCGCCACGTACTGCGCCCGAAGGGCCTTCGACTTGTCGTCGTCATTCAGGTAGTAGTCGCGGTCCGGCAGCCCGAGGCCTCCCTGGCGCAGCTGCGCGATTTCCATGTCGCTGTTCTTGGCATCCGCCTGACTGTAGAAGTTGAATCCGGGAGAGAAGCCCATGGAGTGCAGCCGCGCGATCTCCAGGACCACGTCGGCCGGGGTCTTGATCGCCGCGATGCGGTCGATCTCCGGCTGAATCGGGGTGGCCCCCGCCGCGTTGACGGCCGCCTCGTCCATCCCGCTCGCATAAAAGTCCCCCACCATCTTCTCAACGGCGCTGGCGGAGGCGCCCTTTGCGGCTGCGGCCTCGCACAGCAGGTTCAGCTGCTCGACGTTGCGCACCTGCAGGATGTCGAAGCTGCCCCACCGGGAATACTCCGGGGGGATCGTGTTGTTCTTGATCCAGGTGCCGTTGGCGTACCTGAAAAAATCATCCTGCGGCTTGACCGACAGGTCGAAGGTCGAGGGATCGACCGAGGCTCGAGCGCAAAGCGCCAGAGAGGCCGCGGCCACTCCCGCGGCGAATATCGATTTAAGCATGGCTCGGAATGATCCCCGCACGGCCAACGACCGCAAGCGCGATGATGCCAAACCCCCGCGGCACCGGATGGGCGGCCGGAATCCGGGGTCGAACGGCGCCCCTAGCGGCGACATGCGGCAAGGAGGCGCCCGTAGAGGCGCTCCAGCCCGGGCATCTCCACCCCGATCGACCGCGCCCGCCGCAGCGGTTCCCCCCAGATGGCCTCGACCTCGACCTCGCGTCCGGCCAGGAAATCGACGAGGCTTGAGGGGTGGTAGGGGCCCATGGGGGGCGTGACCTCGAACTGCTTGTCGATGAAACGGTCGGGGATCGTGAACCCGAATCCCGCCGCGGCCCTCTGGACCTCCTCCATGAGCGCCCTCGCCTCCCCGGCGAGGCGCTTGTCGGCGCAGATCCGGTCGGTTGCGATGCCGCCCTCGGCGATCGCCAGGCCGTTGAAGGGGATGTTCCAGACAAGTTTCCTCCACCTGGCCTCGAGCAGGTTTTCGACGACCACGGACTTGACCCCCGCCGCCTCGAAAAGCGCGGCGGCGGCCCGGGTTCGCGCCGCGGACGCGCGCCCGAATTCGCCGACCGAGATCGATCCAGGATGAAAGCACCTGAGCTCCCCCGGGCCCGTGCGCGTGACCGCCATGAAGACCAGGCCTCCCATGATCCGCTCGGCTCCGAAGATGCCGGCAAGGAACTCGTCGGCGCCTAGGCCGTTCTGCACGGTCAGCACGGCCGTCTGCGGACCCATCAGGGGCTCGACAAGGTCCCGGACCGCACCGCTCGAGGTGGTCTTTACCGCAACCAGCACGAGGTCGACCCGCCCCATCTCCTCCGGCCTTCCGAAGACGGAGACGGGCCTTGCCTCCAACGTGCGGGAACCCTCGTGGATGAGGATTGATCCGCGGGACCTGACCGCATCCAGGTCGCCGCGCATCAGGAAGCGCACATCCGCGCCCGCCAGCACCATGCGCGCGCCGTAATAGGCGCCCACGGCGCCGGAACCGACGATGCCGATCGTGGGAAGAGCCGACTCAGTCACAGCGCGGGGTACTAAAGCACCACGTTGTCGGTAAGGCGAATCTCGTCCACCCAGGCGGCGATGCAGAGAAGCGCCTTGCCCGGCTCCACCTCGCGGAGGGCCTCCATGGAAACCGGGTCGACGATCGACGCATATATGACGCGGATTCGGTTGTGCTTGCCGAGGATGTGGGTCACCTCGGCCACCAGGCGATCCGTGCTGCGGACGCCCGAATCGACCATCTCCCTGGCCTGCTTGAGCGCCGTGTCGATCGCAAGGGCCTCCTTCCTCTGGGCGGCCGTCAGGATGTGGTTGCGCACCGAAACCGCCAGCCCGTCGGCCTCGCGGACCGTCGGAACCACGACAAGCTCGACATCGAAATTCAAATCCGCCGCCATTTTGCGGAGCACCGCCACATGCTGGACATCCTTCTGGCCTAGGAAGATGCGTTCGGGACCGACGATGTTCAGGAGCTTCGCGACCAAGGTCGTGACACCGCGGAAGTGCGTGGGGCGGGAGACCCCGCAAAGCGGCCTGCTCACGGCCTCCTCGGACACATAGGTCGAGAACCCCTTGGGGTAGATCTCCGAGGTGGGGGGCGCAAACACGGCGTCCACCCCGAGCCTCTCGCACAGGGCGAGGTCCGCCTCGAGGCTCCTCGGGTACCCGGCGAAGTTCTCGTTCGAGCCGAATGAAAGCGGATTGACGAAGATCGAGACGACGACGGGGCCGCCGGCCGCCTTCGCCGCGCTGACGAGGGCCTCGTGGCCGGCGTGGAGCGCCCCCATCGTGGGAACCAGCGACAAGCCGCCCTTGCCGGACCTCAGCCGCGAGGCCGTGGCTCGCATCTGCGCCACCAAATCGATTGTCTCCATGGGGTAACGAGAGCTTGATCAAAGCCGCACCTCTGCGTTTGTTCAAGGTTTTCGGCCTGCAACGGCCCTATAGCCGCGCTATTTACACCCAATTCATGATACGAATCAACGAGAACTACTCGAAGCTCAAGGCTTCGTATCTGTTCGCGGACATCGCACGCCGCGTCGGCGCCTTCACGGCCGCAAATCCCGACAAGCCTGTCATCCGCCTCGGGATCGGCGATGTCACCGAGCCTCTGCCGCCCGCGTGCGTCGAGGCGTTCCACGCGGCGGCCGACGAGCTCTCGAAGCGCGCCACCTTCAAGGGCTACGGGCCCGAACAGGGGTATCCCTTCCTGCGCGAGCTCATCGCACGGCACGATTACGGCGACCGCGGCTGCCGCATCGAGCCCGACGAGATCTTCGTCTCGGATGGGTCAAAGTGCGACTGCGGGAACATTCAGGAGATCTTCGCGACCGACATCCGCCTGGCGATCCCCGACCCGGTCTATCCCGTCTACGTCGACACGAATGTGATGGCGGGGCGCACCGGCGGGAGCGCGGACGGGCGCTACGAGGGGATACAGTACCTCGATTCGACGGCCTCAAACGGCTACGTGCCCGCGGTTCCCTCGGCCCCCGCGGACTTGATCTACCTCTGCTTCCCGAACAACCCCACGGGGGCCGTCGCCACCAGGGCCCAGCTCGCCGCCTGGGTCGACTATGCGCGCAGGAACAGGGCCGTCATCCTATTCGACTCGGCCTATGAGGCCTATATCCGCGATCCGCAGATCCCCCACTCGATCTATGAGATCGAGGGGGCCCGCGAGGTCGCGATCGAGTTCAGGAGCTTCTCTAAGACGGCGGGGTTCACCGGCGTACGCTGCGCCTACACGGTCGTCCCAAAGACCGTCATGGCCTCCGACGGTGCGGGCCGCCCGCACGCGCTCCACAGCCTCTGGAACCGCAGGCACACGACGAAGTTCAACGGCGTCTCCTACCCCGTTCAGAGGGCGGCCGCCGCGGTCTTCACCGAGCTTGGCCGGAAGCAGACCCGCGCCCTGACGGACTTCTACCTGGCCAATGCCGAGCTGATCCGAAGCGCCATGGGCCGCCTCGGATTCCCGTGCGTCGGCGGAGAAAACGCACCCTACATCTGGGTCAATGTCGGCCGCGATTCCTGGACGTTCTTCGACCTGCTGCTCGAGCGGGCCCAGGTCGTCTGCACGCCGGGGGCGGGCTTCGGAAGGTGCGGCGAGGGCCACGTCCGGATCAGCGCCTTCAACAGCCGCGAGAACGTCGAGAGGGCCCTGGATCGGATCGCCGCCGCGCTCCGGCAGGCCTAGTTTCGGGAGGAGATTTCCGAGGCGACCTCCTGGCCGAGGGCGGCCGCGTCGGTCGACAGGAGCGAGGCCAGCTGGCCGAAGTTTTCGCCGTCCCAGGCCGCGGCCGGGGCCACGAAGAGCTTCCGGGCGACGACATGGGGATTTGGGCCCGCCGTGGACACCTCAATCGTGGCGGTGAAGCTCGCGGCATAGCTCCCCGAGCGGCTCGCCGAGCCCTCGCACCGGCTGACCTCGATCGCAACGTCATAGTCGCGGACGGAATCGGCCGGGAAGGGGTCGGTGTAGACCTGGGCCACCCCGGCCGACTGGAGGAGGCTCGTCTTCACCACGCGCGTGATCGCCCGATCCAGCGGCTCCGCCCAGAGGCGGAAGTCCCTGAACTGGACCTCATTCTCCCCCATGCGCACGACCATCTCACGCCGCTTCAGGTAGCCCTCCAGCCTGACCGTCACCAGTCCGACCCTCGCCCCCCCCGGAGCCGCTGAAGGCCGGCCGGGCTGGCCGGCCGGCCCCGACAGGATAAAGTAGCGGGTCGGGTCATCCTGAGCCGGCTGAGCGACGTTGCAGCCGGCCAGCCCGACGAGGACAAGAAGGGCCGCGGCGGGCGCCAGGCACAGGCGGCAGGGATTCGGGAGGTTCATGACTGAATATTATTTTGGCGGCTTGCGCCCCGAGATGAGCGCGTTGGGGTTTCGCTCAATGAAGTCTGCCAGGCGCTGGACCGACTCCGCCGCGTCCGCCACGCGCTCCAGCGCCCGGGTCGTCTCCGTGCCGAAATTCTGCTGGGCGTTGATGAAGCCCCTGGCGGACTGCGCCGCCTGGTTGAAGGATTCAAGGGCGGCCTTGGCCTCGGCCAGCGTCGCCTGAAGCTCTTTCCCGTTGGAATCGACCTGGGTGTCCAGCCGCCCGATCGAGGAGCGCAGCGCCTCGAGCGTCTTGTTGAGGTTCTCGAGCGAATGGATCGTGTCCGGCGAGCGCGCCAGGGCGTCGATCGATTCACCCGTCCTTCTCCACTGGGCCGCCAGCCCCTTGAAGTCCACTCCGTCCACCCTGAGCCGGGCCTCCACCACGAGCTTTTTCAGCTCGTCCGAGAGGCCCCTGAAATCGATCTCCTGCATCCTCGCAAGAAGCGTCGTCGCGTTCGACATGAGGGTCGCCGCGCTCGCCCGGAACTCCGAGATCTCCGAGGGGGCCGAGGGGATGACCACGTACTTCACGTCGCTTGTCTTGCTCGTGTCCGGGTATTTGGCCGGGTCCATGAAATCGAGCTCCACAAAGAGGAGCCCGGTCGCCAGCCCGCTGATCTCAAGCTGCGCCCTGAGGCCGCGGTCGACGAGCGCCTGCAGCGCCCCGCGGTCGGACACGTCAAGGTTGGCCCCGTGCTCGTCCGAGATGGCCCCGCGGTTCAGCTCGCAGAGCACGGCCGCAAGCGACTTTCCCGTCTCGCGGTCATAGCGGATGGAGATATCGACCACGTGGCCCACCCTGACGCCGCGAAGCTTGACCGGCGAGCCCTGGTCGAGGCCGCTGATCCCCTCGTCAAAGTAGACAAGGAAGCGCTCGGGCTTGGAGAACAGGCTCAGGCTGCCGATCGAGAGCAGCGCGATGAGGCCTATGGCGAAGGCGCCCAGGACGAAGGTACCGACAACGGCGGGGCTGAGCTTGGTTTTCATGTGCGGCGTGGGCGGTCCGGGGGGCCTCCCCTATCCTGCCCTCCCCTTCCTTCGTGTCAAAAATTCTGCGACCCTCGGGTCCGAGACGTCCCCGGCCAGCTCGCCCGGCGTCCCCTCGGCGATGATGCCCCGGGCGTCCTTGTCGAGCATGACGATCCGGTCCGCGATTCCCATGATCGAGTCCACGTCGTGCGAGACGACGACAATCGTGGTGCCGAACGTGTCCCGGACCTGCACGATCAGGTCGTCAAGCTTGCGGGCTGTGACCGGGTCGAGCCCCGCCGAGGGCTCGTCGAAGAAAACAATGCTCGGGTCGAGGGCCAGGGCCCTGGCAAGGCCGGCCCTCTTTCGCATCCCCCCGCTGATCTCCGAGGGGTAATGCCCCTCGAATCCCGCAAGCCCCACCTGGGAGAGCTTGAACGCGGCGATGTTTCGGATCTCGTCGCCCGGCAGCTTCGTGTATTCCTCAAGCGGGAGGGCGATGTTCTCGCTCAGGGTGAGGGACGTCCATAGGGCGCCGCTCTGGAAGAGCATCCCGAAGGTCCTCAGCATCTCCCGGCGGCTCCCGGGATCCGCGTGGGTGAAGGGCCGCCCATTGAACATGACCTCGCCGCGCAGCGGCCTCACGAGCCCCACGAGGTTTCGCAGGAGCGTTGTCTTGCCGCAGCCCGAGCCGCCGATGATGAAGAAGATCTCGGAGGGGCGCACCTTGAAGGAGACGCCGTCCAGGACCAGCTGGTCCTCGTAGCCGCTCGCGATGTCGGCGACCTCGATGGCGGGAGTGGCCTCCATGCTCATATACCCAGGGCGTGGAAAAGGACCGCGAAGACCGCGTCCGCCACGATGATAAGGAGGATCGCGGTTACGACCGCGGAGGTCGCCGCCTTTCCGACTCCCGCCGCGTTGCGGTCGGCCTGCAGTCCCCTGAGGCAGCCCGAGATGCCCACGATGAGGCCGAAGGCCACGGACTTGATCACGCCCACGAGGACGTCCTGGAGGTCGACGATGGTCAGCATCTCGACCCAGTAGGCCGCAGGGGGGATGTCGAGCGTCGCGTACGCGACCGCCATCCCGCCCAGAACGCCGAGGCAGTTGGCGTACATCGCCAGAAGCGGCATCATGACCCCGAGGGCCAGCACCTTCGGAATGACGAGAAAGCGCACGGGGGAGATGCCGAGCGTCGAAAGGGCGTCGATCTCCTCGTTCGCCTTCATGCTCCCAATCTCGGCCGCGAAGGCGGCCCCGGTCCTTCCGGAGAGCGTGATGGCGGCCATGAGGGCGCCCATCTCGCGGGTCATCGCCACCCCGATCAGGTCCGCGACCCAGATCTCGCCGCCAAAGCGCTTGAGGACGATGGCGCCGGAGTACGCCAGCGTGATGCCCACAAGGAAGCTGATCAGGCTCACGATCGGCAGGGCCATCGCGCCGCACCGCTGCATCTCGTTCAGGCAGTCGTTCCAACGCAGCCCCGTCCTGCCGGCGACGATCCGGGTCGAGTCGATCCAGAATTCGCCGACAAAGCGTAGGAGGCCCTTGACGTGGGCCATGCTGTCGCGCGTGGCGAGACCCACCTCGACCACGAAACTCTTCGAGTGGTCGTCGTGGCCGCAGGTCCGCATCGCCCCCTCGAACTGGGCCGAGAGGGAGCGCATCTTCTCGTCGAGTCCGGACACGTCGCAGGCGGCGCCGGACACGGAGCACCAGCGCCGGGCTTCTCCGAGAAAGACGACCAGCGACGTGTCCCAATGCGACACGGCGTCGGCGCGCAGCCTGACCGCGGAGGGGCCGGCCTGCCCCAGCAATGAATCCCAGCGCGGCGTCCGGGCATCAAGCCTCCAGGTCCCCTCAAGCGAAACCTCAAGCACGGATCCCTCGGTGCGGGCCGTGGCGCGGGCTGCGTTTGTCTCTTGGCTCGCGAGCATCGCCGAGAATCTCTTTCACCCGCGCCCCGCGCGCCAGTTCAATTTACGGGGCGGCAATGCGGGTCCACTGCACCCATGCGACGGCCCAGGAACCCCCGCGGCGGACGCAGAGGTTGGTGTACCCGGTGCGGACCGGGGTGCCGTCGGCCCTCCGGTAGGTGACGTAGGCCGTTATGATGGCCGCGTCCCCGTAGATCCGGATCGCAACATCGTGGAGCCGGAGGCCGCGGGCGTCGGGGGGCTCCTTCGCCTGGCGGAGGAATTCGGCCTTGTCGATCAGGCGCCCGTCCGCCAGGACCCCCGAAAAATCGTCGGCCAGGATTTTCTGGAACCGGGCGACGTCGCAGGCCAGGAACGCCTTCACGTAGTCGTCGTTCAGCTGGCGAAGGGCCGCCAGGTCGGCGCCCGCGGCCTCGGCCGCCCGGGCCGGGCCGGCAGAGGCGCAAAGGAGGAGGGCGAACGCACAAACCAGGCGGGTCATGGCCCGCAGGATTGACCCAATCCCCCTCCCGTATCAACGCCGGAGAACATGCACGGTTGATTTCCGGGGTGTTCTCGACCATCGCTCGGGAGACAACCCGCCGCACGTGCCCCCCTCCCCCGAACCTTCCTCGCTCACCGGAGTGGTCGAGCGCATCATCTTCCTGAACGAGGAGAACCACTACACCATCGCCGAATTCCGGCCGGATCCCGGGGACGACGGCGCGAAGCCGGAGCCGATCACGATCGTCGGGGCCCTCCCGGGTGTCGAATGCGGGGAGACCCTGCACCTTTCCGGCGAATGGACCCGCCACTCCCAGCACGGGGCCCAGTTCAAGATCGCTTCGTTCAGGAGCGAGCTTCCCGCGAGCGTGTACGGCATCCGCAAATACCTGGGCAGCGGCCTCGTCCCCGGGATCGGCCGGGTGTACGCAAACAAAATCGTCGACGTCTTCGGCACCGACACGTTCCGGATCCTGAGCGAGGAGTCCGGCCGCCTTCGCGACGTGCCGGGGATCGGCAGGAAGCGCGCTGCGGCGATAAAGCAGGCCTGGGACGGCAAGCGCACGGAGCGCGAGCTCTACATCTTCCTCCAGACCTACGGGGTCAGCCCGAGCCAGTGTGTGAAACTGGTCAAGCAGTACGGCGCCCAAGCGAAGGCGGTCCTGACGCACGAGCCCTACCGGGTCGCGCGCGAGATAGAGGGAATCGGATTCAAGACGGCCGACAAGATCGCGATCAACCTGGGCTTCGCCAACGACGCCCCGCCGAGGCTCGAGGCCGGGATCCTCTTCGCCCTCGAGGGCCTGGAGGAGGAGGGGCACACGGCCTATGGCGAGGAGCGGCTCAGGGACTATGCGGCCGAACTCCTGGGATCCTCGGCGGCCCTCGTGGCCGCAAGGATCGAGGCCCTGGTGGGCTCCCGGCAGCTCGTGCGCCACCTCCCGCCCGGGGTCGAGTCGCCCCTCCCCGGGTCCGGCCTCGTGCAGCTCCCCCAGAGCGACCGCGCCGAGAGGAAAATCGCGGAGGTGGTTTCCAGGCTCCTCAGGGTCCAGAGCGGCCTTCCCCCCATCCGGATCGAGGCCGCCCTCGAATGGGCCGAGTCCAAGGCGGGCTTCCAATTCCACGAACTGCAGCGCAACGCCGTCCGCAGCGCGCTCGGCAACAAGATGTCGATCCTGACCGGCGGGCCCGGCACCGGAAAGACCTCCACCCTGAGATCGCTCGTCAACATCCTCAAGGCCAAGGGCGTGCGGGTCCACCTCGCCGCTCCGACCGGCAGGGCCGCGCAGCGCCTGTCCGAGACCACCGGCGGCTACGCCTCGACGATTCACAGGCTCCTCAAGTACGATCCGGGCGCGGGCTTCACGGCCAACGAGTCGCACCCGCTCGCCACCGATTTTCTGATCGTCGACGAGGTCTCGATGCTGGACACCCGCCTTGCGGCGGCCCTCTTCCAGGCCGTTCCGTCGCGCGCCCACCTGCTTCTGGTCGGCGACACCGACCAGCTCCCGAGCGTCGGGGCCGGCAACGTGCTCCAGGACCTGATCGGCGCCTCCCGCGCGCCCGTGACTCGCCTCTCGGTCATCTTCAGGCAGAAGGGCCAGAGCGGAATCGTCACGACCGCCCATTCCATCAATTCCGGGGACGCGTCCCTGCCCCTCGTCGCGACCGCGACCGAGAACATCCACCCCTCAAGCGACCTCACGTTCTTGGTCGCCGACTCCGCCGAGGACTGCCTCCGCAAGGTGATCGAGCTCTGCACGGACTTCATCCCCAGGAACTACGAACGGTGCGACCCGGTCGCGGACGTCCAGGTCATGGCCCCCATGCACAAGGGCGTCGCCGGCGTCGCCAACCTGAACCTCCAGCTGCAGGGCGCACTGAACGGGGCGGGCCGCGGGATCCGGACGCAGTCGGGCGAATTCCGCAGGGGCGACAAGGTGATCCAGCTCAGGAACAACTACGACAAGAACCTGTTCAACGGGGACATCGGCTCCATCGCGGCCGCCGACCCCGAGGGGGGGACGATCGAGGCGGACTTCGACGGCGAGCGCCACACCTTCACCCGGGGCGAGATGGGGGATCTCGCGCTCGCGTACGCCATCAGCATCCACAAGTCGCAGGGGAGCGAGTACCCCGTCGTGGTCGTTCCGCTCCTGAAGGCCCATTTCATGATGCTCCAGAGGAACCTCCTCTACACCGCCATCACCCGCGGGCGCCGGAAGGTCTTCATTGTCGGCGAGCCGGCCGCGTACGCGATGGCCGTCAGGAACGGGGAGTCAAAGCTGCGCGTCACCCACCTGCGCGAGAAGCTTTCCGAGGCGGGGGCGCGCTGACCCGGGGGCCTATCTGGAGGGCGCCGCCTCGCCCTCGAGCATCTCCATCGCGCCGAGGAGGGCGCCCCAATGATAGAGGGGGTCGCTGCTCGTCACGTCGTCGCCCTCGCCCGTGACGGCGTTGTAGTTCTCGTGGACGTGGCCGCGCGCCTTCCATTCCTTCAGGAGCAGCGCCTCGGACTTCCTCGCAAGCTCGCTCCGGGCGAGCGGCAGGTCGTAGTTTCGCAGGCCGAGGTACACGAGGAAGTTCATCGGGCCCCAGATTCGGCCCCGCCAGTAGTTCTGGTCCTTGAACGCGGGGTCATTGCGCGGCGAGGAGGGCACGACCCATTCGCCCCAGAACTCCCCGGGGTTGAGCAGGTGCTCGCCGACCATCTGGCGGGCCTCCTCAGGGATCGCCGTCCGCGATAGCAGCGGGTAGAAGTTCGTCGGGGAGGTCCTGGGGCTCGCGCTGCCGGTCCGCAGGTCCCTGTTGAGGAAGAGGTGCGCGGAGGGGCTCCAAAGGGTGGCAAGCTTCGTGCCGTACCGAACCGACCTCGCCCTCAGCTCGCGCGCCTCGGAATCCCGGCCCAGCTCGCCCGCGATCGTCGCCAAGGCGTCGCAATCGGCGACGTAAAGGGCCATGAGCCCCACATCCGCCATCTGCATGCGGTGGGAGCGCGTGTCGAAGGTCGCGGCGTCGTACATCGGGGAGTTGTCGAGGCCCGACTCGTACTTGGCGCCCTGAAGGGTGTTCACGGCGCCGTCCTGGCGCTCATACTCGGGATCGGACGGGTCGCTCCCCCAAACCAGGTAGCCGTCCACGTCCCTGTGCTCGCCCCACCACCGGTTCCAGCGCAGGAGCCGCTCGAACGTGGCGGCGAGAAACCAGCGCTCATGAAAGCGCCGGTAGGTGTCGAGGACCACGATGGAGCCCACCGGCGGCTGCGACCGGTCGAGGCTCTTGACACCGCGTCCCCCGGAATAATTCGGGACGAAGCCGGCCGGAGTCGCCTCATTGAGCACCTCGATGATGTCGGCGTAGGCGAGGTCGCGGTTGAAAAGGCCCGCCATGTAACCGGCGAAGAACGAGTCCCAGTCAAAGAGGACGTACCCGCCCCAGCCGACGCTCCAGGCGCGGCTCACCGGGGAGATGACGCGGCTGTGGATGGGGTCGTAGATCGTGTCCCAGCCGAGGGCGCTTTCGACGGCCTCGACCGTGTCGAGCGACACCCCGCGTCGGGCAAGCCCGGCCTCGTGACGCTCCCGGGCCGCCCGGATTGCGAGCCCGATTTCCGCAACCGTGCGGCGGTGCCCCGTGGAGACACCCGCCTCGCCTGCGAGCGAAAAGGAGAGGAACGGGGTCGACGCGGGGATGACCGGGTCGCTGGCCGGCATCCCGGCGCCGAAGACCGTCACGGTCCGATGCGGCAGCCGGGCGGTGACCCCGCCGCCGCCGAGCTCCAGGCGGCCCGGCCGGTTCCACAGCATCCCGACCTCGAAGTCGACGAGAGGGGTGAACGCGGGCTTCTCGAGGGGCGTAACGAGGAGCAGGAGGTCGCCGGCCTCGGTCGCGCTCTGGATGCGCACCCGCATGCCCCTCCAGTCGACCGTCAGGTCGCTGTAGCTTCCGTCGAGGGAGTGGAGGCCGACCGTGACCAGCAGGTCCTTCGGGTTGCCTCCGGCCTGGGCTAGGCTCAGGTAATGCGCCTCGAAGAGCGCGATGCTGTGGAGCCCTACCGTGACGGAAAGGCCCTCGGGAAGCAGGACATGGGAGAACACGGAATTGATGTTCCAGGTGTTCCAGCCCTGGGCGAGGCGCTCCTGGACCGAGGCGTACTGCCGGCTCCCGTCCCCGGCGCCGGGGCAAGGGATCGCGGCGAGGGCGAACGCGGCCAGGAGAGCGAAGGGCCTGAGGACCGCCCCAGCCGCATGCCCGGCCCTTTGCGTGGAGATGGGAACGGGGTTGGACATGGATCGTTCTCCGGATTCGGCTTCCGCGCCCCTACTTTCCGAGCTTCTTCAGGGCGGCGTTCACCTTGTCCAGGTCGCAGATTCCCGGATCGAACTCGGGGCCGACCCACGCCTGCCATTCCTTGCCGAGCTCCGATCCGGGCTCCTTCAGGCAGGCGAGCATGTCGTGGAACGCCTCGAGTCCGCCGCAGTCCTCGGGAGGGCCCGCGCGCTCGCCGGCCACGCAGAGGGGATAGTGGACCCCCTTCGCCGGCGCCGCGGATTTCTCCACGCGGACATCGACCCTCCAGCCCTCGCCGAAGTGGTAGTCGTAGGTCATCCGGTCGCGGTGGGCCAGGTTCAGGTCCGCAAGGGTGACATCGCGGTCGTCCTCGACGATCAGGTCGTCGCGCTTGACGGGATTGCCGAACCGGAGCTCGTCCAGGACGAAGGCGTGCGTCTGGTAGTCAAACCAGTCGAAGGCGATCTGGATCGAGTCATGCAGGCGGGACAGCCACATCCTCTCGCGGACGAGGAGCCGCCTCCACACCTTGGGCTGCGTGCCGACCACGACCATGCGCAGGCAGAGGATCCGCTCGGCGGGTTTCCGGCCCCCGGGCCCCCTGCCCTCTTGTAACGAGATCATTGGGTCCGATTTGAACGCGCCGCGCCGCGCCGCGCAAAGGCAAATGCGCCGCTACCGCTCCGATCGGCCCGCTTGGCCGCCCGGTCCGGGAAACCGCAGGCGAGGGCTTCGCTCAACGGTTCGCCACGCGCCGATCCCCCGAGGGGAGCGTGATGATCGTCAGCCCGGGCTGCGCCACGGCGGCGGCGGGCGACGCGTCGCCGAGCTCGACCCGGGAGAACACCGCCGTTTCAAAGGCTGCGTCGTCATGCGCGGACACCGCCAGACCCACGTAGAACGGGTCGGCGAAGGCGAGCTTGAACGAGGCGCCGGACGGATGGAGGACCCCGTCCTCGCCCGCGACCGAGAGATAGACGACGTCGCCGATCTTATCGAGGCGCACGCGCCTCGGCGCGGCCACGTTGCTCTGGATCTCCTTCGTCGTCCCGTCCTTCTCCTCGCGAAACTGGAGCGAGGTGAGGCCGTCGCCGTGGCGCGCGACGTCCACGTAGGCCGAGCCGGGGGTCAGGTCCTGGCGGATGACCAGGCAAGCCTTGCGGTGGCCCTGCGCGCTCGTGCCGACAAACGAGATGTCCGCCGAGATCGAGACGTCTCCCGACGCTTTCTTCCAGACATAGTGCATCGCATCGGTCTTGAACCACATGTTCGCGCCGCTCGAGGCGACCGTGTACGCGCCCTGGTAGCCGTCAAAGGCGGCCGTGCCCGGGCGGCTCACGGCACCGACGTCGCACTGACCGGTGAAGAGTCCGAGCTCGCCGTTCGCGCGGGCGCACGGGAGCGCGGCGAGAACGACTCCGGCAAGAAGGATCCTGAATGGGGGGGTATTCATTTTGGGAGGGGCCCCGACTAGAGCACCTACCCGCGGCCGAAGGAAGCCGATTCAGGCGAGGCGCGAAGGGATGCCTCCGGTCTCTCTTGCATTCCGGGGAACTGCACGGCGAGGATCGGGCCACATCCACGTGAGCCCTTTCGACATCGCTGCGGCGCTCGTCACCTTGGCGGCGGCATTCGGGTACCTGAACTACCGGCTGCTCCGGCTTCCGCCGACCATCGGCGTGATGGGCCTCGCTCTCGCAAGCGCCCTAGCGATTCTGGCGACCGACCTGCTCGCGCCCGGCCTGCACCTGAGGGCGCTCCTCTTCGGATGGTGCGCGGGCATCGATTTCAACACGCTGCTGATCCGGGGGATGCTCGGCCTCCTTCTCTTTGCCGGCGCCCTGCATGTCAGCCTGGAGGACCTTCACGCCAACCGCTGGGAGATCGGGACGCTCGCCACGGCGGGGGTCATCCTGTCGACGGCCATCGTGGGCGGCGCGGCCTACGGGCTCTTCAACGCCCTGGGGCTCGCGGTGCCCTTCCCCCTTTGCCTCGTGTTCGGGGCGCTCATCTCGCCGACGGATCCCGTCGCGGTCCTCGGGCTCATGAAGCGGGTCCGGACCTCGACCCACCTGGCCGCGACGGTCGCGGGGGAGTCCCTGTTCAACGACGGCGTCGGCGTTGTCGTTTTTGTCGCGCTCAGCTCCTGGGCCGGCCTCTTGGGTTCGGGGGAATCCGGCGCCGTCCCGATGGCCCTCCCGTCGGTCGCCCTCCTGTTCGCGCGCCAGGTCGCCGGAGGAGTCCTGCTCGGCATGGCCTCGGGTTACGGGGCCTACCGGGCGCTCAAGAGCATCGATAACCGCGAATTGGAGCTTCTGATCACGCTCGCGCTCGCGCTGGCGACCTATTCGGTGTCGTTCTATCTCGGTGTCTCCGGCCCGATTGCGGTCGTCGTGGCCGGAATCCTCATCGGCAACCAGGGAAGGCGCTTCGCGATGAGCCCTTCAACCGTCGAGCATGTATACGCGTTTTGGGGCGTCATCGACGATATCCTGAACGCGGTTCTCTTCCTGCTGATCGGCCTCGAGGTTTTTTCCGCGACGATCCGGGCCACGACGATCGCCGCGGCCGCGGGGATGGTTTTGATCGCCCTCATGGCCCGGTGGATCTCCGTCGCCGCCCCCCTTTTCGTCCTGCGCCGAGCCGGCCGTTACCCCCGGGGGGTCGTGACGCTTCTCACCTGGGGAGGTCTCCGCGGAGGGCTGTCGGTCGCGATGGCGCTCTCATTGAAACGGACGCCGTCGCATGAGCTCATTCTCGGATGCACCTATGGTGTCGTCGTCTTCTCCGTGCTGGTCCAGGGACTCACCATGGGAAGACTGCTCACGTGGTTTGACCGCGGACCGGGGCCGGAGGGCGAGCGCCACCTGCGCCCCGACCGGGACCTGCCGCAGCCCTAAAACACAAGAGCCGCTCCTTTCGAAGCGGCCCGTGTGACCTAACACCAAGCAAACCGTAAGAACTACAAACATTCACCGTTCTCTTGAACGATGCTGACTACGCGGAGTAAGACGTGGCCGGCGCAAAAACATTCAAAATTTCAAAAAGAAATTTGAGAGTTTTTTGCTAAAACGCAATTAGCTTACGATCAACGCATTAGTATACCACCACGGGGGCCTCGATTTCCGGGATGCCCCCCTTGGGTGCGGCGGCGAGCGGGGCCTTGAGCGGATAACGGTACCTCTCCCCCTGGAAATTGCGGAAAACGACCTCGTCGTCGGTGATGCTCTCGATGTAGTCGGGATTGACCGGGACCTTGCCGCCACCGCCGGGTGCGTCGATGGTGAACTGGGGCACGGCGTAACCGGTGGTGTGCCCCCGAAGAGCGCGGATGATGTCGATCCCCTTGCGGACATCCACCTTGAAGTGGCTGCCGCCGGTGATGAGGTCCATCTGGTATAGGTAGTAGGGTCGCACGCGCATGCGCAGCAGGCGGTGGACGAGCGCCTTCATGACGTCGGCGTCGTCGTTCACGCCCTTCAGGAGCACGCTCTGGTTGCCGAGCGGCACGCCCGCGAAGGAAAGCCGCTCGCACGCGGCCTTCAGCTCCGCCGTGCATTCCCTCGGATGATTGACGTGGATGCTCATCCAGATCGGACCGTACTTCTTGAACACCTCGCAAAGCTCGGGCGTGATCCGCTGGGGAAGAAACACCGGGATCCGCGATCCTATCCTTATGAATTCCACGTGTTTGATGGCACGCAGGCGGCTGATAAGGTGCTCGAGCTTCCGGTCGGACAGCAGGAGCGGATCGCCGCCCGACAGGAGCACATCCCGGATCTCCGGATGGGCCTCGATGTAGCGAAGGCCCTGCTCATATTCCGGATGGAAATTGTAGTCCTGGGCGTTCGAGACGAGCCGGCTGCGGGTGCAATAGCGGCAATACGCCGCGCACCGGTCGGTCACCAGGAAGAGCACCCGGTCCGGATAACGGTGCACAAGGCCCGGAACCGGGGAATGGGAGTCCTCGCCCAGGGAATCGAGCATCTCCCCCGGGCTGACCGTCATCTCCGCCTCGCGCGGAATCACCTGCTTGCGGATCGGGCACTCCGGGTCGTTCCGGTCGATCAGGTTGAAAAAATACGGGGTGATCGCAAGGGCGAGCTTTTTGTTGGCGTGTTCGCATCCGGCGGCCTCCTCAGGCGTGAGCGCCATGTACTTCTCCAACTGCTCCTTGGACGTTATCCGGTTCTTCAGCTGCCATGTCCAGTCGTGCCATTCCGACTCGGGTATGTGCTGCCAAAGACCCTGGCCTTCAAACCATGACGATCGGTCTTCGGTGTAGGGCATTGAGGGAGGCCGCCACCGTCGAATACATGGCGCCGGTTGTCAAATCGGAGGTTTTGGGAAGGTTAATCCGGCTTTTTGGTTGGCAGCATGGACCCGGAAGACTTTGTTCGACCCCCGATGCCCACGACCAAGCCCGCAGTTCTCGCCCTGGAGGATGGCAGCGTCTTCCGGGGGGTCGCATTCGGAGCCGACGCCACCATTGCCGGGGAATGCGTATTCAACACGTCGATGACCGGCTACCAGGAGATCCTCACCGACCCCTCCTATTTCGGCCAGATCGTCACGATGACCGCCTCCCAGATCGGCAATTACGGCATCAACGACGAGGATGCCGAGGCCGCCGTCCCCAAGGCGAGCGGCTTCGTCGTGCGCGAGCTCTCGCCGGTCGTGAGCAACTGGCGCTCAAAAACCTCGCTCGGCGACTACCTCCGCACCCACGGAATTCCGGGAATCAGCGAGGTCGACACGCGCGCCCTGACAAAGAAGCTGCGGGTCGACGGGGCGATGAAATGCTGCCTGAGCACGCTGCCGATCGCGGAGGAGGAGGCCGTTGCGCTGGCCCGGGGCTGGAAGGACATGGCCGGCTCGGATTACGTCAAGGACGTGACCTGCCGGGAGCCGTACGTCTGGCGGGAGGACGATCCTGCAAACTTTAATCCGCCCTACATCCCCGTCGGCACCACCTTTGGGACCTCCGTGGCCCCGTCCCGGAAGTTTCGCGTCGCCGCGTTCGATTACGGCGCCAAGCGCACGATCTACCGCAAGCTCGTCCGCCACGGTTTTGAGGTCCAGGTATTCCCCGCCGCCTATACGGCCGCCCAGATCGCCGAGCACCGCCCTGACTGCGTCTTCCTCTCGAACGGACCGGGCGACCCCGCCGCACTCCCCTACATCTACAAGACGGTCACCGACCTCCTGCCAAGCTACCCCATCTTCGGGATCTGCCTCGGCCACCAGATGATCACCCACGCGCTCGGGGGATCGACGTTCAAGCTAAAGTTCGGCCACCGCGGCGGAAACCAGCCGGTCAAGAACATCGAAACAGGAAAAGTCTCGATCACCGCCCAGAACCACGGGTTTGCGACGGACCCGAAGAGCGTCGAGAACCGGGGCGCGGTCATCACCGAGTTCAACCTGAATGACAACACGGTCGAGGGTCTGAGGCACAAGGACCTCCCCGTGTTCTGCGTCCAGTACCACCCGGAGGCGGCGCCGGGACCCAACGACGCGGATCCCCTCTTTGTCGACTTTTACCGGATGGTGGAGGCCCGCAAGGCGGGCAGGATCTGATCCGGACCCGCGAACCCCGGGGCCCTCTCAGGCCGGCCCCGCGCCCAGGTAGGCCGCGAATTTTGCCGCATCCTCGGGGACATCGACCCCGATCGTCGGGTCCTCGGTGATTCCCACGGCGATCTTGCGGCCGTTCTCGATCGCCCGAAGCTGCTCGAGGCGCTCGATACCCTCGAGCGTCCCGGCGGGAAGCTTGGCGAACTCCTCCAGAAAGGGCGCCTTGTAGGCGTACAAGCCCAGATGCTTGTAGCAGGGATGGGAGGCAACCCAGCCCTCGGTCGGGTCGCCGCCAAGATCGCGGGGGTAAGGGATCGGCGACCTTGAAAAATAGAGGGCGCGCCCCCCGGCGTCGAACACGACCTTGACCTGGTTGGGGTTGCGGAAGTCGGCGGCCGAGGTGAAGCGGGTGGCAAGGGTCGCCATGTCCGCCGGTCCGCCAATGAGTTCGGAAAGAAGCCGGATCTGGTTGGCGGAGACGAGCGGCTCGTCGGCCTGGACATTGATCACCTGCTCGGCCCCCACGGTCTGGTTGGCCTCCGCAATCCGGTCGGTGCCGCTCCCGTGGTCGACGCGCGTCATCACGGTCCTGAAGCCTCCGGGAGCAAGGCAATCCGCAAGCAGGGGGTCGTCGACCGCGAACCACAGGTCGATTCCGGGGGCAGCCTTGACGATCCGCTCTGCCACCCAGCAAAGGAGCGGCTTGCCCTTTATCTTGTGCAAGAGCTTCCTGGGAAACCTCTTGGATTCAAGACGGCACGGAACAATAATTGCTATACGTGGCATCCTGGGCCATGCTGCCATCTGGTTTTTGAGTTGCAAGCCGGGCATAGCTGCGGAGCGTAAACCACTCCACCTTCACTTTCCCTTGATCCATCCCTAATGAATCCAACCGATACGACCCCCTCCGGACAGGCCGTGGTCAAGGAGCTTGTTGTTCAGAACAAGCTGGGGATCCATGCGCGCCCGGCAGCGATGATCGTGCGCATCACCAACAAGTTCAAATCCGAGGTGTTTGTCGAAAAGGACGAGGAGCAGGTGAACGGCAAGAGCATCATGGGCCTCATGATGCTGGCCGCCGGCAAGGGCTCAAAGGTCAAGTTTCTCGCCACGGGCGAGGATGCGCAGCAGATGCTCTCGGAATTGGAGCAGCTGTTTGCGCGCAAGTTTGACGAGGCCTGAAAAGGCCCGCCCCCGGGCGGCCTAAAAACCATAGAACGCCCGCGCCGTAGCCGTCGTGGCCGCAGCCAGCGCGTCCAGCGTCACCCCGAACAGCCCCGCCGCATACTCCGCCGTGTGCCTGAGGTAGGCCGGCTCGTTCGGCTTTCCCCGGTGGGGCACCGGCGCAAGGAACGGGGCGTCCGTCTCGATCATGAGCCTGTCGAGCCCCTGCGCCTTCGCCGCCGCCCGGACCCCGTCCGCGTTCTTGTAGGTGAGGATTCCCGTGAACGACCCGCGGCCGCCACGCTCCCCAAGCTCGCGGATTTCGGCCTCGCCCTCGGAGAAGCAGTGGAAGACGACGCGCCCCCAGTCGACCCCGCTCGCCTCGATCATGTCGACGCACTCGCGGAACGCGCCCCTCGAATGGACCACGACCGCGCAGCCCAGCCGCCGGGCGATCGAAAGCTGCTCGGCAAACGCCGCCTTCTGCAGGGCGAGGATCCTCTCCGCCGCCTCGGGCTCCTTCGGCAGGTGAAACCGGTCGAGGCCGCATTCGCCGAGCGCCACGGGCCTTTCGTCCGCCCCCGCGTCCCAGAAGCCCCGGATCGCCGCAGCCGCCGCCTCCCACCCCCCGTCGACCGAGCAGGGATGGATGCCGACCGAGTAGCGGATATTCTCCGGGTTCGCCCGGCAGAGGTCCCGGTAAAGGCCCCAGTCGTCGGGGGCCGTGCCGATCGCCACCATCCAGTCGACGCCCGCCGCGCGGGCGCGCCCAAGAAGGTCCGGAAGGGCGCCGGACCTGGCGACGGCATCAAGGTGGGTGTGGGTGTCGACGAGGGTCATTCGGGCGTGCTCGGGCCGAGCATCGGAAATCCGGGGCCCGCGCACAAGACCCTGTTGAGTTTGGAAAACCCACCCCCCATCCTCCTCGGCGTGGCCGACATCCTCAGCGTATCGAATCTTCATGTCGCCCGCGGACGGACTGAGATCCTCCGCGGCGTCCACTGGCGCGTCCAGAAAGGCGAGCACTGGGTCATCCTGGGGCCCAATGGCTGCGGGAAGACCTCGCTCCTGAAGGCGATCACGGGGTACCTCTCGCCCTCCTCGGGCGAGATCGCGCTCCTCGGGCGCACCTACGGACAGGACGACTGGCGCGATCTCAGGCTCGAGATCGGGATCGTGACCTCGTCCCTCCAGGCCTCGATACCGCCCGCGGAGTCCGCCCTCGATACGGTCGTCAGCGGCCGCTACGCCCAGCTGGACCTCTGGGCCCGGCCGTCGCGCGGGGTGGTTTCCGAGGGCAGGAAGCTTCTGGGGTTCGTGGGGGGCGCGAGCCTGGCCAAAAGGGAGTGGGCGCACCTTTCGCAGGGCGAGCGCCAGCGGGTCCTGATCGCCCGCTCGCTCATGGCCCGCCCGAAGCTCCTCATTCTGGACGAGCCGTGCGCCGGGCTGGATCCCGTCTCGCGCGAGGAGTTCCTGTGGTTTGTGGAGGCGCTCGCAAGGCGCCGATCCGGTCCCTCGATGGTCCTGGTGACCCATCATGCGGAGGAGATCATGCCGGCCTTCACGCACGCCCTCATCCTCAGGGACGGCCGCGTGTTCGCGGCGGGTCCAAAGGGGAACGTCGTCACAACGCGCAAGCTGAGCGGGGCCTTCGGCGCCAAGATCACGGTGCGAAGCGGCCGCGGCCGCTACCTGGCCGCCGTGCGCCATCACAAGGGCCCGGCCGCGCGACTCTAGCGCCCGCCTCGCGGGCCGAAAACCGGCACCGTTTGGGCTTGTATATTCCTTAATCGGTATATACCTACCTAGGTATGAAACAGCCCAATCGGACCCGGCGCCCGGCGACCGAGCTCGTGCAGATCTACCGCTGCCTGTGCGACCTGACGCGCCTGAGAATCCTGAGCCTCCTCCAGGACGGCGAGCTGTGCGTCTGCCACCTCCAGCAGGCCCTCGACGAGCCGCAGGTGAAGGTCTCCAAGCACCTCGCCTATCTCAGGGCCCGGGGAATGGTGGCCGTCAGGAGGCAGGCCAACTGGATGGTCTACCGCCTTCCCGAGCGCCCGACGCCGGAACTGCGTGCGAACCTGGCCTGCCTGCAGGACTGCGCCCGGGAGGAGCCCGCCCTTCGCGCCGACCTAGCCCGGCTGCGGAAACTGAAGGCCGGGGCGGGTCGAGGCGGCCCCGTCTGCTGCGCACCGAAACCATGAACCCGACCGCTTACAGGGTCCTGATCCTCTGCACCGGCAACTCCGCAAGGAGCATCATCGGCGAATACCTCCTAAGCGAGAAGGGCCGCGGGCGATTCGAGGTCCAGAGCGCCGGCTCGAGGCCCACAGGCGCCGTCAATCCCCTCGCCCTCTGGGTCCTCAAGGAAAAATACAACCTCGACGCGACCGGCGCACGCAGCAAGTCCTGGGATGAGTTCAAGGACACGAAGTTCGATTTCATCATCACGGTCTGCGATCATGCGCGGGAGTCGTGCCCGGTCTGGCCCGGGCAGCCCGTCGTGGCCCACTGGGGCTCGCCCGATCCGGCTGCGCTCGAGGGCACGCAGGAACAGAAACGGTGGCTCTTCATCCAGGTCGCCTCCCAGATCGCGCGCCGCGTGGAGCTCCTCTGCGCCCTGCCCGACTCCGAGCTCAAGAAGATGCCGATTGAGAGGATCGCTGAGCGCACGCCGCTCCCCCGATGAGCGGGCCGGTCGCGACACGCGCCCCGAGGCGCCTCGACTTCTTCGAGCGCTACCTCTCGGTGTGGGTGCTCCTCTGCATGGTGGCGGGGGTCGGGCTCGGCAGCCTTTTCCCCGGAACCACCTCCGCGCTCAGCCGGATGGACTTTGGCCGCGGCTCGCACGTCAACGCGCCGATCAGCGTCCTGCTCTGGCTCATGATCTACCCGATGATGCTCAAGGTGGATTTCAGCTCCATCGGCGGCATCGCCCGGCGGCCGAGGGGCCTCATGGTGACGCTCTTCGTCAACTGGCTCGTGAAGCCCTTCAGCATGGCGCTCCTCGCGTCCCTCTTCATGGGCCACGTGTTCGCGCGCTGGATCGACCCCGAAACCGCAAGGGGCTACACAGCCGGGCTCATCATCCTCGCCGCCGCCCCCTGCACGGCCATGGTGTTCGTCTGGTCGTACCTGACCGAGGGGGATCCGGCCTACACGCTGGTGCAGGTCGCCGTGAACGACCTGGTCATGCTCGTCCTCTTTGCGCCGATCGTGATGCTCCTCTGCGGCGTCGCCCACGTCGTCGTTCCGGCGCAGGTCCTCGTGACGTCGGTCGTCGTGTTCATCGTCGTCCCGCTGGCGGCCGGATGGGCGAGCCGTGCGGCCCTGCTGCGCTCGCACGGCCGCGAATGGTTCGAGCAGCGGTTCCTGCCCCGCTTCCACCCCGTCATGATCGGCGCCCTCCTCCTCACGCTGGTCCTGATCTTCGCCTTCCAGGCGGAAAACCTCACGAGCCGCTGGTTCATGGTCGCCCTGATCGCCGTGCCGATCGTCCTCCAGGTCTACTTCAATTCGGGGCTGACCTACCTCCTCATGCGCCTCCTCAGGGTCGGGCACAGCGTCGCGGCCCCGGGTTCCCTGATCGGCGCAAGCAACTTTTTCGAGCTCGCGGTCGCCGTGGCCATCACGCTCTTCGGCCCGGGCTCGCCCGCGGCCCTGGCGACCGTCGTCGGCGTCCTGGTCGAGGTGCCCGTCATGCTCTCGATCTGCAGGGCCTGCAATGGGACGCGGGGATGGTACGAGCGGGCGGTGAGCCCCCCCGCGCAGGCGCCCTAGGCAGGGCGCCGCCGGCATGCGGCCCAATCCGCGCCTCAGCCCCTCGAGGGCGCGAAGATCTCCGAGAAGAAGGCGTTCATGTCCGCCCACGAGCGGCGGTCCGCCGAGGGGCTGTAGCCGATGAAGCCCTTCATGCCCGGGAATTTCTCGGCCTTCGCGTCCGCCCCGGGATTCGTGAACGCGTGGAGCGCCCCGGCGTATTCCACAAACTTGTAGTCGACCTTCCCGTCGTTGAGCGATTTCAGGAAGGCGTTGATCTGCTCCTGCTTCGTGGCGGGATCGAGGGCGCCGTGGCAGATGAGGATCTTTGCCCTGTTCCTGGCGGCGGCCTCGGGAGTGGCGGGAATCAGCCCCCCGTGGAAGCTCACGATTCCCGCGAGCGGCGCGCCCGAATACGCGAGCGCCTGGACGGTCGAGCCCCCGAAGCAGTACCCGATGGCCGCAACCCTCGCCGGGTCGACGAGGCCCGTCGCCAGAAGCTGGTCGAGGCCGGCCCGGGCGCGCTCGGCCATGAGGGGCTTGCCGTAAAACTGGCCGGCGAGTTCCCCGGCCCTGGTGGGATCGTCGGCGATGACGCCCGCCCCGTACATGTCCAGGGCGAACGCGACGTAGCCCAGATTCGCAAGCTGGACGGCGCGGCCCTTCACGTAGTCATTGAGCCCCCACCATTCGTGGACGACCAGGACGCCGGGAAGCTTGGCGCCCTTCACCCTCTGGTCGTCATAGGCCAGGTACCCGCGCAGCTTGACCCCGTTGTGGTCGTAGTCGATGTCTCGGGTCACGATGGAGGCTTGGGAGGACGCGGCCGCAAGGGCCAATGCGAGGGCGGGGATCGTTGTCTTCATGGGTCGGGAGGATTTCTGCCCCAAGGTGCCCGCCAGGGGCCGCGCGTCAAATCGGAGCGGGCGCCCCGCGGCGCCGGCCCCGGCTGCCAGCCCGGGTTCGGCCCGGGACCCTTCAGGCGTGAAATCCGCCCGCGATGTAATTCTTCAGGTGGTCGGCCTCGGCACGGCTGGTGTCGGCGACCCAGCGGGAGATATCGCCGATCGACACAAGTCCCTTCAGCTGGCCTTCGTCGATCACGGGAAGGTGGCGGCATTTCTTCTCGGCAAAGATCACCATCGTCTGCTCGACGGTCGTGTCCGAGGTGATCGAGATCACGTTCTTCGTCATCACTTCCGAGACGCGGGTGGTTTTCGGATTGACGTCCTCGCCGACGACGCGGAGCAGAACGTCGCGCTCGGTGAAGATTCCCGCGATGCGGCCTGCGTCGATGACGACGATGCAGCCGATGCGCCGCTTGTTCATTTCGGCCACCGCTTCGGCGATCGTGATCGTCGAGGCAACGGCGTGCACATCCGACCCTTTGCGCTCAATAAGCGCGGAAACAGGGGTATCCATGGGGTAATTGGGGATTTCTTCTAGGGCCCATCATCCCCCCTAATCCGCCCGTTCGCAACCCCCAAAACGGCCGCAGGCAAGATTTTTGGGCGGCGAAGGCGATTCGCCGCCCCAAAGAAGGAAGAAGCTTGTGATTGCCGGTCAAAGTGGAGGGGAATCAAAGCCAGTACCGCCCATGAAGCCCCCCTTACTTCCATCGGAGACCTTCCGCCGCGTGATCCGGGTCGCGCGGTTTGATGGATTGAGCGTCCTCGGGGTGGCCGGCACGTTTGCCCTGATCTCGGCGCTCTGGCGCGACGTGCCCGGGGCCATCGTCGGCCTCCTTGTCGCGGCGGCCGGGGCCTTTGAGCTCCACGGTGTGACACTCCTTCGTGCCGGCCGGGCGCGCGGGATGAGCTGGCTCATTTCGAGCCAGCTCTACCTGATGCTCGTCCTCGTCATCTATGCCACGGTCGGCTATGTGAGGCACGACATCACGCTCTGGCGCCAGGCGGTCACGCCGGAGTCCGCCGATGCGATTCGCCAGATGGGCAAGACCGTGGACGAAGTCCTCTTGCTGATGGTGCGGTTCACCTATGCCGGCGTGGCGGCGGCGACCGTGCTCTACCAGGGCGGGATGGCGATCTACTACCTGAGGCGCCGCCAAGCCGTGGAGGCCGCCGTCCTCGAGGACCTCCCGGAATAGACGGGCCCCCTGGGGCCCCCCTTTCGGGGAGCCGGCGGAGGGCGCTCTTGCCAGCACTCCGTGGGTCCGCCACGGTCGCAGCGTGTCGTCACGGATACCCGCGATCCTAACGCTCGCCCTCGGCCTCGCCGCAGCCGGGGGCCCAGGCTTCGCAGCGGAGGCGGAGCCGGCGGGCGGGCTGCCCGATCTCGGGGGGAGAAGGGTCGTGGTCGCCGTCGAGGACGACTACCCCCCGTTCAATTACCTACAGCCGGGCACCGGGAAACCCGTCGGATGGGACTACGACGCCATCCGCGAGATTGGCCGGCGGCTCAACTTCGCGCCCGAGTTCCGGGAGATCGCGTGGGACAGCATGATCCAGGCGATAGCGACCGGGCAGTTCGACATGGCGGCGAACGGGATCACCGTCACCCCGGAGCGGGCCCGCGTGGTCGACTTCTCCTCGAGCTATGCCCGGGTCCACCAGCGCCTCATGGTGCGCATCGACGAGAGGCGCTTCGCCTCCCTCGAGGAATTTTCGCGCACCGAAGGGGCCAAGCTCGGCGCCCAGAAAGGGAACACCAATTATACGAAGGCCGAGGATCTCGTCGGGCATTCGCGCGTCCTCGCCTACGACGGCTTCGGCGACCTGGTCCAGGCGCTCATTAACGGCGACCTGGACGCCGTCGTCATCGACGACGTCGGGGGCCAGGGGTATGTCGGAGCGAACGCCGAGCGCCTGCGCCTCCTCGACGGGTCCCTCGCCGGCCAGGACCTCGCGATGGCCTTCACCCGCGGCTCCGCGCTCCGGCCGGCCGTCGACGCGGCGCTGGCCTCGATGCGGGCCGACGGATCGCTTACCCTCCTGAACACCCGCTGGTTCACGCCCGCAAGGCAGGGGGCCGCAAAACCGTGATCGCCGCCCCGGCATGATCGGCCCAGACGGCAGACTCTCTCCAGGCAACGTCGGAAGGCTTTCGCGCGCCCCGTGGTGGCTCCTTGCGCTTGCGCTTGGCGGGACGCTGTTTGCCTGGAGGGCCGCGACCTCCGAGGTCTACTCCGAAATCTTCGGACGGCTCCTCTCGGGGCTCGGTGTCACGCTCGCCGTCACGGCGATCGCATTCCCGCTCGCCATCGCGCTCGGCCTCGCCACGGCGCTCGGGCTCGTCTCGGCCTCCCCCGTCCGCCGCAACATCGCGATGCTCTACGTCCAGGTCGCGCGCGGGGTGCCGATCCTCGTGCAGATCTTCATCGTCGCATTCGTGCTCGTTCCCCTCGCGGTGGAGGGCATTCGCTGGGCCGGGGGCGGCCTCGCCTCGGGGCTAAGGGCCTCCGACGTTCCGATGGGGGTCCGGGTCGTCGCGGCGCTCGTCTGCGCCTACGGGGCGTTCGAGGCCGAAACCGTGCGGGGCGGCCTCACGTCCCTCTCGCGCGGGCAGGCGGAGGCCGCGCGGGCGCTCGGCCTCTCGCAGAGGCAGGCGCTCCGCCACGTCCTTCTGCCGCAGACCTTCCGCCGGATCCTGCCCACGCTCGGCAACGACCTGATCTCGCTCCTGAAGGACTCGTCGCTCGTCTCGGTCCTCGGGGTGCGCGACATCACCCAGGAGGCCCGGCTCTATGCGAGCGCGACCTTCCGCTACACGGAGAGCCTAACCCTCCTCGCCCTGCTCTACCTCGCCCTGACGCTCCTTCTGGCCCTGGGAGTCAAGGCGCTCGAGCACCGCTACCGCCGCCATGCCGCCTGAACCCGAAACAAGCCCGCCGGCGGGGTCCCCGGTCCTCGAGGCCCGGGGCGTCGTCAAGCGCTTTGGCCCCGTCACCGCGGTCGGCGGAATCTCGCTCGAGGTCCGCGCCGGGCGGGTGACGGCGATCCTCGGCCCGAGCGGCTCGGGAAAGTCGACGCTCCTGCGCTGCCTCAATTTTCTCGAAATACCGGACGCGGGCGACGTCCTGTTCATGGGGTCGCCCGTCCGCGCGAGGGACCGGGAACTCGACCTGCTCCGGTCCCGGGTCGGCATGGTCTTCCAGCAGTTCAATCTATTTCCCCACCTGCTCGTCTGGGAGAACGTCGCCCTCGCCCCGAGCGTGACCCGGAGGCTCCCGAGGGAGGCGGCCCGGAGCCGGGCCCGGGATCTCCTTGCCCGCGTGGGCCTTGAGGACAAGGCCGGAGCCCATCCCTCGCAGCTCTCGGGCGGACAGCAGCAGCGGGCGGCAATCGCCCGGGCCCTCGCGATGGAGCCCGCGGCCCTCCTCTTCGACGAGCCGACCTCCGCGCTCGACCCCGAGCTCACCGGGGAGGTGCTGGCCGTGATGCGCACCCTCGCCTCCGACGGAATGACGATGGTCGTCGTCACCCACGAAGTGGCCTTCGCGAGGGCGGTCGCCCACGAGGTCGTGTTCATGGACGCGGGCCAGGTGGTCGAGCGCGGCACGCCCGCCCAGGTGATCGACGCGCCCCGGAACGAGCGGACGGCCCGGTTCTTCGCCCGCTGAGGGCGCCGGCGCTTGCCCAGGCGCCGATCCTGCCGTAGTATCGGTCGATGTCCAAGGAGCGCTATATAGAGGCGAAGCAGCGGTGGGCCGAGAAACAGAAGGCCCGCGGCTTCGCGGCCAGGCCCGTGCGTTCGGCCGATCGCCTGCCGCCCGGCCAGAGCCTCACGAAGGGCTTCCCCGTCCTCGACCTCGGCGTGCAGCCCGAAATCGCCCATGCCGACTGGTCCCTTGCGATCGACGGCCAGGTCGAGAACCCCGTGACGCTCGGCTGGGAGGCGTTCAACGCCCTCCCCCAGGTGGAGGATGTGAGCGACTTCCACTGCGTCACGACCTGGTCCAAGTTCGACTGCCGCTGGGGAGGCGTCGCGCTCACGACGCTCTACGAGATGGCGCGCCCGGGGCCCGACGCCCGGTTCGTCTATTTCTCGAGCTACGACGGCTATTCGACCAACGTGGCGCTCGAACGCTGCCTCGATGACGACACGCTGGTCGCAACCTCGTTCGGCGGCGAACCCCTGGCGCGGGAGCACGGAGGGCCCGCGCGCGTCATCATCCCGAAGCTCTACGCGTGGAAGGGGGCCAAGTTCGTCAAGGCGATCACGTTCCTTCCCGAGGACAAGCTCGGCTTCTGGGAAGTGCGGGGCTACTCGAACACGGCGGACCCCTGGACCGAGGACCGCTACGCCTAGCGGGAGGGCGCACGGCAAAGCGTTCCTTTTGGAGGGCGCGGGCCCTCCTAATGACGCGCGTCTTTCCCGGTTCCGCCCCCTGAAACGCTCTCGCCTTCCCCGCGCAGCGCGGCAATGTCGGCTCCGGAAAGTTCATGGCCCCTACCCCTTCCCCCGAGCCGGATGAGACTGCGAGCACCGATGACGCCCTAAGGGTGGACGGTTTCAAGGGCACGCCCGAGGAGATCGAGCGCCAATGGTTCAGGGAGGTCTACACCGGCCGGGGCGACACGATGCGCCAATTGACCGTCCGCGCCGTCCTGATGGGAACGGTGCTCGGGGGGGTTCTCGCGCTGACGAACCTCTACATCGGGCTCAAGGCCGGCTGGAGCATCGGCGTCGCCATCACCGCGTGCATCGTCTCCTTCATCATCTCGTCGGCCCTTGTGCGCCTGCGGATCTCAAGGACGCCGATGACGATCCTGGAAACCAACTGCACGCAGTCGACCGCTGACTCGGCGGGCTATGCGACCGGGGCAACGTTGGTTTCGGCGTTCTCCGCCTACTTCATGATCAACCAGGAGCCGCTGGGACTCGGACTGTCCCTCGGGTGGGTGTTCTTCATTTCGGTGCTCGGCGTCACGATGGCGATCCCCATGAAGCGCCAGATGATCAATGTGGAGCAGCTGCGTTTCCCGACCGGGATCGCCACGGCCGAAACCCTCCGGGCTCTCTTCGCAAAGGGCAAGAGCGCGGCGCAGTCGGCACGCGGCCTCACGTGGGCCGCGGTCGCAGCCGCAATCAGCCAGTTTTGGACGGACGGCCTCGGGACCATCAGCAGCAGGCTGGAACCCTACGGACTCGGCAACCTGGTCGAGCGCGTCGACAAGGTTGTCTTCGGGCCCCTTTGGATGGGCCGGACGGTCACCTTCATCTGGGATCCCGTGTTCCTTGGCGCCGGAGCCCTGATGGGCCTTCGCCCGGCCGCGAGCATCCTTTTCGGCGGCACCCTTTGCTGGGCTGTCTTCGTCCCCATCCTGCAGACAAAGGGTATCATCGTCGGAGGCGGCTATCGGACGATTGTCCCCTGGACGCTCTGGGGCGGGGTTTCGTGCATGGTCGTCTCCGGCCTCCTGGCGTTCGCGCTCAACTGGCGGGTGATGGCCCGGGCCTTCAGCGGGATTTCCGGCCTTTTCACGAGGCGAAAGAAGGCGCCCGACGAGATGGATGCGATTGAGACGCCGATGTCGTGGTTTTTCATCGGACAGGGCGTCTCGCTCGTGGGCATGGCCTGGCTCGCCAAGGTGAGCCTCAACCTTCCGGTTTGGGAAACGACCGTTGCCGTGGTGCTCTCATTCTTCCTGGCCCTGGTCGCGTGCCGCGTGACGGGCGAGACGGACACGACGCCGATCGGGGCCCTGGGCAAGGTCACGCAGCTGATCTTCGGCGCTCTCAATCCCGGCAACATGAACATCAACCTGATGAGCGCCAACATCACCTCGGGCGCTGCCGCCTCCTCGGCCGACCTCCTGACCGACCTGAAGAGCGGATACCTCCTGGGCGCCCATCCGCGGAAGCAGTTCCTCGCGCAATTCTTCGGGATCTTCACGGGCACGGCCGTGACGGTCCTGGCCTACCGGGTCCTCGTGCCCACCGCCTCGGTGCTCGGTTCAGACCAGTTTCCGGCGCCGGCCGCGCAGACGTGGCGTGTCGTGGCGCTCGCGCTCAGCAAGGGCTTCGCAGCGCTCGATCCGATCAACATCTGGTCCATCGTGATCGGCGGCGGCGTGGGCGCGCTCCTCACGGTGCTTCCGCTCTGGTTTCCGCGCGCAGCGAAATGGATGCCTTCGGCCTCCGGGGTCGGACTCTCCTGGACGTTCCACTGGTATTACGGGCTCCTCTTCTTCCTGGGCGCCCTGGCGGCGTGGCTGATGGAGAAAAAGTCCCCGGAGAAGGCCAACCTCTACAATTTTCCGGTCGCGGCGGGCGTCATCGCCGGCGGCTCGCTGGTGGGCGTCGCGCTCATCTTCTACCAGAATATCCCGGTCGTATGGCACCAGCTGATGGCGCACTGACGGTTCCTAACTTCACCGGAAGCCCGGGTTGACCCCACGATCTTCGAATACAACAAAGGCAACATCATGCGCTGGTACCATTATCTGTCCTATTTCTTCGGGGGCGCCTTCCTTGTGAACGCGCTGCCCCACCTCGCCAACGGCCTTTCGGGCCATGCGTTCCAGAGCCCCTTCGCCTCCCCGCCCGGCGAGGGGCTGTCATCATCCACGGTAAATGTTCTCTGGGGGCTCTTCAACCTCGCGGTAGGCTATCTCCTCGTGTGCCGGGTCGGAAATTTCGAGCTGCGCAGGACCCGCCACGTCCTTGTGCTCGGGGCGGGGGTCCTCCTCTTTGCGATCATGCTCGCGCGCACCTTTGGCCGCCTCCACGGCGGCCTCTAGCGCCTCGCGTGCGGACCGGGCCGCGGAGGCCCCGGGGCGGCCTACGCGGGGTCGAAGCGCTTCACGTCCTTGATGGCCCACTTCGTGACCGTAAGCCCCCTCGCCGCGCGACCGCTCAAGGCCACGGCGCCCATGTCGAAGTCGAATTCCCGGATGCGGGCCTTGCTGCGCCCGTCGAGCGAGACGTGGAGCTTCTTCGGCATCGCCTTCTCGCTCGGGCTCACGTCGAGGTAGACGACCCGGGAGCCGTCCGACTTCACGAGCGGGTAGAGCTTGTCGCGGGTCACGCCGCCGATCTGGAACCGCTTGGCGTAGGCCTTCCCGCTCGAGCCGTCCTGGTAGATCATGGTGTAGAACGAGGTGTCCCCGTCCTTCGGGAAGACCGTGCAGTGGAGGATTCCGAGGCCCATGAAGACCTTGTCGGCCACCTTGGAGACCTTCATCGAGCCGTCGCTCATGATGCAGAGCACGCTGTCGAGGATCGTGCATTCCTGCACGAACTCGTGCTGGCGCCAGTTCAGCCCGATGAAACCCTCCTCGCGGTTCACGTAGAGCCTCTGGTTGGCCGACACGACCTCGGCGGCGCTGATCTGCTCGATCTCGTCGTATTCGGTCCGCCGCTTGATTCCCTTGCCGTACTTCTCCTGGAGCATCTCGAACCACTTGACCGCGTAGGCCGTCAGGTTCTTCAGGTCGTGGCGCACCGCCTTCATCTCCTCCTCGATCTTCTTCAGCTTCTCGTCCGCCTCGAAACGGTTGTAGGCCGAGATGCGCTTGATGCGGATCTCGGTCAGGCGCACGATGTCGTCCTCGACGATCTCGCGGCGCAGGCGTTTGACGAAGGGCATGAGCCCCCCGCGGATCTCGGCCAGGACGCTCTCCCAGGTCTTCGACTTCTCGATCCGCCGGTAGATGCGCTCCTCGATGAAGATCCGCTCGAGCGAATCCCAGTGCCACTGCTGCTCGAGCTCCCCCTGGCGGATCTGCAGCTCCTTCCTTAGGAGGTCGACCGTCTTGTTGACGCTGCGCTTGAGGATCTCCCTGACCCCGAGGAACACGGGCTTGTCCAGGTCGATCACGCAGGCCGAGGGCGATATCGCCACCTGGCAGGCCGTGAAGACGTAGAGCTGCTGGATCACCTTCTCGGGCTCGGAGCCCTGGGGCAGGTGGACAAGGATCTCGACCTTGTCGGCGGTGTTGTCGTCGACCCTCTTGACCTTGATCTTGCCTTTGGCGTTCGCCGCCAGGATCGCCTCGATGACGGATTCCGTCGTCGTCCCGTAGGGCAGTTCCGTGATCGCCAGGAGGACCTTGCTCCGCTGCTCGATCCGCGCGCGGATCTTAACCTTGCCGCCCCGCTCCCCGTCGTTGTACTCGGAGAAGTCGGCGATGCCGCCCGTCGGAAAATCCGGGAAAATCCGGAACGTCTTGCCCTGCAGATGGTTGATTGCGGCGCGGCACAGGTCGTTGAAATTGTGGGGCAGGATCTTGGTGGAGAGGCCGACCGCGATGCCCTCGGCCCCCTCTAGGAGCGCGATCGGGAACTTCGCCGGAAGGGTGACGGGCTCCCGGGCCCGGCCGTCGTAGCTCAGCTGCCAGGGGGTCGTCTTCGGGTTGAAAAGCACCTCGCGCGCGAAGGGGGTAAGCCTTGCCTCAATGTAGCGGGGGGCCGCGGCCTCGTCCCCCGTCAGGACATTGCCGAAGTTCCCCTGGGGCTCGACGAGCCAGCCCCTCTGTCCCATCCCGACCAGCGCCGCGCCGATCGAGGCGTCCCCATGGGGGTGGTAGCGCATGGTGGCGCCGACCACATTGGCGACCTTGTGAAAGCGCCCGTCGTCCATCTCCCAGAGGGTGTGGAGGACGCGCCGCAGGACGGGCTTGAGCCCGTCGTCAATGTGCGGAACGGCCCGGTCCAGGATGACGTAGCTGGCGTAGTCGAGGAACCAGGTCCGGTAATTTCGCTCGAGGGGCGCCTCGGGGCCTTTGCCTGATCCAGGGTACAGGGGTTCTTTGGGCATGCTTCGGAGTTGGGGGCTCAGACCTCGACGACGTCCTTCTCGACCCGCAGGTTGTCGATGATGAAGTCCTGGCGCTCGGGCGTGTTCTTGCCCATGAAAAAGGCCAGCAGCAGTTCGCTGTTGTGGACGTGGTTGAGCGAAAGCGGCTCGAGGCGGATGTCCTCGCCGATGAAGCCCTTGAACTCCCCGGCCGAGATCTCGCCGAGGCCCTTGAACCGGGTGATCTCGGCGGACGCCCCTAGCTTCGCGACCGCCGCCGCCCTCTCCGCGTCGGAGTAGCAGTAGTGGGTCTCCTTCTTGTTTCGGACCCGGAACAGAGGCGTCTCCAGGATGAAGAGCTTTCCGTGCGCTATCAGCTCGGGGAAGAACTGCACGAAGAACGAGATGAGGAGGAGGCGGATGTGCATCCCGTCGACGTCGGCGTCGGTCGCGATGACGACCTTGCCGTAGCGGAGTCCGTCGAGCCCGTCCTCGATGTTGAGCGCGGACTGGAGGAGGTGGAACTCCTCGTTCTCGTAGATCACCTTCTTAGAGAGCCCGTAGGTGTTGAGCGGCTTGCCCTTGAGCGCGAACACGGCCTGCGTCTGGACGTCGCGGCAGGCCGTCAGCGAACCCGCCGCCGAGTCGCCCTCGACGATGAAGATCACGCTGTCCTCGCTCCTCTCGTCCTTGTCGCCGAGGTGCAGCCGGCAGTCGCGCAGCTTCCGGTTGTGGAGCGACGCCTTCTTGGCCCGTTCGCGCGCCAGGTTGCGTATGCCGGCCAGCTCCTTGCGCTCGTGCTCGCTCTCCTGGATGCGCCTAATCAGCGCGTCGGCCGTCTCCGGGTTCTTGTGGAGGTAGACGTCGAGCGACTGCTGGACGAACTTGCCGATGAACTCCTTGATCGAGGGCCCGTCAGGGCCGATCACGCTCGATCCGAGCTTCGTCTTCGTCTGGGACTCGAACACGGGCTCCATCACCCGCACGGAGACCGCGGCGACGACGGACTGCCTCACGTCGGCGGCGTCCAGGTCGCGCTTGTAGAAATTCCTGAGCGTGTCGACGAACGCCTCGCGGAAGGCCTGCAGGTGGGTCCCGCCCATCGTCGTGTGCTGGCCGTTCACGAAGGAGAAGTACTCCTCGCCGTAGTGCGAGCCGTGGGTGATCGCGATCTCGATGTCGTCGCCCTCCAGGTGGATGATCGGGTAGAGCGGCTCGCCGATCAGGTTCTTCTGCAGCAGGTCCCTGAGCCCGTTCTCCGACTTGAAGGGCTTCCCGTTGAGCATGAGCGTGAGCCCCCGGTTCAGGAACGCGTAGTTCCAGAGCATGTCCTCGACAAACTCGGTCCTGAACCTCAGGTCGGAGCCGAAGAGCTCGGAGTCGGGCGCGAACTCGATCAGGGTCCCGTTGCGCTCGGAACTCTTCGCGACCCGGTGGTCCTTCTTCAGCTTGCCCTTCGCGAACTCGACGAGCTTGGTCTCGCCGTCGCGGAACGCCTGGGCCTTGTATTCGGCGGAGAGGGCGTTCACGGCCTTCTGGCCGACGCCGTTAAGGCCGACCGCCTTCTTGAAGGTCTCGCTGTCGTACTTGGCGCCGGTATTGATGACCGACACGCATTCGAGGAGCTTCCCGAGCGGTATGCCGCGGCCGAAGTCGCGGACCGCCGCGCGGCGCTCCTCCAGGTCGATCTCGATCCTCTTGCCGGAGCCCATCGTGAACTCGTCGACCGAGTTGTCGATCGTCTCCTTGAGCAGGACGTAGATCCCGTCCTCGGCGTGCGCGCCGTTTCCGAGGCGTCCGATGTACATGCCGGGCCTCAGGCGGATGTGCTCGGTCGAGGAGAGGGTCTTGATGCTGGCCTCTGTGTAGCCGGTTGCCATTTTTCCTGAGAGTCCCGCTCGCGAACCCCGTGACAAGCGAATTTGTGCGGGCCTAATTCAGAAACATGGCCTCGTCGGTCTGGAAAAGGCTGTGGGCGAGCTTGGTCCAGGCGTCGAGCGGCGCGCGGCTCCTGAAGGCCTCGGCCCCGGGCTCCACCTGCAGGGCGTTCTTCCTTCTCAGGTTCTGCATCGAGTTCTCGGCCAGCCTCGCCTGGGCCTGGGCCGCAAGGGACGCCCTCTCGGACTGCGCCGTCGGGGCCGGGCCCTCAACGGAGGAGCCGCCCGGGTTGGCCTCGACGTAGCTCAGGCACAGCCGGGTCTCCTCCGGGCTCGGGGGCCGCTGGAACACGTCGAGGTAGAGGACCGCCACCCGCAGCTCGTCCGTCGTCTGCTCCATGAATTCCTGGGTGTGCACGAGCTTCCGGGCCGTCTCGATCACGAGCGGGCTGTTCATCAGGAAGAGCTGCTGCTGCGGCACCTGGGTGAGGAAGCGCTTGCCCGTCGGCACGCTCGGGTTCGGGAAGTTGAACTGGGTGAGCACCTCCGCCGGGTTCCTGCGGTCGATGAAGGCGTACACGGCCCTTCGGGAGGCGAAGCCCCCGCTGCCGATCGGCACGGGCCTGCCGCCCATGGTCAGGTCGATCGTCCCCGCGATCGCGAGGATCGAGTCGTGCAGCTGCTCGAAGTCGAGCTGCCTCACGTTGCAGCGCCACTGGAGGCGGTTGTCGGGATCCGTGTCCGCGTATTTCGGGTTCCCGGCACTCGACTCCTGGTAGACGCTGCTGAGCATGATGAGCCTCTGGAGCTTCTTGATCGACCAGCCCTCCTCGACGAAGCGCGACGCCAGGTAGTCGAGGAGCTCCGGGTTCGTCGGCGGAGCCGACTGGTTTCCCAGGTCGTCCGGCGTCGGGACGAAGCCCGTCCCGAAGTGCTGCTGCCAGACCCGGTTGACGAGGACCCGGGCGGTCAGCGGATCCGAGGGGCTCGCGATCGCCCGGGCGAGCTCGAGCCGGCCGCTGCCGGTCCTGAACGGGATGGGGTGCTTCGGGTCCGGGGAGAGGATGCTCAGGAAATGGCGCGCCACGACCGGACCCTTGTTCTGGGCCTCGCCGCGCAGGAGCACCGGATAGTCCCTCGGGGACGCAACGTCCACAAGGACGTTCGCCTTCGGCGGCGCCGCGTCGCTCGCCTCCAGGTTGCCGATCTCGGTGTTCGCCTGGGCGAGCCTCTTCTGGATCTCGCGCCGCTTCTGGGCCCGCTCCTCCTGCGGGATGCCCGATCTGCGAAGGGCGACGAGTTCGGCCTCCACCGCGGCCTTGGCCGCCCCGGCGGCCTGCATCCTCGTGAGATAGTCCACGAGCTCGGGGGTTTTCGGCACGGGGTGCAGCCACGGCTTTTCGGCCGGCTCCGCCGTGTTGGCGAAGACGGAGTAAAGGGAGTAGTAGTCGGCCGTGGGGATCGGGTCGAACTTGTGGTCGTGGCACCGCGCGCAGGAGACGGTCAGCCCGAGGAACGCCTTCGTCGTCACGTCGATCCGGTCGTTGATGATGTCGTTCGTGCTGTTCTCGAAGCGGTTCCCGAGCGTCAGGAAGCCGAGCGCGGCGAGCCGAGTCTGGTCGACCTGCTCGCCCGGCTTGCGCGGCCTTTTCAGGTCCTCGGCGAGGAGCCGGTCCGCCGCGAGCTGCTCCACAATGAACTCGTTGTAGGGCTTGTCGCTGTTGAAGGCGTCGATCACGTAGTCGCGGTAGGTCCAGGCGAACGGGTACCGCGGGTCCTCGCGCTGGGGGGTGTCCCCCTTCGTGTCGGCGTACCTGGCGACATCGAGCCAGTACCGCCCCCAGCGCTCGCCGTAGCGGGGGGACGCGAGGAGCCGGTCGACGACCTTGGCCCAGGCGTCCGGGGAGTCGTCGACCAGGAACCGCTGCACGTCGGCCTCGGTCGGCGGCAGCCCCGTCAGGTCGAAGGTCGCCCGGCGGATCAGCGTATACTTGTCCGCCGGAGGATTGGGCTTCATCGAGTTTTCCTCCAGCCTCGCCAGGATGAAGGCGTCGACCGGGGTCCTGCACCAGGCCGCATCCGACACGGCCGGGACCGCGGGCTTCCTGACCGGCAGGAAGGACCAGTGGTCGCGGCCGACGCCGCCGTACGCGGGCGAGCTGCCGCGCGAGACAAGCGAGCGCGGATCGGGCGCGCCGCGGCGGATCCACTCGGTGATGTCGGCCACCTGCTGGTCCGAAAGCCTCTCCCCCTTTGGGGGCATCTGCAGGTCGGGGTCCCTGTAGCTGATCGCGTCGACGAGAAGGCTGTCCTCGGGCCTCCCGGGTTCGATCGCCGGACCCGTGTCGCCCCCGTGGAGCAACCCCTCGCGCGTATCGAGCATGAACCCTCCCTTGATCTTGTCGGCGTCGTGGCTGTGGCACTTGTAGCAGCGGTCGACGAGGACGGGCCTCACCCGCGCCTCGAAAAACTGGAGGTCCTCGGGCGAGGCCGCGGGCGGGGTCGCCGCCGCCGCCATCGGTGCCGCGAGCGCCAGAGCCGCCCAGAGAAACCCCGCCGCTTTTCCGCCAAGTCCGATCACGCGAGGAGGGGCGCCACCACGTTCCCGGCGACGTCGGTCAGCCGGAAGTCGCGCCCGTTGAAGCGGTACGTGAGCTTCGTGTGGTCAAAGCCGAGGGCGCGCAGGATCGTGGCATGGAGGTCGTGCACGTGCACCTTGTCGGTCACCGCCTCGGCGCCGAATGCGTCCGTGGCTCCGTAGACCTGCCCCCCTTTCACGCCGCCGCCCGCCAGCCAGACCGAAAAGGCGCGCGCGTTGTGGTCCCTTCCGGGGTTCTCATAGCCGTTCCGGTCGCGCGTCGGCTTGCGCCCGAATTCGCCGCCCCAGATGACAAGCGTCGAGTCGAGAAGCCCCCGCTGCTTCAGGTCCGCCAGGAGCGCCGCCACCGGCTGGTCGATCTCCTTGGCCTTCTTCGTGATCCGTTCCTGGAGATCCTGATGATGGTCCCATCCGTCGTGCCAGACCTGCACAAACCGGACGCCGCGCTCGACCAGGCGCCGGGCGAGGAGGAGCTGCTTGCCCTGGGGCGTGTTTCCGTAGGCCGCCCGCATCGCATCGGTCTCCTTTTTCAGATCGAAGGCGTCCGTCGCGGCGGCCTGCATCTTGAAGGCGATCTCGTAGGATTCGAGCCGGGCCTCGAGCACCTGTTCATGCTGGAGGTCCCTTGAGCGCATCTCGTCGAGCTGCTTCACCAGATCCATCTGGCGGCGCTGCTCGGCCGCGCCGATGTAGGGGTTGCGGATGTTCTGGATCATCTGCTGCACCGTCGCCACCTGGGTGTTGACGCTCGAGCCCTGGAAGACGCCCGGAAGGAAGGCCGAGCCGTAGTTCGCCGCCCCTCCCGACGGCAGCCCGCCGTTCCGAAGGGAAATGAATCCGGGGAGGTTCTGGTTCTGCGTGCCGAGCCCGTAGACGACCCACGAGCCCATGCTCGGCTTCGTGATCCGAAGCGAGCCCGTGTTCATGAACACGGTCGCCACCTCGTGCGCGGGGATGTCCGTGTACATGGAGCGGATGACCGCCATGTCGTCGACGTGCTGGCCGATCCCGGGGAAGAGCTCGCTCACCTGGGTGCCGCTCCGCCCCATGGGGGTGAACCTGAAGGGCGAGCCCATCGCGACGCCGCTGTCGCCGATCGGGCGCCCGTCCATCCGCACCAGCTCGGGCTTGGGGTCCCAGGTGTCGATGTGCGAGGGGGCCCCCTGTGCGAAGATGTGGATCACGGCCTTGGCCGTGGCCGGCAGCGGCGGGGCCCTCGGGGCGAGGGGGTTGGAGGAAGGCGAGAAGCCGTCCGGCTCGGCCCCCGAAAAGAGCTCGGCGGGATCGAACAGGGTCGCCAGGCTGAGGGCGCCAAGGCCCATGCCCACCCGGTTCAGGAATTTCCTGCGGGTCAGGAAGTAGTCCTCGATCGACGTGGACACTCCGCAGCATGGGGTGTTGCCCTGCATCGGCGTGAGAGGGATATGGGTCGGAGGCATTGTTGCAAACAAATGACGCCCGCGGCGACCCGGAGTTTCCGTTAAAACCGACGAATGCAGTTGATACGCCTGAAAACCCGGCTTACTTGAGCGAATCCTCGTTTAGGAGAGCCCGGGGTCCCCGGGTTGAGATGGCTGCAGGATCCGCGGCCAAATCCTTCGAACCTGATGCGTCTCACAGCGCCGTAGGGAAAACAGGGCCGCCCGCGAGACGCGGGGGGATCTGTGACCCGGCCGGTGTTGTGGGCCGCGGCCTAAAAACATCCCCCTATGTCCCCATCGAACGAAGCCTCCCCCGCCGGGCACCGGCTATTCCCCGCGTCCAAGCGAGTTTACGTGGCCGGGTCGCGCAACGACCTGAGGGTCCCCATGCGCGAGATCGAGCTGTCCCCCACCCGCCTGCCCGACGACACCCGGGTCCAGAACGAGGCCGTCCGCGTCTACGACACGTCGGGGCCCTGGGGCGACCCCGCCTTCCACGCCGACCCGGCACTCGGGCTCCCCGCGCTCCGCGAGCGCTGGATCCGGGAGCGCGGGGATGTCGAGGAGATCGAGGGCCGCACGGTGCGCCCGATCGATGACGGCTACCTCTCGGCGACGCACCGCGAGCAGGCCGAGAGCGAGGGCCGCAGGAATCCGATCAAGTTCTTCGACAGCCGGGCCCGCCGGGTGCTCAGGGCGAAGCCCGGATGCCGCGTCTCCCAGCTTGCCTACGCCCGCCGGGGGATTGTCACCCCGGAGATGGAGTTCGTCGCGATCCGCGAGAACTCGAAACTCCAGCGCGCGGCGGACCTTCTCGAGCTCACGGCCAATGGCCCCAGGAATTCCCTTTGGCGCCAGCACCCCGGCCAGGGCCTCGGCGCATCGATCCCGCGCGAGATCACCCCGGAATTCGTGCGCGACGAGGTGGCCCGGGGCCGCGCGATCATTCCGGCCAACGTCAACCATCCCGAGCTCGAGCCGATGGTGATCGGCAGGAACTTCCTCGTGAAGATCAACACGAACATCGGCAATTCGGCGGTCGCCTCATCGATCGACGAGGAGGTCGAGAAGATGCGCTGGTCGGTCAAGTGGGGCGGCGACACGCTGATGGACCTCTCGACCGGCCGCAACATCCACCAGACCCGCGAATGGATCGTCCGCAACTGCCCGGTCCCCGTGGGAACCGTGCCGATCTACCAGGCGCTCGAGAAGGCCGGGGGGCGGCCCGAGGACCTGACCTGGGAGCTCTTCCGCGACACGCTGGTCGAGCAGGCCGAGCAGGGGGTCGATTACTTCACGATCCACGCCGGGGTGCGGCTCCGGTCGATTCCGTCCACGGCGCGGCGCATGACCGGGATCGTCAGCCGCGGGGGCTCGATCATGGCCAAGTGGTGCCTCTCGCACCACCAGGAGAATTTCCTCTACACGCGCTGGGACGAGATCTGCGAGATCATGGCGGCCTACGACGTCTCGTTCTCGATCGGCGACGGGCTGCGTCCCGGATCGATCGCCGACGCGAACGACGAGGCGCAGTTCGCCGAGCTGAGGACCCAGGGCGAACTCACGGTTCGGGCCTGGGAGCTCGGAGTCCAGGTGATGTGCGAGGGCCCCGGGCATGTGCCGATGCACATGATCGCCGAGAACATGGACAAGCAGCTCGAGTGGTGCCGCGAGGCGCCGTTCTACACGCTCGGGCCGCTCACGACCGACATCGCGCCCGGCTACGACCACATCACGAGCGCGATCGGCGCCGCGATGATCGGCTGGCACGGCACGGCGATGCTCTGCTACGTGACCCCGAAGGAGCACCTCGGGCTTCCCGACCGCGACGACGTCCGGGCGGGCGTCATCGCCTACAAGATCGCAGCCCACGCCGCCGACCTGGCGAAGGGCCATCCCGCGGCCCAGTACCGCGACAACGCCCTCTCCAAGGCGCGCTTCGAGTTCCGTTGGGAGGACCAGTTCAATCTCTCGCTCGATCCCGAGAAGGCCCGCGAGTTCCACGACGCCACGCTGCCCCAGGACAGCGCGAAGACCGCGCACTTCTGCTCGATGTGCGGCCCGCAGTTCTGCTCGATGAAGATCACCGACGACGTCCGGCGCTACGCCGAGGAGCAGGGGCTGACGACGGAGGCCGCGATCGAGGCGGGGATGCGCGCCAAGTCCGGGGAATTCCTGGAGAAGGGCGGCGAGATCTACGTGGACGCCTCGAAATGAACGCAACCGAGGCCATTGGCGGGATCACCGTGAACGACCGGCCCCATGCGCTGGCCGCCGGGGCCACGCTCCTCGCGCTCCTCGGCGAACTCGGGCTGGCCGAGCGCAGGGGGGTCGCGGCGGCGGTGAACGGCGAGGTGGTTCCCCGGGCGGCATGGGCGAACCGGAGTCTTGCCTGCAACGACCGCGTCCTCGTGATCCGCGCGACGCAGGGCGGCTGAGCCGCCGGGAACGGCCGATGCAGATCGTCGTCATATCGCCCGAGTCGAGCGACGCCCGCGAGGCGGCCTCCATGCAGGGGCTCTTCGAGGCGGGCCTCGAGCGCTACCACGTCCGCAAGCCCGCATGGACCCCGGCGAGGCTCGAGTCATGGCTTCTTTCGCTCCCCGCCGCCTGGAGGCCCCGCATCGTGGTCCACGCCCGGGCGGGGCTCGCCCGGAGGTTGGCGGTCGGCTGGCACGAAAGGGACCGCGGCCGCAGAACCGGACCGCGGGGCCTCGGCAGGTCCTGCCACGACCTCCTGTCGCTCGGCCGCCGCCTCGGCCTCTATCCCTACCTTTTCTTTGGCCCCGTGTTTCCTTCGATCACGAAGCGGGGCTACGGTCCGGCGGCCGATTTCCCCTGGGAGCGGCTCTCAAGGATCCTGAAGCGCAGCAGGGCTCCCGCGCAGACGCGCGTCTTCGCGATCGGGGGGATCGCGCCCGGGGGGCTCGCCCGGTGCGCCGCCTTGGGATTCGACGGGGCCGCGGTCATGGGAGCCGTCTGGAACGGGCCGGATCCGGTCGGCGCCTACCGCACGCTGCGCGCCGAGGCGGAGAGACTGGAGGCCCCGCGCCATGCCGCCTAACCCCCAGGGATGGCCCCCGGTCATGTGCCTCACCCAGGACGGGCTCCCGCTCGGCCATTCGGAGCAGGCGGAGCGCCTGTGCGCCGCCGGGGCCCGCTGGATCCAGCTGCGGATGAAGGGCGCCGACCCCGCCACCTGGCTCGCCGAGGCCAGGGCGACCGCCAGGGCCTGCCGGCGCCACGGAGCCATCCTGGTCGTGAACGACAGCGTCGAGATCGCCCTCGGGTGCGGCGCCGACGGCGTCCACCTCGGCGGCCTGGACGGCAGCTGGCGCGACGCGCGGCGCCTCCTCGGCCCCGACCGGATTGTCGGGGGCTCCATGAATCATCCCGACGACGCGCGCAGGGCCGTCGCCGCGGGCTGCCTCGACTACGTGGGGGTCGGGCCTCTGCGCTTCACCGCGACGAAGACCGACCTTTCGCCGCTCCTCGGATTCGAAGGGACCCGGGAAATCATCGCCCTGCTCCGCGGGATCCCCGCGTGGGTGATCGGGGGCGTGGAGGCGTCCGACGCCGGGCAGCTTCGCGGGACGGGCGCCGCGGGCGTCGCCGTCTCCTCGTCCCTCCACCGCGGGGGCCGGATCGAGGAGAACCTCCGCGCCTTCCTCGAGGCATGGGCCGCATCCCCGGCCCCCCGCGAGGTCGCTTCATGAACAGGGGCCCCCTCACGATCGCCGGAGTCACGTTCTCCTCCCGTCTCTTTGTCGGGACCGGCAAGTTCAGCTCGGGATCGGTCATGCGCCAGAGTCTCGAGGCCTCGGGCACCGAGCTGGTGACGGTGGCGCTCGGCCGCGTGAGGACGGGCGGCGAGCCCGACGACATCCTCGACCACGTGGACACCGCGCGCTACAGGCTCCTGCCGAACACCTCGGGCACCCGCTCGGCCCGCGAGGCGGTGCTTGCCGCCGAGCTCGCGCGCGAGGCCCTGGAGACCCACTGGCTCAAGCTCGAGATCCACCCGGACCCGAAGTACCTGATGCCCGATCCGGTCGAGACGCTCCTCGCGACCGAGCTCCTCGTGAAGCGCGGCTTCATCGTGCTGCCCTACGTCCACGCGGACCCGGTGCTCTGCAAGCGCCTCGAGGAGGCGGGGGCCGCCGCGGTCATGCCGCTCGGCGCGCCGATCGGAAGCAACCGGGGCCTCGAGTCCCGCGCGTTCCTGGAGATCATCATCGCCCAGAGCCGGGTGCCCGTCGTGGTCGACGCGGGTCTCGGGGCGCCCTCGCATGCGGCCGCGGCGCTCGAGATGGGCGCCGACGCCGTCCTCGTCAACACCGCGATCGCGGCCGCGGATGACCCGGTGGCCATGGCCGCGGCGTTCAGGATGGGCGTCGAGGCCGGGGCGAGGGCCCGCGACGCGGGGCTCGCCGGCCGCGGGCCCGCCGGCGCCTCCGCAACGTCGCCCCTCACCTCGTTCCTGGAGGAATCCGGCCCATGAGCTTTGTCGACCTCTGGCGCCGCCACGACTTCGCAGCCGTGGCCCGATCCATCGCCTTGAAGACGCCCGCCGACGTGAGGAGAGCCCTCGGAAGGCCGCGGGGCTCGGTGGACCTGGAGGATTTCGCGGCGCTCCTCTCACCCGCCGCTTCGGCCCGCCTGGAGGACATGGCGCAGGCCGCCCACCAGCAGACGGTCGAGCGTTTCGGCAGGACGATGCGCCTCTACGCCCCGCTCTACCTGTCGAACGCCTGCGCGAACGTCTGCACGTACTGCGGCTTCAGCGCGCACAACCGGATCAGGCGAAAGGTCCTCTCGGACGACGAGATCCTGGCCGACGCGAACGTCCTGCGCGCCCACGGGTTCGAGAGCGTGCTGCTGGTGACTGGCGAGGCGGGCCGGGTCGGGACCGACTACCTGGCGAACGCGCTTCGCGTCCTCAGGCGGCATTTTTCTGGGCTCTGGATCGAGGTGCAGCCGCTCGCCGAGGAGGACTACGGCCGGCTCGCTTCGGACGGCCTGAGCGCGGTGATGGTCTACCAGGAGACCTACGACGCCGCGGCCTACGCGAGGAACCACCTGAGCGGGCCGAAGGCGGACATCGGCTGGAGGCTCGGGACCCCGGACCGCCTCGGCCGCGCCGGGATCAAGAAGATCGGTCTCGGGGCGCTCTTCGGACTGAGCGACTGGCGCGCCGACGCCTGGTTCACCGGGCTTCATCTCCGGCACGTCGAGACGGTCCACTGGCGCACGAGGACGTCGGTTTCGTTCCCCCGCCTGCGCCCGCACGAGGGCGGCGCAACCGAGGTCACGCCCTTCTGCGAGCGCGACCTCGTCCAGGCCGCGTGCGCGTTCCGCCTGCTAAGCCCCGAGTCCGAGCTCTCGCTCTCGACCCGCGAGAGCGGGGCGTTCCGCAACAGGGCATTCAAGCTAGGCTTCACCGCGATGAGCGCCGGTTCGCGCACGAACCCGGGCGGGTACGCGAGCGATCCGGGCTCCCTTGAGCAGTTCGAGATCGACGACGCCCGGAGCCCCGCCGAGGTCGCCGCGTTCCTCAGGTCGCAGGGCTACGAGCCCGTATGGAAGGACTGGGACCGCGCCTACGACGGATTCGCTCGCAGCGAGTCCGGGGCGCTGATCTCATGACAGCCCCGCCCGATGGCCCTCAATCCTGAAGAAATCGAGCGCTACCAGCGCCACCTTTCGCTCCGTGGGTTCGGACCGGCCGCCCAGGAGAAGCTGAAAGCGTCCTCGGTGCTCGTGATAGGCGCCGGCGGCCTCGGCTGCCCCGCGCTCCTCTACCTCGCGGCCGCCGGCGTCGGAAGGATCGCGATCGTCGATCCCGACACGGTCGATATCTCGAACCTCCAGCGCCAGGTCCTTTACGTGAGCGCCGACGCGGGCGCCAACAAGGCGCAGACGGCCGCGCGCCGCCTGAGGGCGCTGAACCCGTTTGTCCGCGTGGAGGCGCACCCGGTCCGCTTCGACCGGTCGAACGCCCTCGACCTCGCGCGCTCCTGCGACCTGGTCGTGGACGGCTCGGACAATTTCCCCACCCGCTACCTCGTGAACGACGCCTGCGTCCTCGCGGGGCGCCCCTTCGTCTACGGCGCGATCCAGGGGTTCGAGGGACAGGTGAGCGTCTTCAACCTGAGGGGCGGCCCCACCTATCGGTGCCTCTTTCCCGAGCCGCCCGAGGCGGGCACGGTGCCCAACTGCGCCGAGGCGGGGGTCCTCGGCGCCGTGACGGGGCTTATCGGGACCGCGCAGGCCTGCGAGGCGGTCAAGGTGCTGGCCGGCATCGGCGAGCCCCTTTCGGGAAGGCTCCTCGTCTGGGACGCGCTCACCATGGCCTCCTTCACCGTCAGCCTTCGCCCCGATCCCAACGGGCGAAGGATCACCGAGCTGCCCCCCGAGGGCTACGGCGAGTCCTGCGGGCCCGGGATCCAGGACGACGAGGTCGATTGCGACCGTCTCCGGGAGATGCTCGGCGACGGAAACCCCCTCCAGATCCTGGATGTCCGGGAGGGCTGGGAACGGGAGCTCGCCGCGATCGACCCCTCCGTCCATGTGCCCCTGGGCCGGCTCGAGACGCTCCCGCCCGGCGCCCTCGCCGCGCTCGACCCCTCGGTCCGCACCGTGGTCTACTGCGCGGCGGGCGTCCGCAGCTTCCGGGCGATGCAGATCCTGCGCACGCGCCACGGATTCAAGGAGGCGCTGAGCCTGCAGGGGGGGATGCACGCCTGGTCCCCGTGAACGCGCCCTTCTGCATCCTGACGATCGCGGGCTCGGACAGCGGCGGCGGCGCCGGCATCCAGGTCGACCAGCGAACGATCCGCGCCATCGGCGGCCATGCGCTGACGGCCGTCACGGCGGTCACCGCCCAAGACACCCGCCGGGTTCACCTCTGGGATCCGGTCAGGGATTCGCTGATTCGCTCCCAGATCGAATCCGCGCTTTCGGGGTTTCCCGTCGCCGCGGTGAAGACGGGGCTCCTGCCGGGAACCCGGGCGATCAAGGCCGTGGCCTCCGCGCTCGCGCGGGTCCCAGCCATCCCGCTGGTCATTGACCCCGTCCTTTCCTCGTCGAGCGGGACGCGGTTCCTCTCGGACGCCGGGGTGCGCGCCCTCCGGACCCTGCTCTTCCCCTCCGCCTCCCTCATCACGCCGAACTGGCCCGAGGCGGCCGAACTCACGGGAATGGTCGTCAGGACGCACTCCCAGGCGGCGAAGGCGGCGGCGGCTCTCGCCGACGAATGCGGGAGGCCGGTCCTCGTCAAGGGCGGCCACGCCATGGGCAGCTTCTGCCGGGACTGTCTTCTTGTTCCGGGCGGCGAGCCCGTCTGGCTCGAGGGCCCGCGCATCCTCACCTCGAACACCCACGGAACGGGCTGCGTCCTCTCCGCCGCGATCGCGGCCTGGCTCGGCCGCGGCGCCACGCTCCATGAGGCCGTGAGATTCGCAAGGGCGTTCCTGCAGCGCGCGCTCACACGCGGCCGTAGCATCCGCTGGGGCGAAGGCCGGGGCACGGCGTTTTACGGGGCCCGCTGAGGCGCCGGGCTCCGATCCGCCAATTGCGGTTGGAATCGGCCCCGGCCTCGTCTAGGATATGGGCCCAACCCCCCATGAAAAGGCTCCTCGCGCTGCTTCCGCTCGTTGTGATGGCAACCGCCCTTAAGGCGGTGGACAAGGTGCCGGAGTACGACATCACCGACACCTTCGTGACCGGTCCGACGATGCTGCTGCGCGCCGGCAAGGACGGGGAGATCCGGGAGGTGTGGTCGGGGATGGACGCGGCGAGGAAGCGGCACGTGCCACTCTTCCTTGAGACCTCCATCTTCGGGAGGGTTCGCGCCGAGGGCGCCGGCTGGCTCGACCTGAGGAGCCTCAAGTACCATCACGCCGGGACCCGTCCCGGCTATATCCACCTCCTGTCGGACGACGGCCAGGTCTCGATCGAGGTCACCTCGAGGAAGGACGCGGCGCAGAGCCCCGTATTCGTGAGGTATTCCTTCGCGCGCCCGGTCGACTTCAGGCTTTCCGCGCATTTCAAGTACCCCGAATTCACGCAGGCCTTCCAGGCCGACGACAGTAATGGCAGCGCGGATTTCACGACGCTCTGGAGGGGAGAGAACGCCGTCCTGACCACGACCGAGGGTCCGAGGCTCGTCCTCGCGACGGAGCCCCTAGGCCGGACGTTTGCGGTCGATAAGACCGGCCTCGAGAAGGAGGTCGACTCGACCCGGGAGGTCCTTCTATGCGTCGACGCGACCGAGAAGGACATGACCGCGGTCAGGGCACAGGGCTACGCCGCCTCGTGGGTCGGCCTCCTCGGCGGGACGGGCGGGCCCGGCACCGTGTCCCCGCCGGGCCTCGTCGCGCTGACGACCGACAACCCCAAGCTCGATCGCATGTTCGCGTACTCCCTCGACGCGATCAACGCATCGCAGTTTGCCTCCGGCGACGTGATGGCGGATGTCTTTTTCTACAGGGACTCCTGGCTCAGGGACGGCACCTACACGATGATCGGGCTGTCGCTTGCCGGGGGTTTTGACTCGGTGGACCGGTACTTCGCGTTCTGGACCTCCCAGAGGGACTTCTCCGTGGGCGGAGAGCGGGAGGCCCAGCAGCCCGCAATCGCCATCACCGGAATCTGGTACTACTCGCTCCTCAACCCGAACGCAGGCGCGTTCCTGGGCTCCGCGTGGCCGTACGTCAAATACTACGCGGACTACTATGTGGGCCGCGTCGAAAGGGAGGGCATGCTGAACCTCGCCGAGGAGTGGATATGCTTCATCCCCGCCCCCTCGACCTGGCCCAACGCCGAGGTGTACAGCGGGCTCCGCACGGCGGCGAAAATCGCCGCAAAGCTCGGCCACGACAGCGAGGCCCGCCAATGGAACGCGGCCGCCGACAAGCTCCAGGCCAGGTTCCTCGCCCAGGCCTACGACAAGGCAAAGGGCCGGATCATCCCCATGGCGGGATCCGCGGGCAAAGTGTTCACCGACCCGGAATACCCGAAGGCCGAGAGCCGCAACGGGCCCCTGCGCGACGACCGCGTCGACGCCGGAATGCTGATCATCGGCCGCCTCGGCGCCTTCGGGCCGAACCAGGGAATCCTCCCCGTCGACGACCCCCGCTTCGCCTCGACCCAGGCCGAGATCGTGCGCGACCTCGAGAATCCCGACCATTCCATCTATCGCTTCGGGCCAAACCCCGGGAGCCCCCATGCGCCCGGAGGGGAGCTCGACACGTGGCCCATCATCATGGCCTGGGCGGCCCAGGACGAATGGCTGCTCGGGAGGACGGACCTCGCATGGAGGTACCTGCTTTCGGGAATCGTGAACAAGGCGGGCTATGACGCCGACGCCATGAATGACTACCTCCCCGAGAACTGGGACAAGAAGGGCATCCCGGACAAGCCGATGATCGTGTGGTCACACGGCGATTTCGTCACCTCCACGCTCCTTCTTCTTCTCGGGCTCAACCTCGAGGCCCCCCGCGCCGATCTGGGCCTCGCGCCAAGCCTGCCGCCAGGGATGAACCGCGCGCGGATCAGCGGCTTCAGGATCAGGGACTGGCGCCTCGACGTGGACCTCGAGAGGGAGGGCGGCCGGGTGAACGTTTCGGTCAAGGCGTCAAGGGAGGCGGGGGGCGTCCTCACGATCCGCCTTCCCTTTGACAAGGTCGTGCACGTAAGGGCCGGCGGCGAGGCCCGGTTCATCGCCGATCCAAGCCGCTACTACCTCGCCTTCGGCAGGTCCGCGAACGCCCCCGAGAGGGCCAGGATCATCTCCCGGGTTCTCCTCGGGAAGGAGCCTGCGCGAAACCCGGAGGAGATGACGGCGGCGGAGCTCGAGGACTTCATCGTGTCCACCGAGACCCATTTCCTCCCCGGAACCCCCTGAAGGTTCACGGCATGAGATAGACCTCGACCAACCCTACCCCCGTCGAGTTGTTGATGCCGCCAAGTTCGAGCGTGTAGCTGCCCGCCGGCAGCGAAGCAACCATCGCGCAGTCGGCGGAGCCGCTCGGCAGGCTGAAGGCCCCCACCGCATTCATGTCGGCGGCGGTTGCCCGGCGCACGGTTGCGGCAACCGTCGAGGAGCCCGGGTTCAGCGCGTTGCCCCATCCCGTGTTGGTTGCGATCAGGGCGCTCGAGGAGTCATAGAGCCCGATCGTCGGCTCGGAGATGACGCCCGAAACGTCGAACGGAGAGCCGGCGAGCGCGGGCCCGACACCGCGCAGGAGAAGCTGCACGGGCTGGCTCCCCTGGATCACAAACCCGGCGATCAGCACATTTGCGCCCGAACCCACGTCGGCCCTTGCGGAGATGTTGACGAGGCTTGCGGTCGGCGTCCCCGTGTCCGCGTCGTAGATTTCCGCGAGCCCCACCCCGGTCGTGGAGCTTATGCCGGCAAGCTGCGAGGTGTAGGAACCCGGCGACAGGCTCGTGAGGATCGCCGAATCCGCGGAATTGGCCGGAAGCGAAAATGCCCCCACCTGCGCGAAGGCGCTTGCGAGGGCCTGCCCCCCGCCCCAGGCCGCGTCGGTTTCGAGCGCGGAGCCGGCGCTTGAGAAGAGGGTCAGCTGCGGCTGCGCGAGGACCCCGGGCACATTGAAGGGGGCCGCCCCAAGGGTCGGCCCGACGCCCCGCAGAAGCACGTTCTTCTCGCCCGAGCCCTGGACGACAAAGCCGGCGATCAGGATGTTGCCCCCTGTGCCGACGTTGGCGCGCGCCGAAAGGTTTACGATTCTGCCCGCCGGGGTGGGCGTAGGCGTCGGGCTCGGAGTCGGGGTCGGAGTCGGCGTGGGAGTCGGCGTGGGTGATCCGGCCGACGTGGGGGTTGGGGTCGGTGTGGGAGTCGGGGTCACGGTCCCGACGGTGAGCGTGGCCGGGGAACTCGTCACGGTCGACGAGCCGCTCGTCACGATCACCGTGTACGCCCCCGCGTTTGCCGAGGAGGCCGCGGGGATCGTGTAATCGGAATTGACCGCGCCCGCGATCGGGCTGCCGTTCAGGTACCATTGGAACGAGAGGTCGCCGGGGCCGGTGGCATCAACGTAGAGGGTGACCGTTCCCCCCGTCGAGACCGCCTGGGTCACCGGCTGGGTGGTGATCGCGAGGCTCGCCACCACCGCCCTGCCCAGCCGGCTGGTGTCGTACTGGTACATCGGCCAATCCGCCGTCGCGGAGCTAGCGCCGATGTCAAACGCGTAGACCTTGTGGTCGTTGCTTCCGAAATAGAGGGTCGTCCCCGCGATCACCGGCGAGGACCTGATCCAGTCGTCGCTGGCGTAGATGCGCACCAGCGTCCCCGAGGCGCTCACCGCATAGATGTTGTGGTCGTAGCTGCCGACATAGACGACGCCGTTCGAGTCGACCGCGGGCGCACTCGCGCGAACCTGGGTGCCCAGGTTGTACTTCCAGTTGAGGGCCCCCGACGAGGTTCCGAGAGAATACAGGTAGCCGTCGTAGCCGCCGAAGTACACGGAGCCGTTCGCGAGCGCGGGCGCCGAGGTCATGGCGTCGCCCAACGCGTAGGTCCAGCGCAGATTCTTGTTCGGGTCTATCGAGTAGACGTTTCCGCTGAGCGTCCCGAAATAGAGGTTCCCCGACGAATCGATCGCCGGAGCCGTGTAAATCTGCTCCCCGGAGACCGGGGTCGTGTACACCCACTTCTGGGACCCGTCCGGATTGAACGCGTAGACCGAGCCCGCGTCGTTCGCGATGTAGATCGTGCCGTCGGCTGCGATCGTCGGGGCCGCGTAGGACACCCCGGAGACGGGGGCCGACCACTTGAGCACCCCGGCGGAGGTGAGCGCGTAGAGGTTGCCGTTGTCGTCGTGGACGTAGATCGTCCCGTCGGAACCCACGGCCGGGGAAGACGACACGCCGTTGTCAGGGCCCGAGCCCGACGTGGGCTCCGGCATCGTGTAGACCCACTTGAGGGTCCCCCCGGTGCCAAACGCGTACACGTTTCCGTCCGTGCAGCCCGCATAGACGGTCCCGTCCGAGCCGATGGCCGCGGAGCTCGTGTCAAACACGCTCTGGCCCGCGTAGCTCCAGAGGATCGAGCCTGCCTGGCTGATGGCGTAGAAGGAATTGTCGTTGCTGCCGACGTACACCGTTCCGTCCGGCCCCACGGCCGGCGAACAGGTCACCGAGTCGCCGGTCATCGCCTGCCACCGCGAATCCGCGATGGAGAGCGTGAATTCGCCGATGTCGTCGACCGTCTTGCCGTCCACGCTGATCAGGTACGTCGTGCCCGCGGTCGCGTTGAAGGAGCTGAGGCACTGGCTCACATTGGCCGTGGTCCCGACGCTGCCGGTCGAGGCGGCAGCCGTGACGAGCGACAGCGTCGAGAAAGAGCTGCCGGTATAGACGGCGAAGTCGGGGTCGAAGTCGTAGCTGTAGGCGGACACCTGCACGTGTCCCGTGGAGGGCGCCGTCCAGGAATACCAGAGCGAATGGCCCCCCGCGTTGCCAAGGATCAGCGGCTCCCCGGCCTGGCGGCTCGCGTTCGGATTGGCGTCGAGCACCGACAGGCTCGGCCCCGAGAGGATTCTCGGCGAGGAGATGGAATCGTAATTGGGATCGGTATTGATCGCCAGGATCGTCTGGCCGCTCTGGACGGACTGGGCGCTCTGGCCCTGGACCAGGATCTGGTACGTGGTCCCGGCAGCCGCCTGGAACGTGACCTCGCTGTACGGGACGGTCCCGGACGCCCCCTCCAGGGGCTCGGTCCCGAACTGAGCGTTGTCCTTGACCAAGGTGAGGGAACCGAGGCTCGAGCCGGTGTAGACGCCAAGGAGCGTCGCATAGGTGCTACCGCCGGTCAGGAACATGCCCCCGCCAGTTCCGCTCGTGTCAATCTCGACGCTCGCATCCTCGGGGGCGGTCCACTGCCACCAAAGCGAATGCACGCCCGCGGTGCCCGCAACGGTCGGCGTCCCCGGCTCGGGGCTGAGCGGCGAGTCCGTGTTGTTCGAACGCGTGTAGGGATCGAGGCCGACGAGATGGGTACGGCTCGCGAACGTGTCGTTGGGCGGCGTGCTTGCGGCCGTCGCCAGAGCATTGGCGAGGTCCAGCCGGCCCCCGGTCTGGGCCAGGCCGGCGAGCGCGGGAATGCTGTCCGCACAGTTGAGGATCCGGTTGATGGTTTCGCGGTACGTGTCGCTTGGGTACTCCGCCCTCAGGAGCGCCACCGCGCCCGTGACGAACGGGGTCGCAAGCGACGTGCCGCTCTCATACCCGTAGCTCGTCGCCCCCGCGTTCGAGGTCGAAAGGATGTTCTCTCCCGGCGCGAAGATCTCGACCGAGCCCGAGCCGTAGTCCGAGAAAAAGGAGGGCAGGTCGCGGTTGTCGGTGGAGCCGACCGCGATGATGTTGTCGAGCGGGTAGTCCGCCGGAAATTCCGGGGAGATGTCGATGTTTTCGGCGCTGTTGCCGGCCGCAAAGACGCAGATGATCCCCGCCTTCCCGCACTTCTGGATGGCATCCATCTCGGCCTGCGAGCCCCCCGAGCTCCCGAAGCTCCCGTTGATGACGTTCACGCCGTGAGCAATCGCGTACTCGTAGCAGATGAGCTCGTCGGAGACCGTGCCCGAGCCGTCGCTGCCGAGGAACTTGAGCACCATCAGCTGCACCTTCCACGCAACCCCGCTCACCCCGATGCTGTTGTTTCCCACCGCGCCGACGACCCCCGAAGTGAACGTGCCGTGGCCGACGTCGTCCGTGGGAAGACCGGAAAACGAGACGGCATTCAGGCCGTTCAGGCTGTCCACCACGGAGACCGAGTCCGGCTCGCCTGTGCTGTCATTTATGGACGCGTACGAGGCCGTGGTTCCCGGATGGGGATTCACCCAGAGGTTGGCGAGAAGGTCCTGATGGGTCGTCAGCGCCCCGGAATCCACCATGCCCACGATGACATTCGGGGCCGCCGTCAGGGTGTTCCAGCCGGATTCCGCGTGGATGTCGGCGCCCGCGATGCCGCCGTTCGCGCCCGAGTTGCTGAGCCCCCATTGGCTGCTGAAATCGGGGTCGTTCGGAACCGCAAGGCCCCGGCGTATGAGGTCGGGCTCGACGTATTCGTAGCGGCCCGTGGCCATGAGCCTCTTGACCGCCGCCGCCACGCTGTCCCCCGCGGCGAGCTTGATCACCCGGATGTTGCCGAACCGCGGGAACTGCGCCCTTAGGCTGAGACCCTCGGCGCGCTCCATGGCGTCAATCGAGGATTGGATCGACGCCTTCGGCTTGGCAATGACCACCCCCTCCCGGTAGCCCTGCGCCTTTTCATTTGCGCCGAGGAGCGTGCCCTGGGACAGGGGCGATGCGCCGGCCGTGTGGGAAAACACAGCCAATGCCAGAGCGGCGATCATGCAATGCATGACGCTTATAAACATTGATTTAGACATCGAATTAAAAGGGTACGGTGTCAGGGATCTTGTGGCTACGGACATGTGACGCCTGACGGGGTGCCATTGTTTCGCGGGCCGGGGGGTTTCCTGGCGATGGGATCGGGGTTGGGCTAGGTTTCCTGCCTCAGGATTTCAAGCGGGGGATGCTCAAGCACGCCCCGCCCGGCGACAAGGCCCGTCGCAACGGCGAGCGCCGAGACGATGGCGACCGCCGCGGCCAACTGCACAAACGGCTCCGAGGCCGCCACGTGAAACACATAGCGGGCGAGCAGCTCGTTGCCGGCCACGGCGAGGATTGCGCCGACGACGGCCGCCTGCACGCCGAGGACGGCGTACTCGACCAGCTGGATGAGCGCCAGTTGGCGGCGCGTCGCACCCAGGGTCCTCAGGAGCACGGTCTCGCGGATCCTCTGGTGCCGGCCCATGAGGACCGCGCCCGCGAGCACGATGAGTCCGGTCGCAACGGTGAAAAGCGCCATGAACTGGATCGCGAACGCGACCTTGGAAAAAATCCCGTCGAGCGTCTCGACGACGAGGGCCAGGTCTATCGCGGTCACGTTGGGAAACTGGTCGACGACCGCCCTTTGCACCCTCCCCGATTGCTCCGCCGAGCTGGCATGGAGCGCCGCGACGTAGGTCTTGGGCGCCCCCTCCAGGACACCCTCGGGGAAGACGACAAAGAAGTTGGGCTCAAGGCGGCGCCATTCGACCGACCGGATGCTCCCCACGCGCGTGCGAACGGGGAGACCCTGGACGTCCCAGTCGATCTCGTCGCCCAGGTGCAGCTGCATGTCGCGGGCAAGCCCCTCCTCGACCGAGATCGGCGCGGGACCGGCGCCCGGGTCGGCGCGGCCCGTGAAACGGCCCTCCACGACCTTCTCGGAGGAGGCGACCTTCCCCCGGAAGGTGGACCGGTATTCGCGCCGGAGCGCCCAGGCGGCGATCCGGGCGTCCTTCGCATGGAGAAGCGTTTCCACCGGCCTTCCCCTGACCGAGGTGATTCGCATGGTGACAATCGGCGCCCGCTCGACGACCGGTGAGCCCTCCGCCGCGGCGGCCGCCTCAAGCGGGCCGATCTGGTCATCCTGGATATCGAAAAAAATGAGGTTGGGCCGTCCGAGGGAATCCGCGCCCTGGATCTCGCGCAGGAGCGTGGTCCGCACCAGGAAGAGCGCGAGGACGAGAAAGGTCCCCAGGCCCAGGGAAACAAGGAGGAGCACGGTCCTGTTGTTCGGCCGGTGCAGGTTGCCGAAACCCTGGCGCACGACGTACGGGAGCGCCTTGGGGACGAAGCGCCGGGCAGCCCATGCAACGGCGATCCCGAGCCCCGAGAGAACAAGGAAGCCGAGCCCCAGCATCCCGGCGAAGCCGAGCCCGACAACCACGGCGCCCGTCTGCCAGACCGCAAAGCCCGCGACGGCTGCGGCGATCAGGGCCCCTATCGCGAGCCTCCACGGATCGGGAGCCACCGCTGCGCGCTCGGCGATGGCCGAGCGCAGGGCGGCGAGCGGCGGGATCCTGCGCACCGAGAGGAGCGGCAGGAGCGAAAAAAGAAAGCAGATGACGACCCCCGCACCCGTGCCGCGCAGGAGCGCCGGCCACGAGATGAAGAAGTCCACGTCGATCGGCAACAGGCCCCTGAAGACGGCGGGAAGCGCCCGCTGCACGGCCACGCCGAGCGCCCCGCCCGCGAAAGCGCCCGCAAGGCCGAGCGCGAGCCCCTGGATCAGGTAGACCGCGAAACTCTGCCTCGCGCTCGCCCCGAGGCAGCGCAGCACGGCCACCGTGGATATCTTCTCCCGGATGTAGGCGTGCAGCGCGCTCGCCACGCCGATCCCCCCGAGCACGAGCGCCACGAATCCCACGAGGCTCAGGAACCCGTCGAGGTGCGATACGGCCTGGCCGAGGTTGCGCTTGCGCTCGCCGACCGTCTCAAAAGAGAGGCGCAGCATCGGGAAGCGCTCCTTCATCTCGCGCACCATGAGATCGGCGTCGCCGCCCGCCGGAAGCCGGACCATCGCACGGTACCGCGCCAGGGCCTCGGCTCCCGAGAGCCCCGTTCCGGCAAGCGCCGCCATCGGGATGTAGGCGCGCGGCGCCATCATCGCGACCCCCGGGGATTCGCCGGGGACCTTCCTTAGCGTCCCGACGATGGTGAAAACCGTCTTCCCGAGCTTCACCGGATCGCCCACCTTGAGCCCGTACTGGACGAGGAGCGTTGGCTCGAGGAGGACGACCGCGCCGGCCGAGTGCAGGAGGCCGGCCGCCCCGGCCGGATCCGTCTCAAACCTCCCGTAGAAGGGAAAGCCGCCCTCGACGGCGTGGACCTGGACGAGCCTGAGACGCCTAAGGGCGGGGAAGGTCATCATCGAGGAGAACGTCTCCTCGCGGGCCAGCTCCCCCTTGAGCGCGCCCAGGTATCCGAGGACGGGCGCCGTCAGGGGCGCCGGGGCCGTGACAAAAAGATCCGCGCCGAGGAGGCCCTTCGCCTCGAGGTCGATCGCCTGCCGGACGTTCGCGCTGAAGGAGCCGATCGAAACCAGCGCCGCGATCCCGAGCACGACCGAGAGCGAATAGAGGAGCAGGCGCCTCCGGGAGGCGCGCGAATCGCGCCAGGCCATGTTCAGGATGAAGCGCATGCGAGTCAGCCGGCGGCCCGGGTCCGCTCATCCGAGGCCACGGTCCCGTTCCTTAGCCGCAGGATGCGCTGGCAGCGCCCCGCGAGCTCGAAATTGTGCGTGACGAGGACGAGGGTCGTTCCCCGCTCGCGGTTGAGGCCGAAGATCAGTTCCACCATGGCCTCCGCCGTGTCGCCGTCCAGGTTCCCGGTCGGCTCGTCGCAGAAAAGGATCTTGGGGCTGTTGATGAAAGCGCGGGCGAGCGCGACCCGCTGCTGCTCGCCCCCGGAGAGCTGCACCGGGTAATGCTCGAAGCGGGCCGCCAATCCGACGCGCTCCAGGAGCCCCCTGGCCTGCGGCTCGCATCCGCGCTCCCCCCGGAGTTCCAGCGGGACGAGGACGTTCTCCAGGGCCGTCAGGGTCGGGATCAGCTGGAAATTCTGGAAGACGAAGCCGACGCTTTCATTGCGGACGCGCGCCCGCGCATCCTCGTCGAGGGCGTCGAGCCGCTCTCCGGCGAGCTCTATCGTGCCCCCGGTCGCCCGGTCGAGGCCCGCGCAGAGGCCGAGAAGCGTCGTCTTTCCGCTGCCGCTCGGTCCCACGATCGCGATGCTCGCTCCCGCCCCCAATTCGAAGGACGCCTCGTGAAGGACAGTGAGCGGTCCGGCTGCGGTAGGATAGGTCTTCGTCAGCCGGTCCACCCGAAGCATCACAGTTGAGGGCATGGCCCCCACGAAACACGTCCAAAGCCCCGAGCGCAAACGGGATCATGAGGCGCCGGCCATGCCCGAAAACACTCGATGGAAGGGCGACGATCGGGCATCCCCAAGGGTTACTCATGGAAGAAGCCATTAAGAAGGGGGCCCCGTGGGCCCTGGCCCTGATCGGGCGCGCCGCTGCGGTGCTCGCGATTGCGCTCGGGGCGTTGCTCCACGCGTCGGCGCAGAGCCCGGCGACGCGCACGATCGTTTTCTTCGGCGACAGCCTGACGGCAGGATACGGACTCTCGGATCCCGGCACGCAGTCGTATCCGGCGCAGATCCAAAGGAAGATCGACGCCGAACACCTACCCTGGCGCGTCGTCAACGCGGGCCTGAGCGGAGAGACGAGCGCGGGAGGCCTGCGGCGCATCGACTGGGTCCTGAACCAGGAAGCCGATATCTTCTTTTTGGAACTGGGGGCGAACGACGGGCTTCGGGGAACGGCCACCGACGTGACCCGGGCGAACCTTCAGGCGATCCTAGACCACGTTCACTTGAAATACCCGGCGGCAAGGATCGTCATCGCCGGGATGCGGATGCCGCCAAACATGGGCCAGGAGTACACGGATTCGTTCCAGGCCGTCTTTCCTGCCCTAGCAAAGAAGAACCGGACCGCGCTGGTTCCCTTTTTATTGGAGGGCGTCGCCGAAAACCCGAAACTCAACCAGGGCGACGGCATGCATCCAAATCCCGAGGGCGCAGCCCTTGTCGCCGACAACGTCTGGAAGGTGATTCGGCCGCTCCTGCTTGTAGATAGAAGCTACTAGGTATTTGCGCGAACGAATTGCCGTTGGAGCAGGTAGATTCAGCCTCAATCCGCCGGTGGCCCTGAGGGTGCGAGGGCAGACGGAGCCATCATAAATGCCAGCTCCCTTGCGTCCTAAATTGCTCGGTGCAACCCAATCGCAGCTTGGACGACCCCGTGTGTCCTCCAGCAAGGCCAAGCGCCGCCTCGAATTGCCCAAAATTCATCGAGTTACAAAACTGTGGCGATGGAATTAGCAAATGTAATGGGTATATTATAATATTATCCATGAATATTTTACACAACTTATCTGGGCGATTTTAATGCCCGTGGTTTTCCTGACCCTTGATAACGCCAATTATTTACCCTAGCGATTTGCCCCTGCGTGCCAGCTTCCTGATGATCTCACGAACATCTCTCACGAAATTGCTTTTGGGATGCATCCTTGCGGCACCGCAATTTGTCGCTGCTCAAACAAATGTAGTCTGGGGTACCGATACGGAATTCTACACCTGGAGCCAGAACGGCTGGAGAGGCGGGGGCACCCCGACATCCTCGGACGTCGCGGAGTTCGCCAGTTCTAACTACGAGTATATTTCGCCCACCGTGGACGCTAATTTCACGGTCGCCGGGATTCAGATCGATAGCGGAGCAAGCTACCTGAATATTGGCGGCTCTGGCACCCTAACCGTCAATGATTCGATCATAGATAATACGTCGAGCAACGTGACGATCAGCGCACCCCTCTCGCTGGGTTCGTCGTTCACATTCAACGGCAGTGGTTCGGGGAACCGGCTCATCATCAGCGGCGACCTGACCGGATCCAACGGGTACACCGTCCAAAGCGGACTCAATCTCGAAATCAAGGGGACGCAGGAGGTCACGGGGACGTTGTTCGTATATGACACGTCTAATCTGAAATTCGATTTTTCGGGTGACAGTTTTTCTGTCCTTTCTAATCCGATAACCAACGACGCGTCGGTGACCTTTGGCTGCAATGGAGGACCAGGTATCATCTATACCGGGGCGATGATGGGGTGGGGCAGCGTGAAGATTGATGAGCCGGTTACGTTCTCGGCCAACAATTCCTATAGCGGAACCACCACCATCACATCGTATGGCACGCTCTCAGACTCGGTGACGAATGCGTTTTCGCCGTCCTCCGACCTGTACCTGGACATGGGGGCGACCCTCAACGTCAAATACCCCGAGACTATCGGAAATCTGGACGACGCCTCGTGTGGCTCGACCATCAATCTGATCAACGGGTCGGCGATCCTAACCGTGACAAGCTCAGGCACGGACACGTTCAATGGCACCATGTCAGGATACGGTGGCCTCACGGTAAATGGATACGAAGGAAGCAGTCTGATTCTTCTTGGCTCCAATACCTATCTTGGCGGGACGACCATCAATCCCTCGGTGACCCTCCAGCTCGGAAATGGCGGGACCTCGGGCTCGATCATGGGTGGTGTCACCGACAATGGCACCCTTGTATTTGATCGGTCGGACTGCATCAGCTTCCCCGGCCAGATAACAGGAACGGGGGCCGTCACCATTAGCGACGGCATGGTCACGCTCTCGAATGGGGATAACAACTATTATGGGGCCACCACAGTCAGCGGTTCGGCAAAGCTGGAGGATGGCGCAAGCCTTTCATTTTCCCAATACAGTCTCATTGACCTCGAGAATTGCGCGAAGCTGGAGGTAAATTACGGCGAAAAGATAAACGGGCTGACCGATGACGGCAACGGTAGCTCCACCGTATGCATCGGAAGCGGGGCAACGCTGATAACAACGGACGGCAGCGGCTATGCCTACAGCGGGACGATCACGGGCGATGGCTCGTTCGAAGTCGGCCCAAGCGCATTCGAGATTTTGACCGGCACCAACAACTACTGGGGCGTGACGACGATCGACCCCGGAGCCAAACTTCAACTCGGCAATGGCGGGACCTCCGGCTCGATCACAAACAGCGAATTCGTGGTGGACAACGGAGCCCTGGTCTTTGACCACTCCAACTGCGTCACGCTCGACAGTCCAATCCAGGGGTCGGGCACCGTCACCGTGGCGGGGGGAATGGCCACCCTTCTCGGAACGAACACCTATTCGGGCGGAACAACTATCGACGGAGGAACAACCCTGCAGTTAGGCAATGGCGACAGCACCGGCTCGATCGTTGGCGCGGTGAGCAATAGCGGTACCCTAACCTTCGATAATCCCGGCTGCACTACCTTTGGCGGTTCGATTAGCGGAAATGGCGCCGTGAACATCAATGACGGCATGGTCACGTTTTCAGGCGGCTTTGGAAGCAACACTTACTTGGGCGACACGACGATCGCATCGTCGAGCAAGCTCGAGGACGGAGCAGCGTATTCATTCTCCCCCAACAGCGCCATCTACCTCGACGGCACCTCCCGCCTCGGCGTCAATTTCAACGAGACGATCAACGGGCTAAACGACGATGGCGGCGGAAGCTCCACCGTCTGCATCGCGAATAACACCACCCTCCTGACAAATGGGTATGGGTACACCTATGGGGGAACGATCATGGGAGCTGGATCGATCGAGTTCGGTGCCGGCGCCACCGAGATCCTGACCGGGACAAACACCTACACAGGTGGAACCACGATCGACGCCTCCGGGACCCTTCAGCTGGGAAATGCCGGGAGCACGGGAACGATCTCGGACACAAGCGCTGTTGCCAACAACGGGACTTTGGATTTCGATGTGGCGGGGGCCGTTACTTTCGGGGCTCCCATCTCCGGCACGGGCAGCGTCGAAGTCATGGCGGGCACGCTCACACTCACCGGAAGCAATACCTACTCGGGCGGAACGACGATCGACTCTATTTCCACGCTTCAGCTGGGCAATGGAGGAACCTCCGGTTCCATCACAGGCAACGTAGCTAATAGCGGAACCCTGGCCTTTGATCGCACGGACACGGTCACCTTTGCAGGTGCCATTTCGGGCACGGGCAGCGTCAGCGTCTCAACCGGCACCGTGACGCTTTCGGGGGCCAACAGCTACTCGGGACCGACGACCGTCTATGCAGGAGTGCTCCAGGCGGGCTCGACGAGCGCGTTCGGCAGTGCGAGCACAGTCACGGTAGACAGCACGCTCAACCTCAATGGGTTCAGCAATTCGATAGGCTCACTCCAGGGCGGGGGCTCGGTGAACCTTGGAAGCGCCACACTTACCCTACTAAGCGCCGCCACGGACTTCACCGGCGTAATTTCCGGCACAGGCGGCGTCAATTCTTCATCGTCCTCTGCGACTTTCACTGGCGCGAACACCTATTCCGGCGGAACGACCATCGCCTCCGGGCTCCTCATCGCGCTCAACACCTCGGGCTCGGCAGTCGGTTCAGGGCCCATCACCATCGATTCGGGCGCAACCCTGCAGGTCGGAAACCTGGCGACAAGCGGAGGCATCGGACCGGGGAACATCGCCAACAACGGCGTCCTGACCCTGGATCCCGCTGCCGCGGCAACCTACCCAAATGCCATCAGCGGCACAGGCTCGATCACCATCAACGGAGGGCCGACGACGTTCTCCGGAGCCAACACCTACTCGGGCGGAACGACCGTCAACTCGGTCACCCTTGCGGACACCGTTGGCAGCGCATCCTTCTCCCCCAACAGCAGCATCACCCTCACGAGCGGCGCCCAGCTCGACGTGAATCACAATGAGACGATCAACGGGCTGATCGGCGACAGCACGACGACTGTGGACCTCGGGAGCGGCGCCTCGCTCGTGACGGCCGCCGATCCCATGGTCTTTTCGGGCGACATGACCGGAGCCGGCTCATTTGATGTGGGAGCCGGTGCGACGGAGATCCTGACGGGGACGAACAACTACACCGGTGGGACGACGATCGCCGGCACGGGCATCCTCCAACTCGGGAACGCCACGGCCTCCGGATCGATCACGGGCAACGTGGCCGATGACGGCACGCTCGCGTTCGACCGCACCGACAGCATCACGTTCCCAGGCGTCATTTCCGGCACGGGCGGCATCGATGTCATGAGCGGAACGGTGACCCTTTCGGGGGCCAACTCCTACTCGGGCTCCACCTCGGTTTCCGGCGCTTCGACGTCGCTCGCCGATTCTTCTGCGGGCTCCTTCTCGCCCATGAGCGCCGTCAGCCTCTCGAGCGGCGCCCACCTGGGCGTCACGGCCAATGAGACGGTCCACGGGCTCAGCGACGACGGAACCTCCACGGTGGGCATCGCCAGCCAGGCCACACTCACCACGACCGGGATCAGCTACACCTACGGAGGGGCGATCTCGGGAGCGGGTTCGTTCGCAATCGCCTCGGGCGCCAGCGAAATCCTGACCGGCAACAGCCTCTATTCCGGCGGAACCACGATCGGGAGTTCCGGCGCCCTTCAACTCGGCATGGGCGGGACCTCCGGCTCCATTGCGGGCAGCGTGGCCAATGGCGGGGTCCTGACGTTCGACCGCTCCGACAGCATCTCCTTCGCCGGGGCCATCTCCGGCACCGGAGCCGTTAATATCGAGGACGGAACGGTGACCCTCTCGGGAGCCAACACCTATTCGGGCGCGACCACGGTCACGGACGCGACGCTTGCGGACAGTGCCGCCGGCGCGTTTTCCGTAAACAGCCTCATCTCCCTCTTTGACGACGCGGCCCTGAGCGTCACCGCGAACGAGACGATCAAGGGGCTAAACGGCGACAGCACCACCTCGGTCGGCATCGAAAGCGGGGCCACGCTCCTTACCACGGGCGTCGGATCCTCCTACGCCGGCGCGATCTCGGGCGCCGGCTCATTGGCCCTCGGTTCGGGCGCCTCGGAAACCCTGACCGGATCCAACAGCTACCTGGGCGGGACCACGATCGGAAGTTCGGCCGTCCTCAAGCTCGGCAACGACGGAACTTCCGGATCCATCACAGGCAGTGTGACCGACAACGGGGCGCTGACCTTCGCACGCACCGACAGCGTCACCTTTCCCGGATCCATCTCCGGGACGGGCGACGTGAGCGTCGCGTACGGCACCGTGACCTTCGGGGGAGCCAACACCTATTCCGGCGGCACCACCGTTGCCGCCTCGTCCACCCTCCAGGTCGGCAACGGCGGCACCCTGGGATCGATTTCGGGCAACGTAATAGACAATGGGACCCTTATCCTCGACCGCACCGACAGCGTCACCTTTGCCGGGGCCATCTCCGGAACGGGCGCCCTGAGCATCCCGGGCGGAACCTTGACCCTTTCCGGGGCCAACACGTATTCGGGCGCGACGACGGTGAACTCCGCCACGCTGGAGGACGGCGCCGCGGGGGCCTTCTCCTCAAGCAGCCTCTTCTCCCTCATAGGCGCCACCCTCGACGTCACCGCCAACGAATCGGTCAACGGCATTAACGCCGACAGCGCGTCGACGATTTCAATCGGCAACGGGGCCACGCTCCTCACGACCGGCACCGGAGCGACGATCCTTGGAACCGTGTCCGGGGCGGGCGCATTTGCGGTCGGCCCCGGTGCGAGCGAGGTCCTCTCGGGCAGTGACACCTATTCCGGCGGAACGGCGATCGGCGCCGCCGGAACCCTGCAGCTGGGAGGGGGCGGCACCACGGGATCGATCACGGGAAACGTCGCGAACTCGGGCACGCTCCTCTTCGACCGGAGCGACAGCGTTTCTTTCCCGGGGATCATTTCCGGCACGGGCGGGGTCACGGTCAGCGACGGGACCGTGGCGCTCCTGGGGGCCAATTCCTACACGGGCGGAACGTCGATCGGCAATGCGGCCACGCTCCAGCTCGGCAACGGGGGGACTTCGGGCTCCATCGCAGGCGCCGTGGCGAACCACGGCACCCTGGCCTTTGACACCTCCGGGAGCACGGTGTTTTCGGGAGGGGTGAGCGGCCCCGGCGGAGTGAGCGTGATGGACGGGACGGTGACGCTCTCGGGGACCAACAGCTATTCCGGCGGGACCGTTCTCTCGAACGGCACCACGCTCGATGTCACGAATTCAAACTCCCTTGGAAGCGGCCAACTGACGACGCACAGCGGCGTCGGTTCGCCGACGGTGCTCGCGGCCTCCGGCGGACCGGTGGCGCTTTCGAACACGGTCGTTGTCGCAGGCTCCGGGTTGACGCTCAATTTCCCGGGTTCGCCGCTCCTCACGTTGAACGGGCTGATCAAGGACTTTGGCAGCTTCGATTCGCTCATCATCAACGGTCCGGTCGACCTGGAGGGCGCCAACACCTATTCGGGAGGCACGACCGTCAACAGCGCCTCGGTCACGATAGGGACGAACTCCGGTCTTGGCACCGGCTCCGTGCAGGCGTCGGCGAGCACGCTCGCCTTCACGGGTTCGGCGCCCGCCCTCGCGAGCCCCTCGTTCACGAACGGGACCGTCGCCAGCTTCTCGGGGAACCCCGTCCTGACCAACCTCTCGCTCGCCCAGTCGACGCTCAATTTCAACGGGGCTAGCGCGACCCTCGCCAGCATGGCCACCGACGGAAGCGGCTCGGGAAACGCCATCAACCTCGCGTCGGGCACCCAGCTCAAGTTCACCGTGACCCCGGGGAACGAGACAGACTACTACGGGACGATTTCCGACGGGGACACGGGGACGGGCGCGGTCGTCGTGGACGGCGGCGGAACCCTGGATTTGAGGGGCTCCAACACGTACGGCGGCGGGACCACCGTGGACGCCGGGCTCCTCGCGGCGACCTCCTCGACGGCCCTCGGGACCGGACCGCTCAGCGTGGCCTCCGGCGCCAAGTTCGGCATGGATACCGGCGTCACCGTGTCAAACGCCGTCGACCTTGCGCCGGGAGCCGCGATCGGCGGTTACGGGACCTTCGCCCCCGGCACGGCCCAGGACTTCACGATCTCCGGGGGATCGACCATCGTCGGCGGCCGCGGGACCTTCGCCACGACGGCCGCCTCGAAGCCCGTGATCGGGACCCTGACCTTCAGCGCGAATGCAACCCTCGTGTTCGCGCCGGGAGGCGTCATGCAGTTCTCGATCATGAACGCCACGGGGACGCCCGGGACCGACTACAGCGAAATCAGCGCCGCCGGAGCCCTCGACATCACGGCAACCGCCGCCAATCCCTTTGAGATCCAGCTTGTCGGCGTGGATTCCACCGGTCTTGTTACCGGAACCGCCAGCACCTTCAATCCCAGCCAATCCTACTCGTGGACCCTGCTCTCGGCCGGATCGATCACCATGACCGGAGGATTCAATTCCGCGGCATTCACGTTCGATACGAGCAACTTCTCCAATTCCTTGGCGGGCGGATTCTTCTCCGTGACCGATCCGGGCAGCGGCCCGAACCTGATGCTGAACTTTACGCCGGTGCCGGAGCCCTCGACGTGGGCGCTCATGGCGACCGGACTCGGCGCCCTCGTCGCCGCCGTGCGCCGCCGCCGCCGTTGATCGCCCGGGCCGCCTGCGTCGCCGCCCTCTGCCTGCTGGGTTTCCCGGGCTGCGCGCGCCGCGAGCCGCCCGTCGTTTCGGCGACCAAGGCCCAGACGCTCCTCCTCGGAAACGGGGCCGAACCCGAGGATCTCGATCCCCAGGTGGTCACGGCCTATTCTGACCAGAACATCCTGCTCGCCCTCTTCGAGGGCCTGACGGCGATTGACGAAAGGACCTCGCAGCCGGTGCCGGCCGCGGCCGCCTCATGGGAATCGTCGGCCGACGGCCTCTCGTGGACCTTCCATCTGAGGGAGGGGCTTCACTGGTCGAACGGCGAGGCCCTCACCGCCGACGATTTCGTGCAGTCCTGGAAACGGATGCTCTCGCCGGAGCTGGCCGCCGAATACGCGAACCTCCTCTACCCCATCAGGAATGCCGAGGCCTTCAACCAGGGCAGGCTCTCGGATCCCGGCGCGCTCGGGCTCTCCGCCCCGGATCCGAGGACCGTGCGGATCTCGCTCGAGCGCCCGATCCCCTACCTTCCCGTGCTCGCCGCCCAGCCGCCCTGGTTCCCCGTGAACCCGCGCGTCCTCGAACGCTTCGGCGCCCTGTCGAAACGCGGGACCGAGTGGACCCGGCCGGGCAACCTCGTGGGCAACGGGCCGTTCGTCCTCGACGAGTGGACCCCCAACGCCCGGATCGTCGTCGCCAAGAACGCCAACTACTGGAATGCGGACGCCGTGACGCTCCGCCAGATCGTATTCTTTCCGAACGAGAGCCCCGACACCGAGGAGAAGGACTTCCGGGCAGGGCAGCTGCACGTGACCTACGCGCTGCCCCTGGCGAAGATCGAGGCCTACCGAAGGGATTCGCCCGCGCTTCTCAGGACCGACCCTTTCCTGCAGACGTTCTTCCTGCGGTTCAACACGCAGCGGGCGCCCTTTGACGACCCGCGGGTCCGCCGGGCGCTTTCGCTTGCGATCAACCGGGACATCATCGCGAAGCGGGTCCTCCTGGGGGCCTTCGCCCCTGCCCATTCGTTCACGCCCCCCGACTGCGGCGGCTACACGGCGACGGCAAGGGTGGACCTCGACGTCCGGGAAGCCCGCAGGCTCCTCGCGGCCGCGGGCCACCCGGGAGGCCAGGGCATCGCCCCCTTCGAGGTCCAGGTGAGGAATGACGGCGTGCAGCCCGAGGTCATGGAGGCGATCCAGGCCATGTGGGAGAAGGGCCTCGGGGTCCGGGCCACGCTGGCGACCCTCGAGCAGAAGACCTGGATCCAGAACCAGCAGACGCTCAACTACCAGGTCTCGACGTCCGGCTGGGCCGGGGATTTCCTCGATCCGGTCACGTTCCTCGACCTGTTCGTGACCGGGGGCGGCAACAACTGGACGGGATGGAGCGACAAGGCCTATGACGGCCTGATCGAGGCCGCGGCCGCCGCGGCGGACCCGGGGGCGCGCTTCGGGATCTTCCAGAAGGCCGAGGTCCATCTCCTCCAGGAGGCTCCCGTGGTCCCGCTCTACTTCGGCGCCCACTCCTACCTGATCCAGCCCTCCGTCAGGGGCTGGGCCCCGGCGCTCCTCGGCTACCACAGGTACGCATTCGTGAGGCTGGAGAAGTGACGTATCGGATTGTCCCTGGCGCCTTCTCCCCGTAGCCTGATCCGAGATGCGTTCCCCCCTCGTCCCCCTCGCTCTCTTCTGCGCCGCCGCCCTTTCGGTCCAGGCAGCCGACCTGAAGCTGAAGCGGGTGTGGCCCGAGTGGTATTCCGCGGACTCGTTCCAGAGTTTCTACGAGTACCACACGGGCCGCGAATTGACCGGCAGGGGGATGACGGTGCTTCGCAGCATTCCGGGGAAGCGCGCGGGGCTCTATTTCATGACCCGAATCGAGAACCCGGGGGCGCCGCAGACCGGCGCGACCCTGGTCCTGCGCGTCATCTCGCCGGAATCGACCGACACCCGGGTCTTCACCTTCCCGGCCAGCATCCCCTCGGGGAGCTGGCTTTTCCAGGTCGGGCTGACCGGCAAGGACTGGGCCGGGCCCCACATCCAGCCGGTCGCGTGGGAGATCGAGGTCCACGGCGCCGATGGCGGCCTTCTTGCGAAGAAAAGCAGCTTTCTCTGGGAGAAACCCGGTCCCTGATCGGGCGAGGCGGCCCGATGATCGACCCCAATAACGTAACGAACCCGTCCCGCACTCCGGCCGAGCTGGAGGAGTTCCTTCTCTTCTGCGTCGTAGTCGCGGGAAAGAACGCGGACCAGCAGGCGGCCAAGCTCGAGCGCTTCCTCGGGGGCCGCAAGCCCTTCGCCCACGTCCGAGCAAGCGACCACAAGGGCCAGCTCGACCGGAGGCTCAGGCGGGTGCGGCTCGGCAAGTACGGCCTTCTCGGAAAGAGTTTCCGCGAACTCGCCCGTTCCGGCGCCGACCTTGCCTCGTGCTCCTGGGAGGACCTCGCCCGCTTCCCGGGAATCGGGATAAAGACGGCAAAATTCTTCGTCCTCCACTCGCGCCCGAACGAGATGCACGGGGTCCTCGACACCCATGTGCTGGGGTGGATGCGCGAGCACTGGGAGGGAACAGGCCTGCGGCAGCCTCCGGTCCCGCGCCACTCCCCCCAGGACCCGCGCGCCTACCGTTTCTGGGAGACCGTCTATTTCGGGATGGCCGCGGCACGCCACCACGGCAGAAGCCCGATCGACTGGGCCAAGTTCGACCTCGATCTGTGGAAGGAGCGCCGCGGCAGCGGGAGCCCCGCCTAGCCGCGCTGGATCAGCTCGACCTCGTAACCCTCCGGGGCGTCGATGAACGCGATGACGGAGCCCGAGCCCGTGCGCGTCGGCCCGTCGCTCAGCTTGTAGCCCTTCTTCGCTATCGAGGCCGCAAATGCGGGGATGTCGTCCACCTCGAACGCCATGTGCATGAGGTCGGGCTGGACGACGACCGACGGGGCGTCGGCGAGCTGGCAGAGCTCGATTTCTTCGTCGCTGTTGGGCGTCCGGATGAAGGCGAGCTGCGCTCCCCGGGGCGAGGTGTGCCTGCGGCCGACCTTGAGGCCGAGGATGTCTTCGTAAAACCGGACGCTTCGTTCCAAATCGTTCACCCGCATCCGGGTGTGGAGGAGTTTTTTGACCATGGCGCGAGCCTAACGACGGCCGGAGCGGACCGCAAGAGCCGCGCGTCCCCCCGGGGGACAAGCAATCCCGTTGGACATTCCGGACAAACCGAAGCAACGTGGAACCCCATCACCCCAATGAAGACCCACGTCCTCGCCACCCTTGCGTTCATTGCCGCCGCGTCAGCCGGCCTCCGCGCGGCCCCCGACCCGAACTGGCTCGGCCACGACCGGGACCGGCCCCAGCCGACCGTCGTCGACCCCGGCATTCCCAGCACCCTGGACCAGCCGGGGCGCCCGCCCTCCGACGCCACGGTGCTTTTTGACGGAAAGGACATCTCCCAATGGGTCGCCATGGACGGAAGCCCGACAAAGTGGATCATCCATGACGGCGCATTCGAATGCGTCCCGGGAAGCGGCTATGCGCGCACGCTCCAGTGCTTCGGCGACTGCCAGCTCCACGTCGAATGGGCCGCCCCCACCCCGCCGCACGGCAAGAGCCAGGGCCGCGGAAACAGCGGCGTCTTCTTCGGCTTCGACCGCTACGAGTGCCAGGTCCTCGATTCCTACCAGAACAAAACCTACGCGGACGGATCGGCCGCGGCGATCTACGGGCAGTACCCGCCGCTGGTCAACGTGTCCCGCCCGCCCGGCGTATGGCAGACCTATGACATCATTTGGACCGCGCCCCGCTTCGATGCCGCGGGCAAGCTCCTCAGGAAGGCCCGCGAGACCGTGTTCCACAACGGCGTCCTCGTGCAAAACAACGTCGAATTGACCGGCCCGACGGGCTGGATCGGCCGCGTGCCCTACTCGGCCCACCCCGAACGCACCCCCATCGCGCTCCAGGACCACGGCAATCCGGTCCGATTCCGCAATATCTGGGTGCGCGAGCTCGGCAACCCCCGCCACCATGAATACCGGCTGGCGGACAAGGTGCTCGACTCGTATGCGGGTGACTACCCGAGGGGCAAGGAGGAGGTCATGCACGTCCGCAGGCTGCCCGACGGCCTGCTCTCGATCACGCTCGCCGGCCAGGACCTTGTGCTCCACGCGATGTCGCAGACCAAGTTCTTCGCGCTCACGACCGACGTCCAGGTCGAGTTCAAGGTCGACGGCGACAAGAGGGACCTGCACTTCTCCGTCGGCGAAGATTGAGCAGCCCTTCAGGACGGCGCCCCGCCCCTCAAAGGGAGGGGCGCCCCTGCGCTCAGAACATATAGCTCACATTTAAGCGAAAGAGGGACTTCGCAACGAGCTGATCCCCCGTGAAGTGGTAGTACAGGGGAAGCTCCACATCGGTATACACCTTGAACGGGTGCAGATCGAGCTCGAGGCCCGGCGCCGCCAGGATTCGCTCGAAGCCCGAAGCCACGGGACTGGCCGAGTTGGCCCCGGTGTCCTGGCTGCGGACCGAAAGCTTGATCTGTCCGATCGGCGCGATCTTCAGGCGGCCGATCCTGAGGCCGTTGTAATAGGCTCCGACCGCGACGTCGAATTCCGTGCCGGGACGGTACTGGACCTGGGAAAGCACCGGCAGGTCCAGAAGGGCCTGGGTGAATCCGCTCCAGTCGGTGCCGCTCCCCAGGTCGAAGCGCTTGAATCCCCCGAGCAGAACGTCCGTGCTTCCGCTGCCGATCTCCGAGTCCCTGTCGATATCGTCGTAGGCGTCCTCGGTCGTGTAGCTGCCCGTGGGCAGCTTGACCCCGAACAGGAGGCCGCTTGAGAGGTCGGGCGAGAACCCGGTGTAGATCCCCTCGATCCGGAGGTCGCCGATTCCGCTGAAGTTCAGCGAGACGATGTCATTGCCGGTGGCGCCGCCGGTCGTCACGAAGTGACGGTCCTCATAGGGGACCTCGAGGCGCAGGCCCCAGTCGCGACTGAACATCTGCTGGTAGCCGAAGTTGTACCAGCTCGTGCGGATGTTCTTATCGCCGTTGTCAGCGGCCGGGGCCTGCGAGCTTCCGCTCCAGTTCTGGTTTTGGTCCTGGTAGTCGTAATCGAAGAAGGTTTCGATTCCCGTTCCCGTCGGGATCATGGAGTTGGTTCCGACTTCGTAAATGCCGCAGCCGCAGGCGCACGCGCGGCCCTCGTGGGGCGCCGCGAGGAAAAGGGTGCAGAGCACCCATGGCAGCGCGATGCGTGATGGAAACCGGCGGATGCCGGTCAAAGGCCGACGCGGGATAAAACTTGATTCAAAAGGTGATGATAAAAGCATGATGGTTATTATTTTATAGACCTAATTGTTTACACTGCCTCGCGGCGTTTCGGAGGACCTGCAGGCGCGGAGCCCGGAAAGGGTGTCACGGGGAGACCCCAACGTCAGATCAGGCCCGCCTCCGTCGCTGCGCGAGCGGCGGTGCGAGGGAAGGCCGAACGGCCTAGGCCAGGCTGGCCCTTGGCGGCGGAACGGGAACCTTGACTCTGCGTTCGATCGCCCGGGCGATTGGAGCCTCCGGCCACGAGCGGTCCGGGGAGAGGCTCACGAAGGGGGCGGCCCGCTCGATGATCATCACGAGCTTTTCGGTTCCCGCCGACGGCACGGCCGGACCGCGCTGGCTCGCGAGGTCCCGGGCCCTTTTGACCGCTCGGCAGAGGGGACACAATTTGCCCGGGTCGAACGTCTCCCTCGCCGCAGCGGCAAGCGACTCGGTCCTCGCATAGCCGGCGAACATCCGCGTCCAGGCGACAACCTGGGCTAGGTCCAGCATCGCGCCGCTCGCACAGAGCCAGGCGCAGAGGAGGGATACCGATGCGATCCGTCGCGACATTCGCGGGAAAGCTCGAAGCGGTCCCGGCGGTTTGCAAGCCTTTCGGCGGACGCCGCCCAAAAAACGTCCGCGGTCTGGACATTGCGGCGCCGAGGCACCAGCGTAGCGGCTTCCACCCCAATCCGGGCCCTCCCGTCCCGCCCGTTCGAGGCCGGTGCGGCCGGGCCCCCAGCCCCCGCCATGGACCCAAGCACCGTCACGCGCCGCGAAGCCATCCGAAAGGCCGCAATGGTCGGCCTAATCGCCCCCTTTCTGGGATCGCTTTCCGATCTCCGCGCCGGGGAGCCCGCGGCCGCCCCCGCGCGCCTGAACCTCGGGCTCGCAGGCTATTCCCTGCGCAAATACTCCGTGGACGACGCGATCGCGAAGATGAAGGAGCTCCAGATCACGTCGCTTTCGGTGTTCAAGGTCCATGTGCCGATCCTCCTGAGCACGCCCGACGTCTGCCGCGACATGGCGAAGAAATTCAGGGACGCGGGGCTGACGATCACGAGCACGGGGGTCGTGTACCTTTCAAAGGACGAGGGCGCCATGCGAAGGGCCTTTGAATGCGGCCGGGCCGCGGGGCTCGCGACCATGACCGCATCCTATGCGAAGCCCCCGGACAGGGATACGCTTCTCATGACCGAGCGGTTTGTCCGGGAATACAACATCCGGCTCGCCTTCCACAACCACGGCCCGGAGGACGCGATATTCCCTTCGCCCTACGACGTCTGGAAGGCCGTGGAGCCCTACGACGAGCGCCTCGGGCTCTGCATCGACATCGGCCATGCGGCGCGGGCCGGGGTGGATCCGACCGAGGCGATCCTCAAGTGCCGAAGCCGCCTCTATGACGTCCACATGAAGGACACCCTCGCCGGCGCGGGAGAGAAGAAGGACATCCCGGTCGTCCTCGGTCACGGCCGGCTGGACCTTCGCTCCGTCATGGCCGCGCTCCTCGAGATCCGGTATCCCTACCAGGTCGGCCTCGAGGACGAGGTTTCCTCCGACGATCCCCTGCCCGGGATCGCCCAATCGTTCGGGTACATGCGCGGGATGCTGGACGCGCTTTCGCCGATTCGCCCCGCCTGATGAGCCCCGTCCCCCTGGCGCTCGGCTGCCTCATCCTCGCCTCCGGCGCCGCGCACGCGGTCCGCGCGGACGACTCCGGGATCACGTCGCTCACTCCGGCCGAAATGAGCGCCGGCTGGAGGCTCCTCTGGGACGGCAGGACGACCGAGGGATGGCGGAGCGTGCGGCACCCGGGCTTCCCCGCCAAGGGATGGCAGATCAGGGACGGAGTGCTGTCGGTGGTCCCCGTCGGGGACAAGACGAGCGGCGGAGACATCATCACCGTCGGCACCTATTCCGACTTCGAACTGCAGGCCGACTTCAAGGTCACCCCGGGGGCGAACAGCGGGATAAAGATCTTTGTCGACCCGGAGGTCAACAAGGTGTCCGGGGTGTCCATCGGCCTCGAGTACCAGATCCTGGACGACCAGCTCAACGAGGATGCGAAGATGGGCAGAAATGGAAACCGGACCCTGGGGTCCCTCTACGACCTCTCCCCCCCGGACCCCGGCAAGAGACCGAACCCGGTCGGCCAATGGAACACCGCGCTCATCGTCTCCCGCGGCCCCCGCGTGGAGCATTGGCTCAACGGCCGGAAGATCCTCGACTACACGCGGTTCACGCCCGAGTTCCGCCAGCGGGTCCGGGAAAGCAAGTTCAGGACCGTGCCGCGATTCGGGGAGCTCACCGAGGGGCACATCCTTCTCCAGGACCACGGCGACCCCGTTTCCTTCCGCAACATCAAGATCCGGGTGCTGCCCTCCGAGGCGGGCGCAGCCGCCGCACGCTAGGAGCCATTTTAATCCCCATGAGCACATTATCCGACAGGCGCGAATTCATCAGGACAACTGCGGCCGCGGGCGTAGCCCTCGCCGCCATGCCGTCATGGCTCCGGTCCGGCGCACCCGGCGCCAACGGCCGCGTCCGCATTGCCGTCATCGGGACGAACAACCGCGGGCTCGACCACATCGAGGCGCTCTCGGGGATCGACAACGCCGAAATCGCCTACGTGTGCGATGTGGACGACCGGGCGCTCGCCAAGGGCGTCAAGAAGGCCGCGATGTTCCCCGCAGTCCGGGCCGCGGCCGTCAAGGACTTCAGGCGCATCCTCGACGACGCGTCGATCGACGCCGTGACCATCGCGGTCCCCGACCACTGGCACACGCCGATGGCGATCATGGCGATGGCCGCGGGCAAGCACGTCTACGTCGAGAAGCCGTGCAGCCAGAACCCGCACGAGGGGGAGCTGCTTCTGAAGGCGATCGCGAGGTACAAGCGCCTGGTCCAGATGGGCAACCAGCGGCGCTCGTTTCCGAACATGCAGGTCGCGATCAAGGAGATCCGCGCGGGCGTGATCGGACGGGCCTACTACGCGAGGGCCTGGTACGACAACAACCGCGCCTCGATCGGTTACGGCACGGTCGCCCCCGTCCCGTCCTTCCTGGACTATGAGCTCTGGCAGGGGCCCGCCCCGCGCAGGCCCTACAAGAGCAACGTGATCCCCTACAACTGGCACTGGTTCTGGCACTGGGGCACCGGCGAGGCGCTCAACAACGGGACCCACGAGGTGGACGTCTGCCGGTGGGCGCTGGGCGTCGACTTTGCGACAAGGGTCACCTCGAACGGCGGCCGCTACCGCTTCAAGGACGACTGGGAGACGCCCGACACGCAGGTGATCGCCTGGGACTTCGGCGGCGAGAAGTCGGTCTCCTGGGAGGGGCGCAGCTGCAACGGCTTCCCGAGCGAGGGGCTCTCGCGCGGCGTCGTCGTCTACGGGACGGACGGGACCGCCCTCCTCGAGGGGGACAACTACACGGTCTTCGACACGAAAAACCGGAAGGTCAAGGCGACGGCCGAGAAGGCCGAGGGCGACCCGACCAACACCCAGAGCGCGAACGGAATCCGGCTCGACCGGCTCCACGTCAAGAATTTCGTCGACGCCATCGCTTCGGGCGTCGCCCTGAACTCGCCGATCGAGGAGGGCCACAAGAGCGTCACGATGCTCCACCTCGGGAACATCTCGCAGCGCGTGGGCCGGACCCTCGTGTGCAACCCGGCCGACGGGCACATCGCGAACGACGACGGGGCGATGAAGCTCTGGCAGCGCGAGTACGAGCCCGGCTGGGCGCCGGCGGTCTAAGGGCGCCCGCCGCGGGCGGGCCTCAGGCGACCGGGGCCGCCTCCGAAGGCGGCCTGTCCTCCGGGAATTCGTCCTGGAGGTGCGTCTTCTCGCGGTACCTCGACGCGAAAAAGGCGAAGACGACCGCGGAGGCCACCGAAAGTCCGGCAAAGAAGAGGTAGTAGGAGGCTCCGCTCAGCTTCAGCGTGCCGTCGGGGTTCTGGATGAAGACGTGGACCAGCGCGGTGAAGGCGTTGCCCGCGGTGATCGACCAGAGGTAAACGGCCATGACGATCGACTTCATGGTCTTGGGTGCCTGCGTGTAGGAGAACTCGAGCGAGGTGATGGAGACCATGATTTCGCCCGCCGTGACGAGCGCGTAGGCCGGCAGCTGCCAGCCGATGTTCGGCTTCAGCCCCGCCTTCAGCTGCGTCTCGATCCAGGCGCTGACCAGGAACGAGGCGCCCGTCACGACGAGCCCGAGGCCCATCTTCCGCAGGGGCGTGAGCGGAAACACGCGGTCGATCAGCGGGTAGATCACGTATTGGAAGAGCGGGATGAACGCCAGGATCATGATCGCATTCACCGCCTGGATCTGCGACGGAAGCCAGGTGATCCCGGCGAAATGCAGGTCCATCTTGTCGGCCTGCAGCACCCATTCGCCGCCGCTCTGGTCCCATAGGGACCAGAACACCGCCACGAAGGCATAGATGATCGCCAGCCTGCCCAGGGTCAGAAAGCCCTGCTTGTTGAACGTGTCGCGCAGGAACGTGCGTCCGCCCGGCGGGATATGGACGAATTTTCGCCGCCCCATCCAGAAGACGAGGGTCGCCACCGCCATGAGGACGCCGGGAACGGCAAAGGCCACCCGAGAGCCAAAATGCTCCAAGAGCCAGGGGATCAGCAGGATGGAAACAAACGACCCCGCGTTTATGGAGAAATAGAACCAGCCGAACGCGCGCGAGATCAGATGCTGGTTTGACGCCCCAAACTGATCGCCCACGTTGGCCGATACGCAGGGCTTGATCCCGCCCGAGCCTATCGCGATCAGGCTCAGGCCCAGGGTAAGCCCGAGGCGCGTGTCGTCCATCGACAGCGCGAAATGCCCGAAGCAGTACACGATCGACAGCCAGAAGATCGTCCGGTACTTGCCCCAGATCGCGTCCGCCAGGATGGCGCCGAAAATCGGGAAGAAGTAGTTCGAGGCCACGAAAATGTGGTACCATTTGTTGGCGTCGTTCTCGCTCATCGGCGCCAGCTCCCCCCCGCGGCTGCGCAGGTACTGGGTCATGAACACGACCAGGATGGCTCGCATCCCGTAGAAGCTGAATCGTTCCGCCGCCTCGTTGCCGACGATGTAGGGGATGCCCGCCGGCATGCCCGCCGTCCGGGTCGGGGCCGTTCGATGGTCTGATTTATCCATGGGTCGGGGCGGAAAGGGGTCCGACATCACGGCTAAGCATGGGGGGTGAGTTCATCGGTTTTCCCGGGGAAATCCAGATATATCCTGACGGAGCCGAGGAACTTGGCCCGGTTTCAACGCAACCCGGGCAACCGCCTCCCGCTACGCCCTCGACATTCCGCGCGCCATCGAACTTGGTTAGAGGTGGCGGCCATTCCCTGGCCGCTGCCACCTCCCCCTTGAAGCCACCCCGCACCGGCATGAACCCCGCGCTCCCCGCAAACGAACCCGCCGACCCGCCTTCGCCGAATGTCGCGGGCGCCCGATACTTCGACCTGGTCGCCATGGCCTTCGTCTCGGTCTACCTCATCTCGCAGGTATCGAGCGCGAAGCTCTTCGTCGTCGGGGGGCTCCAGCTGCCGGGCGCCGCCGTCGTATTCCCGCTCTCCTACATATTCGGGGACATCCTGACCGAGGTTTACGGCTACGCCCGGACGCGCCGGGTCATCTGGGCCGGGTTCGGCGCGGCCATCGTGCTGGCGCTCGTCCTCTGGATCGTGCAGGTGCTCCCCCCGGCGCCCGGATGGCCCGACCAGGCAGCCTACGAATCGATCCTCGGCGTCGTGCCGAGAATGGTGCTCGGCAGCATCGTGGCCTACTGGGCCGGCGAATTCGCGAACTCGTATGTCATGGCGAAGATGAAGCTCCTGACGGAAGGCCGGTACCTTTGGATGCGGACCGTGGGTTCCACGGTCGTCGGCCAGGCCGTGGATTCGGCCGTGTTCATCTCGGTCGCCTTCGCCGGACGGCTCCCCTGGGGCGCGCTGCTCCAGATCGCCGCGACCCTTTACCTGTTCAAGGTCGCGTACGAGGTCGCCGCAACGCCGCTGACCTACACGATCGTGCGGTGGCTGAAGCGGGTCGAGGGTGTCGAGGTTTTCGACCGGACGACCGATTTCTCCCCGTTTCGCCTGTGATGGCCCCCGGCAGGATCGTTCCCGGCGGCGCCGGCGCCGCGGTTCCGGGAGGGATCCGGCTTACCCGGCCACGGCGGGGAGGATGTGCTGTTTCAGGAGCACGGTCTCGGGAAAGGCCATGTTTTGCGGCATCCACGCGGCGAAAAACACCACCATCCCGAGCTCCGGGATCACGATCAGGCGCTGTCCGCCCCAGCCAAACGCCCCGGCCCATTCCACCACCCTTCCGTTGACGAACGATCTCCCGATCCACCACTGGTAGCCGTAGAGGTACGAAGCAGGGCCCTCATTCTGGGCCGTGATGGACTGGCTGACCCAAGCGGCCGAGACGACCTGGGATCCGTTCCACGCGCCCTTGTTCAGCACAAGCTGGCCGATCTTGGCGGCGTCGCGCGGCCGCAGCCGCAGGCCGCCGCCGGCCGACGGGTCCCCCTGGGGCATCCGTTGCCACTCCACGTCGTCGATGGCCAGGCGTCCGAAGAGCTCCGCCTCCGCCAGCAGGTCGATGGGCCTGCCCGAAGTTTTCTTCAGGATGAGGCCGAGGAGCGCCGTGGAGCCGCTGTTGTAGTTGAAGGTCCGTCCGGCCGAAGCCGCCACCGGCCTTTCCAGGACATAGCGGTAGGGATCGACGGCCCTCCGCATCTCGGTCACCGAATCGAAAGGCGGAAGGAATTCATGCCATTCGAGGCCGCCGGACATCGTCAACAGGTGGCGCAGGGTGATCCGGTCCTTTTCCGGCGTGCGAAGGTCCGCGTACTCGGGAAAGAAGGAGAATACCGGGACGTCCAATCCCGTGATCCAGCCGCGATCCAAGGCAATGCCCACCAAGAGCGACACCACGCTCTTCGTCGCCGAATTCACATTGTGCCTTGTCGTCGCGTCGAAGGCGACGCGGGCGGGGGGCTCGCGGCCGACCTGGTCCTCGCCCGCGTAGTAGCGCTCGTGGACCAGGACCCCGTCGCGGGCGACCACGATCGCGTGCACGTTGGCGCCGGGCGTCGCGGCCAGGCGCTCATCCATCGAGGCAAGCGGCGCGGCGATCATCCGATGCTCCTCCGGTGGGCCCACCGGCCATCCGTCGCGCCGATCCGAGGGGGAGTTCAAAGTTGCGTCAGACATGGGGTCGCATGGAAATGGGCTAGCGGCGGATCTCGAGGACCCGATGGATTCCGCGCAACAAGATACGGCGGCTTCCAGACCCTGAAGGCGCCCCAACGATCGATCGAATCCAAGTTTCGCGCGACCCCAAGGGGGACTCCCATCGCGCGGTCCGAATCTTAAGGAGGGCTTGCGTTGTGGTTTCACAACCGGCAGAAATGAAGCGGACGTGATGAATGTCCATAAGGGGCCTATAGCTCAATCGGTTAGAGCAGAGGACTCATAATCCTTTGGTTCTCGGTTCAAGTCCGAGTGGGCCCACTATTTTCAGAAACACCCCAACTCCTGGCGCCTTTGCGGACGGCCACATGAGTTGGCGGTATCCGCCACCTGATGGCTCAATTCAGGGGTCCGCCAACTTATGGCTTCGTTAGCACAATTGGACCAACAGCCAAATGGTTACAACTTTGAGGCATTTCTCAGTCTTTCATCGTTCTCTGTCAGAACCATCGTGCAGCCGTTCAACGCGCGCCAAATAGCTCGGCGACCGTGATCCGAAACGCAGCCGCGATAGCAACGGCTTCATAGTCGAGCACGTATCGAGTACCGGACTCAATCCGCGCGATCGCGGTTCGATCCAGAACGATTCCTTTAGCGGCAAGGCGACCGGATAGATCCTGTTGGCTTACAGGCACTTTCTGAGCCATCCGAATTCGTCGGAGATTTCCTCCCACAACGTTTCTGCTCTTTCTCGAAGTCGTTTTCTTCACCGACGTGTGGAATTCACACGTTGACTCTAACGCTCAAGTAGGCATTTAGTGTGCGGACTTCACACAAACTGAGACTTGCCCAAATGCACTGCCTTAGTGGTACGCGAAGCTCGTCACGAATGGCCCACTCCCGAGACAATCACTCGCCAAAGCCATTCTTCGGCCGGATTAAATTCTCGTTTCCTGCCGAGGCCCCAGCAGGCTCAGTCAAAACGGGTTATCGTTCTCAGGAACCGGTGGCTCTTTAGGCTTTCCCCTCTCCCCGTCCGGCAAGAAAAGCCTCTTCGGCCTCTCATGGTAGCCCATCTTGGGCAATCTGCCGCGATTCCTACAAAGAGTGCTAGCGTGAATCGTCTCCAAATGCCGGAAGCGCGGATCTGACCGCGCAGCGCTGCATACCTCGCTGGCGCCACCTTGCCAGGATCTCCACGTTACAGAATTCAGGACTGCCTCAATCCACGCCCAATCGTCGTCCGTGACCTTGCTTCGGCGGGCCTGGCGCGGTGGCGGGTTCTGCATCGTTCTCACGAACAGCATTTCCTCTTGTTCGGCGACCCAAGCCGGTAGACTGACTTCGAACCAGTTCTTACGAGTTTGGCGCGGGATTCCCAATACCCGGCAAATCTCCTTACCAGCTCTTGAGCCATTCAATGCTGACGCCAGGACCATAGCCCGGACCACAACCCAATAGTTCAGCGCCTTCCTTTCCTCGGGATCATCGAGAATCGCCGAGGTCACCCATCGCACGCGCTCTTGGAGCTCTACCGGAACTAAAGGCACTGCGCCATTCGACTGCATTTGTCCATTAACGCAACGGAAATGTGCCCGCTAGGCACTACAGGTCCGCAGCTACCGCCCAGACCTGGCTCCGTTTGACGCCGCCATCTTCATAAAAGGCGCCCTACGACACCTGATCTGGCGCATGCGCGAACCCTCACAGCAGCAACCATCTCGCGCGCTTTCTCCTGTATCTCTGCCCAACCTACCGCAACGCAGCCACAGCGGCCGCGCATAGGGTTCATTCGACCTTGGCGTGTGTGGATCTTCGAAACGCTAATGACCTAGCGGAGATCGCGCCAAAGCTGCTGGCACAGATCACAGTGCCTAAGAGCTTATTGAAGAGGGAGCGAATGTTGGCTATCGGAAGGAATACTCTTGCCCCAATCGAGCTCGCTGGCGGCTCATTTATCCTTTCTGTCGATTCGAAGCAAGACGGAGCCACGATCCTGGGCCAGGTACTAGATTGGATGAATAGCTTCGCTGAGTCCGAGGAAATGAAAACCACAGTACTCCTCCAAGAGGTCGATCAACTTGAGCGGATTTGGGGACCTCGGGGTGACTGGTGGCTACGCGGGACGACACAATTTCACAGATCGTTGAACTATGTGTTTCTTAGCTCAAAGAAACGGCTGGGAATGGAGGGTTGCTTATTTCGGCGGCGCGGGCGGTCTTTGCATTGTCTTCTTGCCGCGCGGACCGCGCTCTTTTTTTTGGGGCTGCTCAGGTCAAGCGTCATGGTAACAGTTTCGCTGGGATGCGCGCCCACCCTCAGCACCGAAGTCACAAGACCGCGAGTGCCGTGGAAACGAATCAACAATCTTGGAAACGTGACGCCAACAACGGAGTCGCCAAAATTCGCTTGGCTCGGCAGACATCGATCGATGTTTACCCTTCGTTTGCATCTTGCCGATGTCATGGCCTCCTCGGTTTTGCTCTTTGTCTTTTGGTCCGGGTCTTTGACTTATTACCCGGCCTAGGATTGCGATAGGGAAGAACAGCCTTTAATCGCGTCAGAAAATCGATGAAGCCGTCTGGGTCGGCCTTAAATTCGCCATTTTGTATTTCATTGAGCCACCATAGCCCTTTGTAACCGCATTTCTTGGCTCGCTTCTTGAGACGGACCTTATCGGCAGGCTTGATCGCTTCGCCGAACAGAAAAACGTTCTTAATGTTGAAATGTTTTCGTAGCGCCTTTGGAAAGTCAGAATCGATGGAATCGACGACAGACTTGCAACTGACAACCGCGCTTACCTTGTCGGCCTTTGCGCGAGGGTCCACGATCTGACTAGGCAAGACTTACCCTAAAGCAGGACTTGGCACGGGATGTGATTGGATGTGAGATGATCCCGGAGTTCCATGAAGATATCGGGGCAACCTCCATCGAGGGCTTCGGCAAAAACTAATCCGCCGACAGATTCGACATCTCGTTGGCTGATCCTGCTGGCTGAATTCATCGTCATAGTCGTCGCGCTGGCCGCGTATCATAACAGCCTGTCTGGGCCGTTTGTTTTGGACGACCTGAAGTCGATAGAAGAAAACCCAACGATTCGGCACCTTGCCAGTGCGTTTTCACCACCAACGAGCTTCGGTGTAGGCGGGCGACCAATTATCAATCTCACGTTTGCTCTCAACTACGCCTTGGGAGGGCTAAACGTAAGGGGCTTTCATGCCTTCAATCTAATTATCCATGCGCTGGCCGGCCTTGCGCTCTTTGGCGTTTTGAGGCGGACGTTGCAAAGCCCGGTCCTCAGCAAGCGTTTTGGTGCCTGCGCGCTATCGCTTGCGCTTTCCGTAACGGTGATTTGGCTCGCGCATCCGCTTCAGACCGAAGCGGTGACATACATTTCTCAGCGGTGCGAGTCCCTTATGGGGCTTTTCTATTTGCTAACATTGTACTGCTTCATTCGCAGTGCCGAATCCAATATGCCTGCAGGATGGCAAGTTCTCTCGGTTTTGGCATGCCTGCTGGGTGTGCTATCCAAGGAGATCATCGTAAGTGCTCCAGCGATGGTACTGCTTTATGATCGAACCTTTGTCGCCGGATCGTTTAACCAAGCGTGGCACCGGCGTTGGCGCTACTATCTTGGATTGGTGTGCGCATTGCTGCTGCTCGTACCTGCATTAGGAAGCTTGAATCAGCGGAGCGCAGGATTCGACACAGGGGTAACGTCGTGGGTTTATGCATTAACCTCATGCCGGTCGGTTGTGCTATACCTCAAGTTGTCAATCTGGCCGCATCCACTCGTTTTCGACTACGGTCAACTCTTTGTTCGTCACGTAGGCGATGTTGTCCCGCAGATAATTATACTCGTTATTTTAGTATCTGGGATGTTCGTTGCTTTGTGGCGTTGGCCGGTTGTCGGGTTTGTCGGTGCATGGTTTTTCGGGATTCTTGCACCTGCTTCGAGCGTTGTGCCTTTAGCTGGCCAGCCGATAGCCGAGCATCGCATGTATCTACCGCTGGTTTCCATCGTTGTTGTCGTGGTGGTTGGGATTTTCCGGTGGTTGGGTCGCGGCGCACTGCCGTTTTGTGTGGCCCTAATCACAGTATTATCCTGGCTAACTTGGAATCGAAACGAGGTTTATTGTAGTGCCGTGTATCTTTGGAGCGACACTGTTGCCAGTTGCCCGGGCAATCCGCGGGCGCACAACAACCTCGGCAGTGCCTTGGATAAGATCCCGGGTCGATTGAACGAGGCGATTGCTCAATATCAGGAGGCGTTGCGCCTGAATCGCGATTACGTTGAGGCGCACTACAACCTGGGCCGGGCGCTGGCCTTGTTGGACCGAACACCCGAGGCTATCGCACAGTATGAGGAGGCCCTGCGCCTAGACCCCGGCTATGTCGACGCGCATTACAACTTGGGATTAGCCTTGGAAAGGATGCCCGGCCAGATAAACGGGGCGATCGCCCAGTTTGAGGAGACGCTGCGATTGAAGCCCGATTTCGCTGATGCCCATTTTGCCCTTGGCAGCGACCTGCAGGCAATGCCGGGCCGGTTGAAAGATGCGATCGTCGAATATAGGGAAGGTCTGCTGCTGAAGCCCGATTACGCCGATGCGCATTTCAATCTGGCCTGCGCCCTGCAGTCGGATCCAGCCCAGTTGGGAGAGGCAGCTGCCCAGTATGAGGAGGCGGTGCGCCTCAGGCCCGATTTTCCCGACGCTCACTTCAACTTGGGTTGCATTCTACAGATGAATCCTGACCGCCTAAATGAGGCTATAGCCCAGTATGAAGAGGCGCTGCGCTTCAGGCCCGATTTCCCGGAGGCGCACTATGCCCTGGGCAGCGCTTTAATGGAAGTGCCTGGCCGCCTGAACGAAGCTATTTCCCAGTATGAGGACGCGTTGCGCCTCAAACCGGACGACGCCGCGATCAATATCAGCCTCGCGATCGCTCTGCTCAAGATACCCGGGAGAACCGAGGACGCGATCGCACATCTCAAGGAGGCGATGAGGATTCAGCCCGGAAATGATCTGGCCCGCCAAATCTTGGCGGGGATTGGCTCGTTCCAACAATGAGTTCCTCATCCCTGCGCTTGCGAGTAATGTCTATCTCGCGATTAGTTCAAGTCGGCCATCAAAACCGTAGTGCGCTGAAAATACGTGCGACTCAAGATCCTCAGCCTCCAATCGACTACCTGCAAAAGGGTAGCTCAATTCAAATGGTTATTTCTGAGCGGCTCTTAGACTTTGAAGCCAGAACCCTCCCGATTGTTGATATGCGGCCACTCCATCGCTGCCAAGTACACTTGTAAGCCTGGACGTAGCTTCAGCGGCAAGCACCGAGAGCTGTTTATTCTTGGCAGTTTCATCAAGATTGGAATCACATTGAATCTCCTCGGCTCGTTTTCCGATTTCAGACCTTATGCCCTCTATCTGGTCAACAGCTCCAGAAGGAAGATTTAGACGCTCTACGACTTGATCGGCCGCTTGAAACGCAGGATCATTTGATCTTTGGTACTCAAGGAATCTATCTGCCCCAAGTGCCTGCTGAATTTGAGATTGAACCTCGGCCTGGCGCGTCGCGATCGCTCCATCCTGAGTCGACTCCGATGAGTCTGACGAACCATCGTTTTCTTCAAGAGTCTGCTGAGCACTAAAGATCGCGCGAAACTCTTCCTCTGTCGGTTTGAAACTCGTAAGTCTTGTCCGCAGCTGGCTCGAAAGCAAACTGCTTCTCAGTTGATACTCAAAGAGTTCGGCCGGAGAAAGCATTGCCGCGAGATCAGATTCCCGCTGTTTTTCAAGGTAGGAGAGTTGCTCGGCGTCCTCTGGAAGCAACGTGCCATTCGCATTGGAAACTATTTGGCCTTGCAATTCATTATAGTCAGAATTGATGGCCTCCACAGACGAGAACTGGGTCGACGTAAGGCCGCTCATTAGACGTTGGCGGAGCGGATCTTCACTCTCATCACTCTCTGCCGCGCCTACACCCAACAACGCGGCGACTGTCTTGTCCTGCTCCTTTCTTAAATTCTCATAGTCGCGAACCACTTTAGCACTTAGGTGTCCGAAATCCTTGTTCCAATATGGCGCTGGCGTTACCTCCGCAGCAATCGCTTTGCGGCGCGCAGCGAACAGACTTCCAACTTCAGCCTTAACTATTGCTCGTACAATGTCCTCCGGGAAACCTGCGTCGCGTAACTTGCTAGGCATCGTTCCCAAGCCCCCAGCCCTGATAACTTTCCAATCGGTGGGATTGCTCGTTCTCTCGATACCTCGTGCGCTAAACTGTGCGTCCGACCGAAGCCCACGGAGATGATTAAATGTCGGGAGCCCGAAGCCGAGATATCCCGAATGCAGAACGGCCACGAAAAGATAGACATTCAGTCCACATGATAGAATCAACGCTAGGATTATGCGCTTCATTGGGACCATAAGAGGAAAACAAGGCATCGAGAATTGAAGGCAGAGGATCGAGCGAGGCCATGCCGATGCTACAAGACAAACTTGGCTGCTTCCTTGAGCAAACAGAACCGGATATTTCGCATTTTTTTACGTAGCGTGGGCTGTTATCATCTTGGCCAACCATTGAGACATGAATATAGTCGGATTGGTTGCATCCATGAATGACAATGACATTGAGGTAAGGTTAGAAGAGCAACTAACAGTGGTCATTGTAGAGGATCATGTACTTTTCAGAGACTTTTTGCAGAAAACATGCAGCCAGGTCTTTGGCCTAAAAGTGCTTGGCACTGTTGGCATGGGCTCCGACTGCCTCGAACTTTGCAAGCGATCGCAGCCACACCTGCTTCTTCTGGATTTGCAGCTGCCAGACGTAAATGGAATCGACCTCTTAGAAGACATCAAGAAAGCCTCTAATCGGACGAAGATTCTCGCAGTCTCCAGTATGGTAGACGAGTGGACGCAGTCGAAAATAGTGGATTCCAGTTTAGACGGGTTCGTAGATAAGACAGAATCGGATCAAGACTGTCTTAGAGAGGCAATTACGAGCGTCATGAGAGGGGAGAAGTTCTTCTCACCGGTTGTCGGACGCGTACGGGCGCAGTTATTCAAGAATCCGCACGCATTCATAAAGATCCTTTCGGACCGCGAGGTCGAAGTCATAAGGCTAATCGGACAGGGTCTTTCCGACGACGAGGCGAGCATTATCCTCGAATTGTCGGCAGCTACGGTAAAGGCCCACCGGCGTAACATAATGCTAAAATTGGGGATCCATACGACACGCGATCTGATGCGATTTGCGATCCACTCGGGACTGTCCCGTCTCTAGGTATCGGCGTCATTAGCATACCTCAATAGGGGTAAAATGCCTGATAGGATTCGATTGCCCGAACGGGATAATCGGCGCCGATAGCTGCAAGAAGAAAACGCGTTCAAACGGCCGCCGCAAAGGCGTCCTTAAACAAACCAGGATAAAATATGAAGACGCTAAAAAGAGTGCTGTTTTTGACCTTGTTCATCGGCCTGTTGGCCCCATTCGCGAGAGCAACAACGCTTAGCAATCAAGCAGGCCCGTTCATTGCGGCATCATTCGGGTCGAACTGGATCTCAATTTGGGGCAATACCTACAACCCAATCGTGAGCAGTGGCGACACGGTGCACTATACTGCATCCTACGTGAAGGTTGGCAATCCAACAGGAAGCCAGTATTTATACACCGCGAAGATTACGGTATATGACCTCACCACAAGTCTTCTGTATTCAACTACGGCAGCGCAGCTTGGCGGAAATTACGGCATCTCTGTTAGTATTCCGTCCGGGCACGCATATAATATCACGATGTGGATCGAAAATCCGCAATCGAGCGGTGCAAGTTATTGGGAAGTAAGCCTAACGAATGTTTCGGTTACTAACCCGTGATTTGAACGGCTGATTCTTTGCCGCAAGCGGGGCTAACCCGGATATTTCATGAAGCGGTTTTGGGTGGGTCAACTTTGAAGGATTGATCGGAGCTGGCGGTTTTGGCCCGGGTTTCCCCGTTAAAGCGGCCCATTTCTATATAGGATGCGACGCTGCCCCCTTTCCCCCGTCCCTCTGGCTATAGGATTTATGGCGGCGCCATGCAGCGCACGGCGTGTGCGAACAAGGCCCGATCATGGCGGTCGTGCCGAATTTCTCTGTTAGCGATTCGTGGGAAGACGCCATTCGGGTCGGGTTAGAGCATTTCTTGGGATTTGTGAAGCAAGCCGCAAGGGGTAATAGAGGGATTACCTCCGCGAAAGCAGACCTCACTAAAGTCGTATCTCCCGACTTTGTTCGAAATGGTGAACTCCCTGGCCCGTAGCCTCGATCCGGCATTAGTGCAGGGGATTGGTGAATATCTGGCAATCAAGTGCTTCGAAGTACGTCAATTCTTACGAATGGGACGCGGCTAGGCGGAAACCCGTAAGGGTTCTCCTAGTTTGGACTGTAAATCCGAACTGGTGAGTTCATAGATTTTAGTCCTCAAGCGGTCGATGGTCAGTAAGTCGCGTATTTGGGCTCTGTGTATCGACAGCTGATTTCTCCGGATGGGCCAAGCGGCGCCTGGAGAATGACCCACCCCGCCCAGTTCGGCCGAATTCTTGCGACAGAGATTCCTCTTGGCCCACTCGAGTACATCCTCGATCCCGCAAAGGTCCACGTAGATCGCGGCGCACATGAAAAGGCCAGAAATGGAGCAATCGACGAGCTCGAATTAGAGGTTGTGGCCGACGGAACAGCGACTTTCAGCGTTAAAAGATGGCTATAGTTCTCCGAGCTGTTGAAGAAGAGGAACCCGTCATAGTTATGTTCGCACGAGGAGGTTCTCCGCCATCGGTTGCCGTCGTCAGGATTGAAACCGCCACAAGATGCGTCGCCCGCAGAAATACCGTGAAAACGGCTCAGAGGAGAGGTCCGCCTAAAGATGCGTCATCTAGATCCCAATTCATCTGACCACCCACAGCCTTATCCAACCGTTCTCTAAACGGTCCCCAACAGGTCACCCAAGCAGTATTGGAAGAAGGACACCCAAGCCCATTACGAAAAGACAAAGCGGCGCCGTTGGACGGGTGCCTGGCCTTGAGCCGAGGCCCTTCTCGAAGGGATCTCGGATCTGCTGCAACCGGTTAAGTCTCGAGCGTTCAAAGGCCGAGAAGACATTGGCTGTGATCACGCCAAAGAGAAGGTGTGACACAAGAAGGGGAAGGAGCGCTCCAGCCGCCTCTGGCCTCCAGTCACATTGCCCTGTTCGGATGAGGGGAAGAAGGGTGAGGGGGCCCGCATACCACGCGATCAGGCCCAGCATGCACCCCCAGAGGCTGCATGAAACGACGTCGGTGGCCTCGCCCCGGAACAGGATTCCGTAGTTTGCCCCTATCGCCGTGCTGACGGCCAGATGCAGAAGAATTCCAAGGGCGAGGGGCGTGCCTCCCTCCAGCCCGGCCAGCTTCGTGATCGCGCCAGTCTCGATCATGAGCGGAAGTGCGGCCAAGCCCCCGACAAAACCCGCGGCTGAGCCCCAGCCAACCGACTGCAGGATGTGAATTCCTGGTCCCTCGCGCTTGCGGTTGAGGGGGTCGGAGTCGACAAAGAGCCGGGTCCAAAGGGTATTCACGCCGGAATAGACCACGCCGAGGATCAGGCCATAGAAGATGTACCCGACCAATGGGCCGAATAGCTCGCTTGCATGCGAGGCGGACCAGTCGGGTCTCTGCCCGAAGGCGGCCGGAAAAACGGTCATCGGGCCCAGAATCCACCAGAATATGGCGTAGGCCATGCCCCATCCCATGGAGGAACCCAGGTTGCGCACGTCGTTCTGGAACAGCACGCCGAACGCGCAGCCAATCACGCAGGCTGTCGCAAAGTGAAGGAGTACGGACGTGAAATGGGAGCCCAGGCTTCCAAACCCGGCGATCAGGGGAAAGAAATCGCCCTCGTACATCCAGCGGCTGAAAATCAACGCGGAGGCGACGCCGGCCGTCCCGCCGGCCACAATGGCTCGTCCCCAGTGAAAGGGCGCAGCGTTCGGGCCGATTCCTCCACGGATTCCGAGGGCAATGCCCACGGGGGCACCTATGCAGAGAACGCAGGCCATGAGTTCGGGGATATGGGACTGGACGTCCCCGATCATCGCTTGGGAGGCGTTCCCCGCGAGATGGGCCGCCGCGCTCGCAGAGGCAAGCACGACCCAAACGAGAAATCCGCCCCCAAGGCCCCAAATGAGTCCGGCTCCAGCATCCTTCGTCATCCCGCGGAGACCGGCGGCGCCCACGAGCCCGAAAATTCCTCCGGCAATCGCATAGACTCCCAGGGATCCCGCTGCCAGCGAGGCTCCGAGAGTCCCTCCCGCGCTGCCGACAAGCACGGCCATCAAAGCGCCTAGCCAGTCCGCTGCGGCAGGCCCGGCCTTGTTTGCGAGGGAGGACACAATGCCGGTTGAGCTCATGCGGACCCGTCCGATCTGAGATCGATGGTTTGAACGATGTCGCGTGGGAAGAACAACTCGAAGGTCCAGTTTACGAGGACCCGGATCTTGCGCTCGAGACCGGGCAGCTTCGAGACGTAGATGCCCCTCCACATCATCCATGCGAGCAGGCCGGAAAACCTGACCTGCTTTCCCCGGGTAAAGGGAACCGTAAGCTCGGCACACGCGGTCTGGTGGCCCACCACGCACAGGGCACCCAGCGAATCGAAATGGAACGGCTCGGGAAGCTCGCCCCTGAGCGATCGGCTTATGTTGCGCGCGAGAGAGAGCCCCTCCCTCAGTGCGAACTGCGCCGTCGGGGGGCAGGGGTCTCCGCTGCGTCCGTCCTTCAGCGCCGCGCAATCGCCCAGCGCCCAGATCCCGTCGCGGCCCGTCACAGCCATCGTGCCGTCGACCACAACGGCGCCCCGCTTGTCCGTGTCGAGGCCGATGGACTTGAGCCACGGGCTGGGCGCCGACCCGGCTGTCCATGCAAGCGTCCAGGTCCGAATCTCGCCGTCGCTCAGCACGACCCTGCCCTCCTGGGCATCAAGGACACGGGTGCTCAGGCGGAATTCAACGCCGCGCGCCTCCATCCGCTCAAGCGCGTAGCGACCGAGCGACTCGCTCAGCTCCGGCAGGATGCGGTCGCGCGAATGCACCAGCACGGTCCTCACCTCGCCCGCAGGCACCCTTGGATAATCTGCCAGTATTCCGCGGGAAAAATCGTTCAGCGCGCCGGCAAGCTCGACCCCTGCGAACCCGCCGCCGGCGATCACGAACGTGACCAGGGAACGGCGCACCTCGGGGTCCGCTTCGCGGTCGGCCCGCTCGAACATCTCGATCACGTGGTTGCGGATCCGAATCGCGTCTAGGAGCGTCTTAAAGTCGAAGGCGTTTTTCTGGATGTTTGCCGCGCCGAAATAGTTCGAAACGGACCCCACTGCCAGAACCAGGTGGTCAAATGGAATTTCTCGGGCCGACCCTGGGCCGCCCTTTGCCGGTGCCACCGTCAGGATTCTTCGCCCAAAGTCGACACCCTCGGCGCGCCCGCGCACGAACTCGGTCCGGCGGAGGGCCGTCCTCAGCGGCGCGCTGATGTGGCTTGGCTCAAGGCTGCCCCCGGCGACCTCGGCTAGCATCGGGGTGAACAGCAGGGTATTCTGGTCGCTCACAAGGGTTATGGACACCGAACCGCCCGGCGGAAGCAGGTCCTCAAGGCTTGCGGCCGTTGTCATCCCGGCAAATCCGCCCCCCACGATGACGACTCGCTTGGGGCCCACCTCGGCAACGGGAGCGGAATCCGGCCGTTTGGGGGTCAACGTGTCCGCCAGGCCGTTTGACCACGGAGTGACGAGGCCCAGCAGCGATCCGTAGAGGATCCAACCCACGAGGGCCGGAAACTGCAGACGCATGGTCTCCGCGCTTATTTCCGAAATATGGGCCGAGAGCGCCCACGACCCGGCGCAGGTGATGAGCGCCCAGGCGGGAATTCCCAGCGCGCCCCCGGCCAGGACCGCTTCCGCCTGCGTTCGCTTGGCGAGCCCAAGGCTGGCGCTGAAGCACCCGCCTAGCAGAAAGCCTGCAACTAGGCTTCCGTTCGGAAACGCATGCGTCGCGAGAAGCGGGTAGCTCGACAGCACGCCGAAGATACCCCCGCAAAGGAAGCGCTTGGCGAGGGGTGTCATGCTCACTCGAAACGGGGTTGAAATATCACTGCACTTAGGAGCCCCGGGGCGAGTGGCTATTGCACCCGATCCCCAGAGTTCATGTTAGGTATTTGTTTATAAAAAACTTAGGCTGCAAACAATCGGGCCGCTCGGCCCCGTTTTCCCCGCGCACAATCGTGACACTGAAATCGTTGGATAACGGAATAGACGACATCCCTACCCTTCTCATCCCAAGCTATTCGGCAAGCCGGCCGAGCTAATTCACCCAAGGAACACTTCGACATCGTCATCATAGGAAGCGGTGCGGCAGGCGGGACGCTTGCCTTCAAGCTCGCCCCCACCGGATAGCGAATCCTAATCATCGAGCGGGGCCATAGCGAGCGGGTCTCGGAACCGAGCGACGCAGGGGCAGCGAAAAAATTCCGCTTGACTACTGTATTTGTCACGTAATACACCGATTCACCGCGACCTCCCGCATGCCTCCCCTCCTCGTCATCGATTACCACAACGGCGTGCCCGCCTACCGGCAGCTCATGGACCAGATCAAGTTCCAGGTCGCCGCCGGCATGCTCTCTGTCGGCACGGAAATGGCGTCGACCCGCGCGCTGTCAGCCGAGCTCTCCCTAAACCCCATGACAATCAGCAAGGCCTACAGCCTTCTGGAGCGCGAGGGGGTGCTGGAGCGCCGCCGCGGACAGACTCTCGTGATCCGCGCGGCCACCACAGCCGATCGCGAGACCAACAAGCTCAACCCCCTGCGCCAGCACCTCGCCGCCGCCGCCGTGATGGCGCGTCAGCTCGGGATTTCCCGCGTGCAGGCGCTCAGACTTTTCCGCGAAACCCTCAATTCCCCCCCGCCATGAACCTGTCCCCCGACTCGGCCCCATTCGTGGCCGAGAATGTCACCAAGTCCTATCCCGGGCACCTCGCCCTTGATGCGCTCAATCTCGAAATCCCCGCCGGCCATGTGGTCGGCCTGCTCGGCCGCAACGGGGCGGGCAAAACCACGCTGATCCACCTCGCCGCCGGACTGACGTTGCCCAGCACCGGAACCTGCCGGACGTTCGGCACGCCGACTGCCCGATTGGACAGCCCAGAGCTCGGCCGCCTCGGTCTGGTGCAACAGGAGAGCCGCTTTATCGAGTGGATGACGGTGCGCCAGCACCTTGACTTCACCGCCTCGTTCTACGCGAACTGGGATCGCGACCTTCAGCACCGGCTGACCGAAGCGCTCGAACTGCCGGTCGATCGCAAGCTCGCAGTCCTGAGCGCGGGCGATCGCCAGAAGGTCGGGATCCTGCTCGGCGTCTGCCACCGGCCCGCCTTCCTGCTCCTGGACGAGCCGATGAGTTCCCTCGATCCGATCGCGCGCACGGATATGCTCGATTTCCTGCTGGAGCGCCTGCGCGACGACGGATGCACGGTCCTCATCTCCTCCCACCTTCTCACCGACGTGGAGAAGATTGTCGATTGGGTCGTGTTCCTTAAAGCCGGCCGGCTGGTCGAGAATTCCTCGTTCGACGCCCTGCAGGAGAGCTTCGCCGAATGGACCGTCACCGCTCCGGAAGGGGGCCTGCCCGCCGCCTTCGCCGAGCCCTATGTCCTCTCGAGCCAGGGACAGGACCGCCTCGCGCGCCTGAACGTCCGCACGCGCGATCCGGCTGCAATCGAGCGTTTTGCCCGGGCGCACCGGGCGGAAGTCAAGGCTCGCCCGCTGAGCCTGGACGAGATGTTTCCCCTCCTGACCATTCCCGGGAGGGACCCATCATGAATCCGCGAGTCCACCTTTGCCTCCTGCGGCCGGTTCGCTCGTTGATCGGGATCGCCTCCATCGCCTGCGTCGCCTTCGGCGCCGGCCATGCCCTCTTCCGCCTCGATTGGCCGACATCGCGCCTCCTCGGGCTCGCCGTGACGCTTCCCCTGGTGATCGGCTTCTATCTCGGCGGCGCCGCCCACGAGCCGATGCACCGGCCCTTCATCCTTCTGCTGCCCGACGGGCCGCGCAGGCTCCGCAACGCCACAGCCCTCGCCGTGCTTTTCTTCGCAGCCGTTGTCACGGGCCTCGCCGCATGGGCCGCGCCCCGGGTCCCGCTCTCCGCCGTCTTTGGCCTCGCCGCCGGCCTGATCGCCTTTCCCTGCGCCGATCGTCGCCACCGCGCCAGGGGCTTTGCCTGGCTTTTGGCCGCCCCGCTCGCCTGGGGTCTGTTCTGCGCCCTGGCGGCCCTGCTGCTCCGCCCGGCCATGATCTCCGCTCCCGCCGCTTTCTGCTTCGGCGGTCTCGCGCTGGCCGCCGCGAGCCTCCTCTACGGTTTCTCACGGCAAAATCTGCGCGCTCGTGCGGAGCTTCCATTCCGGCCTCTCCAAAGCCTGCTCATCCCCGTCCGAACCGATGCGGCCCAGCTAGAACGCGAATCCTCCTGCCAACGCGCCCATTCGGTCCTCGGCCGCGATTGGAACGTGAAAAAGGTCGCGCCCACCACCTTGGCCTGGATGGCCGTCGACCGGCACGCGGAGTCGGGAGCGTATCCGAGGTGGTCTCGCAGCCCGATGCTCCTGCTCTGGGCGGCGATCATGGCAGTATATTTTGGGCTCCCGCTTCTGGGATTCCTCTTCGACGGGAAGGCCTTTGCGGCGGATTATGGAGCGTGCCTTGCCCAATTAGCGGCGAATCGAGTCGATCTATCGCAGGTTCCCTCGGCATCCAGGTTAGCGGGATTGATGACAAGCATGTCTTCGGGAATGCCCCCGCTTTTCGCGCTGATCGTGGCCCTGAGCTTTCCGATTCCAAAGCTCACCTATCCCATATCCCGCGACCGCCAGGCCCGCGTGGTCTATGGTCTCATGCTCCTGCAGCTGGCGATCGCCCTGTTTGTGCCGGCCAGCGCGCTCTTCCTGGCTTCCTTGGTCGGACAGATCATTTCCAACCGTTTCCTTCCAGCCCTTGGACTCCCGGGAGTCTCGGCCCTCATGGTTCCGCTGCTCGTGTTGCTGCCGTTGATTCTCAGCATCGTGCCGTTTGCCCGCTCCTACTGGCGGCTCATTGGGTACATCATTTCCATCGTCCTCTTCAACTACCTCAACGATCTCCGCTGGCTTTGGATTCCCTTCGCGCTCACGCCGCTCGGCGTCGCCGGCATCCTGATCCTCGCCGCAGCCGGCCTCGAGCTGCTGCGCCGGCGGCTGCTGCGGCACTACCTAAGTTGCGACCTGCTAGGCTCCAGCGGTTTAGGAAATTTCATGGGCTTCGCCATGAATTGAACCCCGGCGCACCCAATCCGCTCTAATTCGCCGGCCCGAATTCCCGCAGCGCAGCCAGCGGCCTAGCGAGGCGCCGTGACGCCGGGAGAATCCGGGCTGTGGCAACCCGCGCCTCAGGCCGGCTTCTCGTTTCCCGCAAGGGCTGCCTTGACCCTGTCGGGCGACATCGGCAGTTCCAGCAGGCGGACGCCCGTGGCATCATGGAACGCATTGGCCAGAACCGCACCCGTCAAAATGATGGCCGGCTCCCCGCCTCCCTGGGGAGGAATGTCCCCGGCGTCAACGATCACGGTCTCGATCCTTGGGACCATGGAAAAGGTGGGCAGGAGATAGCTGTCAAAATTCGTGTCGCGGAGGACGCCATCCTTGAAATGGATCTCCTCGGAAAGGGCGTAGCCGAGCCCCATCGTTATCCCGCCCTCCATTTGGATCTTGGCCCCGGCGGGATTGATCACCTGACCCATTTCCTGAACCCAGAGCACGCGCTTCACCGAAATTTTCCCCTCGACGACGCCCACTTCGGCAATGGCAGCGACATAGCTGCCGGCATCCATGCCGCAGGCAAACCCGATGCCCTTGCCGGTCGGCCCCTTGGCCGGGCTCCAACCCCAATGGTCGGCGGCGGTCCGGATGACCCTGGAAAGCCGGGGATCCTTCTGCTGGCGAAGCCTGAACTCGATCGGGTCCACCCCCGCAAGGGACGCGAGTTGGTCGACGTGGGATTCACGGGCAAAGGCGTTGTTGCTTGATCCCGGCGCACGCCAGGCGCCCACCGCAAACGGGTGAATCCCCGGAGGGCCCTGGAACCCGCCGACCGCCCGCGTGCGGTGGTGGGCGATATCGTAGAGGTGCTCCGAGGCGCGGTCGCCGGCGAATCGCACTTCATAGTCCCAGAAGGCTATCCTCCCGGCTCGGTCGAGGCCCGATTGGATGTTTACGATCGAGGCGGGCCGGAACGTGTCGTTGAAGAACTCCTCCTCCCGCGACCACATGACCTGCACGGGGCGCCCCGTGGCCTTCGACAGGAGGGCGGCCTCGACCGCCTGCAGATTGAATGATTTCCCGCCGAAGCCCCCCCCGACAAAGGGCGTGATCACGCGGACGCTCGGAATGGGCACGCCCAGCGCCTGCGCGATCTCCTCTCGCGCGCCAAAAGGGTTCTGTGTGGAGGCCCAGACCGTCGCCCTGCCCCCTTCGACGCTCGCCAGCGCCGCGTGGGTCTCCATGGCGGCATGGGCCACATACCCGCCGAGATAGGTCTGATCAAGACGCTGGACGGCGAGCCCCCTACCGACCTCGAGATCTCCACCCTGGGCGACGACACGGGCCTCCACCTTGGCCTCCTGCAGGTGGGCATAGATGGTCTTGTCATCGAGCTTTGACGGCGAGGGTTCAAACTCGCAAGCGAGCTTGCCGAGAGCGTCCTCGGCGGCATCGGGAAGCTCGTGCAGCACCGCCACCAATTCGGGCAGCTGGACAAACACGACCCCTGCAATTTCCTTGGCGGCCTTCGGATCGACCGCCTTGAGTTTCGCCCCCTGCGCTGGGGGCCTGAGGACGCGCGCATAGAGCATCCCTGGCATCCGGTAATCGCCCGCATAGAGCGCCTTCCCGGTGACCTTGTCACGTGAGTCCCTGCGCAGGAGCGGTTTGCCGATGACCTTGTATTGATCCGGAGTCTTGAGGTTCGGCGGCACCGTAACGCTCCGTTCGATGGTCCGCCCATGGGTTAGCTGGCCGTAGGTAACGCTCCTCGTGATATCCTTGGAATCGGTGACCACTCCGTGTTGCACCGTCAGCTGCGCTACCGGCACCCCCAGATGCTCGGAGGCCAGATCCATGAGCACCGATCTGGCCTCGGCTGCCGCCTTTCGCAAAGCGGGGCCAAAGTATCTCGTCGTCATGGAGCCCCACGTCCCCTGGTCGAAGGGGCACAGGTCTGTGTCCCCCATGACCATGCTGACGGCGTCCACCTCCACATCGAGGTCCTCCGCAAGCATCTGGGGAAGCGAGGTCACGGGCCCCTGCCCCATCTCGATTTTCCCGGTAAAACACGTCACACGGCCATTCTCGTCGATGCGCAGAAATGCATTGAACGAATCCGGCTCCTTCGGCCGGACGGTGACCGGATGCGCGGCCTCCGACACCTCTGCGTTTGCCGTCTTGCCCAGGACAACCCACACGATCAGGCCGGTGCCAAAGCGCTTCAGGAACTCCCGTCTCGACTGCAGCGTCGGCTCCAGGGACGCGTCCTCCATGCCCTGTGGAGCGGGTCTTGTTTGGGTGATCATGACACGGCGGCTCCCCTCATCGCGGAGGCCGCGGCAAGGACCGCGTCAATGATGCGCACGTGGGCGCCACAGCGGCAGAGATTTTCGTTCATGGCGGCAATGACCTCTTCCCGGCTCGGATCGGGATGTTTGCGCAGGAAACCATACGCCGTGAGAATCATGCCGGACGTGCAAAATCCGCACTGCAACGCATCATGGGCCATGAAGGCCTCCTGAAGCGGGTGCAGCTGGCCTGCGCTCGCCAGTCCCTCGATGGTCACCACCTCGGTCCCCTGCAAAGACTTGAGGTCCACCGAGCATGAACGCACGGCGCGCTGATCCACCAGAACCGTGCATGCGCCGCACTGGGAGATGCCGCAGCCATATTTCGGACCGGTCATGCCAAAATTGGTGCGCAAGACCCAGAGCAGCGTCCGGTCGGCAGCGGCCTCTGTCTGCACGGGATTTCCGTTCAGCCGAAATGATACCGTCTTAGGCATGGGGAGGGGGACGGGGGTTTGGGCACGCGATGATCCGGGACGATAAGGTTAGCGCGGTCGACGGACTCCGCAACAGATATGCGCGATCAACTCACATCAGCCTAAAGGGTACAAGACGCCAGAATGCGTCCGACAGGGACCCTGCTTTTCGTTCCGGGTGGCGACACTAGGGTAGCTCTGATGCCGGCTTAAGCGGCCTTAGGTCCCAACGGCCGTCCCTATGGACGCCGATCAATAGATAGATCGCCGAGATCAGCGTGCGGGCAGCGCCGTCATGCGTGTAACGCTCCTCGAAGCATTGCCGGGCCCGGGCCCGCATCGCGACTTTGTCCGGATGAGGCAACCCCATCCATTTTTCGAGCACCCGCATGCATCCCTCCGCCGTCGATTCATCAGCAAGACCGGCCCCGTCGTTGACGATATCCTTCCAGATTGCCAGTCCCGTGGCCACCAGCACGGGCGTGCCCGCCGATAAGGCATCGGCCACACGGCCGCAGCAAATCTCGTACGAGGAGGGCCTCAGGAAAACCTCCGAAGCCCTCAATGCGCCCCATGTCTCGGCATCGGTGAGGGGCCCCGTCCAGTGCAGGCTCGCTCCGGCGGCCCGGTGAGAGGGATCGCTTTCAACGCGATCCTTCACGGCTCGAATGTCGGAGCACGCGATCACAAGCCTCATCTGCCGAATGTCCCATGCGCCGCGTTGGGATAGAGATTCGATCGCCTCCATCACGGCGCGCAATCCTTCGATCGAATTGGGATCAGCGAAAACGGTGAAAAGCCTTTTCCCGCGAAGTTCCGGCCTGCCTGAGAGGAAGGTCTCCGCGCACGACTCCGCAAGACCCTGGGGGATGCCCATCACGCCCTGGCGCACCACGAATTCATGGCAGTCGTAAAGCCAGAACGTGTCCCGCGCCCGAAACCGTTCATCGTCACTGAGGAAAAACACCGCGTGGGCGTCCCGCAGGATCGGGTAACCCGCCGAGAGCCAATAAAACCACCTAACGAAGTGCCTCAGGGGCCGGCGGTGCTTGAACCAGGGGTCCAGCATCCCATGGGTAAAGACGAAAAACGGCACGGTAGAATCTCGCAGGGCCCTCCAGGTCCCAAGGGAGCAAAAATCCCAGATTCCGTGAACGATGATGCAATCAAATGCGCCGGCGCGCCCCATTATCCACCGACTAAGCGGAGTATTGATACGGAGGGCGCCGCGGCCGTCGGCCAATCGATGGATGGGCACTGCCAGGCCCTCCATCCATTGCCCGGGCGTTCCGCCCAAAGCGACCAATTCGATATGATGGCCGAGCCGAATCTGGGCTGCGGAGAGCTCGCAGACGGCCCTGATCGAACGGCCGGCATCCGAATCAGATGCCCGTAGGACGTGTAGGATTCGAAGGGACATCCGTCTGGTGGGAGGCGGCGCACGTCGGGCAAAGGTTGTACATGGGAGACGGGGCCCGATGAAATTCGGAGGCTTGGCGCCAGCCCGCGTCGCTAATGCCAATGGCTCCACATCCCGGGCACACGGACAGGAGGCGCTCCAGCATTGCCAGACGCCTCCGGTGCGCTTCCAGGGTCTTCTTGTAGAGGAACACGCCCGCCACGACCAGGCAGTACGTGAAGAACCTGACCCCCACGTTTTCGAAGAGGATCCAGATGTGCGAAAACCGGTGACCTGTGCCGTAATCCGCCCAGGCCCAAAGGATCGGGCAGGCAAAAGCGGTCACGAGTCCACCCGTCAGTCCCAGCCGCCAACACGCATAAGCCACGACAAGCAAGTAAAGCGGGCCTACGCTGACTTCATAGGACGTGACCCAATCAAAGACGAAAACGGCACCGAGCAAAATGGCCACGTTGAGGTAACGTCGCATTGGATCTGAAACTCTCATGGTACAGGGGTCTTGAATCCAGCAGTTGCCCGGATGCGCGAATGTTCAGGGGGGGGCCATCCCTCTATTGCCGTCTTTCAGCGCATCGTCAAAGACGTTAACCAGTCCCGCCACCATCTGCTCGGCGGAATAGGGCGCAAACGCCGCGCTGTCGAAGGGCCGGACCTCGCGGCATTTTCCTTCGACAAACCATTGCTGGTAGATGGAATCGGCGATTTCAGGGATCTCAGCTGGACCCGTGAAGCCCCACGTGAGGGCCGCGTTCAGTTTTTCGGCAAACCTGAGGACAGGGCTCCGACCGTGGAAGACCATCATCAACGGCCGCTTCGCGAGGACGTAGGAGAAAAACTTCGACGCACTGTAGGTCGGATCGTTCGAGCCGACGGCGACCAGCGCGTCCGCGTTCCTCAGATAATAGAGTGAATCGAAATAGGGCACCCGATAACGGTGTTCCTGGACGGAATCCTGGACCCCTTCCTCCCTGGCGATGGGAAGCGCCCAATCGCGGCCCAGGGGCTCCGGAGCATAGTCCGTTCCGATGAAATGGAATCGCGTCCTCGCCGCCCGATCCGGATGCGTAACCATGAAGCGCTTGAACGCGCGGAACAGGATCTTTAGCGCCACGGACATATCCGGTCCGCATCGCCCAACGTAGACCTGGTGGAAGAGGCCGTCGGAAAAATCGATGATCGGCTTGGCGGGCACATGGCCGCCCAGCCGGTCGAAATCCATGGCCGCGGCCCCAAAGGGCAGGAGCCTCGCCCTGCTCGCGAGAAACCAGGGATACTGGTTTGCCAGCATGTTCCCGTAGGAGTCTGAGACCGTGATGATCCCGGAGGATTCCCTGAGCGCGACGGGCTCGATGAAGCCGGCCTGCCATTGGCTCAGGGCAAACTTGAGGTGCCCCCCCGGCGGCGAAACGCCGGTGATCTGATAATAGTCGTTAATCCAGGGGTCCTGGTAATCCAGGACGTAAGGCAGCCCGAACTTCTTGCGCCAACGAGGCCCGAGCTGGAACGCGCTGAATTGGGTCGTGCTGATGAATGCGAGGTCGAAGTGCTCGTTGCGCAGGAGCCGCTCGCCCGCCCTGGCGAGTGCCCAGCCGCAGCGCAGCCACAGGTTTCCTATCCCCGCCCACCGGGTATATCGCGCCGAAAGTCCCCTCGCCCTAATTACGCGGACATCTTCAGGGAACGTTTCCAGGAGCTTCGGTTCAACGACCCCGCCTTCGATCGACTCGGGCGCGATGGCCAACACGGTGGGCTCCCAACCGTGCTTGCGCAGGTAGGGCAGCGCCATTCGGACCCTTTGCATGTCCGGGGCATTTATGGGCGGAAAATGCGGTGAAATGACCAGCAGCTTTTTCATAGATGCCTAAACGTTCGTGGCAGCGATGGGCGGGGCCCCCTCCAAAGTGAAACTCCGGGCGTGCCGAGGACAAGAAAACGCTGGAAAACTGGACCTTGCGGCCATTCGTATGCAACGAGCTGCTCGCGCGGCTAATGGCAAGAGCCAAGTGGGAAGGGCCACGCGGCGAAGCCCCGGACCGGCGTCGAATTGCAGGGGACATCCCGGAAGAAATCTGCATGGAACTTCTCCCTATCGACCCTGAAAAATGGGGTTACCGGGCTTCCGGGCTCACTGGGCATTTTCTATCAGGATCTTAATCCAAAACGCGCGCGCATGAAGGCCATGTATTCATCCTCGGAGGTTTCGCGCCGGGATTTCAACAGGGGAATGATGTCGTCCGTGGCAACATAACGCAGCTGATGGGTGCCGTCCGTGGCCGCTCCATAGATAACCTGGGCGACCGTGTCCTCCGTGGCGGGTCGCGCGGAACGCAGGCCGTCGAACACGGTGTGGGTATGGGCAACAAAGGCGTCGTAATCGGGCAACGCCGCATTGTTTGCAGCCTCGGCGCCGCTTCGTCTCCCAAAATTCGTGCTGAGGACACCGCCGGGCTCGATCATTTTTACAATGACGTTCTGCGAAGCCAGTTCGTAGGCGACCGACTCGGTGAATCCCTCCAGCGCAAACTTGCTAGCGCAGTACAGCGAAAGCATCGGCAGCGCGTACACGCCTGCGCCCGAGCCTATGTTGAGGATGAGTCCGCCCCTGTTCTGACGAAAATGCGGCAAGATGGCCCTTGTCACATTCATCACCCCGAAGACGTTCACGCCGAACTGCTCGGTGATTTTCTCCGGCGGAGTCGCCTCAAAGAGGCCGAAAAGCCCGAAACCGGCGTTATTGACGAGGGCGTCGATGCGCCCGAAGCGAGCGATCCCCTCGCCAATGGCCGCAGCAATCGTCCCGCAATCCTGCACATCAAGTCGGGTGACAAGGACGTCCGAGAGCCCGTTGAGGTCTCTCTCGTCCTCCGGCCGGCGCATCGTGGCGATCACGTTCCAGCCTCGCGCGGCAAAGAGGCGGGCGGTGGCTTTCCCGAATCCCGAAGAGGAACCCGTGATCAATAGGGTTTTTTTCATGCGCTCCCTATGTCTGCTTCGTTCAAACGGAGCGCAACCGTTTACGCCACCGTGTCCGGCGGACGGGGGTCCGCAGCCATCCTACCGGTGAACGCAGCCCCTCAACCCGCAATCGATGCCGATGATGTGCGCCCGGATCCAGGCCGTCGCCTCCCGGTGCACGTCCAAGAGGATCGAAACGGGCGCACCGCTCACGGTGAGGAGGTCGAGCCAGTTCTCGACCCGCCGCGAGAATTCCCGATGCGCCGCGATGTTTCTCGTCAGCGAGGGGCAATTCACCCGGACCATGTGCTCCTCCTCGCGTGCGAAATGCCCAAGCGTGTACTTCTGGAGGGTCACGATCATGTCCACTGTCTTTTCCCGACCGGATCCACCGTCCAGGGCCTCCTTGAGCTTCGCGAGCTGGCTCAGCAGCTCAACGTGGTCCGCATCGATTTGCAGATGGCCCGTGCACAGATCCGGATCCAATGGGGTCGTGGCTATCGACATGACGCGGGAAAATTGGCGTGGGGCATGGTGAGTCAGCTGCCGTAGGGACCGGGATTACGACGGGGCGGGGCGAAAAACCCCTCAAACAGGGTTCGGCACGGATCCCAGAAGCTTTAGCCCGGCCGTTCACTTTTACGACTTTCGTACCCCGTTCGGCTCAGGATGCAGGGCCGGTCCCAAGCTCAGGCTTCCCCAGCCCCGCCGCCGGGTTGCAGGGTCTCCGGCGCCAGCGTCGCACCTCCATGATCATGCGCCTTTGCGGACGACTCGGCGAATTGCCACGCAATCAATCCCGGAATGAAGATGAGAAGGTCGCGGATCCGCCTGGCTCCGGCGAGGGCGAGGCAGGTCGGCGGATCAAAGCCCAGGGCGCCGCCGATCAGGACGAATCCGCCCTCCTGGACGCCGAGGCCCCCCGGCACAAAAAAGGCGGCGCTGCTGACCGCCTGGATCAGCGATTCGAACACGACTGCGCCGGTCAGGCTGATCCGCGCATGCATGAAGAGGAGCGCCAGCCATATCTCAAGAGCGGTCGCGAAGCACTGGAGCGGCTGCCATAGGAAGAGATAGCGGAGCACAACCGCTCTTCGGCGCCAGATCACCATGATGCCCTGATCAATCTTCGCCGACTGTCCGACAAGCGACGCCAACTTGCCGCCGGTCGTCCGGTTCAAAAAGTGAGTCAGCCTCTCAAAGGGCCTGGCACGCTGGACGAGCGCAAAGAGCACCAGAATGGGAGTAAGCGCCACCACACCCCAGGTGAGATCGCCGGCGAGGCGAAGGGTGTTTGAGGCCGCATGGGTGAGAAGGAATCCGACGCCGAAAAGGGTGAACAGCATCTGGCTGATGAGGGTGAGCTGCATGTCGGCAACCAGGCTGGCGGCCGCCGTCGATGCCCGCAGGCCCCGGCTGCGCATGAGCCGGAAGGACACGATCTCACCTCCGATTCGGGCGACCGGCAGCATGCTGTTCACCGATTCGCGGATCCAGACCAGGTGCAGCATTCCCGCAAGGCTCGGCCTGTGCGAACCGCGGATCAGGGTCTGCCAGTCCTTCGCATTGGCCATCATCGCCAGCAGGTGCACGAGCCCCGCCAGCAAAAGGCCCGCGCCCGCGACCCGCATCGACGCGAGCACGGCCGCGGGATTGTCGCGCCAAACAAGCCATGCCGATGCCAGAAGCCCCAGGAAAGCCGCGATCCGGCCCAGTTGTTTCATGGGCGCCCCTGCGGAAGCAGAACTTCCAAAGCCCCGCACGTTTCGGACCCTTCGCGCTCGCGCATCGTCAGATCACATCCGCCCTCCCACTCCTTGTAAAGAATCCACATGCCCCCTCAACCCCCGCGCGCCGGGGACAGCATCCCGCTTCGGTCCACCTCGAAGCCGGTTCCGCGCCAAACCACCCTTCTCGAGCAGAAGCTCGCGAGAAAGAGGGCAAACGAAACCAGGTCCCAGGGCGCCAGGAGCCACAGGTCGCGGACGGGGCGCCGGAGCGCGCGATCCGTGCGCAGCTTCAATGCAAGCCGCGCGACCAGCGCGGCGGCGGCGACCGGCCACGACCAGGCGGCGCCCCCGCTGAACACGACCGCAAGAACTCCGAGCGCGAACGGGTGGATGAGCGCGGAGCCGAGGTGCCCCGCAGGGTCGACCGCCCGGATGGTGCGGCTCCAGCGCAATTCGTGCGCCGCCAGCCGCGCGAAGCTCGCCTCGGCGCAGGCGTGGGAGATGGCGAACGCGGGAATGGCCACGGTCCCGCCCCCGGCGCGCACCGCCTCCCCGATCGCATGGTCCTCGGCCAGATGGTGCGCAAACGCAGAGAGGCCGCCAATCCTCTCGAGGGTTTCCCGGCGCATGGCGATCGTCTGCCCGAAGCACGGGCGCGCCAAGCCGAGCGCAAGTCCCGCCACCGCGCTCGGCAGAAACTGGTAGTCGGTGGCCATCGCCGAAAGTCGTGGCCAGAAACCTGGGTCCGGCTCGCCTCGATAGACGCAGGTCACGAGCTCGACACCGGGTCTCTGCAGTTCGCCGATCACATTGCGCAGGTAGCCCGGCGCCACTCCGACATCGCTGTCCGCAAAGACGAGCACGCCGTGCCGAGCCTGCGGCATCATGTTGATCAGGTTGCTGACCTTCCGGTTGGGCCCGTAAAGGCGGGAGTCGGCCACCACGGTGACCTGCGCTTTGGGATAGAGACGCCGCAGCTCGTCGACGGCCCTGAGAGCGGGATCCCCGGCATCCTGCACACCGAAGAGATATTGAACCGCGCCCGGGTAGTCCTGCTCGCAGAAGCTGGCCAGGTTGCGAAGGAGCGCCCACTCGTGGCCGCGCAGGGGCTTGACGACCGTTAAGTCCGGGAACTCCCCCGGTTCCGCGGTCGGACGGGCGAAGAACCGGCCGATCGCGACCGCGGCGAAGAGCGTGTAGGCTACGCCCAAGAGCGCCCCCACCCCGCAGGCCACGCCGAGCGCATTCGCGAGGAGTCGCGCGACATGGCCGGCCCCGGCGAGGGGGCCAAATCCGAGCAGGAGCAGCGGCGATGCCGAAGAGGCCAGCCAGCCCGGAGGATTCATGGGTGGGCCCGGGCATGCGGCCCGAGCGACGCCTGCCCCTTCACGCTCCGTGCGCGCGCAGGAATCGGAAGAACTCCACGCCCTCGCGCAGGCGGCGCCTCATCATTTCCCAGCTCACCAGCATCTCGCGCACGATTTCCCATATCTTCGACGGGCGGAAATAGAAGCGTTTGTAGAAGCGTTCGAGGTGGTGGTAGATCTCCTCGCGCGTAAGGTGCGAGTATCCGATTGCAGCGAGCTGAACGCCCGAGGCGCTCACAAGGTTGACCGCTTTGTTCTCCTCAAGCCACCCGTTTTCGATGGCCTCCTTGTACAGCTCCGTCCCCGGATACGGGGCCGCGAGCGACACCTGGATCGTGTGCGGATTCACCTCCTTCGCGTACTCGATCGTCTTTTCGATCGTCTCGCGCGTCTCGCCGGGCAGGCCGAGGATGAATGTCCCGTGAACCTTGATGCCGAGGTCGCTGCAATCCTTGCTGAAACGCCGGGCCATGTCCGTCTTCAGGCCCTTCTTGATGTTGAGCAGGATCTGGTCGTCGCCTGATTCATAGCCGACGAGCAGCAGGCGAAGGCCGTTTTCCTTCATGATCTTCAGCGTCGAATAGGGCACGTTCGCCCTGGCGTTGCACGACCACGTGACGCCGAGCTTGCCAAGCCCGCGGGCGATCTCCTCAACCCGAGGCTTGAAGTCGGTGAAGGTGTCGTCATCGAACATGAGCTCCTTCACCTCCGGCATGTTGTCGCGGATCCACTTCACTTCCTCGAGCACGTTCTCCACCGTGCGCGTGCGGTAGCGATGGCCGCCCACCGTCTGGGGCCAAAGGCAGAACGTGCAGTGGGAGCGGCACCCGCGCCCGGTGTAGATCGACACATACGGGTGCTTCAGGTAGCCGATGAAATAGTTTTCGATCTTCAGGTCCCTCTTGTAGACGGGCGCGACGAACGGGAGCTCGTCCATGTTCTCGAGGATCGGCCGCGGGTCGTTGTGCTTGATCGAGCCGTCCGGGCAGCGGAAACTGAGCCCCAGTATCTGCGCAAGCGGCTTCCCCTCGGCGACCTCCTTGCACGTGAAATCGAACTCCTCCCTGCAGACGAAGTCCACCGCATCGGTGGCAGCCAGCGAGTTCTGGGGGTCGACCGCGACCTTCGCGCCGACCATCCCGATCAGCACGGATGCCCTGCGCTTCTTGAGATCCTGGGCGAACAGGGCGTCCGTCGGAAACGAAGGCGTGCTCGTATGGATGACGACGAGGTCGTACTCCTGGGCGATATCGAGCGTCGCTCCCACCGAAAGGCCGTCGGCCGGCGCGTCCAGAAGCCGGCTGCCGGGCACGATGGCCGCGGGCTGCGCAAGCCAGGTCGGGTACCAGAACGAACGGATCTCGCGCTTTGCCTGATAGCGCGACCCTGCACCTCCGTCGAATCCGTCGTACGATGGGGCCTGCAGAAAAAGTGTTTTCATAGGTGCTGCGGAAAAATTGAGTGAACCCGGCGGGATTATTCCAGCCCAACTTCTGATTGCCCTCGCTCAGGCGTGCCCGCGCCTCCCTTGCGAGTCCGGGCACCCTTCATCGGGATTACCCGGATGTAAAGTCCCCAAAATGAATTTTGGAGGTCTTTGTGGGAGCATGGAGACTTGGGTTCAAATGGGCCTCGCATCGAGAAATCCTGACCGAGCGCTTGCCACCACGGCAATCCCCGATGGCGGCTGAAATCGGAAAACCCCAGGGAATGCCGACTTTCCATTTTTCATATCTCGTTTATTAATAATTGATTAATGTTTTGACCGCTCAGATTTGTGCCCTCCCCCAATTCAGCGGGATGCGGGCCATCCACCCGGGTTCGGGCCGTTTGAGCTGAACGCACGTGGGCGGATGAGGCCAAAACTGAAAGGCTATTGTAAATGATTTACCGCACACACTTTAGGCGATGTTTATCCATCTGAACCTCCGTTCCGTCCCCTTTTAATCACCCAGCCGACGCCGCCGGGGCATCCCGTCGTCCAGCGAATCCGCATCGGGATGACCTCAAATCAGGGAGTGCAGGTCCCCGGCCGCAACGCCACGCCATGCGGACGGTCCACCCATTGCAGGGCCGTAGCTTTCCTTATGCCCATGACCGCTGTAGCGATCGGACGGGTTCGCTTCCCGATCCTCTTCCCTTTGGATCCTGACAAATTTCCGGCCCTGGATTGGGCCCCTGCATTTCGACCGGCTTCAGGCCCAAACCCGTCGCCCGTTGAGGTCCTCTTTCGAACGTCCGTCCGACGCGAAACGGCCGGTAATTATCGATCAATATCGCTTGCCGTTTGAACGCTTTCGATTCGAGTATTGCTGATGGAATTCCTCGCGGCGCAACGACTACGGACAGGCAATGCCGGGGCCTGAAGGTGATCGACTTGCATGACCACCACCCAAGGGCCAACGCAGGCTGCAGAACCTAGAATCGGCCGGGAGGAATCCGAATTGGCCGGGGTTAAATCGGCCATCGCCCGTTCGCGGGATTATCTTCTCTCCCAACAGGATCCGGAAGGATTCTGGAGCGGCGAGCTCGAGGCCGACTCGATGCTCGAGGCGGACTACATCTACATGCACACGCTGCTCGACAGCGGTGACCCGAAGCGGATGGGGCGCGCGCTTGCGGAGATCCTCCGCTGCCAGAATGCGGACGGAAGCTGGAGCCTCTATCCCGGAGGCCCCGGGAACATCTCCCTAGCGGTCAAATGCTATCTTGCCTGCAAGCTGATGGGAATCCACGCGGACGACCCGCGTCTGGCCCGGTGCCGCATTTGGATCCTTGAGCACGGCGGCGTCGTCGAGTGCAACACGTTCACGAAGATCTATCTCTGCTCAATCGGGCAGTACGATTACGATGCGGTGCCGGCCGTCCCTCCGGAGATCGTCCTTTTCCCGAGGTGGTTTTACTTCAACATCTACGAGATATCGTCCTGGTCGCGCGCAATCCTGGTTCCGCTCGCGATCATCTACGCAAAGAAGCCCTTCAGGAAGATTCAGCCCGAGCGGGGAATCGATGAGCTTTTCGTTGGCGGCCGGGCCAACGCCCACCTGCGGCTCAGATTGAACCGCAAAGCCCCGTTCTCCTGGCGCAATTTCTTCCTCATCCTTGACCGGGGCCTCCATCGCTTGGAGGCCGCCAAGATCCGGCCTTTCCGCGACCTGGCGGTGAAGCGCGCTGAGAAATGGCTCCTGGAGCGTCTCGAGATGTCCGACGGCCTCGGCGCCATCTACCCGGCGATGCTCAATGCCATCATCGCGCTTCGATGCCTGGGCTATTCCGCGGACCATCCCCAGGTGAAGCGCGCCCACGAGGAATTTGAGAAGCTTGGCATCGAGCAGCCGGCCACCGAGGAGTCGCCCGAGGCGCTTTTCCGGATGCAGCCATGCACCTCGCCCGTCTGGGACACGGCGCAGGCTGTCTACGCCCTCGGCGAGGCGGGCGTCCCGCGCACAGACCCCCGGATGATCAATGCCGTGGAATGGCTTCTGTCGAAGGAGGTCCGCCACCTCGGCGACTGGGCCGTGAAGGCCCCGAACACGGAACCCGGCGGCTGGTACTTCGAGTTCGCCAACGAATTCTACCCCGACACCGACGACACCGCGCAGGTGCTGCTCGCCCTCAGCAAGGTCGACAGCCCGAGCGAGGAAAGCCAGCGCCAGGCGGTGCAGCGCGCCCTCCAGTGGGAGTTCGCGATGCAGTGCCGCAACGGGGGCTGGGGCAGCTTCGACAAGGACTGCACGAAGATGATCTTTGAGAACATCCCGTTCGCCGATCACAACGCCATGCTCGACCCGCCGACCGCCGACATCACCGGGCGCATCCTCGAGACGCTGGCGGCCTACGGATACACCCGCGCCGACAAGCGGGTCGAAAGGGCGGTCGCGTTCATCCTCTCGCTGCAGGAGCCCGATGGGAGCTGGTTCGGACGCTGGGGTGTGAACTACATCTACGGCACGTTCCTCGTATTGCGCGGCCTCGACGCGATCGGCGTTAACCATGGCGAGCCCCAGATCCAGCGCGCGGCACAATGGATCCGAAGCGTGCAGCATTCCGACGGCGGATGGGGCGAGACCTGCGGAACCTACGATGATCCGGGGACGCGCGGTGTGGGGCCGGGCACCCCGTCCCAGACAGCCTGGGGCGTCCTGGCGCTCCTGGCCGCAGGCGACAGCACCTCAGAATCCGTTTCCAGGGGCGTCCGGTGGCTCCAGGACCGGCAAAGGCCTGATGGAAGCTGGGATGAGTCGACCGGCACGGGCCGGTCGAACCAGGCCCTTTACACGGCGACCGGGTTCCCCCGAGTCTTTTATCTGGCCTATCACTTATACCGGCAATACTTCCCGTTGCTGGCTCTGGCAAATTACAGCCGAGCCATGGAACATTCCTCGCAAAACAGCGCCTGAGATAACACCGAACATGGCTATTCCAATCTCCCAGATGTGGACCGTTGCCACCTACGTGCTGAAAAACCGGCTGGCCGGAAGGAAGCGCTATCCTCTGGTACTGATGCTTGAGCCCCTTTTCCGCTGCAACCTGGCCTGTGCCGGCTGCGGCAAGGTCCAATACCCGCCCCATATCCTGAAGAGGCGCCTCACCCCCGAGCAGTGCTTCGCGGCGGTTGAGGAGTGCGGCGCGCCGATGGTCTCGATTCCGGGCGGAGAGCCGCTGCTCCACCCCGAGATCGTCGAAATCGTCAACGGCCTGGTGGCGCGGAAAAAGTACATCTACCTTTGCACCAATGCGCTCGTCCTCAAGCGCCGCCTGCCCGAGTTCACGCCGTCCAAATACCTCACTTTCTCGGTACATCTGGACGGGCAGCGCGAGCACCATGATCTTTCGGTCTGCCGCGAGGGCGGCTATGACATCGCCACCGAGGCCATCAAGGAGGCCGTCATGCGGGGCTTCCGCGTGACCACCAACGCGACCTTCTTTGACGGCGCCGACCCCCAGTCCATCCGCGGGTTCTTCGACGAGGTGATGGAGATGGGCGTCGAGGGGATCGTTCTCTCCCCCGGGTACAGCTACGATAAGGCCCCCGATCAGAACCATTTCATGGGTCGGGCTCGCTCGCGCCGCCTTTTCCGCGCCGCCCTTTCCAACCGGAAGCCCACCTGGAAGTTCAACATGTCGCCCCTCTTCCTCGAATTCCTGATGGGCGACAGGAAGTATGAATGCACGCCGTGGGGCTCTCCCGCGTACAACATCTTCGGATGGCAGCGGCCCTGCTACCTCATGCAGGAGGGGTTCGCCGACAGTTTCAAGGAGCTGCTCGAAACGACGAAGTGGGAGGAGTATGGCGCCGCAAGCGGCAATCCGAAGTGCGCCAACTGCATGGTCAGCTGCGGCTACGAGCCGACGGCGGTCATGGACGGTTTCGGATCGCTCAGCGGCGTTTGGGGGATGGTGCGCGGAACGTTCAAGAGCTACCGGGACCCGCAGGCGCTCGAGCTCCTGAAGGCATCCTCGCCCCATGGGTCGGCCGCGCCTGCGATGGCCGAGAGCGCCCACAGCCTCGAGGAGACCCTCCCGTGAGCACGGAAGCCCAGAAATACACGCTCGACCAGGTCGAGGCTCTGGAGTTGGCCCCGGGCGCGGGCCATGACAAGCTCGAGGGATGGATACCCCCGCTCGCCAACGACGACGAGCTTCGCTCCGCCCTGGAGAAGGCCTTCGACTATCGGGGCGACGTGACGCTCACGCTCAAGAGCGGCGAGCGCATCGACGCCTTCATCTTCAACCGCCTGGCCGGGGCCACGCTCGCCGATTCCCAGTTGCAGTACTACACGCCGAATGCCCCGGAGAAGCGCAAGGTGAGCTATGCCGAGATCGCCCGCCTCGAATTCAGCGGCAAGGACTGTGCCGCCGGAAAGCAGTGGGAGGACTGGGTGCGCAAATACAAAGAGCGCAAGGCCGCGGGCGAGAAGGGCATTGCCCTCAGCCCGGAGGCGCTCGACTAGGGGCTCGCAGGCCCCCGCCTGTATCGGCGGGCAGCACGTGTCCGCGGATCATGACAGCGGTTCCAAGGCCATTTTCGAACCCCCGTACGCGCCCCGGAGGCGGGCCGCGCCACCGGGCGAACGCCCCATGAAGCCGTGAGGATCTTCCTGACAGGCGCGACCGGCTTCGTCGGCCATCACGTGGCCCGCGTGCTCGCGGCGAAGGGCGCCGAATTGCGCCTCCTTGTCCGGAAATGCAGCAGTCTCTCGAATCTCGAGGGCATCGCCGGTGAGACCCACGTGGGCGACCTGGCGCAGCCGGAGTCGCTCCGGTCGGCATTGTCCGGCTGCGACGCCGTGGTCCACGTGGCCGCCGACTACCGGCTGTGGACAAGGGACCCCGCGGCCATGTACCGCGCCAACGTCGAGGGGACAAGGGGGCTCCTGCGTCTGGCCAGCGAGGTGGGAGTCGCGCGGTTTGTCTACACCTCGAGCGTGGCCACCATGCATTTCCGCACCGATGGCCAGGTGATCGACGAGGAGACGCCGGTCTCGCTCCGCGACATGGTGGGACATTACAAGCGTTCAAAGTTCATGGCCGAGGAACAGGCCATCGCCGCCGCGCAAAGGGGCCAGGAGGTCATCATCCTCAATCCCACAACCCCCATCGGGCCCAATGACGCGAAACCCACCCCAACGGGCCGGATCTTCGTGGACTTTCTGAACCGCCGTTTTCCCGCCTACATGGACACCGGCCTCAACCTGGTGGACGTGGCCGAGGTCGCCCGCACGCATGCGGACGCCCTGACCCGGGGGACGCCCGGACGCCGCTACATCCTCGGCGGCGAAAATCTGAGCCTCAAGCAGATCCTCGACCGAATGTCGTCCGTCTCCGGAATCGCGGCCCCAAGGCTCAAGATACCCTTCGCCGTGGCCGCCGTGTACGCCTTCTTTGAGGAGTCGATCACGGGCCGCATCCTCGGGCGCGAGCCGCGCGCCTCGCTCGATGAGATCCGCATGGCCCGAAAGAAGATGTACGCCTCGAGCGCCCGGGCCGAACGCGAGCTTGGTTTCCGTGTCGTGGGTGTCGACGCGGCCATGCGCGCCGCGGTCGACTGGTTCCGCTCCCACGGCTACGCGCCCCCGACATGACCAAGGCCGCCATCATTGCCGCCATGCCAGGTGAATTGGAGCCCCTTGTGCGCGGATGGGCCCGCGAATCCCTCGGCGGGGTCGACACCTGGCGCCACACGGGCGGCGAGTGGATCGCCGCCTGCGCGGGCATGGGCTCCGAAGCGGCGGCCCGCGCCTTTGCGGAGGCCGAGAAGGGCTGCGCCCTCGACCTTGTCATCTCCGCGGGCTGGGCGGGGTCCCTCTGCGGTGAATTTTCGACGGGCCGCGCGTTCCGCATGGGCGAGGTTGTCGACGGGGAAACCGGTGAGCGGTTCCGCACCGCCGATCCCATGGGGAAGGGCCGTGTCGTGACGCTCAAGCGTGTGGCGGATCGCGACACGAAGCGCCGCCTTTACGCCGTCCACGGCCCAGGACTCGTCGACATGGAGGCTTCAGCCGTCGCGCGTCTGGCCGCAAAGCGCGGAGCCGCCTTCTTTTGCGTGAAGGGCATCAGTGACGGCCCAGAGGACCAACTGCCTGATTTCAATTGCTTTATATCGGCAAATGGAAAGCTTCGATGGATTCGGCTCGTCCTATTTGCCGTTCCTCGGCCTTGGCATTGGCCCGCACTGGCTCGAATGGGCGGAAACAGCAGAAGGGCTGCCCTAGGACTGCGGGAGTCTCTACTCGAAATTCTGGACAAACGAATTACTAATCAGGAAGCGAGATGGTCACCCAAATCTCAAACGCCAACGACGCGCTGATAGAGCGAGGCTGGTCCGCGTTGCCGGCCTCCTACCGGATCCCCGACGTGGCGCCCACGCTCGAGGAGGCCCGCACCTATTGCAGGCGCCTGGCCGAGTCGCACTATGAGAATTTCCATGTCGCCTCGTGGTTCCTGCCCAGGGCGCTGCGCCCCCACTTCCATGCGATCTATGCCTACTGCCGCATCTCCGACGATCTTGGAGACGAAGTGGGCGACACGAGCCAGGCGCTGGCCCTCCTCGAGCTATGGGGGCGCGAGCTGGACGCCTGCTACGAAGGCCGTGCGCGCCATCCGGTCTTTGTCGCCCTCGGCGAGACGATCCGGACCCGCTCCATTCCAAAGCAGCCGTTTGCCGACCTCCTGACCGCGTTCCGCCAGGACCAGACCGTCACCCGCTTCGCCTCGATGAAGGAGGTGCTGGGCTACTGCCGTTATTCCGCAAACCCGGTCGGCCGGCTGGTGCTTTACGCCTGCGGCGAGGCCGATGAGGAGCGTTTCCGCCATTCTGACGCAACCTGCACCGCGCTCCAGCTCGCCAATTTCTGGCAGGATGTGCGCCGCGACTACGCGAAGGGGCGAATCTACCTTCCCCAGGACGACATGCTCCGATTCGGAGTCGGCGAGGAGACGATTGCGGGCGGAGCCGCCACGCCGGAGTTCCGCGCGCTTCTCCGCCACGAGGTCGACTTCACCCGGGGCCTCTTCGAGGACGGACTCGCGCTGATCGGGATGGTGAGCCGGGAGCTCGCCCTCGACCTGGACCTGTTCAGCCGAGGCGGACTCGAGATCCTGCGCGCCATCGAGAGGAGGGACTACGACGTCCTCGCGTCGCGGCCCTTCATTTCAAAGGGAGCAAAGATCCGGCTCGCGCTGCGCGCCCTCTGCTGCAAAGCGCTGCCGATTCTGCGCCTGCGGGGGCGGCCCGCGGGAAAGGCGGCTTGAAAAACAACCCCAAACCGGACGGGTCCGAGTCGGAGGCCGCCTATGCAGCCTGCAGGGCGATCGCCAAGGAGAAGGCGAAGAACTTCTATTACGCCTTCGCCGCCCTGCCCCCCCCCAGGCGAAACGCCATCTGCGCAATCTATGCGTTCATGCGCCAGGCCGACGACCTGGGCGACGACGAAAGCCTTCCCCGCGAGGAACGCCGCCGCCGCCTGGACGAATGGCTGGCCGAATGGCGCGGCTTCTGCCAGGGCGGGGCCACCGCCGATCCGGTCTTCATTGCCGCGCTCGACGCGACGAAGCGGTTCTCGATCCCGCTCAGCCTCCTCGACGAGCTGGTGGCCGGCGTCTCGATGGACCTCAAGCCCGCCGCCGGGGATGCGCCGGACACCTATGCGACCTTCGAGGACCTGTACCGCTACTGCTACATGGTCGCCTCCGTCGTGGGACTCGTCTGCATCCGGATTTTTGGCTACAAGGACCCCCGAGCGGAAAAGCTGGCCGAGGAGACGGGGGTTGCGCTCCAGCTCACAAACATCCTCCGCGATGTGGCCGAGGATGCGGGGCGCAATCGCGTCTACCTGCCGCTCGAGGACCTGAAGGCCCATGGCGTCACCCTGGATTCCCTTCTGCACCGCGCGCCAGGCGCGCCGCCGACGGCCAATGAGCGGGCGCTCTTTGCGGACATCGCCCGTCGCGCGGAATGCTATTACCAATCGGCCAGGCTGCTGCTTCCGCTGATCGACCCCGAGAGCCGCCCGGCGATGTGGGTGCTGGCTTCGATCTATCATCGCCTGCTCGGGCGCATCCGGCGCGCGGACTATGACGTTTTCTCCCGTCGGGCCAGCGTGCCGCGGGTCCAGAAGCTCGGCATCCTGGCGCTCGGCCAGGCGCAAATGGTCCTGGCGCGGCAGTTTGCCAGGCAATAGGCGGATGCGCGAGGGAGCGGCAACCGGAACAGGGAGGGCACCGGATACCCCCCCTTTGCAGGAGCCGGCGGCCGCGCGGGGCGAAACCCAAAGGACCGTCACGGTGGTGGGCGGCGGAGTCGCCGGCCTGAGCGCCGCATGCGCCCTCGCCGAGGCAGGATTCAGGGTCCAGCTCGTCGAGCGCCGCAGCTACCTGGGCGGCCGGGCCGCGTCGTTTCTCCACCCGGGCGTCGGAGAGGTCATCGACAACTGCCAGCACGTCCTCTTCGGGTGCTGCACCAACCTTGCCGGCTTTTACCGGAGAATTGGCGCCGACGACCGCATCCACTGGACAAGCACGATGACGCTGGTCGAGCCGGGCGGCCGCGCCTCGCCGCTCGGTCCCTCTTGGCTGCCGGCGCCGCTCCACGGCGTTCCGCGCTTTGCGGCGGCACGGGCCTTCACGTGGGCCGACAAGATGGCCCTGGGTCGCGCCTTTCTGGGCCTCATGCGCGCCGTCCCCGCCGACTCCACCGAAAGCCTGGGCGCCTGGCTCGCGCGAAAGAAGCAGACAAAGGGGGCGCTCGACCGCTTCTGGCGACTGGTGATCGCAAGCGCGTTGAATGCGGACATCGACTCGATCTCGCTCGCCTATGCGGGCAAGGTGATCCGGGAGCTCTTCATGAATTCCGCCGAGGCCGGAAGGATGGGCATGAGCACGGTGCCGCTCGGCGATCTCTATGCGGACGCCGCGGAATTCCTCAGGAATCGCGGCGCATCGATCCTCTTCAATTCAAGGGTTGAGTCGGCCGATTGGGACGCCGCCGCCTCGAAATGGACGCTCCGCGCCGGTCCTGGCTCCCTCCATTCGGATTTCCTTGTCCTCGCGCTCCCCTTCGAGGCGACGGCCCGCATGCTTCCCAACCTGCCGCCGGCGGAGGGCGCGGGATCCTTGTCCGCCAAGCTTGAGCGCCATGAGCACTGGCCCATCTGCAGCGTTCACCTCTGGTTCGACCGCGAAATCACGGATCTCGACCACGCCGTGCTTCTGGACCGGGAAATCCACTGGCTCTATAACAAGAGTCGGATTCAACCCTCGCGAAAGGGTCCGGGAAGCTATGTCGAGCTCGTGGTGAGCGCCTCACGCACTTTTGCCGCGCTTCCCCAGGAGCAGGCCGTCGCGCAGGCTGTCCGGGAGCTCGCCGAATTCTTCCCCGCAGCCCGCACCGCGCGCCTCGAGAAGTCGGCGATGGTGAAGGAGTTGCATGCCACATTTGGCGTGCCCCCGGGGATTGACGCCTTTAGGCCGGGTTCGATTTCGCCGTGGAAAAACTGCTTTCTGGCGGGCGACTGGACGGCGACCGGCTGGCCTTCGACGATGGAGGGCGCTGCGCGTTCGGGCCACCTGGCGGCTGAGGCCATCTGCCGCGATATCGGCGATCCGCAGGCCTTTCTGGAGCCCGACCTTGGGCCGCGGGGACTGATGCGCCTTTCCTCGGTTGCCTGAAGTCCCAGCCGGCCGGTCGCGGGCGCAGACCGGCCCGCATCAATGAAAAAGTCCGGCGACTTTCGTCGCCGGACCTTTGTCTACACAGGCCCTTTGGTCTTTGAACCAAGGTCTGAGGCGTTTACCCCGCCTCAAAGGTTTGGAGCGTCTTAGAAGTCGAACGAGTTCTCGAGGGTCCAACCCATGCCCTGCTGGATGCGGGCGAGGGCCAGGCTGCCATCGGGCTCGACCGCAGAGGCGAAGAGATGGTCCTTCTCGCCGATGCTGTGCA